>Ga0160472_100032_pt1 | contig 274326 bp, 252 predicted proteins | sample HID1973M_E11MG_FD_108267 | JGI IMG/M metagenome (GOLD analysis project Ga0160472, IMG submission 108267) | Enriched mosquito-associated microbial communities from UW Madison campus, WI, USA - HID1973M_E11 MG | ecosystem: Host-associated > Arthropoda: Insects > Digestive system > Unclassified ... | reverse complement strand
GCTGGCCGACAAGCTCGGCGCCGCGGTCGGCGCCTCGCGCGCGGCGGTGGACAGCGGCTATGCCCCGAACGACTGGCAGGTCGGCCAGACCGGCAAGGTGGTGGCGCCCGAGCTTTACGTCGCGGTCGGCATCTCCGGCGCCATCCAGCACCTCGCGGGCATGAAGGACAGCAAGGTCATCGTCGCCATCAACAAGGACGAGGAAGCCCCGATCTTCCAGATCGCCGACTATGGCCTCGTCGGAGACCTGTTCACCCTGGTCCCCGAACTCAGCGGGAAGCTCTGAGACCTTCTCTGTTCCCCAAATACTCCGGGGGGAGATCCCGTAGGGATCGGGGGGCAGAGCCCCCACCCCGATCCGAACAGAAAGCCGCTCCCCAAAGCTTGTGGCAGTCACAAGGTAGAATCCAGGATCGATTACATGGCCAGCACATCCTCAGTCAGCCCAACGGCGTGAAGCTGGCGCCGTGAGCCGAAACCCAAGGCGCTGATCCATTCCGGTCAAGGTGTCCAATTCTCCAGCACGAGTTGGGCAATCCTCAAAGCCCAAGATCTTGCGCTTGGAGGGCACCCCGCGGAAATGCCCGGTCAACGGGCTGGCCGGGTCTCACTCCCACCTGATCACGCGCGAGAATTCTCGCCAAGCTGACGCGGCCACGGAAATCGGGATCGATCCGTCGGAGCACCGCCTTGCGCGGGAAATCATCAGGCTGATCATCGGAATCGCACAGCGGGATTCTGCCTTGAGAGGGAGTCGCCAGTTCAAGCCAACCGGCGAATGAGCATCACCGGATCACGTTCTGCAGTTGCCGGGGAGTGCCAGTCGAAAACTCCAGCCTCAAACGGTCCGGTTTCACGGACGGCTCGCGGTGAGAGGCGGGCGCCAGACGTCAAACCTGCGCTGGCGGCCCGAGGTGCGCTCGATCACGAAATCAAGCATTGTCCGTATCTTGGCCGGAACAAGTGGCGTATCGAGGAAGGTGGCATAGATGCCCTCTTCGAAGGTCGAGTTCGTGACGCTATGGTCAGGCAACAACTGAACGAGATCGCCCTTCGTCAGCCAATGGGCGACCGTATAGTCGTCAAGCAGCGCTATCCCCAGCCCCGAAAGCGCGAGATCCAGCAGGACCATCCCATTGTTCGACACATGGCGAGGGGCGATCTCCAGATCCAGATCGCCGTCATTTCCCTTGAAACGCCAGTAATAGGCGTCTCCGGGCCTGAGATAGACCAGCAGGTCATGGCCAAGCAGATCGGAGGGGCTGCGAACCGGCGGACGCTTGGCGAGATAGGCAGCGGATGCCACCAGAAGTCGTTGCGATTCAAAAAGCTTGCGCCGCTTCAGCCCCGCCTCCGCCGGAGGCGAGATGCGAAAGTCGATGTCTATGCCCTGACGGCGCAGATCGACCTTTTCCTCGCCCAAGGCCAGCTCCACCCGGATATCGGGGTAGAGCGCGGCGAATTGCGGCATCATCGGGGTCAGGACACCCAAGCCGAACATGGTGCGCGAATGGATGCGCAGCACACCCTGAGGTTTTGTGCTGATGGCGCTGATCCCGTTCCTGACCTCCTCGATGCTCCACAGGATGGGCTCGATCTGGCTGACATAGCTGTCGCCGGCCTCGGTCAGGGCAACCTGCCGTGTCGAACGAAGCAGAAGCTGAACCCCCAGATAGTCCTCGAGGTCGCTGATGATCCGGGAAACCGAGGTGGCGGATGTCGCCGAAAGTCGCGCCGTCTCGGTAAAACTGCCTGTCTTGGCCACTGAGAGAAACATCTCCATTGCCCGCAACCTGTCCATCATTCCCCCGAAATCCGACGCATACTTCCGCATATTCTGCGTATTCCGGTGCCTTACTGAAGGAGTGTAGCCAAGAAGTGAATAGTTTAATCGTCGTGGAGGGACGGCTAAGATGGATTTCGGTGTTTTCATTCTGGCACAGCAGCGCGGCTATCATCAGTCGTCCCGCGATGTGATCATGAACTCGGTCGAGCAGACCGTGATGGCCGAGCAGGCCGGCTTCAACAACGCCTGGTATGCCGAGCATCATTTCAACAACTACAGCCTGTCGCCCTCGCCGCTGATGATGGTCGCGCATTGCGCGGCGAAGACCTCGCGGATTCGTCTGGGCAGCGCGGTATGCATCCTGCCGCTCTATCATCCCGCACGCTTTCTTGCCGAAGTCGGGCTGGTCGACACGCTGTCGGACGGCCGGCTGGAATTGGGCATCGGCTCGGGCTACCAGCAGTTCGAATTCGAGCGCTTCGGCGTCAAGATCGAGGAATCGGCCGAGATCTACAGCGAGTTTCTCGATGTCATCCCGATGGCGTTCGAGAACAAGGTTTTCGAATATCACGGTAAGTTCCTGGACATCCTGCCCAGCTCCATCGCCGTGCGCTGCGTGCAGCAGCCGGTTCCGCCGATCTGGATCACCTCGGGCAACCCGGTCACTTTGGGTCGCGGCGTGCGCGAGGGGCACAACCTGTTCGTCACCTCGCTGTTGAACGGCAACGACGCCATCCGCAACCTGCGTGAACGGCTGGAAAAGGTTGCCGAGGGCGAGGGCAAGAACCTCGACAAGGATGTGCATTTCGGCTTCCTGCGCTGCGGTTTCGCCTCGGACAACCAGTCCGAGATCGACGCCTATCTGGATTGCGCCCGCTTCCAGCGCCGCATTTCGGAAAGCCTGAAATATCGCCGCGCGCAGTCCGATGACGGCTACATGGTCAAGGAAGTTCCCTCGGAAACAGACCCGACCATGGAGCAGCTGAAGGCGAACCTGCCGGTCGGCTCGGTCAACCAGGTCATCGACAAGTTGCTCGAGGAAATCTCGATCCTCAAGCCCAAGCATATCGCGCTGCAGACCCAACTGGGCGACTTCGATCAAAAGACCATGCTGCGTCAGATCGAACTGTGGGGCGACCGGATCATCCCGGCGGTCCGCAAGGAACTGGCCCAGAAGCAAGCGGCCTGACCATGCGCCTTTACCTGGGGGTTTCCGGGGCGATCACGATGCTGGAGCCGACGGATTTCCGCCGGCTCGACATCATGGTCGATCCCCAGATCAACGGCCGTCTCGAGGCGACGATCGCGCGGATCGGACGGCGCGAGGGCGAGGGGCATGTCTGGCTGTCTCCGCAGATCCTGCGCTTTCTTTCCGGCCATGCGGGCGATCAGCAATGGGAAGCCGGGTTGGAGGGCATGCTTGCCTATGCCGCCAAGGCTGGCTGGATCAACGCAGAGGGCATGGTGCACGCGCATCTGACCTGGCTCGAGGATCGCCAACTGGTTTCGGGCGATGACTTCAAGGCGGCGATGCGTGCGCTTCCGGCAGGGATCGCCGCGATCACGACGGCCGACGATGAGGGCCCCGCGGCGCTGATCGTGTCCAGCCTGACCTCGATCTCGGCCGAGCCGCCGATGGTCGGCTTCTTCGTCAACGAGGCCTCCTCGATGGCGGGACGCCTGCTGGGCGCCCAGAAATTCGCCGCCAGCATCCTTGGCCACGAACATGCGGCGGTGGTCCAGACGGTGTTGTCCCAACCGCAGGGCAAGGCGCGTTTCGGCGACGGCCTCTGGTCGGAGGGCTATGGCGCGATCCCGGTCCTTCAGGATGCCGTCGCGTCGATGGAATGCGACATCGTCCATAACTGGCGGCTTGGCTCGCACCGGCTGTTCGTCGGCACGATCCGCAGCGCCAGAAGCAGGACCGGCGCCAGCCCATTGGTTAATTTCGGGGCAGAGATCCGCTGCCTCCAGATGGAGAGCGCCGCATGACGGGGCATACAGCGGTTGCCGGGGCCTTGGACGGCCTGACCGTCATCGACGCAAGCCGCGTTCTGGGCGGGCCCTATTGCGGCCAGATCCTTGCCGATCATGGCGCGCGGGTCATCAAGATCGAGCCTCCCCAAGGCGACGAGACCCGCCACTGGGGACCGCCCTTCCACGGCGACGCCGCCAGCTATTTCATCGGGTTGAACCGCAACAAGCACGGCATTGCGCTGGATTTTTCCACCGAGGATGGCCGCGCGGTTCTGCTGGCGCTGCTGGAGCGCGCCGATGTCTTCATCGAGAACTTCAAGACCGGCACCCTTGAGAAATGGGGGATGGGTCGCGATGCCCTGCGTGAGAAGTTCCCCTCCCTCGTCCATTGCCGCGTCTCGGGCTTTGGGGAGGACGGGCCCTATGGTGGCCGTCCCGGCTATGACGCCGCAATTCAGGCGCAGGTCGGATTGATGAGCGTGAACGGCGACGCGGATGGCAAGCCGACGCGAATGGGTATCCCGGTGGTCGACATGGTCACTGGCCTCAACGCGGCGGTCGGTGTTCTGCTGGCCCTGCAAGAGCGCGCAAGATCCGGCACCGGCCAGTTTGTCGAGGCGGCGCTTTACGACTGCGGCGTCTCGCTGCTGCATCCCCATCTGCCGAACTACTATCTGGGCGGCGGCCTGCCCCGGCTTGCCGGAAACGCGCATCCGAACATCACGCCCTATGACACCTATGCCTGCAAGGACGGTGATCTGTTCCTCGCGGTGGGAAATAACGGCCAGTTCGCCAAGCTCTGCGACGCGCTCGGCATTCCCGAGGCAAAGGCCGATCCGCGCTATGCGACGAACGCGCTGCGAAAGGAACACCGCCCCGAGCTGCGCGAGGCGTTGGAGGCGCGATTGTCCGTCTGGCCAGTTCAGGAGGTCTCGGAAAAGCTGGTCACATCCGGCGTGCCCTGCGCCCCGGTCCGCACCATCGATCAGGTGGTCGACGACCCGCATACCCATGCGCGGGGGATGATCGTTGATCTGCCGGACGGCTATCGCGGCACCGCCAGCCCGATCAAGCTGGAGCGCACGCCCGCGACCTATCGCAAATCGCCCCCGTCCTTCGCGGGCGACACGGATGCGATTGCCGAGGAATACGGCCTCACGGATGGCCGGCTGGCGGCCGCATTCATCCGCAAGGACTAGGCGGTTTGAAAAATCTGGCGTCCTGACCGGCGGTCGCCGCGTCAGGGCCCTTGCTATATCAGGAATGGGGGAAGGCGATGGCCTTGGATCAGGAAACACTGGATCAGTTGCGCGACATGGTGCGCCGCTATGTGCGCGAACGGCTGATCCCCTTGGAGGAGATCGTCGCCGAAACCGACGAGATCCCCGAAGACGTCGTGGCCGAGATGCGCGAGATGGGCCTTTTCGGCATGAGCATTCCCGAAGAGTTCGGCGGCATTGGCCTCACCATGTCCGAGGAAATCCAGATCGCCTTTGAACTGGGCTACACCTCGCCGGCCTTCCGTTCGCTGATCGGGACCAATAATGGCATCGGCTCGCAAGGGTTGGTCATGGACGGTCTGCCTGAACAGAAGGCGAAATATCTGCCCCGGCTCGCCTCGGGCGAGTTGATCGCCTCCTTCGCGCTGACCGAACCGGGTGCGGGTTCCGACGCAGGCTCGGTGACGACCTCGGCCCGGCGCGAGGGCGACTTCTACGTCCTGAATGGCACCAAGCGCTTCATCACCAACGCACCGCGCGCGGGGCTGTTCACGGTCTTTGCGCGCACCGATCCTTCGACCAGATCCGCGGCGGGTGTCTCGGCCTTCCTTGTCGAGGCCGGCACGCCCGGACTGACGGTCGGACCCCGCGACAAGAAGATGGGTCAGAAGGGCGCGCATACGGCCGACGTGATCCTCGAGGATTGCCGCGTGCCCGCGGATGCCATCATCGGCGGCCTCGAAGGTAGCGGGTTCAAGACCGCGATGAAGGTGCTTGACCGGGGGCGGCTACACATCTCGGCCATCTGCGTCGGAGCGGCCGAGCGGTTGATCGACGACGCGCTGCGCTATGCGATGGAACGCAACCAGTTCGGGGCGCCGATCGCCGAAAAGCAACTGGTGCAGGCGATGCTGGCCGACAGCCGGGCCGAAGCCTATGCCGCGCGCTGCATGATCGAGGAAACGGGGCGCCGCAAGGACAGCGGGCAGAACGTGTCCGAAGAGTCGGCCTGCACCAAGATGTTTGCCTCGGAGATGGTGGGTCGGGTCGCAGATCGCGCGGTCCAGATCCACGGCGGCGCGGGCTATATGGCGGAATATGCGGTCGAGCGGTTCTATCGCGACGTGCGCCTGTTCCGCATCTATGAGGGCACGACCCAGATCCAGCAGACCGTGATCGCCAAGTCGATGATGCGCCGCGCCGGTCTGAGCTGATCGCCCCGCCACGGGCCGGAAATGCGAACGGCGCGGCCCTTCATGGGCCGCGCCGTTTTCTTTCGGTCAGTTGGTCTGTTGTATCTGGCCCGGCATGACCAGCCGCATCACATAGCGGATGACGAAGAAGCCCACGATCGCCACGCTCGCGAAGACGAAGACCGCGGCGATGGGACGGCTGAGGAAGGAGGAGAAATCCCCGTTCGTCACCGTCATCGTGCGCCGGAAGTTTTCCTCGATCATCGGCCCCAGCACGAAACCCAGCAGCAGGGTCGAGGATTCAAACCGCAGGAGCTTGAGGACGATGCCGACGATCCCGGCCCCCAGAAGGATGTAAAGATCCAGAACCGAGCTGCGCACCGAATAGATGCCGACGCAGACAAAGGCGATCATCACCGGGTAAAGCAGGTGATAGGGCACCTTCAGCAGGCGCACCCAAAGGCCGACCAGCGGAATGTTCAGCAAGACCAGCAGGACGTTGCCGACGACAAAGGATGCGACCAGACCCCAGAACAGGTCGGGATGCTCGGTGATGACCTGCGGACCGGGAATGACGCCATGAACCATCAGAACGCCCAGCATCATCGCCATGACGGCATCGCCCGGAATACCGAGGCTCATCGTGGGGATGAACGCGGTCTGGACGGCCGCGTTGTTGGCCGCCTCGGGGGATGCGACACCGGCCAGCGCGCCGTGGCCGAATTTCTCGGGCGTCTTGCTGAGGCGTTTTTCCACCGCATAGGAAATGAAGGTCGCGATCATGCCGCCTGTGCCCGGCAATGCGCCGAAGAATGAACCGATGCCGGTTCCGCGCATGATCGGACCCGCGCTCTCCTTCCACTCGGCCTTGGTCGGCAGCATCGAGCGGAGGCTGATCTTTTCGTCCATCACCTTGCCCTCGGGTCCGCCGCGTGCGGTCGTGATGATCTCGGGCAGGCCAAACAGGCCAAGCGCGATCGCGACCAGCGACAGACCGTCGAACAGTTCGGGCAGATCGAAGGTATAGCGCGACACACCGCTACTCATGTCGATGCCGACCAGACCCAGAAGCATGCCGACGAAAACCATGATCAGCGATTTAAGCGGCTGCCCGGTCGACAGCATGGATGCCGCGATCAGGCCGAAGATCATCAGCGCGGTATATTCCTGCGGGCCGAAGCGCATCGCCATGCTGGCCAGCGGAACGGTCAGCCCAGCCAGAAGCACCGCACCGACCATGCTGCCCACGAAGGACGCGATGGCAGTGATGAACAGCGCCAGACCTGCCTTGCCGTTCCTGGCCATTGGATAGCCGTCGAGGGTCGTGACCACGCTGGTCACCGTTCCCGGCAGGTTGAGCAGGATCGACGCCGTCGAGCCGCCATAGGCGGCGCCGTAATAGATGCCCGCAAGCATGATGACCGCGAAGTTCGAGTCGATGTGATAGGTGATCGGCATCAGCATCGCGAGGGTCGCCATGCTTCCCAGCCCGGGCAGAACGCCGACGACGGTGCCCAGAAGCACGCCCACGCCGCAATAGAAAAGCCCTTTCAGCGAGAAAGCGACCGCGAAACCCAGAAGGATATTCTCAAGCATGATGTCACTCAGAACGCGAAATATTTGAAGGGCAGGCTGAGGCCCCAGATGAAGATCGCCGCACATATCAGCGCGGTCGCGATCGACAGCAGCAGCGAGACGCGAAAGTTGCGTTTCTCGGAAGCCAGCGTGGACAGCAGGGTCGAGAAGAAGATCGCAGGGATCAGCCCGTTCCGCTCGATCAGCAATGCGAACACGATCAGCGACGCACAGATGATCAGAATCGAAAGGATTGCGGGTCGGTCCTCGCCGAACTGGACGGGTTCAGCGCGCAGGGCCACGAAGCCATAGAGCAGACCCATCAGGATGAGGCCGACGGACAGAATGCGCGGGAAGTATCCGGCCCCCATCTCGCGAATGGTTCCCATCTCGTAGTCGGTGCCCTGCACATAGGCAAAGACACCCAGCAATATCGCCAAGGCCGCACCGATGACATCGGGCAGCCGCTGGCGGGTATGAACAATCATATCATCCTCCCAATCTCGGGCAGCCATCCCCCTGGCACACCCGCCTAATTCTAGATCTTGGGCTCTGCGCCCGCGATCAACGAGGCACCCAGCGCGGTTCCGTGAACCGACAGATGCGCCCCCAGCTGAATCGCCTGCAGTAACTCCTCTTTGGTGGCTCCAAGGTCAAACGCCTGCCGGATCGCGCGCCGAAGTCCGCCGGCATCGAAGCCGGTGAAGCATGCATGAAGCGCGGTCCGGATGATCGCGCGCTCCGCAGGCTGCAAGCCGCCCGGCGCGGCCAATGCGTTCTCGAAATCGCTTATGGTTCTGGCGTAGCCCGGCGACAGATCGGCCAATGCATCGGCCGAGGCGGGCATCCCTGCCTCCTCGGCAAGGATCGCCGCAGCGGCCCGAACGCTTTCCAACCCCTGCGCCGACAGAAGCGCGAAGACGTCCAGAAGGTCGTCCTCCGAAGCCCCGGCCTTTCGCGCAAGCTGCACATGCGTCCCAAGACCCGCCGGATAGAGATGGGTCGCCGACGCATCAAGCGCGACATAGATCAGTTCGACCATGCGTGCGGTCAGCGGCCCTTGCGCGACCGCCTCGCCCGCATAATCGGCATAGGCGCGCACGAAATCGGGACGTGCTTCAAGCAGCGCCTCGACCCAGGGCCGCCAATAGCCGCGCCGGGCGATGAAATGGTCGCGGATCTCGGTTTGCCGCGGGGTCATCGGATCTGCCTCGCCGCGCTTAGAACCTGACCAGTCAGAAAGCCCGCGCGTCCCATCCATTCGACCAGCGCCGGATCGGGATAACCTTCGATCGCATTGACACGTTGCCCTGACGGACCGAGTTCGCAGGCCAGCGTTGCGACCATCATGCGGGCGGTTGCGGCCTGAGCGCGCGCCTCGGGGCTGGGATCATCGTCTGCCGGCAGCAGCAGCGTCAGGCTGACCGCGCCTTCGGTCCGCGCGAAATCCACGGCCGCGGCGCGGATCGCCTCTGCCCTCTCCGCCGCGCCAAGCGCACGACCGTCGACGACCGCCTGCCGCGGCTCCTCCCGGGGCAGTTTTTCGGCCAAGTCGGGCGCGAAACGCAGGTCAAAGCCGGCTCCGGGGGCGTTCTGACCTGCACTCGCCGCGCCGGCGGCATATGCAGCACTTCCCCCGAAGACCGACGAACCCCCATCGACGCTAAGGACGCAGCCCCGCAATGCAGGCGTGTCGGGCCGAGCAAGGAAGCAAAGCGCCTCGGCCATTTCGCGCGGGGTTCCCATGCGGCCCAGTGGGATCTTGGCGACCGCGCGGGCCGGGTCCAGTTGCCCGCCAACGATCAACTTCTCGACCAGAGCGGTGCGGATGAAGCCCGGGCACAAGATGTTGACGACCAGATCCTTGCGGCCTTCGGACAGCGCCAGCATCCCAGCGATCAGCCCCGCCTTGCTGGGGCTGTAGCCCCCGCGCAGCGGTATCGCGCGCAGCCCGGCGCCGGAGGACACGGCAACGACACGCGCGCCCGCCTCCAGCCTGTCACCAAGCGCGGCCAGCAGCCGGAACGGTGCGTGCTGGTTCAGGGCAAAGGCTGCATCAAGCTTTTCTTCCGAAAGATCAACGATCCCCTGCCCCGGCGTGCCAGAGGCGCCGGCATTGCAGATCAGCGCCGCGATCGGACCCGTGATGGCATCTAGGGCGGCATATGCACGCGGATCGGTCAGATCCATCGCGACAGACTGATGCGAGGTGCCCGCCAACTCGGCCCTCGTCTCGGCAAGACCGTCGGCGTTCAGGTCCAGCAGCACGCAGGACCATCCGGCCTCGGCAAACAGCCGGGCGGTTTCGCGCCCGATGCCAGAGGCGGCGCCGGTGATGACGACTTTACGCATCAGATATTCGTCAATGTGGTGCCGCCATCGACCAGAAGCGCCTGCGAGGTGACGAACCGCGAATCCTCGCCTGCAAAGAAGCAGATCGCGCGGGCGATGTCCTCGACCGTCCCAAGACGCCCCAGCGGGGTGCGGGCGATGCGGGCGGCGTCGCGCTTTTCGTCGCGGTTCCGCTCAGTTCCTTCGGTCGGCACCGCCGAGGGGCAGACCGCGTTCACGCGGATCCCGCGCCCGCCAAGCTCCGCCGCCGCCGCACGGGTGATCCCGAGGATGCCCGACTTGATCCCCGAATAGACCACCGAGTTGATGGTCGACCGCATCGCGGCCGAAGACGCCACGTTGACGATCGCGCCGCCTTTCTCGTCCATCGCGGCCGAGGCGGCCTGGATCCCCCAGATCACGCCCTTGAACCCGATGTCGAGCATCCGGTCCATCGTATCGAGGCGGATGTCCGGTATCGCCTGATAACGCACCCATGCGGCATTATTGACAAGGATGTCGAGCCGTCCGCCCTTTTCCTTCGCAATGTCGACGGCAGCATGGACGTCCTCGCGCGTCGAGAGGTTCCGCACCACACCGAAAGCTTGCCCGCCCTCGGCCCGGATCGCCCCAAGCGTGCCCTCGACAAATTCTTCCTTGAGGTCGTTCACGCCGACAATCGCGCCCCGGCGCGCCATTTCCAGCGCGGTCTGGCGCCCGATGCCGTTCCCCGCGCCGGTGATCAGGGCGACGCGACCTTCAAATTCCTTGGACATATTCTCTCGCATTCAAGCAGCTTCGATGAAATCGCGGGCGACTTGCCGGCCTGTGCGTCCGCTGCCCAACGCCATGTCGATCTTGCGGATATCCCGTAGCGAGCGATGCAGCGGCACCTCGCAGGTGAACCCCATGCCGCCATGCAGGTGGATCGCCTTTTCCAGCGACCAGACCGCATTGCTCATCGCCCCGGCGAAGGCCGGGCGGCTGTCGCGAACCCGGCCAAGCTCGTCCGGGCGCAGCGAACGGGCAAGCGCGGCACGGCTCATCTCGATCAGCAGCTTCATGCGGGACAGGTGGTGGCGAACGGCCTGCTTGGAGGAGAGCGGACGGCCGAACTGGACGCGCGCCGCCAGATAGTCGCAGCAGGCGGCAAGGGCATTGACCGCCGCGCCGGTCGCGAAGCTTCCATAAAGCGCCTCGCCCGCGCGGCGAAGCGCGGCCATCTGCCCGGCATCGAGCGATCCGATTTTCCCGGCCCCCGCAATATCCAGCCAGACCTGCGGCTGATCCGGGTCAAGCCCCGGTGCAGGGATCGCAGTAAGCCCGTTCCGCGTGATCAGATCGGCCCCGTTTTCGGTAGGGACCAGAACGACGTCGCAGTCGATATCGGTCATCAGCCGCAGCAGAGCGCCATTCGCGCCCTCCCAGCCGATCAACCCGATCGCCTCGCCCGCGGCGATCCGGCCGGCAATGTCCTGCCCGGCGAAGGCCTGGGCGAGCAGGATCTGGTCCAGCAACGGGAACCGGAGCTGCTTCGCGCCCGCCTCCTCGGCGATGGCCAGCGCGAATGGCAGGCCAAGCGCCATCCCGCCGTCATCCTCGCTTGCGCAAACGCCCGTCAGACCCGCCTCCGCCAGAATGGCGGCGGCAGCGTGGGCGAGCTTGCCCTCGGCTTCGAGGATGGCGGGAATGGCGGCCTCGGCAAGTTCCGCCGGGACGAGATCGTGATCTTCATTGCTCATTTCTGCAGATCCTTCGGCAGCCTGAGGATGCGTTGCGCGATGATGTCCAGCTGAACCTCGGTCGTGCCGGCATAGATCGTCTCGGCCCGGGCAAAGAGATAGGCGGTCGTGAAATGATCACGCATCCGCTGGGCGAGTGCGCTGGAGCGGGGCGTGACATTGCCGACCAGATCAAGCGCCAGACCAGCAAAAGCCTGGTGGCATTCCGACCAGTAAAGCTTCGACAGCGACCCGCGCGCGCCGATGGACGCACCGTTCATCAACTGCTCGACCGTGCCTTCGACAAAACCCTTCAGCGCGTCGATCTGTCCCGCGATCTGGCCGATCCGGTCCTGAACGGACGGGTCCTGAAGCAGCAAAGCTAGTTCGGGATCGGATTTGAGGCCCCGGACCAACTGGCGCAGCTCGGTCTCGAACCGCCAGGGACGATACATCCGGTTCGTGGCGCGTTCGATCGAAAGCACGCGGATCGCCGCGTCCCAGCCCTCGTCGGGGGCGCCAAGGCGCGCGTCGTCAGGGACGATCACGTCATCTAAGAACACCTCGGCAAAGGACACTTTGCCGTCGATCGACTTGATCGGAACGACGCGGATGCCGGGGGTCGACATGGGGACCGCGAACATCAACATGCCCTTGTGGCGGTCCTCGACGGTTCCGGTCCGGGTCAATAGCAGGCAGTAATCGGCCTTGGATGCGCCCGAGGTCCAGATCTTCTGGCCGTTGATCCGCCAGCCCCCTTCGCAGGGAACGGCCCGCGTCCGCAGCCGCGCCAGATCCGAACCCGCATCGGGTTCGGAAAAGCCCTGACACCAGAGTTCGTCCATCGACAGGATCCGGGGCAGGAAAGCGCGCTTCTGCTGCTCGGTTCCCGCGGCCATGATGATGGGACCGGCGAGTTCCTTGCCGATGGATCCCACGCTTTCGGGCATGGAGATCGCCCCGATCTCCTTGTTCACCACCAGATGCTCGCGGAGCGTCAGGCCATGCCCGCCATATTCGGTGGGCCAGGTCATCCCGGCCAGACCCGCGCGATACATGGCCGCTTCCCAGAGCCGCGATTCCCCAAGGGTCGGCGCGCGCCAGTCGGTGCTGTCCATGCGCATATGCGCAGGCAGGTTCGCGCCAAGCCAGCCTCGCGCGTGCAAACGGAAATCGGCGTTGTTCATCGGCTGAAACGGCTTTGAAAAATCGGACATCATTGTCATTGGATTACCCTTTCGGACAGGGGATCATCAGCGCATCAAGCGCGACCGCGCCCTTGCCCTCGGTCCGGACCAGCACGGGGTTGAGGTCGATCTCGGCCAGATCGTCGGCATGGCGGCAGGCGAATTCCGACAAGAGCGCCAGCGTGCGCGCGGCGGAAGCGACGTCACTGCGCGCCCTGCCCCGCGCCCCGTCCATGATCGGAAACATCCTGAGCGAGCGGATCATGGCCTCGGCCTCTGCCTCGCTGACGGGGGCGGGCGCAAGGGCGACATCGCCCAGAACCTCGGCGAAGATCCCGCCCATCCCCGCCATCACCACCGGGCCGAAAACCGGATCGCGCGAGACACCCATGATCAGCTCGGTCCCCTCGCCCGCCATCGGGGTGACAAGCACGCCGTCGATACGGGCCTCGGGAGCGTAGCTGCGGGCCGAGCGCAGAATCTGGTCATGGGCCGCGCGCACCGCCTCGGCATCGGCAAGGTTCAGGGCGACACCACCGGCTTCGGTCTTGTGGGGGATGTCCTCGGACAGGACCTTCAGCACGACCGGATAGCCCATTTCGGAGGCGGCGCGGGCGGCCTCCTCGGCGGAGGAGACGATGGCCTCGGGCAGGATGCCGATGCCGGTTTCCGCCAGCGCCCGTTTCGCGGCATGCTCGTTGCGGAAGACGGCAGGATCAATCGCGGCGCGCGCTCCGCTCCAGTCTTCACGCGATGCCTCGCGCCCCATCCGGTTCAGCCTTGCTAGCCCCGAAAGCCCAGTCGCCGCAGCGTCGATGCCCGAAAAGACCGGAATGCCCAGATCGTTGATTTCGCCCACCGCATCGGCGGGACCGGCGGCGATCACGGTCAGCAGCCGGTCAGGGTGGCTGGCGCGGATTTCGGCCAATGCCTGCATGTAGACCCCGCGCAACCGCTTGTTGTAAAGCGATAGCGACAGGAACAGCATGGTCGCATCGGTGTTCGGCTCTTCCATCAGGGCCGAGAGCATCTTGTAGAGGATGTCCGGGCGGCTCGACATCTGCGCCGAGGCATCGACCGGGTTGTTGGTGCCCGCCGAGGGGACGGCGTCGCGGATCCGGGCCTTTGTCGCTTGGCTCAGCGCCGGAAGCTCCAGCCCCGCCTTGGTCGCCGCATCGGCCATCATGATCCCGAAGCCGCCCGAGGCCGCAACCAGCGTCACTCGCCCGCCCGCCGGCAGACGGCCCTTGCCGAGGATCGAGGCGGCATGGCCGGTTTCCAGAAGCGCCTCGATGCTGTGGACGCGCAATGCCCCATGGCGTCGCAACACCGCATCGACCACCGCGTCCGACCCGGCCAGAGCGCCGGTATGCGAGGCGGCGGCGGCCTGACCGCTTTCCGTCTCGCCGATTTTCAGGACGATGACCGGCTTGCCATTCGCGCGCGCCAGTTCCAGCGCTTGGACAAGGCGCGCTCCGTCGCGGCAGGTTTCCATGCAGCAGAGGATCACTTCGGTCGCCGTATCGGCGGCAAGCGCGGCGATCCCATCGGCGACGTCAACGTCGGCCTCGTTTCCGGTCGCGATGAAATGGCTGACCCCCAGCCCGCGCAAGGCCACGTTCTGGACGGTGAAGCTGCCGATATTGCCCGATTGAGAGACGATGCCGACATTGCCGGGGCGCGGCATGCTTTCCTCGAGGACGATCGAGAACGAGCCGATGACGCCACCCGTCACGCTGAACGTGCCAAGGCAGTTCGGACCCAGCAGTCGCATCCCCGCCTCGCGGGCGATCCGGACCAGTTCGTCCTGCAGCGCCTGCCCCTCATCCCCGGCCTCGGCGAAGCCCGATGAGAGGACGATCACCGCCTTGACCCCGCGCGCGGCGCAGTCACGCAGCGCCTCGGCGCAGGCGAGCACCGGAACGACAAGAATGGCCAGATCCGGCGCGGTCGGCAGGTCGCGGACAGAGGCATAGGCCGGCAGGCCCTGGATCTCGCCGCCGCGCGGATTGACCGGATAGACCGGACCGCGATAGCCGTATTTCTTCAGCAGATGGATCGGGCGTCCGCCGATCTTGGTGATATCCTCGGACGCGCCGACAATGGCGATGCCATCGGGCTGGAAAAACGCATCGAGACCCTGGCCGGGCGCTCCGGCAATATCCCTCGGCATGGATCAGCGGCCCTTGAAGACGGGTTGGCGTTTTTCGAGGAAGGCCATGCGGGCCTCGCGGGCGTCCTCGGTCCGGGCCAGCGCCATGGTGAATTCCTGCTCGAAGCGATAGGCATCGCGCTGGGGCATCAGGTCGACCATGTTGGCGGCGCGCTTGGCATAGACCATCGCCAGCGGTGACTTTCCGGCGATCTCATTGGCAAGAGCCATGACCGTCGGCATCAGGTCTTCTTCCGGCAGCGCAGCCTCGATGACGTGGCGCGCGGCCAGTTCCTGCGCCGTGATGCGCTGGCCGGTAAAGAACAGCCGCCGCAGGGTCGAACGCCCGAACAGCGTCTTCAGCATCGACGCCCCGCCGGCAAGGCCGACATTGATCTCGGGCATACCGAAGGTCGATTTGTCGCTGGCATAGATGATGTCGCAGGCGGCGGCCAGACCGAAGCCCGCGCCAAGCGCCGCGCCATTGACGGCGGCGATGACGGGCTTTGCGCATTCGCGGATCGCGTTCGCCGTTTCGCGCGTCACCCGGTTATGTTCGAGGAAGTCACCGGCCACTTCCGGGTCGGGGCGGTCCTTGAGATCGGCGCCCGAACAGAAGACATGTCCCGTGTTGGTCAGCACGGCGCAGCGAATATCATCGCGCGCCGACACTTCGTCGATGACCGCGATCAGCTCGCGCCGCATCTCGCGGCTCAATGCGTTGACCGGAGGCCGCTGCAAGGTGATGACGGCGACGTAGTTCTCGACATCAAGACAGACATTATTTTCAGACATGCTCACCTCCCTAAGCCCCGTTGGAGCCGGGCTTACGACCCCTTCAGGGGCTTTGGAACCGCTGGACGATGTCGAACAGTTCTGCGGATTTTGCAGATTTCAGCCAAATCAATGGGATATTACCAAGGAAAACGACGCAATCGCCGAGGGCTACGTTGCGATCGCAACGGATGATTGGTGGCTGCGCATCAGGCACCGGGCAAGCACGGAAGGGACAGCAAGCCATGACAATGACGGTTTCGCCGCTTGGCCAGATCCGGACCCGCCTTGGGGAATGCCCGGTCTGGGACGATAAGACGGGCCTCCTCTGGCTGGTCGACGGCCGGGCGGGGTTGATCATCGCGCTGGACCCGGCAAGCGGCGTCATGCGCAGGCGGATCGAACTGCCCGCGCCGCTCGGCTCCTTCGCGATCAATGCGGATGGCCGGCTGATCGTTGCGACCCGTCGCGAGATCATCCTTTTCGAGCCGCAAACCGGAGAAACCGAAAAACTGGCGGAACTGGAGGTCGACCATCCCAACCTCCGCCTGAATGATGGCGTGGTCCTGCCCGATGGCAGCTTCCTTGTCGGAACGATGCATATCTTTCGGGAGCCGGGCGAGGCTCCACTTGGCGGGCTTTACCGGCTGCGGCCGGATGGCGTCACCGAAAAGCTGGCCACGGGCATCGGAGTCACGAACGGACCCCGGATCGGGCCGGACGGCTGCCTTTATGTCGCCGACAGCGCCGCCCGGCGGATCCTGCGGTTCGAGCTTGACGGAGATTTCAGGTTGGGCGCGCCCGAGATCTTTGCCACGACCGAGAAGCTGGATTCGGCGCCCGACGGCTGCGTCTTCGACAGCGACGGGGTGTTGTGGACGGCGTTGGTCCACGCCTCGGCGCTCGCGGGTTTCGACCGCGCCGGCAGCCTGACCCGTCGCATCGACCTGCCCGTCGCGCATCCAGCGTCGCTCTGTATCGGGGGGCCGGACGGAAATGCGATCTTCGTCACCACCATTACGGATAGCGGCAGATTGCTGGCCAACGGGCCGCTGGACGGGCATGTCTTGCGCATTGACGGGGCCGGTGTAGCGGCGCAGCCGGGAATGCGCGCCAATATCGCAGGAGCCGCCCGCCGGGAGATCCTTATCCCCGCCGACATTCCCGACGCGGCCGAAGCGCGTTGAAACCAAACAGCATTTGCCGGGTTCCGCGCGTTATTCGGGCTGTTCCCACCTCTATTCCTGCGAAATATGGTTGAACTGTTCTGCGGAATCCGTCCTTGTGACCCTGCCGGAAAACCACCCATGGTGCACCACTGAAATGCATTTCGGGGGGAAGTTTGCATGACCACACGGCGCAACATGATCGCGGGCATCGCCTGCGCGATCTCACTGGCATCGGTTCCATTCACCGCCGTCGCGGCCGAGCCGATCACCCTGGTCGTGCCATATTCGGCAGGGGGTCCGGTCGACGGTCTGGCGCGCCTGATTTCCGAAGGACTCTCGCGGAAAACCGGCCGCACCTATCTGGTCGAGAACAAGCCGGGCGCAAACGGGATCATCGGGGCGCAATATGTCGCCCGCACCCGCGCACCGCAGACCACCCTGTTCGTGGGCGGGACGGGTCCGATTTCCGTCAACCTGATGACCCGCAAGGGGCTGCCCTTCAAGGCCGAGGACTTCAAGCCCGTTTCGCTGGTGGCGCTTGGCCCGATGGCGCTGACCGTGCCGGCTTCGGCAGAATACGACACGCTGGACGATTTCGTCGCCACCGCCCAGAAGGGTCCGAACCCTTACCGGTTTGGGACGTTCGGACCGGGCAGCCTCAGCCAGCTTTACGGCGCGCTGCTGAACCGCGAACTGGATTTCCCGATGACCGAGGTTGCCTACAAGACCACCGCGGACGAGATCAAGGACATGATCGGCGGGCAGATCGATTTCTCGGTGTCGTCGCCTTTCGGGGTGATCGGGCAGATCCGGGCGGGTGATCTGAAGATGCTGGCCGTCGCCAGTGCCGAGCGCATTCCGCAACTGCCCGAAGTTCCCACCTTTGCCGAGCTTGGGCACCCCGCGCTGACAAACTCGTTCTGGACCGGAATCTTTGCCCCGGTCGAGATGGATGACGCTCTGGTGCAGGAAGTCAGCGCCGCGATCGACGACGTGCTGAAGGAACAGCGCACCATCGACTTCCTCGCCAATATCGCGCAATTCCCCGTCGGGGGCGCGCCCGAGGAGCTGCAAAAGCAACTCGACAGCGATCGGCAGGTCTGGGGCACGATCATCAAGGAACGCGGTATCGAGCTGAAATGATTTCCGGCCGCCGGACCGGGAATGAGGGCGCGGAGCAATCCGCGCCCTTCTTCATACCAAGCGTCGCTTATTACCGGCCATAGGCGCGGGGAATATGCGACATCAACGTCTGCGAGAACCCACCATCGACGATGATTTCCCCGCCGTTGACATAGGATGATCTGGAGCTTGCAAGAAACAGCACCGCGTTTGCCAGTTCTTCGGCATCGCCGATCCTGCGCAATGGCACAACCTCCTCGCGGCGGCGGCGGTCATCGGGATCGGCGTAGAATTTCTGCGTCAGCGGCGTAAGGAACAATCCGGGGCTGACGCTGTTGGTGCGAATGCCCTCTGGCCCCCATTCGACCGCCATCTGCTGCGACAGCATCAGGATCGCAGCCTTGGTCGAGGAATAACCGCCCGAGTTGGGCTGAGCGTTCCGACCGGCGATCGATGCGATATTCACGATCGAGGCTGGCAGATGCGGGTCGCGCAGCTTGCGAAAGGCCTGCGCGCATTGCAGATAGCCGCCCAGGTTGACCGCAAACTGGTCCTGCATCCGGTCCGTTGACAGTTCGGCAAGTGGCGCGGGTGCCGACAAGGCGGCATTGTTGACCAGCACCCTTGGCGTGCCGAGTTGCTGCACGGTCGCCGCGACTGCCTCGCGGATCTGGTTTCGGTCCCGCACATCGACCCCATAAAGCCGGTATTCGCCACCGGCATCGGCAAGCTGGAATCTGAAATCCGCATCCACCTCGACCGTGCGGTCCATCATCGCGACGCGCGCACCGGCCCGCAGGAAACCCAGCGTAATCGCGCGGCCAAGCCCGCCGGTCGCGCCCGTCACGATGCAGGTCGCATCCTTCAGATCAAGCCAGTCCTGCACTTCGGTCCTCCATTCTGCCGCCCGTGTCATCGCCTCATATAGCCCGCGCTTGCGATGCCCCGTCATGCGATTGCTGCAGTTCTTTTTCACGATTTCCAGCGGTTGCGCCCAGTTCCACATGACACCTTGCCCGTCGGAATGATTGCACGCCTCTGCCGGAACCTTGCGCAAGAGGAAGGGATCTGCACATCTCGGCTATCAGCATCGAGCGCGAAGGCGAAATCGCGGTCGTCACCGTGGAGAATCCTCCCGTTAACGCGCTGTCGCAGCCCTTGCGGCAGGGCCTGTGGGACGTGGTAGAAACGCTGGATGCCGACCCGTCGATCAAGGCGGTCATCCTGATCTGAGCGGGACGCACCTTTATCGCCGGGGCCGATGTCACCGAGTTCGACAAGCCGCCGGTGCCGCCGCATCTGCCCGACCTTGTGGACCGGATCGAGGCCGCGGCAAAGCCCTGGTGCGCCGCGATTCACGGCTCAGCCCTGGGCGCGGGACTGGAGGTCGCGTTGGGTTGCCGTTTCCGCGTCGCCGCACCCGACGCCTCGCTGGGCCTGCCCGAGGTTACGCTGGGCATTGTTCCCGGCGCGGGCGGCACGGTGCGGACCCCGCGTCTGGTGGGGATATCGGTCGCGGTCGACCTCGTCACCTCTGGAAAACCGCTCTGCGCGCCGTCGGCGCAGGCCGCCGGGTTGATTGATGCCGTCCTTGCGGGGGATCTGCGCGCCGCGGCGATCGCATTTGCGCGTGATGCCCTGGACGCCCCCCTCCCCCTGCCGGCGTCCCGACGTCCTGTCGCCTCTCCTGGTCCCGCGTTCTGGCCCGCGCGCGAGGACGCGTTGACCAAAGCGGCCAAGGGGGCGATCGTCCCGCTCAGGGCACTGGTCTGCCTGAAGGCGGCGGTGGACGCGCCTTTTGCGCAAGCCATGGCCTTCGAGCGCGAAACTTTCCTGGAACTGCGCGGCTCGGAACAGGCCGCCGCCTTGCGCCATCTCTTTTTCGCCGAGCGCGCCGCGCCCCGGCCCCCAATGCTGCGCGATGTCGAACCTCTGCCGCTGCGCAACGTCGCGGTGATAGGCGGCGGCACAATGGGCGCCGGCCCCGTCGCCGCCCTGCGCCAGGAGGGCCTGCCCGTCACCCTGATCGAGCGCGACGACGAGGCCGTCCAACGCGGGCTGGACCCGATGCGGTCCTCGCGACCAACACGTCCTATCTCGATCCCCGGACACTGACCGAGGGGTTGCCTGCCCCCGAGCGGTTCATCGGCCTGCACTTCTTCAGCCCGGCCAATGTGATGAAGCTGCTGAAAATCGTGCCAGTGCCGGAAACCTCGACGCGCACCCTTACGACGGGTTTTGCCTTGGCACGCCTTCTTGGTGAAATTTTTGGAAAATCAGTGATTTACGAAGCTTTCATCGGAAACCGCAGCCTAATGTGCTATCGCGCGGCGGCTGAGACGCTCCTCCGTCAGGGCGTCGGCATTGCCGAGATCGACGCCGCGATGCGCGGCTACGGTTTTGCGATGGGTCCGTTCGAGGCGCAAGATCTGGGCGGGCTGGACATTGCCTTTCTTCAGCGCGAAGGCGCACGAAGAGAGGGGCAGGACGTGCCGGAAACGCTGGGTGATGTGCTGGTGCGCGCGGGCCGCAAAGGGCAAAAGACCGGCGGCGGCTGGTATGATTACACGTCCGGCGACCGCAAGCCGCGAACGTTCGAAGCCGTGGCACGGCTTCTCTCCGGACGGAACAAGGTTGGCACGCCACTGACCCGCGCCGAGATCGCCCGAACACTGGTCGCTGAGATGGCCAGCGAGGGTCAGGCCATTCTCGGCGAGGGCATTGCCGACAAGGCCGCAGATATCGATCTGGTCGAAATCCACGGATACGGTTTCCCCCGCTGGCGTGGCGGACCGATGTTCGCCGCAGCGCGGGATTGATTTCCGGGTCGCACAAGGCGCGGCGGCTCGGGCGGGCACCTTCTCGTTACAGATAACATTGGGTGGCCGCCGCGAGGTTGGCGCGCCTGCAGGATTTGACCGTTTGACACCTCGGTCCGACCTATTAACATCCGCTCCCAGATGATGTCGGAAAATATCTACTTAATTCTGTCTGCACCCAGCTGATTAACAGAGTCCGATGGAGAGCATCCATGTCTGACGATAATCCTGACAGCAAGAGCACACATTTCGCGGTCGAGGCTGACACGACATCCGGTTATTGGTCCAACAGACCCGAAAACACGTTGCCGCCGCCGGACATGATGGGCGCCTATATGCGCAATCGTCCGGTGCCGGTGCCGCCCCGCGACGGAGGCAAGGCCTGGATCATCGGCAGTGGCATCGCGGGCCTCGCCGCTGCCTTCTACATGATCCGCGACGGCGGCATGGCGGGCGAGGACATCACCATCCTCGACGCCCTGCAGATCGAGGGTGGGTCTCTGGACGGCGCGGGCAATCCGGCAGACGGCTATATCATCCGCGGCGGTCGCGAGATGAACTGGAACTATGACAATCTGTGGGACATGTTCCAGGACGTTCAGGCGCTGGAACTGCCCGAAGGCTACAGCGTCCTCGACGAGTATCGCCTGGTCAATGATAATGACCCGAACTTCTCCAAGGCCCGCCTGATGCATAATCGCGGAGAGATCCGCGATTTTTCGACGCTTGGCCTATCGCGCGCGCAGCAATGGGAACTCATCCGCCTCCTGCTGAAGCGGAAGGAGGATCTCGACGATATCACGATCGAGCAATATTTCAGCCCCGGTTTCCTCGAAACCAATTTCTGGTTTCTCTGGCGTTCGATGTTCGCTTTCGAGAATTGGCAAAGCCTGCTGGAGATGAAGCTTTACATGCACCGGTTCCTCGACGCGATCGATGGGCTGGCCGACATGTCGGCGCTCGTCTTTCCGAAATACAATCAATATGACAGTTTCGTCCGCCCCCTCGTTGACCACCTGCGCGCGAAGGGTGTCAAAATCCAGTTCGACACGCGCGCCTATGATCTTGAACTCGAAACCCGCGGGACCGGCGAGGATGAGACGCGCACGGTGACGGAAATCCGCTGCAAGGTCGCCGGAAAGGACTCCACGATCGCCGTCGAGGCTGGGGATATCGTGCTTGCGCTGACCGGATCCATGACGGAGGGCACGGCCTATGGCGACATGAACACCGCCCCGGTGCTGGAGCGTGGCAAGACCGATCCGGGCGAGGAAAGCGACTGGGCGCTGTGGACGAACCTGGCGAAAAAATCCCCGATCTTTGGCAATCCCGAGAAATTCTACGGCAATGTCGATCGCTCGATGTGGGAATCGGTGACGCTGACCTGCAAGCCCTCGCCCCTTGTCGACCGTCTGAAGGAGCTGTCCGTCAACGATCCCTATTCGGGCAAGACCGTGACCGGCGGGATCATCACCTTCACCGACTCGAATTGGGTTCTGAGCGTTACCTGCAATCGCCAGCCGCATTTTCCGGAGCAGCCAAAGGATGTGCTGGTGCTTTGGGCATATGCGCTGCTGATGGACAAGGACGGCAATTACGTCAAGAAACCGATGCCGGCCTGCACGGGCAAGGAAATCCTCGCCGAGCTTTGCTATCATCTGGGCATCGAGGACAAGTTTGACGCGGTGGTGGCCAATACCAAGGCGCGGCTGGCGCTGATGCCTTACATCACCTCGATGTTCATGCCCCGCGCGGCGGGCGATCGCCCGCATGTCGTGCCGGAAGGCTGCACCAACCTGGCCCTGCTGGGTCAGTTCGTCGAGACTTCGAACGACATCATCTTCACGATGGACAGTTCGATCCGAACGGCGCGCGTCGGCGTCTACACGCTGCTTGGGTTGCGCAAGAAGGTGCCCGACATCAGCCCGACCCAATACGACATCCGCACGCTTCTGAAGGCAGCGCGCGCCATCAACAATGGCGAACCTTTCATTGGCGAGCGTCTGTTGCACAGGCTGCTCGACAAGACCTACTTCTCGCATATCCTGCCGCCATTGCCGGACAAGGCAGCCGATGCCTCGATGCGCGAGAAGGCGGAGGCCGAATTGCGCAGCGTGCTGGGCGCCGGAAGCCAGGCGGTCAGAACGGTGGCAGGCTGGGTGGAGCAATTCAGATCGAATTTGCGCGACAAGGACCGGTAGTAGGTTCTGTCCGATCCTCGGTCGACCTGTCGAGTTCAGGTCGAATGTTCCTGTCGAAGAAGTCCGGACAGGGTCCAGTTGCCTGCGACGCTTGCCAAGGGCTCGGCCCGGCACGGCTCCCACGCCGCCCTTCGTCACTTTTACTGATTACGTTGTGTCTCCGACTTTATGGAGCCTATGCGAATCGGGCAATGAAGTCGCCTAGCGCCGCGCGGATGTCCTGTAGCAAAAATTTGCTTCTGTTCGTGCGCGGGCTTTCCCGCGCAACATTGCGACACGCCTTGCAACCCACATCACGCGAGATCCCGCGCAAATGTTGCTTCAAAGCCCCGTGAAGCGTCGCCAATGCGACAATCGAGGCGTTTATCTATTGTAGTGTTCCGGCGAAGTAGTGCAATCGGGATAGCGGAAAACTTCCGGCATACCCTCAGGAGACGACATGGCTACCGGCACTGTAAAATGGTTCAACAACGACAAGGGCTACGGCTTCATCCAGCCCAGCACCGGCAACGGGGACGTTTTCGTCCACATCACCGCAGTCCAGCGCGCCGGCCTTGATGGGCTTGCCGATGGTCAGAAAGTTTCGTTCGAGCTGGAAACCGGCCGCAACGGCAAGACTTCGGCCGTCGATATCAAACTGGCCTGAGCATTCCAGCGGTCCGGCAACGCTTGCGGATTGAGGGCACCAGTATCCCGATCCCCAAGCGGCCGGACTGAATACTCCGGGTTGCTGCCGCCCTCTGCGCGGATTGGCGGCAACCCCCGACCGGCGGGCGGGCGAATTAACGCTGCCGCCTCCCCTCCCCCGACAAGCTTCATGCACCCCCTTCGTGGCCGTGGGCGTCAAGATTGATGTTGACAGCTCCGTCAGGAGTCGCGCTTCAACTGGTCTGATAACCGGGCCAGTTGTCAATCTGTGCGGTCAAGGGGGACGGGTTGCGGTGCGCGATGTTCAGAAGCTCCTCTTGCACGACGCCAGCCGGTTCGGCCGCGACATGCGGCGGCTTACCATCAAGGACCAGATTGCCGAGAAGATCGCGGCGCTGATCGCGTCGGGACTGCTTGCGCCGGGGGACGAGCTTCCCAGTGAACGCGACCTGGCCTCCGCCCTCTCGGTCAGCCGCGAGACGGTGCGGGTCGCCATCCAGACGCTGGCCGCGCGCGGGATCCTTGCCGTCAGCCAGGGAAGCCGGACACGCGTGGTCAAGGCCGAGATCGGCGATCTTGCCCCCGGCATGGTCCGTCAGATCGACGTCAACCGCTACGACATAGACGAAGTCCACGCCGCGCGCCTGCTGATCGAGCAGCATGTCGTGGGCGAGGCGGCGCGGCACATCACCGGCGAGGCTCTGGCCTCGCTGCAACGGTCACTGACCTTGCAGAAGGGCTGCATCGACGATCCGCTGCGCTTCCTGATCGCGGATCGGGAGTTTCACCTGACGATCTATCGCGCCTGCGGCAACGAGCTGCTGGCCGATGTCGTCGCCGATCTCTACGCCCATATCATCGACCATCGCCGGCGCGTCGTCTCGCGTCCCGGCGCCATAGCCGAGAGCGTGGCCGACCATGAGGAGATCCTAGCCGCGCTGGAGGCGCGGGATCCCGCGCGTGCCCGGGCCGCCTTCGCCCGGCATGAGGAGCGGATCTACAACACCACCCGCCTGCTGCTGGCCGCGCGCGATGGCGCCGCCGGCGGCAAGGGCGGGTTCTGATCAGGCTGCGGCCCCGAGGGGGCGCTGCCAACGCCAAGGCCGGTGGAGCGGCCGAGTTCCGGCTCCGAGGGAGAAAGGAGCCGCGTTTTTGGGAGGATGAGATGTTGAAGAGACGGAATTTCGTTCTGGCTGCCGTTGCCGCGATCTCGGTGCTGGCGGGACTTGGGACACCGATGCCGGCGGCAGCGCAGAACAAGGAGGTGGTCTACCTGACCCCCGGCCTCGACCTGCCCTTCTGGCGCTATCTATCCAAGGGCGTCGAGAAGGTGGCCACGGCCGAGGGATACGGCTTTCAGGCGCTGGATTCGCATAATGACGCCCAGCAGCAGTTGAAGAACGCGCAGGATGCCATCGCGCGCGGCGTGGCCGGGATCGTGCTGTCGCCGACCGACAGCTCGACCGCGCCCAGCGTGCTGACGCTGGCGGAAAAGGCCGGGATACCGGTGGTCATCGCCGATATCGGGACGAATAGCGGCGAATATGTCTCGTTCATCATCTCGGACAATTATGACGGCGCGAATGGCACCGGCAAGGCGCTGGCGGTGGCGCTGAAGGAAAAGGGCTGGCAGGACGGCTCGGTCGGGATCGTGTCGATCAGCCAGGCCCGGCTGAACGGTCAGGCCCGCACCAAGGGGTTCAAGGACGCCATGGCCGAAGGCGGCGTGACCGGCGATGCCGGGCTTCAGCAGATGCAATCCTATACGGCGGACGAGACCTTCAAGTTCACGCAGGACATGCTGACCGCGAACCCGAACATGCGGGGCCTGTTCGTCCAGACCGACCAGCCCGCCATCGGCGCCTTGCGTGCGATCAAGGCCGCCCGCCGGCAGGGCGAGGTTCTGGTCGCTGCCTTTGACGGCATTCCGGAATTCGTGCCCCTGCTGCAATCGGGCGAAATCGTCGCCTCGGGGATGCAGCAGCCGCATCTGATGGGCGAGGAATCCGCCAAGGCCCTCTTCGAGCATCTGAAAGGCGGCACGCCCAAGAAGGAGATTCTTGTTCCGATCGTGGTGGTGACGGACAAGAATATCGGGGAAATGCTGCCCACGATCACCGATACGGTCTTCGCCGGCGAGTTGGCCAAGAACTGAGCAGCACTCCCGTCCCGGCGTCGGTCCTGCCGGCGCCGGGCGATGCGACGGAGCCATTGCCGATGAAGAACCCGGCCCTTCCGGAGGATGCCCCGCCTGCGCTGGTCGCGCGAAGCGTGTCGAAGCGCTTTGGCAGCACGCAGGCCCTGTCCGATGCCAGCCTCGAGGTGCGCCGGGGCGAGGTCCATGGCCTGCTTGGCGCGAATGGCGCGGGCAAGTCCACCCTGTCGCGCATCGTCAGCGGCCATGTCGCGCGGGACAGCGGCGATCTGGAATACCGGGGTGAGCCGCTGTCGCCCCGATCGACCCGCGAGGCGCTGGATTGCGGCATTGCGCTGGTCGCGCAGGAAACCAGCCTCGCCCCCGACCTGACCGTGCTGGAAAACATCTTCCTGCCCGAACTGGGCCGTGCCGGGCGATTGTCATTCCCTGACATGCGGCGGCGGGCGACCGCAATCCTTCAGCGGCTCGGGCGCGATCATGCGCTGCCGCTCGACCGCGAGGTGCGAAGCCTCTCGGCCGCGCAGCGACAACTGGTCGAGATCGCGAAGGCGCTGGCGCTCAATGCCGACCTGATGATCTTTGACGAACCGACCGCCTCGCTGTCCCCGGCCGAGGTCGAACGCCTGTTCGACATCATCGGACGGCTGCGCGATGCGGGCCATGCGCTGATCTTCGTCTCGCACCGGCTGGAGGAGGTGTTCTCGATCACCGATCGCGTGACCATCCTGCGCGAGGGGCGGACGGTCGCGGCGAGCCTCGAAACCGCAAGCCTGACGCAGGCAGACATTATCCGCCACATGGTCGGGCGCGAACTGGGCGCAATCTATGCGACGCCCGGCCTCGACCGCGCAGGCAGCGCGGGCGCGCCGGTGCTGGAGGTCGAGAACCTCTCGGCCCGCCCGCTGGTCCGCGACGTCAGCTTCACCGTCCGCAAGGGCGAGATCCTGGGCATCGGCGGGCTGATCGGCGCGGGCCGGTCCGAGGCGATGGAAGCGATCTTCGCCATGCGCCCACGCGACGGCGGGACCATTCGCCTCAACGGGAAGGAGATCGTGATCCGCCGCCCCATCGACGCCATCCGCAACGGCATCGGCTTCGTGGCCGAGGACCGCCGCGCGCAGAATATCGTGCCCGACCTGAACGTGCGCGAGAACCTGATGCTGGCCCATCTGGGACGCCATCGCGGCTTCGGCCTCGGCTATCGGCACAGGCAGGCGCGTCTGGCCGAGCTGCTCTCGCGCCTCGGTCTGCCGACCGACCGCATGGATGCAAGCCTGCTGACGTTTTCGGGCGGGATGCAGCAAAAGGTCATCATCGCCCGCTGGCTGCTGATCGACCCCGATGTGCTGATCCTCGACGAGCCGACCAAGGGCGTCGATATCGGCACGCGCAGCGCCATCTATCGCATCCTGCGCGACATTGCCGATCACGGCGTCGGGGTCGTCGTCATTTCGTCCGATTTCGAGGAATTGCTGGGCGTGACCGAGCGCGTCGTGGTGATGAGCGACGGCATGACCATCGCCGACCTGCCGACCGCAATCCTGACCGAGGAAAAGCTGACCCTGCTGGCCGCGCCCCGCACCTCGACCAAGCGCAACCGCGCGCTCCTCGACGCATTGGCGCGCGAATACGATGCCTTCGCGTGGTGGGCGCTGCTGGAGGATCAATCGCTGATCTGCCTTGGCGCGGCGGCAGCAGCAGGGGCGCCCGCACTCGACCTGCGCGCAGGCGAGGCGCGCGGACACGGGGAAACCGGCATTCCCACCGCATTGGCCGAGCGGCGCGAGGGGGTCGTGACCGAGCCTGAAAGCGGCCTCAGGACCATGATGGTCGCATTGCGGAACGCACGCGGCCACGATCTCGGATGGCTCGGCCTGACCGCCGCCGATGGGCGGCCCCTGCCCTCGGCCGACCGTATCCGGGGCCTCGCCCGCGATTGGCAAACCGACACCCACGCACAGGGAGACGCCGCATGAGCGACGCAAGCGTGAACCGGCCGCCGTCAGGCGTCAGGCGCCTGACCCGCAGCCTCGAGGTCAGGATGCTGGGCCTTGCCCTGTTGATCGCGGTGGGGCTGTCGCTGCTCTCGCCCTATTTCCTGACCGAGAACAATATCTTCAACATCCTCGACCAGTCGGTGGTGATCGGCATCGTCGCCGTCGGCATGACCTTCGTGATCCTGACCGGGGGGATCGACCTGTCGGTCGGCTCGGTCGCGGGGCTGACGGGGATCGTGCTGGGCCTCGCCTTGCAGGATCTGCCCATCCCGGTCGCCATCCTTGCCGCTGTCGCGTCCGGCGCGTTCATCGGTCTGCTTTCGGGGGTGCTGGTCGCGTTCTTCGGCCTCGCCCCCTTCGTGGTCACGCTGGGCATGATGGCCATCGCGCGCAGCCTTGCCTATATCTTCTCGGGGCAGACGGCGATTTCGGGCATTCCCGACGCGCTCTCGGGCATCGTTTACACGACCGCTCTGGGCATTCCGGCGAATGTCATCTTCCTGCTCCTCCTCTACCTCGCGGCATGGGGCTACCTGACCTATACCAAGGGCGGGCGCACGATCTATGCCGTCGGCTCGAACCGCGAGGCGGCGCGGGCGGCGGGGCTGAACGTGATGGCCTATTCGATCCTGCCCTATGTCATCTCGGGCGCGCTGGCGGCGGTCGCGATCACCTTCTCGATCGCGCAGATCCTGTCGGCCGACCCGCTGGCCGGCAACCAGATGGAACTGGACGCCATCGCCGCAGTGGTGATCGGCGGCGCCAGCCTCGCCGGAGGGCGCGGTTCGATCATCGGGACGCTGATCGGGGTGCTGATCATGGTGATGATCCGCAACGGGCTGAACCTGCTCGGCGTCTCGCCCTTCTGGCAAGGCTCGGCCATCGGCTCGATCATCATTCTCGCCCTGCTGGCGGAACGGCTTTTCAACTGGCGCGCCTCGCGCTGATCCGGGGAAAAAGGAACCATTATGACCGACGAACCCAGCCTCGCCATCCGCCTGTTCGGCACCGATGAGCCGGTCGCGCCGCCCCGCCTGCTGCGCGCCGGTCCCCTCAGCGCCGAACTGGAGGCCGGAAACCTGCGCTATATCCGCTATCGCGGGGCCGAGGTGCTGCGCGCCGTCTCCTATATCGTGCGCGACAAGGACTGGGGCACCTACAATCCCGAAATCTCGGATCTGGAGATTTCCGAAGGACCGGAGAGCTTTGCCGTCAGCTATACCGCCCGCACCGCCGACGAGGCGCAGGCCTATGCTTACCGCGCCCGGATCGAGGGGCGCAGCGACGGCACGCTGGTCTTTCACGCGATCGGTGCGGCCGAAAGCGACTTCCTGACCAATCGCACTGGCTTCGTGATCCTGCACCCCATCGCCGGAGTCTCCGGCAGTCCGGTGACAATCACCCATACCGATGGCCGCGTCGAGGAGGGCAGCTTTCCGCGCCTGATCGACCCGGTCCAGCCGATGATGGACCTGCGCATGCTGCAGCATGTTGCGCCGCAGGGCCATCGCGTGACCTGCCTGATGGAAGGCGACGCCTATGAGATGGAGGACCAGCGGAACTGGACCGACGCCTCCTACAAGACCTATGTGCGGCCGCTGGCTCGGCCATGGCCCTATATCCTGCGGGCTGCGGAAGCGGTCGATCAGCGCATCACCGTCAGCATCGAGGGGGGCGAAAGCACTGCGACCGAGGACGCGGCGGTCCATGTCGCGCTTGGTCCGGCGGCGGGCCGCGTTCCCGCGCTTGGCATCGGCCTCGACCCCGATGACGCCGCCGCCGCGCTGGAGGTGCCGGAGCCGTTGCAGGCGCTTGGCCCCGCGCATCTGGTCTGTCATCACGACCCCCGGCGCGGCCATGACGGCGAGAGCCTGCGCCAGCAACTCCGGGTCGCGAAGATGATGGGGGCCGAGCCGTGGCTGGAGGCCATCATCGCAACCGTCGACGGTTTCGAGGCCGAGATCGCGGCCCTCGGCCAGACTGTCGCCGCGCTGGGGCAGCCGTTCCGCAGCGTGCTGCTCTCGCCCGCCTCGGACCTGAAATGCACCCTGCCGGGCAGCGTCTGGCCGCCCGCGCCCGACGCCGGGACCATCGCCGACACGGCCCGCGCGGCCTTTCCCGGCGCAAGGATCTGCGGCGGCATGATCAGCTATTTTACAGAACTGAACCGCAAGCGGCCTGCGGTGGGCCGCCTTGATCTGGTCAGCTTCACGACCTCGGCCATGGTCCATGCGGGGGACGACCGTTCGGTGATCGAGACGCTTCAGGCATTGCCGGACATCGCCAGAAGTGCCGCCGCGATTGCCCGGCCCCTGCCCTTTGCCGTCGGCCCCTCGGCGATCGGGATGCGCGCCAATCCCTATGGCGCCGAGCCCAAGGACAATCCCCTGAACATTCGGCAGGCGATGAATTTCAATGACCCGCGCCAGCGCGGGTTGCTTGGCGCGGCATGGACGCTGGGCTTCTTCGCGAATTTCGCGCTCGAGGGGGCCGAGGCCATTACCCTTGACGCCCCGGTCGGCGCGTTCGGCGCGGTCCACGCCCCTGCGGCATTTCCCCAACCCTGGTATGATGACAATGGCGGAGTTTATTCGCTTTATCACCCGCTCCGGGGATTGGCGCGGCTTCGGGGTCGCGCGCTGCGGCGGCTGGAGGTCTCGGACCCGGACCTCGTGACAGGCATTGCAGTCGATGGAGAGGAGGAGGGCGAGATCTGGCTGGCGAACCTGACCGGCCGCACCCTGCCCTTGCGCCTGCCCGAAGGCGTCAAAGGCATCGCCACGCTGGACGCCGACAGCTTCCGGCAAGCGGCGTCGCGGGATGATTTCATGGACGCACTGGTTTCCCTGCCGGCGACCGAGGCAGTGCTTGGCCCCTATGCGCTGATGCGCGTCTGCGGGAGTTTCTGACCGGATCGTCAGAAGGATGCGCCTGCCCGGTATCGGACAGGCGCACGATTCAAACGGCGCAGATCAGCCTTCGAAGAAGGCGTGGCGGATCAGCGGCTCGACCTCGTGCAGACCTTCCCAGATCATCTTCAGCGCGACGTAGAGGATCACGGACAGGCCGACATAGGCGATCCAGCGGTGGCGGTTCAGCAGCTTTGCGATGAAGCTCGCGGCAAGGCCCATCATCGCGACCGACAGCGCCAGCCCGATCACGAGGACCGTCATATGCTCGCGCGCGGCACCCGCCACGGCGAGGACGTTGTCGAGGCTCATCGAGACATCGGCCACGACGATCTGGATCACGGCCTGCCTCAGCGTCTTGCGCGGGGCACCGCCTGCGACCGTTCCGTCCTGATCAAGATCCTGATCGGCCAATGCTTCCTCGGCCGCGTGCTGCTCGGCCGCGCTGGTGCGCAACTCACGCCACATCTTCCAGCAGACCCAAAGCAGCAGGATACCGCCCGCCAGCAGAAGCCCGACGATCTGAAGCAGTTGCGATGCGATCGCTGCGAAGATGATCCGCAGGACGGTCGCGGCGATGATGCCGATCAGGATGGCGCGGCTGCGTTGGTCCTTGGGCAGGCCCGCCGCTGCCAAGCCGATGACGATCGCGTTGTCACCAGCCAGGACCAGATCGATCCCGATAACGGCAAGCAGGGCGCTCAGCCCTTCCGCTGTGAAAATTTCCATTGTCCCCCTCAGGTCTTGTTGGGTTGGGGCATGTCGCAGGGGCAGACGACTCGCCAAAGGGAATCGAGGGTTGCGGCTGCCGTTCAAACCCCGCCCTTTTACCGCCCTGAGTGCCGTAGTCGAGTCTACCTGTCGTGTTTAGGTGGATGCCGCCTGACCCGCAGCGGGCATCCCGTCAGGGACATTGCCTCTCCCTCCGGGCCTGTTGCCGCTCAAGCCGCGTCAGCTCGAGATCGAGGAAATAGGCCATCGCCACCCGGATGACGACGATCACCGTCAGGATGCCGACCTCGCTCAGCGTGCGGTGAACGATCGAGTGCAGGATGTCCGAGATGATCAGCACCTCGAGGCCGGTCAGCATCCAGCGTCCCAATGTCAGCCGGAAGGTCGTCATGGCCGGGCCGGTCAGCCTCTCCATCCAATGCCCCTCGGCCTGCGAGAAGGTTCGGGCCGACATGATGGTCGACAGGATCACCCCCAGGACGAGGATGAAGAAGGCGGCCATGTCGATGAGGTCTGCGACGGCTTCGATCAATTGCGATGTCCTCTCCGATGTCAGCGCGGGTCACTTCGAGGGTGAGAGCAGAAATCAGGTCCGTCGGGAATCAATGCCTGCGCCGCCGGGGCGGAAACGGCGAAAGGAAAATGGTGCCGGGGATTTAACCCAACACCATTTCCTTTGTATCCGCGAGTGTTTTGCGATGCAGGGCCGGAAATTGATGCGCGGGTTCCGGCGCGCGGCTGATCAGGAATAGCCGGGACGCGGCACCAGCCCCATCAGCGACTGGGAAAGGCCGCCATCGACCACGATCTCTTGCCCGGTGATATAGGACGCATGGCGCGACGCCAGGAACAGCGTCGCCCCGGTCATGTCATCGGGCGAGGCGATGCGGCGCAGCGGCACCATCTCCTCGCGCCGGGCCTTGGTCTCGGGATCGGCATAGAAGGCTTCCGACAGCGGCGTGCGCACCAGCCCCGGGCTGACGCAGTTCGAGCGAACCCCGGACGGCCCCCATTCCTGCGCAAGCTGCCGTGAGAGCATCGCGATCGCCGCCTTCGAGGCCGAATAGGCCCCGCTGGCCGGTTGCGGATGGCTGGCGGCGATCGAGGCGATATGGACGAGCGCCCCCTCTCCGCGCGCCAGCATCGCCTTGCCGAAGGCCTGCGAGGTCAGCAGATAGCCGGTCAGGTTGACCCTGAGCATCGCCGACCAATCGGCCTCGGCGATGCCCTGAAGCGGACCGGGGCGCAGGATGCCTGCGTTGTTGACCAGAATGTCGGCGCCGCCCGCCGCGTCCACCTGCGCGGCGGCGGCCTCGATTTCGGCGCCCTGCGACAGGTCGCAGGCGATGCCCTGGGCGGCACCGCTCAGTTCGGTCAGGATCGGCTCCAGCGCCGCATCGTTGCGGTCCAGTGCGAATACCTGCGCGCCCTGCGCGCTGAAGCCCCTGCACAGGGCCTGGCCGATGCCACCCCCGGCGCCGGTGATGACGACGGTCTTACCCTGAAGATCAAGCCAACTCATCGGTATCTCCTTATCTTTCGGTCAGTTCTGAGTTGCGAAGACAACAAAAACACTTATGTCTAGAGGCAGCATCTGATATCCGCCGGTGCCCGCTCGGCTGCGCCGAAGCGACGCGCGGGACACGAGGAGGAAAAGCGCCATGCAATCCGATCATTTCGACCTCAACCGATGCATCGGGGCGCTGAGCATGCGTTTTTCCAGCCGGCTGGGGGTTGGCGCCTCGCAGGAATACCACGAACGCTTCCAGATCGGCGTGGTCGAATGGCGCATCCTGTGCCATCTCGCGGTCGAGCCCTGGTCAGCCGTCATCGCCATGGGAAATTCGATCGGCGTCGACAAAAGCTCGGTCAGCCGCGCGCTGGCCGGGATGGAAAGCCGCGGCCTTGTCGAGATGCGCGACGCCGCCCGCCGCAAGCGCGAGGCGAACCTGACCGAGACGGGGCTGGCATTGCATCGCCAGGTTCTGCCGATCGCGCGCGCCCGTGAAAGCGCGCTGCTGTCGGGCTTCTCGAACAAGGAGTTCGACCAGCTCCTTGATTTCATGCAGCGATTGATCACGAATTTGCCCAAGGTCGAAGAGGACGCGCAGTCCCGCGCCGCAGCCGAGCGGGTCTAGACCGCAAGCGAGGGCAGCGGCGCCGCACGCAGCAGCCGGTCCTCCTGCGCGACGACCAGATGCGCCGAGGCCCGCAGGTATTCGGCGAAATCCGGATCGGAATCGCGCGCCTGCCAACGGGCCTCCATATCCGCCATGTCGCGATAGGCCCACAGGTGAACGACCTGGTTCAGCGTGCCGACCGTGCTGGTATAGAAGCCGATCGGCGCACCGAGGCTGCGCAGCAGGACGGGCATGGCGAGCCGGTCGAAGACCTCCATGAATTCGGCCATGCGGCGGGGCGTGATGGTATAGACGCGCAGGTTGACCAGCGGGCGGTCCTGGGGGGCGGTGAACATCGGCTTCTCCTCAGGCTGCATTGCGGACAGAGCCGTGGTCATCGTCAAGCTTTCCGGCCAGGGAAAGCGCCGCGACATAGCCGAAGGTCATCGCCGGCCCGATGGTGATGCCCGCGCCCGGATAGGCGCCGCCCATGATCGAGGCCGCGTCGTTCCCCGCGGCATAAAGCCCCGCGATGGGCGAGCCCTGCTCGTCCAGAACCCGCGCCCGCGTGTCGGTGACCAGGCCCGGGAAGGTGCCCAGATCGCCCATCACGATGCGCAGCGCGTAGAACGGGCCCTGCTCGACCGGGGCGACGTTCGGATTGGGCTTGTGGCCTGCATCACCCAGATAGCGGTTGAAGCCCGAGGTGCCGCGACCGAACTGCCGGTCCTCGCCCTGCCGCGCGCCCTCGTTATAGGTCGCGACCTCATTGGCCAGCGCCGTGGGATCGACGCCGATCTGGCCTGCAAGTTCCTCGATCGTCTTTCCGCTGCGCAGATAGCCCGAGCGGAGATGCGACGCCAGCGGCATGGGATAGGGCTTCACGAAACCGATCCCGTATTTGCGGATGGTGCGGTGATCGGCGATCAGCCATGCCTCGGTGCGGCCCGTGCCGCGGCAGGCCTCGATCATCGCGGCGCCGACGTCGTGGTAAGAGCAGCTTTCGTTGACGAAGCGGCGACCCGCTGGCGTCACCATGATGAAGCCGGGCTTGTAGCGATCGACCAGATGCGGGAACGCGATCTCGCCGCCGGGGAAGGGAACCTTCGAGACCGGCATCCACGCAGCGGCATTCGGCAGGCCCTCGGACAAATGCCCGCCCGCCTTCTCGCCCAGAGTGATGCCGTCGCCGGTATTGCCTTCGGGGACCGGCGTGAAATGCTCGCCCCCCTCGCGCAGATGCGGATAGATCTCGCGCGTGCGCCTGGGATCGCGGGCAAAGCCGCCGGAGGCCAGGATGACGCCGAGCCGGGCCGAGAACTCGCGCCGCTTGCCGTCGACGGTCGCGACGACGCCGGTGACGCGACCGTCGCGCGTGACCAGATCGGTCACCGGCGCCTCGGTCAGGATCTGGATGCCAAGGTCGAAGGTCGATTTCGCCAGCCGCGCCGCCAGCGCATTGCCCGAAGTCAGCTGCACCCCCCGCCGATAGCGCAGCATGTGCAGCATATGCACTCCCAGCCGCTTGGCGACATAGGCCGCGGAAACCGGCGAGCGGGTGAAGTTGAAGAAATGCTTCAGGTCATTGTTCGACGAGTTGAACATCATGCCCATGAAGGTGATGGTCTTCAGCGGCGGACGCAGGCGGCCCAGTTCCTTGCCAAGCCGACGCCCGTCATAGGCCGCCGCCGTCACCGAACGGCCGATCTGCACGCCTCCGGGCGCTTCGGGATGATAGTCAGGATAGATCGAGGGAACGAAGGCCACCTCGGTCTCGGATTCCATGAAGCGCAGCATGCGCGGGCCGTAGTCGAGATAGGCGTCCACGAAGGCGCTGTTGTAGTTCGGTCCGGCCTCGTGGCGCATATAGGTGTGGACGGCCTCGCGGTCGACCTTGGCGCCGCCCTGCTCGGGGGTCCGGTCCTCGAAATGGGGGTTGCCAGGGATCCAGGCGACGCCGCCCGAAAAGGCGGTGGTGCCGCCAAAGACCGGCGCCTTCTCCAGCACGATCACCGAGAGGCCGGATTTCCGTGCGGTGATCGCGGCTGTCAGCCCGGCAGCGCCGGAACCCACGATGACGACATCATATTCACTGGTTGTGGACATTTGGGAGTTCCTTTCAATCCTGCCGGATGCGACTGCGGACGAACAGCGCGGCAATGCCGGCAACGAGAAGCGGGATGGCGAATACGGCCAGAAGCGCGGGCAGGCCGAGGCCCCGGCCGATCAGGATGCCGCCCAGCATCGGCCCGATCACCGCGCCGATCCGCCCGATCCCCATCGCCCAGCCGATCCCGGTCGAGCGGATTTCGGAGGGGTAGAGTCCTGCGGCAAGCGCGTAGAAGGAATTGAAACCGCCATTCGTGGTGAAACCGGCGAAGAAGGCCAGAACCAGCGTCACGGCCAGCGAAACCGAGAGGTAGCCGAAGGCCGCCACCACGATCGCACCGCAGAGCATCGCAACGCAGGTGGCGCGCTGCAATCCCATCCGTGCACCGGCGGCGGCGATGACGAAGGTGCCGATGAACCCGCCCAGATTGAAAAGCGCGCCGGCATAGATCGCGTTCTCGACCGCAAGCCCGGATTGCACCGAAAGTTGCGTGATCCACGACACCAGGAAATAGAAGGTCATGAAGCCCATGATGATCGCCACCCAAAGGCAGATCGTGCCAGAGAGCCGTCCGTCGCGAAAGATCGCGGCCGGCGAGGTCTTGCGCACCTCGCCGCGGGGCGGCAGCGCGGGCAAGGTCGGATCACCCAGCCGGGCCAGGATGCGGTTCAGGCGCTTCAGCGCGTTCGCGGGTTGCATGCGCTTCAGATAGTCAATGGATTCGGGAAGGATCAGCAGGACCAGCGGCAGCACGATCAGCGAGACGCAGCCCGCGCCCGCCAGCATCATGCGCCAGCCATGGATCGGCAAGGCGTGGGCGACGGCAAGGCCGGTGATGACCGCGCCCATGGGATAGCCCGCGATTGCCGCCCCGACGACCAGACCCTGCTGTCCGCGCGGCGCATATTCGGCCGCGAGCGTGGTGACGCTGGCCAGAAAGGCCCCGACAGACATTCCGATGATGGTCCGCAGAAGGACAAGCTGGGTCACGTTCTGGGCCTGGCTCGACAAGAGCATGCTGACGGTGATCACCGTCAGCAGCGCCAGTATCAGCGGTCGGCGTCCGAAGCGGTCGGCCAGCGGCGCGATGAACAATCCGCCCACCGCCATGCCCGCCAGCGAGGCGCTGAACACGATCCCCAGCGCCTCGGGGCCCAGTTGCCAGGACGCCTTCAGCGAGGGCGCGATATAGGACATGATGACGATGTCCATGCCGTCGATGGCATTGAGCAGGAAGCAGATCGCGATGACCGCTACCCGAAGGGGGGTCCAGCGTCCGTCAACGGACCGTGTCCCGGCCTCTCCCGTCATGATCGTATGTGCCATTTCGCCTCCCCGAAATGCGGCACGGCGACATCGTTCCGCAAAAGCATGGCTTCGCGGTCAGCAAACTTGCCGTGGCTGAACTACAGATTATACCGCCTTCTCCCTCGGCGGCGTCGCAGTCTGCATAAGCGAGAGAAGCGATCCGGTCAAACATTTTGTTGCGGTCGCAACACAAGAAGCGTCAAAAAACACGCGCCGACGCTTTGAAACAGGGTCCGTCCCATGCCGTGCGCCGACCTCGCCACAATGACACCCTACAAGCCATGAGCCAGCAAACCCCGGTGCCGAAACCGAAATCTCTTGATTGCAGGCGAAAGGACTCGCAACCTCTCACCAAAGACGTGTCCCAGCCTCGGCTTGGCGTTCGGAAATTCCAGCGCGAAGGATTTCTCATGCACAGTATCAGGACGCATCGCCTTGCCGGTATCGGAACCGTCGCAACGCTGGCCGCGACGCTCGCCATCGGGCAGGCGGGATGGGCGCAGGGCATCGACCCCATGGCCTCGAATAACGGCCTCTATCCCGATGCCGAGGTCTATTCGGGACATTTCGTCGTGGCCAACCTCGATTATCCCGACGCCCCGGTCGATAATGGATGGGTGCCGGGTGGGGGAATTGGCGGGCGATTGACCAAGGCCACGGCCGAGGCCTATGCCCGCGCACTTTTCGAACATATCGCGCCAAGCTTCCGAAAGATCGTGGATAATCCCGACGACTGGGATCCGGCGGCGGCGGGCTGGTATGATCTGGTCTGGTCCGGTCAGGGCTCGCCCGGCGCGGATGGCGCGACCGATCCGACCTCGGGGCGCGAGGCTTTGATGAACACCTATACGGGCCAGATCATGCCCGCAGCGACGTTCCTGCCGCCGTTTACGCCCTCGAGTCCGGTCCAGAACCACGCGGTCATCTATTACGACGCGACGGCCGCCGCGATGCTGGGGCAGGTCTTCGGGAACATCTATGCGCCCAGACCGGATCTGGTCCAGTTTCCCGAAGGGTCGATCGTCATCAAGGCCGAGGCGGTGCCGATGCCGGATTCGGCGTGGCCGGTGCTTGACGGGGCCGCGACCTGGAAGGTCTATCGCCCCTCGATCGCGCAGCAGATGCAGCCGCACGGACCGCTGAAGGCCGAAGTGATCGACGCCCATCCCATGCAACTCTCGATCAAGATCAAGGACACCGTCGCCGCCCCCGAGACGGGCTGGGTGTTTCTGGGCTTCGTCTACGACTCTTCCAGCAAGGGCGAGACTCCGTGGCAAAGGTTCGTGCCGCTGGGTATCATGTGGGGGAACGATCCCGAACTGGCCTCCGACCCGACGGGCGGCGATCCCGACCCGACCGATGCCGAAATCAATGAGGCGCTGCGGGAAACCTGGGTCAACCCGGCGGCGCCGGCCTTCGTGCGCAATACGCTGGGCTGGGGGATGCGGCTGGCGGGTCCGATGGATGTCGCCACCCGCCATAATGTACTGACCCCCTCCGGCCAGCGCTTCACCGGCCCGCACCATCTGCGGGCCTCTTCGTGCCTCAGCTGCCACGGCGCGTCCGAGTTTCCGTTCACCGCCAACCTCTACCCCTCGCCCAACCAGCATTTCCCGCATGATGGGGATCCGTTCCTGCTGTATGATCCGGGCTCGCAGGACTGGCAGCGGTGGTTCCAGAACCGGCGCGGGGACAAGCCGATGTCGGGCAATATCGGCGGCCACGCCCTCGACTACGACATGGCGATCATGTTCGCGCTCAGCAATTTCAACGCGGCGATCGGCAACGATACCTACGTGGAAGAAAAATTCGATGTCCACTAGCCTTAAAGCCTCGAATTCCGACGGAAAGGAGGGGGAGGCGGCCGGTCACATGCCATCTGAACACCGGGGAATCTCGGTCCTTTTCGCGGATCTGGTCGGCTCGACCGACCATATCGAGGCGCTGGGACCGGAGGCCTATTCCGATCTTCTCCGCTCGTTCCACGGGCTCTGCAACCATGCCATCCGCAAGCACAATGGCACGGTCGCCCAGTATCAGGGCGACGGTATCCTTGCCTATTTCGGCTATCCCCATGGCGGCGAGGACGATGCCGCGCGCGCCGTCGATGCGGCGCTGGACATCCTGACGGCGCTGGCGACGCGCGCCGAAACCGCCAGCGTCGCGGCGCAGTCGCGCATCGGGCTGGCCACCGGCTCGGCCTTGATCTATCCCGACAGCAGCGATTTCGGCGCGCAGGCGGTCGGCACCTGCATCAACAAGGCCGCGCGGCTGGAGGCGATGGCCGAGCCGGACACCATCCTGATCTGCGACGATACCCGGCGGATGGTTGGCGAACTGTTCCAGCTTCGCAGCCTCGGTCGGCACCCACTAAAGGGCCTGAAAGGCGATCACGAGATCTGGCGCGTCGACCGGCGGCGCGCGGGCATCACCACGCGTTATGCGGCCTTGCGCGGCCGGCGGCGGCACGGCCTGATCGGGCGCGATGCCGAGATGCAGGCGCTGGGTCGGCATTTCGAGGCCGCGCGCCGGGGCCAGGGGCGGGTTGTGGTCGTCACCGCTGATCCGGGCGTCGGGAAATCCGGTCTGGTGGCCGAGTTCCTGGAATCCGGTCCCGTGCGTTCCGTCACCAGTTTCGTCCTGCAATGTTCGCCCGAACAGCGCGACACGCCGCTCCATCCGATCCGGCATTATCTGGAATGGATCTCTGGCGTCGGGACCAGCGACGACACCGGCGCGCGCCATGCCAAGCTGGCGCGTCTCTTCAGCACGGTCTGGGGGGCGGAGGGCGAGGATCTGGCGCTGTTGCTGGACCTTCTGTCGCCCCTCGGGGCGGGGATGGAGGTCGATCGCAGCGACTCGGTCTCCCTTCGCCGCCAGCGCAGCCTTGAACTGTTGTGCCGGATGATCTTTCGCACCGCCTCCAGCCGCGGCGTGATGGTCGTCGTTTTCGAGGACATCCACTGGCTCGACCCCAGTTCGGCCCGGCTGCTGCAATGCGTCCTGCAGACGGTGGCCTCGCATCCGGTGCTGGTTCTGGTGACGACGCGGCGCGAGTCGCCCTATGGCGACGGCATCGCGGGCGCGGCGGGACTGATCGCGCTCGAACGTCTTGGCGACGAGGACGCCCGCACCCTCGCCCGCAAGGCGCTTGGCGATGCAAGGCTCAGCGACCGGCAATTCGCCCTGCTTCTCGAAAAATCCGACGGGGTGCCGCTCTATATCGAGGAATATGGCGAAATGCTGGCCTCGGCGGGGCCGACCGGCCTGCGCGAGGCCGCCGTACCGCTGACCATCGGTGGACTGGTACAAGGCAAGCTCGACCGCCTCGACCGCCGCGCGCGCCGGTTTGCGCAGGCGGGTTCGGCGATCGGGCGCACCTTCCGCGCCGGACTGGTCGAGGCGATCAATGCCGATGGCGATGCGGGCAGCCAGATCGCGGCGCTGGAGGAACAGAAGATCATCGTCCGGCATGGCGGGGCCAGCGAGGGGCTGGAACTGGCCTTCCCGCATGCGCTGATCCGCGACGCGATCTATGCGACGCTGGCCCGCGGCGAGCGTCTGAGGCTGCACGGCGCGATTGCCGATTTCTACCTTTCCCAAGGCGGCAGGATGGAGGTGGCGGAGCATGTCCTCGCCGGCCATCTCGCCCGCGCCGCGCGCCCCGCAGAGGCGATCGAGCGCTATCTGGACGCGGCGCTTCAGGCCGCCGGAGACGGCGCGGCGGGCGAGGCCCTTGCCCATCTGGAAGCCGCGCTCGACTCGATCGAGGCGCTGGAGCCGGGGGAGGAGCGCGACCGGCTGGAACTGCGCGTCCGCGCGGTGCAGGGACCAACGCAGATGGTGACGGGCGGTCCCGGCAACCCTGTCTTCGGCGCGACGCAGGCGCGGGCGATGGAACTGCTGGACAGGCTGGGCCTGCAAGGGTCGATGGTGCCGGTAATCTACAACACCGCGCTCCACGCGTGGGCGATCGCGGACCTTGACCGCGCCATGCTGATCAGCGACGCCATTGCCGCGATCGAGGCCGGGGCGCCCGACGACGCCTCCTATATGGCGGCGCATACGATGCGCGGGCTGGTCGCCTGGCATCAGGGGAAAAACGACCTCGCCGAAGCCAGCCTGCGCGCCACGGTCGAGCGGCACCGGCCAGAACTTCATCGCGACCTCTATTCGGTCTTTCTCAAGGAATTCGGCGTTTTCAGCCTGTTCTATCTTGGTCTGACCAAGACGGTGCAGGGCGATCCGAAAGCGGGCGCCGATGCCGCGCAACGCGCATCCGCGCTTGGCCTGCGCATGGGATTTCCCCATGCCCGCGGCTTCGGCATGCTGGCGCGGTTCAATACCGCGATGCTGCGCGGCGATGTGGAGGAGGCCGCGGCAGGCAGCGCCGAGGCCCGCGACTTTGCCTTGCAGCAGGGCTTTCCCGAATTCGCGGCCATGGCGCTTTTCGTGCAGGGCTGGTGCCGGTTCAGGCAGGGCGAGAGCGCGGCGGGGCTTGCAGAAATGGAGGCGGGTTTCGACAATTGGGCCGCGACCGGCTTCAGTTGCTGGCAAGCGCTTTTCGCCGCCATCCTTGGCCGCGACCTGATCTCTGCCGGTCGCCTCGAGGATGCGGAGACGCTGATCAACCGCTATCTGGCGCAGATCGCGCTGTCGGGCGAAGCGCAGGCCAGCGCCCCGCTGCTTCTGGCCCGGGCCGAGGCGCTTCGCGCCCGCAACCTGCCCGACCGGGCAGCAACCGCAGCGGCCGAGGCCCGGCAACTGGCCGAAGCCCAAGGCGCGCGCCTCTGGTCCGACATGATCGCGGCAAGCTTTCCCGGCTGAGGATGCCGGGCCCAGAATTTCAAGCCCGTTATGCATGAAATCACTTCTCGGACAGCCTGCGCGGGCATAGCATCGGATGGTGAATTCCGCGTATTGGCGTGGAATCAGGGAGGAGGCCACAGATGTCTCGAATACCCGCGCGACGACTGCATCCTTCGCTGCGTTGCGGATTGGCTGCAGGCCTGATCGCAGCCGCGACCGCTCCGCCGCTTCTGGCACAGGACAACAGCCTGCCCTGCGGCACCCCCCACACCGTCACCAGCGGCGAGACGCTGAGCAGGCTGGCCGCGCGCGCCTATGGCGATCCGGACCGCTATGACCTGATCCTCGACGCGAACCGCGAGGCGCTGAACGGCAAGCCCGAGAACCTTGCAGTCGGCATGTCACTGAACATTCCCTGCGCCGCCGGCACGCCGGGCACCGGCCCCTCGCCCGCGATGCAGGCCGCCATCGCCGCCGAGGGTGAGCTTTCCGCGGATGAGCTGGACACGCTCTTCGGACCGGTGGCGCTTTTCCCAGACCAGTTGCTGACCCCCACGCTCGTCGCCACGACCTTTCCGCTGGACGTCGTGAAGGCCGCCAATTTCGTCGAGCAGAACGAGGATCTCTCGGACAAGGACCGCTCCAAGCTGGCGGCGTCCGAGAACTGGGATGACAGCGTGCGTCAACTGGCCGCCGGTTTTCCCCAGATCGTCACCCGGATGAGCGACAATATCGACTGGACCGAGCAGGCGGGCGAGGCCGTGGTCGGGCAGACCGACGGCGTTCTGGCCTCGATCCAGCGGCTGCGGGGCGAGGCGCAGAAGAACGGCTATCTCGCCGACAGCCCGGCCCAGAAGGTCGCGACGGTGAATGACAAGATCCAGATCGCGCCTGCCGATCCGGGCGTGGTCTATGTGCCGACCTATGACAGCAATGTCGTCTATACGACACCGGCGCCCAGCAGCCAGCCCGTGTATCACTACGGCTACGACTACGGCTATCAGGACAATACCGACTGGGACGATGTGCTTCTGACGGGCGGCGTCCTGCTGGGCAGCGCAGTGCTGCTCGACGATATTTTCGACGATGACGACTGGCATGGCTGGGATCACGACGACGATATCGACTGGGATCGCGGCGACATCACCATCGATCGCGGCGACCGCAACATCAACCGGGGCGATATCAACATTGACCGCAACCGGGTCGATATCGACCGCACCCGCAATTCGCCGGGCGACCGCATCAGCATCGGCGACAGCCCACGGCCGCAGATCGACCGCAGCAACCTGCGCAATGCCGCGGGCGAGCGCGCCGCGAACCGCCCGAACCAGAGGTCGATCTCCGACCCAGCGAGCCGGGCGGCCGCAAAGCAGAAGATCGAGGCGCGCAAGACCTCCGGTGCAAAGCCCGCGAACCTGCAGACGAAGAAGAAGGTGAGTCAGGCCGCCGCGAACCGCAAGCCTGGCGCCAATCGTCAAGCCAGACCCGCCGCGCAAAAGGCGGCGCAGGCGCGGCCTGCGGGCCAGCGCGCCGCCCCGCGTGCGCATCAGGCCTCGCGTCCGACGGCGCATAAGGTTCCCAAGGCCCATAGCGCCAGCCGGGCCAGCAACAACGCCTTCAAGAAATCATCCGGTCCCCGGGCTTCCGCGGCAAGCCATCGCGGGCGCAGCAGCATGGGTGGTCATCACGGCGGCCGCGGTGGCGGCGGCGGCGGTCGGGGAGGAAGAAGATGAAACACCTGATACCTGCCCTTGCCCTGTTGATGGGCGCGGCCGCGCCGGCACTGGCCGCGCCGCAATATTTCGAAACGCCCGAGGCGGCGGTCGCGGCCCTCGTCGCGGCGCTGGACGCGAGGGACAAGGCCGCCGTCCTCGCGATCTTCGGTCCCGAGGCCGAGGATGTCGTCTCGAGCGGGGATGCCGAGGAGGATCGCCAGATATGGGGCGAGTTTCTGGCCGACATGCATGCGATCCACCGGCTTGAGCCCGCCGAAGGCGGGCGGATGACGCTGCTTGCCGGGCGCGAGATGTGGCCCTTCCCGGCCGAGCTGGTCAAAGGCGACGCGGGCTGGAGCTTTGACGCCGAAGGCGCGCGCGAGGAGGTGCTGGCCCGCCGGATCGGCAGGAACGAGCTTGAGATCATCGCTCTCATGCACCGCATCGGCGAGGTTCAGGCAACCTACCGCGCCACCGATCAGGATGGCGACGGGGTGATGGAATTCGCATCCTCCATCCTCTCCTCGCCGGGCCAGCGCGACGGACTCTACTGGGCCGACGACCCGGATGAGGCGCCGAGCCCCTTCGACGAAACCATCGCCCGCGCCAACTTCACCGGCTACAACCACGACGGCGAGGATCGCGAGCCGCAGCCTTATGAGGGCTACTATTTCCGGATCCTGCAGAAACAGGGACCGGCAGCGCCGGGCGGCGCCTACAGCTACATGATCGGCGAGAACATGGTCGCGGGACATGCGCTTGTCGCCTATCCCGCCGCCTATGGCGACAGCGGCATCATGAGCTTCATGGTCGCGGAACCGGGGATCGTCTATCAGGCCGATCTGGGCGAGGATACGCTGGAAAAGGCCGCGAAGATCGAAACCTTCGACCCGACCGGGGAATGGTCGCCGGTCGAATAGGAAAGGCCGGGAGGCGCGTATTCCGCGCCCCCCGGCCCGAAGGTCAGCGACCCGTGATCATGATCGGCACGCCCGACAGGATCTCGTTCAGCGCCGGCGTCCTTGCCGCCGAGAAACCGCCCTGCCGGTTCAGTCCCGCGCCGATCAACTGAACGACTTCGGGCGAGCCTGCGAATTTCGAATGGCTGCCGGAATTCGAATCGTGGATCTGCGAGAGGTCGATCACCGTCACGCCCAACCCCTCAAGCTTCGCGGCCTGCGTCGCCCCCACCCGCGGCACGCCGCCTGCGATCCGGCGCGAGGCCAGCAGCGCGCGGTCGTCCTGCGAGACCAGCAGGTAGATCTTGCTGCGGATCTCGGGCGAGAGTTGCACGATCTGGGTGCGGAACAGGTCGATGTCGATGTCGGGCGACGCAAGGATGATGTTGTTGATATTGCGCCGCTTGCCCAGCGTTCCGGCCTTCTGCGCGTCGACCAGCCCCTCCATGGCAAGGAAGGTTCCCATCGAATGCGCAAAAACATCGGCGCTTTCCGCCTTTGTCCGGACCAGAATGTCGGAGATTTCCTTCAGCTTGCCGCGTGCGATCAGCGCGCTGTTCAGGTCATAGACATAGCGCACCGCGCTTGCGGCAGAGGCCCAGGTCATCAGCACCGGCACGCCCTCATACCCGGTATCCTCGACGAACTGGGTCAGGCGCAGGATCGCGTCGCTGGCGGTGTTGTTGTAGCCGTGGATGAACAGCAGGATGCGACGTTGTCCCGGTGGCCGGCGCTCCAACTCGCGGTTGATCTCGGCGATGAAGGCCTCGTCATTGCGATAGACGACGGGTTCCACCACCGTGAACTCGGTCCGGGGATCGGGCGGAAGCGACTTCGGGCGCTCAAGCTCGCCCAGCTTGTGGCTCGGCGGCACCGTGGTCACGACCGAGGCCAGCCCAAGTTCGGGCGCGCGCCGTTCCGAAAAGAAGGTGCCCACGACCTCCGTGGCCTGCCGGGTCGTGGCGATGAACATCTTGTGCCGATGCAGGTCGGAGAGCGATTCCGAGGGAATTTCGGGATTTTCCACGCCGATCAGCTCGGGCGGCCGCGAGCAGCCGATCAGCAGGGCCGCGGCCAGCATCATCACCAGGGGCAAGCGTCGAATTTCAGGTAGATATTCGCTATGCATCATGGCCTCTGCGAAGGGGGTCGTGCCCGAACAGTGCCGAAGCTCACGCAATCGTGCAAGCAGACTCGTGGGTCGGGCACCAGCTTTCGGCGCAACCGCTCCGCCATCCGAAAAGCGACCCCTGCCGGCGGAGATTGTCAAGAAAATGAAATGGAAGGCCACTAAGGGGGGCGGGACATCCTTCTGAGCGATGCCGTCCAAAACGAGGTGAACATGCGGACCCTTCTCGCCGCCCTTGCGGCCACCACCGTGCTGTCGGGCACTGTGCAAGCCGCCACGATCTATCCGCTCGACCGGGCCACGATTCTGGTGAACTCGCCCTTCGACTTCAAGGTCGAGCTTGACGGAACGGTGGCCGAGGGCGACATCGCCGTCACCGTGAATGGCAAGCCCTATGCCGAAGTTTTCGGCAAACCCGCCGAGTTCGTCGCCGAGGAGAAGGGCGAGGATGACGCCGTCATGGGTTCCTCCCTGATCCTGCGCGACCTCGCCTTGGCCGAGCCGGGCGCCTATACCGTCGAGGTGAAGGCCGGGAGCGAGACGAAATCCGTGACCTGGGACGTCTATGGCACCGGCGAGGCGCCGAAGGCCAAAAACGTCATCTTCATCGTCGGCGACGGGCTTTCGGTCGCGCATCGCACCGCCGCGCGGATCATGTCCAAGGGCATGACCGAGGGCAAGGCCGATGGCCGCCTCGCCATGGATGACCTTGATCACATGGCCTTCATCGGCACCTCCTCCACCCATTCGATCGCGACCGACTCGGCCAATACGATGTCGGCCTACATGACCGGCCACAAGTCGCGGGTGAACGCGCTTGGCGTCTATGCCGACCGCACCCCCGACAGTTTCGACGACCCCAAGGTCGAGACCATTGCCGAGGCGCTGCGCCGCACCACCAACAAGTCGATCGGCGTCGTCTCGACCTCGGAACTCGAGGACGCGACCCCGGCCGCCGTGGTGGCCCATACCCGCAAGCGCGCCGACAAGCCCGAGATCGTGGACATGTTCTACAAGGTCCAGCCCGACGTCATTCTGGGCGGCGGCTCGGCCTATTTCCTGAAATCCGACGTGCCGGGATCGAAGCGCAAGGATGACAAGGATTATGTGGCGATGTTCCGCGATGCGGGCTATGCGCTCGCGACCAGCGCCGAGGAGCTGGAGGCCGCGCGCGGCAGCAATACCGGCAAGATCCTTGGCCTGTTCCACACCGGCAACATGGACACCACGCTTGACCGCAACTTCCTGAAGAAGGGCACGGCCGAGAAATTCCCGAACCAGCCCGGCCTTGTCCAGATGACCAAGGTTGCGCTCGACACGCTGGCGAAGAACGAGGACGGCTTCTTCCTGATGGTCGAGGGCGCATCGATCGACAAGATGTCGCATCCGATGGACTGGGACCGCTCGATCTACGAGACGATCGAACTGGATCAGGTGGTCGCGACCGCACGCGAGTTTGCCGAAGCCCATCCCGACACGCTGATCGTCGTGACCGGCGATCACACCCACGGCGTCTCGCTGATCGGCACCATCGATGACGAGAAGCCGGGCGACGACATGCGCGAGAAGCTGGGCGTCTATGACGATGCCGGTTTCCCGAACTATACCGACGAGGACAAGGACGGCTTTCCCGACAAGGTCGACGTGACCCGCCGCCTCGCCATCTTCTCCAGCAACTTCCCCGATTATTACGAGACCTGGCGTCCCAAGATGGACGGCCCGTTCGAGCCGGCGGTGAAGAACGAGAAGGGCGAATATGTCGCCAACGAGGCCTACAAGGACATTCCCGGCGCGGTGCTGCGCGTGGGCAACCTGCCCAAAAGCAGCGACACCGCCGTCCACGCGGTCGATGACGTTGTCCTTCAGGCCACCGGCCCCGGCGCCGAGGCCTTCAAGGGCTATATGGAGCAGTCCGACGTCTACAAGGTTCTGGTCGACGCCTTCGCACTCGGCACCGCCCAGAAGTAATTCGCCGAACGAACCTGCCCGGAGGCCATCCGGGCAGGTATTTCCTTACTGAAACCTCGGACCAGATGGAGGGGCCTCGATGAAATACGCGCAACCCGTGATGACCCGGCGCGCCTGCCTCGCCGCGATCCCGGCCGTGGCAATGGCGGCGACGCTTGGGCCCGCGCAGGCCGCCCCCTATGCGCTGAGCTTTGACGAGCTTTACAGCGCCTTCACCCCGCTCGGGCTGGAGTTCTCGCCCCTCGTCAGGGAAGCGACCGGGCAGGTCGTCAGGATCAACGGTTTCATGGCCCCGCCCCTGAAGGCCGAGGCGCAGTTCTTCGTGCTGACCGAAATCCCGATGGCGCTTTGTCCGTTCTGCTCCAGCGATGCGGATTGGCCCGACAACATTCTTGTCGTCTATCTGGACCGCCGGCAGACCTTCACCCAGCCGAACCAGACGATAGAGGTCACGGGCACGCTTGAGCGCGGCTCCTGGACCGATCCGGAGACCGGCTTCGTCAGCCAGTTGCGCCTGCGCCAGGCGCGATACGCCGTCACCTGACCCCGGAAAGATTGACTGCTCTGATGCTTGCCCTTCGCCTCTCATCGCTCGAAGTGACGTATCCCGGCCTTGCCGCCCCGGTGCTGAGCGTTTCCGATCTGCATATTTCCGCCGGCAGTCGGGTCGCGATCAACGGGCCATCGGGGTCGGGAAAATCGACGCTGGTCAATGTGATCGCCGGGCTTGAACGGGCGCGCATCGGCAGGGTCAACTGGGGCGAGACGGACCTTGCCGGTCTGGGGGAAGGCGCCCGCGATCGCTGGCGCGCCGCCCATGTCGGGTTGGTGATGCAGGATTTCCACCTGTTTCCCGGCCTTTCCGCGCGTGAGAACGTCCTGCTGCCCGCACGCCTCGCGCGAAAGGCCGATGGCGCATTGACGGCGCGAGCCGGGGATCTGATCGATCGCGTCGGCCTTGCCCGGCCCGATCAGCGGATCGAGACCATGTCGCGGGGCGAGATGCAGCGCGTCGCGGTGGCGCGCGCGCTGCTGCGCAGTCCCGGCGTGATCATCGCGGATGAGCCGACGGCCAGCCTCGACGCCGCGAATGGCGCGGCCATCGGCGCGCTGCTTCTGGACCTTGCCGAGGAAACCGGCGCCACGCTGGTCGTGGTCTCGCACGATCCCCGGCTGATCGGGACGATGCCGCGCAGGATCACGCTGGCCGGGGGCAGGATCGTCGCCGACAGCCGGGAGGAGATCGCGGCATGATCCGGTTTGTCCTGGCGGACCTGCGCCGGCATCGGGTGGGCGCTGCCCTGATCGTGCTGCTCATCACGCTGGCCGTCGCAATCGGCGTCGGCGTGACGCTGCAGGAACGGGCGCTGCGGCTGGGCAGCGCGCGGGCTGCGGACAAGTTCGACCTGATCGTCGGCGCGCCGGGATCCGAGACGCAGCTCGTCCTGTCGTCGGTCTTCCTGCAACCTGCGGCGCTGCCCCTCCTCCCCGGCGAGATGCTGGAGCGGCTGGCCGCCGATCCGCGCGTCGCCTGGGCCGCGCCGCTTGGTTTCGGCGACTTTCACGAGGACCATCCCGTGATCGGCACCACCACCACGCTGATCACGAACACCGCGCCGGGCTTTCTCGCCGGACGCATGTTCGCCGATGGGCATGAGGCGGTCGTCGGCGCCCATGTCCCCCTCGACCCTGGCGCCGAGTTCAGCCCGACCCATGGCAGGCTGGCCGAAGGCGGTCATGCGCATGAGGAGGCGAACTATCACGTCACCGGCAAACTGGAGCCGACGGGAACGGCGTGGGATCGCGCCATTCTGGTCCCGATCCGCTCGGTATGGGAGGTTCACGGGCTGGGCGAAGCGCCCCACGATCATGGCGATGACCACCATCATGCCGACACGCATTCCGGCCACGAGTTGGGCGAGCATTGGCATCCGGGCGAGACGCCTCCGGTTCCGGCGATCCTCGTCAAGCCGCGCACCATCGCGGACGCCTATCGCCTGCGGCAGGAATACCGCGCCGACCCGCAGACGATGGCGGTGTTTCCGGGCGAGGTGCTGACCAGTCTTTATGCAACGCTGGGCGACGCAAAGCGCGTGCTGTCGGTCGTGGCGGGTGCCACTCAGGCGCTGGTCGCGGCCGCCCTGCTGCTTGTCACCGTCATGCATGTCGGCCAGCGGCAGCGACAGATCGGCGCGCTGCGCGCCTTCGGAGCCCCGCGCGCGGCCGTGTTCGGGATCGTCTGGGTCGAGCTTTTCGCGCTGGTCGTGACCGGCATCCTGCTTGGTCACGCCTTGGGCTATCTCGCGGCAAAGCTGATCTCGCGCAGTTTCGCGGCCCAGAACGGATTTGCGCTGCCGGTCGGGTTCGCGGCAGGGGACGGCGCACGCCTTGTCTTGCTATGTATCTTCGCGGTTCTGCTTTCGGGGATTCCAGCATGGCTCGCCTATCGGCAATCCCCGGTCGCGGCCCTGCGAAGCTGAACGTCACCGCCCCATCGGAGCGGTGACGTTCTGTGCGGTCCAGCAGAGCTATTCGGCCAGCGTATTCTTGTAGACGGTTCCGTCCTTCATGATCAGCGCCAGATTGCGTTCGGCATCGGCCAGCAGGTCAAGATCGGTAAGGGGATCGCCATTCACCAGCAGGATATCCGCCAGCGCCCCCTCCTCGATGACGCCCAGCTTGCCCTTGTAGGGGCTGCGCAGCCCGGAAAGCCCAAGAAACTCGGCATTTGTCGAGGTCGCCTGACGCAGGATCTCGGCCGGGGTGAACCATGTCTTCAATGAGACCAGCATCTCGCCCTGACGGCGCGCCATCGCCTCGGAGAACAGCACATCGGTCCCGAAGGCGGTCTTGAGGTTGTATTTCTTCACCATCTGGTAAAGCCGGTCGGTTCCCTCCATGACCTCCTGCGCCTTCTGGTCCTGATCCGAGCCCGGCGGGAACATCCCGTCGAAGAACTCGTGGACGATGGGCTGGGTCGAGAGCCAGATGTTCTTCTCGACCATGTATTGCGCGGTCTCGTCATCGATCAGCTGTGCGTGTTCGATGACCCGCACCCCGGCATCTATCGCACGGCGGATGGCGGCCGGGGTATAGGCATGGACGGTCACATAGGTGCCCCAGTTCTCGGCGGCCTCGACCGCTGCCCTCAACTCCTCGGCCGTGAAGGTCGAGACGTCGAGCGGGCTGTGGGGCGAGGCGACGCCGCCCCCGGCCGTCAGCTTGATCTGGCTTGCCCCCCGCATAAGCTGTTCGCGCACGCGCTGGCGCATCAGGTCGGGGCTGTCCACCACCATGGCGCCGCCCAGTTCCTCGATCCGCGAAAGCGGCTTCGACCCGTCACGGGGCAGCTCGGAAAGCGGGCGGAAGTCGCCATGCCCGCTGGTGACGGTGATCATCGCCCCGGAGGGCCAGATGCGCGGGCCGGGAACCACTCCCATGTCGATGGCCTGCTTCAGCCCAAAGGACGGCCCGCCCAAGTCGCGCACGGTCGTGAAACCGCGCATCAAGGTCGCGGTGGCCTCGGCACCGGCCAGCAAGTAGGTGAGGCCCTCGTCCCCGAACATCATCTGCTCGGGCGTTTGCCGGATCAGCATCGTGTGCCAATGCGCGTCGATCAGGCCCGGCATCAATGTCCGGCCCCCGCCGTCGATCACGGCCGCTTCGGGAGCGGCGGTGAGGTCGTCTCCGATGGCGGCGATCAGGTTGCCGCGAACCAGCACCGATGTCGGGGCCGAGAGTTCCTCGCCCTTTCCATCGAATATCCGCACGTCCTGAAACAATGTCTCGCCCGCGGCCTGAGCCTGCACCGCAGCGGCAGGGATCACCGCCGCCGCCACGGCCCAGACCGAGGCGAATATCATGGATCGTCCAATCGTCATTTCCGCTTCGCTTTCCGTGATGAAAATCAGGAATTTCGCTTCGACGTGGCTGTTCTTGCCCGTTTCCCGACAATGGATGTCGGGAAATCACGCGTCAACAGCCTCGGGCTGCTACGGGGAAATGGTCGGGGCTTCGCGCCTCAGTGGCGCGGCGAAGGATCGGGGGACTTGCCAAGGTCCAGAAGGTCTGCCGATACCTCGGTCAGAAGATCGGCAAGCGAGGCCATCAGCCGGTCCTGACTGGTCGACTTGCGCCAGAACAGGCCGATCCGGCGGTGGAACCGCGCGGATGCGACGGGAAGCGCCACCATCCCCTCGGTCTGGCGGCAGGCAAGGGCCGGAAGCAGGGTCATGCCCACCCCGGCCATGACCATCTGGCGCAGGGTTTCAAGGCTCGTGGCGCGGAAATCCTCGAACTCATGGGCGCCGACCTCGCGGCACAGCTCCAATGCCTGTTCCCGCAGGCAATGGCCCTTTTCCAGCAGCATCAGGCTTTGACCCGCCAAGGCATCGAGGCCGAGCGGCGTGCCCTGCCGCGTCACCGGATGGTCCGAGGCGACGGCCAGCCGGAACGGCTCCTCAAAAAGGACGCGTCCGGTCAGATGGCTGTCATGGACCGGCAGGGCCAGCAAAGCCGCGTCGATCTGACCGCCCACCAGCTTCCTGATCAGGCTGCTGCTTTTCTCCTCGGTCAACAGCAACTCGACGCCCGGAAAGCGCTTGCGGAACCGCGGGATGGTATGGGGTAGCAGATAGGGGCCAAGCGTCGGAAACACCCCCAGATGCAGGCTGGGTGTGCCGGTCTCGCGCAGGTGGTCGGCCTCGACCCGGATCTGGGACACCTCGTCCAGAATGCGCCGGGCGCGGGCGAGGATCAGGGTTCCCGCCTGCGTCAGCGTGATCTTTCTGGGCGAGCGCTCGAACAGCGGCAGGCCCAGTTCGTCCTCAAGCTTGCGGATCTGGGCCGAAAGCGTCGGCTGGCTGACCCCGCAGATATCGGCTGCGCGATGGAAGTTGCCCTGATCGGCAATTGCGACAAGATATTCCAGATCGCGCAGCTTCACTTCTGGTCCTCAGGCCGCCTTCTCGCCGACCGGAATGCGGATCAGGTGATCGAAGGCCGCAAGCGAGGCGCGCGCCCCCTCGCCCATCGCGATCACGATCTGCTTGTAGGGCGCGGTGGTGCAGTCGCCCGCCGCGAACACGCCGGGGATCGAGGTCGCGCCATGCGCGTCGGTGACGATTTCCCCGCGCGGGGACAGGGTCAGCGTCCCCTTCAGCCATTCGGTGTTCGGAACCAACCCGATCTGGACGAAGATCCCCTCCAGCGGCAGGTCGACCAGCTCCCCGCTGGCGCGGTTTTCATAGCTGAGGCCGGTCACGCGGCTGCCATCGCCCTTGACCTCGGTGGTGCGGGCATTGGTCAGGATGGTGACGTTCGGCAGGCTTTTCAGCTTGCGCTGCAACACGTCATCGGCGCGCAGGTGCTTGTCGAACTCGATCAGCGTGACATGGGCGACAAGGCCGGCCAAGTCGATCGCGGCCTCGGCGCCGGAATTGCCGCCGCCGATGACGGCGATGCGCTTGCCCTTGAACAGCGGGCCGTCGCAATGCGGGCAGAAGGCCACGCCCTTGTTCAGATATTGCTGTTCGCCCGGCACGCCCATGCGCCGCCAGCGCGCGCCCGTGGAGAGGATGACCGAGGCCGCCGTCAGCGCCGCGCCCGAGGCGAGCGTGATGCGGAAGCCGTCCTTCACCTCTTCGAGGCGGGTGGCCTGCGGGCCGTTCATGATCTCGACGTCATATTCGCGGACATGGGTTTCCAGCGCGCGGGCAAGCTTCGGCCCCTCGGTATGGGGAACCGAGATCAGGTTTTCGATCGCCATGGTGTCAAGGACCTGCCCGCCGAAACGCTCGGCCAGAACGCCGGTGCGGATGCCCTTGCGCGCGGCATAGACAGCGGCTGCGGCACCGGCAGGCCCGCCGCCAACGACCAGCACATCGAACGGGGCCTGCGCATTGATCGCCTCGGCAGCGCGGTCGGCGGCGCCGGTATCGATCCTGGCGAGGATTTCCTCGACCCCCATGCGGCCCGCGCCGAAAGGCTCGCCGTTCAGGAAAATGGTGGGCACGGACATGATCTGGCGCGCCTCGACCTCGGGCTGGAACAGCGCGCCGTCGATGGCGACATGCTCGATGCCGGGGTTCAGCACCGCCATCAGGTTCAGCGCCTGCACCACATCCGGGCAGTTCTGGCAGGAAAGCGAGAAATAGGTCTCGAAACGGAAGCTGCCCTTCAGCGCGCGGATCTGGTCCAGCAACGCCTGTTCGGCCTTGGGCGGATAGCCCCCGACCTGCAAAAGCGCCAGCACGAGCGAGGTGAACTCATGCCCCATCGGCAACCCGGCAAAGGCAAGGCGGATGTCCTGCCCCGGAGAGGTCAGCGCGAAGGACGGCACCCGCTCGCCGCCCTCGGCGCGGGTCACGGTGATCTTGTCGGAAAGGCTGCGGATGTCCTCGAGCAGCGCCAGCATCTCGCGCGATTTCGCGCCGTCATCGGCATGGGCGGTAATCTCGACCGGGCGCACAAGGCGCTCCAGATAGGCCTTGAGCTGGGTTTTCATATTGGCGTCAAGCATCGCGGGTCCTTTCCGAATTCGTTGGGTGGGGCCGGAAAAACCGGCCCCGGCCAGATCAGATCTTGCCGACGAGGTCGAGCGACGGGGCGAGGGTTTCCTCGCCTTCCTGCCACTTTGCGGGGCAGACTTCACCCGGATGCGCGCGGACATATTGCGCCGCCTTGATCTTGCGCACGAGGTCGGCGGCATCGCGGCCGATGCCTTCGGCGGTGATTTCCATCGCCTGGATGATGCCATCGGGGTCGACGATGAAGGTGGCGCGGTCGGCAAGGCCCTGCTCTTCGCGCATGGCGTCGAAGTTGCGGGTGATCAGGCCGACGGGATCGCCGATCATCGCGTATTGGATCTTGCCGATCGTCTCGGAGCTGTCATGCCAGGCCTTGTGGGTGAAATGCGTGTCGGTCGAGACCGAGAACACCTCGACGCCCAGCTTTTGCAGTTCCTCGTAGTGATCGGCCACATCGCCCAGCTCGGTCGGGCAGACGAAGGTGAAGTCGGCCGGGTAGAAGAAGAACACCGACCATTTGCCAAGCGCATCGGCTTCGGTCACTTCGACGAACTTGCCCTGCTTGAACGCCTGGGCCTTGAACGAGCGGATCTTGGTATTGATGAGCGCCATGAAATGGTCCTTTCCGTAAAGTCGTGACCCTTCCTTATGCAGTTGCAGCATGAGTGTAAAATCGATTGTTCGGCCCAGAGTGATAGGTTTTGTCTATCATTTCGGCCGCGGCGTCACGGACACCTCCGCCGCGGGCGGCGGATCGGGCAGGACGATTGAATTCAATCCATTATGGCAAGGTCTTTAGAAGTTACTGCAGGCAGGGGCGCCGGCCAACGGAATGCCGCTCGGCCCCTATAGCACAAATTTATCGCACCGGCCGCGCTTCCAATTTGCCCCGGCGGAGTGGTCGCGACAGATTTGCCCCAACAGAACCGGAGGAAGATAATGTCCGACAAGAAAACCGCCCTCGTCATCTCGGCCCATGCTGCCGATTTCGTCTGGCGCTGCGGCGGCGCGATCGCCTTGCATGCCGAGAAGGGCTATGATGTCACGGTTGTCTGCCTGTCCTTCGGCGAGCGCGGCGAAAGTGCGAAACTGTGGAAGGAGCCGGGCATGACCCTCGACCGGGTCAAGTCGGCCCGCCGTGCCGAGGCCGAGAAGGCGGCGCAGGCGCTTGGCGTCCATGACCTGATCGAGTTCGATCTGGGCGACTATCCGCTGCATCTGGAACAGGAGGACAAGTTCCGGCTGGTCGATGTGATCCGCAAGGTGCAGCCCAGCTTCATGCTGAGCCATAGCCAGTATGATCCCTACAACACCGACCACATGTATGCGACGCAGGTGGCGCTGGAATGCCGGATGATCGCGCAGGCCTGGGGCCATGAGCCGGGCCAGAAGGTGCTGGGCGCGCCGCAGCTTTACCTGTTCGAGCCGCACCAGACCGAGCAGATGGGCTGGAAGCCCGACACCTTCCTCGACATCACCCCGGTCTGGGACAAGAAGCGCGCCGCCATCGAATGCATGGAAGGCCAGGAGCATCTGTGGGAATTCTACACCCGCGTCGCCGAGAACCGGGCCAATCACTTCATGCGCAATTCGGGCGGCCAGTCGGGCGGGCGCAAGGCGCAATATGCCGAGGGCTTCCAGTCGATCTTCCCGCGCACCGTGGATGAGCTGTGATGGAAGCCTGCCACGATATCGCGCATCTCGCCCATGTCGAGATGCTGACCGACAGGTTCGAGGAGAGCCTTGATTTCTTCACCCGCATCTATGGGCTGAAGCTCTCCGGTCAGGACGAAACCAGCGCCTATCTGCGCGCCTGGGACGATTACGAACATGCCACGCTGAAGCTGACGCGGGCCGCGACCACCGGCATCGGCCATGTCGCCTATCGCGCCGCCTCGCCCGAAGCCCTCGCGCGCCGCGTCGCGGCGATCGAGGCCTCGGGCTACAAGACCCATGGCTGGGTCGAAGGCGATCAGTCCCATGGCCGCGCCTTCCGCTTCGAGGATCCCTTCGGCCATGTCTTCGAGATCTATTACGACACCGTCTGGTATCGCCCGCAGCAGGAGGCGGAGCGCGCGGCGCTGAAGAACACCGCCAGCGCCTTCACCGGCGCCGCGCCGCGCCGGCTGGATCACCTGAACCTGCTGGCCTCGGCCGTGACCGAGTTCCGGCGTTTCATGGAGACCTGCCTTGGCAGCCGCGTGACCGAGATGATCCAGCTCGACAATGGCCGGATCGGCGGCTGCTGGTTCACCGTCAACAACAAGAGCTACGACCTCGCCTGCACCGAGGAGCATGGCGGCGGCGAGGCGCGGCTGCATCACGTCACCTATGCCACCGACCAGCGCGAGGACATCCTGCGCGCCGCCGACCTCTTCCTGCAGAACGGCGTCCATATCGAGACCGGGCCGCACAAGCACGCGATTCAGGGGACGTTCTTCCTCTATGTCTGGGAACCGGCCGGGAACCGGGTGGAACTCGCCAATGCCGGGGCGCGGCTGATCCTCGCCCCCGACTGGCAGCCTGTCGTCTGGACCGAGGCCGACCGCAGGAAGGGTCAGGCCTGGGGCCTGAAGACCATCGAGACATTCCACACCCACGGCACTCCGCCGGTGAAGAAAGGCTGAGCCATGGCCAAGGTTGTTCAGAACATTGCCCGCGCGGATGCGGCAGTCATCGCAGGTCTGGCCGAGGCCGGCGTCGCCACCGTCCATGAGGCGCAGGGCCGGATCGGCTGCCTTGCGAGCTACATGCGCCCGATCTATCCCGGAGCGCGGATCGCGGGCAGCGCGATGACGATCAGTGCGCCGCCCGGTGACAACTGGATGCTGCATGTCGCGATCGAGCAGTTGCAGGACGGCGATATCCTTGTCCTCGCGCCCACCTCGCCCTGCGACAACGGCTATTTCGGCGACCTGCTCGCAACCTCGGCCATGGCGCGGGGTTGCCGGGGCCTGGTGATCGACGCGGGCGTGCGCGATATCCGCGACCTGACCCAGATGGGCTTCCCGGTCTGGTCGAAGGCGATCAGCGCGCAGGGCACGGTCAAGGAGACGCTGGGATCGGTCAATGTCCCGGTGGTCTGCGCCGGACAGGCGATCGAGGCAGGCGACATCATCGTCGCGGATGATGATGGGGTCTGCGTCGTCCGTCGCGCCGATGCTGCGGCCGTGCTGGACGCCGCGCGCCAGCGCGTCGCGGCCGAGGAGGCCAAGCGGCAACGTCTGGCTGCCGGAGAGCTGGGCCTCGACATCTATGACATGCGCCCCCGTCTCGAAGCCAAGGGGCTGAAATATGTCTGAGGCGGGCATCCCCTGCCTCTGGATGCGAGGCGGCACCTCCAAGGGGGCCTATTTCCTCGCCTCGGACCTGCCGGCGGACCCGGCGGCGCGTGACGATCTGCTGCTCAGGATCATGGGCAGCCCAGATCCGCGCCAGATCGACGGGATCGGGGGCGCGGACCCGCTGACCTCGAAGGTCGCGATCCTGTCTCCGTCCTCGCGCGCTGATGCGGATGTGGATTACCTGTTCCTGCAGGTCTTTGTCGATCAGGCGCTGGTCTCGGGCGCACAGGCCTGCGGCAATATCCTGGCCGGCGTCGGCCCCGCCGCGATCGAGCGCGGGCTGGTCCCTGTCGCAAGCGAGGAAACCCCGGTCCGCATCCACATGCTGAACACCGGCGAGGTGGCGCTGGCCCGCGTCCAGACCCCCGCCGGGCGCGTGACCTATGCGGGCGAGGCCGCCATCGACGGCGTGCCGGGCAGCGCCGCGCCCGTGCCGCTGATGTTCCAGAACATCGCCGGGTCGATGTGCGGGGCATTGCTGCCCAGCGGGAACGCGGTCGATGTGATCGAGGGCGTCGCCTGCACCCTGATCGACAATGGCATGCCCTGCGTCATCATGCGCGCCTCCGACTTCGGCCTGACCGGCGACGAGGACCGCGAGGTGCTGGAGGCCGACGGTAAACTCAGGGCGCAGGTCGAGGCGATCCGCCTCAAGGCCGGGCCGCTGATGAACCTTGGCGACGTCGCCGAAAAATCCGTGCCCAAGATGACGCTGGTTTCGGCCCCCGCGCAGGGCGGCACGATCGGAACGCGCAGCTTCATTCCGCATCGCGCCCATGCCTCGATCGGGGTCTTTGCCGCCGTCAGCGTGGCCACCGCCTGCACCCTGCCCGGCACGCCGGCAGCCGCATTGGCCCGCCTGCCGACCGATGGCCGCTTTCTGGTCGAGCATCCGAGCGGCGCCGCCGAGGTCTTGATCGAGCAGGACGCCCAAGGCAGAGTGACCGGCGCGGGCACGCTGCGCACGGCGCGGAAGCTCTTCGAGGGATTGGTCTTTCCGAGGGATTAGGGGATCGGCATGGGTTGGAGTGCGTCGCAATATTCCCGGTTTCTGGACGACCGGACCCGCCCGGCCCGCGACCTTCTGAATGCAGTCCCGGTCGAGGCGGCGGACCTGGTCGTCGATCTGGGCAGCGGGCCGGGCAATTCCACCGCCCTGCTGGCGCGGCGTTATCCGGCGGCGAGGATAGTCGGCATCGATTCCTACCCCGACATGATCGCGACCGCGCGGCGAAAACTCCCGGAATGCGAGTTCCTGACCGCCACGATCGAGGATTGGCAGCCGGCCACGCCGCCCGATGTGATCTTTGCCAATGCTTCGCTGCAATGGGTCGAAGATCACGAGGCATTGTTCCTCAGGCTGGTGAAGCTGCTCTCGCAGGGCGGTGCGCTGGCGGTGCAGATGCCTGACAATCTCGACGAACCCTCGCATCGCGCGATGCGGCGGGTGGCCGATGATCCGCGCTGGTCGGCGCGGATGGGGCCCGCGAACGCGCGCCGCAAGCCGCTGATGCCGCCACCCGCGCTCCACGCGCTGCTCCGGCCCCATGCGGCGCGGGTGGATATCTGGCGAACGGTCTATAACCACGAACTCGAAGGCGTCGATGCCATCGTGGAATGGTTCAAGGGATCGGCCCTGCGTCCCTATCTCGCCACCCTCGACGGGGACGAGCAGGCGTCGTTCCTGCAAGCCTATCGCGAGGAAATCACCCCCGCCTATCCAGAATCCAACGAGCGGTGCCTCTTGGCCTTTCCCCGGCTGTTCTTCGTGGCATCGCGCGCGGAAGCCTGACCCCATCCGACTTCACGGGATCTTGAGCCGGCGGAACATCCCTGCCCGACAGTCGTTCCAAAAACGCAATCGAGTCAGGACGACCCGGACTTGGACCGCCGGGCGGACCATCCAACCTTTTCATCGAGGCGGGCCTGACGCTTAACGGAAACCAGCATGAAACCGGAGGCCCGATGCGCTCCTGGATGGAAACCAGCCTGATCTTTGTCGTCGCTCTGGCCGCCGCATGGGCGGCCTGCTTCCTGCTTTACCTGCTGGCGCAAAAGGCCATGCGCAACAGCGACGAGTTCTGGCGCAAGCTGCTGTCGCGAACACGGGGGCCGGTGCAGCTTGGCATGATGATCATGGCGGTGTCCTTCGCCGCCAATATCGCGCCCCTGCCGCTGCGCGAGGGGCAATTGCTGCGCCACGCGATGCTGATTGCCTTCATCGCCTGCCTGACATGGGTGCTGCGCATCATGCTGGAAATCTGGATGACGCTGCATCTGCGGCGCTTTCGTCTGGATGTCGAGGACAACCTGCTGGCGCGAAAGCATGTCACGCAGACGCGCATCCTCGAACGGGTTGCCTCGGTCCTGCTGGTTGCGATCGGCCTCAGCGCGGCGCTGATGACCATTGACGGGGTGCGGCAATACGGTGTCAGCCTGCTCGCTTCAGCCGGGGCGGCGGGTATCGTGGTGGGCCTTGCCCTGCAGCCGGTGCTGCGAAACCTGTTCGCGGGCATCCAGCTTGCCGTGACGCAGCCGATCAGGATCGACGACGCGGTGATCGTCGAGGGCGAATGGGGCAATGTCGAGGAGATCACCGCCACCTATGTCGTCGTGCGGATCTGGGACAAGCGCCGGCTGATCGTGCCCCTCAACTACTTCATGGAGCAGCCTTTCCAGAACTGGACGCGCAGCGATGCGACGCTGATTGGAACCGTGCTGATCTATCTCGACTACGAGGTCTCGATCCCCGAGCTTCGGGCCGAGGCCGAGCGCATCGTCCGCGCCTCGCCCTTGTGGAACCGCGATGTCTTCGTGCTGCAAGTGACCGATTTCCGCGACAACGTGGTCGAGGTCCGCGTCCTCGCCAGCGCCTCCCATGCCGGGAAGGCCTTCGACCTGCGCTGCGAGATCCGCGAGAAGCTTCTGGCCTATCTGCAAAGCGAACAGCAATTCGCCCTGCCTCGGCACCGCGAGACCGTCGCCGCCGATCCGCGCCTCGGGGCCGCGATGGTCAATATCGAACGCAGCCCGGTTCACCCCGGCCGATCCTAGGCAGCCGGGAGGCACGGGATCACCCGCGCAGCCAGTCCGGGGCCATCTCGATCCGCTCAAGCCCCGCGAAAGAGGCGATCCGTTCAAGCTCGGCCTGCAGCGCCCTCAGGCGTTGCTTGCCCATGCGGATCCCCGGCTCGGGCCAGAAAGCCGTCACGGAAAGCCCGCCCGCATCGCGCTTGGCGTCGAGCCTGCCGATCATCCGCGCGCCCTGCATGACCGGAAAGACGTAATAACCATAGCGGCGACGCTCGGCCGGGACGAAGATCTCGATCCGGTAGTGAAAGCCGAACAGCCGCTCGGCCCGGGCACGGTCGCGCAGGGCGGGATCGAAGGGCGAGAGGATCCGCACCCTGTCATTCGGCTCGGGCAGACCCGGCAGCAGATCCAGCAATTCGGGCGTCGTGAACGAGCGCCGCAGCGCGCCATCCGCGCCTTCGACATCTACCGGAACGATACGGCCGCCGGACAGCGCCGCCGCGCACCATGCCTTCGCCTCGTCCCGTGTGGCGATCTCGAAGAAGGCGGCAAGCTCGCCGCTGGTGGCAAAGCCCAGCCGGTCGAGCGCCGCCGACATCGCCCAGTCGATGATGCCCTCATCTTCGACATGCTGGCCGATATATTCGGCGGGAATGACCCGCTCGCTCAGATCATAGACCTTGCGAAAGCCCTGCCGGTGCCGGATCGCCAGCCGGCCCGAACGCCAGAGATATTCCAGCGCGGTCTTGGACGGGTGCCAGTCCCACCAGCCCGAGGAGCCCCGCTCCTCCCCCTCGCCCACGTCGCGCGAGGATGCGGGGCCGGTATCGGCGATGCGCTGCAGGACGGTGTCGATTTCGGAATCCCAGCCCTCGCGCCGCCATTTCGGCCAGCGCTGGCGCATCCGCGCCTCGTCCCGGGCGAATTTCAGCCGCCACATCGGATAGAACTGCATCGGGATGATGGCCGCGTCATGGGTCCAGTGCTCGAACCCTGCGCGGTCCCGCGCGATCATCCGGTCCAGCGCCGCCGGGCGATACTGCCCGCGACGCGACCACAGGATCAGGTCATGCGAACGTGCCAGCGTGTTGACGCTGTCCACCTGCACGAAGCCAAGCCCACCCAGCACGCCCTGAAGATCGGCACCGCGACCGCTGCCCGATCCGGGCCGGAGGAGAAGATGGCGGTCAAGGAAAAGCCGGCGCGCGTCGCGATTTGTCAGCAGGGCTGCGGTCATGTCCTCTCGCTCGCGTCGTTCCGATGCCCCGGCAGAATGCCATGCCTCTGCCGGGGATCAAGTGCGCAAGCGGTTTATTGGGGCATCGCTCCGCAGAAGCCGCCCGTGGCCACGACGCCCGAGCCGAGGGCGATGATCGGCGGTGCTTTGTAGGGATTCAGGTCGGACGTGGCGTGATCAAAGACGATCAGCAGCCCGAGGAACAGGATCGCGATGGGGGCGGTGTCGCGGCGGGTCATGCGCGCCCCTCCATCCCCAGAAGCGGCCTCAGCCGCACGCCGACGACCGATCCGGCGAAACCAGCGGCGAACCAGACCCAGCCATGCAGGCTGCCGGTCGAGATCCCCGAGAAGAAGGCACCGACATTGCAGCCGAAGGCCAGCCGCGAGGAATAGCCCAGCAGGAACCCGGCCACGATCGTCGCGACCCAGGCCCGCACGGGCAGCTTGGGCAAAGGCTGCGACAGCCCGCCCGTCCGCCAGCTTGCGACCAGAAACGCGCCGACGATAAGGCCGATATTCGTCAGCGAGGTCACGTCGGTCAGCACGCTCTCGCCCAGTCGCGCGGCATTGCCCGGCGCACTCCAGAAGGCCGAGCCTGAGAGGTCAGCGCCAAGCGCCACCGCGCCCTTGGCCGCCCAGAGGCCGAGGCCATAGACCACGCCCCAGGGTTGTCCGGCCACGATCAGGTTACCGATGGCCAGCGCCGCGACGGCGAGCGCCGCCACCAGCAGCCGTGCCGGCACGCGCCGCTGGCCGGGCGCGGCCAGCACCAGCAGCAAAAGGGAAACGCCCGCAAGCAGCGCCAGCGTCAGCATCAGGCCCGAGGTGCCGGTCAACGTCAGGATCGGCAGCGCGCCAAGATTCGTCCACCAGATCAGACCGTAAGCGCCGAGGAAGCTGCCGATGGCGAAGAAGGGCAGCGCCAGCAGTGCGACCGGGTTACCGCTGCCCGCATTGACCAGCGTGCCCGAGCCGCAGCCCAGCACCACCTGCATGGCCGCGCCAAAGACGAAGGCGCCCGCGATCATCGCATAGCCGATCGGCGCCGCCGCCCCCGCGATTTCGCCCGGATGGTTCGCGATCATCGGGAAAGCCACGACCGAGACGATGGCGATGGCCAGAAGCTGCGCGAGAATCCCCGCCGGCTCGCGGCGCAGGATCATCGCACGCCACGGCCCGGCGAAACCGAAGCGCAGCCCTTCGAGAACGATCCCGAAGCCAAGCCCGATCGCCAGCAGCAAGCCATAGCGCGCGCCCGCGAACAGGGCGACGGCACCGATCGCCGCCAGCCCCGCAAGGATGACCAGCCCGCGTTGCGCCGCCTGACCCGTGGCGGGGGCCGCGACCGTGTCCGTCATCAGTTGCTGCCCTTGATCTGGTTCAGCAGGTTCTGCATCAGGCCCGGCGTGTTCTCCATCGCGCCGCCCGCCTGCGACCAGCCGACCATGGAATCCGGGTAGAGCTTGGCGTCCTCGACCCCGGCAAGCTCGGACAGCGCGAACCATTCGGTCGCGGCCCAATGGCCGGTATTGCAGAAGGCCACCACCGGCTCGGACTTCTTGATCCCCAGTTTCGCGGCGATATCAGTCGCTTCGGTCGAGTTCATCACCTTGGTCGGATCATCGAACCAGACTGCGTGCGAGATGTTCTCGGCCCCCGGCAGCGTGCCCGGCTTCGCGGCGTTGGGATGGCTTTTCTGCCCCTCGAAGAAGGGGGCGGGACGGGAATCGATCAGCTTCGCCTGACGCTCGCCTTTGACGATTGCGGACACGTCGTCGGTCGTCGCAAGCCAGCGGTCCGAGAAGGTGATGTCCACGTCCGACGGCACCGGCTGGTTCGCCTTGGTCTCCAGCGGCAAGCCGGCGGCGCTCCAAGCGCCCATGCCGCCGTTCAGGATCGCAAGATGGCTGACGCCCGAGGATTTGAGCGTCCAGTAGACGCGGGCGGCGGCGCCGAAATCGCTGTTGTCCTCGCCCTGATGGACGATCACCACCGGACGCTCCAGCGTGACGCCCAACTCGCGCAGCGTGGCTTCAAGCTGGTCCTCGGGGACCAGCGCGCCGGGATTGGTCGCCGGTCCGCGGAAGCGCTCGTAGGGCGCCGAGACCGCGCCCCCGATATGGCCCTGGCCATAGGCCTCGCCCCGGATGTCGAGGACCAGCGGCGCGTCGGGACCAGCGGTCAGGGTCTTCAGTTCATCCGGCGCGACCAGCGGGCCAAAATCGGCCGCCATCGCGGCACCCGCCACGCAGATTGCAGCCAAGGTCGAAAATGCAAGCGTTCTCATCACGCACCCCTATGTTCGTTGGGCCTGATTTCTGATGCCGGCCCCCTCTTGGCAAGACCGGATCATACATCATGCGCGAGTTTCGGGCGAATACGATCCGTGCTGGACCCGCATCCGGCCAACGGGATCGGGCTCAGGGTCGGTCCGCCCGGAAACTTTCCCGCGTCTGCGAGCCAAGGGGGAAGGTGGTTTTCTTTTCATCTGCCCCGCGATTCAAGGCTCTCAGCGGCCTCGGAGCGATAGGCTGGGCAGAGCATCTCGCCCAGTTCGACCAGCGCCGTGATTGCCGCGTCGATGTCCTCGGGCGTCGTTCGGTGGTTGCAGATCGCGGCGCGAAGCCAATGCTCGCCGCGCAGCGTGGTGTCCGAGAAGGCCGCGACCCCGCTTTCCTGAAGCCGCATCATGATCTCGACATTCAGCGCGGTCCTCGCCTCGGCCGTCATTCCACCCGGATCGTAGCGGAAGCAGACGATGTCGAGCGTCACCGGGTCCAGCCGCGACAGCCGCGCCTCGGCATCGACCCGCGCCGCCAGCCGGTGCGCGAGGTCGATATTGCGCCCGATGATCCGGCCGAAGCGATCCGCGCCATGCTCCTTCATCATCATCCAGACCTTCAACGCGCGAAATCCGCGCGAAGTCTGGAAACCATAGTCGAAAAGCCAGCCGCCTGCGGCGATCCCGCGCGCGGCCGGATCGAGGTATTCGGAATGGAGCGCGAAACTACCAAGATGCGCGGCGGGGTCGCGCAGCAGCACGCAGCCCGCCTCGAACGGGACATGCAGCCCCTTGTGCGGATCAAGGGCAAGGCTGTCCGCGCGTTCGATCCCCTGAAGCAGGTGGCCGTATCGCTCCGATAGGCGGGCGACCGCGCCGATACAGCCGTCTACATGCAGCCACAGCCCCTCGCGCTGGCAGAGGTCCGCCAGTTCCGGCAGCGGGTCGATCGCGCCGGTATTGACCGTGCCCGCGTTCGCGATCACGCAGGCGGGTTGCCAGCCCGCGCGGCGGTCCTCGTCGATGGCGGCCGCAAGCGCCACGGGATCGAGGCGGAAATCCGGGCCGCCGGGGATCCGGCGCAGGGCGCGGTTGCCAAGGCCAAGCATCTCGACCGCCTTGCGGTGACAACCGTGAACCTGATCCGAGGCATAGAAGCGCAGCGGGCGCGGGAGCGCGGCGACCCCCTCCTCGCGCAGGTCGAAGCTCGCCGCGTGGTTCCGCGCCACGGTCAGCGCGATCAGGTTCGCGGCCGAACCGCCGCTGGTCAGCGTGCCGCTTGCCTCGGGCGGAAAGCCCGCGATCGCCTTCATCCAGTCGATCACCTGCCGCTCGACCTCGGCCGCGGCATGGGCGCCGCCGCCAAGGTTCGAGCCATCGACGGCGGCAAGGAAATCCGCCAGCGCCCCGGTCAGGCTGGAGGCCCCCATATACCACATCCAGAAGCGCGGATGGGTATTGCCCATCGGGTGGGAGAGAACCGAATCCCATGCCTCATCGACCACTTCGGGCAAGGGCTGCGGCCCACGCGGCAGAGGCCGCCTGAAGGCCGCACCGCTTTCAGCAGGCAGCGGACGCCAGACCGGCCGGTCGCCCAGCGTCCGGGTGTGAAGGATGGCGCGGTCCACCGCCTCATGCGCGACGCGTGCGAAATCACCCCAGTCCACTGGGTCCAGCGTTTCCATTTCGCCCTCCTTCAGCCCATCTGGTATCCGGGGGTCGATCGCGAGAGCGCCAGTTCCGCCTCGTCCATCTCCTCGGGGATCTGCTGGAAGAGTGGCGTGGACAGGTAACGCTCGCCCGTATCGGGCAGAATGGCGAGGATCACCGTTCCCTCGGGCGCGGCCTCGGCGAGCCGCATCGCGACGGCGAACGTCGCCCCGCCCGAGATGCCGGTCAGGATGCCCTCGCCCGAGGCGAGTTTCTGCGCCCAGGCGACACCCTCGGGGCCGGGCACCGTGACCAGATCGTCATAGCCCTTGGAATCCATCGCCTCCTGCAGGACGAAGGGAATGAAATCAGGGGTCCAGCCCTGAATCGGGTGCGGCTCGAAGGCTGGGTGAGTGACGGCGGGCGCATGCCCCTCCCCGCGCTGCTGCGCGATCCCGCTGGAGACGAGGGCCGCATTCGCAGGCTCGGCCAGCACGATCTTGGTTTCCGGCCGCTCCCGACGCAGCACGCGCGAGATGCCGGTCACGGTCCCGCCGGTGCCGTAGCCCGTCACGACATAGTCCAGCCGCTCACCGGCGAAATCGCCCATGATCTCGCGCGCGGTGGTGCTTTCGTGGATATCGGCATTGGCCGAGGTCTCGAACTGACGCGCCAGGAACCAGCCATGTTCACGGGCCAGCTCGACGGCCTTGTTATACATGCCGGTGCCCTTCTCGGCACGCGGGGTCAGCACGACCTTGGCCCCCAGCATCCGCATCAGGCGCCGCCGCTCGACCGAGAAGCTGTCGGCCATGGTGACGACCAGCGGATAGCCCTTCTGGGCGCAGACCATGGCAAGGCCGATGCCGGTATTGCCGCTGGTCGCCTCGACCACGGTCTGTCCGGGGCGAAGCTCGCCCGAGCGTTCGGCCGCCTCGATGATGTTCAGCGCCAGCCGGTCCTTGACCGAGGCGGCGGGATTGAAGAACTCGGCCTTCACATAAAGCTTCACGCCGGGGGGCGCGAGGTTGTTGATACGGATGGTCGGCGTGTCGCCCACCGTGTCCAGAATGCTCTCGTAAAGGCGGCCACGGCCGCCGGTCGTGCGAATCGTCTGCTGTCGCATGGGATTGCCCTCTGCTGGGATGCGGCGCGCCTTCCTGCGCCCGATGTCCAAGACTAGCGCAACCGCGACCGCGATGCTTGACCGGATCATGAAGAAATCATGCAGAACTCGTCGCTTTCGGATAGAATTGCGCATGATCTGCAGCTTTGGCGAGTTTCAACTGGACGATCAGCGGTTCGAGCTGCGACGCAACGGCCAGCCGGTCCCGGTGGAGCCGCAGGTCTTTCTTGTCCTCTGCCGGATCATGCAGGCGCAGGGGCGGATGGTCAGCAAGGACGAGTTGGTCGAGGCCGTCTGGCATGGTCGCGCCGTCACCGATGCCAGCATCGCAAGTCGCGTCCGCGCCGCCCGCGCGGCGATCGGCGATGACGGCGCCCGGCAGGAGGTGATCCGCACCGTCCACGGCCGGGGGTTCCGGGCGGTTCCCGCCATCCGCCTGATCGGTCAGGGCAGCGGGGACGTAATCGACCCGCGGCCGGGCGGCCCCTCGCTTGCGGTGCTGCCCTTTCGCGGCATCGGCCTGCCCTCGGGACAGGCGATCCTGACCGAGGCGCTGGCGCATGAGATCCTGCGCGCGCTGTCGCGGCTGCGCTGGCTCATGGTGATCGCGCGCGGCTCGTCCTTCCGCTTCGACCAGCCGGATCTGGATATCGGCGCGATCGGAACCCGCCTTGGCGCGCGCTACATCCTGAACGGCACGGTCGAGCTTGACGGGCGCATCCTGACCATCACGCCGGAACTGGTCGAAACCGCCACCGCCCGCATCCTGTGGACCGACCGGCTGTCCCGCCCGCTGGACAGTCTGGCCGAGTTGCAGCGGATCATCGTCGCGGCACTTTGCACGGCGCTGGAACTGCATGTGCCCCTGAACGAGGCGCGGCTGGCCGAAGGACGCGACATCTCGCAACTCGACGCCTGGGCCAATTACCATCTGGGCCTGCGGCAGATGTTTCGCTTCACCGCCGAGGGCAACCGCCACGCGGCCGAGTTCTTTGCCCGCGCGGCGACCCTCGATCCGGGCTTTGCGCGGGCACATGCGGGGCTGTCGTTCACCAGCTTTCAGGAAGCCTTCCTGCGCTATGGCCCCGACCGGCCCAAAGCGACCGAGGCCGCCCGCGCCCATGCCGAGCGCAGCCTCGAGATCGACCCGATGGATTCCTTTGCCGCCTATACCTATGGCCGGGCGCATTGGCTGACCGACCAGATGGACATGGCGGCAAGCTGGCTGGCGCGGGCCACCGACCTCAACCCGAATTTCGCGCAAGGTTTCTATTCCCGCGCGCTGACGGCGACGATGATGGCCGAGAACCGCCTCGCCTCGGACGGGGTCGCGCTGGCCTTGCGGCTGAGCCCGCTCGATCCCCTGCTTTACGGCATGCTCGGGACGCAGGCCCTGTCGCTTCTGCAGCAGGGAGAGGATGCCGAGGCCGCCGACTGGGCCGACCGCGCCGGGGCGGCACCCCATGCCCATGTGCTGATCGCGATGATCGCGGTGGCGGCGAACGGCCTTGCCGGGCGCGAGGCGCGGGCGCGGGAATGGCTGGGACAGGTGCGGCGACAGCGGCCCGACGCCAATGCGGAGATGTTTTTCTCGGCCTTCCCGCTCAGAAACCAGCCCGCGCGGGAACGTATCCGAAAGGAACTTGCGCGTTTCGGCCTGAAATGAGCGTCTCGCGCATGGTCCTTGCCGGAGATTTGAGAGATTCTGCCCTTTTCTGCCCCACGCGGTTCCAGTAGGTGAGCATGACGCGTATATGAAGGTCTGATGCCCTCCATCTGCGCCGGCCCGCTCCGAGCCAGATCGACCCGCCAAGTGAAGTGGAAAGCCAAATGCCAGCCTATCGTTCCCGTACCACCACCCATGGCCGCAACATGGCAGGCGCGCGCGGCCTATGGCGCGCAACCGGCGTCAAGGACGGCGATTTCGGCAAGCCGATCATCGCCGTGGTGAACTCCTTCACGCAATTCGTGCCGGGACACGTCCACCTGAAGGATCTGGGTCAGCTCGTCGCGCGCGAGATCGAGGCGGCAGGCGGCATCGCCAAGGAATTCAACACCATCGCGGTCGATGACGGCATCGCCATGGGCCATGACGGGATGCTCTATTCGCTGCCCTCGCGCGAGATCATCGCCGACAGCGTCGAATACATGGTGAACGCGCATTGCGCCGACGCGATGGTCTGCATCTCGAACTGCGACAAGATCACCCCCGGCATGCTGAACGCCGCCATGCGCCTCAACATCCCCTCGGTCTTCGTCTCAGGCGGGCCGATGGAGGCGGGCAAGGTCGTGCTGCATGGCAAGTCCGTCGCCCTCGACCTCGTCGATGCGATGGTCGCGGCCGCGGATGAAAGCATCTCGGACGAGGATGTGAAGGTCATCGAGCGTTCGGCCTGCCCGACCTGCGGCTCGTGCTCGGGGATGTTCACCGCGAACTCGATGAACTGCCTGACCGAGGCGCTTGGCCTGTCGCTGCCGGGGAACGGCTCGACGCTGGCCACCCATGCCGACCGCAAGCGCCTGTTCGTCGAGGCCGGGCATGTGATCGTCGATCTGGCGAAACGCTATTACGAGCAGAACGACACTTCGGTCCTGCCGCGCAATGTCGCGAACAAGCGCGCCTTCGAGAATGCCATGTCGCTCGACATCGCGATGGGCGGCTCGACCAACACGGTGCTGCACATCCTCGCCGCCGCGCATGAGGGCGGGATCGACTTCACCATGGACGATATCGACGCGCTGTCGCGCCGGGTGCCGTGCCTCTCGAAGGTCGCGCCAGCCAAGCAGGACGTGCATATGGAGGACGTCCACCGCGCCGGCGGTATCATGGCGATCCTCGGCCAGCTTGAGCGGGGCGGGCTGCTGCACCGCGACACGCCGACCGTCCATGCCCCCAGCCTTGGCGAGGCGATCGACCGCTGGGATATCAGCCGCACCGACAGCGAGACCGTCCACAACTTCTTTCGCGCCGCGCCCGGCGGCATCCCGACGCAGGTTGCCTTCTCGCAGGATGCGCGCTGGGACACGCTGGACCTCGACCGCCAGAACGGCGTCATCCGCTCGGTCAACTCGCCCTTCACCGCCGATGGCGGGCTTGCGGTGCTGCGCGGCAATATCGCGCTGGACGGCTGCATCGTGAAAACCGCCGGCGTGGACGAGTCGATCCTGAAATTCACCGGCCCCGCCGTCGTCTTCGAAAGCCAGGACGCGGCGGTCAGCGGCATCCTCGGCAAGAAGGTGCAGGCTGGCGATGTCGTGGTCATCCGCTATGAGGGGCCGAAGGGCGGGCCGGGGATGCAGGAGATGCTGTATCCGACCAGCTATCTGAAATCCCGTGGCCTAGGCAAAGCCTGCGCGCTGATCACCGATGGCCGCTTCTCGGGCGGAACCTCGGGCCTTTCGATCGGCCATGCCTCGCCCGAGGCGGCGCAGGGCGGCATCATCGGTCTGGTCCGCGACGGCGACATCATCGAAATCGACATTCCGAACCGCACGATCAACCTTGCCGTGCCCGAGGCCGAGCTTGCCACCCGTCGGGCCGAGCAGGACCGGCTGGGCTGGAAACCGGCGCAGCCGCGCAAGCGCAATGTCACCACGGCGCTGAAGGCTTACGCGGCCTTTGCCTCGTCGGCCGACAGGGGCGCAGTCCGTATCTTGCCGGAATAAGCCGACCGGCTGCCCCGCCCCATCGGTGGCGGGGCGGGATATTCGCGACTCGCGAAGAAAGTGTCGCGCCGATGCGCATTCGGTTGCGGATGCCAATCAGCCCCAAAGCCGGTGCGCCGCCGCGAAGGCGCGCGGCTCACCCGGCCTGCTCCAGCGTGATATCCGCCGGACGGCTGGAGGCGGCGACCAGATCGGCGTTCGGCAGGTCGTTGCCAAGAGCCTTCGCCTCGGCCTCCGCCGACCTGAGACCAAGGCCCAGCCAGCGGCCCAGCAGGCGTCGTTCCAGTTCGGCGCGCGGCACTTCGAGGCGGATGGTCAGGTCGAAGCAGGGCTTCAGGTCAAGCCAGGGCTGGCGGTCCAGCAGCAGGTAATTGCCCTCGATCAGCAGCAGCGGCGTGGTGGAGGGGATCAGCCGCGCCCCGGCGCGCGCGATCTCGAGGTTGCGGTCAAAGACGGGGACGGCGATCTCCTCCTCGGCATTGGCGCGCAGCCTCGCCAGCATGGCGGCAAGGCCGCCCACGTCAAAGGTATGGGGCGCGCCCTTGCGGTCCAGCGTCCCGCGCGCCCTTAGGACGGCATCGTCGAAATGGAATCCGTCCATCGGCACGACCGCGGCAATCCCCGGCTGCCGGTCGTTCATCGCCTGCACGAGCAGATCGCAAAGCGTGGATTTTCCGCTGCCCGGCGGGCCCGCCACCGCGACCAGCCGCCGCCCCTGCAAGGCCAATGCGCGAAGGCGTGACAGAAGCCCGTCGATTGTCGCCTGATCATAGCCGGTCATGGGTGGAACCTCCCCTCCCCCAAGCAGAGCGCCCGATCAGATCGGAAGCTCCTCCATTGCCAGAAGCGCCGCGCCGCGCACGCCCAGATCCTCGGAATTGCTGGCCAGCGCGATGGTCAGTTGCTGCGTCGCCAGCGGCAGGCAACGCTTGTAGATCAGCTCGCGCACCCCGGCCAGCATGGCCTCTCCGGCGCGGGCAAGCTGGCCGCCGATCACCAGCACCTCGGGGTTCAGCATGGCGACCAGATCGGCGCTGACCTTGCCCAGAACCCGGCTGCCGCGATTGAGCGATTTCAGCGCCTCCGGTTCTCCACGCAGCCAAAGCTCCATCACGTCGCGCGCGTCCTGACAGTCGAAGCCCAGCCCGCGCAGATCGCGGGCCAGCGCCCAGCCGGCGGCATGGGCCTCGGTGCAGCCTTCCTTGCCGCAGCGGCAGAGGGGCGCGGGCTGGATGCCGTGCTGGATATGGCCCAGATCGCCCGCAGTTCCCGACGCGCCGCGCAGCAGGACGCCGCCGACCATGATCCCGCAGCCGATCCCGGTCCCGACCTTGATCATCACGAAGTTGCGGCATTCCGTCCAGTTCAACCGATGTTCGGCCAGACAGAGCAGGTTCACGTCATTGTCCACCGCCGCCGGCAGGCCGGTCAGGGCTGCCAGCCTGCTGCGGATGTCGATCGCCTCCCAGCCATACATGACCGAGGGCATCGCGACCCGTCCCGAGGCGACATCGAAGGGCGCGGGAACGGAAAGGCCTACGGCCGCGACCCGCGCCGTCGCGGCGGCAGAGCGGTCGAGATCGGCCGTCATCCGCGCCAGCGCGTCCAGAGTGGCCTCGGGATCGGCGCGCAGGTCCAGATCAATGATGCGCTGGTCCAGCATTCGGCCCGCAAGGTCGAACAGGCAGGCGCGGGCGCGACGCTCGCCCATGTCGATGCCGACCAGATTGCAGTAATCGGGATTGATCACGAAGCCCCGCGCCGGCCTGCCCCCGACCGAGGGGCGCGCGGCCCCTTCGCGCAGCAGCCCGGCATCGAGGAGTTCGCTGATTCTCAGCGCCGCTGTGCCGCGTGACAGTCCGGTGACCGCTTCGATCTCGCGCTGGGTCTGCGCCTCTCCGCTGCGAACAAGGCGATAAATCGCCGTGGCGGCATCTTTCCTCATGTTTTCCTTGGCTTTCCGCATTGCGGCATCCATTCGCCACTTATGCATAATATTGGGCAAAAGATCGCTGTTCAATGTTTATATTGACAGAATGTGACGCCGCCCGTTCACTTGTCCCCATGCGTGGAGGAGCGCGCATAAAGGGAGGAAATAATGAGCAAAAGAAGCTGGCTCGCCTGTGGCGCCGCCATTGCGACGCTTTGTCTCGGCGTCTCGACTGCCCAGGCTCAGGACGACATTCTTGTCGGCCTGATCACCAAGACGGACACCAACCCCTTCTTCGTCAAGATGCGCGAGGGCGCCTCGGAAAAGGCGAAGGAGCTTGGGGTCAAGTTCCAGGCGTTCGCCGGGAAATTCGACGGCGACAACGACACTCAGGTCCAGGCGGTCGAGAACCTGATCGCAGCAGGGGCCAAGGGTATCCTGATCGTCGCCTCGGACACCAAGGCCATCGTGCCGACGATCCAGAAGGCCAGGGATGCCGGGCTGCTGGTCATCGCGCTCGACACGCCGCTGGAGCCGATGGATGCCGCGCAGGCGACCTTCGCCACCGACAACTTCCACGCCGGCGAGCTGATCGGCGAATGGGCGCGGCGCAGCATGGGGGACGAGGCCGCGTCGAAGGCCCATGTCGCTTTCATCGACGCCCATGAAAGCCAGCCCACGGTCGATGTCGCCCGCGATCAGGGCTTCATGAAAGGCTTCGGCATCGACATCAAGGATCCTGCCCGCCGCGGCGACGAGGACGATGCGCGCATCGTCGGTCACGAGATGGGCGAAGGCTCGGAGGTCGGTGGCCGCAACGGCATGGAGACGCTGCTGCAAAAGAACTTCGACGTGAACGTGGTCTATACCATCAACGAACCCACCGCCGCCGGCGCGTGGGAGGCGCTGAAGGCCGCGGGCAAGGCCGATGGCTCGGTCCTTGTCACCTCGGTCGATGGCGGCTGCCCGGGGGTCAAGAACGTGGCGGATGGCGTGATCGGCGCGACCTCCATGCAGTTCCCGCTGCTGATGGCCTCGCTGGGGGTCGAAGCGATCGTCGAGCATGCCAAGAACGGCACCGTCCCCGCCCCGTCGGAGGGACTGACCTTCACCAATACCGGCGTCAAGCTGGTTACGGACAAGCCCGTCGAGGGGCTGGAATCGATCACCAGCGAAGAGGCCCTGAAGATCTGCTGGGGCTGAGGCCCGGTCCGCGGCCCGCCATCCATGCGGGCCGCCCAATCACATCTGACAGCACGGGGGTGACGGATGTCGTCTGACGACACGCCACATTTCTCGGAACATGCGGGGCCTGGCCGTCGCGTGATCAATTTCCTGCACGGCAATCCGACGATCATCCCCTTTCTGGTGCTGGTCATCGGCCTTGCGATCTTTTCGCTGATCGTCGGCAAGCGCTTCTTCCATCCGTTCAACCTGTCCCTGGTGCTGCAACAGGTCACGGTCATCGGGATGCTGGCGCTGGCGCAGACGCTGATCATCCTGACGGCGGGGATCGACCTGTCGGTCGGCGCGATCATGGTCCTCAGCTCGGTCGCGATGGGGCAAATGGCGCTGACGCTTGGGCTGCCGCCCGAAATCGCGCTGCTGGCCGGCATCGCGGTCGGTGCGGCCTGCGGTGCGCTGAACGGGCTGCTGATCACCTGGCTGCGCCTGCCGCCCTTCATCGTGACCTTGGGCACATGGAGCATCTTCAACGCATTCGTGCAATTCTGGTCCGGTGGCCAGACCATCCGCCAGCAGGAGATCGCGGCTGATGCAGCGATCCTGCAATGGACGGGGACCGCGCTCCAGCTTGGCGCATGGCGGCTGACGCTCGGCTCGGTCCTGATGCTGGGGCTGGCGGGCCTGCTCTGGTACATGCTGAACCGCACCGCTTACGGCCGCCACATCTATGCGGTGGGCAATGATCCCGAGGCCGCGCGCCTCTCGGGCATCAGCACCCGGCGCGTGCTGTTTTCCGTCTATCTGATCGCCGGGGCGATCTGCGGGCTGGCGGGCTGGGTGCTGATCGGACGGATCGGCGCGGTCAGTCCGCTGGGCGGAGGCTCGGCGAACCTCGACAGCATCACCGCCGTGGTGATCGGGGGAACCTCGCTTTTCGGCGGGCGCGGCTCGATCCTCGGCACGCTGATCGGGGCGCTGATCGTGGGCTTTTTCCGCAACGGCCTCGCCCTCGCGGGGCTTGATGTGCTGTGGCAGGAGTTCTCGATCGGGTGCCTGATCATCATGGCCGTGGGCTTCGACCAATGGCTGCGGAGGATCTCGAATTGAGCGCGGCGCTGGTCCCCGATGCTGCGGGCCGCCAGCCGGTCCTTGCCGCGCGCGACTTGCACAAGGCCTATGGCCGGGTCGTCGCCATGGACGGGGCGGATTTCGACCTCTATCCGGGTGAGATTCTGGGCGTCATCGGCGACAATGGCGCGGGGAAATCCTCGATGATCGCGGCGCTCGCGGGGGCCGTCCGCCCCGATAGCGGCGAGATCTGGCTGGCGGGCGAGCAGGTTCGCTTCGCCAATCCGATGGAGGCCCGCGCCAAGGGGATAGAGACGGTTTTCCAGACCCTCGCCATGGCACCGGCGCTCACCATCGTCGACAATCTGTTCCTCGGCCGCGAATATCGCAAGCCCGGCTTCCGCGGGCGCTGGCTGCGGGCGCTGGACCGGGGAAGGATGCGGGCCGAGGCGCGCAAGCATCTGAGCGAGCTTGGCCTTGCCACCATCCAGAACATCGATCAGGTCGTCGAGACCCTTTCGGGCGGCCAGCGGCAGGGCGTGGCGGTGGCGCGGGCCTGCGCCTTTGGCTCGCGCGTCATCATCCTTGACGAGCCGACGGCGGCACTGGGCGTCAAGGAAAGCCGCAAGGTTCTGGACCTGATCCTTGACGTGCGCCGCCGCGGCATCTCGGTCGTGCTGATCAGCCATAACATGCCGCATGTCTTCGAGATCGCCGACCGCGTGCATATCCACCGGCTGGGCCGGCGTATCGCTCAGGTCCGCCCCGACCAGATCAGCATGTCCGACGCCGTCGCCATCATGACCGGCGCCATGCCCCCACCCACCGACGACGACCAAGGGAGAACGTGATGTACAGGATGGACGAAAAGCTCGCGCGGATCAGGGCGGGCAAATACGGCAAGGGTGATTTCATCATCGCCGATGCCAAGGACGGCGACATGGGGCCTTCGATCAATTCCTCGGGGCCGCACCGCGCCAATGACGGAAGCTGGACGCGCTATCGCACGCGGGCCGAGTTCCTCGACAAGATCCAAGCGATCATCGAGCAGGACATCGTGGATATCATGCTGACCTCGGTTTCCAATCTGGAGGCGTTGAACGCGCGCGGGGTCTACAGCAACAGCCGGGTGAAGCCGGTGATCCGCGCCAATGACGCTACCGATTGCTGGGTGTTTCGCGGCGCCACCTATGCGGCCGAGCCATCGCGCCCGTTCCGTACGGCGAACCCGGCCGTGGCGAAATCCCTTGGCACGGATCTGGGTCTTTATTCGATCACCTTCAACAATGATCTGGACGCGGATTACTTCTCGCTCGAGGAATTCGCGGCATTTCGCGAGGATGCGCTGAACAATGATTTCAAGTATTTCCTCGAGGTATTCAATCCGAACTGTCCGGTAGACCTGGCGCCCGAGGATATTCCCGGTTTCGTCAATGACGCCATGATCCGTTGCCTTGCCGGCCTCAGTACGCGCGAGCGGCCGGAATTCCTGAAGATCCCCTATAACGGCCCCGCCGCGTTGGAGGAGCTTGCTGGATATGATCCCTCGGTCATCGTCGGTATCCTTGGCGGTGGCGCGGGCACGACGCGCGACTGCCTCGAACTGATCGCGCAGATCGAACGCTATGGCGCGCGGGTCGCGCTGTTCGGGCGCAAGATCAACCTTGCCGACGACCCGCTGGAGATGGTGCGGATGATGCGCGCCGTGGCGGATGGCGAGTTGAACTCCGAACAGGCGGTGCGCGAATATCACGGCAGCCTCGCGCGGAGCGGCATCACGCCCACGCGCGCGCTGGACGAGGATGTCCAGATCACCGAGGCGGTGCTGAAAGCCGCCGCCTGAACTCCAAGCACAGGTCGGATCAATGGAACGGAACGGGTTCGTCACCGGCGGCACCTGGTGTGTCGACTACAACATGACCTTGCCCCACTGGCCGCGAGAGGAAACCGCGACCCGGATCCTGTCGAGCACCCGGCAGGGCGGCGGATCGGGATGCAATTTCGCGGTCGACATGCGCAGGCTGGCGCCCGAAATCCCGGTCTCGACCATCGCGCTTTGCGGCAACGACAGCGATGGGGCGCTACTGCGCTCCATCGCGTGCGAGAACGGGATCGACGCGCACTTCCATGTCGTTCCTGCACCCACCCACCGCACCATGGCTTTCACCGCGTCGGAGAATGGCCGCCGCACGCATCTGTTCCAGGCCGAATCCAGCGACCTGCTGACGCCCGATCATTTCGACTTTTCCGAGACACGGGCCGCGGTTCTGCATCTGGGGTTGCCGGGCACCCATGCCGTCATGGACGCGCGATGGCAGGATGATCCGAATGGCTGGGTGACCGTGCTGCGAAAGGCGCGCAAGGCCGGGCTGCGCACCAATCTGGAGGTCATGACGATCGCCGCCGAAATGCTGCGGGAACTGGTGCTGCCTTGCCTGCCGCATCTCGATTACCTCGTGGTCAATGACTACGAGATCGGCGCGCTGACCGGGATCGAGATTCTGCCCGGCGAAGAGGTCGCGGCCTCGCGTATCCTGCAGGCGGCCCGCCGCGCGCTGGAACTGGGGGCGATGTCCATGGTGGTGGTGCATTTCCCGCGTGGCGCGGTCGCCGTGGACCGGACCGGGGCGGTGGCGTCCCACCCCTCGGTCCAGGTGCCGAAAACCGCAATCGCAGGGACGAACGGCGCCGGGGATGCTTTTGTGGCCGGCTTCTTCTGCGGCATCTCGCGCGGGCGGACGCTGGCCGACTGCCTCGCCTTCGCCCATGCGGCGGCGGCGGCATCGCTGCGATCGGTGGACACCTATGGCGCGGTGGAAAGCATCGAGGCCTGCCTAGACCTCGCGAATGGCTACGGTTGGCGCGCGCCGCTGGACCTCATGCCGCCATCCACAGGCGAAAGCGCCTGAAATCCCGGTATGAGGAAAATATCCTCACGCCATTGGGTATTTTCCGGATCGGGCGGATTGGCTATCCAGGCCGAAACATGATGGTGGAATTTTTGCGCCAATTCTGATAATCTGAGACGTGGCCGTATATGGCCCCACATCGTGTTTCTTCTTCTGCGCATTTCGACTGATATTTCAATATTTTCATGAGTCGACCCTGTTTTTGGTTAATGAGGGAAGTATCATGTCGCTGGATCGTCGCATTTTCTTCGACCGGATCCGCCCGCTGTTCGGGGGCCGCCTGACGCAGCTTCAGGTGGAAGGGATGGACGCCATTCTGAACAGTTGGGAAAGGCGCGCCGCCGGCTCTGATCTGCGCTGGCTTGCCTATATGTTCGCGACAGCGTTTCACGAAACAGCGCGGACCATGCAACCCGTCCGCGAGGCGTTCTGGCTGTCCGAGGATTGGCGGCGCCGGAACCTGCGCTATTATCCCTATTACGGGCGCGGCTATGTCCAGTTGACCTGGGCGCAGAATTACGCCCGGGCCGGGGCCTTTGTCGGTGCGGATCTGGTCCGTAGCCCCGATCTGGCGATGCGGCCCGAATATGCAGCGACCATCCTGTTCGTCGGGACCGAGGCGGGCTGGTTTCGCGGCGACGCCCGGGGCCGCCACACGCTGGCCCGCTATTTCAACCGCAACGTAAATGACCCCGTCGGCGCGCGTGAGATCATCAACGGGCGCGAATTCAAGACGATCAATGGCCGCCGGGTATTGCTGGCAACGGTGATCGCCGAATACCACGCCGCATTCCTGCGGGCCATTTCCGCCGCCGCGCGCACGGGCGTCCGGATGCCCCGCGGTTTCGAAACAGCGCTCTCGCCCGGCTTCGAGGAGGGGATGATGACCGAAGGCATCGACCTCGGGCAGGACAGTTTGTGGGATGATCCGGTGCCGGAAATACCCCCTGCGGGCTTCGTTGATGCGGCGATTACCACGGAGACCCCTGCCGCACCCATGTTCGCGGATGAGGACACGGCGACATTCGCCATGGAGGTCGCCGACCCGCTGGCGGAAGATCAGAACTACCTTGTGGATCGCACGATCGAAATCGTCATCGCCTATCTTGGCAGCAGCAACCGGATCAATCAGGCCGAGGTGCCCGAGTTGATAAGCGGCATTCACAACGCACTCGCCGGGTTGGTCATGCAACCTCTGGGCCTCTTGGGGCAGACGATGGCAGCCGAGGAATTAGTGGAAGCAGCGGATGCGCCGAAGGCCGCGACCACGCGCAAACGATCACGAAACCGCAAGGCCAAGGAATACGAGGACGGCCCCGCACCCGAGCATGCCTGAGATATCAGGCTGCGTCGCGAAGTGTGCCGCCTTTGCATATCTTTTCGAGGGGAACATTAATCGCAACACCATGTAGGTAATTTTCAAAGCCCGCCTGCCGCAAATATTCTCAAGCTTCGGCATGATCGCCGGGGGAGATCATAATACAAACTTTTCAAGACTTCATTTTTAGCCGTCATTTTCTTTAAAAGTCGCAATGTTGGGGCAATTTGATGGATGAGATCGCTGGCCTTCCGAAAACCGGCGCGAAACGCGACCTCATCGACCTGCGTGATCACATGTTTGTCCCGCGCTTCGAGCTTCTGCCGCCCGAGCATCTGCCATGGGGTGACCTTTTCGCGCCGGACAGCCCCGGCATCCTGCCCTTCGGGCTTCGCGATCAGGGCAGGCGCGACAATTGCGTGGGCCAGGCATTGGCCAATCTGATCGATGTCCAGTTGCGCCTGCGCGGTGCACCGCAGCCGCAATCGCAGCGGGTCAGCGCCGCGATGCTCTACCAGATGGCGATGTTTTACGATGTCGCCGAGGGGACCGAGCAGGATGGCATCCGCAGCCTGCGATCCGGGATCAAGGCGTTCTTCCATCACGGGGTCTGCCCTGACGGAAACGGCGACGACGGCTGGGCGGATAGCGATGCCGGCGCCGAACGCCGTTGGCCAAGCGAGGCGCAGGCCCGTGCCGCGCAGGAGATTTCGCTTGGCGCCTATAGCAGGCTTCGCCCGATCCTTCACCACTACCATTGCGCGATCCGCGAGGCGGGAACGGTCCTTGTCTCGGCGCGCGTCCATGACGGCTGGATCGCGCCCGAAGATGGCCGCATCGCGCTTCAGGAGCCTAGGGACAATTATCACGCGGTGGTCATCCTCGGCTATAACCGCGAGGGCTTCATCATCCTGAACTCGTGGGGCGAGGACTGGGGCGGCTATCCGCTTGACGGGTCCGACGGTCCAAGGGCGCGGGGCATGGCGCTGTGGAGCTATGCCGACTGGGCGAAATGCGTCGAGGATGGCTGGGTTCTGCGCCTCGGCGTTCCGGGGCATGACGCCTTCTCGGTCAGCGCCGGGCCGCAGGGGATGGCGGGCGACCCCGAATCCCCCGGCTCGACCCCTTACCGGATGTTGCAGGGGCATTTCATCAATCTCGACGCCGGCGCGCTGCGGGAGGTGGGCAGCTATCCGACCCCGGCCGTCGCCGTCGCCTCGACCGAGGAAGGGATCATCGGTCGCCTCAAGGGCGACAACAAGGGCGTGGTCCTGAGCCTTCCGGGCGTCATGGAAACCGACGCGCAGGCTTTCGACCGGGCGGTCCGGCAGAAATTCAGGCTCGAGGCCGAGGGCTATGATTTCCTGACCTGCTTCTGGTCGGCGAATTTTGCGACGGACATGCACGGCGTCCTTCAGAACATCTTCGACAGATGCCGCAAGCAGGCGGGTTCGGCGATCGACACGCTCGACCAGTTGTTCGAAACCGCCGCACGCGGATCCGGGCGGGCCTTCTGGCGGGATATCGAACGACACGCCATTTGCGCCGCCCTGCCCTGCGATGCGGAGGCAAGACAATGGAGCGACCGCCAGCTTTGCGACATCAGACCGCGCGGGACGCTGGGCGCCATTGTCGAACGGGTCGCAGATGCCTGCGCCGAGGCGGGCAAGCCCCTCCATATCGTGGCGAATGGCGCGGGGGCCTTGGTCGTCGACGGATTGCTTGAACGGTTCGAGACGCGGTCGACAAGCAGCAACCCGCTGGACTGGATACCCGCGCTGGGGAACCTTGTCCTTGCCTTTCCGGCAGTGCCCCTTCGGCAGGCCGAGGTGCGGATCCTGCGCCTTGCCGATGCCATGGTCGCGGCCTCGCCCGAGGGGGTTCCGCGGGCGACGATCATCGTCCCCACCCCGGACCTCGAACGACGGCTGACGGTGCATGGCTATGGCCGTTCGATCCTGCATCTGGTGTCGCGTTCCTTCCTTGAGCAGGCGGACGAGCCGATGCTCGGCAGCTATCGCGCCGCCGATCCCTATTCCAAGGGAAGCGCGCTCGAGGTCGATCTGGACGGCGTCGACCCGACGACCATCAAGCCGCCTTTCCAGACCTTTGGCGCCGCCCCGGCCATCCGGCTGGAGCAGCACGAACTCGACGCGAACCGCGACCTCGAAATGCAGATCCTGACCGCGATCACGCGGACCTCGCTCCCAACGCACCGGCCGCCGCCAGCCGCGCGGCCCAAGCCCCCGACGGAGGATAATGCCGTGAATGCCCAAGACATTCCCAAGATCACCCTCTCCGAACTGCAGCAGCGGATTGCCGAGGGCACGCTGGATCCCGATGCCGCGCGATACTATTTCCGCCTGAGCGAGGAGGCCTCGACGCCCTTCGCGCCCGTCCTGCTGCCCAATCCCGAATATGTCATCATGCCGGGCACGGATGCACGCTCGGCGCTGGCGCTAAACTCGGCCAATACGCTGGCGCGATGGGCGCGGCTCTCGGCCTATTACGCGCGGATCAGCACGGGCTATGACGGCCCGCGCCTCGCAGCCGAGGGGGATAGCTGGTTCCAGTATCCGGTGCGACTTTTCGACGTGATCGACTATGTCGCCGAACGCTACGCGGTGTTTGATTCCTCGGCGGCGGGCGACCTCTTGGAAAACATGGCCCGCAAACGCGAATATATCGACGCCCTGCGCCAGAGCGGGGCCGAGATCCTGCTGCTTTCAGCGGGGGGAAACGACGTCTGCGCCGGGGGCGCATTGGCCGATCACCTCGAGGAGTTCGACCCGGCGCTGCAACCGGCGGATTACCTCAAGCGCGGCTATCAGGATCTGCTCGACAGCGCGATCGGCTATTACGAGCGCATCTGCCGGGACGTGAACGGCCAGTTTCCGGGCGTCACCATCATCACCCATGGCTATGATTATGTCATTCCACAGGGGGGACGCTGGCTTGGCCGTCCGATGGAATCGCGCGGGATCACCGATCGCGGCCTGCAAAAGCGCATCGCGGCCGAAATGATCGACCAGTTCAATCGCGCGCTGCGCCGGATGGCGGCGACGATGTCCCATGTCGCCTATGTCGACTGCCGGAATGCGGTCGCCGCGAACCAATGGTTTGACGAGTTGCACCCCACCAATGCCGGATTCGCGCCGGTCGCCTCGCGGATTCTGACCAGGATCAAGCAGATCACCGAAAGCCGGCGCGAGCGCGAGCTGATGGTGGACAGGGTGGTTCCAGGCGGACAGATCCTGCTTTCGCCCCAGCTTGTGCCGCAATCGCTGGCCGGGCGGCGCAACCTCGCCCGCTCGCTTCACCTCGGCCTGAACGAGATCGATCCGGGCCATTATGCCGGTGACAGCGGCTTCCTGCGCGGATGCGAGAACGATGCCCGAGCCCTTCGCGATCTGGCCGATGCGCAGGGCTATGCGACCACGACGTTGCTCTCGCGCGAGGCGACGCGGGAGGCGGTGATCGAGGAGTTGCGCCGCGCCGCCCGTGACCTCAACGCGGGCGACCAGTTCCTGTTCACCAATGCCAGCCACGGCAGCCAGCTTGCCGATTTCAACGGCGACGAGAAGGAAATCGCCAACCGCAATCCCGACAGCACGATCTGCCTCTTTGACGGCCAGATGATCGATGACGAGCTTTGGCACCTGCTTGGCGATTTCAAAAGCGGCGTGCGCATCGTGATGATTTCGGACAGTTGCCATTCCGGCACGATCGCGCGGGTGCAGCGACTGGCGTTCGACCCTTCCGCCCTGCCCTCGATCGAGGCGCTGGACCAGTCGGGCGCGATGATGCCGGCGGCGCGGGCGATAGCCAGCCTCCTGCCCCGCAGGCTGAGCGATGCGACCGCGCGCGCGGTCGAGGACCTGCACCGCGATTTCTATGCCGATCTGTCGCGCCAATATCGGCATGTCGATCGTTCGGTCCTGACCTCGCCGGTGCGGCCGGTCCTCGCCGCCTCGCTGCTGCAATTCGGCGCCTGCCGGGACGATCAGGTCGCCATGGACGGCGAGGAGCACGGCGTCTTCACCGCCGCCCTGCTCAACGTCTGGAATCGCGGCGGTTTCACCGGAAGCTATCGCCAGTTGCATGACCGGATCGTCGATGCACTGGCCAACCTGGAGCAGAAACCGGTGCTGTTCACCCCTGCCCCCGTTGATCCGGCCTTCCTGCGGCAGCGCCCCTTCACCCTTGTCGGGGCCGAGCTGAATCGCGAGACGGAAGGCATGATGCGTCCCGCCGAACCCATGGCGGCTGAGGCCGACCTCTACCCGTCCGAAAGCGAGCCGATGGCCGGGGAGGGGGCGCTGGATGCCACCGAACCTTCCGAGGAACTCGCCCCGGAAGGGGAGACTACAGCGCGCGGCCTTGCGGATGGCGTCCCTGCGGCGACGATCGCCCGCTTCCGCCAGTTCCTCGGCCCGCTCGGCCTCAGGCATTTCGATCCGGCGGAATTCCTGACGCTTGGCGGCAGCCATTTCGGCGGTGGCGCGGCGCATGGCCTGAACGCTCCGCCCCCCGAAACGCTCTGGCCGAACCTGGTGCCGACGGCGAGGCTGCTCGATGCCTTGCGTGAAAGGCTGGGTGTGCCCGTCACGATCAGCAGCGCCTATCGCACGGCGGCCTATAACCGCGCCGTGGGCGGGGCCGCCAATTCATGGCATCGCCAGTTCATCGCCTGCGACATCAAGGCGAATGGCGCCTCGCCGGCGAAGGTGGCGAACGCTCTTGCCGAAATGCGCGGTCAGGGCTTCTTCCGGGGCGGCATCGGGCGCTATTCCAGCTTTACCCATGTCGACACGCGCGGCGTCAACGCGGACTGGACCGGAGGCGGACGTGATCTTCAGGGCCAGACGGACTCTGCCGTCGACACCGCCAGCCGGAAGCTGAGCGAGCTTGCAGCGACCATCCCGGTTGACGCCACGCGCCCGACCGGGCGGTCGCGTTCGGCCGGATCCGCCGACTTGGCCGAGGCGGACGCCGCGGTCAACGGCGCGCAAATCCTTGCCCTTGACCACAACCTCCCGCCCGAGTTGCGCAAGGCCGTGCTCTATTCGACGCAATTCGCGCAGCGTGCGGCGGATGCCGCCGCCGATCCGGTCGAGGACCATGAGGGCTGGTGGTCTACCCTTACCTCGGCGCTGAGTGCCACGGGCTGGAGCGTCCAGCAATCCGCCTATCGCCGCGCATCAAGCAGCGACCAGAACGCCACCCTCGACGCCCTTGCGCTGGAGGCGATCGCCGCCCTGACCAGCGTTACGGGCAAGCTGAACGCGATCCGGTCGGTTCTGGACAGCCTGCGGAACGCGACGGCTGGCGACAAGCGGTTGAAACTGCTGGACCTGCACCTCTCCGAGAAACAGAGCGGCGCCTTTCAGATCGGCGACGCGGAACTCGGCGCGAATGACGAGGTGGCGCTCAGCATCGGCGCGGTGCAGTTCCGCAGCCTCGACGCGCGGAAAGGCGTCCTTTTCGCGCATTGGGGCAAGTCGGTGGATTCGGTCGGCGTCGCTGCGGTCCGGCTGATCTTCAACCGTGACTTCTACGAAACGGTGGCACGCCCGGTCGTCGAACAGCGCCTGACCGACGCCCAGAGCCAGATCCTCGCCTTCAAGCTGGAACGCCAGCCGACATGACCAGCGCTCCACGGGCCTTCATCGGGCGGCGGGTTCGGCCAGATCGCCCGGCTCGGCCGTGGGTTTTCCGGGCCGGGGCATGTCGGTCGGGCTGGTTGGAGCCAGCAGCACCGGGCGCAGCATTACCGCCGCGAGGAACCCGATCGCCGCTGTGATCACAGCCGCAAGATAGACCCAGTCGAAAGCACCGCGATAGGCTGCGCCCACCGCCTCGCGCGCCGCGGCGGGCAGCGCCGCCATCTGGTCTGGCGTCATCTGCACGGCCGAACCGTTGCCCACGCCCACCGATTGCATCAGCCGGTCGGTGAGGATCGCGCCATAGACCGAGATGGCAAGCGCCGCGCCTCCCATGCGGGACAGGGTCACCGCCCCGGTCGCCGCGCCGACATCCCTGGAAGGCGCCGCGATCTGGGCCCCGATGATCGGCGATTGCTGGCCAAGGCCAATCGCCATCCCCTGAGCCAGCAGGAGTGCGGCAACGACCCAGAACGGCGCATGCAACGGCAGCACGGCCATCCCAAAAAGGCAGAGCGCCGAGAAGAACAGCCCCAGCACCAGCCATGGCTTGTAGCGCCCCGTGCGCGAGATCAGCCGCCCGGCCATCAGGGATCCGGCGGCGATGCCAGCGGTAATCGCGATGAAGAACAGTCCCGCCCGAGCCGGTGAAAGCCCGGTCGTCATCTGCAGGAACAGCGCGTGATAGTTCATCATGCCGATCCCGACGCCGCCGCTGACCACGCTGACGATCAGCAGCAGCGAGAAGTTCCGATCCCGAAACAGGCCCAGCGGGATGATCGGCTCGGGCGCGCGACGCTCGACCCGGATCCAGAGGATCAGCGCCAGCGCCGACATCAGGGGCAGCGCCAGCGCCGGTGCGGCAAGCGGCGATCCGAACAAGGACTGGCTGTCCGCCCAGAGGACGATGCCGGAAATCGCCACGGCCAGCGCGATGGCGCCGGGATAGTCGATCTTGGGCTGCCGCTCGGGCCGGCGATAGGGCAGAAGGAAGATCAGCCCGGCCAGCGCGACGATACCGATGGGCAGGTTGATCAGGAAGATCGAGCGCCAGCCTAGGAACTGGCTCATCGTGCCGCCAAGCATGGGGCCGATCGACCCGGAAGCCATGATCATCAGGCTGGAAAAGCTTTGATACCGCGCCCGCTCACGCGGTTCGAACAGGTCGGCATTGATCGAGAAGATCGAGACCATGATCCCGCCCGCGCCCAGCCCCTGAAAGGCCCGCGCCGCGATCAGGCTGTCCATCGACCAGGCAAGGCCACACAGGACCGAGCCGAGCGTGAACAGCGCCACCGCGAAGATCATCACATATTTGCGCCCGAACAGGTCACCGAGCTTGCCGTAGACCGGCATGATGGCGCTCTGGCTCAGCAGGTAGGCCGAGCCGATCCAGCCGAATCTCTCGATTGCGCCGAATTCGCCTATGATGGTCGGCAGCGCGGTCGATACGATCTGGTGATCCAGCGTCGCCATGAACAGGCTGAGCATGAGAAAGCAGAAGACCACCAGACGGCGGCGATGGGTCAGGCCGGACGGTCCGGCCATGCTTGTTTCTTGAGACGGCATTGGTTGGCGACACCCGGTCTGGACGCTGGGGGCGGTTGCGGGGAGGAAGATGTTCCCGTATATGTGCGAAAGGCAAATGCATGTCAACAGCACATAAATTGGCTGCAGGTTGCGGGTGATGGCGGAGGGGAGATGATGGACGAGGCGACGAGGGAGCTGGGTATCGAACGGATATCAGCCTCGATGGCGCGGTTTCGCATGCTGATCGGGCGACGGGTCATCGGCCGGCTCGCCTTGGCCAATGTCGCGCCCGCGCTTGAGATTTCCGATCTTGACGTGATCGCCCTCGTTCCCGATCGCCCGCGTTGCGTCGAGGCCGCGGCCGAGGAGGTCTCGGTCGGCGATATTGCGCGTCAGTTGCGGATCGATCCGTCACGCGCAAGCCGCCTTGTCGCGCGTCTGGTGGAACAGGGCTTTCTGGTCCGCACCGTCGCGCAGGCCGATGCCCGCCGCGCCGTCCTTCGGCGCAGCCCGGCCGGCGACCGCATCTTTGCCGAGATCCGCCACGTCAAGCTGGACCTGATCCGCGAGATCACGGCGGACTGGACCAAGGAGCGGCTCGCCTTGTTCGCCGAAGGCTTCGAGGACTTCACTCTGGCCCTCGAGGAACGGGTCAGGAGTGAAAAGACAGATGAGCCGGAACTTGATCACCCGCCGCAGCGCGCCGGGTGAGAATGGTGCGGAAAGGCGGTTAGCCGCGCGCGCGGGTCGCGAACATCGGCCCGCCGCGCCAACGCGGGAAGCCGTAGCCGTGGATCTCGACCAGATCGATATCGGCGGGGCTGGCGGCGATGCCCTCGTCCAGGATCGCCTGCCCTTCGGCCGCCATTTCGGCTACCAGAAACGCGGCGACCTCCGGCTCGGTCATGCCGGGATCGGCCGCGACCTCATGGCCCAGCAACTCGGCGACGGTGGCAGAGGGAAGCGCCCGGCGATCGCCCGGCTGATAGTCATACCATCCGCCGCCGGTCTTCTGGCCCTTGCGGCCCGCGCGGACAAGGATGTCACCGAGGGTCTCGGGAACGTCCTGCCCCGCTGCGCGCGCCCCCTCACGCTGCAGGAACGCGATGTCCAATCCGCCCAGATCCTGAGCCTCGAACGGCCCCATGGCCATGCCGTATCCGCGCATCGCCGCGTCGATCCGCGCGATCGGAACGCCCTTGCGCAGCAGTCCCTCGGCGCTCGCGCGATAGCGTTTCAGGATGCGGTTGCCGATGAAGCCCTCGCAGATGCCCGATTGCACCGGGATCTTCTTCAGGAGGCGACCCAGCGCAAAGCCGGTCGCCAGCGTTTCCGGCGCGGTGTCCGGGGTCGGAACAATTTCCAGCAGCTTCATGACATTGGCCGGGCTGAAGAAATGCAACCCGATGAAGCGCTGCGGATTGGGCAGCCCTTCGGCGATCAGGCGCGGGTCCAGATAGGAGGTGTTCGTGGCCAGCACCGCATCCGGGCGGCAAGACTCGGCCAGTTGCGCGAATACGGCGCGCTTGACGCCGATCTCCTCGAAGACCGCCTCGATCACCATGTCGGCATCGGCAAGCGTCGCGTAATCCGTCGAGCCGGCGACACCGTCCTTGAGCGCCTGCGCGGCGTCGGGGGTCAGCTTGCCGCGCTTGACGCCGCCGTCAAAGACCTTGGCGACATTGGCAAGGCCGCGCTCGACCGCCTCGGCGTCGCGTTCGATCAGGGTGACGGGCAGCCCGGCATCGCGCAGCGCGGCGATGATGCCCGCGCCCATGGTGCCGCCGCCAATCACCGCGATCCGGCGCAGCGGCAGCGGCTCGACACCGCGTAGGGTGGCAGGACGCGGCGCGGCGCGTTCGGCGAAAAACACGGTCCGCAGCGCCGCCGCCTGCTCCGTGCCGCGCAGGTCAAGGAAGGTCTCGCGCTCGAAATCCATCGCCGCGTCGAAGCTGGCCTCGGCGGCCTTGCGCAGAGAGGCAAGCGCCCTGAGCGGCGCGGCCGAACCCTTGGCGGCCTTCGCCACCGTTTTCTCGGCATCGGCCCAGAAATCCGCATCGGGCGTTGTGACCGCGCGGGCCGAGACAGGCTCCGGCAGCGGTTGGCCGATCGCGGCGCGCGCGAATGCGATGGCACCCTCCAGCAGATCGCCTTCCACCAGTTGATCCAGCAGCCCGGCCGAAACAGCCTTGGGCGCGCGCATGGGCTTGCCCGAGGTCACCAGATCGACCGCCACCGCCATTCCGGCCAGACGCGGTGTCCTAACGGTGCCGCCCGCGCCCGGTATGATGCCCAGCGTCACCTCGGGCAGACCAATCGAGGCATCGGGCCGCGCGACGCGGAAGCGGCAGCCAAGCGCAACCTCGAACCCGCCGCCCAGAGCCGAGCCGTGGATCGCCGCGACCCAGGGCTTCACGGCCGCCTCGATCCGCGCGACCAGATCGGGCAGATGCGGCTCTACCGGGGGCTTGCCGAATTCGGTCACATCCGCACCGGCGATGAAGGTGCGACCGGCGCAGATCAGGACCACCGCCCGAACCTCGGGATCGGAATCCAGCGTGGCCACCGCATCCCACAAGCCTTGCCGCAAAGCCTGTGACAAGGCGTTGACGGGCGGATTGTCCACGGTGACGGTTGCGATTTCCCCGTGGCGGGCGATGGTGACGACGGACATTTTCAGATCCCCAGATAGGCTTCGCGGATACGGGGATCGGCAATCAGTTCGGACGCCGGTCCCTGCATGGTGATGGTGCCGGTTTCCATGACATAGCCCCGGTCGGCAATTTTCAGAGCGCCGAAGGCATTCTGCTCGACAAGCAATACCGTGACGCCCAGCGACTTCAACCCACTGACAACATCAAAGATCTGCTGGACGATGATCGGGGCCAGTCCCATCGACGGCTCGTCCAGCAGCAGACAGGACGGCCGCCCCATCAGCGCCCGCGCCATGGCCAGCATCTGCTGCTGGCCGCCCGAGAGTCCCCCGGCGGCAAGATTGCGCTTTTCGCGCAGGATCGGAAACATCTGGAAGGCGTCTTCCATGTCCTTCCCGACCCTGTCGTCCACATAGAGGAATGCCCCCAGACGCAGGTTCTCCTCGACCGTGAGGTTGGTGAAGATCTGCCGCCCCTCGGGCGATTGGGCCAGCCCGCGCGAGAGACGCTTGTAGGCGGGAACCGCCGTCAGCGCCTCGCCGCGAAAGGTGATCCCGCCCGCCGATACGGGCTGGACGCCCGACAGGCAGCGCAGCAGCGTCGTCTTGCCCGCGCCATTCGCGCCGACCACGGTGACGATCTCGCCGCTGTCGACATGAAGATCGATGCCGTGCAGGACCTCGATCCGGCCATAGCGCGAACGCAGGCCCTCAACTGTCAGCATCTGCAGCCTCCGTTCCCAGATAGGCGACGATCACCGCCGGGTCGCGGCTGACCGTTTCCGGCGCGCCCTCGGCAATCTTCTCGCCATGGTCAAGCACGACGATATGGTTGGAAATGCGCATGACCATCTTCATGTCATGCTCGACCAGCAGGATGGCGACGCCCGATTTTGCGACCTCGGCGATCAGGTGGTCGATCTCCTCGGTCTCGACGGCATTGCAGCCTGCCGCGGGTTCGTCCAGCAGCAGGACCGAGGGGTTCATCGCCAGCGCCCGCGCGATCTCAAGCCGCTTCAGCGAGCCATAGGAGAGGTTCCCCGCCTCGCGGTCGGCAGCGCGCTCCAGCCCGACGCGGGCCAGCAATTCGCGCGCGCCGTCCTCGGCCAGACGCCCCCGCCGGCGCGAGGAAGGCAGGTTCAGCAGGTCCGACAGGACCGGGCCGCGCTCCTGCAGGTGAAAGCCGGTCATGGCGTTTTCCAGCACGGTCATGTTCTGGAAGATCCGCAGGTTCTGGAAAGTCCGTGACATGCCCCTTTGCGCAAGGCGATAGGGCGCCATGCCGGTCACGTCCTCGCCCTTCAGCCGGACCGTGCCCGATCCGGGCAGGTAGATGCCCGAGATCATGTTGAAGAGCGTCGTCTTGCCCGCGCCGTTCGGCCCGATGACCGAGACGATCTCGCCGGGTTCGACCGCGAAGGAGACATCATGCACGGCCCGCAAGCCGCCAAAGGCGATGCCAAGGCCGTCGATCTGCAACAGTGTCATTCGCCCCTCCCCCGGAACTTGCGCAGGATCGAGGGCACCAGCCCTTCGCGCAGGAAGATCATCACCAGCATCATCACCAGACCCAGGATGAGCTGTTCATATTCGGCAAAGACCGTCAGCACCTGCGGCAGCAGCGTGAGAATCCCCGCCCCGAGGATCGCGCCGGGAACCGAGCCGACACCGCCAAGGACGGCCATCGTCACCATCTCGACCGAATGCATGAAGCCGGCAATGTCGGGGGTCACGAACTTGTTCTGCAGCGCCATCAGCGAGCCCGCGACCGAGGCATAGACCGCCGAGATGACAAAGGCCTGCAACTTGACCCGCGCGACATCGATCCCGACCGTTCCGGCCGCGACCTCGGACCCGTGCAGCGCCCGGAGCGCGCGGCCCGTGGGGCTGTCATGCAGGTTCAGGGCGATCCACGCGCCGAGGATCAGGAAGATCCCGGTGAAGGCATACCAGAACTCGCCATTCGTGAGGTTCAGCCCCCAGTCCTTGAGAAGACCGCGCAGGCCAAGATCCGCGACCTCGATCCCGTCGGGCCCCTTGGTCAGCTGCCGTTCGTTGTTCAGGACCATGGCGACCAGAATGCCGAAGCCCAGCGAGGCGACGCCGAGGTAATAGCCCTTGAGCCGCAGGATCGGCTTGCCGACCAGATAGGCAAGAACAGCCGAGACGCCGGCCCCCAGCACCACCGCAAGCGCCGGGTGCAGGCCCAGATGGACCGGTGCCAGCGCGCAGGCATAGGCCCCGATCCCGGCGAAACCGGCATGGCCCAGGCTGATCTGGCCCGCATAGCCGGTCAGGATGACGATGCCGGTGACGGCCAGCGCGTTGACGAAGATCAGCGCGCCGACCCGGAAATAATAGCCCGAGGGAAATAAGAACGGCGCGGCGGCGATCAGCGCCGCCATGACCAGCAGGGTCAGGTGTTTCTGCGAAATCCTCATGTCACACCCGATCCGTCGATTTGCGGCCGAAAAGGCCCTGCGGCATGAAGAACAGCACCGCGAGGATGACGACGAAGGCCGCCGCCTCCTTGTATTGCGACGAGAGATAGCCCGCCGTCAGCGCCTCAAGGAGGCCCAGCAGGAGGCCGCCGAGGAACGCGCCCTTGGGATTACCCATGCCCCCCAGCATCGCGCCCGCAAAACCCTTGAGGGCAAGCGCCAGCCCCACGTCATAGGAGGTCATCGTGATCGGGGTGATCAGCACCCCGGCAAAGGCCCCGATGCCCGCCGACAGCGCGAAGGAAAGCGTCATCACGAAATCCGTGTTGATGCCAACAAGCTGCGCGGCCAGCCGGTTGTTCGAAGTGGCAAGCACCGCCCGCCCCAGCAGCGTCCGGGTGAAGAACAGCCACAACCCGACAAATACCGCCGCCGCGCCCCCGATGGCCCAGAGGCTTTGCGACAGGATCGTCGCGCCAAGGATATGGATCGGGTCATCGCCGGAAAACGCCGGAAAGCTGTGGATCTGCTTGTCGAAGACCAGTTGCGCCGCGCCCCGGATGAAGATCGAGGCGCCGATGGTGATGATGATCAGCGACACGACCGGCGCTCCGCGCGCCGGCTCGATCGCGAGCTTGTTCAGGCAGACGCCAAGCGCGGCCGTCGCCGCAACCGCGACCAGCGCGGCAAGCGGGATGGGCAGGCCAGCCATATGGGCAAAGACCGTGATCATGCCGCCCAGCATGACGAATTCGCCCTGTGCGAAATTCACCACACCCGACGCATTGTAAATGATGGTGAAGCCTAGCGCGACAAGCGCATAGACCGCACCCACGGTCAATCCCGAGAACAGGAACTGGAGAAATTCGGACATGCTGGGGTCCTAACTGAAGGGCTCCGGGCGGACGGCCCCTTTCGGGGCCGCAACGATCACTCGACGATGGTCCAGCCGCCGTCCTTGATCTCGAGCATGCGGAACGCGCTCAGGTCGAGACCCAGATGGTTTTCCGGCGACATGGTGTAGATCCCGGTGGTGCCGGCAAGGCCCGAGGTCGCTTCGATGGCGTCGCGGATTGCATCCGGCTCGGTGCTGCCGGCGGTGGTGATCGCGTTGACCAGCAGCGCGAAACCGTCATGGGCATAGCCGCCGAAGGTGCTGACGGGCATCTTGTATTTCGCCTCATAGGCGGCCTTGTAGGCAGCGACGACGGGCTTTTGCGCATCATCCTCGGCCAGCAGGTCCGCGACCAGCAACGCGGTGCCGGGCAGGCGCACGCCCTCGGCCGCGTCCTTGCCCGCCAGTTCGATGAACCCGTCCGACGCGACGCCATGCGACTGGTAAAGCGGCAGGTCGATCGCAAGCTGCTTGTAGTTACGGGTAACGATCGACGGTCCCTGGCCGAAGCCGGGGTTCAGCACCGCCTGCACGCCTGCGGCATTCTTGATCTTGGTCAGCTGCGCCGTCATGTCGGCGTCCTTTGGATCATAGGTCTCGTCGGCGACGATCTCGATCCCGTAATTGCCCACCACGTCCTTGCACTGGGCATGCATCGACGCGCCGAACCCGTCGGTGCCCGAGATCAGCCCGACCTTGGTGATGCCGCGCTTCTGCATGTCCTCGAAGATCTTCTCGCAGGCCATGCGGTCGGTATGCGGGGTCTTGAAGGTATGGGGCTTCACCGGCTGGATGATGTCGATGGCACCGGCGAGCGAGATGAACGGCACCTCGGCATCCTCGGCCACCGACAGGATCGACATCGACGTCCCGGTGGTCGTCCCGCCGATGATCGCCTGAACCTCGTCATCCTCGATCAGGCGGGTCGCGAAGGTGCGCGCCTTGTTCGCGTCGCCGCCGTCGTCATAGAGGACCAGCTCGATCTCTTCGCCGTTGATGCCGCCCTTGGCGTTCAGCTCCTCGACCAGCATTTCCAGCGTCTTGGCCTCGGGATCGCCGAGGAATGCCGCAGGGCCGGTCGCCGAGACCGAGGCTCCGATGCGGATCTCGGCATGCGCCGTCGCGCCGAGGCCAAGCGCGATCAGCGCGGCCGGAACAGTCGTCGTCAGGATCTTTTTCATTGTATCTGTCTCCTCCCAGAGAACTTGAGATGCTTCAGGCAGCCACCGGACGCCGCCACATCACGCGCCGGAAGCGGCCGGCGACGAATGCGGTATCGGTCAGGCTGGCATTGCCGGCGGGGTTTGCTCCGGTGACGTGAAAGTCGCTGAAGGCCGCCGATTGGTTGACGTAGATATTGCCGGTCAGGTTGATCGACAGGTTCACCCCGCTGCCGGCAAAGACGCGGATAGCGCGCGCGATGCGGGCCTCGTCGAGATCGTAGAGCGCCGCTGTGATCGCGCCCTTGCGCGCCGCAAGCCCGGCGGCGCGACTGATCCCCGCATCGGCATCGGCGACCGGCACCAGAAAGGCGATCGGGCCGAAGCATTCTGTTTCGCTGACGGGGTCATTCTCATCCACCGCCAGAAGCAGCGGCCTCGCGCTGCGCCCCTCGGGCAGCGCGGCGGTGTCGCGGACAATCCGACCCGCCAAGCGCATCGCCTTCACGCGGTTCAGCGTCGCGGGATTGGCGATGGCCCCGCAGACACCGGCGGCGCGCGCGGGGTCCGACAGCAGGGCGTCGATGGCACCTGCGATACCCGCCGCGACCTCGTCAAAGCCCTTCAGTCCCTGATCGGTATCGATGCCGGATGCCGGGATGTAGATATTCTGCGGCGCCGTGCACATCTGCCCGGAATAGAGCGCCAGCGAAAAGGCGAGGTTCGCGCACATGCCCGCAAAGTCATCAGTTGCGGCGATGGTGACGGTGTTGACGCCCGCCTCCTCGCTGAACAGCGCCGCCTGCGTGGCATTGGCGCGAAGCCAGTCTCCGAACGCGCCCGAGCCGGTATAGTCGATCAGCTTCACCGCCGGGTTCGTCGCCAGATCACACGTGATCTCGGCACCCGCCTGATCCACGGCAAGCAGGATGGCATCCGCTGGCAGGCCGGCCTCGGCAAAGACCTCGCGCAGCACGCGCACGCTCAGCGCAAGCGGCAGGATTGCCGCCGGATGCGGCTTCACGATGACCGGATTGCCGGTCGCAAGGCTCGCGAACATGCCGGAATAGGAATTCCACGTCGGGAAGGTATTGCAGCCGATCGCCAGCGAAATGCCCACCGGCATGATGGCCCAATGCTTTTCCAACACGATCGGGGCGGCCTTGCCCTGCGGCTTTTCCCAGCGTGCCGATCCTGCAAACCGGGTCATCTCGGCCCAGGCCATCGCCACCGCCTCAAGCCCGCGATCCTGCGCATGGGGGCCGCCGGCCTGAAACGCCATGGCAAAGGCCTGTCCCGTCGTATGCATCACCGCATTCGCCATAGTGAAGCTCATGCGGTTCAGACGCTGAAGCGCCTCAAGGCAGGCCCCGACCCGGTCCTCGGGACTGGCTGCGGCAAGTGCGGGCGCGGCCGCCTGCGCCGCGGCGATCAGCGTCCCGGCATCCGCCGAAGGATAGGTGATTCCCAGCGCCGGACCAAAGGGCGAAACCTCCTGCCCCAGCCGCCCGGCCTCGGGATGGCCCGGCATGGCGAAGGCACTGTCACAGAGCGCGGCGAATGCCGCCGCCCCATCCTCACGCGCAGTTTCACCATAGATTTTGCCGCTCGGCACCTCGGGGAAGGGCGTCCAGAACTCGCGCGTTGACACCGCCTTCGTGGCGGCGTCCAGCATCGGCCGATGACGGTCGAAAAGCTCTGACATGCGATCCCTCCCAAGATTCACATTATCATTGACCGGCCGGTCGGTTTATGCAACACAAATCTTCAAGGAGCCTCGAAAGACCGAGGCAGGGGGTTTTCAGACATGACAGACACGGTGCAAATCGCACTGGCGGATGGCGTCCTGACGCTGACGCTCAACCGCCCGGAAAAGCTCAACTCATTCAACGAGGACATGCACCTCGCGCTCCGCGCGGGATTCGAACGCGCCGAGGCCGATTCGGCCGTGCGCGCCGTGCTGCTGACAGGTTCGGGGCGTGGCTTTTCGGCCGGACAGGACCTTGGCGACCGCGATCCGCGCAAGGGCGGCCCGGCCCCAGATCTGGGCCATACGCTTGAAACCTTCTACAATCCCACCCTAAGGCTGATCCGCAATCTGCCGAAGCCGGTGGTCTGCGCCGTGAACGGGGTCGCGGCGGGCGCCGGGGCGAATATCGCCTTCGCCTGCGACATCGTGCTGGCGGCCAGATCGGCAAAATTCATTCAGGCTTTCGCCAAGATCGGCCTGATCCCCGATGCCGGCGGCTCGTGGAGCCTTGCGCGGATCCTTGGCGAGCCGCGCGCAAAGGCGCTTGCGCTGACGGCCGAACCGCTGAGCGCGGAGAAGGCCGCCGAATGGGGCCTGATCTGGAAAGCCGTCGATGACGCGGCGCTGATGGAGGAGGCGCGGGCGCTTGCCGCCTCGCTCGCCGCCGGGCCGACGCTGGGCCTTGGCCTGACCAAGAAGCTGATCCAGTCCGCCGCGACGAACAGCCTTGACGAACAACTGGACCTCGAGCGCGACTGCCAGCGCCAGGCCGGGCGCAGCGCCGACTATGCCGAAGGCGTCACCGCCTTCCTCGAGAAGCGCAAGCCGGAGTTCACCGGGAAATGAAGCCGGTCGCCGACATGACCCCGCAGGAATTGGCGGAAGCCTCGGCAAAGGCGATGTGGAACGACGACTCCGCCAGCCAGCGGTTGGGGATGAGCCTTGACCACATCGCGCCCGGCGAGGCGGACCTGACGATGACGATCACCGCCGATATGTCGAACGGCCATGGCAATTGCCACGGCGGCTACATGTTCACCCTGGCGGACAGCGCCTTCGCCTTTGCCTGCAACAGCTACAACCAGATGGTTGTGGCCCAGCAGTGCTCGATAACCTATCTCATCCCCGGCCGAATCGGAGACCGGCTGACCGCCCGCGCCCGCGAAGTGTCGCGGCGCGGACGCTCGGGGATATACGACATCCGCATCACCAACCAGAACGGAGAGCATGTGGCCGAGTTCCGCGGCCATTCGCGCACCGTCAAGGGCACCCACCTTCCGGTCCAGCCCTGACCGGACCGCTTTCTGCAGGGAGGATACCATGCAAGACCTGTCCCCGAAGACCGAAGGCCTCGACCCGATCGAAACCGCCTCGCGCGACGAGATCGCCCAGCTTCAGTTCCAGCGCATGACATGGGCGCTCAAGCATGCCTATGAGAACTCGACCTTCTACCGCAAGCGCTTCGACGAGCATGGGGCGCATCCGGGCGATCTGAAGTCGCTGGCCGACATTGCGAAATTCCCGTTCACGGTCAAGCAGGACCTGCGCGACACCTATCCCTTCGGGATGTTCGCCACGCCGCGCGAAAATCTGGTGCGCATCCACGGCTCGTCCGGGACGACCGGCAAGCCGACGGTGGTGGGCTATACCGCGCGCGACATCGACACCTGGGCCAGCCTGATCGCCCGGTCGATCCGCGCGGCGGGCGGGCGGCGCGGCGACATCCTGCACAATGCCTATGGCTACGGGCTGTTCACCGGCGGCCTCGGCGCCCATTACGGAGCCGAGAAGCTGGGCTGCACCGTGGTTCCCATGTCGGGCGGCATGACCGAGCGGCAGGTGACGCTGATCAACGACTTCAAGCCGCGCATCATCATGGTGACGCCCAGCTACATGCTGTCGATCCTTGACGAGTTCCGCCGGCAGGGCCTCGACCCGCGCGAAAGCTCGCTGGAAATCGGCATCTTCGGCGCCGAGCCCTGGACGAATGCCATGCGGCAGGAGATCGAGGAAGCCTTCAACATGCATGCCGTGGACATCTACGGCCTCAGCGAGATCATGGGACCGGGCGTCGCCCAGGAATGCGTCGAATCCAAGGACGGGCTGCATGTCTGGGAAGATCACTTCTATCCCGAGATCATCGACCCGGTGACGGGCGAAGTGCTGCCCGATGGCGAGTTGGGCGAGCTGGTCTTTACCACGCTGACCAAGGAAGGCCTGCCGATGGTGCGCTACCGCACCCGCGATCTGACGCGCCTTCTGCCCGGCACCGCGCGGTCGATGCGCCGGATCGAGAAAATCACCGGCCGCAGCGACGACATGATCATCCTTCGCGGCGTCAACGTCTTCCCGACCCAGATCGAGGAGCAGATCCTGAAATGCGAAGGGCTCGCCCCGCATTTCCAGATCGAGCTGACCCGCTCGGGCCGGATGGACAACATGACGGTCCATGTCGAATGCACGCCCGACATGTGCGAGGACTCCGCGCGCGCCAAATCCGCCAAGGAACTCGCCCATCACATCAAGAGCGTGGTTGGCGTCTCGACCCGGATCAACGTCGCCGACCCGAATGGCATCGCCCGCTCCGAGGGCAAGGCCAAGCGCGTGCTGGACAACCGTCCAAAGGAATGAAGCCGCATTGCGGCACATGACATGCCGCAATGACAACGCTAGAACGACGGAGGTTTCATACCTCCGTCCGGACATAAAATACGGACCCAACGAGGTCGAAAGGGATTTCATGGCTCGGACACGAGCAGTCGATTTCGATGAGAAGCGGCGGGGTCTTCTGGACAGCGCCGCCGCCGTCTTTGCCGAGCAGGGCATGGAAAAAGCCTCGATGGCGCAGATCGCGGCGCATGGGCAGGTGTCCAAAGCCTTGCTTTATCACTATTATCCCAGCAAGGGCGAGTTGATCTACGAGATCATCATCACCCATCTCGAGGAAGTCGACGAGGCGATCGCCGCCGACGATGACCCCTCGCTGCCGCCGCAGCAGCGCCTGCGCAAACTGGTCGGGACCGTCCTCGACGCCTACAAGGGCGCGGATAACCAGCACAAGGTGCAGTTGAACGCGACCTCGGCCCTGACGGACGAGCAGAAGGCCGATATCCTCGCCGTCGAAAAGCGCATCGTGCGCCAGTTCGCGGCCGTCCTGCGCCTGATCAGCCCTGATCTGGACAGGCCCGAACGCCCCTTGCTGATGCCGGTCACCATGTCGCTTTTCGGCATGATGAACTGGGTCTACATGTGGTTCCGCGACGGCGGGCGCATCTCGCGCGAGGATTATGCCGATGTGGCGACGACCCTGATCCTCGAAGGGATCAAGGCCGTTCGCTGAAGCCCACGCGCTCGAGCACCAGCGGATCGTAGCGCGGGGCTTCGGCCCGGCGGCGGTCCGGCTCGGGCGCTGAAAGCGGCGCGGCCGGTTTCAACTTGTCCCGCGCCTCAAGCGCGAGTTGCTGATAGACCCCGGTGCCCCGACGCTTCCAGTCGATTTCCTCGGCAGAAAGCTCACGGATGACCTTGGCGGGCGAGCCGACGGCAAGGCTGTTTCCCGGGATCTGCGCGCCCGCCTTCACGAAGGCCATGGCGGCGACGATGGTATTCTCGCCGATCACGGCTTCGTCCATCACCACCGCATTCATGCCGACCATGGCGTTACGGCCGACATGGCAGCCGTGCAGCACCGCGCCGTGACCGATATGGCCCAACTCCTCGACCACGACATCCTTGCCCGGAAAGGAATGGATCACGCAGGTTTCCTGCACATTGCAGCCCGCGCGCAGGACGATGCGCCCGAAATCCCCCCGCAAGACCGCGCCCGGCCCGACATAGACCGTCGGACCGATGATCACGTCGCCGATCACCACCGCCTCGGGATGGACGAAGGCGGCGGGATCGATCACCGGGACGATGCCGTCCCAGGCATAGACGCGGCTCATTCAGCCGCCTGCGCGACCGAGGGCCAGGTCTTGGCCACCATGGTCAGCACGTCATATTGCGCGACGGTCTCGCCCTTCTGGTTGGTCACGCGGCAATCCCAGCGCACCTCGCCATGTTCGGCATTGGCGCGGGGGTTGATCTCCTTGCAGGTCAGGCGAACCTGCAGCGTATCCCCGAAATAGACCGGCGCCAGGAAGCGCATGTTGTCGACGCCGTAATTCGCCAACACCGGGCCGGGATTGGGCTCGACGAACAGCCCCGCCGCGAAGGAGGCAATCAGATAGCCATGCGCCACGCGGTCCTCGAAGAACGGGTTCGCGCGCGCGGCCTCCGTGTCCATATGGGCATAGAAGGTGTCGCCGGTGAAATGCGCGAAATGCTCGACATCCTCTTGCGTGACCTCGCGGGCGGCGGTGACAAGCTGGTCGCCGATCCGCAATTCGGCCAGCGACTTGCGGAAGGGATGGATGCCCTCGTTGGCCTCCGCGCCCTCGATCCAGCGCCCGGTAACGGCCGAGAGGAGGCGCGGCGCGCCCTGCACGGCCGTGCGCTGCATGTAATGCTTGACGCCGCGGATGCCGCCCATTTCCTCGCCGCCGCCAGCACGGCCGGGACCGCCATGGACCAGCGCCGCGAGGGGCGAGCCATGCCCGGTCGAGGACTTGGCCGAGGCGCGGTTGCCGATCAAGACGCGGCCGTGATAGGGTGCGATGCCGATCACCACCTCCTCGGCGACCTTCGGATCGTCGGTGAAGACTGAGGAAACCAGCGACCCCTTGCCTAGCTGCGCAAGGCTCACCGCCTCGGCCAGATCGTCATAGGGCATCACGGTCGAGACCGGGCCGAAGGCCTCGACCTCATGCACCGCATTCGCCGCAAAGGGTTTCTCCGCGTAAAGCAGGACCGGGTTCAGGAAGGCGCCCCGCTCGGCATCACCCGAGGCAAGGCGCACCGCATCGGGATCGCCCGCGACGATCTCGGCCACGGACTGCAACTCGCGGATGCGGTCGCGAACCTCGTCGCGCTGGTCGAGGCTCGCCAGCGGACCCATGCGCGTCCCCTCTTCGCCCGGCAGGCCGAGGGTGGTCTTCTCCAGCCGCTCGCGCAGCGCCGCGACCAGCGCATCGACCTGCGCGCGCGGCGCGATGACGCGGCGGATGGCGGTGCATTTCTGCCCGGCCTTCGCGGTCATCTCGCGCGCGACCTCTTTCACGAACAGATCGAATTCGGGCGTGCCCGCCACCGCGTCGGGGCCAAGGATCGAGGCGTTGAGGCTGTCCGCCTCCATGGTGAAGCGCACCGAGTTCGCCACGATCGCCGGATGCGACTTCAGCTTGCGCCCGGTCCATGCCGAACCGGTGAAGGTCACGGCATCCTGTCCGGTCACATGGTCCAGCAGATCGCCGACCGAGCCGCAGATCAGTTGCAGCGCACCTTCGGGCAGGATGCCGGTCTCGATGATGCGCCGCACCATCAGTTCGGTCAGATAGGCGGTCTGCGAGGCGGGTTTCACCACGCAGGGCACACCGGCCAGCAGCGTCGGCGCGATCTTTTCCAGCATCCCCCAGATCGGGAAGTTATAGGCGTTGATATGGACCGCGACACCTTGCAGGGGCGTCAGGATGTGCTGGGCGCTGAAGCTTGCGTCCTTCGACAGCGGCTCGACCTCGCCATCGGTCAGGACGCGGGTATTGGGAAGCTCGCGCCGCCCCTTCGAGGCGAAGGTCAGCATCGTTCCGATCCCGCCCTCGATATCGACCCAGCCATCGCTGCGCGTGGCGCCGGTCTTCAGGCTTTCGGCGTAGAACTCCTCCTTCATGCCCATCAGCGCCTGCCCCAGCGCCTTGAGCATCGCCGCCCGCTCATGGAAGGACATGGCGCGCAGCTTCGGTCCTGCGGCCTCGCGGCCATGGGCCAATGCGGCGGCGAAGTCGATCCCGGTCGAGTCGATCAGCGCGACCGACGCGCCGGTCGCAGCGTCCAGAAGGGTCTGGCCGTCCTTGTCGCCGGGGGTCCAGCGGCCGCAGACATAGCTTTCAAGCCGGCGCGGAGTGGTCATGGTCTTATCCTCGATCAGTTCGTTTCGGGGGACTTGCCCCTCAAAGGCCGAGAGCGGCCAGATGTTCGGTCACAAGCGCCTGCCAGCGGGCAAGCAGGGTTTCATTCGGGCTATGGCGCAGGCCGAAGCGCCTGAGCATGTCATAGCGGGCCGAGGCGAGGCTGCCGAACCCATCGGCAACCCGGCCCCGCCAATAGTCGATCGAGGCGCGGGCCTCCTCGCGCCCCTCGTCCGATGCGACGATGCGGCCCAGCCCCTCGAGGCCCAGTTCCGCATGGCGCGCCTCGCGCGGGGCGATCTCGCGGAACACCTCGGCCAGCGGCGCATAGGACACGCGGGTCAGTTCGGTCATCTGCACCCCGGTCGCGAGGCCCTGAAGCACGTTCAGCACCACCGCATCGGTCCAGCCGGAGATCGGATAATGCAGGACCGAGAGGCGCATGTCTCCGGGCAGGCGCGTCGCGCCCAGATCCTCATCGCGCGAGACGCGGGCCACCCAGTCATGGCTGGTCTGATAGCGCGCGACATCGGTGCCGAACTGCCCCATCACGTCAAGGACGCGTCCCGCGTGATCGGCCTTTTCCAGCGTGATCCGGCTGGCGGCGATCCGCTCCTTGATGCCCGGCGCGTAGTTGATCGAGGCGGCAAAGCCGGCCGAGGCCGCAAGCTCGCTGTCAACAAAGCTCGACATCAGGCGCAAAAGCTCGCCACGATAGCGGGCGGGCACGTTTTCCGGCGCGGTCAGCACGCCGCCCTGTGCGAGATATTCCTCGATATTCATGGTCTCGGTCATGGCTCCCCCCTGCCCCGATTACTCGTCATAGGTCACGACCACGCGGTCGCTCAGCGGATAGGCCTGGCAGCTCAGCACATAGCCGGCGCGGACCTCGTAATCCTCGAGCGCGTGATTCACCGCCATCTCGACCTCGCCCTCGATCACCTTGCAGCGGCAGGTCGAGCAGACGCCGGCCTTGCAGGAATAGGGCGCGTCCATGTTGTTCGAGATCGCGGCGTCAAGGATCGTCTCGCCCTGCCGCGCCATCGAGAAGCTGCGCGTCGCCCCGTCCAGCGTGACGGTGGCCTCGGTCCCCGCGCCCGGCGCGACGGCATCACGCGACACGGCGCGGGCCCGGGCCTTGCCGGGCTGGCTGCTGGCGAACAGTTCGAACTTGATCTGCCCGTCCGTCAGCCCATGCTCCTTCAGCGAGGCCGCGATGGCCAGCATCATCAGCTCGGGTCCGCAGATGAAGGCCGTGTCCACCGCCTTCGGGTCGATCCAGTGCTGGAACAGCGCCGTCATCTTCTCCGCGTCGATCCGGCCGGTGAACAGGTCGATCTCCTGCCCCTCCTGCTCAAGCACATGGATGACCGAGAAGCGACCCAGATAGAGGTTCTTCAGGTCCTCAAGTTCCTCGCGGAACATGATCGTGTTGATCTGGCGATTGGCATAGACCAGCGTGAACTGCGCGCGCGGCTCGCGCGCCAGAACGGTCTTGATGATCGACAGGACCGGCGTGATGCCCGAGCCACCCGCGAAGCCCAGATATTGCTTTTCCGTCTCCGCATCGAGCGCGGTGAAGAACTTGCCCATCGGCGGCATCGCGTCGATCTCGTCGCCGGGGGAAAGGTTCTCGTTCGCCCAGGTCGAGAAGGCGCCGCCATCGACGCGCTTGATCCCGACCTTGAGGCAGCCCTCGTCCAGACCGGCGCAGATCGAATAGCTGCGGCGCAGCTCCTCGCCGTCGAAATCGCGGCGGAGCGTCAGATATTGGCCTTGGGTAAAGTCGAAAAGGGCGCGGTCCTCCTCGCGCGGGGCCAGCGTCACGACCACGGCATCGCGGGTCTCGCGGCGCACATCGGTGACCTTCAGCGGATGGAAGCGTGCCATTGGGGTATCCTTCCTGAAACGGGATGCATTCTCAGATGCATTTGAAATAGTCGAACGGTTCCAGACAGTCGGTGCAGCGATAGCTGGCCTTGCACGGGGTCGAGCCGAACTGGCTGATCTTCTCGGTTTTGGTCGAGCCGCAGCGCGGGCAGGCAATCACCAGATTGGACGATCCCGCCAGCCGCGCGATCCGCCCGGCAAGGCGGCCATCGGCGGCGGTTCCGTCGATCGGCGGCGCGATGCCATAGGCGCGCAGCTTCTCGCGCCCGCCCTCGGTGATCCAGTCGGTCGTCCAGGGCGGCGAAAGCTGGCGCTCGAGCCGCAGTTTCTCGATCCCGTGGCTGCGTAGGGCGGTCTCGATGTCGAGGTTGATGATGCTGGTCGCGGGACAGCCCGAATAGGTCGGCGTGACGGTGACGACCAGCGTGTCATCGGCCCAGGCGACATCGCGGATGATGCCCAAATCGGTCAGGCTGATGACCGGGATCTCGGGGTCTGGGACTTGCGAAAGCCAGTCCCAGACCTGATCCGTGCCGGGATGGGGCGCGGCGGTCACGGCGCTTACCAGACAGCGCCCGGATAGGCGCGCTGCAGGAACTGCATCTCGGCCAGCAGAAAGCCCAGATGCTCGGAATGGACGCCCTGCTTGCCGCCCTTGTGCTGCCAGGCCTGCCCCGGATGGGCAAGCGTCGCCTCGGTCAGCACCGCCGCGACGGTTTCATCCCATGCCGCCCGAAGGGTCGAGGGCAAAGGCGCGATCCCGGCATCGGCCATGGCCTGATCGGTCGCATCGTCAATGAACATCTCGCCGCTATAGGGCCAGAGCGATTTCAGCGCCTGTTCCATCCGCGCATGACTTTCGGCCGAGCCATCGCCCAGACGGATCACCAGATCGGCCGAGCGTTCGAGGTGATAGGCCACCTCTTTCTCGGCCTTTGCCGCGATCTCGGCCACGCGGTTGTCGGTCGAGCCCTTCAGCGCCCGCAACAGCTCGACGTGGTAGGCGTCGAACAGGAATTGCCGCATCAGGGTCTGGGCGAAATCGCCGTTCGGACGCTCGACCAGCAGCAGGTTGCGGAACGCGCCCGCGTCGCGCAGAAAGGCCAGATCATCGGCGCTGCGGCCCTTGTCCTCGACCTCGGCGGCGAGGCCCAGCCAAAGCTGGCATTGCCCGATCAGGTCCAGCGCCTGGTTCGCCAGCGCGATATCCTCTTCCAGCGCGGGCGCATGCCCGCACCATTCCGAGACGCGGTGGCCAAGGATCAGCGCATTGTCCCCGACCCGCTGCAACCATTCCGCGAAAGCGGTCCGGTCGATGGTTTCAGCCCCGGCCATCACATATGCCCCACTTCATCGGGGATGTCGAAGAAGGTCGGGTGACGATAGACCTTGGAGTTCGCCGGCTCGAAAAGCGGGCCCTTCTCCGAGGGCGACGAGGCGGTGATGTCATTCGACCTCACGACCCAGATCGAGACGCCCTCGTTGCGGCGGGTATAGACGTCGCGGGCGTTGCGGATCGCCATTTCGGCGTCGGGCGCGTGCAGGCTGCCGACATGGCGGTGGTTCAGGCCATGCTGACCACGGATGAAAACTTCCCAGAGCGGCCATTCGCTGGACATGGGCTTCCTCCCCAAAAACTGGACGGGTGGCAAAGGCGGGCGCGAACGCCCGCCGGATCATTCTGCGGCGTGTTTGGCGCGCGCGGCGGCTTTCTCGGCATGGGCCATCAGCCCGTCGCGGAACCACGCGCCATCGTCCCATGCCTTGACGCGGGCGCCGAGGCGCTCCTCGTTGCAGGGGCCGTTGCCGGCGATCACGGCAAAGAACTCAGACCAGTCCGGCTCGCTGAAATCGTGACCGCCCTTTTCCTCGTTCCATTTCAGGTTCTCGTCGGGGACGGTCAGGCCAAGATATTCGGCCTGCGGCACGGTCTGGTCGACGAATTTCTGGCGCAGCTCGTCATTGGTGTTGATCTTGATCTTCCACGCCATCGACTGCGCCGAGTGGACCGAGTCCTTGTCCGACGGCCCGAACATCATCAGCGAGGGATACCAGAAGCGGTTCAGCGCATCCTGCGCCATCGCCTTCTGCTCGGGCGTGCCCGAGGCCATCTTCATCATGATGTCGTAGCCCTGCCGCTGGTGGAAGCTTTCTTCCTTGCAGATGCGGACCATCGCGCGGGCATAGGGGCCATAGGAGGTGCGTTGCAGCGGCACCTGGTTCATGATCGCCGCGCCATCGACCAGCCAGCCCACCGCGCCGATATCGGCCCAGGTCAGCGTCGGATAGTTGAAGATCGAGGAATATTTCATCTTGCCGCTGTGCAGCTGCGCCAGCAGTTCATCGCGGCTGATCCCCAGCGTCTCGGCGGCGGAGTAGAGATAGAGGCCATGCCCGGCCTCGTCCTGCACCTTGGCCAGCAGGATCGCCTTGCGCTCCAGCGTGGGGGCGCGGGTGATCCAGTTGCCTTCGGGAAGCTGGCCGACGATCTCGCTATGGGCGTGCTGGCCCATCTGGCGGATCAGCGTCTTGCGATAGCCCTCCGGCATCCATTCCTTTGGCTCGATCCGCTCGCCGCGGTCGATGCGCTCCTGAAAGGCGATTTCCTCGGGCGTCATCTCGTCGCGGGTCTTGGACCCTTCGGATTTCACGAGCTGTGCATACATGGCTGGCCTCCCTGTCAGACGCGTTCGATGATCATTGCAATGCCCTGCCCCACGCCGATGCACATGGCGCAAAGGGCGTAGCGCCCGCCGGTCCGGTGAAGCTGATACATCGCGGTGGTCACAAGCCGGGCGCCCGACATGCCCAGCGGATGGCCAAGCGCGATGGCCCCTCCGTTCGGGTTAACATGGGGTGCGTCATCGGGCAGTCCAAGATCCTGCAATGTGGCAAGTGCCTGGCTGGCGAATGCCTCGTTCAGCTCGATCACGTCCATCTGGTCGATGGTCAGGCCGGCGCGTTCCAGAACCTTGCGGGCGGCGGGCGCGGGGCCGATGCCCATGATGCGCGGCTCGACCCCGGCGGCGGCCATGGCGACGACGCGCGCCTTGGGCGTCAGGCCCTGCCGTTCGGCCTCCGCGCCCGAAAGGATCGCGAGCGCCGCCGCGCCATCGTTCACGCCCGAGGCATTGCCGGCGGTCACGGTCAAATCCGGGCCGTTCACGCCCCTGAGCTTGGCCAGCGCCTCGGCCGTGGTGCCGGGACGGGGATGTTCGTCAGTGTCGACGATGACCGGATCGCCCTTGCGCTGCGGGACGCTGACGGGAACGATCTCGGCCCCGAAAATCCCGGCCTCCTGAGCGGCGGCCCAGCGGGCCTGACTGCGCGCGGCAAAGGCGTCCTGATCCTCGCGCGAGATGCCGAAATCGGCGGCGACATTATCGGCGGTCTGCGGCATCGTATCGACACCGAACTGCTTTTTCAGCGCCGGGTTGATGAAGCGCCAGCCGATCGTCGTGTCATAAACTGCATTGCTGCGCGAAAAAGCGCTTTCGGCCTTGGGCATGACGAAGGGCGCGCGCGACATCGACTCGACGCCGCCCGCCAGCACGAAATCGCAATCGCCCGCCCGGATGGCGCGCGCGGCCATGCCGATCGCATCCATGCCGGAGCCGCAGAGCCGGTTGATCGTCGTCGCCGGCACCCCAATCGGCATTCCCGCCAGCAGGACGGCCATGCGGCCGACATTGCGGTTATCCTCGCCCGCCTGATTGGCGCAGCCGAAGATCAGGTCATCAACGCGGGACCAGTCGACATCGGGGTTTCGCGTCATCAGCGCCTTGAGCGGCAGCGCCGCCAGATCGTCCGCGCGGATCGAGGCCAAGGCCCCGCCGTAGCGCCCGATGGGCGTCCGAACCGCGTCGCAGATAAAGGCTTCCGACATGCTTGCTCCCCTGACTGTCGCGATCCGAACCTCCAATTCGCCGACCGCTTGGTCAGCTTATACGTCAGTATTCATCACAAGAAAATAGAAAATATCGCATAGCTTGTGATGTTTTGACGTGAGCGGGAAACCCCCAGCAAAAACAGGAATATCCTCAGGTCAATCCGGCGAGGCGAGCGTCGCTTTCGGGCGTCGCGGCGGGAAGCACGCCGTCGAGTCCCTCGAATCGCGCGGCGATGTGGCGCTCCGCGCCCGGTGTCAGCTTGCGGTAAAGCCTGCGGAACAGGTCACGCGCCGCACCACCCTGCCAATCCTCGGGAAGCACGCGCGAGGGCAGGCGCGGATCGCGCAGCAAGACGCCGCGATAGACATGGACCAGCAGCAACCGCGCGACTAGGGCCGAGGCGTCCGAGAGGTGATTTCCCTCGGCCTCCAGCCCCTCGAACCGCGCCAGCATGTCGCGATAGCCATGCTGCAAGGCCGAGAGGTCCCAATAACCCGCGACCGCGCCAAGCGTCTCCGGGTCCGCCGCGTGAAAGACCACCGCCTCCGGCGGCGCGGGCTGGCCGCGATCGGGGCGGATGAAGACCTGCCCGCCCATGTGCCCCATGCGCAGGTGGCGGGCGTCATCCTCGGCAAGGTTCGGGGCATGAAGGATCTGCCAGCCTTTCGCCGGAATGTCATGCGCGTAAAGCAGCGCCGCCGCCTCGTCGAACTCCCTCCGCGCCGAGGCATCCAGACGATAATAGCTGCGCCGCCCCGAACGATCGCCGCTGAGGCGCTTGGCCGCGACCAGTCGCGAGACGGCGGTGCGGACCAGCGTTTCGCTGATGCCGACGCGGTTGCAGATCTCGATCAGCGTGCCGGTCCACAAGACGCCACCGCGCGGCACCACCACATCCCCGTAAACCGTCACGATGAACGAGGCCGATCGCAGGGCCAGCCCGTCGAGCATGCCGTCAATCATTCCGTCCTCGGGCATCGTGCCTCCTGCCGTCTTGTCGCGCCGCCTTCCTTACGACGCGTTTGCAAGACAGGCCATAGCGCAACTCAGGCTCCTGCCGCGCCGCCCGGCACGTTCCGCTTCAACTCGTCCAGCCAGACGCTTGCCACACTGTCGGAGGGCGCACGCCAATCGCCCCTCGGGCTCAGCGCCCCGCCAGCCGAGACCTTGGGGCCGTTCGGCAGCGCCGACCGCTTGAACTGGCTGATCTCGAAAAAGCGGAACAGGAACCGCTCCAGCCAATGCGTGATCTGGCCAAGGTCATAGGCGTGCCGCTTATGGGCGGGAAAGCCCTCGGGCCAGATGCCGTGGCTGGTGTCGTGCCAGGCATGCCAGGCGAGGTAAGCCACCTTCGACGGCGAGAAACCGTAGCGCAGGATGTAATGCAGGAAGAAGTCATTCAACTCGTAAGGACCGATCTTGGCCTCGGTGCTTTGCATTGCGGACCCTTCGGTCGCAGGGACCAGTTCCGGCGAAATCTCGGTGTCCAAGATGGCTTGCAGCACCTCGCAGGTCTCGGCGTCGAATTGCGCGGTCTGGATGGACCAGCGGATCAGATACTGGATCAGGGTCTTGGGCACCCCGGCATTGACGCCATAATGGCTCATCTGGTCGCCGACGCCATAGGTGCACCAGCCAAGCGCCAGCTCGGACAGATCGCCCGTGCCGATGACGAAGCCGCCCCGCTGGTTCGCGAGGCGGAACAGATAATCCGTCCTGAGTCCCGCCTGCACATTCTCGAAGGCGATGTCATAGACCGGCTCGCCCTCGGCGAAGGGGTGGCGCATGTCGGCCAGCATCTGGCGCGCGGTCGGGCGGATGTCGATTTCCTCGGCGGTGACACCGATCGCCCGCATCAGTTTCCAGGCGTTCGAGCGCGTCCCTTCGGATGTAGCGAAACCCGGCATGGTGAAGGCGAGGATCCGGTCGCGCGGGATCCCCAGCCGGTCGCAGGTCTTGGCGGCCACGATCAGCGCGTGGGTGGAGTCGAGTCCGCCGGAAATGCCGATGACCAGATGCTTGCCGCTCGTCGCCTCGAAGCGGCGACGCAGCCCCTCGACCTGGATATTGAACGCCTCGTAGCAATCCTGATCCAGATGGGTCTTGCGGTTCGGGACGAAGGGAAAGCGCCGCACGGGACGCAGCAGCTCCGCCTTGGAAAAATGGGGCCGGTGTTCGAAGGTGACGCGCCGGAAGGCAGGCGCGCGGAATTGCGCGGCGTCGTTGAAACTGCCGGTCCGCTGCCTCTCGGAGAGGATCCGTCCGGTATCGACATCGGCCAGCACCAGCTCCGGCTTGTCGGGAAAGCGCGAGGATTCCGCCAGAAGGTCGCCCAGCTCATAGACAAAGCCCTGCCCGTCCCAGGCAAGGTCGGTCGTGCTTTCGCCCGGACCGGCGGCGGAATAGACATAGGCGCCGAAGGCCCGCATGGATTGCGACCGGCACAGCGTATGGCGGTCTGACGACTTGCCGATCACGATGTTGGAGGCCGAAAGGTTCGCCATGATCAGCGCCCCCGCCATGGCCGCGTCGCCGGAGGGTGGCGCCGGGGTCCACAGGTCCTCGCAGATCTCGACATGGAATTTCAGGCCCGGCAGATCCTCGGCCTCGAAAACCAGATCGGTCCCGAAAGGCGCGGTGCATCCCGCGACCCTGACCTGCTGCTGGACCACGCCCCGGCCATGCGCGAACCAGCGCTTTTCATAAAATTCCCGGTAGTTTGGCAGGTAGGATTTCGGAACGACGCCCAGCAACCGCCCCCGCGCCACCACCAATGCGCAATTATAGAGCCTGCCCTCATGCCGGATCGGCGCCCCGACCAGAAGGACCGGGGATAGCGCGGCGCTGGCCTCAATGATGCGCGCGGCCGCGTCCTCGACTGCCCGCAGCAAGGCATCCTGAAGCAGCAGGTCATCGATTGCATACGAAGAAAGGCAGAGTTCGGGAAAGACCAGCAGATCGGCCCCCGCCTCGTCCGCACGCCGCGCCTCGGTCAGGATGCTGTCGCAGTTGAAGGTCACGTCGGCCGGCCGCACCTGCGGCGTGCTGGTCGCCACGCGGACAAAGCCATGCCGATGCGGCGCAAAGAACGCCTCCGCTGGAACGCCATTCATGAATCGACCCCTTCTTTTCCTGCACGCCTATAGAAGCCGTGAAATCGCGCGGGAGTCGAGGAATGCCCGAAGCCATTCCCACAGCCTGCCCTGAAATCGAGGGAACCAATCCGCTCCCCAAGCGTCTAGGATTGTCCCAGCATCCGATTCCCGGAGATCGCAATGCCTCGCTTTCCGTCCCTCCTCGCCGCAGCGGCGTCCTTGCTGATGCTTTCCACGCCGGTTCTGGCACAGGATATCGTGGTGTCCTCGAAGATCGACACCGAGGGCGGGCTTCTGGGCAATATGATCCTGCTGGCGCTGCGCGATGCCGGATTGCCGGTGCAGGACAAGCTGCAGCTGGGCGGAACCCCGATCATGCGCGACGCGATCACCGCGGGGCAGATCGATATCTATCCCGAATATACCGCCAACGGCGCGTTCTTCTTCAACGAGGGCGACAGCGACGTCTGGAAAGATGCCGCCAAGGGCTATGCGCGGGTTGCCGAACTCGACAAGGCCCAGAACGACATCGTCTGGCTGGACCCCGCGCCTGCGAACAACACCTGGGCCATTGCGCTGAGGCAGGATGTCGCGACCGAGAACGGCCTTTCCACCATGTCCCAACTGGGTGAGTGGATCGCGGGCGGCGGCAAGGTCAAGCTCGCGGCCTCGACCGAGTTCGTGACCTCGCCCGCGGCGCTGCCGGCCTTCCAGCAGACCTATGGCTTCACGCTGAAGCCCGACCAGCTTGTCCAGCTTTCGGGCGGCGACACGGCGGCGACCATCGCCGCGGCGGCGCAGCAGACTTCGGGCGTGAATGCCGCCATGGTCTATGGCACCGACGGCGCCATCGCCGAGGCGGGACTGCTGGTCATGGAGGACGACAAGGCCGTGCAGCCGGTCTATGAGCCCGCGCCGATCGTGCGGGCCAAGATTCTTGCCGACCACCCGGAGATCAAGGAAATCCTCGCGCCGATCTTCGCGACGCTGAACCTCCAGACCCTGCAAAGCCTGAACGGCCGTATCCAGGTCGGAGGAGAGCCCGCCGCCGCCGTCGCGCAGGATTACCTGACCGAAGCGGGCTTCCTGCACTGAGAGTGGTTTCCCGGCCCGCCCTGCTTTTCGCGGCGCTGGGAATTTCCGGCCTGCTGCTGCCACTGGTCCAGTTCAAGGCCAACCGGATCGCGGCGGGCGACGGGATCAATCTTGCCGCGGCATTCGCAGGCGGGGCAGCGGTTACGGCCCTGCTGGGGGTCGCGTTGCTTGCCGCCTGCCACGCCCGGTGGCCGGCATGGCTGCGGCTGGCAATGGCCGTCCTTGGCATGGCAGCGATCACCCTGTCGCTCGGCTTCGCCGCGCGCGAGTTGTCGGCCGAGGCAGGGAAGCTTGCCCGCGTGGCGCCTGCCTCGGGCTTCTGGCTGGTGCTGACGGCTTTCGCACTGATGCTCGCCGATGCCATCACCCGCCTGCGCCTGTCGATGCCGGCCCGCTGGCTGCTTCTCGGGGCAGCGATCCTGCTGGTAGCAGCGCTGCTCGGCTCCAGCATTCTGGATCAGGTATCGGTCAAGCGCGAATTTGCCGTTCGCCGCGAGCCATTCCTCCACGAGGCGCGGACGCATCTTCTGCTCGCCTTCGGCTCGCTGGGCCTTGCGCTGCTGGCGGGCCTGCCGTTGGGGGTCGCGATCTTTCAGCGGCCGGAGTGGCGCGGCCCGGTGCTTGCGGTGCTGAACATCCTCCAGACCATCCCGTCCCTCGCCCTCTTCGGGATCCTGATCCCGCTGCTTGGCTGGGTCGCGGCCACCTTGCCGGGGGCGACAAGGCTTGGTGTTTCGGGGATCGGCATTTTTCCGGCCATGACGGCCCTGTTCCTCTATTCGCTGCTCCCTATCGTCTCGAACACGGTGGCGGGCCTTGCCGCCGTGCCCGGCCCGGTGCGCGAGGCCGGGACCGGACTGGGCATGACTCGGGGGCAGATGCTCTTTCAGGTGCAGGTGCCGCTGGCGATGCCCGCGCTGCTGGCCGGAATGCGGATCGTCTTGGTCCAGAATATCGGCCTTGCCGTCATCGCGGGGTTGATCGGCGGCGGCGGCTTTGGAACCTTCGTCTTTCAGGGGCTGAACCAGACCGCGATGGACCTCGTGCTGCTGGGGGCGCTGCCGACCATCGCGCTGGCGCTTCTGGCGGGGATCGTGATGGATCTTCTGGTCGATCTGAGCCGGGAAAAGGGACGTATGCCATGATCGAGCTGCGGGGCCTGACCCGGATCTATGACGGTGTCCCGGCGGTGGACGATGTCAGCCTTGCCGTCGGGACCGGAGAGATAGCAACGCTGGTCGGCACCTCGGGATCGGGCAAGACCACGCTGCTTCGGATGGTCAACCGGCTGGTCGTACCTTCGGCGGGGACGGTGCTGATCGACGGAGTCGATACGGCGACCATCCCGGTCCACCAGCTCAGGCGCCGCATCGGATATGCGATTCAGGGCGACGGGCTGTTTCCGCATCGCAGCGTCGCGCAGAACATCGCGACGGTGCCGCGATTGCTGGGCTGGCCCAAGGCCAAGGTCGATGCGCGGATCGACGAATTGCTGGATCTGTTCCAGATGGAGCCGGCGCGCTTTCGCGACCGGATGCCGCACCAGCTGTCCGGCGGTCAGGCGCAGCGCGTGGGGGTGGCGCGCGCCCTCGCCGCAAGGCCGGACCTGCTGCTGATGGACGAGCCTTTCGGTGCGCTCGATTCCGTCATCCGAGCCAAGGCGCAGGCGGATCTGCGGGACATCCAGCAGCGACTTGGGGCGACGATCATCCTCGTCACCCATGACATCGAGGAGGCCGTGCGGCTGGGCGACCGCCTCGCCGTCATGGATCGGGGCCGGATCCTGCAATACGACCGCCCGGCCCGGATCCTGACCGCGCCAGCCACCCCCTTCGTGAGGGAACTGGTCGGCACGGGCGAGCGGGTCTACCGCCTGCTGTCGCTGACCGCCGTGGCCGATATCGTGACCGAGGGTGAGGCGCAGGGCAGCCCGATCGGGCCGCAGACCACCCTGCGGGACGCGCTGGCCGAATGCCTGTGGAGCGGGCGCGACGCCCTTCCGGTCGAGGGTGGCGGGATCGTGACCCTTGCTGCGCTGCGCGCCCATGCCTCGCAGGCCCCCGAATGATCGGCAAGGCGGGCCTTCTGCTGGCAGCGGCCTTTCTGCTGGCTTTCCTGACCTGGCCGACAAGCTTCGCCTTTCTCTTCGAGCCGCTGACCCGCAACAACGCACCCGCGATCTATGTCCAGACCAGCCTGCTGGCGCTGACCCTCTCGCATCTGGCGATCGTCGCTGTGGCGGTCGCGGCCTCGTCGCTGATCGCGGTGATGCTGGCGGTTCTTGTCACCCGGCCCGCAGGGCGGGAGTTCCTGCCGCTGGCCCGCACGATCACGGCGATCGGCGAGACCTTCCCGCCGGTCGCGGTCCTTGCGCTGGCGGTGCCGGTGCTGGGCTTTGGCACCGCGCCCACGCTGGTCGCGCTGTTCCTCTACGGTCTGCTCCCGGTCTTTGAAAACGCCCTGGCCGGGCTGACCGGACAGCCGGTTCAGGTGACCGAGGCTGCGCGCGGCATGGGGCTGACACCGCGCCAGCGCCTCTGGCAGATCGACCTGCCGCTGGCCCTGCCCCTGCTGCTGGCGGGGATCCGGCTGAACGCGGTGATCTCGCTCGGGACCGCCACCATCGGCTCGACTGTCGCGGCCCGGACCTTGGGCGAGGTCATCATCGCAGGCCTGCTCTCCTCGAACACCGCCTTCGTGCTTCAAGGGGGAATGGTCGTCGGGATCATCGCGGTCCTGATCCATTACGGCTTCCAGGCCCTCGAGGCCCGCGTGGCCCCCTATGCGGGGGCCTGACCTCAGGTCGCGCCGGGCGGCACCTTGCCCATGATGATCATGCCGAGGATGTCGTCATCCGTCACCTCGTCGACCCGCACCGTACCGACGCGCTTGCCGTTCTTCATCACCACGGCCCGATCGCAGAGCGCCATCACGGCATGGATGTCATGCTCGATCAGGAAGATGCCCAGACCTTGCCGCTTCAACTCCTCGATCAGTTCGGCGACCATCTGGGTCTCATGCGGGCCAAGTGCTGCGGTCGGCTCGTCCATGATCAGGATGCGGGCGTTGAAATAGACCGCGCGCGCGATGGCCACGGACTGCCGCTGCCCGCCGGAAAGCGCGCTGACCGGCTCGGCGAACTTGCGGAAATTGGGGTTCAGACGCGCCATGATCTTGCGCGTCTCGGCCTCCATCCGTGCATCGTCCAGCAGGCCCGACGGGTTCACCAGCTCGCGCCCGAGGAATAGGTTCGAGGCCGCGTCCAGATTGTCCGCCAGCGCTAGGGTCTGGTAGATCGTCTCGATATTATAGGCGCGGGCGTCGCGGGGATTGCGGATCTCGACCTGCTGGCCATCGATGCGGATCTCGCCCGTCTCCGGGCGGCAGGCACCGGACAGGCATTTGATCAGTGTCGATTTCCCGGCCCCGTTATGGCCAAGCAGCCCCACCACCTCGCCGGGATAAAGATCGACCGAAACATGATCGACCGCCTTGATGCCCCCGAACGAGACCGACATGTCACGCATTTCGACAAGTGGCGTCATCGCATCCCCAGCCTTTTGCGATATTGAATGTCGATCCAGACGGCGAGGACCAGAACGACGCCCACGACGATGTTCTGGAGCGGCGCATCCGCCCCCACCATCGCCATGCCCGATTGCAGGCTCTGCATGATCAGCGCGCCAAGGATCGCGCCATGGATGGTGCCGATCCCGCCCGAAAGCGCGGTGCCCCCGATCACGGCGGCGGCGATCACCCTCAACTCGTCCAGCGTTCCGATGTCGTTCGGATGGGCCTGCAGACGGGCCTGCGCGATGATGGCCGAAAGCCCGCAGAGAAAGCCCATCAGCGCAAAGACCTTGACGGTCAGCAAGCGCGTGTTGATGCCCGAAAGCTCGGCCGCGTCGGGATTGCCCCCCGTCGCGAAGATATAGCGCCCCAGACGGGTGCGGCTTGCGATGACGGCCATGACGATGGCGACGAAGATCAGGATCAGGACCGAGATCGGCAGGCCATAGCCCTGCATATACCCCTCGGGCATGACCTCGCCCCGCGCCTCGAAGATGCGGCGCAGCTTGGCCTGCGGCACCTGATAGCTGTTCAGGATGGCGATGAAGCCCAGGATCGCGCCCGAGGTCAGCAGCATCACCACGCCTTCCGCCCAGACCGGACGCGTCGGGAAGCCATGCTGCCTGCGGCGATGGCGGGCGGAATATTGCACCCAGATCGCGGCGGCCGAGGCGACGGCCCCGATGATCCAGCTCAGCGCCACGCCCAGCGTTCCCTCGGCCCCGCCGAACATCAGGAAGGTCTGGTCGAGCGGCGCGATCGTCTGCCCGGCCGTCAGATACCAGCCGACATAGCGCCAGATCAGCAGCCCGCCCAGCGTCACGATGAAGGCCGGGATGCGCTGGTAGCCGACCAGCCAACCGTTGAGCGCGCCGATCGCGGTGCCGACCGCCAGACCGCTGAGCATCGTCAGAGGCGCGATCAGGGGATGGCCAAGGCCAAGACCGAAGGTGGTGGGCAGCCAGCGCGCCTGCATCATCCCCATGACCGCCGAGGCAAGGGCCAGAATGGCCCCGACGGAAAGATCGATATGGCGGCAGACGATGACGAAAACCATGCCGGTCGCCATGATCGCGACCGAGACCGTCTGGATGGTCAGGTTGAAGATGTTGCGCGCCGAAAGGAAGCGGCCGTCGGTGACGATCCAGAAGGTCAGGCAGACAAGGGCGAAGGCCCCGATCATGCCCAGCAGTCTCAGGTCGATCTCAAGCCGGGCGATCAGGGATCGCTGGCTGCTGCTTGCCGAGGCGGGGGACAGATCGCTCATGTGCATTGATGGGGCAGCGGCGCATGGGCGCCGCCGCCGCTTCCTCTCAGTTGCAGGGCGCCGGGCCGTTCTGGACCCCTTGGCACAGCGCGTCCTTGGTGATCCAGCCGGCATCGACCACGGTTGCGAGGTTGTCCTTGGTGACCGGAACCGGGGTCAGCAGGATCGCGTCCATCTCTTTCCCGCCGGGGGTGGTGAACTTGATCGCATTGGGGATCTCGGCCGGGGCCTTGCCGCCGGCGAGGGCCAGCGCGATTTCGGCGGCTGCCTTGCCCAACTCGCGCGAATCCTTCCAGATCGAGACGGTCTGCGTGCCAAGGGCGACGCGGTTCAGCGCCGCATGGTCCGCATCCTGCCCCGAGACCGGAATGCCCTGCATCCCCTGCGCCGTCAGCGCGGCGACCGCGCCCCCGGCCGTCCCGTCATTCGAGGCCACGACCGCATCGACCTCGTTGTTGTTCTGGGTCAGGATCTGCTCCATGTTCTTTTGCGCATTGGCCGGCAGCCAGCCCTCGGTATAGGCCTCGCCCACGATCTTGATGTCACCGGCGTCGATCGCCTTCTGCAGCACCTCCTGTTGCCCGCCGCGCAGGAAATCGGCGTTCGGATCGGTAGGCGAACCCTTGATCATCACATAATTGCCCTTGGGCGCGGCCTTGAAGACCTCGGCCGCCTGCATCCGTCCCACCTCGACATTGTCGAAGGTCAGGTAGAAGGCGCGCGGATCCTCGATCAGGCGGTCATAGGCGACGACGGGGATCCCCTCATCCGCCGCGGCGCCAACCGCCGGAACCACGGCTTCAGTGTCCTGGCCAAGGATGATCAGCGCATTGACGCCCTGGGCGATCAGCGACTCGATATCCGAAAGCTGCTTGGCCGAGGAAGATTGCGCGTCGGCCGAGACGTATTTCGCCCCTGCGGCCTCGAGCGCGTCCTTGATCGCCTTCTCGTCGGTCTTCCAGCGTTCTTCCTGAAAGTTCGACCACGAGACGCCGACCGTCATGTCCTGAGAATAGGCTGCAGTCGAAAAACCGGCCGTCGCAAGAACGGCCGCCAGAACGGCATTGCGCATCTTTACCTCCCCAATGATGCGTCAGGCCCGGTCGAGTCCCGGGTCTGTGAGCATGATTGAGCCGATGCTCGCCACCTGTCAAAACAAAAAGAAAGACGTCTTTCATATTCTGATTGACGTCTTTCATTCCCGTTGGAATCCTGTCGGCCGGAGGAAGGCCCCAAGATGCGAAACCCAACCCTGCACGACGTCGCGCGCGCGGCGGGCGTAAGTTACTCGACTGCCGACCGTGTGCTGAATGCGCGCGGGGGCGTCGCCGAGAAATCGGTCCTGCGCGTCCAGCGCGCGATCGAGGAACTGGGCTATCAGCGCGACGTGCATGCGGCGAACCTGTCCCGGCGCCGGGTCTATGACTTCCGCTTTTACCTGCCCTTCGGCGATCACAGCTTCTTCTCGGTCCTGCGCGACGCGGTGGAGGCGCAGGCGGCAGCGCGCATTCTCGACCGGGTGCGGATCTCGATCCGTGATGTTCCGCCATTGGATTCCGCCGCCCTGGCCTCCGACCTCATGCGGATGGAGGCCGGGGATTGCGACTGCGTCGCCATCGTCGGAAGCGACTCCCCCGCCCTTACCGAAGCTGTCGAGCGACTGGCGGAGCTGCGCATTCCGGTGGTCACGCTGATCTCGGATGCCGCCCCGGACCTGCGCGCGGTTTATGTCGGGATCAACAACTGCCTTGCGGGACGCACGGCGGGGCGCCTGACCCGGCTCGCGCATCGCCAGAGGGATGGATTGATCCTGCCGATCCTGGGCAAGCTGAACGCGCGCGATCACCGCGACCGGCTTCAGGGGTTTTGCGAGGTGATTGCCGAAGCGGATGCGGGCCTGCGCCTTCTTCCCGCGCTGGAGGTGCATGACCGGCCCGAGCGGATGCAGGAACTGCTCGGCGCCGCCCTCGCGACCTGGCCGGGCATCACCGGGATCTATTCTATCGGCGCGGGCAACCGCGCTCTGATCCACATTCTGGAACAACTGGGCCCTGAGCGGCCTTTCGCCGTCCTGCACGAGCTGACCCCGCTGACGCGGACGGCCTTGTCAGGAGGTGTGATCGACGCCGTGATCGACCAGAAACCCGCCGAGGAAGTCGGCCTCGCCCTCGACGCAATGAAGGCGATCGCGGACGACCGCCCTCCCCTCGCGTCCGAGATCATTCCGATGATCTATCTGCGCGACAACCTGCCCGCCTGACGGCGGCTTGCCCCGAGTCCGGATGAAGGGCTCGGGGCCGTCTTTCAGTGGTTGTGCCGCGGCGGGGTGGCCGAGATGCGCTGGAACTCCTCGGCCCCGCGGATGGTCGCGCCGTCCTGAAGCTGCGTCACCGTCTCGCGGTAGATCTTCTGCCAGGGGGTGCGCGAGGCGGGAACGGCAGGGATGCCCTCGGCCTTGCGGCGGGTGATCTCGGCCTCGTCCACCAGCATGTCGCAGGTGCCCGCGTTCAGGTCCAGCCGCACGATGTCGCCGGTGCGGATCCATGCCAGACCGCCACCCGCTGCACTTTCGGGCGAGGCGTTCAGGATCGACGGGCTGTCCGCCGTGCCCGATTGCCGCCCGTCGCCCAGCGTCGGCAGGCTCATGATGCCGCGCTTCAAGAGGCGATCCGGCGGCTGCATGTTCACCACCTCGGCCGAGCCCGGCCAGCCCAGCGGACCCGCGCCACGGATCACCAGAATCGAGCGTTCGTCGATGTCCAGCGCTGGGTCGTTGATGCGGTGGTGATAATCCTCGGAGCCGTCGAAGACGAAGGCCTTGCCCTCGAAGATACCCTCGCGGCCCGGCTCGGAGAGGTAGCGGGCGCGGAAATCCTCGGAGATCACGCTGGTCTTCATGATCGCGAAATCGAAGAGGTTGCCCTTGAGGACGAAGAAGCCCGCGCGTTCCATCATCGGATCGGCATAGGGCTTGATCACCTCGCGGTCGGTCGCCTCGCGGCCTTCGAGGTTCTCGGCCATGGTCGTGCCGGTCACGGTCGGACAGTCGCCGTTCAGCTTTCCGGCTTGCAGCAGTTCCCACATGATCGCCGGAACGCCGCCCGCGCGGTGAAAACGCTCACCCAGATAGGCGCCAGCGGGCTGGACATTCGCCAGCAGCGGGATGTCATAGCCATGCGCCTGCCAGTCGTCGGAGTGAAGTTCTACCCCGGCATGTTTCGCCATCGCCATGATATGAGGCTGGGCATTGGTCGAACCACCGATGGCCGAGTTCACCCGGATCGCGTTCAGGAAAGCCTCGCGCGTCAGGATATGCGAGGGGCGGATGTCCTCCAGCACCAGCTCCACCGCGCGGCGGCCGGTGCGATAGGACATCTGGCCGCGCTGGCGATAGGCGGCGGGGATCGCGGCGCAACCGGTCAGCGACATGCCAAGCGCCTCGGCGATCGCGTTCATGGTCGAGGCGGTGCCCATGGTATTGCAGTGACCAACCGAGGGGGCGCTGTCCAGCGCGGCGTCGAGAAACTCCTCGCGCGTGATCTCTCCGGCCGCGTATTTCCGGCGCGAGCGCCAGATGACGGTGCCAGAACCGACCAGCTCGCCGTCATGCCAGCCGTCGAGCATCGGCCCGCCGGACAGGACGATCGCCGGAATATCCACCGTCGCCGCCGCCATCAGGGCCGAGGGCGTGGTCTTGTCACAGCCGGTGGTCAGCACGACGCCGTCGAAGGGATAGCCGTATAGCAGCTCGACCAACCCCATATAGGCGAGGTTGCGGTCCAGCGCGGCTGTGGGGCGCTTGCAGTTCTCAAACAGCGGATGCGACGGGAACTCGATCGGGATCCCCCCCGCGTCGCGGATGCCGTCGCGCACACGCTTGGCAAGGTCGAGGTGGTGGCGGTTGCAGGGGTTCAGATCACTGCCCGATTGCGCAATCCCGATGATCGGCTTGCCCGAGCGCAGCTCCTCGGGCGTGGTGCCGTAGTTCATGAAGCGCTCAAGATAGAGCGCGGTCATGTCGGCATGGTCGGGATTGTCGAACCAGTCCTGCGAGCGCAGGCGGCGGGGTGGCTGATGACCGGTCGTCATTTGCTCTCCTGTGCGGGGGCGCCCGCATTCATCGTTTCCAGATGCAGCAGCAGGCCGCTGTGATCCGTGTCGCCATGTCCTGCGGCGACAAATTCGGTGAACTCGCTGCGGACCATCTCTGTCAAGGGCAGTGTCAGGCCGGTCGCCTCCGCCAATGCCGCGACGGCGTCGAGATCCTTGAGTTGCAGGCGCGACGGTCCACCGGGCGCAAAATTGCGCGCGACCATGCGCGCGCCGTGGAGTTCGAGGATGCGGCTTTCGGCGAAGCCGCCGCGGATCGCATCGCGGAACTTGCCACGATCCGCGCCGCCAGCCTCGACCAGCATCATCGCCTCGGCCACGGCGCCGATGGTCACGGCGACGATCTGCTGGTTCGCGAGCTTGCAGACCTGACCAGCGCCAGCCGGCCCCACATGGGTCAGCCGCCCCAAGGGGGCGAATACATCGGCCAGCCCAGAGATGACCGCCGCGTCACCGCCCGCCATCAGGGCAAGCGTTCCGGCCTCGGCCCCGACCACGCCGCCGGAAACCGGGCTGTCGACATGCGCGATACCACTTTGCGCCAGCTTTTCGGCATGTTCGCGCGCCATTTGCGGGGCGATCGAGGAGGTGTCGATGACCACCGCGCCCGGCGCCAAAGCCTCGGACACGCCGCGCGAGAAGAGGACGTCCCGGACGGCATTGCCGTCCGAGAGCATGGTGAAGACGACTCCCGCGCCCGCCACAGCCTCGGCGGGCGAGGCCGCGACCATGGCACCGTCAGTGGCCAGAGCCGCGGCCTTTTCCGGCGCGCGGTTCCAGACCGTAACAGGGAAACCGGCGGCGAGCAGGCGGCGCACCATCGGCGCGCCCATCAGCCCGGTTCCCAGAAACGCCACGCGTTTCATGTTCCCGTCCGTCACAGCTTGCCGCCGAGTTCGTCGTCGATATGGACGCGGATGATCTCGTCAAAGCTCGATTCGGCCGTGAAGCCCAGTTCGCGGGCGCGCTTGGCCTCGAAGCCGGGGGCCCAGCCTTCGCACATGCGCATGATCATCTCGTTCGGTTCGCGGCGGATCAGGCTGACGGCCTTGTCGCCGGCGACGCGGCGCAGCGCCTCGATCTGTTCGCCAACCGTGGCGCTGAGGCCCGGCATCGAGAGGTTCCGGCGCGGGCCGACCAAATCGACGTCGATCGTCGCCGCGTGCAGCATGAAACCAACGGCCGAGCGCGGCGAGGTGTGCCAGTGGCGGATGCTTTCGGGAACCGGCAGCACGGCCTCCTGCCCCACCAGCGGCTCGCGCAGGATGTTCGAAAAGAAGCCCGAGGCCGCCGCGTTCGGCTTGCCGGGACGGATGCAGATCGTGGGCAGGCGGATGCCGATGCCGTCGAAGAAGCCGTGGCGGGAATAGTCGGCCAGCAGCAGCTCGCTCATCGCCTTTTGCGTGCCATAGCTGGTCAGCGGCGTGGTGTGGAAATCATCCGGGATCGGGAAGGGCAGCGGCGCGCCGACCACGGCGATGGAGGACGCAAAGACGACGCGCGGGCGATAGCCATCTTCTTTCTGCGCCAGCCGGATCGCCTCGAAAAGGGCGCGGGTGCCGTCGAGGTTGATGCGGTAGCCCTTCTCGAAATCAAGCTCGGCCTCGCCCGACACGATGGCGGCGAGGTGGTAGATCACGTCGGGGCGCGTGGCGATCAGACGCTCGGCGGTGCCCGCGTCAGAGAGGTCGGCGGTCAGGCAGGCGACCTTGCCATTGAATCCCGCGGGTTTCTCGGGCTCGACAACATCGACCAGGGTCAGCGCGTCGATTTCGCGCCCGTCCAGCGCCCCGTCTGCGACCAGACGCTGCGTCAGCTTGCGCCCCACCATGCCTGCCGCGCCAATGATCAGGATATGCATCGGTTCTCCTCCCGAAGAATGGGTTCGCGCAACGTTCTGCCGCGCGCTCAGATTTATATGGTTGTCTGATAACCTGATCTTTGTATGATGCAAGACGTTTTAACGCCACATGGGCGACCGGGGGAGGGTCAGGCCAGATGATGCCAATGCTAGATGAGGTCGCCAACGACGATTTGGCCGCGAAGCTGCGCGATGCGCTGGGTTCCGATATCGTCCTGACCGGAAATGACGTCGCCCGCTACTGCACCGACTGGCACGGGGATGTGACGACCGGGGCCGTGGCGGTGCTGAGACCGCGCAGCACCGAAGAGGTTTCGAGTTGTGTCCGCATGGCCGCGAGGCTGGGACTGGCCGTTGTTCCGCAGGGCGGCAATACCGGCCTCGTCCTCGGCGCGACGCCTGATGCGCCCGCGCGTCAGGTTGTCCTGAGCCTTGAGCGGATGACCGGCATCCGTCGAATCGACCCCGAGGATTTCTCGGCAACCGTCGAGGCGGGCTGCGTTCTGGAGGCCTTCAAGGAGGAGGTTTCCAAGGCCGGACTGTTCTTCCCGCTGGCCCTCGGCTCGCAGGGGAGCTGCCAGATCGGCGGAAATGTCTCGACCAATGCCGGGGGCGTCAACGTCCTGCGCTATGGCATGACCCGCGATCTGGTGCTGGGGCTTGAGGTCGTGTTGCCCGACGGCACGGTTTTCGAAGGGCTGTCGCAACTGCGCAAGGACAATCGCGGCATCGACCTGAAGCAACTGTTCATCGGGGCCGAGGGGACGTTGGGGATCATCACCGCCGTATCGGTCAAGCTGCTGCCCCGCCCCGAAAACGTCGCGACGGCGCTTCTGGCGCTCGAATCGCTGGATGGGGTGATGGCGCTTTATCGTCGCGCGCGCACGCAATGCTGCGACCTGATGTCCGCCTTCGAATTCATGCCCCCTCTGGCGATGACTTTGGCGCAAGAGGCGATTCCCGATCTGCAAATCCCGATCGCGGCGGATCATCCCGCCTATGTGCTGATGGAGGTTTCGGGCTCGGGCCTCGTCGATATCGACGATCTCGTCTCGCGCTTCCTGGAAGGCGCGATGGAAGAAGGTCTTGTCGTCGATGGCGTCGTGGCGCAGTCGCAGACGCAGGCACAGAATCTGTGGCTGATCCGCGAGGGCATGAACGAGGGGCAGGCCAAGCGCGGCAAGCATTTGCGCACCGACGTCTCGGTCCCGCTCTCGAAACTGGCGGATTTCGTGGCCGATGCCGAGGCTGCAATTGCAGAGGCGATGCCGGGAAGCGTCAGCGTTTCCTATGGCCATGTCGGCGATGGCAATGTGCATCTGAACGTGCTGCCAGACTTCAGCCAGGGTCCCGAGCAGATCGACGCCCAGATCCTTGGAGCGAAGAAGATCGTGAATGCCGTGCTTGATCGCTACGATGGCTCGATCAGCGCCGAACACGGCATCGGCCGTCTGAAAAAGCCCGATTTCGACGCGCGCCTGCCGGAAACCCGGCGAAAGCTGCTTCTTGCGATCAAGAACGCCATTGACCCCGACTGGGTGATGAACCCCGGTTCACATTTCGACCGAACCCGATGAGCAGAAAAGGAGAGGTTTAGAGATGGCCCAGGAATTCAGGCAGATCGCCCGAAACGAACACCTTCCCGCGCGGATCGCGACGCAGTTTTCAGAGCTTATCCAGAACGGCACGATCAAACCCGGCGACAAGCTGCCCACGGAGCATTCGATGGCGCAGAATTTTGGCGTCAGCCGGACCGTCATCCGCGAGGCGATTGCCCAACTCCGCAACGAGGGGCTGGTCGAAACCCGTCAGGGTGTCGGCGCATTTGTCGTCGAACGCCCTGCCCGCCCGATCCGGCTGGGTGACGGCGGGCATATGGACAAGCATGCCTTCTCGGACCTGTTCCAATTGCGGGTTCCTCTGGAGATCGAGGCTGCGGGGCTTGCCGCGGTTCATCGAACCGACGAACAGATGCAGATCCTTGATGCGGCGCTGCACCGGATGGCCCTGTCACACGACTGGAACACCGAGGGCGTCGCCGCGGATCTGGAGTTTCACCGCATCATCGCACTGGCGACCGGCAACGAGTATTTCGACCAGTTCATCGGTGCGATCGCAGACCGGGTGGGCCATGTGATCATTGCCGCGCGGGAACAGCTCATGCCCGAGCGTATCAAGGAGATCACCATCGCCGAGCATGGCGCAATCCGTGATGCGATCCTGGCGGGGGATCCCCTGTCGGCCCGCAGCGCCATGCGGCTCCATCTGACCGGATCCGCCAAACGGGTCGGGCTGGAGCTGGAGTTTTTTAATTGAATCAATTGTCTGCGCGAATCTGTCCAGAACGGACTTTGACGGTGGACAGAGGCTCTGCGTCAGGATATTGATCAGGTCATAATGTTGTCTGACACCATCGCGACAACATCGACGCGTGGAGGCGTCACAGAAAAAATTGGGAGGCTGTGTTGAACTCAACTCAAGCGTTGAAGGCAGAGGGCATTCTGCCTGCGGATTCCGACCGCGCCATCCTCGTCGGCCGGGTCTGGTCCGACGCGGCGGGCGGTCCCTGCCCGGTGGTCATCCGCAATTCTCGTGTCCTTGATCTCACCGGCATCGCGGCAACCGTGTCCGGGCTGCTGGAGCGGGACGACGTGCTTGCCAGCGTTTCGTCCGCAGAATTGCCGGATCTCGGCCATCTGGACGATTTCCTGAACGGCAGCGCCGGCCGATTGCTGGCACCGATCGACCTGCAGGCCATCAAGGCCGCGGGCGTCACCTTCGCCGACAGCATGCTCGAGCGCGTGATCGAGGAGCAGGCCCGCGGCGACGCCGGCCGGGCTCAGGACATCCGGGCCCGCCTTGCCCCGGTCATCGGCGAGAACCTGCGTGGCGTAGCGGCAGGATCGGAGAAGGCCCTTCAGGTCAAGGAACTGCTGCAGGAGATGAACCTCTGGTCGCAGTATCTGGAGGTGGGGATCGGCCCCGATGCCGAGATCTTCACCAAGGCGCAGCCCATGTCTTCGGTCGGCTGCGGCGACAAGGTCGGGCTTCACCCGATCTCGGAATGGAACAACCCCGAGCCTGAGGTCGTCCTCGTCACCCGCTCGGACGGCCGGATCCTTGGCGCGACGCTGGGCAACGACGTGAATCTGCGCGATGTCGAGGGTCGCTCTGCCCTGCTGCTGGGCAAGGCGAAGGACAACAACGCTTCCTGCTCGATCGGGCCGTTCATCCGGCTTTTCGATGACAGCTTCACGCTGGAGGTGCTGGAGCAGGTCGTCGTATCGCTGCATGTCGAGGGCACCGACGGGTTCGACATGGCGGGCGAAAGCCCCATGCAGGCAATCAGCCGCAAGCCTGCCGACCTCGTCTCGCAAATGCGCAACCGCTCGCACCAATACCCGGACGGGGCGGTTCTGTTCCTGGGCACCATGTTCGCGCCGGTCAAGGACCGCCGTGGCAAGGGTCAGGGCTTCACGCATGAAATCGGCGATCGCGTCGAGATCTCGACGCCCAGCCTTGGCAGGCTGACCAACTGGGTCGATCGTTCGGATCGCTGCCCCGAATGGGATTTCGGGACGCGGGAACTGCTGCGCAACCTGGTGCAGCGTGGATTGGGGGAAAGGATCTGAGATGGTCAGAACTGCAATCAATCTGTTCTATCGCCTGCTCGACATCGTTCTGTGCCTGCTGATCGGCGGCATGGCGCTGATGGTCTTCATCAACGTCATCATGCGCTACGCGATGAATTCGGGCATCCCGGTGACCGAGGAACTGTCACGCTTCTTCTTCGTGTGGCTGACCTTCATCGGCGCGGTCGTGGCCCATCGCCACAACCTGCATATGGGGATGGAAACCTTCGTCGCCGCGCTTGGCCGCAAGGGTCGGGTGCTGATGATGGTGCTGTCGGACATTCTGATCATCGGCTGCTCGGGCGTGCTGCTGGTCGGAACCTGGAAGCAGCTTCCGATCAACCACAGCATGCTCGCACCCGTCTCGGGGATTCCGATGTCCTGGGTTTACGGCACCGGCATCTTCACCGCCACCTGCATCATCCTGATCACGCTTGAGCGCCTTGTCCGGCTGCTGACCGGCAGGATCACCGATGCCGAAATCTCTGCCTTCGCGGGCGAGCACCACAGCATTGAAGAACTCTCGGAGCGGGCACTATGACCCTTATCGTCTTTATCGTCTCGCTCCTCGGCGCAATGGTCATCGGCGCGCCGGTCGCCTTCGCGCTGATCTTCTGCGGCGTCATGCTCATGACCTATATGGGCATGTTCAACACCCAGATCATCGCACAGAACATGATGATCGGGGCGGATACCTTCACGCTGCTGGCCATTCCCTTCTTCGTCCTCGCGGGCGAGCTGATGAACGCGGGCGGGCTGTCCAAACGCATCATCGACTTCTCGATCGCCTGTGTCGGCCACATCCGGGGCGGCCTTGGGATCGTCGCGATCTTCGCGGCGATCATCATGGCCTCGATCTCGGGCTCGGCCGCGGCCGATACCGCGGCGCTGGCCGCGATCCTGATCCCGATGATGGCGAAAGCGGGCTACAACGTGCCGCGTTCGGCCGGCCTGATCGCCGCGGGTGGCGTCATCGCGCCGGTCATCCCGCCCTCGATGGCCTTCATCGTCTTCGGCGTCGCCGCCAACGTCTCGATCTCGAAGCTGTTCATGGCGGGCATCGTGCCGGGCGTGCTGATGGGCCTGTCGCTCATCATCACCTGGCTGCTCGTGGTGCGGAAGGACAAGATCGAGAGCCTGCCGAAGGCAAGCTGGGCCGATCGAGGCCGGGAGGCCGCCCGTGCGGTCTGGGCGCTTGGCATGCCGGTCATCATCCTCGGCGGCATCAAGATGGGCGTCGTTACGCCGACGGAAGCCGCCGTTGTCGCCGCCTTCTATGCGCTCTTCGTCGGCATGTTCGTCTATCGCGAGCTGAAACCGGCAGATCTTCCCAAGGTGCTGCTCTCGGCGGCCAAGACCACCTCTGCGATCATGTTCCTTGTCTGCGCGGCGCTGGTTTCGGCCTGGCTGATCACAGCGGCGAACATCCCCAATGAAATCACCGGCTATATCGAGCCGCTGATCGACAACCCCAAGCTGCTGATGTTCGTGATCATGATCCTGATCCTGATCGTGGGCACCGCGCTTGACCTGACGCCGACCATCCTGATCCTGACTCCGGTGTTGCTGCCGATCGTCGTCAAGGCCGGGATCGACCCGATCTATTTCGGCGTGATGTTCATCATGAACTGCTGTATCGGCCTGCTGACCCCGCCTGTCGGTGTCGTGCTGAACGTGGTCAGCGGGGTCGGCAAGATCCCCCTGGGCCGCGTCATCACCGGGGTCTGGCCCTTCCTGATCGCCGAAACCATCGTCCTGTTCCTGCTGGTCCTCTTCCCGCAGATCGTGACCATCCCGGCGAACTGGCTCTACTAACCATCGCTCCTTCACCGCTTTTCCATCAATTGGGAGGAAACCAAATGAAAAGCACTGCAATCAAGGCCGCCCTGCTCGTCTCCACGCTGCTTGGTGCCGCGACTCCGGCCATGGCCGAGTTCCAGGACCGCAACTTCCGCGTCTCGAACGGCATCAACGAAGACCACCCGGTCAACAACGGCATGAAGGCCATGCAGGTCTGCCTGGACGAGAAAACCGGCGGCAAGATGAAGATGACCGGTTTCTGGGGCGGCGCGCTTGGCGGCGACCTTCAGGCCACGCAGGCCCTGCGCTCGGGCGTGCAGGAGGCGGTCGTGACCTCCTCCTCGCCGCTGGTCGGCATCGTCCCGGCGCTTGGCGTCTTCGACCTGCCCTTCCTGTTCCGCAGCAACGAGGAAGCCTATGCCGTCATGGACGGCGAGTTCGGCGACTTCCTGAACGAGAAGCTGGATGCCGCGGGCCTCGTCAACCTCGCCTATTGGGAGAACGGCTTCCGCAACGTGTCGAACTCCAAGCAGCCGATCACCAAATGGGAAGACTTCGAGGGGCTGAAACTGCGCGTGATGCAGAACAACATCTTCCTCGACACCTTCTCGAACTTCGGTGCGAACGCGACGCCGATGGCCTTCGGCGAGGTGTTCTCGGCGCTGGAAACCAAGGCGATCGACGCGCAGGAAAACCCCTATGTCACGCTCGACACCTCGAAGTTCTACGAGGTCCAGTCTTACGTCAGCGAGACCAAGCACGCCTACACGCCGTTCCTGTTCCTCTTCTCCAAGGCGATCTTCAACACCTATTCGCCCGAAGAGCAGCAAGCCTTGCGCGATTGCGCGGCCGTCGGTCGTGACGAGGAGCGCAAGGTCATCCAGGAGCTGAACAAGGCTTCGCTGGCCAAGGTCGAGGAAGCCGGCCTCAAGTTCAACACGGTCGCCCCGGAAGAAGCGGAGCGGATGCTGGAAAAATCCCAGGTGGTCTATGAGAAGCACAAGGCGGATATCGGCGAAGAAGTCGTCGATCGCGTCCAGAAGGTGCTTGCGGACCTGCGCGCCCAGAACTGACCTCCCTACCCCGCGTCCCTGATGGCGCGGGGTCGATCGCCGGCGCTCTCCTTCCCTGGCGCCGGCTTCCCCCGGTTGCGCGCTCTTGCAGAGGCGCAGCCGGGTCGGAAAATCCCTCTTTGCCGGATGCTCTCGGATCGCGACGATCCGCACCTGATCGCCATCGGCGATCTTTTGTCGTTTGAAAGGCAGGTAATCGCCTGCCCATCTTGATATGCAGTTAATTACCTGCTTGAATGGCCTTACGGAACGGAGAGGGCGATGGACGACAACAAGGTCTTCAAGGCGCTCGCCGATCCGGGCCGCAGAAAGCTGCTGGACGCGCTTTGCGACAAGAACGGCCAGACGCTTGGCCAGCTCTGCGAAACGCTGGACATGAAACGCCAGTCCGTGACCCAACATCTAGGGTTGCTGGAAGATGCCAACCTGATCAGCACCATCCGACGCGGTCGGGAAAAGCTGCACTTCATCAACCCCGTCCCGCTCTACGACGTCTATGAGCGCTGGATCCGCAAGTTCGAGGCAAGCCGACTAAGCCTTCTCCATGACCTGAAGCACGAACTCGAAGGGAAAGAGAAATGACCGACAGATCCGCAAGTTTCGTCTATGTCACCTACATCCTGACAACGCCCGAAAAGGTATTCGAGGCAATCACGAGGCCCGATGTCACCCGCCGCTATTGGGGGCACGAGAACGTCAGCAGCGACTGGAAAACGGGCTCGGCATGGCAACACGTCCGGACCGACGAGGCAAAGACCGTCGATCTCGTGGGCGAGGTCATCAGCAGCGATCCACCTAGACAGCTTGTCATCAGCTGGGCCAATGAAAGCCAGAAGGATGACCCCGAGCAATACAGCCGTGTGACCTTTGATATCGAACCCACCGGAGACATGGTCAAGCTGACCGTCACCCACGAAGAGCTGCAACCCGGCAGCGGCATGTTCAACGGGATCAGCAAGGGCTGGCCGCTGGTCCTGTCCAGCATGAAATCCTTCCTTGAAACGGGTCGCGGCCTGGAGCTTTGATCCAAACCCGGAGCAGCGTGATGAGCGGAATTGCCTATGCCGGTGGCTGCGCATGCGGCGCCCCTACCCCACTTTGCAGCGGATGCGTATATCGTCGCCATCCATCCCGATAGCTTGGACGATCCGGCTGGATTCCATCCTACCCTTGTGACCTACCCCAGTCGCGCTCTTGTCTGGGATCGGCATGATCCGGCACTGACGGCTACGGAAACCCGTCCGGGGACCTGAACGAGCCGGTCAATCTTCGGATGAGGCCAAGTCGCGCACGGGCTGCGAGGAGCGCCCGCGCCGGAATAAAAGTGGTCTGATTATCCGCAGGTCGAACAGCGTCGCCATCGTTGCCCCGAGCACGGCGATGCAGAGCAGTGACTTGGAAAGCATACCCATGGCCCCCTCGATCTGGATCGCATGGATTACCGTGGCGACCACAACCACCAGCGCCAGCGCGTTATGGACGATGCGCCAACTGCTATAGTGAAGCCCGATCCGTCGGCGCAGGGCCACCAGCACGCCGGTCAGCAGAACACCCCACATCGCCAGAACCCCATAGACCGAGAACGGCGTGGGTGCGACCAGCAGCAGCGCGTCGAGCGTGTCCGGCGGGCTGGTCAGATAGAGGCCGCCGACATGCAGGACGACGCAGGTGATGATCGCCCAGCCGACGCGGTGATGCCATCTGCGTTCGGTGGTGGGCGGCGCACCGGGCAGATATCCCGCCGCCAGCAATGGCTGGATCAGCAGAAGCGACAGGCAGATGATTCCGGCGAACCCACCAACAAGATAGGCCGGTCCCCGATAGGCGAGATAGGGGCTGGTGGCGGCGATCGCGATCGGAACAATCATGGCCGCCGCGAGGACCGCCCAAGTCACTACCTTGCCTATCCGGCTCATCCCCAAGCGTCAGGCCTGCGCCAGCACGAAATCCGCCCCGACCGAGACGTCTCGGGGACTCGGCATCACCGGCCGCAGGAACACGGTCTGATAGGCACCGTCATCATAGGCGAGATGCGCGTGCGGCTGGCCGAAATTCGGCACGATCTGCATCATCTCCAGTTGGAAGCTGCCATCGGCCTGCGTCAGAACGCTGCCATGGTTCCGGGGCTCGCGCTCTCCGCCCAGCGTGGTCGCGGCCCAGATCTGGATGCGGACGTTCCCCAGCGGCGCGCCATCGCCGGCGCGGCGAACGATGCCGTGGACCAGAAAGCCCGAGCCGAGGCTTTCGACCAGCGGCGCATTCGGTCGGTAATTGTTGCTGCCGCCGCGCATGGTCCGGGTCGGCGCCAGCCCTCCCTGCGCAAGCGCAGGGGCAGACAGTCCAAGCGGACACAGCAAGGCAACGCCGGTCAGGCTGGCGGCCACCAGAAAGGAACGACGGTCATGGAATGCGGAGTTCATCGGAGGTTCTCCGTGTGGGTGGTGACGCCCAAAACGCAGGATGCGCCAAGGCGCCCTCAATCCGTCCGCAGAAATGATACACGCAACCGCGCCAGTGGGAGAACAGGCAAGGTCCATCCTCGGCGCACGTTTCTGTGAGCTTTCCCGCAGTCGCGTCACAGAGAAGCCGGAACTGTGGCGACAGGTGCCGCCGTGCTCCCCTGCCCCGGCGCCCGGATTGCACGGGAGACGGGCAAGGATTACCGAACGACCGCCGAAGCGGCGGTCAGGCGACGTGCCACGGGCGGCTGCCATATTTCAACGCGCGCCATCCTATTCTTCAGGCACGACCGCATTTTCCTGCAAGGGCCATGCAGGAGGAACAGGCAAGTCCGGCCGATCGCGGTAAGCCACAAGATGCCGCGTCAGATTGCCCTCAGAAATCCAGACCAAGGTCCAAGGTGCCGGAAGAATGGGTCAGCGCCCCGACTGATATGTAGTCAACCCCGGTCGCCGCTACCTCCGCCACGCGCGAAAGCCGCATGTTGCCCGAGGCCTCCAGCACCAGCCGCCCCGCATTCATGGCCACGGCCTCGGCCAACGTAGAGGTATCCATATTGTCCAGCAGGACGATATCGGCGCCGCCTTCGTCCAGCACCTCGGCCAGTTGATCAAGACGGTCCACCTCGATCTCGACCCGGACCATATGCGAGGCGCTGGCCTTGACCGCCTGAAGAACGGGACGGATACCGCCCGCGGCCGCGATGTGGTTGTCCTTGATCAGGATGGCGTCGGAAAGCGAAAAGCGGTGGTTGAAGCCTCCGCCATGAAGGACTGCCTGCTTCTCGACAAGGCGCAACCCCGGCGTCGTTTTGCGTGTGCAGGTGATGCGGGCGCGCGTCCCCCGCACCTCCGCGACGAAGGCCGCTGTCTGCGTCGCAATGCCCGAGAGTCGGCCGGCAAAATTCAACGCCACGCGCTCGGCTGAGAGGATCGAAGTCGCTTCGCCCTCGACTTCGGCCAAGGTACCTCCCCTCTCGAAGCGATTGCCATCGGGGATCAAAATCCGAAATTTCAACTCAGGGTTGATAAGACGAAAAGCGATCGCGGCAATCTGCATCCCGGATGCGACACCCGCCTCGCGCGCGACGATCCGCGCGGCATAGCGTGTCGCTGCCGGAATGACGGTCCGGGTGGTCAGGTCGCCATAGGTGCCCAGATCCTCGATCAGGGCATTCCGGACCAGCGGCTCCAGGATCATGTCGGGAAAAGCGGGTCGTGCGTTCATGCGATTTCCTCGAAGCGTGGCCGCAGGGCCAAAGCCTCGGCAAGGGTGAACCGTGTGTGCCGTCCCTCGGGACCGTCGCTTTCGGGATAGTCCCGTCGGCAATGCGCACCGCGGCTTTCGCGGCGTGCGAGCGCTGCGACGGCGATCAACGTGGCGGCGGTGGTCATGTTCAGCAAGGCCGGGCAGTCAGGTTGCGCAGCCTCGATGCCGGCGATCTCGGCAAGGCAGGACGTCAACCCCTCGGCATCCCGCACGACCCCTGCCCCGAGGGTCATGGCCTGACGCAGCCGCTTTACCAGCGCAGGATCGGGCAGCGGCGCCTTGGCAAGGGCGGGAATTGAGACCGGAGCCGCATCGCCCAGCTGAACCTCGTCGGCAATCGACGCAGCGCAACGGGCGGCAAACACCAGAGCCTCAAGCAAGCCATTCGAGGCCAGCCGGTTTGCGCCATGCAATCCGGTCGAGGCGACCTCTCCACAAGCCCAGAGACCCGGAAGACTGCTGCGGCCGTCAATGTCGGTCGCCACGCCGCCCATGTGGTAATGCGCGGCGGCGGCGATCGGTATAGGCACCCGCAAGGGATCAATGCCCGCGCGCGTGCAGGCACTGGCGACCGATGGAAATTCCGTCAGGATACGCTCACCAAGACAGTGGCGCGTATCGAGCGCCGGTCCGAGGCCGGCGCGCGCTTGTGAGTGGATCGCACGGGCAACAATATCGCGAGGGGCCAGTTCCGCATCGGAATGAACGGTGAGCATGAACCGCTCGCCATGCATATTGATCAAATGGCCGCCTTCGCCGCGCAGCGCCTCGGTCGCCAGCGGTGCGGGATCTTCGCCCGCGTCTATTGCGGTGGGGTGGAACTGAACGAATTCCGGGTCCGCAATCCTCGCACCTGCGATGGCAGCCATCCCCAACCCCTGCCCCGATATCGCCGGAGGATTGGTTGTCACGGCATAGAGGCCGCCGGAGCCGCCCGTCGCCAACAGGACCGCCGGCGCATCAAGGTCAAACCCCTCCGAACCCTCGCGGTGCATCAGCCGCACACCCGCGACGCGTCCCGCGCGCATCCGAAGCCTGACGGCTACCATCCCCTCGACCACCTGGATCGTGGGCGTCGCGCGTACGGCCGCAATCAACGCCTCCATGATCGCGGCTCCTGCCTGATCCCCCTTGACCCGGACGACCCGCGCAGTCCCGTGCGCGGCCTCGCGCGATAAGTGATATCCACCCGAAGGCTTGCGATCGAAGGGCGCACCCAGATCCGCGAGGTGCTGGATGTGATCCGGGGCGGATTGCGTTACAAGCCGCGCGATCTCGGGGTCAACCAGCCCTGCCCCGGCGTTCAGGGTATCTGCCGCATGCGCCGCCGGACTGTCAGCCGGGTCCATCGCGGCGGCAACGCCTCCCTGCGCCCAAGCTGAGCTTGCACCATCTCCGAGCCTGTCGGGCGAAACGACAAGGACCGGCCTCGGCGCCAGACGCAGCGCCGCCGACAGGGCCGCCAGACCCGCGCCGAGGATGACGATGCGTCCGGTGGACGTGCTCACGATGCGAGCCGTTGGGAAAGGTCGATCATGCGCTGAACCGCAAGACGCGCCGGTTCGGCCACCACGGGATCGACCTCGACCACGCCGGTCATCGAATGCAGGGACCAGAGAACCTTTTCCAGCGTGATCTTTTGCATATAGGGGCACATGTTGCACGGGCCGAGGAATTCGACATCGGGCAACGAGTCCGAGATATTGGTCGCCATCGAACATTCGGTGACCAGCATCACTTGCTTTGGCATCTCGCGCTCGACCCAGGACTGGATGCCGGAGGTCGAGCCGGCAAAATCGGCTTCGGCTACGACCGCGGGCGGGCATTCCGGATGTGCGATGATTTTCAGGCCCGGGTTCCATTCGCGGAAGTCCCGCAAATCCTGCGCTGTGAACTGCTCGTGCACGATGCAGGCCCCGTCCCACCAGACGATACGTTTCTGCGGTACCTGCTTTGCCACGTTCTGGGCAAGCCACTTGTCCGGCGCCATGATCACTGTCTCGCTGTCCATCGCGGCAACGATCTGTGCGGCATTGGCCGAAGTGCAGCAAATGTCTGAGGCCGCCTTAACCTCGGCGGTGGTGTTCACGTAGCTGACAACCGGTGCACCGGGGTAGAGGGCGCGCATCTCGGCGATGCCTGCGGCCGTAATGCTTTCGGCAAGCGAGCAGCCTGCCTCCATATCCGGCATCAAGACAGTCTTTTCGGGGCTGAGAATCTTCGACGTCTCGGCCATGAAGTGAACACCGCATTGCACGATGACATCTGCATCAACCTCCGCCGCCTTGATCGCGAGTTGGAGGCTGTCGCCGACGACATCGGCAATCCCATGGTAGATTTGCGGCGTCATGTAATTATGCGCCAGGACGACGGCGTTGCGCTGCTTCTTCAGGGCATTGATGGCGCGGACATAGGGCGCGTGGATCGCCCAATCGACCAGAGGCATCACTCGGCCCATGCGGGCGTGGATATCGGACATTTCGGCCGCAAGCTCCAACGAGGGCTCAAGGTCGTAATGCGCGCGCAGCTCGTCGCGTATATTCGTCAGATCCAGCATGGTTGCCTCCCCCGCTGTGCCAGAATGAAACCACGCTGCGGTGCGGCGGGCGTTCTTGCCGATGTGGCGTGATAGAGGTGACGCCACGTCATGGCAATATCTTTTAGCGACCGGTGTCGTTGGGCAGTCGGCCGCCGGCGATCGGTTGGTTGCAAGAGCGTTCGGCTTTCGTTCCGAAATCGAGGTCGGCAAGAAGGGATAGTGGTCGTGCAGACTAAGGTTCACAGCTGTGAACTCCCGCTGCTGCGTATCAGGGCCTGTATCATGGGACCGGGGAGGAACTGACCCATTTGTGCTTTGTTGGACAGAGATCGCAGATAGGCTGCGGGTGAACGAATATTGCCAAGACGCTGCAATATGGCTGCTAGGACGACCGCCGCAGTTACCGCCCCCAGCTGCTTCTTGGCATTTTGCCATGTCGCAGCGCAAACCCCCATCATTGGGCGTACTTTCTCAGCAAGAGTATAGAAATCGATCCAATGCCTGACGGGCCCTTCGGAATAGCTGGTAATTTCCGGGCAAGCGGCGATCACCGTCGGTAATGTGATGTCGTCGGTTGTCAGAGGATGTGGCTCAATTCCCGTACCCACTTCAGATTCACGAAGTTCTTTTTTTAGATTCTGATAGTGCTGCTCATTTCGGGCAGGACTGGTGCTCATTTCGATGGTAACGACAGCTTCGGTAGGCAGTGGGACAACGTCATTTCCCATCCGAGCAAGTGCGCTTTCCAAGAGCCGAGCCATCTCGTCCAGCTCGGTTAACCCGAATTTGCGGCGAAGGTCGCGGCCAGTAATCTCAAGCAGAAGATTGAATTGTTCAAGCGAACAGGTAGGATTCTGGGTGGCCTGCAATTCGATGAGCCCGCGCAGGTCGCGGCGCATCAGACTGATAGAATGTCGAAGATCGTCCAGACGCTGTTCGTCGGCTTTGACCTGACGTGCGATTGCCGCAAATTCCTCGAAGCGCCGCGCAAGCGGGGATAAGTCAAAACCGTATACCAGTGGGCCGGCACTTGACCGACGCACGTAGCGCTTGCCGTTCGGACTGTCTCGACGTGCGATTACCCCGGCGGCGACCAGTTTGGCCAGATGCCGCCGCATGGTAGAGCAGGGCATCCCGTTCAGCCGATCGCAGATCGAGTCGTTCGACGGGTGCACGACGAGCTTTTCGGGTCGGTCGAGATTCGTGCCGGGATAAAAGCTCAGAAGCGCCTGCAGCACGGTCAAGTCGCGATCGGTAAGGCCGAAACTGGCGCGGGCGGTGGCCAGTTCGCGCAAGGCATCCCATTTGCTGATCGCCCGGTCGGGCAGGGGATGCGAGACAAGATGATGTTGCTGTAATTGCGCAGCATCCACCATTCGCCGAAACGACGTGATGGGAATGTAACCCATGGTTTTCATCACGAAGACAAAGAAATTCCCACGCTCCGAATCACTTCGGGCTTGCAGTCTGTTCCGACGCGAATTACCTTGGATTTGCTACGATCGAAGGGGTCTCGTGAAGGTTATGCTTTGCGGGACCTTTTCCTTGGCCTTTCCGTGCCTCCTTGCTTGTTGCTCCTGCCGTCCTCAGCCGCGCTTTTTCCAGCGGGCGTGAAGCTCCTCCAACGCGGGGGTGGCCTGCTCATGCAGCCAGTCCGCGAAATCCTTGTCGTCGATCCGAAGATCAAGCCGTATGCCATCCGTAGTGCGCACGACCCGTCCGACGCGCTGCCCGCCAAGGACCAGCGGGCGCGAGCTGCCACGTGTGGACGTGCTCGCCGGTGTTGCTGCCTTCCGTAACCGCTTGCCGACGGCTTCGAACGCAGCGACCGAGCTGTCGCCGTCCTCAGACATGTTCGCGCGCGCGCGTTCGGCAACCGCGACCAGATCGCCCGAATCCATTCCAGTCGCTTGCAGGTCCTTGACCAGCGCCTCCCATCGCGGGCGGCCAATGCCATGGGCGGGGCCAATGGCTCGGGCGAGGTCCTGACCCACGGCCCTGACGACGGAGAGAGCCATCGAAATCGCGGATTTCGTGACGTTCAGCACCTCGGCCACCTCGGCCTGTGTCCCAAAGCCGCTTTCGGTCAGCTCATGCGCAAAAAGGGCGCGCTCAATAAAGCTCAAATCCCGTCTGGCCGTGTTTTCAGAGGCTTGTGCGCGAACTGCCGCCTTGTCGTCCATTGCCGCGATCATGGCCCGGACCTTGCCAACCCGGTCCGAGGCGCGGACGGCCTCAAGCCGCCTGCGTCCATAGACCAGCAGATAGCGGTCGGGGCTAGCCGGATCGCGACGAACAAGGATCGGGACGGTCTGGCCCACGGCCTCGATCGAGACGCGCAGGTCAGCGACATCCTTCGGATTCAAACGATCCGCGGTGCGGTCGTCGATGATCTGCTCGGGGTCCAGTTCCCAGATGCGGTGGCTGTCCACCGCATCCCGGGCCGAGCGCAGGGCGCTGTTGGTCGCCATCATTGACGCCGTCGCTGGCCCTGCGCCAGCCTGCGCCAGATCGTCCAGAAGCGACATGCGACGTTTCTTGCTGTCGGTCATGCCCGGCCCCAGGTTTTCTGGATCAACTGCGCGATCTCGTCATTCACGGCATTCAGGCTTTCGATCGCCCGGTCATACGTCGATCGCGTGAACGCCGATCGATCGACCTCATACAGCGTCTGCTTGGTCAGGCCGGCATCGGAAATCGCCGTGGATTTCAGCATCGGCGCATTCAGGACCGTGTCGCCATACATGGTGCGCAGGAAAGCCACGATGCGGTTTTGCGGCGCGTCTGTCGGCTCATAGCGGGTCAGCAGATAGCGCATCCAGTCATGGGACATGTCAGCCCCGCTTTCCGCGATCACGTCCATGAGATCCGCGGTCATGCGGAGGAACTGGCTCATGGACATCACGTCCAGCATCTCCGGGTGAATGGTGACCAGAACGCCCGTCGCGGCGGACAAGGCCGACATCGTCAGGAAGCCCAGTTGCGGCGGGCAGTCGATCACCACCACATCGTAATCTTCATCGACCTGGGCCAATGCCTCGCGGACACGGAAAAAGAACAGCCCGGCATTGCCCTTGGCGAGTGCGCGGGGCGTCTCATGCTCGAATTCCATCAATTCGAGGTTGCCGGGAATCAGGTCCAGATTCGGGATATAGGTCTTGCGGATAACCTGCCGGATCGGGGCAGGGTCCTGATAGCGAATGGCGTCATAAAGTGTGCCGCCGTCGCGCAGGTCGAATTCCGGCTGCACCCCGTGCAGCGCGGTCATCGAAGCTTGCGGATCAAGATCGATGGCCAGAACCCGGTAACCTTTCAGCGCCAGCCTTTGGGCCAGATGGGCCGAGGTCGTCGTCTTGCCCGACCCGCCCTTGAAGTTCATCACGCCAATGATCTGCAGGTGATCGCCCGGGCGCCGTCCCGGAAGGTAATCTCCTGATTTTCTGGCGGTTTTCTCAAGAAGATGGCGCAGTTCCTGGATGTCCTGCGCCGAATACAAGCGGCGATTCCCGGAGGTCAGCTCGGGCGAGGGGCCTTTCCCATCCAGATTGAGTTTGCGCAGGTAGCTGTCATTTATTCCCAATAGTGCTGCGGCCTCGCCCGAGGTGAACTTGCGCATCGCCTTCTGGGCGTCGGGGGGAAACAGGCTCTCTCGCTGGGCATGCAACTGATTCGCCAGCCATTCCGAATGCTGACGGATGACCGAGTTCAGCTCGTTCTCTACACTGTCTCTGCTCATGGCCCTCTGCCTTCGGCGTGTTCACGGTTTTTGCCGTTTAGCCGCGCTTTTTCGTGACTATCTGTTGATTCTCGTATTGTTGCAACAGTTTTTCTCGACAGGCTGTGCACTTGGACCGAAAAGCTAGGAAGAAGGCCGCAGGTCGCCTGCTCATGCTCGTCCGCCCGGGAAGGCGCGTAGGCTTGCGCAGACGCGAGTCGACGGGATCAACGATCACTGTCGCATCTCGCAAAAGCCATGTGCAGATAGTCCTTTCGTAGCCGCCTATGAGTTATCCGCGAAAGAATATGTATATGCGGTTTAAACATATCGCGCCATTGCCGCGACTGCATCACGACATAGGCATCGCTAATCCGAAAACGGCAGGGACAAGCCCTCGCAACGAGTTGCCGACCCAGAGCCGCGCGCGCCCCAGATCTGTATGCGGGAAGAGCGCCTCCCGACATTGGCCGCTTTCGAGCAGTTCCTCGCGCAGGATGCCGGGCAGCAGGCCGGACAGCAGGGGAGGGGTGCAGAGCCCGTCCCCCAGGTCGAAGAAGATGTTGGTGATCGTGCCCTCGCAGACCTCGTTCCGCTCGTTGATGAAGATCATCTCGTCTAGATCTGCGGGAATCGCGGCACGAACGGGGTCATGCACTGGCCGCCGCGTGGATTTGACCCGAAGCCACGGATCACCCGATGAAAGCCGGCGGTTGGCCAGGCCGAGGCGCCATAGCGGTTGCGGGGCCGTCAGGGCCGTTGCCGTCACCTCCAGCTGACCACCCGCGTCAAGGGTCAGGCGCATCCGTGCGAGATCGCGTGGTGCAGCGGCCAGCAGCGCCGCGCGGGCGGCGTCGGGATCGCAGGACCAGGCAAGCCGCGTCGCCGAGCGTTCCAGCCGCGCGAGGTGGCGGGGCAGGCGGGGCATCTGGCTTCCGTCCCAAAGCAGCGTCTCGATCAGCCGCAGACCCGGTTCGGATCCGCAAAGCGCGCCTTCCATAGCGCCTCCTCCCATTCGCCTTCCGCGGTGGAATCGTGAACCACGCCACCACCGACATTCATCAGCAATTCGCCCCCGTCGAACAATCGCAGGGTCCGGATCGCGACATTGAAGGCCGCGCTTCCGTCCGGGGCCATCCAGCCGATCGACCCGCAATAGATGCCGCGGGGATGCGGTTCCAGCTCAGCAATAATCTCCATCGCGCGGATCTTGGGTGCGCCGGTGACTGAACCACAGGGAAACAGCGCCGGCATCAGACCGGCGAGGCCCAGCCTCTCGCTCAGTTTTCCAACGATGTGAGATGTCATCTGGTGCACGGTTTCAAGCGGCTCGACCTTGAACAGCTCGGTGACGCGGACCGAGCCGATCCGGGCGACCCTCGCAATGTCGTTGCGCAGCAGATCGACGATCATCAGGTTCTCGGCACGGGTCTTCTCGTCCTCGGCAAGCACCTGGGCCAGCGCCCGGTCGTGGATGGGGTCGGGGTGGCGTGGCGCGGTGCCCTTCATGGGCCGGGTCTCGATCAGCCCCTCGCGGTCGAGGCTGAAGAAGAGCTCGGGTGAGCGCGAAAGAATGGCAGGCCCCACGCCCAGATCGACGAAGGCGCCATGGCCGACCGGTTGCACGCGAGCAAGTGCGCCGTAAAGTCCGGCGGCCGTTCCCTCAAGAAGCCTGCCGCGCAAGGGAAAGGTCAGGTTCACCTGATAACAGTCGCCCTGCCGGATATAGTCCGCAAGTCGGCCAAAGCTGACATCGTATTCCTCGCGCGACAGCAGGGGCGTAAAGGGGGCGATCCTGACCCCTCGCGCCATGCTCCGTGTTTCGGCAAGAAAATCTTCAGCTGGAACAGGCGACGAGTAGACTCCGAATGCCAGCAGCGGCTCCCCCGGCGACGGGCGCAGCAACGGGCGCAGTCGCGGCTCCAGCGCCATGCCGCCCTCATATCCGATCCACCCCGCAAGCCAGGCTCCCTGACGCTGCGCCCGGTCGAGTTCTTCCAGCGCGGGCAAGACCTCATGGGGCGCGTGCGCCACGACAATGCGGCGGGGCTCCCGAAAGACTGCGGGGCAACCTTCCGGCCCATTTTCCACAAGAATCATCTTCGCTCGCCACCTTCCGCCCTGCGGAATATGTCGGAAGCGCCTGAAAGGTCGAGTCGGCACCGGTGCCTATAATCTTCCCGTCAGCGGTGAAGCGTCAACGACGCGGCTCTCGCTCCATTTCCCCCTCTCTCAGGCATCGACCTGCAGCATGGTCTTGATCGCCCGACGCTCATCCATGGCCTTGTAGCCCTCGGCGACCTGCGCGATCGGCAGGACGAGGTCGAAGACCTTTCCGGGTTGGATCCTTCCGGCCAGCACCCGCTCCATCAGGTCGGGCAGGAAGCGCCGAACCGGGGCAGGTCCGCCCAACATCCGTTTCTGAGCGAAGAACATCTTCTGCCCGTCGAACGTCACGCCATGCGGGACGCCGACATAGCCGATGGTCCCGCCGGGGCGGCAGACGCCGACGGCCTGCTGCATGGACTGTTCCATGCCGACGCATTCCAGCACCGATTCCGCACCAATCCCGTCGGTCAGGTCCATGATCGCGGCGATGCCCTCCTCGCCGCGGGCTTCGACGATGTCGGTTGCGCCGAACTCACGGGCCAGCTTCTGGCGCTCGGCATGGCGGCTCATGGCGATGATGCGCCCTGCGCCCATCTGGCTGGCGGCCAGAACGCCCATCAGCCCGACCGCCCCGTCACCGACCACCACCGCGGTCCCGCCCTCGCGGACCTGCGCCGCGACGGCAGCATACCAACCGGTGCCCAGTACGTCCGAGGTCGCCAGCATATGCGGCACCATCTCCGCATCCGGCATCTCGGAAGTGGCGACCAGGGTGCCGTCCGCAAGCGGAACGCGGGCATAGGGCGCCTGCGCGCCGCTCATGAACTCGCGCTGGACGCAGGAGGATTGGAACCCGAACTGGCAATGCGGACAGGTATTGTCGGAAAGACAGAAGCTCCCGACGACGAATTGGCCGGGCTTGACGGTCCGCACATCCGCGCCGATCTCGACCACCACGCCGCAATACTCGTGCCCCATATGCGCGGGGCCTTTTTGCGGTTGCAGCCCGCGATAGGGCCAGAGGTCCGAGCCACAGATGCAGGTCGCCGACAGCTTGATGATCGCGTCCGTGGGCTTCAGGATCTTCGGGTCTTCGACCTGTTCATAGCGGACATCTCCGGGGCCGTGCATGACCGTGGCAAGCATGGGAAAACTCCTTTTTCGGGAAGATCAGGCGCCGTATTCGGCGTCCGAGACATGTTCGAGCCAGGTGACGACCTTGCCGTCCAGAACCTCCTGAATGGCGATATGGCTCATGGCGGTTTCGGGCGAGGCGCCGTGCCAGTGCCGCTCACCGGGGGCGAACCAGACCACGTCGCCGGGATGGATATCCTCGATCGGGCCACCTTCGCGCTGGACGAGGCCGCGCCCGAAGGTGACGATCAGGGTCTGGCCCAGCGGATGGGTGTGCCAGGCCGTGCGCGCACCGGGCTCAAAAGTGACATGGGCGCCCTGAACCCGGTCCGGGGCGGAGGGGTTGAACAGCGGATCGACCCGAACCTTGCCGGTGAACCAGTCGGCCGGCCCCTGGGCCGAGGGGCCGCGTCCCGCGCGAAAGATCTCCATCAATGCTCTCCTTGTGCGAAATTTCGTCGCTGACTGTTCCGTCGGCCAGACGTTCAACCGCAGTTCTGGATAACTCCTTCCGTGCGGCTGAAATCTGATCCCCGATGCCTGCTCCCATCAACGCTGTCCATCTCTCGCGGAGTTGCGCCTAACCGCGCCATCTTGCCCGGATCCTCGGCAGGCTTCGATCGCCCCGGCCAGAGGGCGTCCGATCCGGTGCAATTCGCCGATATACGGCGCTTCTCAGAAGTACCGGGAAAGGGTATCAATTTCCTTGCGAAAAGGAACCCATTGCGCAGGAGTGCTCTGCTATGAAAGCTTTGGTTTACCAGGGGCCGGGTCGGAAGGACTGGGTCGAGAAGCAAAAGCCCGGCATCGAAAAGCCGTCCGACGTGATCGTGCGGGTGACGAAGACAACGATCTGCGGCACCGATCTTCACATCCTCAAGGGCGACGTGCCCGCAGTGACCGAAGGGCGCACGCTGGGGCATGAGGGCGTGGGCATCGTCGAGGAGATCGGCGGCGCCGTCACCAATTTCAAACCCGGCGACGCGGTGCTGATCTCCTGCGTGACCTCCTGCGGGCGCTGCCCGAACTGCAAGCGTCAGCTTTATGCGCATTGCTCGGACGGGGGCTGGATTCTTGGTCACATGATCGACGGCACCCAGGCGGAATATGTCCGCATCCCCCATGGCGACAATTCGCTTTACCCGATCCCGCCCGGCGCGGACGAGGAGGCGCTTGTGATGCTCTCCGACATCATGCCGACCGGGCTGGAGATCGGGGTGCAGGCGGGCCGGGTGAAGCCGGGCGACACCATCGCCATCATCGGGGCCGGGCCGGTGGGCATGTCGGTGCTGCTGACCGCGCAATTCTATTCGCCCGGCCGGATCATCATGCTGGACACGGACCCGGCGCGGCTGGAGCTGGCGCGGCAATTCGGCGCGACCGACACGATCGAGGTCGGGACCGAGGATGCCGTGGCCAGGGTGATGGCGATGACCGACGGCGAGGGCGTGGATGTGGCGGTCGAGGCGGTCGGGATTCCGGCGACCTTCGACATCTGCCAGAAGATCGTCTCGGCGGGCGGCAACATCGCGAATGTCGGTGTTCACGGCAAGCCGGTCGAACTGCATATCGAGGAATTGTGGATCAAGAACATCAATATCGCGATGGGGCTGGTCTGCACCAATACGACGCCGATGCTGCTCAAGACATTGCAGTCGGGCAAGGTGGATCCGGGCAAGCTGGTCTCGCACCGCTTCAAGCTGAACGATATCCTGCAGGCCTATGAGGTCTTCGCCAACGCGGCCCGCGAAAAGGCCATGAAGGTGATCCTCGAGGCGTGACGCCGCACCCATGACTTCCGCCAGCCGTCCAGGGGGAGGAATGGCCGGCTGGCGGAAGTCCGTTCACCCCAACTCGAGCGCGCCTTCGTATTCCAGCGAGGTCTGGATCAGGTTCCGCGCATAGGGATGGGTCGCCCCGTTGCCGAGAATGGCCGAGCGGGGCAGCACCTCGGTCACTTCGCCACGCAGCATGACGGCAAAGCGATCGCACATGTGATCCACGACGGCGAGGTCATGCGTGACCATGATATAGGTCAGGCCGCGCTCGTCCCGCAGGCGGACCAGCAGGTTCAGGATCTCGGCCTGCACCGACACGTCGAGGGCCGAGGTCGGCTCGTCCAGCAGCAGCAGCGCGGGTTCGAGGATCAGCGCCCTTGCGATGGCGACGCGCTGGCGCTGCCCCCCTGACATCTGGTGCGGGAAGCGGTCCAGAAAATCCGCCGACAAACCAACATCGCGGATGGCGCGACGCATCCGTCCCTCATGGTCGTCCAGCCCGTGAATGCGCAGCGGCTCGGCCAGCGCGGTGCGGACGGATTGGCGCGGATGCAGGCTGCCATAGGGATCCTGAAAGACCATCTGCAGCAGCCGGCAGCGCTCCAGCCTTGGCAGCTTGCGCACATCGCGCCCGCCGATCAGGATTTCGCCCTGCCAGAAATCGGTCAGCATCGCGATGCATCTCAGCACCGTGGACTTGCCCGATCCGCTTTCCCCCACCAGACCGAAGCACTCGCCCGCATCGACCGAGAAGCTGACCGAAGGCAGCACCTTCACCGCTGCTGGGCCCTCTCCGAACGAGATGGAAAGGTTGTTGATTTCAACCGGGCTGGTCATCCTGCAAGCTCCTCGCTCCATTCCGGGCGCCGGTCCAGAACGGACAACATGTGGCGTCGGTCGCCGATGCGCGGCTGTGCGGCCAGAAGGCCGCGGGTATAGGGATGCTGCGCCTTGTCCATGTCCTTGGCGGCAAGCGTCTCGACCACCCGGCCGTCGAACATGATCAGCACCCTGTCACAGAAGTTCCGCACCAGATTCAGGTCGTGGCTGATCATGATCAACCCGATGCCCCGGTCGCGCACCAGACCGTTCAGCACGCCCAACACCTGCAACCGGACACTGACGTCGAGGGCCGAGGTCGGCTCGTCCGCGATCACAAGGTCGGGTTCGGCAAGCAGCATCATGGCGATCATGATGCGCTGGCCCATCCCGCCCGAGATCTCGTGCGGGTAAAGGTCGTGCACCCGCTCGGGGTCGCGGATCTGGACCGCTTCCAGCATGGCGAGGGTCTTTTCCCGCGCCTCTGCCCGATTGGCGGGAAAGTGGCGCATATAGGTTTCGGCGACCTGACGCCCGACGCGCTGGATCGGGTTCAGCGAGAATTTGGGATCCTGCAGGATCATCGACATGCGCCGTCCGCGGATCTTGAGCATCTCGCGTTCGCTCGTCTTCAGCAGGTCCACATCCTCGAACCGCATCCGGTCCGCAGTGATCCGCGCCGAAGGCAGCAGTTTCAGGAGGGCGCGGCCTACGGTCGATTTGCCCGATCCGCTTTCCCCCACGATCCCGAGCCTTTCGCGGCCGAGCGTGAAGGAGACGCCGCGAACAGCTTCACGCGGGGCGCCGGCATAGCGGATCGCCAGGTTCCGGACTTCAAGAACGGGGTTTTCCATGCGTCACCTCCGGTTCATCTGTTTGGGATCTAGCGCGTCGCGCAGGCCGTCACCCAGAAGGTTGAAGGCAAGACTGACCGTCAGGATGGCGATGCCGGGGAACGTCACCAACCACCAGCTGTCGATCATGTAGCGCCGCCCGGTCGCGATCATCGCGCCCCATTCGGGCAACGGAGGCTGCGCGCCGAGGCCGAGGAAACCCAGTCCGGCGGCGGTCAGGATCACGGTCGCCATGTTCAGCGTCAGGCGGATCAGCACCGAAGGCAGGCACATCGGCGCGATCGACTTGACGATGATGCGCAGGCTGGAAGCGCCCTGAAGCCGGGCCGCCGCGATATAATCGGCCTGGCGAAGCGTCATGGTCTCTGCCCGTGCAAGGCGCGCGATCGGCGGCCAGGCGGTCAGGGCGATGGCGATAATGGCGTTGTTCAGGCTGGGCCCCAGCGCCGCGACGAAGGCCAGCGACAGGATCAGCGACGGGAAGGACAGGAAGATGTCGGTGATCCGCATCATTACCGTGTCCAGCCGTCCGCCCATGTAACCGGCCGTGGTGCCCACGATCATGCCGAGCGGCCCGACGATGATCGAGACGAGGAAGATGATCGTCAGCGAGATCCGCGACCCCCAGACCAGCCGGCTGAAGATGTCGCGCCCCAGCTCGTCCGTGCCGAAGAAATGCGCGGCACTGGGCGGCTGCAAGGTGTTCACCAGATCCTGCGCATAGGGATCGTGCGTCGCGATCAGCGGCGCGAAGGCCGCGATCAGGATCAGCAGGCCCAGCACGATCACCCCGAAGGCCGAGGTGGGCGAGCGCATCAGGTAGACCAGGATATTGCGCAGGGCAATCAGCGAGGTCGGCATTCCAGAGGAGACGCGCGGCATGTCGGTATCTTTCACGGTCATTTCGTCCTCGGATCGAAGGTGCGGTAAAGCAGGTCCGAAAGCAGGTTCAACGCGATGAAGATGACGCCGACGATCAGCACGCAGGTCATAACCGCATTCATGTCGCCAGTGATCAGGTTGTTGGTCAGGTATTGGCCAAAGCCCGGCCAGGCAAAGACGGTCTCGATCAGCACGGCTCCCTCCAGCAGCGAGCCATAGGCGAGCGCGACGATGGTGACGAGCTGGACGCGGATATTGCCGAAAGCGTGCAGCCAGATCGTCTGTCCGCGCGACAGGCCCTTCACCCGTGCGGTGGTCATGTATTCCTGGCCGAGCTGATCCAACATGAAGCTGCGCGTCATGCGGGTGATATAGGCCGAGGACGAATAGCCAAGCAGTGCCGCAGGCAGGATCAGGTGATTGACGGCGGACCAGAAGACATCGGGCTCTCCGGCCAGAAGGCTGTCGATCAGCAGGAAGCCGGTCCGCTCGTCCACCATGCCGATGTAGAACTGCTCCATCCGACCCGAGCCGCCGACCCATCCCAGATGCGCATAAAAGACGATGAGGGCAATCATGCCGGTCCAGAAGATCGGCATCGAATGGCCGAAGAGGCTGAAGACGCGGATGATGTGGTCGGGCCAGCGGTCCTTGTTGACCGCCGCCATGACCCCCAGCGGAACGCCCAGCCCGGCGCCGATCAGGATCGCGAAGGTCGCAAGCTCGATCGTGGCCGGCAGCGCATGCAGGATATCCTGCATGACCGGCTGGCCCGTGCGGATCGAGGTCCCGAAGTCTCCGGTCACCACATCGCCCAGATAGCGCAGGAACTGTTCCCAGATCGGCCGGTCGAGGCCCAGCTGGTGATAGACCATTTCGTAGGTTTCGCGCGTCGCGTCCTCGCCGACCATGGCGCGGACCGGATCGGCGGGCATCATGCGTCCGATCACGAAAGTCAGGACGAGCAGTCCAAGCAGGGTAACCAGAATGGTGGTGACCTGCGAGGCAGCGCTTTTCATGCGCAGGTTCGCGTTCTGCATAAATCCTCCCCGGACGGCGCGCCGGTCCCTCCGCGCGACGTCTGATCAAGCCTGTCTGACAAGCGGCGGCCTTAGGGTCGCCCGCTCAGGTCACAAGAAGTCTTCACGCCGTGGCGTGAAGCAGTCGATCAACTCGCCCGCGTCCAGACATTCGCAGCCATGGGTGACGCCCGACGGGATGACGATACTGTCGCCAACCACCAGCTCCAGCGCCTCATCACCTCGGAAAAAGCGGAAGCGGCCTTTGGAAACATAGGTGGATTGCGTGTGCGGGTGGCTGTGAAGGCTGCCCACACTACCTTTTTCGAAGCGAAAGGAAACAACCATAAGGTCAGGATTCTCTGCCAGAACCTGGCGCGACACGCCTTCGGACGGATGAACAACGGGATACTGTGGAGCTGACATGGGAATCTCCTTCTCAAGGATGTCTTATATAATAGGCCAGCCTGTAGGACAACTTGATTCTAGTCGTCGGCGTGACCTGCGCGCAAAAGTTCCTGGTAGCGGTCGAGGCTACCGTGGAGATGTTCCTTCATCCGCTGCGCCGCCGCCGTGGCGTTGCCGTCAAGGATGGCATCGACGATGCGGCTATGCTCTTCCTGCAGATGCTGATTGTAGTCGCGCGGCCGCGCGCCGGGCGGACCGCCCTGCAATTCGCTGCGCGGGATAATGCCGGATCGGATCAGTTGCAGGAATTCGGGGAAACGCCGGTTCTGCGTGGCCTGCGCGATAGAGAGGTGAAACTCGAAATCCGGGTCGCGCGTCGGCAGGTTGTCGCGCAGGCAGCGTTCGACCTTGCGATGGGCGTCGAGGATTGTTTCCAGTTGCGACGGAGAGCGGCGCGCGGCGGCAAGTGCTGCGGATTCGATCTCGCAGGCGGTGCGCAGTTCCAGCAATTCGATCATCGAGGAGATGCGCGCCGTGGTCAGATCGTCGAAGGGCCGCACCTCGCGCAGGGCGGGATCGAGGGCAAAGACCCCGGCGCCCTTGCGGGCCTCGACCAGACCATCGGCGCGCAGCGCGGCGATCGCCTCGCGCACGACGGCGCGGCTGACCGAATGCAGGCGGGTCAGTTCATGTTCGCTGGGCAGCCGTTGACCGGGACGGAACATGCCGGCCTGAAGATCACGGCGCAGGCTGTCACTGATGCGGTTCACCAGCGATTCACGCACTGGTGCTGCGGGAACGGTAGCGTCCTGTTTCATGCGTTTTCTCCGGCTCACATCCAACTTGTCTAGCATATTTGCGAGGTTGTTGAAGGGCGATCAGGCAGGCTCAGCGTAGCGCGCAGCCAATCCAGCGCCGGACCATGGCGCGCGGGGCCGAAAGCATGGCCACCCTCGGGACGTTCCAGCCGGAGGCGGTCAGCAGCTCCCGCCGCCTGCCAGATCCCGGAAAGCGTCTGGTAGGCGCTGGAAACCGCCGCGTCGGGAAACAGATGATCCTGCTGGCCTACCTCGACGTAAAGCGGCTTCGGTGCAGCCAACCCGGCCAGATCCGGCAGGTCTAGGTGACGATGCAGGCCGGGATGGGTCATCCAGAATGCGGATTGCCCGCGAAGATGGTTGTTGCCCGGCTGTGCCAGCCCGTTCAGGCTGGCCATCCACCCGGCCGAGACGGCGGCCGCGACATGCGGGGACAGCGCGGCGACCTGCCAGGCGCGAAAGCCACCCAGCGAAAAGCCGATCGCGCTGACCCGGCTCGCATCGACATCGGGCAGGCTTGCGAGGAATTCTGCCGCGGCCAGATCCTCGGCCGCCATGACGGCAGCGGGGCTGGTCCCGATCTGCATCAGGTTGCAGGCCAGCGCCTGCTGCGCCTCATAGCCGTTTCCCTGCCGCTCGCCCCAGCCAAGCGCATCGACCGACAGAACGACGAAGCCCATTTCGGCAAGACGATCGCCCAACCAGACGCCGTCGAAGAAGCGGCCGACCCAGCCCTCGGCAATGCTGCCCTCGTCTGCGAGGGGGCGGATGCACTTCTCCTTGCCGATCCGGAATTCGGAGCCGTGGTCGTGCAGCAGCAAGGCGGCGGGATGGGGGCCTGCTGCTTTCGGTCGCAAAAGCAGCGCGGGCCAGTGGCCCTGACCTTCCAGCCGGACCGCGCCTTGCACCGCGACATGGGTGCCGCGGTCCGCGACCCGATCCTCGCGCCAACCGCAGGGATGTTCGCGCAGGGCGGGATCGGGCAGGGCGAGCGCCTCGGCAATGCCGCGCGCAGCGACCTGCCATTCGGCGAAACCGCCCGTCCTTTGCGCCCAGCCCGCAGGAAACCCGCGGGCCAAGGCCAGCTCTCGCAGCCGGGGCACCAGATTGTCAGGCGTGATCCCGGCCATGATTCCCTCAGCGGCTCTTGGTCACGGTTTCGAACCGCGTGAGCCAGGGATTGACCGTCAGCCCCTGAATGTCCGAGCGGAAGGCGGCGCTGTCCACGACCTCCGAGAAGGGGATGATCGAGGTGACGGTCTGATCCATATAGGTCTGGATCCCTTCATAGGCCGCCTTCTGCTTGGCCGCGTCGCGCTCAAGCAGCGCGGCTTCGATCATCTGGTTCAGCTTCTCGTCGAAATAACTCGTCCGCCAGCCCTGATAGTTGGTCAGCTTGGCTTCGTCCGAGTTGTCGGGGTTGTAGACCAGAGCGCGCAGGTTGCTGTCCGGGTGGGGCTGCTGCCCGCCGCCGCCGCGTCCGACCAGCAGTTCGAACTTGCGCTCGCGCATCGCGCCATAGATCTGGTCGCCCGAACCGGTGATGATCTCGGCCTGAATCCCGGCCTGCGCCAGCGTGTTCTGGATCGCGGTCGCGGCCTTGATGAACGGATCTTCCGACAGGACGCGCAGCGTGGTCTTGAACCCGTCCGGATAGCCCGCCTCGGCCAGCAGGGCCTTGGCCTTCGCCACATCCAGCGTATAGCCCGGATCGGGAAGTTGACCCAGCACGCCAGAGGTCAGCGGCCGCTGATGCAGCTTGCCGTAATAAGGCATCACCGCCTTGTCGAGGCCCTGATAGTCGATCAGATAGCGCAGCGCCTCACGGACCTTAGGATTTGCAAAACGCTCGTCCTTCATCGACACGGCAAGGTAATAGAAGCCCGCGCCGGGGGTCGAAGCGATCCTGATCTGCTCGTCCTTCTCAAGCGCGGTCAGGTCAGGGGCCTGAAGCGAGTAGCCGACATCGATGTCACCCTGTTCCAGCATCAACCGTTGCGACTGGGATTCCGGCAAATGGCGGATCAGCACGCGATCCATTGCCGGGGCAGGGCCCCAGTAATCCTCGGTCTTGGTCAGGATGATATATTCGCTCGACGCCCATTTCGTCAGCGTATAGGGTCCCGACCCGGCCGAGTTCAGCGTCAGCCAACCCTGCCCGAGATCGCCGTCCTTCTCGTTTTCCAGCACGGTCTTGCTGTCGAGGATCGAACCCGGCCCGTTTTGCGCAAGGATCATCAGGATCATCGCAGGGTCATCCGGCTCTGCGAGGTTGAACGTGAAGGTATGGGGATCCTCGACGATGAAATGCGCGGCCGCGTTCTCGGCGGTGAAGCCGCGCGACTTCAGGAAGCTCGCCTGCGCGAGGTTCAGGGTCATCACACGATTGAGGCTCCACGCCACGTCCTCTGCCGTGACCGGATTCCCGGAGGCGAATTTTGCATCCTTGTTCAGATGGAACCGGATCGACATGCGGTCCTCGGCCACCTCCCAGCTCTCGGCCATGCGGGGCTGGATCGAGCGATCCTCGGGCGACAGCGTGACCAGCGTGTCGTAGATATTGTTCAGCACCTGAACCGTCTCGCGGCCGGTGATCGCGGCCGGATCGAGGGTCAGGATATTGCTCATCGTCGTGGCGACGATAAGCTGGTTGTCGGGCGTTTCCGCCCAGGCCTGCGGCGCCGCGCCAAGCATGAGCGCACCAAGCGCCACGGATGCCAGAAACTTCCTCATCATTTCCTCCCGTAGATGCCGCGTCTGTGGCGTGCGGCTCGCCATGGGGTCGCCCTCGCGGGCGGCCGAAGCTGTCAGGTCAGAAGTCGCGCGACCGGTGGGGCCAGGGCCTTGCCGATCGCGATGGTATTCTCGGCGTCAAGATGGACCCCGTCCGCCGCCGAGGCGCGGGCCACCGTTCCTGCGTCGAAGAAGGCGCAGCCCAGCTCCCGTGCGAGGCTTGCGTAGAGCGGCGCGAAAAGTTCGGATTCCTCGATCAGCCTGCCACCGGCCGGGCCGCCCGTCTCTGACGGCCCGCAAGGGGGCGGGGCCACGATCAGCAGCGAAGGCACCGCCGTACGGGGTTTATAGGGAAAGGTCGCCACGATCTCGGCCAGGCGGCGCATCCCGGCCTGAGCCGAGATCGCCTGACTGCCATGCACGGGCTTGATGTCATTCGTGCCCAGCATGATGATGACCAGATCCAGCGGCATATGCACCGCCAGCGCAAGCTGCAGCGCCAACGCGCCATTGCGGCTGGCCGGGCCCGCGTGATCGTCGCGGCAGGTCGTGCGCCCACCCAGACCGTCGCCGATCACGCGCGCGCCGCTCAGCGCGGCTTCCAGCACCACCGGCCATTGCGCGTGATGCGGGTGACGCAGCCCCGTGACGGGATCGGCGCCCCAGGTCAGGCTGTCTCCGAAAGCCAGGATCTGCTTCATCGGCAATCCCTACCTGACCCGGTTGTTTTCGATGAAGTCGAAATTGATGTCCTCGCCCAGACCGGGACGGTCGGGCACATGGACATAGCCATCCGCGTCCATCGGATCGGACAGGGCGTTCAGATAGTCATGCCCATCGTCATACTCGAGGAAGGGATGCAGCAGCCCACGCTCATACCAGCGGCAGTTCTTCGCGGCGGCGACGACATGCAGGTTCATCGCGGTGTTGCCATGGACCTCGCATTCCATGCCGAAGGCCTCGGCCATATGCATGGTCTTCAGGGCAGGGGTGATGCCGCCCACGTCGTTCACGCCGGTGCGCAGGATGTCGCAGGCGCCGGACTTGACCCATTCCGCCCGGTGCCAATGCTTGCCGGCGGCGCTTTCGGGGCCGATGACGGGGATGTCGAGATTCTCCGCCAGCCATTTGTAGGACGACATGGATTGTTCGTCCATCGGCTCCTCGATCCAGTCGAATCCCAGCTTCTCCAGCCCCTTGCCAAGCGCCAGCGCGTCCGAGCGGGAATACCAGTGGAAGGCGTCGATCATCAGGCTGATATCCGGGCCGACCGCCTCGCGCACGGCGGCGCAGGCTTTCAGGTCCATGCGGACATCGGGCGCCCAGCTGACCGGAGGCATCCAGGTATGCAGTTTGATGCCCTTGTAGCCACGCGCGACCAGCTTCTCGGCAAAGCGGCCATAATCCTCCGGCGTGGCAAGCCCGCCCTCCAACTCGTCTCCGCACATGATCGAACCATAGGCCAGCACCTTGTCGCGATAGCTGCCGATCAGCTTGTGGACGGGCTGGTTCAGTGTGCGCCCTGCCAGATCCCACAAGGCGCAATCGACCACGGCGAGGGTCCGGTCGGTCAGTTGCGCCGCCGAACCGCGCTGCCAATGCGCCAGATCTTGCCACAGCCGCTCGCGGTCGCGCGCATCCTGTCCGACAAGAACCTTGCGCACGAATTTCTCGAGGACATGCTCGCGCACGATCTCGGGCGCGGTGAAGGAATGGCCTTCGTGCCCGTCTTCGGTGCGAATGGTCAGCATCGCCTGTGGAACCTGATGGGCGGGGCCGGGATGAGCGTGGCCCGCGCTATCCGAATGACGGCGCGTGGTGGTCAGAAAGACGCGCGCCTCCACATGCGTAATGATCATGTCTGTTCCTCGCAGGACTCGATTTCCTGCGCAGGATTAACAAATCTGCCAGCCATGCGTCAATACATGTCGGACAACTATTGAAACATGTCAGTGAAGACGGCGCCGCCGGTCAGGCGGCGCCGTCGATTGATGTTCAGTCGATGATCTCGGGCAGCGCGCGCTCGATCTGGCTGCGCAGATGCTCATGCTGATGCGGAATGCGCAGGGCCTCTCCCAGATGGGCGGTGTCTTCGTCCCGGTCGAAGCCGGGCTCGTTGGTCGCGACCTCGAACAGGACGCCGCCGGGCGTGCGGAAGTAGATCGCCCAGAAATAGTCGCGGTCGATCACCGGCGTGACGTGATAGCCCGTGTCCATCAGCGCCTTGCGCACCTCAAGCTGGGCCGCGCGATCCTCGACCGCGAAGGCGACATGGTGAACCGATCCCGCGCCCTGCCTTGCGAGGTCGGCACCGGGCAGCGTCTCGATATCCACGAAATCCGCGCCATTGCCGTCCCGAACCGCGAAGCGGGTGATGTTGCCCTGCTGGTCGATGGGTTCGTAGTTCATGAACTTCAGCAACTCGGCCGTGGCGCCCTTGTCGCGCAGGCGCATGCTGACGCCGTGAAAGCCCTGAATGCCCTCATCCCTCGGAACGGGGCCGCCGCCAAAGGCCGCGCGGCTGTCGCCGTCCTTCTCGACCAGAGCGAAGCCGTCGCCATCCGGCCCGGCAAAGCGCAGGCGGTTTTCACCGAACCGCTGTTCTTCCTGAAGGCCCTGAACACCCTGTCCGGCAAGATGCGCTTTCCAGTAACCCAGTGTCCCCTTGGGCACGGTAAAGAGGGTGTCGCCGACTTCGCCCGCGCCGGTGCGGCCGCGCACGATATGGGGGAAGGGAAAGTAGGTCATGACCGATCCCGGCGTCCCCACCTCATCCCCGTAATAGAGGTGATAGACGTCCGGCGCGTCGAAGTTCACCGTCTTCTTCACGCGGCGCAGGCCCAGCTTGTGGGTGAAGAAATCGTTGTTTTCCTGGGCATTTGCCGCCATCGAGGTGACGTGGTGAAGGCCCTTGATCTGATACAGCATGGCTCGCTTCTCCTTGGGCCGGGTTGCCCGTGCCCTTCGACAAGCAAGATGGAAGTCTTTTCAATTGCGGAGAATGGGCGCAATATTGCATTATTTATTTCAATATCGGCAATAATGGGCGAACTTGAATCCATCCGCATCTTCCTTGCCGTGGCGCGTCAGCGCAGCTTTTCGGGGGCAGCGCGAGCGCTGGGGCTGACCCCTGCCGCCGTCACCCGCGCGGTCGCCGCGCTTGAGGAGGGGCTGGGCGCGCAACTGCTGCTGCGCACGACGCGCGCCGTCTCGCTGACGGCGGCAGGCGCGCTTTACGCCGCCCGCGTCGCCCCGCTGGTCGAGGGGCTGGGTGTCGCCGCCGAGGAAATGCGCGAGCGTCAGGGCGAGTTGAGCGGGCTTTTGCGCCTCAGCGCGCCGCTGTCGCTGGGCACGCAGGCATTGCCGACGGTCCTGTCGCAATTCGCTGCGATCCACCCGCGCACCCGCGTCGTGGTCAGCCTGACGGACCGGCTGATCGACATCGTGGCCGAGGGCTATGACCTCGCCATCCGCATCTCGGGATCACCCTCAGACAAATCGACGATCTGGCGCAAGATCTGTCCGGTTCCACGCCTGCTGGCGGCGGCGCCGTCCTATCTGGCCCGGCAGGGTATTCCCCAGACGCCGGAGGAATTGGCGAGCCATGATTGCCTTGGCCATGCCTCCGACGCCCTGGGCGAGGCATGGATGCTCACCAAAGGCGCCCGGCAAATCCATATCCGCGCCGAGGGCCGGTTCCAGTCCAACAATGGCGAGTTTCTGACCCGGCTTGCGATCAATGGCGAAGGGATCGTGATGCTCCCGCGCTTCCTGCTGCGCGAGGCGTTGGCGCGGGGCGAACTGGTTCCCGTCCTGCCAGATTGGGTGCCTTCCGAAATCTGGCTGACGCTCTACTTTCCGCCCTATGAACGCCTGCCCTTGCGGGTTGCGACCTTCTCGGATTTCTTCGAGGCCCATGTGCGGGAGAGTTGGGCCAATTGACCCGTCCGGATCGGCACGAACCGCTTGCAACAAGTGGCTGAATCGTGGTTGCCTTGATGTGCTTGACGGCTGGGCGGCCCATGCGATGAAGACGTTCGAAGGACGATTGCGCCTTGAAGGAGAGCGTCGGCAGATAACCGCACTCTTCTACGATATTGTCGGTTCCACCGAGTATCTTGTTCGTGGTGATCCCGAACAGTTCTTTCGCTCGGTGGCGCATCTGCATGCGACCGCCGATGCGATCGTCGGCAGTTTCGGCGGGTTCCTGCACAAGAAGATGGGCGATGGCGGGTGCTGCTTCTTCGGCTATCCCGAACAGTCCGAGGATGCCGCCGAAAGCGCGATAGATGCGGCGCTGGAACTGATCCGCCGCGCTTCCCGACGGACGCGCAAGGCCGAGGAGCCGTTCAGGTTGCGCATCGGGATTGCGACAGGGCTGGTCGTATTCTCCTCCGGCAGCGAGGAGATCGTGGGGACCGCGCCCATCCTTGCCGCGCGCCTGCAGGCCGAGGCCGAGCCCAACTCGGTTCTGGTCGCCGATGCCACGTTTGAGCTGACGCGAAGCAAGTTCGTCTACCGGCGGATGGGCGAGGTTATACTCAAGGGTTTTGCAACCCCCAGCACGCTTTGGCGACCGGAGGCGAAGCTTCACGCTCCGGCGCCGCTTCACCGGCACGCCGAACATGCCATGATCGGCCGCGACGGCGAGATCGCCGCGCTCTCGGAGGCGTGGAGGCTGGGGGCGGGCGGAGCATTCGCGATCGTCGGCGAGGCGGGGATCGGCAAGTCGCGGCTCGTCTCGGAGTTTCTCGCCAGCATCGGTGGCGGAGGGGTAGTGCTGCGCTGCAGCAGGCGATTTGAGGGTCAGCCACTGCACCCCCTCATGGGTTTCCTGAAATCCGCGATCGGGGCTTCTGTCCTGAAGGACAGCGACGCGGCGCATCTCCTCGCGGCAGTTCGTGCATTCGGACTGGACGTGGATATCGAGGCGCTTGAGATCCTGCGTGCCTTCGCCTCGGAGCGGTCCGACGCCACGGCCCGGAATATCCGCGTGACCGATCTGACTGGCAGCCTGTTTCGCGGGCAGGTGATCGACGCCGCGATCCGCCTGCTGTGTTCGGGCGCATCGTCGGGTCCGGTCCTGATCATCTTCGAGGATGTCCAATGGGCCGACGAGATGACGCTGGAGTTGCTGGACAGGCTGTCGGACCTTGCCGCGACGCGCCCCATCCTTGTTCTTCAGACCTCGCGTCATGCCCGCATCGGTCACGGGCTGACGACGCTGATGCTGGAAGGGCTCCCGTCCGATGCGATGCGGCAACTCGTCTCCTCGATCTGGGACGGCGCGCCGCCGCGCGGACTGTCCGACTTCATCCTTGAGAAATCCGACGGCATTCCGCTTTACGCTGAGGAGTTGACGGGCTTTTTCCGCGCCAAATGCGCGCCGGACCAGCCTGCGCCCGATTGGAAGGATCTTCTGCTGGAAGGCGGCGTGTCGTCGCTGAACGATCTTTTGGCCTCGCGGCTGGCGGGGACCGGGTCCGCGCGCCGCGTCGCGCAATTCGCGAGTGCGATTGGCAGGGCATTCACCGTCGAACTGGTCGCAAGCCTGCTGGAGAAACCGGAGCGCAAGCGCCTTGGCCCCTCTCTTGGCCTGCTGGTCGAACACGGGATCATCGAAGCCATACCCAATCAGGCGGGGGCCTATGAATTTCGCCATGCGCTGTTGCTGGAGGCCGCCTATAACACTCTGCTGAAAAGCGACCGCCGCCGGATCCACCAGCGTATCGCGGATCTTCTGGTCAGGAAAAGCGTGCTGCCGCTGCCTGCCGCACTTGCGGCCTGGCAATGCGCCGAGGCGGGCAGGCACGGCGATGCGGCAAGATTTGCCCTGACCGCCGCCGAAGGCTGCGTCCTGCGATCGGCCATGAAGGAAGCCTCCCTGTCTCTGGACCTCTGCGACCGGGAGATAGGGCTGCTGTCGCGCCGCGACCCGGATCGGCGCGAGCTTTTGCTGACCATGCTTCAACTTCAGGCGGTGGTCGCGACGGCGCTGGAAGGAGAGGGATCCGAAAAGGCGCGCCGGATCTATTCGCGGACGATGCAGCTTGCCCGCCGCCACCCGCTTGCCGCGCGCGAGGACCATTTCCCCGCCTATTGGGGCTGGTGGTTTACCGCCCCCGACATCCGCACGCAGCAATCGCGTGCCCGCATTCTTGTCGAGGACATGAAGAATGTCAGCGATACCGAAGTCAGGATGCAGTCGCTGCATTGCGCCTGGGCGACCAGCTTTCACGCCGGCGAGCATGGCTTCTGTCTGGATTGCGTCAGGCAGGGGCTGGCGCTTTACGATTCCGACCGCGCGATCCGCAACAGGGCCTTCTTCGGCGGCCATGATGCGAAGATCTGCGGTCTGGGCGAAAGCGCGCTGTCGCTGCTGCTGACCGATCATGTCGAGGCCAGCGAAGACGCGATCCGGCAGTCACTGGACTACGCCGCGTCGCTCGACCATGTCGGCAGTCTGGTCCACGCGCTTTATTACGCGCTGGTCCTTCGCCATTGTCAGCGCAGGTATGAGGATGTCCACGCCTTGGGCGAGCGGATGCTGGCGCTGGCCGAGCGGCATGGACTGGTCGCAAGTCAGGCCCGGGCCCGGATGTATTGCGGATGGGCAGAGCTGATGACGGATGAGGAAAGCGGCGCAAGGCGCTTTCAGGACGCCTTCGCCCTTCACCAGCGCACCGGAACTGATGACAACCTGACGATCCACAGCGACATGCATGCGCAGGTTCTGGAAAGGGTTGGTGACAGGCACGCGGCGCTTGCAGTCATCGATGCGGCGATCAGTCTTGGCCGGAAAAGCGGTCAGACCTTCTGGCTGGCCGAACTCTATCGCCGGCGTGCCGGGCTGAGGCGTGGCCTTGGTGTCCGCCCCGCCGGTGTCAGCGGCGACCTGACGCGCGCGATTCGTATCGCCGCAGGGCAGGGGGCGGCGTGGCTGGTCGATCGGGCAAGGCTCGATCTGAACGCCGTCGCACGGGGGGGTTAGGCCCGATGCTGCCAGACGCCGGCGACCTTGAAAAATTGCTGGCGGCCCCGGACCCGACACCACCCGAGGCGATGGAAACGGTTCGCCGGATCCTGTCCCGCAAACGCGAATTTGGCATCACGAGGCTAGGTTCCGTGACCGAGCTTGACCGCATCGGCATCCCGGTTGCCCAGGCCGTGCGGCCGCTGTCGCGGTCGGTCAGCGTCAATCAGGGCAAGGGCACCTCCTATCCACAGGCCGCCATCTCGGCCTTGATGGAATCCCTCGAAGGCTGGGCCTCCGAACGGATCCCGCAGGAGCGGGTCAGGCAGGCGGGTTTTCGGTCCATGAACCGACGGGGCCTCTGGTCGCATCTCGCGGTCGAGGGCGACCCGACCCTTGGCTGGATCGAGGGTTGGGATCTTTTCTCCTCAACGGCGGTCTGGGTGCCGCTGGCACTGGTCGACACCGCCTATACCATGCCCTCGCCGCATCCCCTCTGGTTGCCCAGAAATACCGCCGGGCTTGCAGCGGGAACCAGTTGGCGGGGCGCGATCATCCATGCCTGTCTCGAGGTTCTCGAAAGGCATGGGCGCTGCGCGGCGTTGCGAATGCCGCATTTTTTCGACCGCTTTCAGATCGACAGCCGCACGGTTCACGGCGGCAGCGCGGGCGGGATCATCGCCCGCCTGTTTTCGGCGGGCTGTTCGGTCGGCATCTGGTCGATCCCCACGGAACACAGCCTTTCCGCCTATTGGTGCCATGTGATGGAGGGTGAGTTGCAATCACCCCTTGCCCCCTGGCCGGCCGAGGGCTTCGGCTGCGACCTGACGCATGATCGGGCACTGACCAAGGCGCTGCTGGAAGCCTGCCAATCCCGCCTCGGCGTCATCTCGGCCGCGCGCGAGGATGTAGCCGGGCACAACTACCACCATCAGGATGTCGCGGAGCTGTCGGATTGGCGACGGCAACTGGCCCGGCCAGCCTTGCCCTATCGCGCCGCTGGTGACGCAACGCCGCCCGCCGACCCGCTGCCGCTGCTTGCCGAGGCCGCGCGACGTGCCGGGGCAGGGGCTTTGATCGTGGTGTTGCTCCATTCCGACAGCACCGTGCCGGTTCATGTTGTCCGGGTCGTGGCCCCGCCTCTCGAAACCGACCCGGAGTTTCGGCATGGGATATGAGATCGTGGTGTTTCTGGGACCGACCCTAAGCGTCACAGAGGCGCAAACCCACCTCGACGCCCTGTTCCTTCCCCCTGCGGGCAATGGCGATCTGGTCCGTGCGGTGATCGACCATGCCCCGCGGGCGATCGTATTGGTTGATGGCGTGTTCGCCCAGTCTCCGGCGGTTCGCCACAAGGAAATCCTCTGGGCGATATCGCGTGGGGTGCGCGTCTACGGCGCGTCCAGCATGGGGGCGATCCGGGCGGCAGAGTTGGAGGCACACGGCATGGTCGGATATGGGATGGTGTTCAGATGGTATCGCCGGACCCCACTTGCCGACGACGCCGACGTGGCGGTGCCGATGGCGCCCGCGCAACTCGGCTCCTTCCCGCTGGGGAATGCCCTGATCGACATGCGGCTTACGCTGAATAAGGCCCGCCGCGCTGGCGTCATAGCGCCCCACCTCGCGATGTCGCTGGCGGTTCTGGCGCGCCGGCTCCACTATTCCGACAGGAGCTATGCGAAGCTTCTGTCAATCGCGGTGGAGAATGGCGCGGCATCGCAGGATTTGCGCGCGTTGGAGCTTTGGCTTGCGGAGGGCAAACGAAAGCAGAAAGAGGCGGATGCCATCGGATTATTGACATATCTGGCCCTGAACGGAACGCCCCCCGCCGGAGATATGGAAATGGCGGGCTTCGAGCCAACCGAGGCATTCGCCTATGACATGGCCTATTACGACCTCGCGCATGAGGTTCTGGCCGCGGCCGATCGTTGATAGCGACCCCTTACTGGTATATTGTCTGATATGACTACTATCAACTCCGGAAGACGGGGGCGGCATTGGATGCCATGGCAGGTTTCGCGGATGTGGAGCATGAGGCTGCCTCCACCGTCGTTGGAACGCGATTCCTGATTTTTCCCCAACCGCCATTCGTCAACGGATATGACAAGCCCGAGCTTGTCTGGCTTGGCAATTCCTGCGGGGCGATCCTCGCCGGTCCGTCCGACAATCGCATGTATGTGGCCGATCCGGTCGAGGAGAAGCGGCCCTATGGTCTACCGGTCCTGCCGCCTTATCCGGGGCTACTGCACCCCCCTGCCGAACCGGGACCAGATGGGCATTTTGACCATATCCTACCCGGCTCACCCACCTTCCTGTCGGCGCACAGCTATGCCTGCGCGCGTCGCGTTCTGGATATCTGCGAAGGATATGTGGGGCGGCGGATCGGCTGGTTCTTTGAACCAACCTATGCCCGGCTAGAGATCGTGCCGCATATCGCGCATTGGGAAAATGCCCAGTCGGGTTTCGGGTTTCTGGAGCTGGGCGACAGCGATACGCCCACTCCCACCTCCAGCTTTGCTCTGAATTTCGACGCCATTGCGCATGAGATGGGGCATCTCGTCCTGCTCGGCGAACTCGGCATTCCCGACACGAATGGCGATCAGGCGGAGTTCTTCGCGTATCACGAATCCGTCGCCGATTTCCTTTCGCTGGTCAGCCTTCTGCATTTCGACACGGCCATCGACAGGCTGCTGCGCAGGACCGGCGGAAACCTGTTGATCCACAATGAGCTGGACCGTTTTGCGGAACTCAGCGACGAAAGGCAGCTTCGAACGCTGAACCATTCGCTCCGCGCCTCCGATGTCAGCGACGAGGTGCATGACAGGTCCAAACCCTTCGCGGCGGCCCTGTTCGATTGTCTGGTCGAGATCTATCAGACCTTGCTGTTCGAGCGGGGCGTAACCGACCTTGATCCGCGCCGGTTCAGCAATCTGCGCAGGCAGATGACCCCGGCCCTGATCGAGGAGAGCCTGCGCCGCGCCGGCCCGGACTACGAGCGGCGCCATTTCGCGAGCAAGGCCGCGCTGCAGGATGCACGGGACATCGTGGGAGAAACGCTGGTCCGATCCTGGGCCCGCCTCGATCCAGACAGCCTGACCTTCGGGGCGGCGGCAGAGGCGCTTCTTGCTTCGGCCGATCGGGGTCGCGCGCGCCCGTTCGTTGGACAGATCGAAGACTGCATCGGTTGGAGAGGTATTTGGTAGAGGAGTATGGAAAATGGTTGATGAGTATGTCCCTGCACCCGATATGCCGGGGATATATTTCCCGGATATGGTGATCCTTTACGGGGTCAAACTGAATGCTCGGCACGACTATGGTGAGTTTGATGCGGGTGAGCAAGGAAGAGCCACCTTGCGGATGCAATTATGCCGATCTCGCATACCACAGCCCCAAGTCTTATATTCGATCGTGTTGGGATATGGTTATGCCTTCGAAGGGCATTGCTATCGACTGGACGCAAAGAGGATCTTTATCGTGACGGGGGTGGCCGCGCAACCGGCGGTAGGATGCGGCTTTTCTCCCCCAAGTCAGATAGACACTTTCCCACCACCAGACCCGAAAAAACTTGAGCCGGGATTCAGTATGTGGGCCATCCGGTCGACGGAGGAGTTGCTGGAGGTCAGCCTGAGCTATGGCAATACAAAAAGCCTCATACTTGACGCCAATCTGCCGGGTAAGAGGTCGCCGTCATCCTATGCAATCACAGCTTCGCTGGCGCACCGGAACGGTCGCCTCAATCGAGAGTAGGGTTTTCCTTAGTGGAGGAAGAGAAATGCCAATTACTGTTCATATTACGTTCAGGGAAGACCTGAATAATGTCAAAATAAAAGATCTACTTCCCCCCGAGAAGTATGAGCGGATCGCTTCTGCTCCAGAAGGAAACAAGCACACTTTCCATCCTGCTGCCCACAACGGCAAGGCAAAGATTTATATATCCGGCACAACGACCGATGGAGGGAGTTTTATTGACGCCCAGTTGGATGGCCTGGAAGATGGGGGATATTATGATTTTCCGCCAGATTTGAGGTCGATTATTGATGAAATAAGGCAATACGATGATCTGAATGCGCTCACGAAAGGTATCCAGAAACTGATGGGTTAGTTGCCACATTTCTTCGTGGCTCGACCGATCGTCGGTTTATCATGGGACCGCGTGTCCGTTCGGTCGTTGCCGTCGGCGCGACATATCTGCCAATATCAAACACCTCTTGGCGCATCCCTCCACCCACACTAGCATCCACCGCATGACAGACCAGAAAAACATCTGGACCACCCGCGCAACCCGTGTCGACCTGCCGACGACCCTCGGCACCATCCCGCTGGTCGTGGCCCAGCCTGCGACCCCGCGGGGCACAGTGCTGCTGGTCCATGGCAGGAACGGCGCGCCGGAACAGGCACAGATTGCCGAGATCGCCGATGCCTATCTGGCGCGGGGATGGCGGGTCGTTGCGCCGGAATTGCCCCATTCGGCGGCCTTGCCCGGTTCCGGGCCACCAGACCGCGTCACCTTCTCGGGCCATACCGCGGCGGCGGCGGCGGTCTGGGAATGGGTCGCGCGGGTATGGGCGGAAGGGCCGCGGGCATTGGCCGGGCACAGCCTTGGCGGCTTTGCCGTGGCGCATCTGGCGGCGGGAACGCCCGACACGCATCACGTCCTTGCCGTGTCCCCCGTTCTCTCGGGTCCCGCGCTCATCTCCGCACGCGAGGCGATGGGGCCTGCCGCAATTGACGAGGTCCGGCGCGAGGCGCCCGCCTACTTCGCCGAAATGCAGACAGCCGATGTCGGACCCGCCCTGAAGCGGATGACCGCGCCCCTGGCCGTGGTGACAGGCGCGTCGGACGGGCTGATCCCAGTGAAGGATGCCCGCGCCTATTTCGCGGCGGCGCGGGACGGGCGCTTCTTTGCTGCGCTGCCGGACGAGCATCATTGCCCGGCGGGCGCGGCCTGCGGCCGGATGCTGGCCGCCGCGCTTTCGGCGCTAGGGGTCTAGGTGGCCGGTCCCGATCCCGACTGGATCGCGGCGCAGCGGCAGGCTTCGGCCAGTGCGATGCGCAATGCCTGCTCGGCGACCCGTCTGAGCCGTCATCGCGCCGGATTTGGCTGGACGGTGCGGCCTGCCCCCGGCTCGATCCTCGCATCACAGCGTATCGCGAACTGGGACCCGGAGCCGGATTATTTCCACCACTGGATCCGCGATTCCGCCATCGTCCTGCGTGCGGTGCCGCTTGCCATCGCGGCGGATCCTGCCTCGCGGCCGTTCTGGCTGCGCTTCATTGCCGAGTTCATCGGGTTTTCCCTGACGATCTCGGACCCGGATCGCGTGGGTCCCCGGACCAACCCGCTTTGCGCCACGACCCTGCCCAGCCATGAGAAATTCCTGCGCCCAGACGCGGAACTGGCCGCCCTGCATGGGGATGCCTGGCTGGAAGAGCCGCGTTTTGCTGCGGATGGCGGTCCCGACCTTGAACAATGGGGCCGGCCACAGGATGACGGTCCCGCCCTGCGGGCCTCGGCGATGATGAGCGTCCTTGACGCTCTGCCCGAGGTTGCCGGCCCGATGGCGGAGCAATTGATCGCCCGCGACCTTGCCCATGTCTTGCGGACCGCTGCGCGTCCCAGCATCGGTCCGTGGGAGGAAGCGCCGCCGCGCCGCACGACCTTTACGCTGATCGTGCAATGGGACGCGCTCGATCAGGGTCGCAGGCGGTATCCCGACGCGGATGGGAGCATGGAGCGGGCTGCTGATCGGATCGCAAGCGTCATGGATCAGGCGCGGGACGGGCCCTCCGGCGGCTGGCGGGAAAGCGTCGAGGCGCCCGAGGGACGGCTGGACAGCGCGACATGTCTTGCGATCTTGCATGCCCGCCGCATGGTGGGGCCCTTTGCCATGACCGCCGCGCGCACCCGCGCGACCGTCACGGCGCTGGAACTGGGCTTTGCGCATGCCTATCCAATCAGCCATGGTCGTGACGTGCCCGCCATCGGCCGCTGGGTGGGTGACAGTTATTTTGACGGAAACCCGTGGTATCCGACGACGCTGGGCTTTGCCGAATTGCACTATCGGATGGCGGCGGAAACGCTGGATCGCGCGGATTTCGCCAAGGCCGAGGGCTGGATGCGCCTGATCCAGCAGGTCGCGCCACAGCCTGCGGGTCCGCTGCCCGAACAGTTCGATCGGGTCACGGGTGCTCCGCGATCATGCCTGGATCTGACATGGTCGGCGGCGGCATTTCTGGAGGCAGCGGCTGCCCGGGACATGGCCATTCGGGCAATGGCGGGCGCGGCAGATAGGGGGCGGTAAAGCCAAGGGCGCAAAGGCCCCGCCGAATCTCGGGCCGGCCCGAGACCAGCCGCCAGACAAGACCGGAGCGGTGGTTTTCAAGGGCGATGACGATCGGCGCCTGATCGACGGCGAGATGGCTTTTCGCCGCCCAGTCATGCGCCGGGCTGAACGCATCGATGAACCCGGCTTCGCCCCAGATCCAGTCGCCCAGATCATCATGCATATGGCGCAGCACGGGCATCGCCTCATCGGGAACAAAGGGATATGAGCCGATGGCCGCGGTCGGGGTGATGACACCGGTATCCTCGGTCGGTGAATGTGCGACATAGGCGGCGGGGTCGTCGCTGGCGGTCAGGCCCCACAGGCTTTCGCCATAGCCCTTCCAGCCATGCGGGTTTCTCAGGCAGTGATAGCGGTTCACCAGCGCATGGGCGCGGGCCTGCACGCCATAATCGGCATAGGCGTCACGCAATCCGCGCGGGTCGATGCCGAGGAACGGATATTGCGACAAAAACAGTGGCCCGCCCCAGTCAAGGCCCAGCGGCAGGATCGTATTGCCATAGGTTCGCCCGTTCAGGAAGGCGGGGGCCTTCGCCCAGCTTTCGTGATAGGACGTGGCGGGCAGCGGGTGGGTGCGCGAGCCCGTGCCAAGGACGAAGACGGGAAACGCCTCGTTCCAGCCCCGGATCGGCAGGGCGTTGTCGGGCCATGGCCGGTCGGGATGGCGATGCCACATCACGGCCCCGTCCTCGCGCAGATGCGCGGCCCAGTTCACGTCGTCGAACAGCGCCTGAATACGCACGACCAGCGACGGCTCGCGATGGAAATAGCTGGCGGCGCCCAGAAGGCCGGTCATCAGGAAGGCGGTCTCGACCAGATCGCCGCCATCATCCCCCAGCATGAAGGGCAGCACCCTGCCGGTGGAGCCGTCCAGGAAATGCGGGTAGACCCCGTCAAAGCGATCGGCGCGTTCCAGAAATCCCACGATACGCTCAAGCCGGTCCAGCACCTCGCGCCGGGGCCGCCAGCCGCGTTCGACGGCAACGATCTGGGCCAAGAGGCCAAAGCCGGTGCCTCCGGTGCAGACGGTTTCCGTGACGTCGTAGCCAAAGTTGCCCGCGCTGCGTTCGCGGGCCATGCCGCTGACCGGATGGCTCCAGTCGAGGAAATAGGAGGCGCTCGCTTGCGCGATCCGGTCGCGCAGGGCGGCATCGTCAAGTCCGCGGGTCACGTGAGCCATGTCAGTTCCACCATCTGAGTGTCGCGGCTGTTCGGGCCGACATGCAACCGGATCACCCCCGGCTCGCGCACCCATTCGGCACTTTCGAGAGATGGGGCCACCGGATAGCTGAACTGATCCGCGTCGATGCGGAAGGAAACCGTGCGGCGCTGGCCGGGGTCAAGGGCGACCTGCCTGAAATCGATCAGCTTGCGACCCGGTCGCGTGACGCGGGCCACCGGATCGCTGGCGTAAAGCTGGACGGTCTCTACGGTGGGGCGGCTTCCGGTATTCTCAACTCGCACCCGCAACTCGACGGTCTGGCCCGCCTCGGCCACGCCGCGCGACAGGCGGGGCGCGGCATAGCGGACCTCGGTATAGCCGAGGCCAAAGCCGAACGGGAAAGAGGGCACATCGTCGGGCTGATCCAGCCAGCCGGTCAGGAACTTGGTGAAGCGCCCTTTTCCCGGCCGCCCGGTCGTGTCGCAGGCATAGGTCAGCGGCACCTCGCCCGGATGCCGGGGCAATGAGACCGCGAGCCGCCCCATCGGCTCGGCCGCGCCAAAGATCAGGTCCGCCACGCCTTCGGGTCCGGCCACGCCGCCATGCCAGGCATAGAGCAGGGCATCGGCCTCGGCCGCAATCTCTCCGATGGCCAGCGGCCTGCCGGCGAAGACCACCACCAGCAGCGGCTTTCCCGTCCTTGCCAGCGCCGCGATCAGGCGACGCTGCGCCAATGGCAGATCAGGCGAGAGCCGGGACGAGGATTCGCCCGCGTGTTCCTTGGCTTCGCCCACGGCGGCGATAATCACATCCGAGGCGCGGGCCAGCGCCACGGCCTCGGCCAGTTGTTTGGCCTTGCTGCGGCGGTCGCGGATCACGGTGGTGCCGTGGACGTTCAGGCGCTGCTCAAGCCACGGCTCATCCACCACATTGGCGCCCCATGCGACGGCAGGGGCGCGACCCGTCAATGCGGCGATGGCGTCGTTCAGCGGCACCACATCCTCGGCCCGGCCCGAGACGGCCCACGTCCCCAGCATGTTCGCGCGGTCGTTTGCGAAGGGGCCGATCAGGGCGATCCGGGTGTCAGCGGCCAACGGCAGCAGCCCTTCGTTCTTCAGCAGCACCGCCGAGCGCGAGGCGGCAATTCGCGCCAGCCTGCGGCCTTTGGCGCGGGACGGCCTGCGCCCGCCCTTCAGCCCCCGGAAGGGGTCGTCCAGCAATCCCAGCCGGGCCTTGAAGGTCAGGACCCTTCGGCAGGCGCGATCGACAAGCTCCGCAAGACAATCCGCGGAAAAGGACAACCCGGCATCGGGCGCTGTCAGCCCGTTTCCGACAAGCGCCGGCAATTCGCGCAGGTAATCCTCGCCCACCATGTCCATGTCGACGCCCGCATGAAGCGCCCGCGCCACCGAGACGGCGGCCCCGCCCATCCCATGCGCCACCAGCTCCTTCACGCCGGTATAGTCGGACACGACCAGACCGTCGAAGCCGCGCCCGCCCCGCAACCAGCCCTCGATCAGCGGGGCATTCGCGTGCATCGGCAGCTTGTTCACCGCGTTGAAGGCGACCATGACGCTTGCCGCGCCCGCATCCACCCCTGCGGCAAAGGGCGGCAGATAGGTCTCCAGCAGATCCTCCCACGCAAGGCTGACATTGTCGTAATCCCGGCCGCTATGGGGCAGGCCGTAAGCCACGAAATGCTTGAGGCAGGCCGCGACCGAGCCCGGCGTGCCCAGACCCCGGCCCTGAAACCCACGGGTCGCCGCGGTCGCGATGCGCGAGGCCAGCAGGGCATCCTCTCCCGGTCCTTCGGCGACGCGACCCCAGCGGGGATCGCGGCTGATGTCGATCATCGGACCATAGACCTGATGCAGCCCCTCGGCCGCGGCCTCGGACGCGGCGAATGCTGCGGTCCGCTCGATCAGGCGCATGTCCCAGCTGCATGCCATGGCGATGTTCAGCGGAAAGACGGTGCGATGGCCGTGGATCACATCCTCGGCGAAGAACAGCGGAATGCCCAATCGCGAACCGGCCAGCGCGCGTTCCTGCATGGCGCGAGCCGAGGCAAGGGACTTGGTGCCGAAGATCGCGCCAACCTCGCCCCGATCCAGACGCCGTGCCAGCGAGCTTGACTGCTGCGCGCCGGTCAGAAGCCCTTCGCCTGCCGGCAGCAGGTTCAACTGGCCGATCTTTTCCTCGACCGACATGAGCGCGATCAGGCGCTCGACGGCGGGATGGATCTCCATGTCGCCTCTCATGCCGTGGCCCCCTTATTCGGCTGCGTGGCGGACGGCATAGTCGCCGGCGAGAGTTGGGCGGACCGTCCCGACGCCATCGCGAAACTCCAGCATGGCCGAATAGAACGGCTCTCCGTCGGGATCGCAAGGCACGGTTTCGCCATGCTGCACCGCGAGGATGGCCGTGTCGGGCAGGCATTCCCCGAGCGTCAGGTGGAATTCGACCACGGCGTTGACATCCAGCGCCGAGGTCGCCTCGTCCAGCAGCAGGATATCGGGCTTCGCCAGCAGGATGCGGGCGAGGACCAGACGCTGCCTTTGACCGCCGGAGAGGACGTTGCGCCAGTTTCGGCCGCGATGGAGGGCATCGGTCAGGCAATGCACGAACTCACCCAGCCCGACACGCGAGAGGGCCGAGGCGACGGCGATATCGGAATGCGCGCCCTCCGCGTCGGGATAGGTCGTCAGCGCCTTCAGCGACAGGCGGTCGGGAATGTCCGGGTCTTGACCTGCCAGGAACAGATGCGCGCCCCGGTGGATCGCGACCTGTCCCGTGCCATAGGGCCAGATCCCCGCCACGGCCTTCAACAGGCTGCTCTTGCCACAGCCGTTCGGGCCGGTCAGATAGACCCGGTCGCCGGGATAAAGCCGAACCCGCGGCACCTTCAGGAAGGCTGGCATGTCATGGCCGCGATGATGCAGCTGTAGGTCCTGCAGATCCAGAACCGGCCCCCTCTGGTTGCTGGCATATATGATGCGGCTGACGCCCGTTTCGGCATAGAACTCCTGCCGTTCGCGCACGCGCTCGATCGCGGCGGCCAGTTCGGTCAGACGGATCGCATTGGCCTTGAGCGTGGCGATCGCCGGCATCACGTTGATGAACCACGAAAGTTCGCCGATCAGTTCCGCCGTCAACTCGCTGCTGGCGACGAAATTGCGGAAACTCAGATTTCCGGCCATGTAGGAGGGCAGCGCTGGAAGGTAAGAGAGCAGGCGTGCCGAAAGGAAGCCGTAGAACCCGTTGAAAAGCATCAGGCCCGCTTCCAGCCAGTTCTGCTTGCCCCAGGTCCGGTCGAGGTCGGCATAGAGCCCCTGATTGATCCTGCCCTGGATACGCTCGCCCCGGCTGGCGGCCATCTGGTCGACGCGGTTCAGCATTCCGCCCCATTCGCCGCGCCATGCACCGTCGTGGCGCTGCCGCTGGATGGTCAGCCGCTCCAGAATACGGCCCAGCTTCCATGCGATGAAGGTGATCGCGGGAACGTAGACCGCAACAAGCAGCAGGCACAGCAAGGCCGAGCCATAGTGACCCGGAACAAGATCGACGCGCGACGCGGCCTCCGGTCCCAGCCAATCCCGCAGCGTGTTGTTCCCCATTGCGCCCCAGCGATCGAGGAAGGGAACCGGCTGGCTGCGCTCCATCAGGGCATGCGAGACGAACCAGATCGCGGCGAGCGCCCCCCAGAGACCCATCGCAAGACCGATGAGGCCGCCATAAAGGTTGGCCGAACAGACATCGACGCGCTGGTCTATGGCATCCGGCAGCCGCGATTTCCCTTCCGCCGTGGAACGGTCGCTCATCAGGTCCAGGGCGATGCGCCCATCGGTCAGGATCGCGTCGTTGAACTGCCCGACCAGCCAGCCGCGCGCCCGGCGATGCAGCGTGGAGGAGGTCAGGTGCCGGAGCGCGACCCCGGCAATCCGGCCAAGGAAAATCGCCAGATAGACCGCGCCCGCCAAAAGGATCGTCTGCGCGGGGTTGGTTGCCGCATCCGCGGTATGGAAATTCGCGAGCGAGGCCAGAAAATCGGCGCTTGCGAGGGCGACCCAGACGCTTGCCTTGCTGAGCAGCGTGGTCAGGACAAAAATGATCAGGGTAAGCAGCCACGCTTCGCGCCAGCGTTCGGATAACCAATACGCAAACAATAAACCCCAAAATCGACTTAAACGTTTCACCCGCTTGCCTTTCGGGTGCCGGAACACGGCCACGCTTCCCCACAGCAACAGGGTTGCCCATGGGCCGAGATCGGCACATTGTTTGAAATATTTCAGCCGTTTTGCCCGACTCCTCGGGAATGCGACCGCTCTATGAGGAAAGCGTAACAAACGAAATCGTCGGCAGTAAATCGCCGATTGCGATGCCGCAGCTATATTCTTAGTCAGGTTTTAGACGATTCATGGCCGGATAGTGGGTCGTGACAGGAAGATCCTTGCCTTCCTCGTCATGCTCCAGCGGGGCGACGCAGGCCTGCTCGTGGCAGGGGGCATGCCGGCGGGGTCTGGCAACCGGTTAAACTGCATCAAAAAATGCATCCTGAAGGCGGCAAGCCGCGTTTACCGCAAGCAGAGGGAGATGGCAGGTTTTCGCCGTCCTGCGACGGAACGGTTCATGTTTCCAAAGGGCCGCGTTCGCTTCGACCCGGCGAGCCGGGCTGTTGCCTTTGCGCCCCAGTCTGGCGGGAAAATCCCCTTTGCTGCCGTTTCCCTGCCTCTTTGCCGGCTTGAGCGATAGATGCGCCTTCCATAAATCACAATCCTTCATATGATGAGGTATAGAAAGAGGATCTATCGCTCATGCGCTGGAACTGGACGCTGCCCGGCTGGCCGCATTTCGACTATGACGCCGCCGCGCTGGAGCCGCTGGAGCGAAGCTTCCTGCTGTCCTCGGGCGAAATCCTCGGTGCGGTGCGCCATGTTGGAGGCGAGGAGCGCGACCGGCTCCGCATCGAGCTTCTGAGCGAGGAGGCCATGCGCACAAGCGCCATCGAGGGGGAGACGCTGGACCGGTTCAGCGTCCAGTCCTCGCTGCGTCGCCATTTCGGCCTTGCCACCGACAGCTATCCCCTCAAACCGCGCGAGCAGGGGATCGCCGAGATGATGGTGGATGTCTATTCCGGCTTCTCGGCCCCCCTCGATCACGAAACGCTGTGGCGCTGGCACGCCATGCTGCTGTCGCATGATCGGGGCCTTGAGGCCGTCGGCGCCTATCGGCGGCATGACGAGGCGATGCAGATCGTCTCCGGGGGCGCCCAGCGGCCGAAGGTTCATTTCGAGGCGCCGCCCTCGGCCCGCGTGCCAATCGAGATGCAGGGCTTCATCGACTGGTTCAACCGGACCGCGCCGGAGGGCGAGACGCCGCTTCCGGCGCTGACCCGCGCGGGGCTGGGTCATCTGTATTTCGAGAGCATCCACCCGTTCGAGGACGGCAATGGGCGGATTGGCCGCGCCCTGGCCGAAAGGTCGCTGGCGCAAAGCATCGGCCAGCCCAGCCTGATCGCGCTGGCCTATACGATCGAGCGCGACCGGAAAGCCTATTATGACCAGCTCGAAGCGCATCAGCGCAGTCTTCACGCGACCGGCTGGCTGGTCTGGTTCGCGAAAACCGTCCTGCACGCGCAGCAGGTGACGCTGGAGCGCGTCGGCTTCTTCATCTCCAAGGCGCAGTTCTATGACCTGCATCGCGATCGGATGAACCCCCGGCAGGGCAAGGCCATCGAGCGGATGTTTCGCGAAGGCCCGGCAGGTTTCAAGGGCGGTCTGAGCGCCGAGAACTACATCGCGATCACCGGCACCTCGCGGGCCACAGCGACCCGCGACCTGCACGGCCTTGTCGAACAAGGCGCCCTGACCCGGACAGGCGAGCGCCGGCATACGCGCTACTGGCTGAACCTGCCGGGGTGAGGGCCGTTGCGCCTCAGGCGGGAACCGCGATCCGCTCCTCGGCCCCGACGGGCGCCAGACCGAAATGCTCGCGCAGGGTGCGGCTGCGATATTCGCGCCGGAACAGCCCGCGCTTCTGCAGCACCGGCACCACCTCGGAGGCGAAAAGTTCGAGCTGCTGGTAGATCACCGGCGGCATGACGTTGAACCCGTCCGCCGCACCCGATGTGAACCAGTCCTCGATCACGTCGGCCACGCGCTCGGGGGTGCCCGCCACGGTCAGGTGGCCACGGGCTCCGGCAAGCTTTTGCAGCAATTGGCGCATGGTCAGCCCTTCGGAAAGCGCGGTCCGGGCGTAGCCCATGGCACGGCTTTTCGACGCCTCGACCGAATCCGGGTCCGGGAAGTCGCTTGCGCGAAGCGGCCGGTCCAGCGGCACCTCGCTGAAGTCGTGGCCGCTGAAGCGCGCCGAAAGCCGGGTCAGCCCGATTTCGGGTGCGGTCAGCGCGTCCAGTTCCTCGAACACCCGGTCGGCCTCGGCCTGCGTCGATCCGATGGCGGCGCTGATGCCCGGCAGGACCACCACATCCTCGGGCCTCCGGCCCATCGCCCCGGCGCGTGCCTTGACGTCGGAATAGAACTCCTGCGCGGTGTCCTTGGCCAGATGTGCGGTAAAGATGACCTCGGCCCATTCGGCCGCGAAGGAACGTCCGTCCTCGGATTGGCCCGCCTGCACATAGACCGGGCGGGCCTGCGGGCTTGCGGGCACGTTCAGCGGGCCCCGCGTGCTGTGGAACGGGCCGCGATGGTTCACCGGCAGGATGCGCGCCCCGTCGGAATAGACACCCGAGGCGCGGTCATCGACCAGCGCATCGGCGGGCCAACTGCGCCACAGCGCGTCGACGGCCTGCATGAAATCCTCGGCCATGCGATAGCGGGCGGCGTGGCTCGGCTCGGCATCATGGCCGTAATTCAGCGCGGCCTGCGGCGCCCATGAGGTGACGATGTTCCAGCCCGCCCGACCGTTCGACAGGTGATCGAGCGTCGCGAACTGGCGCGCCAGCGTATAGGGATAGCTGTAGGTCGTCGATGCCGTGCCGATCAGGCCGATCCGCTCGGTCACGGCGGCCAGAGCCGAAAGCAGCGTGATCGGCTCCAGCGCGCCCGAGGCGATCAGCGCCCCCGAGGCAGGCGCGACCAGCGCATCGGCAAGAAAGACCGCGTCCAGCTTTGCCGCCTCGGCGATGCGCGCGGCCTTGGCGTAAAGCGCAAGGTCGGTCAGCGATTCCGGGGCGGAATCGGGATGACGCCACGCGCTTTCATGGTGGCCGCGCGGCATCAGGAACAGGTTCAGGTGAAGTTCTCGGGTCATGTCTTGTCTCAAACCAGGTCGTTTTCCACGCCCAGGCTGGCAAGCAGCCTCAGGCGCAGGCTTTCGAAATCGGGATGGCTGGTGCGGCGGGGATGGGGCAGCGGCACGGCGTGATCCTCGGCGATGGTGCCGCCCCGCAGGACGAGGATGCGGTCCGCCAAGAGCAGCGCCTCGTCCACGTCATGGGTGACGAGGATCACGGTGGGGCGCTGCCGTTCGACCAGCCGGAACAGCAGGGCGTGCATCTTGAGCCGGGTCAGCGCATCCAGCGCGCCAAAGGGCTCGTCCGCCAGCAGAAGTTCGGGGCCGCGCAGAAGCGACCGGGCAAGGGCGGCGCGCTGCTTCTGCCCGCCCGACAGCGTGCCCGGCCATGCAACGGCCTTGTCGCCGATGCCCACCGCCTCAAGCATCGCCTGTGCTTCCGGGGTCGCCTGCGCCTGCCGCAGGCCCAGCGTCAGATTGTCGATCACGCTGAGCCACGGCAGCAGCCGCGCGTCCTGAAACAGGACCGAGACGCTCTGCGGCACCGCATAGCTGCCGCTGCTTTCCGCGTCGTCGTCCAGCCCGGCCAAGGCCCGCAGCAGGGTCGTCTTGCCCGAGCCGGACTCGCCCAGCAGCGCCACGAACTGGCCGCGCGGGATGTCCAGCGTCACATCGCGAAGCACCGCGCGCCCCTTGAAGGAGCGGGTCAGGCCCCGCGTCGAGACCGTTCCCCTGAAGTCATGGATTGTCATTGTCCGATAGACCTCCGCCAGGACAGCGCGCGGGCTTCGAGGACGCGGACGACCGCGTCCGAAATCAGCCCCAGCGCGGCATAGATGAAGATGCCGACGACGATGATGTCGGTCTGGCCCCAGTCCCGCGCGCGGTTCATCAGATAGCCGATGCCGGTCTGGGCGTTGATCAGTTCAAGCACGACCAGCGAAGTCCAGCACAGAGTCACGGCGAGGCGCAACGAGACGAAGAAACCCGGCAGCGCGCCCGGCAGAGCGACCTTGCGGATGAATTCGGACCGGGTCAGGCCCAGCGTGCGGGCAAGCTCGACATGGCCGATGTCGATGCCGCGCAGCGCGGCATGGGTGTTGATATAGACCGGCACCAGCACGGCGGTGAAGATCACGAAGATCTTCATCACCTCGCCGATGCCCAGCCACAAGATGACCAGCGGGATCAGCGCAAGCGTGGGGATGGCGCGCTTGACCTGCACAAGCCCGTCGATCAGCACCTCGCCCGTCCGGGTCAGGCCCGAGGTCAGCGCAAGGACCGGACCCGCCGCGACGCCCAGGAACAGCCCGGAATAGGCCCGGCCAGCCGAGGCCGCGAGATGCGGAAGCAGGCTGCCATCGGCGATCATCGCAATCCCGGTCGCCACGGCGGTCGAGGGCGCCGCGAGGGTGTAGGGAGAGAGCAGCCCCAGACGCGAGGCAGCCTCCCACAGGACCACCACCAGCAGCGGACCGATCAGGCGCATGCCACGGGGCAGCTTGCCCGGGGTCAGGGCCACCGGGCGCGGGGGCGTGGGACGGTCGCGGCCAAGCGGCGCCGATATTGCGCGGTCAGGGGACATGTCGTTCATGGCATTCCTTTCCGGGTCAGCGTTCAGCTTTGATCACCGCATCGAAATCGGGCGAGAACGAACCCTTGGCATCGAATGCCTCGGGCAGTTCCCCCGCTTGCGCCAGCGTGTCGATCAACCGCTGGTGATGCGGGATCGCCTCCTCCGAGGTCTGGAACTGCATTGGTGATTGCGAGGCGAGGATGGCGGCGGTGTCCTCGGCCGGGATGCGCTGGAAGTCGGTGTAGTATTCCTTGCCCCATTCTTCGCGATGTTCGTTGCTCCAGCCCGCGGCGCGGGTGGCGGCGGCGAGGAACTCGGCAATCGCGGCATGTTTGGCGGGATCGGCCAGCGCCTCGGGGCGGGCGTAGACATACCAGGTGCCGGGCAGCAACTCGCGTTCGCGCGGGTCCGAGACGGCGGCGGCGCCGATCTGCTTTGTCAGCCGCGTCACATGGGGCTCCTGCAGCACGGCGACATCGACCGACCCGGTGCGGATCGCATCGGGCAAGTCGGCCACGCGCAGCGGCACGGGGGTCACGTCGTCCAGTGTAAGCCCGGCCCGGTTCAGCGCCTCGATCAGGAAAACCTGACGGCCTGATCCCTCGATATAGCTGACGCGCTTGCCGCGCAGGTCGGCGAGATCGTCGATCTTCAGGCCCGGACGGGTGGTCAGGATATATTCGGACCGCTCGCGCGAGACCGAGACGACGATCGGCAACAGCGTGCCCGAGGCGCGGGCCTGAATGGGCGGCGTGTCCCCGACATAGGCCAGATCCAGCGCGCCGGCCCGCATCGCCTCGAGGATGGCCGGCCCGCCCGAGAAATTCGGGAGTTCCAGTTCCGAGGTGATCTTCTCCTCCTCGCCGCTCGCGGCCAGCAGGTTGCGGATCAGTTCGCTTTGATCGCCCACGACCAGCCGGGTGCCCTCGGGCACGGTCTGGGCCATCGCCCCGCCCGCAAGCAGAAGCGATGCGGCGAGGGTTTTGAGGGTGGTGGTCATCGACGGCATGGGTTCATCCAACTGGCTGTATCTGGAGAAGATAATTCTCTGCCTGTCGAACTACTTCAATATCTACTGATGCGATCGTGTATTTTTGAAAGAGACCATCTGTCCGGGCAGGTCGGGGGAGACGAACCTTCCATTCGTCGCCGCCTGCAGAGCAAAATTTTCCGTGACGAAAAGGCCGCGCACGGATTCGGCGCGTCATGGGCCTGATTACTCGCGCGGAGGGTCCGAAATGCAAATGGGGCCGCGTCGTGACGCGACCCCAATGGCCGGGCTTTGCGGGGATCAAGCACGCGGCGCGTGCCGCTCCACGCGGTCAGTAGGCGACGGTGAACCGCGACCGGGAATGCTTGGGCGTCTCCAGTTCGTCCACCATCGCAATGGCGTAATCCGAATAGCCGATCCGGCTGACCCCGTCCTTGTCCACCAGAAGCTGATCCTTGCCCGAGCGATAGGCGCCGCGCCGCGGTGCCGCCTCGATCAGGGCGGCGGGCGACAGGAAGGTCCAGTCGATCCGGGTTTCGCCGCGCAGGGTGTCGAGGAAATCGATGCCGCTCTGGCCGAAGGGCCGCCATGCCTCTGGGAATTCCGGGGTATCGAACAGCCGGACACCCGGCGCCACCTCAAGGCTGGCCGCGCCACCCGTGACGAGGAAACGGGCCACTCCTGCCTTGTGGAGCGCCGCGAGCAGGGTCGCCGCCGGGACGTCGTGGTGAAGCGCACTGATCACCGCGTCCGACCCCTTGATCAGTGCCGCAAGCGCATCGGCATCCGACGCATCACCAGCTTTCGCGGTGACGCCCTCGATGGCCGGAATCCGGTCGGGATTGCGGGCGATGGCCGTGACCTCGTGCCCGCGCGAGGCGAGTTCCCTCACGATCTCCGAGCCGATGTTTCCGCTTGCGCCGAGGACTGCAACTTTCATGGGACTATTTCCTTCGATTTCATTCGTATTGGGACGTGCCGCCGGAGCCGGGCCAGCCCGGAACCGCCGGAGCATCCGCGACCGGCTTGGGCGAGGACGGGGGCAGGGCGCAGAAACCATCCGCGCAAAGGCCCATTCCAGTGGCGTCGCCGGATGGGGAAAGGAGGACAAGGCCTCCGATCGCGGGCGTTTCGGGTTTCTTGCGGTCCGTCATGCCGTTTCCTTCTCGGCCGCGACCTTGCGGATCGCGTCCAGAAACGTCTGCGGCTCCTGCGCGCCCGACAGCCCGTATTTTCCGTCGAGGACGAAGAAGGGAACGCCACTGACCCCGATCCGGCGCGCCGTCTCGATATCGGCGTCAACCGCCCCGGCAAATTCTCCGGCATCGAGCGCGCGGGTTACATCCGCCCGGTCCAAGCCGACCTCGGCCGCTAGATCGGCGAGGTCGTCACCATGTCCGATATGGACGCCGTCGCTGAAATGTGCCCGCAGAAGCCGCTCCTTCATCTCGGGCTGCTTGCCCTGCTGCTTGGCGAGGTGGAGCAGCTCATGCGCCTTGCGGGTATTGGCGATGCGGTTGGTCGCGAAGTCGAAGGTGATGCCCAGTGGTTCGCCGACCTGCCGCAACTGCCGGTTCGAGGCCGCGACCTGATCGGAGGACCAGCCATAACGGCCCGAAAGATAGTCGTCGTGGCTGCCGGGGAAATCCTCGGGCATGTCCGGGGCAAGCTGGAAGCTGTGATATTCCACTACCACCTCCGGCGCGCCTTCCTGCTGTGCAAGCGTCTCCAGCGCCGCTTCAAGCCGGTGCTTGCCGACATAGCACCACGGACAGGCGAGGTCCGACCAGATGTCGATCTTGACGGTTTGCTTCACGATGGTCGCCTTTCTTCGGACAAACAGAGCGTTCCCTGCCGCTCCGTGTTTCGGATCAGGTCTGCAATCTGGACCTTTCCGAGAGAGCTATGGTATCGATATGCGGCCTGCAAGAAGTCAGACCGATCTGATCAGGTCATCGCGGCGTGACCACGAAAAGGGCCGAAGCCATGAAGATGCTTGAAGCTTATCGCGACGCGCTGAGTTCCGGCGCTCGTCCGCAATGCCCGATCCGCGATGTTCTGGACCGGATCGGCGATCAATGGAGCCTGCTGATCCTTGTCGCCTTGGGCGAGGGGGAGATGCGCTTCAACGAGTTGGGGCGCGCCATTCCCGACGTGTCCAAGCAAATGCTGTCCCAGACACTGAAGCGGCTTGAGCAGGACGGTCTCATTGACCGCCGCGTTTTCGCTGAGGTTCCCGTGCGGGTTGAATACGCTTTGACCGATCTGGGCCATTCGCTGCTGGTGCCGGTGGGCGCGCTGGTGAAATGGGCGAATGAGAATTATCCGCGCCTGCTGCAATCCCGCGAAGCCCGCCGCGCGTAACAGTTTATCGCCGTGGTCAGAGACGCACGTCCGGTCGGGGAGAGCCGGGCGTGCGCGGGTGCATCACGACAGGTGATGCACCTCCTGCAGGCCGTAGACCGGCGTATCCAGACCCTCCAACCGGGCCTTGAGCTGCAGGGCGAGATAGAGCGAATAGTGCCGCGACTGGTGCAGGTTGCCGCCGTGGAACCACAGGTTCTCCTGCTGGGTCGGCTTCCACATGTTGCGCTGTTCGCCTTCCCACGGACCGGGATCCTTGGTCGTGGCTGAGCCGAGACCCCAGACCTTGCCGACCCTGTCCGCCACCTCCGGGCTGATGAGGTCGGCGGCCCAGCCATTCATCGACCCGAAGCCGGTGGCCAGCACGACCAGATCCGCCTCGAGGCGCGTGCCGTCGGTCAGGACCACGGCATCCTCCTCGAAATGGTCCACCTGTCCCTTCTTCAGCTTCACCTCGCCGTCGATGATCAGCTGGCTCGCGCCCACGTCGATATAATAGCCCGAGCCGCGGCGCAGGTATTTCATGAAAAGCCCTGATCCGTCATCGCCCCAGTCCAGATCGAAGCCCGCCTTTTCCAGCCCGGCATAGAATTCCGCGTCGCGCTCGCGCATCTGGTCGTAAAGCGGGATCTGGAACTCATGCATGATCCGGTAGGGCAGCGAGGCGAAGATCATGTCGGCCTTTTCGGTCGTGACCCCGTTCGCCACCGCCTCCTCGGAATAGAGCGCACCCAGCCCGATATCCATCAGAGTGTCCGAGCGCACGATATGGGTCGAGGACCGCTGCACCATGGTGACATCGGCCCCGGCCTCCCAAAGTGCTGCGCAGATGTCATGGGCCGAGTTGTTCGAGCCGACCACGACCACCTTCTTGCCCGCCCAGGCATCCGGGCCGTCATGCTGCGACGAGTGCTGGATCGTGCCCCCGAAACTGTCCATTCCCGGGAATGAGGGCATGTTCGGCTTGCCCGACATGCCGGTGGCAAGAACCAGTTGGGTGGGGTGCAGCGTGATCTTTTCGCCGTCGCGATTCACCTCGACCGCCCAGGTTCCCGAGGCCTCGTCGAAGCTCGCTTTCTCCACCTTGGAGCGGGTCCAGTAGTTGATCTCCATGACCTTGGTATACATTTCCAGCCAGTCGCCGACCTTGTCCTTGGGCGTGAAGACCGGCCAGTTGTCGGGAAACTTGATGTAGGGCAGGTGGTCGTACCAGATCGGGTCATGCAGGCAGAGCGACTTGTAGCGGCCGCGCCACTGGTCGCCGGGGCGGTCATGTTTGTCCAGAACGATGGTCGGCACGCCAAGTTGACGCAACCGGGCGCCAAGCGCGATCCCGCCCTGACCGCCGCCGACGATCACGGTATAGGGCTGGGTGTCATAGCCAAGCGAGGCGTCCTCGCTCTCGCGGCGCTCTTTCCAGCTCGACCGGCTCTTGCGCGCGCCATGCTCGGCCCCCATCGGCCGGCGCTTGCCGCGGCTTTCCTCGAAACCCTTCAACTCCTGCAATGCCGTGAGCAGGGTCCAGATGCGGTCGTCCTTCAGGCGCATGAGGCCCCACCCGCGGCCGGCCGCGGTTTCGAAGGTGATCCATGCGGTGATGACGCCGTTCTCCTCGGTGGGAACCTCTCCCTCCTGAAGGCGGAAATTGCCGGGCCGGGTCAGGGGCAGTTGCTGCGAGAGCATGTCGGCGACCGCCTCGGCACCTTCCACCGTCTTCAGGTTCCAGGTCACGGCCACCAGATCGCGCCAATAGCTGTCGGTGGCGAAAAGCGCCTTGGCACGCGCGACATCGCCCTCCTCCAGCGCGGTGTTGAGCGTATCCAGCACGGCCTGTATGCGGCCGGTCATGGTCGAATCGAGCATCGCGTCTCCTCCTCTGAGCGTTTTGCTTGAGGGGGGAGTATCGCGGTCCTCCGGTCCCGCGATCCATCACGAGATGACCTCGAAGCCCGGAAAAACGTCCGCTGCATTGCGGCATGTTGCACGCGCAACGCGGCGCAACAGGTCAGGCCGGCGGTTGCAACCCGGCCCGGCGCAGGCGGCGCAGGATGGTCGAGCGGTTGACCCCCAGACGCCGAGCGGCGCGGGACATGTTCCAGCCGCAGGCCTCCATGACCTGCTCAAGCGGCTCGTCGCCCTCGGGCGTGTGCATCTCGGCCCCGATCGGGGCGGGCAGGTCCGGCAGGTCGATCACACGCCCCTCGCAAAGCGCGATGGCGACGTCCAGCACCTGTTCGAGCTCGCGGATATTGCCGTGCCACTGACGGCCCAGCAGATCAGCGCGGGCCGAGGGCGACAGGCGAATGTCATCCGGCGCGCGCCGCCGCAGCAATCTGTCGATGAGCCAGCCGAGGTCGCGTCGTTGCCGCAGCGGCGGCAGCCTCAGCGAGGTCCCGATCAGGCGGTGGAACAGCGGCCGTGGCAGATCCAGCATGCCGGGCGCGAGACATGTGGTCGCCAGCGGTCTCAGCCCGCCGCAGCCGTCCAGTATCGCCGAAAGCGCGGCTGCCGTTTCCTCGGGCAAGTCCTCGACCCGGCGCAGCAGCAATGTGGTCGGCCCAGAGACATCGCGGCAGGCATCGCGCAGCGCCCCCGCCGACAGACCCGCACAATCGAGGGCCAGAAAGCCCCGCGCCGCCCCCGCCATGTGGATCGCGCGGACCAGCTTGGTCTTGCCCGTCCCGGTCTCCCCGCTGATCAGCAGCGGCACGCTGGTGCGGGCGAGCTTTTCCGCCTGCGCGAGGAGTTGCATCATGGCCGGATCGTCACCCGCAAGGCCGGCAAGCGGCCCCGAAATTCGCAGGCTGCGCGCAGGGCTTCGCGGGGCCTGCGGCGCAATGGCATGCCCGAACAACGCGCCGCCATCGCGCATGCTGATGACGCGATCCTCGGTCGGCCGGTCGCGCATCAGGTCGGGAAGATCGTCCACCGTCAGCCCGAGAACCTCGTCGATCCGCCGTCCGATGATCACGCCGCCATCCTGAAACAGTCGGCGCGCCCCGCGTGTATAGCCGAGGATCCGCCCCGATCCGTCCAACCGTACCGCCGCCTCGGGATCGACATCGAGGAATTCGGGACTGTCGGAAAGGCGCAGCACCCAGTCGCGGCGGCTTTCGGCCATGAGGTTCGCCATCTCGACCCGCCGGGCGGCATTGGTGACAAGACTCATGGCAAGGTTCTGGCTGCGCTTCGGCGTGGGCGATCTGAGAAGCGAGATGTCGAGGACCGCGGCCAGCCCGCCGAGGCTGTCGAAGATCGGGGCGGAAGTGCAGCTCAGGGGCGTATGGGCATTCCCGAAATGGTCGTCCTGATGCACCGTCACCGGCTCCTGCGTCACGATGCAGGCGCCGACGCCACAGGTGCCGGCCAGATCCTCGGACCAGTTCGACCCAAGATGCAGCCCGGCGCGGCGCAGATCGTCAAGAAACAGGTCGTCGCCGAAGAAGTCGACGCAGATGCCCTTCGCATCGGTCAGCAGCAGGACATAGTTCTGGCCCGCGACCTGCCGAAACAGGCTTTGCAGGCTTGAACGGGCGGCCCCGATCAACCATTCCGCCTGCTTGCGGTGATCGCGAAGCTCGGTCTCGGTCACGATATGGGCGGGGTCCTTGCGTGTCGGGTCCATGCCGTAAAGCTCGACACAACGCCGCCACGATGCCGAGACAAAGCCGTCGCGCCCGGTCTGGGTGCCATCCAGCACCTGCGCGATCTCTTCGACATGATGGCGATCCGTCATGGCATGCCGTCCTCCCCAAAGGCGAGACTAGCACAAGGTTGGTGAGCCGGGAGCGTAGACTTTCGTCGCCGTCCGCTTCCCTCCCGGTTGAAACTTTTTCATTCTGCTGAAATTTTGCGCGAAAATGAATCGTGAGTCGCGCAGCGTGCATATTTTAAGGTCACTGGGGCCAGCGGTCGCCCATGTATCGCCCGGCGAAGCCATTCGCGCGGGTCTGGGGGCTCTTGCCGGTCTGGGCGTGACCGGACTGTTCCTGCTGTCACCCAGCATTGATCTGGACCTTGGCCTCTATCTGGTCGCACCCTTCGGGGCGAGTTCGGTGCTGCTGTTTGCCGTTCCGAACAGTCCGTTGGCGCAACCTTGGTCCGCGATTGTCGGAAACACGTTGGCCGCGCTGATCGGCGTGGCGGTTTCCATGATGATCGTGGATCCCGCGATGCGGGTCGCTGTGGCGGTCGGGCTGACCATTACCGCGACGATCCTGTGCCGCGCCGTTCATCCTCCGGCGGGCGCAGTTGCCATGACCGCCGCGATGAGTCCTGCGGCCATCGATCATCTGGGATTCTGGTTTGCCCTTGCGCCCATCGGGGTCGGGACAGCTATCCTCGTCATGCTTGCGATGGTCTATGCGCGCCTCACCGGACGTCGCTATCCGTTCCGGCAATTCGACGATCCAAGCAAGCACCACACCGCGGACCGCAATCCGTCAGAGCGGCTGGGGCTGTCGGAGGGGGAGCTGACAGGCATCCTTGAACGCTACAGGCAGTCCTTCAACCTCGGGGTCGAGGATCTGGCCCGCCTGATCGGCGCGGCGGAATTGCAGGCGGCATCCCACGCGACCGGCCCCTTGACTGCCCAGGATATCATGTCCCGGAATTTGATCACGGTTGGTCCCGACACGGCGCTTGGCAAGATTGGGGAACTGTTCAAGAAGCACAGGTTCACCTCGCTTCCGGTGGTCGGGACGGATGCCCATTTTCTGGGCGTCATTTTCCAGATGCACCTGATCACCCAGGCGCGGGAGGACGCGCTCAGGCTGCATTGGGGCTACCTCTCGGCGCTCAAGCGTCTTCTGGACCGGGAGAGGCTGAAGCCGGTCAAGGCAGGCGACATCATGGATATGGCCGGTCCGCGCGCGACACCCGACACGCCGGTCGGGGCGCTGCTGCCCATGATGGCCGACGGGGAAGTCGATGCCGTGCCGGTCCTCGACGATGGGCGCATCGTCGGGATCGTCACGCGCACCGATCTGATTGCCGCACTGGCACGCACCGCCGTGCGGAGTGCCTGATCCGGTTGTCGGGACTACTCCGACTGCGGCACGGGTTTGCGTTGCAGGGGAAAGCGGCTGCGGGAAAGCACGGTTCCCGCTTCGTCAAACGTCAGGCGCAGCGCCCGATCCTCATAGCTGAACGTCACCCGGAACCGGCCCGCGTCCTCATCCTGACCGCGTTCATATTTCGCGGTGATCTTGCGATCCCGCATCAGGCTTTGGACTGCGGTGGGATCCAATGCGAAGGCATCGGCAATGATGGCGGCATCTATCTGGATGCCGGCGTTCGAGATTTCGATCTGTCCTTTCCGGGGCCATTCGGTCATATCGCAACTCCGATTCCGGGAAGCGCGACATCGGCGAGGGTCGCGCCATTCAGGTCGGCCAGAAAAGCGCGCTCTGCCGAGCGCAGCCGGCCCTTCAGGCGGCAACAGCCTCCGATCGTGCAATCCCCTCCATCCGCGGCGAAACATTCGACGAGGGGTTGGCCTTCCTCCAGAAGCGCGATGACATCACCCAGGCGGATCTGATCCGCGGGCCGGGCCAGCGTCGCGCCCCCGCCACCGCCGCGGCGCGTGTCGACAAGGCCGGCCCGCGCCAGATGTTGCATGATCTTGGCGAGGTGATTTCGCGACAATCCATATTCTCCGGCAAGTTCCGCGGTGGAAAATGCCCGGTCCGGCTCGCTCGCCATACGCATCAGCATGCGAAGTCCGTAATCGGTAAAGGTGGTCAGACGCATGTTTCGTCTCTGAATTGGTATTTACAATACTTATTAAGCCGCCTAGAAAATATTGCAACCAGAGATGGGGGAGACTCGCATGTCTGAGGCGGATTTGTCCGGCGTTTCCGACAATCTGGCCGACAGGATCCGCGTCAAGCGGATCTACCGCGCCGCGCAGGCCTCGGACGGGCGGCGCATCCTTGTCGACCGGCTGTGGCCGCGCGGCATTTCAAAGGACAGCGCAGACCTCTTCGCCTGGGAAAAGGAGATCGCCCCCAGTGATGCCTTGCGACGCTGGTTTCACGCGGACCTGCATCGCTGGGAGGAGTTCGAGCTAAGATACCCCCAGGAGCTGGATGCGATGCCGGATCTGGTCGCGAAGGTCGCGGGCTATGCTGCGGACGGGGTGGTCACGCTGCTCTATGCAGCCAAGGATGAGGAGCGCAATCATGCGCTTGTCTTGCAGGACTATCTGCGTCGATCGCTGCAAGCGGGGAGGCGCGCGTGACGACCTCCGGGCGTGACGGCGGGGAAAACCCGGTGGGCGACGACCATGACAGCTTCCGCTGCCGCAGCGGCTTTTCATCGCCGCCCTGTTTTGCGGCCGACATCGCGCCGGATTATTTCGACCCGCTGGCGGTCGATCCGGAGCAGGCGCGCGACGTCGCGCGCTGGCGCAAGGCTGAACGAGAACGCCTGCGCGACCTGCGGATGGCCCTGAGCGCAGGCGAACGCAGGGCGTCCGGCGAAGCGCTGGCGCGCCACCTGAAGCGGATCCTGCAGGATCACTTCGATACCGCGCGGGGAATGATCTTCTCGGCCTATTGGCCCATCAAGGGCGAGCCTGACCTGCGCCCGCTGATGGCCGAACTGCATGAGGCCGGGGTGAAAATTGCCCTGCCGCTGGTCGAGACGCGGTCGGCACCCCTGACATTCCGCCGCTGGACGCCCGCGACGCGCATGGCGCATGGCGTCTGGAACATCCCCGTTCCTCCTCCGGAAGCTCCTGCCGTCATGCCGGACATCGCGCTTGCCCCGCTTGTCGGCTGGACCGAGGATGGATACCGCCTTGGCTATGGTGGGGGATATTTCGACCGGACCCTTGCTGCACTCCGGCCCAAGCCTCTGGTCATAGGGGTGGGTTTCGAGGCGGCGAAACTGGCCACCATCTATCCGCAACCCCACGATATCCGCCTCGACATGATCCTGACCGAGGCCGGGATTCGAACCGGACGAGAGTTGAAATGACGACCACTGCAGAGCAGATGCGGGCATGGCGAGGCCCAGCCGTCCTCACCTACGGGTTTCGCCCCTTCTTCCTCGGCGCATCGCTATGGGCGGTGGTCTCGATGGTGCTGTGGATATTGCTGCTGTCCGGCGCGGTTGAACTGCCGACCCGCTTCGACCCTGTCTCATGGCACGCGCATGAGTTTCTTTTCGGCTATCTGGGCGCAGTCGTCGCGGGATTCCTGCTGACTGCGGTGCCGAACTGGACAGGGCGATTGCCCGTCGTGGGTTGGCCCCTCGGCCTTCTTTGCCTTTTATGGCTGATCGGGAGGGTCGCCGTCGCCGTCTCGATCTATCTGCCTGTCTGGCTTGTGGCGCTTGCCGATCTTTCCCTGCCTCTCGCGCTGATCGGGTTCCTGACGCGGGAGATCGTGAGGGGGAAGAACTGGCGCAACCTGATCGTTCTTGGAATGCTCGTGGCCTTCGCCATCGCGAATGCGGTTTTCCATTGGCAGGCGGCGGCAGGGGGCTTTGCCGGGGGCGCATCGGGGCTCCGCCTCGGGCTTGCGGCCGGGATCATGATGATCGCCGTGATCGGCGGACGCATCGTGCCCTCCTTCACGCGCAACTGGCTGGTCAAGCGGCGCGCCCCGGCCCTCCCTGCGCCCCCGATGCAGCGTTTCGATCGGGTGGCGTTGCTGATCCTGCTGGTGGCGCTTCTGCTTTGGGTGGTTCTTCCGGAACAGCCTGTCAGCGGGGTTGCCCTGATCCTTGCAGGCGTGGCCCATGCCATTCGCCTTGTCCGATGGCGGGGCTATCGGACATTCGCCGAGCCGCTGCTTTGGGTGCTGCACGCTGGCTATGCCTTTCTGCCGCTTGGGGCGGTGATCCTTGGCATGGCGGCGTTCTGGCCCGATCTGCTGGGGCAGCCGCCCGCGCAGCATGTGTGGATGGCCGGCGCCATCGGGTTGATGACGCTTGCGGTGATGACCCGCGCGATATTGGGGCATACCGGCAGGGCGCTGACGGCGGGGAAGGGGACGCTCGCGACCTATATCTGTCTCATCGGTGCGGTCCTCGCGCGGCTGCTGGCCGGTTTCCTGCCGGCGGCTGCCGGATCGCTCTATATGATTTCGGGCCTGTGCTGGATCGCGGCTTTCGGCGGCTTTGCCATCCTCTATGGCCCCCTGCTTCTGCGCGCGCGGACCGAGGGCTGAGGGATGGAATGGTCCGGCCTCGCCTTGGCCTTCGCGGCATTCTTTCTGAGCCATTCCTTGCCCATCCGCGCCCCGGTGCGCCCGATCCTCGTGCGCAGGCTCGGGCCGGCAGGTTTCGGACTGGCCTATTCGGCCCTTTCGATCGCGGTTTTGGCATGGCTGATCGTGGCGACGGCGCGGGCGCCCTATCTGCCGGTCTGGGGCTGGGCGCCGTGGCAGAACCATCTTGTTCTGGCGGTCATGCTGCTGGTCTGCCTGATCATCGCCCTTTCGGTGGGCAGACCGAACCCGTTTTCGTTCGGCGGCGCGAGGAATGCGGCTTTCGATCCGAGGCATCCGGGGATCGTCCGTTTCACCCGTCATCCGCTGCTGGTCGCGCTGGCGCTGTGGTCCCTCGCGCATCTGGTCGCCAATGGTGATGTGGCGCATATCCTGCTGTTCGGGACATTCGCAGCCTTCGCCATCCTCGGTGGCCGGCTTGTCGATCGACGCAAGCGTCGGGAGATGGGGGCAGGGTGGGACCACCTCAGGGCAGAGGTTCGCGCTCAACCCATCGGCCAGTTTTCCGCCTCTCGCAGTTCGATACTGCGGGTGGGGTTCGGCTTCGCGCTCTACCTCGCCCTGATCATGCTGCACCCGATTGTCATCGGCGTGAGTCCGATCCCCTGAGCCTCAATTCCAAGCTTCCTATGAACTCGGGTCATCGATGAGCGCGGCGGGTTTCGCAAAACCCTCGAAATCGTCCTGATTGCTGATGGTGATCCGATTTCCGTCGACAAATACGCCATAGGGCTGCAATCCCTTGAATGCGCGGCTCAGATTTTCGGGCGTCATCCCGAGATATGACGCCAACCGGCGTTTCTCGAATTCGAGATCGAAATCTGCATGGCCACCAGCCCGGATCTGCAGACGGAGCAGGTAGTTCGCAAGCCTCTCGATCGAGCTTCGCAGCTTCAGGTCTTTCTGCGATTTGATTACGGACCGATAGCAAAGCGACAATTCCATGACGATCGCACGGGCGAATTCTCTGTCTATGTCAAATATCGCGCGGACGTCCTGACTTGGAATCAGGGCAATCCGGCTTTTTTCCAGCGTCCGCGCGGACATAAGATAAGGAGCGTCCCGCATCGTGGCCGCCAGAATGAAAGTCGAAACCGGCCTTGCCATTGCCATGCTGGTTTCACGGTCATTCCAGGTCGAGAACAAATCCACCGAGCCCGACAGGATGATATGCAGGAAATCACTCGGCTCGCCCTCGGTGATCAGTTCGATCTGCGGCGGGAAATTCTGCACATACGCTCCCCGCATGAGAGAAGCGAAATGCGCCTCGTCCATTGCGGAAAAAAGTTGAAGCCTGCGAACTTCTGGATAGTCTGCCTCTGGTATACTTGTGCGCATCATACCCTCTTTTGATATTTATCAATGATGTGGCTGATAAACGTCAATGGCCACATTGTCGCACCTGCGATCCGCTCTTGCAGTCGCTCAATCGAGTGACCGATATTTTTCTGTAAGCAATTTATTTCGCTACAGATTTTCTCGTTATATGATCTGGATCAAGTCGCTGCCCCGCTTTTTCCAGCAACTCTGCGCATGATCCCTTGCTGGACCGGATGTCAAACGAACCGGAGGCCTTGCCATGCAGACTGAAGCCACAGCCTCAAGCTCGGAACAGAATCGAGCATTAGGCTTGAGTACAATCGCCTTTACCGCATGCTTCGCGGTCTGGACGATCTTTTCGATCATAGGTGTCGCAATCAAGGCAGAGCTGGGCCTGACCGAAGCCCAGTTCGGGCTGCTGGTGGCGACCCCGGTTCTGACCGGATCGGTGACGCGACTGTTTTTAGGGGTCCTGACCGAGAAATATGGTGGCCGTCTGGTTTTCTCCGCCCAGATGCTTCTGACGGCGCTGGCCACTTGGCTGCTGACCTATGCCAACACCTATCCCATGTATCTGCTCGCTGCGCTCGGGATCGGGCTTGCGGGCGGATCATTCATCATTGGCGTCGCTTATGTGAGCCGCTGGTATGACGCAGCCCATCAGGGCACGGCGCTGGGGATATTCGGGGCGGGAAATGTGGGGGCGGCGGTCACGAAATTCGTCGCGCCTTTCGTGATGGTTGCCTATGGCTGGCACGGGGTGGCATATGTCTGGGCCGCGGGACTCGCCATCATGGGCGTGCTGTTTTTCCTTTTTGCCAAGGACGATCCCGAATTGGTGAAACGGCGCGCAAAGGGTATTCGCGCCCCGTCTTTTGCCGAGCAATTCGCGCCGCTGCGCAATCTGCAGGTCTGGCGATTCTCGCTGTATTATTTCTTTGTCTTTGGCGGCTTCGTGGCTTTGGCGCTTTGGCTGCCGCATTACCTGATCGAAGTCTACGGCGTCGACGTCAAGGCAGCCGGCATGGCGGCGGCATCCTTCAGCCTCTCGGCCTCGCTGTTCCGCGCCTATGGAGGACACCTCTCCGACAAGTTCGGCGCGCGGGCGGTGCTTTACTGGACGTTCACTTTCGCCCTCATCTTCCTCATCATGCTGTCCTATCCACCGACCGATTATGTGGTTCAGGGCAAGGACGGGCCGATCGCGTTCTCGACCCAGATGGATTTCTGGCCCTTCGTGATCCTTCTGTTCGGCCTTGGCTTCTTCATGAGCCTCGGCAAGGCGGCGGTCTACAAGCACATCCCGGTCTATTATCCCGCGCATGTCGGCTCCGTCGGCGGCCTCGTGGGGATGATCGGCGGTCTTGGCGGCTTTATTCTGCCGATCATATTCGGGGCTGCGCTTGATCTGACAGGCATCTACACGTCCTGCTTCGTCATACTCGCCGGTCTGGTCGTGATCATGCTGGCCTGGATGCACCTGTCGATCCGTGCGATGGAGCGTGCTGCCCTCGGCCGCGAGCTTGATACGTTGCCGACGGTTCCGGAATTGCAGGAGGTTCATATCCCCGGCAAGACCGAGATGCCGCGGGTGCTGGACGACTGGAACCCCGAAGACGAGGCGTTCTGGGCCAGCAAGGGCCGCAGGATCGCGCGGCGCAATCTCTGGATCTCGATCCCGGCGCTGCTGCTGGCCTTCGCCATCTGGATGGTCTGGTCCATGGTCGTGGCCCGGCTGCCCGCCATCGGCTTCGAGTTCACGACCGGCCAGCTGTTCTGGCTGACAGCGGTGCCCGGCCTCTCGGGCGCGACGCTGCGGATCTTCTACAGCTTCATGGTGCCGATCTTCGGCGGACGGCTCTGGACCACGCTCTCGACCGCGTCGCTGCTGCTGCCCGCCCTGGGGATCGGCTATGCGGTGCAGAACCCCGACACGCCTTATCTGATCTTCCTGACGCTGGCGCTGCTTTGCGGTTTCGGCGGCGGCAACTTCGCGTCCTCGATGGCCAATATCGCCTTCTTCTATCCCAAGGCCGAGAAGGGGAACGCATTGGCGCTGAACGCCGGTCTGGGCAATCTCGGCGTCTCGGTGATGCAGTTCCTCGTGCCGATCGCAATCACCGCGGGCGTGTTCGGCGTCATGGGCGGCGCGCCGCAGACCCTTTCCGACGGGGGCAAGCTCTGGATGCAGAATGCGGGCTTCGTCTGGGTGCCGTTCATCTTGATCTCCACCGTCGTGTCTTGGCTGGGCATGAACGACATCGCCGACGCCAAGGCCAGCTTCCGCGAGCAGGCGATCATCTTCAGCCGCAAGCACAACTGGCTGATGTGCATTCTCTATACCGGCACCTTCGGCAGCTTCATCGGCTACTCGGCGGGCTTCCCGCTGCTGACCGGGCTGGCCTTCCCCGAGGTGAACGCCCTGCAATATGTGTTCCTGGGGCCGCTTGTCGGCGCGTTGAGCCGTGCCGGCACCGGCTGGGTCAGCGATCGCTTCGGCGGCGGCAGGGTCACGTTCTGGACCTTCGTTGCAATGATCCTTGCAACCTTCGGCGTGATCGTCGCGCTTGGCGCGTCCAACTTCGCGGGCTTCTTCGCCGGCTTCATGGCGCTGTTCTTCCTGACCGGGGTAGGCAACGCATCGACCTTCCAGATGATCCCGGTGATCATGGGCCGCGAGGTGCCGCGACTGATGCCCGAATTGCAGGGCAGCGCCCTCCACCGGCAGACCGAGCGTGAAAGCGCGGCCATCATCGCCTTCACCAGCGCCATCGCCGCCTATGGGGCGTTCTTCATCCCCAAAGCCTATGGCACGTCGATCGCAATGACGGGTTCTCCCGTCGGGGCGCTCTGGGCCTTCCTGATCTTCTACGTGATCTGCCTGGTGATCACCTGGGCCTATTACACGCGGCGCGGCGGGCTTCTGCACGACGTGGAACGGAACGGGCAGGCAGGCATCGCGGCAAGCAGCCCGAACCCCGCGCAATAGCCAAGCTTCAGCCGGGCGGCGCAGGACGCTGCCCGGCTATACGCCACACGAAAGGATAGCCAGATGAGCCAGCTACTCGACAGACTGAATTTCTTCCAGTCGAAGGAAACGGAAACCTTCTCGAACGGTTACGGCGAGCTCACCCGCGAGAACCGCGATTGGGAGGACACCTACCGGAACCGCTGGCGTCACGACAAGATCGTGCGCTCGACCCACGGGGTGAACTGCACGGGATCATGTAGCTGGAAGATCTATGTCAAATCCGGCATCGTCACCTGGGAAACCCAGCAGACCGATTATCCCCGCACCCGGCCCGATCTGCCCAACCACGAGCCGCGCGGCTGCGCCCGTGGCGCCTCCTACAGCTGGTATCTCTATTCCGCGAACCGGGTGAAGAACCCGCTGATCCGCGGCAAGCTGATGAAGGTCTGGCGCAAGATGCGCGAGACCAAGGGTCCGATCGAAACATGGGCCGCGATCCAGAGCGATCCGATCCTGCGCCAAAGCTATGTCGAGACGCGCGGCAAGGGCGGTTTCGTCCGCACGACCTGGGACGAGGCGACCGAGATCGTGACCGCCGCCAATGCCTACACGGCGAAGACCTATGGCCCGGACCGCATCTTCGGCTTCTCGCCCATTCCGGCCATGTCGATGATCTCCTATGCGGCGGGCACCCGCTACCTGTCCCTTCTGGGCGGGACCTGCATGTCCTTCTACGACTGGTATTGCGACCTGCCGCCCGCCTCGCCGATGACCTGGGGCGAGCAGACGGACGTGCCGGAATCGGCGGATTGGTACAATTCCAATTACCTGCTGCTCTGGGGCTCGAACGTGCCGCAGACCCGGACCCCGGACGCGCATTTCTATACCGAGGTGCGCTACAAGGGCGCCAAGTCGGCGGTCATCTGCCCGGACTATTCCGAGGCCGCGAAGTTCGGCGATGTCTGGCTGAACGCCAAGCAGGGGACCGACGCGGCGCTGGCGATGGCCTTCGGCCATGTGATCCTGCGCGAGTTCCACCTCGACCGGCAGGCGGAGTATTTCGAGGAATATTGCCGGAAGTATTCGGACTTCCCGATGCTGGTGAAGCTGGAGGAGAAGGACGGCAAATTCGTTCCCGGCCGCTTCCTGCGGGCGGGCGACCTCGACGGCAAGCTGGGCGAGGACAACAACCCCGAATGGAAGACGGTTGCGCTGGACGAGATCTCCGGCGGGCTGGTCGCACCCAACGGTTCCATCGGCTATCGCTGGGGCGAGCAGGGGGAATGGAACCTCGAGGAGAGGGCGGCGGGCGCGGACACCCGGCTGAAGCTTTCGCTGGTCATGGACGGCGAGCATGACGAGGTGGTCGGGGTCGATTTCCCCTATTTCGGCGCCGATGCGACCGAGGCCTTCTCGACAGGCGACAAGCGTCCCAACATCCTGACCCGGAACGTGCCTGTCAGGCGGATCAGCACCGCCGATGGCGACGTCGCCGTTGCCACGGTTTTCGACCTGTTCTGCGCCAATTACGGTCTGGATCGCGGGCTGGGCGGGGAATGGGTCGCCCAGTCCTATGACGATGACGTGCCGGGCACCCCGGCCTGGGCCGAGAAAATTACCGGGGTAAACCGCGCCAAGATCGTCCATGTCGCCCGCGAATTCGCCGACAACGCCGAGAAGACGCGTGGGCGGTCCATGATCATCATCGGCGCGGGGATGAACCACTGGTACCACATGGACATGAACTATCGCGGCATCATCAACATGCTGGTGATGTGCGGTTGCGTGGGACAGTCCGGGGGCGGCTGGGCCCATTATGTGGGGCAGGAGAAGCTGCGCCCGCAGACCGGCTGGCTGCCGGTGGCCTTCGCGCTGGACTGGGGGCGGCCGCCGCGGCAGATGAACGCGACCTCGGCCTGGTATGCCCATACCGATCAGTGGCGCTATGAGACGCTGACCGCGGGCGAGATCCTGTCGCCGACCGCACCCGAAGGCGATTGGGATGCCGGGATGATCGACTACAACATCCGCGCCGAGCGCATGGGCTGGCTTCCCTCGGCGCCGCAGTTGAAGACCAATCCGCTGGAGGTGGCGAAGGCCGCAAAGGCCGCGGGGCAGGAGGTCGGGCCCTATATCGCCGAGCAGCTCAAATCCGGTGCGCTCCAGATGGCGTGCGAGGATCCCGATGCGCCGGAGAACTGGCCGCGCAACCTGTTCGTCTGGCGCTCGAACCTTTTGGGGTCATCGGGCAAGGGGCATGAATATTTCCTCAAGCACCTGCTTGGCACCGATAACGGCGTCATGGGCAAGGACATGGGAGAGGAGGGCCGCCAGCTTCCGAAGGAGGTGAAATGGCACGAGGAAGCGCCGCGCGGCAAGCTGGACCTGCTGGTGACGATCGACTTCCGCATGTCCACCACCTGCGTCTATTCCGACATCGTCCTGCCGACCGCCAGCTGGTACGAAAAGGATGACATGAACACCTCGGACATGCATCCGTTCATCCACCCGCTGCAGGCGGCGGTGGACCCGGCCTACGAATCGAAATCGGACTGGGAAATCTTCAAATCTCTGGCGAAGAAGTTCCAGGAAATCGCGCAGGGCTATCTGGGGCAGGAAACCGATGTCGTGGCCGTTCCGATCCTGCACGACACGCCCTCCGAGATCGCGCAGGATCAGGTCAGGGACTGGAAGAAGGGCGAATGCGACCTGATCCCCGGCAAGACCGCGCCGAATTACATCGCGGTCGAACGCGACTATACCGCGATCTACGACCGCTTCACTGCGCTTGGTCCGCTGATGGACAGGCTCGGCAATGGTGGCAAGGGCATCTCGTGGAACACCGAGGACGAGGTTCAGGCGCTGAGGGATCTGAGCGGCGAGCGGCTTGACGGCCCGGCCAAGGGGCGTCCGATCATGGACAGCGCGATCGACGCCGCCGAGGCTGTCCTGATGATGGCGCCGGAAACCAACGGAGAGGTGGCGGTCAAGGCCTGGGAGGCGCTGAGCAAATATACCGGGCGCGAACACGCGCATCTGGCCGAGGGCGAGCATCACAACAAGATCCGCTTCCGTGACATCGCCGCGCAACCGCGCAAGATCATCTCCTCCCCGACCTGGTCGGGCATTGAAAGCGAGCATGTCAGCTACAATGCCGGCTATACCAACGTGCATGAGCTGATCCCGTGGCGCACCCTGACCGGCCGCCAGCAGCTTTATCAGGACCACCTGTGGATGCGCGCCTTCGGCGAGGGGTTCATGTCCTATCGCCCGCCGGTGGACCTCAAGACCGTGACCGATGCAATCCACACCGACAAGGGCAAGCCGCATGTCGTGCTGAACTTCATCACGCCGCACCAGAAATGGGGCATCCACTCGACCTATACCGACAACCTGCTGATGCTGACGCTGAACCGCGGCGGGCCGGTGATCTGGATCTCCGAGAACGACGCGAAAAAGGCCGGCATCGTCGATAACGACTGGGTGGAGCTTTACAACGCCAATGGCGCGTTGACGGCGCGGGCGGTGGTGTCGCAGCGGATCAAGGACGGCACCACCTTCATGTATCACGCCCAGGAAAAGATCGTGAACACGCCCGGCTCGGAAAAGACCGGCCTGCGGGGCGGGATCCACAACTCGGTCACGCGAACGGTGCTGAAGCCGACACATATGATCGGCGGCTATGCCCAGCAATCCTACGGCTTCAACTACTACGGAACCGTGGGTTCGAACCGCGATGAATTCGTCATCGTGCGCAAGATGAACAAGGTCGACTGGCTCGACGATGAAGCCACCCCGAAGGAGGCAGCGGAATGAAGATTCGTGCGCAAATCGGCATGGTGCTGAACCTCGACAAATGTATCGGGTGTCACACTTGCTCCGTGACTTGCAAGAACGTCTGGACCAGCCGGGACGGTGTCGAATACGCGTGGTTCAACAATGTCGAGACCAAGCCGGGCTTGGGCTATCCGACCGATTGGGAGAACCAGAAGCGCTGGAACGGCGGCTGGACCCGGACGAAATCCGGCAAGCTTCAGCCCAAGCAGGGGGCCAAGTGGCGGATCCTGGCGAATATCTTCGCCAACCCGGACCTGCCCCAGATCGACGACTATTACGAGCCGTTCGATTTCGACTATGACCACCTGAAATCGGCGCCGGAAGGCAAGGCCTTCCCGACGGCGCGGCCGCGCTCGATAATCACCGGCAAGCGGATCCAGAAGATCGAGAAGGGCCCGAACTGGGACGAGATCCTGGGCGGCGAGTTCGAGAAGCGCTCGAAGGACTACAACTTCGAAGGCATCGAAAAGCAGATCTACGGGGAATACGAGAACACCTTCATGATGTATCTCCCCCGGCTGTGCGAGCATTGCCTTAATCCGGCCTGCGTGGCCTCCTGCCCCTCGGGCGCGATCTACAAGCGCGAGGAGGACGGCATCGTCCTGATCGATCAGGAGAAATGCCGGGGCTGGCGGATGTGCGTCTCGGGCTGCCCTTACAAGAAGGTCTATTACAACTGGTCGACCGGCAAGTCCGAGAAATGCACGCTGTGCTATCCCCGGATCGAAAGCGGCAACCCGACGGTCTGCTCGGAAACCTGCGTTGGCCGCATCCGCTATCTCGGCGTGATCCTCTATGACGCCGACAAGATCGAGGAGGCGGCGAACGCGGCCGAGGTCATGGACCTTTACGACGCGCAGCTTGGCGTGTTCCTCGACCCCCATGATCCGGCCGTGATCGCCGAGGCTGCAAGGCAGGGCGTTCCGCAGGACTGGCTGCAGGCCGCCAAGGACAGCCCGATCTGGAAGATGGCGATGGAATGGAAGGTGGCCTTCCCGCTTCATCCCGAATACCGGACGCTGCCGATGGTGTGGTATATCCCGCCGCTCTCGCCGATCCAGAACGCGGCCGAGGCGGGCGCGATCGGCATGGACGGCGCGATGCCCGATGTCCGTAACCTGCGCATTCCACTGCGCTATCTCGCCAACATGCTGACGGCGGGCGACGAGAAACCGATCGCCCTGGCGTTGGAGCGCATGCTGGCGATGCGCGCCTATATGCGCGCCAAGACTGTCGACGGCGTGATCGACGAGGGCATCGCCGGCCGCGTCGGACTCTCGGGGCGCATGATCGAGGACATGTACAAGATCATGGCGCTCGCCGATTACGAAGACCGGTTCGTCATTCCCACGACGCATCGCGAGCAGGTCGAGGACGCCTATGAACTGCGCGGCGGATGCGGATTCACCGATGGGAACGGCTGCTCCTCCGGGACGTCCAAGGCCTCGCTTTTTGGTGGTTCCAAGCGGCCGCTGCGCATGCCGCAGGAGGTGCGCTGATGGCACCCGTCCTGCAAAACCGCACCCTCAAGGCCCTGTCATTGATCATGAGCTATCCGTCGCGCGAGCTTCAGCAGGCCATGCCGGAGATCGCGGGCGTCCTTGCCGCCGAAACCCGGCTGACCGCCGCCGCGCGCCGCGCCTTGCGCCCGCTGCTGGAGGAATTGCAGGCGCGTGATATCTTCGACCTCGAAGAGCGGTATGTGATGCTCTTCGACCGCTCGCGGGCCTTGTCGCTGAACCTCTTCGAACATGTCCACGGCGAAAGCCGGGATCGGGGCGGGGCAATGGTGTCGCTTCTGGAAACCTATCGCGAGGGCGGCTTTGAACCCGTCACCACCGAATTGCCCGACCACCTGCCGGTATTGCTGGAATTCCTGTCGACCCGTCCCTTTGCCGAGGCGCGGGAGGTTCTGGCGGATGCCGCGCATATCTTCGAGGCCCTGAACGCGCGGCTTGTCCGTCGCGAAAGCGCATATGGCGCGGTGTTCGCTGCGCTGTTCCAGCTTGCGGGGGCGGCGCCGGACAAGGCGGCGGTCGCGGAAATTCTCGAACGGCCGGACATCGCGCACGACGATCTCAAGGCGCTCGATGAGGTCTGGGAGGAAAGCGAGGTGCGCTTTGGACCCGACCCGAACGGCGGATGCCAGCAGGTGCGCGACATGCTTGCCCAGATGGACGTCCCGATCAATCCCGCGCGCCCCGCGTCACACCCGAGCAACGGAGGCTGAAATGAACGACTTCTTCTTCGGGATCTATCCCTATATCGCGCTCAGCGTTCTGGTGATCGGGTCGATTGCCAGATATGAACGCGATCCGTTCACGTGGAAATCCTCGTCAAGCCAGTTGCTGCGGCGCAAGCAGTTGATGATCGGGTCCATCCTTTTCCATGTCGGCGTCCTGTTCATCTTCCTCGGCCACCTCTTCGGGCTTCTCGTGCCGCACCAGATCTATGAGGCGGTCGGCATCCATGCCGAGGCCAAGCAACTGCTGGCGGCCATCGCCGGCGGTATCGCCGGGGTCGTGGCCATCATCGGCGGGCTGATGCTGGCGCATCGCCGTCTGACCGATCCGCGTATCCGCGAAACCTCAAGCTTCTGGGATATCGCGATCCTGCTTTTGCTGATCGCCCAGCTCGCGCTCGGACTGATCAGCGTGCCCTATTCGATCGCCACGGCCGAGCATGGAGAGGTGATCAAGTTCATGGATTGGGCGCAGGGTGTGTTCCTCTTCCGCGCGGACAATGCCGCGCATCTTGACGGCGTGCCCCTGATCTACAAGCTGCATATCGCCCTGGGGTTGACGATCTTTCTGGTCTTCCCCTTTACCCGGCTTGTGCACATCATTTCCGGCTTTGCGGCCCCTGTCCGCTACCTCTTCGCCCGCAAGGGTTATCAGGTCGTGCGGACCCGGCGTCGCGCCCCGCGTCATCCGGCGGAGTAGGATCATGTCGACTACTCTTTTCCCCGACCTCGTGGTCAATGGCGAGACCGTGCCCCATGCCGTGGTGGCCAGCGAGGCGCAAAACCACCCCGCGCCCGAAGGCAAGCCCGGTATTGCCTGGCGCAAGGCAGCCAACGCGGTCGCCATGCGGACGTTGCTTTTGCAGGAGGCGCGAAGGCGTGGAATGCAGGCGACCCCCGCGGAAGTCGGCCCCGGCCGCTTCGAGACGGAGGATGAGGCCCTGATCCGGGGCCTCCTTGATGCGACGGTCGAAGTTCTTCCGCCCACCGAGGAAGAAATCCAGGCCGAATGGGCCCGTGACCCCGACCGGTTCCGGGCGCCGCCCCTGTGGGAGGTGTCCCATATCCTCTGCGCCTGCGATCCGCGCGTCAGCGACCAGCGCGAGACGGCGCGGAAACGGGCTGACGACCTCGCCGCGCGCGCGGCAGCCAATCCGCGGGGATTTGCCAAGCTGGCTTCGTCGAACAGCGACTGCGGCTCGAAGGCATCTGGCGGCTCGCTCGGTCAGCTTGGTCCGGGGGATACGGTGCCGGAATTCGAAGCTGTTCTGCGCAGGCTGAACGAGGGCGAGATCACCGCCGAGCCGGTCCTCACCCGGCATGGCTGGCACGTGATCCGGATGGATGCCATCGCGGAAGGCGCGGTCCTGCCTTTCGACGCGGTAAGTTCCAAGATTTCCGACGCGATGGAAAAGGCGGCCTGGGCACGCGGTGCGCGAGAGTTCGTGAGCCATCTTGTCGCATCCGCCCGGATTTCCGGGGCTGAGTTGGGAAGCCCGGCAGATGACGAGCTGCCATGAAGGGAAAGCTCCCGAAGGCCGGGCGCGGTGACGCCACCAGATGGTCTGCTGATCTGAAATTGCTGAATGATCCTCTCGAATACATTCGCGAGGACCGTATGCATATGCGGTCTGTCTGCGAGGCGATCGAAGATCTCTCTCGCTGCCCGGAGACGGAGACCGGCGTAATCTTGCGCTTGCGCCACTTTCTCGAGCACGAACTTGGCCTCTTCATCCAGGATGAAGATGGCGATCTCCGCGAACTGCTATTGATCCACTGCATGCTGGAAGATGAGATTGAGCCCACACTTGTGTGGTTGGCTGCCGAGCATGAGGTGTTTGGTGATTTGTATCCGCGCCTCGCACCGGCACTCAACCGGATGCGCGATTGCAAGCGGGCCGCCAGTGAGGGAAGGCCGCGCCTCTGGCCGATTTCGCCGACCGCCTCCGCAGTCAGCTCTGTGGAGAACGCAATCGTGTTGCCCATTGCAAGGGCAAGGTTGACCGAGGCGGACATCGCGCATTTGCCAAGCGCCATGATCCGGTGCCGGGTAGTCGGCATGCAGATGTGAGAACGCTCCTTGCGCGGCCACGGGCTTGCCCGGCCCCAGCGGCGAGGACAAGTTATATCTTTGAGGCAAGGATTGCGCCCGACTGGCGTTTGAATAAAAGAAAATTCAGTTGAACCGGGATCAAGATGAAAAGTAGCGTCCGGCACCTGCCGCTCGCCAATCTGCGCGCTTTCGAAACGGCGGCGCGGCATGGAAATTTTGGCAAGGCGGCGGCAGAACTGAACCTCAGCGATAGCGCGATCAGCCACCAGATAAGCCGTTTGGAGGCGGCGTTGGGATTTGCCTTGTTCGAGAAGGCCGGACGCGGCGTCCAGCTAACCGAGGCCGGCCACAGCCTTGCCACGACGGTGACAGGGGCGTTGCAGGAGATCTATGGCACGGTCCTGCGCCTTTCCGAACGCAACGAGGAGCAGGGCGGCCGGTTGAACCTGACTTGTCCGCCCATGTTCGCGAGCGGCTGGCTGTCTCGCAATATCGCGGAATTCTGCAACGAACATCCGCAGATCGAATGTCATATCCGGCTGGCCGAAAACCAGACCATCCCCGACCCCGGTGACACCGACATCGGCATCCTCTTCGGCACCGGCAACTGGCCCGACCTGCACGCCATTCTGCTGGAGGACATCCTGATAGGCCCGGTTTGCAGCCCGGTGCTGATGAGTGGCACGGCCGGCGGGCTGCGCAACCCGTCGGATCTGCGTGGTGTTTTCCTGCTGCATTGGGACGACGGTTCGGAATGGCGACGCTGGTTGGCGCAGGCCGGGCAGATGGACGTCTCGCTGTTCACGCGCAACCTTTATTGCAACGACCTGGGCGCGGCCATCGACCTTGCGCTCAATGGTGCGGGCTGCGCACTGGCCAGCGAAACTCTGACCGGGATGAACGTGCGTGACGGCTCGCTGATCCGGCCCTTTTCCGATACAATCAACCCGAATGGCGGTTGGTATGTGGTGGTATCGCCCGAGAACCTGGCCCGGCCAAGGGTGCGGTTGTTTCTGCAGTGGATCCTGAGGAAATTTGGTCAATCTCTCGCAGAACACTTTCTGGACTGATCAAGATTGCAGGCGAAGCCCGGAATTTGTGCAGTTTCTCTGTTCCAGAACATCGTATACTTCCAGAGATTTTGAGAACTTCAGCATAAGACTTTTGGCGAGTAAAATAATATTATTAAATATCAATTGATTAACGAGGGACGTTTCCCGCGAAGCCGAAAGATGAAGAAATTTCATCAATCAGATGACAATCCATCATTTGCGCTATACCCCGCCAGCAAGTGAATTCTCTCGGGACCAATTCAAGGGACGACGCATGGACAAGCTGACCGCAACAGGGATCCGCAAATCCTACGGCGCGCATGAGGTGCTGAAGGGGGTTTCTCTGGCTGCCAGCGCGGGCGACGTCATCAGCATCATCGGCTCGTCGGGCTCGGGGAAGAGCACCCTACTGCGCTGCCTGAACTTTCTCGAATCCCCAAATGCCGGCCGGATCGTAGTGGAGGGCGAGGAGTTGCAGACCGTTCGGGGCCCCGACGGCGTGCTGCACCCCGCCAGTGCCCGACAGTTACGGCAGATGAGGTCGCGCCTCGCGATGGTTTTTCAGAATTTCTGCCTGTGGTCGCATATGACCGTGCTGTCCAATGTGATAGAGGCGCCGATCGGCGCACTGGGTCTGGACCGTAAAGAGGCGCTGGACCGCGCCCACCGGAATCTGGAAAAGGTCGGGCTGGGCCGCGACCATCTTAGCCGCTATCCCGGCCAGCTTTCCGGTGGCCAGCAGCAGCGGGTCGCCATCGCGCGGGCGCTGTCGATGGACCCGCAAGTGATGCTGTTCGACGAACCAACCAGTGCCCTTGACCCTGAACTGGTGGGCGAGGTGCTGAAGGTCATGCAGTCGCTGGCCGAGGAAGGCCGCACCATGATCGTCGTCACGCATGAGATGGCCTTTGCCCGCCATGCCTCGACGCAGGTGATCTATCTGCGCGACGGGCTGATCGAAGAGCAGGGCCGGCCCGCCGAAATCTTTGGTGCGCCGCGCTCGGAACGGCTGGCGCGCTTTATCGAACGCGCCTGAAAACTGACACAAGAACACACAGAGAGGTTCACCATGCTCCGCCTGAAACTGGCACTTGCGATGTCGCTGCTTGCCGCCCCAGCCCTTGCCGCCCCCCTGAACATCGCCACCGACGCGACCTTTCCGCCCTTCGAGTCGATCGATGCGAGTGGCAAGCTGGTCGGCTATGACATCGAACTGATGGAGGCAGTCTGCAAGGCCGCCGCGCTGGAGTGCAATATCGCCAATGCGGCATGGGACGGCATGATCCCCGGCCTGATCGACGGCAAATATGACGCCCTGATCTCGCAACTGACGGTGACGGACAAGCGGCGCCGGGTCATCGCCTTCTCCGACATTTACAGCCATCCGACCTTCCGCTTCGTCGCGAAAAAGGGTGCAGGGCTCGACATTTCGCCCGAGGGGCTGGCGGGCAAGACCATTGCCGTACAGACCGGTACGCCGATGGATGCCTATGTGACCGCGCACTATCCGCAATCGACCATCAAGCGCTATGACACCGGCAGTGCCCCCTATCTGGAGCTGACGGGCGGCCGGGCCGATGTGCATATCAGCTATCAGGCGCAGGTCGTGCATTCCTTCCTGAAATCCGACGCGGGCAAGGATTATGAGCTGGTCGGGACCGAACTGACCGGTGCGGACGCTCCCGAATTTGGCGAGGGCGTCGCCATCGCCATCGGCAAGCGCAACAGCGAACTGGTCGAAAAGGTCAACGAGGGTCTGGCCAAGATCCGCGAGGACGGCACACTCGACGCACTGAACAAGAAATACTTCGAGCAGTAATGTTCGCGGATTTCGCCTCTACGATTCTGGCAGCGGGGGCGCTGACCCTGCTGCTGGCGCTTGGGGCGCTGGCGCTGTCCTCGGTGCTGGGGCTGGCGCTGGCCTATGGCAGGCTGTCGCGCCGTCGCTGGCTGGTACGGCTGATCCAGTGCTTCAACTTCGTGATCCGGGGCATCCCCGATCTCGTGCTGATGCTGCTGGTGTTCTACAGCCTGCCGGCTGCGATCAACCAGTTTCTGGAATGGAGCGGCAGCGGGCTCTGGGTCGAATTCTCGCCCTTCTGGGCCGGGATGGTCACGCTGGGCGTGATCTTCAGCGCCTATATGTCCGAGACCTTCAAATCCGGCCTGCAAAACATCCCGCGCGGTCAGATCGAGGCGGCCCAGGCCTATGGGCTGCATCCCTGGCGGATCTTCTGGCGCATCACCCTGCCGCAGCTGGCGCGGCTGGCGCTGCCGGGGTTCACCAACAACTGGCTGGTGATGGTCAAGGCGACGGCGCTGGTCTCGCTCCTGGGATTGCAGGATGTGATGTTCCGCGCCAAGGGCGCGGCCGAGGCAACTGGCCAGCCCTTTACCTATTACCTCGTCGCAGGCGGGTTCTACCTTGCGGTGACGCTGGCCTCGACCTTCGGATTGCTGTCCCTGGCGCGGCGGCTGGAGCAGACCAACCACGCGGGGCGCACATGAACTGGGACGTGGTGATCGAGAACCTCGGCCTTTATGCTGAAGGCACCTGGCTGACGATCAGACTGAGCGTAGTCTCGCTGGCGACAGCCTTCCTGCTCGCGCTGCCACTGGCCTTTCTGCGCAACAGCCGCAGTCAAACGCTGCGCTGGTCGGTCATCGCCTATACGACTGTGTTTCGCGGCACGCCGCTGATGGTGCAGCTGTTTCTGGTCTATTTCGGGCTGGCACAGTTCGAGCTTTTGCGCAGCACGATCCTGTGGCCCTGGCTGTCCAGCCCGCTGTTCTGTGCGCTGCTGGTCTTTGTGCTGAACAGCGCCGCCTATACGACCGAGATCTTTGCCGGCGGCTTGCGCGCCATTCCCAAGGGAGAGATCGAGGCCGCGCAGGCCTATGGCTTCACGCCGTTGAGGGCCGCATGGCGCATCTTCATTCCCGGCATGCTCAGCCGCACTCTGCCGGTCTATGGCAACGAAATGATCATGCTGATGCATGCCACCTCGTTGGCCAGCACCGTCACCCTGATGGAGATTACCGGCGTCGCCCGCAACATCACGCTGAACTATTACATCCAGCTGGAACCCTATGTGGCGGCGGCGATCATCTATCTGACCCTGAGCGCGGTTCTGGTCGTGGCCGTTCAACTGGCCGAGCGCCGCTTTGCCGGCTTTCTGCGTCCCGGCCGCTGAGAGATTTTTGGAAGGAACTTATACAATGAGCAAGGTTGACCTCGGCGCGCTGTTCGGCGCCAGCACCGATGTGACGACATTCCTGGGCTTGCAGGAACAGCGCGATTTTGCCGCGGTCTCGGCACCGATGGCAGTCTTTGGCGCGGGCTGCGCCACGCCCTATGCCTCGGTCGGGGCCTATTGCCGTAATGCACCCGCCGCGCTGCGGGCGGCGACGGCCAGCTTCATCGCCAATATCGACCGCCACGATTTCGACATCGGTGGCAAGGTCTTTCCCGATCCGGCGCGGCGCGCTGTCGATTGCGGCGACCTGCCCTTTGACGAGGCGGATGCCAGCGGCAACCGCGACCGTATCCGCAATGCCGTCGCGACCCTGTTGAACCGGGGCGTGGTGCCGCTGATCATGGGCGGCGACGATTCCATCCCGATCCCCATGCTTCAGGCAGTCAACGCTCAGGCCGCAGCCGAGGGGCGCGGGCTGAGCATCGTGCAGATCGACGCACATATCGACTGGCGCGAAACGCATATGGGCGAAAGTCTCGGCCTTTCCTCGACCATGCGGCGTGCCTCGGAACTGTCGCAGGTGCGCCATATCGTGCAGGTGGGCGCGCGCGGCATCGGCTCGGGCTCTACGGCTGATCTCGAGGACGCGCTGGCATGGGGCGCCCGCGTCGTCACCGCCGCCGAGATGCACCGCATCGGGGCCGAGCGCGCGCTGGCCTCGATCCCCGAAGATACGGATATCGTCATCTGTATCGATGCGGACGCCTTCAACTCGTCGGATCTGCCGGGCGTGATCGCGCGCGGGCCGGGTGGGCTGGAATATTATCAGGTCTGCGATCTGATCTACTCCGCCGCCGCCAAGGGTCGCATCCGCGCAATGGATTTTGTGGAATTCATGCCCGAACGGGACATCGACGGCTTGGGCGCGCTGACCTTTGCCCGCACCATCATAACTGCGATGGGCATCATCGCCCGTCAGAAGTGATCCGACAGAGGCCCGCCCCGCCGGCGGGCCTTTGTCACACCGAGCTGAGCATGATGCTGGTCTCGCTGTTCAGCACGCCGTCGATCAGCCTGACCTCGCGCAGCACGCGATCAAAGTCGCGCAGGTTCTCGGCCCGGATCTCGGCAATCAGATCCCAGGCACCGTTGGTTGTGTGCAGCGCATGCAATTCCGGCAGCCCGCGCAGCTGACGCACGACCTGCGTGGTCGAACGCCCGGCCACCTCGATCAGCATGATCGCCCGCACCGCGTCCGGGTCGTAATCCTGCCGCGCGCGGATGGTGAAGCCCAGCACAACCCCGCTGTCCAGCAGCCGGTCCAGCCGGGTCTGCACCGTCGCCCGCGACACCCCCAGTATCTGCGCAAGACTGGAAACCGGCGATCGCCCGTCCTCGCGCAGCGACGCAATCAGCTTGCGGTCCAAATCGTCCAGAACCATCATCATTATTGCTCGTTTCTGATTGGCATTTGTTGCAAAGATAGCCGACAATCTGGAAAACTTGAATATACTCTGCGCAATATGCATGGCCTACATTGCCCGGAACCGTTACTTCTCGGAGGCAAAAAATGCAGGCGACCCGCTATCTTGGCGTCACGGAGATGATCAGGCTGGTCCGCGATGTGGGCATCGGCCCGATACTGAAGGGGCTTGCGGAATATATCGAAGAGGACTTCCGCCACTGGCCCGATTTCGACAAGACGCCGCGCGTCGCCAGCCATTCCCGAGAGGGGGTGATCGAGCTGATGCCGACCGCGAATGCCGAGCTCTACGGCTTCAAATACGTCAACGGCCATCCGGGCAATTTCCGCGCCGGGCTGCAGACTGTAACCGCGTTCGGCGTGTTGGCCGATGTGGCGACCGGCTATCCGATCCTGCTGTCGGAAATGACCATTGCCACGGCGCTGCGCACGGCGGCGACCTCTGCCGTTGCGGCGCGGCACCTGGCGCGCCCCGACAGCCGCGTCATGGCTTTGATCGGCGCTGGCGCGCAATCGGAATTCCAGTCCATCGCCTTTCGCGAGATCAACGGCATCACCCGTGTGCAAGTCCATGATATCGAACCGGAATCCATCCGCAAATACCTGCACAACATGCGGGATTCGGGGTTGGAGATCGTCGTGGCCGGCTCTGCCGCCAAGGCGGTTCAGGGCGCGGATATCGTAACCACCGTGACGGCGGACAAACGCAATGCCACGATCCTTTCTGACAATATGGTCAGCGCCGGCATGCATCTGAACGCAGTCGGCGGCGACTGCCCGGGCAAGACCGAGCTTCAGGCCCGAATCCTGACACGTGGCCGGGTCTTTGTCGAATTCCCTCCGCAGACCCGGGTAGAGGGCGAGATCCAGCAGATGCCCGAGGATTTCCCGGTGACGGAGCTTTGGCGCGTGATCTCTGGCAGCGAGAGGGGCCGACTCTCCCGCGACGAGATCACCATCTTCGACTCGGTGGGCTTTGCAACCGAGGATTTCTCGACCCTGCGCTATCTGTGGGACACCGTGCAGCACACCGGCCACAGCCGCGAGATAGACCTGCTGACCGACCCCGAGGATCCGCGCGACCTCTTCGGGCTGTTTGCAGAGGCGTTGTGATGTCGGCACTGGTGCAAGCCCCTCGCGCGGTGGTAATGATCCGGCCGCATCACTTCACGCCCAACCCCTCGACCGCGGCCGACAACGGCTTTCAAAGGACGGATGAGCTGCGCAGTTCCGCGCAAGTCGCGCGCGAAGCCCATGCCGAGGCCAGCCGCGCCGCCGAAATGCTGGAGGCGGTCGGGATCACCGTTCACCTGTTCGAGGACGAGGGGACCGAGACTCCGGATTCCGTTTTTCCCAATAACTGGTTCTCCACCCACGCGGGTGGGCACGTTGCTATTTATCCGATGTACTCGCCGAACCGTCGCCAGGAACGCCGTCACGACATCATCGAGATGCTGAAGCGGCACTATCGCGTGCAGGATGTGATTGACTATTCCGGGCTGGAACAGGATGCGATGTTCCTGGAGGGCACCGGTGCCATGGTGCTGGACCATATCGAGCGCGTGGCCTATGCGGCGCGCTCGATGCGGACGAACGAGGTGATCCTTGAACGGTTCTGTACGCATTTCAACTTCGAGCCCATCGTTTTTGACGCGGCGGATGTGCAGGGTCGGCCGATCTATCATACCAACGTGCTGATGTGTATCGGGACGGGCTTCGCGCTGATTTCGCTGGCAACGATTAACCATCCCGCCCGACGCACCGAAATTCTCGCCCGGCTGCAGGACAGCGGCCGCACTGTCATCGACCTGTCGCAGGAGCAGGTCTCCGATTTCTGCGGCAATGCGCTGGAGTTGCGCGGTGCGCAAGGAACGGTCATCGCGATCTCGTCGCGGGCGCTGGCAGCGCTCACGCCCACGCAACGCGCGGCGCTAGAGCGTCAGGGGCAGATATTGCCGCTGCAAATCCCGACGATCGAACTGGCGGGGGGATCGGTACGATGCATGCTGGCGGGGGTTCATCTCGTGGCACGGAGCTTGGGGCCGATTGTCACAGGTTCGGTAGTAGAGGAGCGGGCCAGGTAATCCCCGTTCGTGAGTCGGGGGCAGGGTTGCGGGGTGAGGTGAAGGGCTGCTGGTGCAGATCGCGGCTGTGTGGAGAAATTTGATGACTACTCGCGCCAGATGCACTCCCTGATCGACGACCCCTCGACACAGACTCAAGCACAGGCCGTCGTCGGCGGCTCAGTTAGGGATCTGGACCGCCCGCAGTCGGCGACGATCCGTAAGCATCGTCAAAGCCCCGCTTCCCCGTCTGTTTCTTCTCCCTAGCCTGGCCCTTGGTATTCAGGCTCCCTCAACCCTCAGCCACCCGTCGGGAGACGCTGAATGCCTTGTCCAGTTCGGGATTAAGTTCCATTCCCAGTCCCGGGCCGGGCGGCACGGTGATCATGCCGTTGCGCACTTCCGGCAGGGCGGTGACGAGATCGCGATACCAAGTCTTGTAAAAGGCCCGCACACTTTCCTGAACCAATGCGTTCGGCGCATTCAGGGAAAGGTGGGTCGACGCGCACAGGACCACCGGCCCGGTGCAGTCATGCGGTGCCACGGGCAGGTGCCATGCCTCGGCCATCGCGGCGATCTTGCGCGCCTCGGAGAGGCCGCCGCACCAGCTGATGTCCAGCATGACCACGCCCGCCGCATCGGTTTCCAGTAGATCGCGGAAGGCCCAGCGGGAGCCCAGCGTCTCGGAGGCAGATATCGGCGCCGGCGACACCGCGGTATAGCGCCGGAGGCTGGACAGGCTGTCCATCTTTATCGGATCTTCGTGCCAGAAGGTCTGATAGGGCGCCAGCGCCTTGGCGATCTGCATGGCGGGCAAAAGTTGCCACATCGAGTGGAACTCGACCATAATATCCATGCGATCGCCGACGGCGGAGCGGATTTTTTCAAACGGCCTCAGCGCCGATTTCAGGTCGGGAAGTGAGATATACTGGCCGCGGGTCTTTTCGGCCGCGATGTCGAAGGGCCAGATCTTCATCGCCGTGATCCCCTCCTCCAGCAGCGAATGGGCCAGTTCGTCGGCGCGATGGAGGAAGCCGTTCAGATCGTCGTAGCTGCGGATTTCGGTCGCGGACAGGTCGTAGTTGGCCGTGGTCTGGCCGGTTGCCTTCTTGATGTATTCCGTCCCGGCGCAGGTATTGTAGGTGCGGATTTCCTGGCGGCTGAAGCCCCCCAGCAATTGCGCGATGGGCTGGCCGGTGGCCTTGCCGAAAATATCCCAGAGCGCGATGTCGAACGCGGAATTGCCCCGCACCTCGGCGCCGGAGGAGCGGAAGCCCAGATAGCCGACCAGTTCCAAGGCCAGGAGGTCGATCTGCAGCGGATCGCGTCCGATGACCCGAGGGGCGATATATTCGTGGATATAGGTCTCTACCGTCTCTGCGCCGAAGAAGGTCTCACCCAGGCCGGTCAGCCCCTCGTCGGTATGGACCAGCACCCAAAGCAGGTTCGGTCGTTCCGCCACTCGGACGGTTTCAAGTTTCGTGATCTTCATCTGTATCGGTTCCTATGCGATGCCGGCGGCCAGAAGCGCCTTTGCACTTTCGTCGAAATGTTGCGCCATGAGTTGGCTGGCGGTGTTCGGATCGCCGGCGACGATGGCCTCGGCGATCGCGACGTGAAGTTGGTTCATGCTGTGACGCTCGGCATCCGACGCCCGGCTGCGCCAGCCGACCGGCCAGGTCTGTCGCGACACGCCCTGGAACGCCCCGACGATCATGGCAAAGATCGGGTTCTTTGAGGCCCTGGCGATTGCCAGGTGAAAACTCAGGTCATGTTCCATCACCTGGGTCGGCATGTCGAAATTCTCGACCATGCCCTGGGCGCAGGCCAGGATCTCCTGTCCTTCGCGGTCCGAGCGGCGCAGCGCGGCCAAGGTTGCCGTGCGCACCTCGATGGTGCGGCGCACGTCATAGATCTGCTGGACACTGATCTGCTCGGTATCGATGCCGTGCTCGATCATCAGGGACATCGCGCCGTGGTCGAGTTGGGCCACGGTGGCGCGCTTGCCCGGGCTGAGGTCGATCAGCCGCATCGCGGCCAGAGACCGAAACGCCTCACGCACCACCGTGCGCGAAACACTTAACTCCCGCGACAGGTTCGCCTCACTTGGCAGGCTGTCCCCCGGACCCAACTCATGCTGCCGGATATGCGCGGTAATGGCCCCGATAGCAGAGTTCACCAATCCGGGGGTGCTGATGTGCATGCCGTCCATTTTCCGCCCCTTAGTTTGTTAAAACCTATCCTACAGGTTTTCTGGATGTTGAAGTAGTTTCATCCTATCCTGTATGTCAAGATTCATTTACATAGGACGTTTTGATGAAGGTTCAGATTGCGATGCCAGCGGCGAGCGATCTGATCGCGTCACCACGATCGGAGTGCAAGAAGGTCGGCGTGATCATTGGGCTTTGGAACCTGTTGGCCTATTAGGAGTTCGCCGAGGAGTTCCAGATCTGACCTGGGCGTGCCGTGCCGACGGCGGCCTTCCGGTTTGGCATCATGCAGAGGAACATCAGTTGCACACAGGTCATCGGGCCAGGTTGCCAAACTGAATAGGTCGGTGGGTTCATGACAAGGACCCGTGCAACGCTGCTCAATTTTCTATGGCACCATGCCGAACCGAGTTGCTGCCGGTTGCTGCGGTCGAGGCGGGTGTTTCCGGCCCAGTCGGTATCCGGTGGTTTCGGAGTTCCGGCGGAATGCCCCCACATATCTGTCCCCCTCTGCACGTCGACCGCAGGGCGGCAATCTTTCTTTCCCCGAGCGGGAGGAAATAGCTTTTGGAATGTGCGCGGCAGAACGGGGTCCGCGCCATAGCTCGGAAGCCGGGGCGTTCGCCCAGCCCGATCTCCCGTGAGATCAGGCGCAACTCCGCGACCCGCAACGGGGATTTCGATTATCGCGCCACCACCGCGCAATGGCATGCGGATCGTGCCGCCCGACGCCCCAGGGTCAGCAAGCTCGCGAACAATCCTGTGACGACGTGCAGGACCGTCTTGCGGGGTTGATCACCACGCCGGACGGCATCGCCTTCGATGGGCCTGTCGTGATATGGAGAGGGAGGAGGGCGGTTCACCGGCAAAGCCGACGCTGGTCCCCGGCGTGGAGCCCCGAAACGAGAGCTCTCCGCCTGTCTTCGGTCCGGTCGCCCACTCAGGTTGGCTCGTGAACGCGCTCGGAACCGTGGCAAGGCATTCATCATCGATGCGCTGATGATAAGCGATCCTCCAGCTGAGGTTGGCAACAGGGTTGTGCCGGGCCATTGGGAGGGTGACCTCATTCTCGGCCTTGGAAGTTCGACGATCGGAGCTTTGGTCGAACGCACGACCCGCTTCACCATGCTCCTGCATCTGCCGCGCATGGAACGGCACGGGACGGGTAAATCCGTCAAAAACGGACCGGCCCTCGCCGGTCACGGCGCCGAGGCAGTCCGGGATCCCATCGCCGGGACGGTCAGGAGCTTGCCTGGACACCTGCGACGCTCGCTGACTTGGGACCAAAGTGCCGAAATGGCACATCAAGCGCAACTTCGCATTGATGAATTGAGCGCTGTTGCTCATGCGTTGAACACGCGACCACGCAAAACGCTCGGCTGGCAGACGCCAGCGGAGGCTCTCGACCGGCTGATCAAACAGGCTATAGTCGAAGGTGTTGCGACGACCGATGGAATTCACCTTGCGATCCCTGGTCAGAATGATGGAGAAGCGCATCGGTTTTGCCGCGTCGCCATACCGCCATCGTCAGCGCATCCATGACCAGTGACATGTCCCTCGGCCTTCATGGACCAGCCCACGGCGCGCCGGGAAAAGAGGTCCAGCACGACCACAACGTAGAGCCAGTCTTCCGCTGTCCAGATGCAGGTGAAATCGGCGAGCCACTTCTGGTTCGGCCGGTCCGCCTGGAAATCACGGTCGAGGATGTTGTCGGCGATGACCGACGAGAGTGTCCGATCTTCTGTGTATGACTGATCCGGTCCATGCTTCACCGAAAGAAAGCATGATGACGATCTCCAAGGAAATCCTCGACGAACTTCTGAAAGGTGTGGAGCGCCCTGAGGATCTGCTCGGCGATGCAGGGCTGGTGAAGGAGCTGAGGATCCGGCTCATGGAGCGGATGCTGGGTGCTGAGTTGACGGCGCATCTGGGCTATGAGGAAGGCCAGGAGGCACCGTCCGGCCAGCCCAACCGGCGCAATGGCTCGACGCCGAAGGTGCTGAAGGGTCAGGATGGCGAATTGCCGGTGGCCGTGCCCCGCGACCGTGACAGCAGCTTCGAGCCGAGCTGGTGTTGAAGGGTCAGACCCGGACCTGTGGAATGGATGACGAGATCATCGGGCTTTATGCCGCCGGTCTGACGGTCCGGGATATCCAGGCGCATCTGCTCGATCTCTATGGCCTGAAGGTCTCGCCCGACCTGATCAGCCGCGTCACCGATGCCGTTCTGGACGAGGTTCGCGAATGGCAAAGCCGGGCATTGGACCGAATGTATCCCATCGTTATCTTCGACGCCCTGCGGGTGAAGCTCCGCGATGCCGACAGCCGGACGGTCAAAAACAAGGCGGTTTACGTGGCTCTCGGTATCACCCGCGACGGTCTGCGCCAACGCCGTGATCGTCCGCCAGAGGACACTGCGGGCCGGCGGGTCAATGCCGCTGGTGGCTTCGTTCAGAAGCAGGATTCCGGTTGCGCAGCAGCCCGGTCGCCATGGTCTGCCATTGCTGGTATCCGGTGGGCAAAGAGGTCGAAGGGAACTGACCAATCGCCCCGAAGCTATTCCTCCCACCACCGCTGCTGGCGTCATGTTCCCGGGCTGCCCTACCGCCCGGTGATCGCCTCCACGATCCGCGTCATCGCGATCATGCCGGGGTCATCCATCCCTCTGGTCTTTTCCCCGAAGATCCGCGCTCGGCCGATGGTCGCCGGCTGTGGTCGCATCGCCTCCTGTGCCGCGCGGGCGGCGTTTGCCGCGGCCTCCGCCACCGCTTCGGGGTCGGAGAGCCCGGCCGTTGCCTTGGCCACCGCGTCGAGGCTGTCGAGCACCGTCTTGCCGCCCAGCTCGGCCTTACCCCGTGCCTGCATGGCGTCGCGTGCCGCCGCGACGAGGTTTGCGATCTCTGCCGTCTCCACGCCGGTCCGCCCACGAAGCGCCTTTGCCATCGCCATCAATCCGGTGGCCATCAGCGTGCCATAGGACGATCCGGAGGTTTTCGTGAACCCCTGCGCGCAAGCCAGCAGCGCCTGCCCGAGATCGTCCGGCAGATCGTCTGCGAGCGCCGAGATCGCCCGCATTCCGCGCGTCATCGTCACGCCCAGATCGCCGTCGCCAAGCGCCCCGTCGGCGGCGTTGAGGGCATCGAACTCGCGCTCCATCGCCACCGTCAGCCGGCTGATCGCCGCGCGCAGATCGCCGCTGGTCAGTGTCATCTCACGCTCCAGAAGGCACAGTCGCAGGGGGCCCGGAGGTAGCCCTCCAGCTCCCCGTCGAGCTTGCAGAGCGTGAAGGAGACCCCCGCCATTTCCATGCTGGTGGCATAGCGGCCGACCAGCGGCATGACGATCTCGGCCCCCGCGCCCTCGATCCGCGCCCTGACGATGCGGTAGAGGATGTAAAGCTCCTCGGGCGGGGTCGCGCCCAGCGAATTGACCATCACCGAGACCCTGTCGCCGGCCCAAAGCGGCATGTCGGAGAGCAGCCGGTCCATCATCTCGCCGGCGATGGCGTCGGCGGTCCGCAGCTTGTCGCGCCAGACGCCGGGCTCGCCGTGGATGCCCATGCCCATCTCCATCTCGTCCTCGCCGATGGTGAAGGTGGGCTTGCCCGCCTGCGGCACGGTGCAGGGAGAAAGCGCTGCGCCGACCGAGCGGCAGGCATCCGCGGCCTTCTGGGCAACGCGCGTCACCTCGTCGAGATCGAGCCCGGCCTCGGCCGCCGCGCCCGCGATCTTGAAGGCATAGACCATGCCCGCGACGCCGCGACGCTTCCCGGCCTCTTCCGGCGGGGCGGAGGCCACGTCATCCGCGAGGATCACGGTCGAGCAGCGGATGTCCTCGAACTCCACGAGGTCGCCCGCCATGTCGAAATTCATGATGTCGCCGCCATAGTTCCCATAAAGACGCAGCACCCCGGCGCCACTGTCGGCGGCGCGGATCGCGTCGGCCATCTGCTCGGCCGAGGGCGAGGCGAAGACGTCGCCGATGGCGCAGGCGTCTAGAAGACCCGGGCCGACATAGCCTGTGAAGACCGGCAGGTGGCCCGAGCCGCCGCCGGAAACGATGCCGACCTTTCCGGCCCGGCCGGGTGGCGCGCGGGCGACGGCGCGCTTCGTCTCGCCCACCAGCCGGTAGAATTCGGGGTGTGCCGCGGTCAGGCCGTCAAGCATCTCGTCCACATAGTCGACCGGGTCGTTCAGGATCTTCTTCATCGTCGTCTCCGGTTCAGCCCCGGCGCCCTGCGGGTCGCCAGGTGTTCACGATCATCACGAAAATCAGCAGGCTCCCCCAGATCAGCTCGCGGGCGAAGTTCGACACGCCGATCATGTTGAGGCCAGAGGACAGGAACTGCATCGACAGCACCGCCAGCACCACACCGACGATCCGGCCGTAGCCGCCATAGGGGTTGACGCCGCCAAGCACGGCGATCAGCACCGCGAGCAGCAGGTAGGACGAGCCGTAATCCGCCTTGGCCGAGTTCGCCCGGCTCATCACCACCATGCCCGCGATCGCGGCGAGCGCACCGGAAAGGACATAGACCCGGATCAGCATCGCGTCGATGTTCACCGCCGCAAAGCGCGCCGCAAGCGGATTCGCGCCATACATCTGCACCCTCAGCCCGAACGCCGTCCGCGTCAGGATGAGCGACAGCGCGCCCGCGAGGAGGGCGAAGAGCACAAGCGGCGTTGGCACGCCGAGCAGCCTCGAATTGCCGATCCAGGCCATCGCGGGCGGCAGGCCCATGATCGCCGAACCCTTGGTGAGCGCGATGGCCGTTCCCGTGAAGATAAGGCCCGAGCCGAGCGTGGCGAGGATCGGCGGCAGGCCGAAGCGCGCGACCAAGAGCCCGTTGAAAAGCCCCGCCACCATGCCGAGACAGAGCGAGGCCGAGAGCGCCAGCACCATCACCGCCACACCGTCGCCCGAGCCCGTCATCCGCGTCATGATCAGCGCCGCGACGATCGCCGTCATGTTGGCGATGCCGACGACCGAAAGGTCGATGCCGCCGGTCAGCATGGTCAAGGTCATGGCGAGGGCGAGGATGGCGAATTCCGGGAACTGGAAGGCCATCGAGGTCAGGTTCTGCGCACTCAGGAAACGGTCGGGGGACAGTGCCGACATCAGCACGAAGACCGCGAGCGCGATCACCGCGAGCCGCCCCTCGGGCGAAGAAAACAGACGGGTCAAGGGGGACGGGTTGGTCATGCGCGCCTCATGTCGCCCTTGCCGCCGCGCGCTTGGACTGCCAGGCGGGCAGGCCGGTGCCAAGCAGGATCAGGCAGCCGATGGTGATGGACTGGAAGGTCGAGGGGATGCCCAGCACTATCAGGCTGTTGCGCACCAAGACGATCAGAGTCACACCAAGGATGGTGCCGGTGAGCGTGCCGTAACCCCCGGCGAGCCTCGCGCCCCCCAGCACCACCGCCGCGATCACCGAAAGCTCGAGCCCGACGAGGTCGAACGGGTTCGCGACCCGGGCCATGCTGGCATGGATCACCCCCGCGAGGCCGGCGAGCATGCCGACATAGACATAGACGAAGAACTGCGTCCTCTGGACATTGATGCCGATCCGCCTTGCGCTTTCCTCCGAACCGCCGATCGCGTAGATCGACCGGCCCAGCATGGTCCGCTTCAGGATGAACCAGGTCGCGATCACCACCGCGACCGTGGCGAGGAAGCCCGCGTGCAGCGAGTAGAAGGAGCCGTCGGCATTGGTGCCGCGGACGATCATCATCCGCCCGAACTGGCGCATCCCCGGCGGCAGGGTGGTGATCTGCTTCTGGCCGATGAAGGTCAGCATGAAGCCCCGGAAGATCGAGAGCGTCCCCAGCGTGACGATCAGCGTGGGCAGGCCGAAACCCGCGATGAAGATGCCGTTGAAGGCGCCGAGGCAGGCCCCGATCCCCATGCCGAACAAGAGCGCCGCCCACCAGGGCATCCATGGCATCGCCGTGTTCAGCACCATGGCGGTGACATACATCGTGAAGGCGGCGACGGCGGTGAAGCTGACGTCGATCCCGCCCGAGACCAGCACGACCAGCACTCCGACCGCGAAGATGCCTAGAACGATGCCGTTGCGCAGCAGGTCGGTCAGCGTGGCGATGCTGAGGAAGCCGGGGTCCGACACCGCCGCCAGCACGCAGAAGGCGACGATCACCGTCGCGACGAGGGTTTCGTTTCGCGTCCAGTCCAGCTTCATGAGGCGAGCCTGTGGGCAAGTTCGGTCTCGGAGATGCCGCCGCCGGGGATGTCGTCGACCATGCGTCCGGCCTTCATCACCAGAATGCGGTGGCAGGTGGCGAGAAGCTCCGGCAGGTCGTCGGAGATGACGATGACACCAAGCCCCTGCGCGGCGAGCCCCGCGATGATCCCGTGGATTTCCGCCTTGGAGCCTACGTCGACCCCGACGCTCGGCCCGTTCAGGACCAGCATCCGCGACCCGCGCGCCATCCAGCGCGCGAGGACCACCCGCTGCTGGTTGCCGCCGGAAAGCGAGCGCACCGGCACATTGGCGTCAGGGGCCTTGATCGACAGGCGCTTGAGCCAGTCGCGCGCCTCGCCCCAGAGGCCCGGAAGGTCGAGGACGCCACCGCCGCGCGAATGGGCGTCGAGCCTTCCGATGGCGATGTTCCGGGCAATGCTCTGGGTCAGGAAAAGTCCCTCCGTCAGCCGGTCCTCCGGGACATAGCCGATCCCGGCCGTCGCCGCGGCAATCGGATTGCCCAGCGGAACCTCCCGTCCCTGAAGGGCGATCCGGCCGGTCTGGGGCACGACCAGCCCGAACAGCGCTTTGGCGAGCGAAGTTCGCCCGGAACCCAGTAGCCCCGCCACCCCGAGGATTTCCCCGGCGTGCAAGGTAAAGCTCACCTCCTCGAACGCGCCGGATTTGCCCAGCCCCTCCACCGTCAGCAGCGCGGGTGCGCCGGGGGGCAGGGGGGCGGGCGGCGTCTCGTCCACATCGCGGCCGGTCATGTGGCGGGTGAGGGAGGTCGCGTCGAATTCCGAAGCCGGGCCCTCGGCGACCTTTGCACCGTTGCGCAGCACCACGACATATTCGCAGACCTCCAGCACCTCGGCCAGCTTGTGGCTGACGAACAGCACCGCCACCCCGTCGGCCTTGAGCCGCCGGATGATGGTCAGAAGCGCGCGGACCTCGCGCTCGGTCAGGGCCGCAGTGGGCTCGTCCATGATGATGAGCCGGGCGTCGGTGGCAAGGGCCCGGGCGATGGCGACGAGTTGCTTATGCGCGACCGACAGCGTCTCCACCGCCGCGTCGAGCGGGATCTCGACCCCGATCCGGGCCAGCGTTCCGGCCGCCAATTCGCGCATGCGGGCGGGATGGACGAGCTTCGCCCCCAGACCAAGCTCGGCCGAAAAGGTGATGTTCTCGGCGACCGACAGGTTCGGGAACAGGCTGAAGTCCTGAAAGATGACTTTAATCCCGGCATCCGCCGAGGCGCGCGGCGTCAGCGGTCCCTGCGCCACCCCGTCGAAGAAGATGCGCCCGGCATCGGGCTGCTCGACCCCGGCAAGGATCTTGATCAGGGTCGATTTGCCCGACCCGTTCTCTCCGGCGAGGCACACGGCCTCCCCCGCGGCGATGGACAGGTCCACGCCATTGAGCGCCTTGATCCCGGCGTAGGTTTTCGTCACGCCCTCCAGCGTGACCAGCTTGTCGGTCATGGCCTGCCTTCGATCAGGGGAAGCGGGGCGGCCCCGGGAGAGCCGCCCCGGAATATCGAGATCCGATCAGAAGGGATAATCGGCCATGTTGTCCTTGTTCACGTTCACCCAGGCCTGGCCATAGATGACCTTGCCGTCGAGCTTGACCTTCTCGTAGCCCTTGAGGCCGAGGTCCATGCCGTCGGTCACCTTCTCGCCGTTCATCACCATCGTGGCGATCTTGTTCATCGCATAGCCCGCGATCGAGGGGTCCCAAAAGCCGATGCCGTCCACCGCGCCGGTCTCGAGATACTGACTGGCGATCGAGGGCAGCGAGGTGCCGAAGACGCAGGTCGCCTCCTCCAGCCCGCGTTCCTCGACAGCAAGGCCGATCCCCGCCACGTCGGTGGAGGCTGAGCCCTGCATGCCCTTGATGTTGGGGAAGGCGCGCAGCACCTCCTGCGCCTTGGCATAGGCCTGCTGCTGGTCGTCGAAGGTCTCGTTCTTGTCGCCGACCAGCTTCATGTTCGGGTATTTTTCCTTCTGGTAGGCGATGGCGCCGTCCACCCACTGGTTATGGGTCTGGCTGGTGAGCGAGCCGACGAAAACGGCATATTCCCCCTCGCCACCCATGCAGGTCGCAAGCTGCTCCATCAGGTTCGCGCCGAAATCCTCGTTCACGAAGGCTTCGAGGTCATAGACGGTATTCTGCTGGCTCGCCGCCTCGTGGGTGATGACGGTGATACCCGCATCCATCGCGCGTTTCAGCACCGGCTCCAGCGCCTCCGGGCTCATCGGGACCACGGCGAGCGCGTTCACGCCCTGCGCAATCATGTCCTCGATCAGCGCCGCCTGCTGTTGCGGATCGGCCTGGGCCGGTCCGACCTGAAAGGCCTGGGCGCCGGTGTCGGCTGCATATTGCTTGACGCCCTCCTCCATGCGGTTGAACCACTGGATGCCGGCGATCTTCACGACCGTGGCGATCTTCTTGGCGTCCTGCGCCGAGGCCGGGATCGCCAGCATCGAGGCGGACGCCGCAAGTGCGGCGATGAACTTGATTTTCTTCATGTTGTCCTCCCTGTCGTCAGTGTAAATGCTCCGAAGGGGTTTTTCACCGTTTTTATTGGGCGATCCGAGGGGTTTCCCCCGGAGAGCCGGTGGTCTCTATGCGGCGCGTCCTCAGCCATGCGCGGCTTCCGGCAGTGCATGAGCCCGCCCGGCGATGAGCCGGGCGACGAGTTTCGGGGCCGCGGCATGGGGCAGGTGGCCCCCGCCCCGGATCAGGTGGATCGCCACTTGCGGCGGCAGGTTCGCGACGTCGCGCCAGTCAAGAATGCGATCGTTGGTGCCGAACACCACCGTCACCGGGCAGGCGAGGTGGCCGAGATCCTCGGCCACGTCGATCTGCTGGAACCCGTCACGGGTCAATGCCCGGGCGAGCGGCGCCAGTGTTTCCCGCAGCGGGCGAAGCCGCTCAAGCTCGTGGATCAGCGCCGTCTCCGACAGCGGCCCCCCGTCGAGCAGCGCCAGCGCGCGGGCGAGGGCGGCGGGCGTCGCGGCAGCCAGCATGCCCTCGATGAAATCCGGGTTGATCCGTGCCCCGATGCCAAGCGGGGCGAGCAGCAGCAATCGCTCGACCCGCTGACCCTCAAGTTGGGCGAGACGGATGGCGAGCGCCGCGCCCAGCGAATGGCCGACGAGGATCAGCCGCCCTTCGGGCAAGGCGTGGGCAAGCGCCGCCTCGGCCGCCTCCAGACTGTCGGCGGGCCCGGCCGCGTCGCCGTGGCCGGGAAGTGCCGGCGCGACAACCGCATGCCCCGCGGCCATCAGCCGGCGCGGCAGGTCGCGCCAGCTGCGAGGATCATCGAAAAGGCCGTGCAGCAGCACCACTGTCGCGCCACCTTCGCGCGCGGTGACGTCTGCTGCGGTAATGCGCCCCCTGCGGCCGGTGCCGGTGATGAGCGACAGCTCCACCCCGGCCCGCCGCGCCGCGGCGCGGGCGGCAGGGCTGGCAGCGGGTCGGCTTCCGGGCAGGGCGTGACGCGAGGCTGTAATCGGGTCCGGCAGCGGAACGGGTCGCGGCGTTGCCGCGGCTGGCGCCACCGCTTCCTCCGCCTCGACCTCGGCTATCGGCTGGTCCAGCGCCACCATCTCGCCCGGCGCGGCAAGTTGCGCCAGCAGCACGCCCTCCGCCAGCGCCGGAACCTCGACCACGGTCTTGTCAGTCTCGACCTCCAGCAGGACCTCGCCCCGGCGGAACGCGGCGCCCGGCGCGACCAGCCAGCTTATGACCTTCGCCTCCTCCATCGTCTCGCCGAGGCGCGGCAGGGTGAGGATCACGCGGCCCATTCCGGCGCCTCCCGCGTCACGAGCCAGCGGCCCACGTCGTGGATGAGCGCCGCGGAGGGGATCGAACCGCGCTCCAGCGCCGGAGACACGGGGATCGGGATGTCCTCGCCGCCCAGCCGCAGCACAGGCTCCTCCAGCCAGTCGAAGCAGAGTTCGGAGAGGCGGGCCGCAATCTCGGAGGCGACCGAGCCGGTGGTGACGGCTTCGGTCACGACCATCGCCCTGCCGGTCCGGCGCAGGCTCCCGACCAGGGGTCCCTCGTCCATCGGATTGAGACAGCGCAGGTCGATCACTTCCGCCTCGATACCTCCGTCGGCGAGCGTTTCGGCCGCCGCAAGCGCCTCGTGCAGCATCCGGCTGTAGGCGATGATGGTCAGGTCGCGCCCCGCGCGGCGGACAAGCGGCAGGCCCCAGTCGCCGTCTGGCCGCGCGGGATCGAACGCACCCTTCAGCGTGTAAAGGCCCTTGTGTTCGATGAAGATGACGGGGTCCGGCTCGGTCAGCGCATACCGCAGCAGGTGGTAGGCATCGTTCACGGTTGCCGGCATGACGAGCCGCAATCCCGGCGTGTGCAGCATCCATGCCTCGAGGCTCTGGCTGTGCTGCGCCGCCGCCGAGCGTCCGGTGCCGCCCTGCATGCGCAGCACCATCGGCACGCCGATCTGGCCGCCGAACATGTAGCGGCTCTTTGCCGCCTGATTGGCGATCTGGTCCATCGCCATGCCGGCGAAATCGACATACATGAGTTCCGCCACCGGCCGCAGCCCGGTCATTGCCGCGCCGATCGCGGTGCCGACGATCGCGGGCTCCGAGATCGGCGCGTCGATAACCCGCTCGGCGCCGAACATCTCGATCAGCCCCCGGGTCACGCCATAGGCCCCGCCATAGAGCCCGACCTCCTCGCCGATCAGCACGACCGCGGGGTCGGCCTGCATCGCGTCGATGAGGGCCTGACGGATCGCCTCGCGATAGGTGGCCTCGCTCATGCGCGCCTCCCTTCCGAAAGGATCGCGGCAAGCCGTTCGGCTTGCGGGCGCGGGGCAGGGGTGCCGGGGGCGAAGACGTCCTCGAACATCGTCGGCAGGCCCGGCGCCGGGGCGGCGATGGCATGGGCCAGCGCCGCATCCATCTCCACCCCGGCGGCGGCGTCGATCCGGTCGAGTTCCTCCACCTCCGCCAGACCCCCGGCGAGGAGCCGGGCGCGGGCATTCGCCAGCGGGTCCCGGCTGCGGCCCTCCGCTTCCTCCTCGGGGGTGCGATAGGGGGACTTGTCCATCCGCGCATGGCCGTAGAAGCGGTAGGCGTCGATCTCGAGGAATCCCGGCGCGCCGCCCCGCGCATCCGTGACGAGACCTTGCGCGGCCTCGGCCACCGCCTCCACATCCGCCCCATCGGCGCGCGCGGCATTCAGCCCGAAGGCGCGGGCGCGGGCGGGAAAGTCGCGATGGCCGGCCGAGCGGTCGACCCTCGTGCCCATGCCGTATTGGTTGTTGATGCAGCAGAAGATCACCGGCAGCCGCCACAGCACCGCCATGTTCATCGTCTCGTAGAGGATGCCTTGGCTCATCGCGCCGTCGCCGAAGAAGGCGACCGCAATCGCGCCGCCGCCGCGGTTGCGCGAACTGAGCCCTGCGCCCACCACATGCGGAATGCCGCCGCCCACGATGGCATTTGCCCCGAGATGACCGAGCGCGCGGTCGGCGATATGCATGGAGCCGCCCTTGCCGCGGCAATAGCCCTCCTCCTTGCCCGCGATCTCGGCCATCATCCGCTTCGGGTCCGCCCCGCGCGCGAGGAAGACGCCGTGGCCGCGGTGATGGGTGGTGAAGCTGTCGCCCAGGGCCATGGCGTCGGCGAGGCCGACCACCGCCTCCTCGCCGATCGAAAGATGCAGCATCGAGCCCGCGCTCTGGCCCTTGAGGAACAACTCGCCCACCCGTTCCTCGAAGCTGCGGATACGCCGCATCATGCGGTAGCGGGCGAGAAGTGCAGTGTTGGCGGGCGGGGTTATGGCGGTCATGCGGGCGCCCTCAGGGGCTTCATGGCCTCGTAGCTCGCGAGGTAGCGGGCATAGACCGGCTCATAGGCGGCATGGGCCTGCATGTCGGGCTCGATCCGGCGGGAGGTGCGGACCATCGCGCCGCTGCCTGCCTCGATGCTGGCAAAATGCCCCACCCCTGTCGCAGCGAGGATCGCCGCGCCGAGGGGGCAGGCCTCGGTCTCCTCGGTCAGTTCCAGCGGCAGGCCCAGCGTGTCGGCATGGAGTTGCAACCAGAGGTTCGAGCGGGTCGCGCCCCCGGCGACGACGATGCGCCGCGCGTCGAAGGCGTCGCCGAAGGCCTCGACGACTGCGCGGGTGCCGAAGCAGATCCCCTCCAGCAGCGCCCGGTAGACATGGGCCTGCGTATGCCGGAGCGTGAGCCCGGTGATCGCGCCGCGGGCCAGCGGGTCCGTATGCGGCGTGCGGTTGCCCTGGAAATGATCCGCGACCAGCAGCCCCTCCGCGCCGGGCGGCAGGGTGCGGGCCCGCTCGTTCAGGGTGTCGAGATCCGTGGTCTCCGCGAAGTTGCGCTTGAACCAGGCGATGACCGATCCGGTCGAGGTCTGGCCGCCCTCGATGATCGGGCGGCCCGGATAGACGCAGTTCGCATAGGTGCCCCAGACGCCCGGCATGTGGACCGGCTCGGACGCGATGCCCAGATGGAGGTGCGACGAGCCGGTGATCAGCGCCATGTCCCCCGGCCGGGTCACGCCAAGGCCGATCATGCCGATGAAGGCATCCGCGCCGCCCTGCACCACCGGAGTGCCCGCAACGAGGCCGAGATGGGTCGCTGCCTGCGCCGTCAGCGGGCCGATGACCTCGCCCGATGCGACGATCTCCTGCGGCCAGCGGTCCATCAGGTCGGCAAGGCCGAGCCGCTCCAGCATTGTCCTCGGCCAGCCGCCATGCGCGGTCTGGTAGTGCCAGCGCATCGTCGCATTGTTGCGCGACGCCGCCCAGCGGCCGGTCAGGCGCAAAGTGAGGAAGTCCTGATACTCGCCGACCATCGCCGCCTTCGCCCAGAGATCGGGCTGATTGCGCTTGAGCCAGAGCGCCTTGGGGATCATCCATTCCGGGCTGACCGGCCCCTCGCCGCCGCCGTTGAGCCTGAGCGCCGGGTCGCCGCAGCCCGCGACCTCGGCCGCCTCGCGATGCGCGCGAACGTCCATCCAGAGAAGGCAGGGCCGGAGCGGCTGCCCCCCGGCGTCGAGCGCGACCACCGTGCATGAGGTGGTTTCGCAGGCAAGCCCGGTGATCTCGCCCGGTCGCACATCCGCTGCCGCCATGGCCTCGCGCACCGCGATGCCGGCGGCCTGCCACCAGTCCTCGGGGTCCTGCTCGGCGTGGCCGGGCTCGGGGAAACGGGTCTGGTAGGCGGACTTGCCGACGCCGCGCGCCCGGCCCGCCAGGTCGAAGACATGGGCGCGTAGGGATTCCGTTCCGCCGTCGATGCCGATCACATAGGCCATTGCTTCTGACCCGCTTTCTGCGCCCGCAATGCTGCAGTTGCAATATTCTGCAGCTCATGCACAATTGTTGATAGTCGTTGACGAAGCGACCGGTCAAGTGGCTAGATGCCGGGTGTGGATGGCGGGGGAGCGATGAGCCAGGCACGGGAAAGCGACGACCTGATCCAGGCGGCCTGGCTCTACCATATCGGGCGGATGAGCCAGGAGGAGGTCAGCCGCCGCATGGGCCTGTCGCGCTTCAAGGTGCTGAGGCTGCTTGCCGAGGCGCGGGAGCGGGGCCTCGTCCGCATCAGCATCGAACATGAGACGACGGGGACCTTGGCGCTGGCCGACCGGCTGGCGACGCGGTTTGCGTTGACCGAAGTGCAGGTCGCCCCCGAGGTGGGCGAGGGCGACGAGGCGGCGCGCCGGGCGGTCGGCCAGCTCGCCGCAGGCTATCTTGCCCGTGTCGGCCGCGACGGGGCGATGACGGTCGGCGTCGGCTGGGGCCGCACCCTCGCCGCGATGGCCGAGGCGCTGACCGGGCTCAGGAATCCCGAGTTGGTTTTCGTCTCGCTCATGGGCTCGATGACGCGGGCCTCGGCCACCAGCCCCCTCGATGTCTGCGTGCGGCTGGCGGCGCTGACCGGCGGGCGTGCGGTGTTCCTGCCCGCGCCCTTCCTTGCCGACAGTGCCGAGGATAGCGCGCAGATCCTTCGCCAGCGCATGGTGCGCGAGGCGCTCGACATCGCGAAATCGGCGCGGCAGATGATCGTTTCGGTGGGCGAGTGCACGCCGGATGCGCTGCTGTCCACAAGCGGCGTGCTGGTCGCCGGCGACGTGGCAGAACTTTCCGCCGCAGGGGCGGTCGCGGACACGACCGGCAAGTTCTTCCGCGCCGACGGGACGCTTGCACCGACCGACCTCAACGCCCGCGTGCCCTCGATCGGGCTCGACGATCTTGGCCGGTCGGACGTGACGCTGCTCGCCGCGGGGCAGGGCAAGGTGGTCGCGACGCGGGCGGTGCTGCGGGCCGGGTTCGTCGACCGGCTGATCGTGGACGAGGCGCTGGCGCGGATGCTGGCGGAGGAGGAGGACACATGAAGGGATTTGGCGTTCACACGTCCATGTGGACGATGGCCTGGGACCATGCGGGGGCCGAGCGCGCCGTCGCCGCCTGCGCCGAACTCGGCTTCGATTTCATCGAGATCGCGCTGCTCTCGCCCGAGAAGGTCGACACCGCGCATTCCCGCCGCCTGCTGGAGAAAAGCGGCCTGCCCGCCGTCTGCTCCCTCGGCCTGCCGGAGGGCAGGCGCGCCTCCTCCGACCCCGAGGCGGCGGAGGAGTTCCTTGCCCTCGCGCTCGACCAGACCGCGGCCCTGGGGGGCAGGGCGCTGACCGGCGTGACCTATGGCGGGATCGGTGAACGGACGGGGGTGCCGCCGACCGAGAGGGAGCGGGACAACGTAGCCCGCGTGCTGGCCAGGGCGGCGGCGCATGCGAAATCTCTGGGCATCGATCTGGGCATCGAGCCGGTGAACCGCTACGAGAACCACATCATCAACACCGGCCGTCAGGCGGTCGAGATGATCGAGAAGGTGGGCGCCGAGAACATCTTCGTCCATCTCGACACCTATCACATGAACATCGAGGAGCGCGGCATGGCGCTCGGCATCCTCGATGCCGGACCGCATCTGCGCTACATCCACCTCTCGGAATCCGATCGCGGCACGCCCGGCGCGGGCAATGTCCGCTGGGACGAGGTCTTTGCCGCGCTGAGCGCGGTGGAGTTTCGCGGCGGCCTCGCGATGGAAAGCTTCATCGACATGCCGCCGGAGGTCGCCTTCGGCCTCGCCGTCTGGCGGCCGGTGGCCGAAAGCCGCGACGTCGTGCTGGGCGAGGGGCTGCCCTTCCTGCGCAACAAGGCGCGCCAATACCGGCTGGTCTGAGGTCACCCGTGGATTACGCCCCGCTCTCGCCCGACAGCCTGCCCGTCCGCCTCGGCCCGGTGCTCGCCGCGCGGCTCGGCGAGCCAGCCCGCTGGGAGGTGGCCGAGGTGGGGGACGGCAACCTCAACCTCGTCTTCATCGTCACCGGTCCCGATGGACAGGCCATCGTCAAGCAGGCGCTGCCCTATCTGCGGCTGGTCGGCGAAAGCTGGCCCCTGCCGCTGAAGCGCAGCTTCTTCGAATATCACGCGCTGACCCGGCACGCCCTCCGCGATCCCGGCCGCGTGCCCGAGATCTTCCATTTCGACGAGTCGCAGGCATTGATCGTCATGCGCTATCTGACCCCGCATGTGATCCTCAGGAAGTCGATCGTGGCGGGGCGCATTCACCCCAACCTCGCCCGTGACATCGGGCTTTTCATGGCGCGGACGCTGTTCCGCGGCTCGGCGCTGGCGATGGACGGCGCGGCCCTGCGCGCGGACATGGCGCTTTTTTCCTCGAACACCGTGCTGGCCGACATTACCGAGACGCTGGTTTTCACCGATCCCTATTTCGAGGCGCCGCGAAACCGGCATACGGCGGGGCTGGAGCCGTGGATCACCGCGCTGCGCGCCGACCGGGCGCTGCGCATTGCCGCGCAGGAGGCCAAGCACGCGTTCGTGTCGAAGACCGAGACGCTGGTGCATGGCGACCTCCACTCCGGTTCGGTCATGGTGACGGAGGAGGATACACAGGTCATCGACCCCGAATTCGCGCTCTACGGTCCCTTCGGCTTCGATCCCGGCATGTTCCTCGCCAATCTGCTGCTGGCCTATCACGCCCAGTCGGGGCACGAGGCCGGCGCGGGCGAGCGCGACGCCTATCGCGCCTGGCTGCTTTCGCAGGTCTGCGAGCTCTGGTCGACCTTCGCCGGGGAGTTTCGCGGTCTCTGGCGCAGCGAGCGCACCGGCCTCGTCCATGAGCGCAGCCTTTACGAAGATGCGGGCGACGCGCCGGCGTCCGAGGCCGCGCTGGCGGCAGTCCTGCACGGCATCTGGACCGACGCGCTGGGGTTCTGCGGCGTCGAGATGCACCGGCGCATCCTCGGGCTGGCCCATGTCGAGGATCTCGAGGCGATCGCCGACCCGGCCCGCCGTCTGCCCTGCGAGGCGCGGGCGCTGGAGACGGGCCGGCTGGTCGCCACCCTGCGCCATTCCGTTTCCCCCGCCGATCTGCCAGTCTTGGCTGCGGAGATCGAGGGAGGCGTGGCGCGATGAAGGTGGGGGACAGGCACTACCGCTCGATCTGGGTCGAGGATGGCGAGGTGCGGATCATCGACCAGACCCGCCTGCCGCATGAATTCGTGGTGGTGACGCTTGCAGGGCTTGAGGATGCCGCCTTGGCGATCCGCGACATGTGGGTGCGCGGCGCTCCCCTGATCGGGGCGACGGCGGCCTATGGCATGGCGCTGGCCATGCGCGAGGATGCCTCCGACGGGGGCCTCGCCCGGGGCCATGACATCCTCTATGCCACGCGGCCGACCGCGGTGAACCTGCGTTGGGCACTGGAGGAGATGCGTGCGGTCCTTGCCCCCTTGGCCCCCGCAGCGCGCCATGCGGCGGCGATGCGCCGCGCGGGCGAGATCGCCGAGGAGGACGTGGCGATCAATTCCGCGATCGGTGATCACGGGCTTGCCCTCATCCGCGAGATCGCGGCGCGGAAGGGCGGGGCGCCCGTCAATATCCTGACCCATTGCAATGCGGGCTGGCTGGCCACGGTGGACTGGGGCACGGCGACCGCGCCGATCTACAAGGCGCATCAGGCCGGCATCCCAGTGCATGTCTGGGTGGACGAGACCCGGCCGCGCAATCAGGGCGCGCACCTGACGGCATGGGAGATGGAGCGCCACGGCATCCCCCATGCGCTGATCGTGGACAATGCCGGCGGGCATCTGATGCAGCGCGGGGCGGTCGACATGGTGATCGTCGGCACCGACCGGACCACGGCGCGGGGCGACGTCGCCAACAAGATCGGCACCTATCTCAAGGCGCTGGCCGCGCGTGACAACGGCCTGCCGTTCTATGTCGCTCTGCCGTCGCCCACCATAGATTGGCGGGTGGAGGACGGGGTGCGCGAAATCCCGATCGAGGAGCGGTCGGGCGATGAGGTGAGCTTCGTGCAGGGCAAGCTGGCCGATGGCAGCATGGCGCGGCTGAGGATCAGCCCGGAGGCGACGCCCGCCGCCAATCCCGCCTTCGACGTGACGCCCGCAAGGCTGGTCACGGGCCTCGTGACCGAGCGGGGTGTGGCCTCCGCCACGGCCGAGGGGCTGGCGGCGCTGTTCCCCGACCGGGTGCAGAGATGAGCGCCGAGGAGGCCATCGTCGCCGCAGCGCGGGCGCTGGAGGCGGCGGGGCTGAATCGCGGCGCCTCGGGCAACATCTCGGTCCGCGAGGGGGCGGAGATGTTCATCACACCGTCCTCCGTGGCCGCCCCGGACCTTGCCCCCGACCTTGTCGCCCGCATGGCGCTGGCGGGCGAGGGGGACTGGAGCGGGCCGCTCAAGCCCTCTACCGAATGGCGCTTTCATCGCGACATCTACCGCAGTCGCCCCAATGCCGGGGCGGTCGTCCATACCCATGCGCCATGGTGCACGGTGCTGGCCGTCGCCCGTCGTCCCATTCCCGCGGCGCATTACATGATCGCGGCCTTCGGCGGGCCCGAGATCCGGGTCGCCGACTATGCCCGCTATGGCACGGCAGAGCTTTCCACCGCCGTCCTTCGGGCCCTCGACGGGCGCAACGGCTGCCTGATGGCCAATCACGGCATGCTGACAGTCGCCGCCACGCTCGACCGCGCCGTCTGGCTCGCGCATGAGCTTGAGGCCTTGGCGCATCAATATGTCCATGCGACGCTCCTCGGTGGGGCGCATGTCCTGGACGCGACAGAGGTGGCCGAGGCGGCAGAAGCCTTCGCCAGCTACCGGCCCGGCGGCTGATCCGGACCGGCGGGGAAACAAGGGCAGGGGAGGTCCAGATGGAATACAGAACGCTCGGCCGGTCGGGCCTGAAGGTCTCGGTCATCACGATGGGCACCTTCACCTTCGGCGGCGCTGGCCCCTTCGCCCGCGTCGGTAGTCAGGGCGTGGGGGAGGCGCGGCGGCTGGTCGATCAGGCCATCGATCATGGCGTGAACATGTTCGACACTGCGAATATGTATTCCGCCGGCCTCTCCGAGGAGATCCTCGGCGAGGTGCTGGACGGCCGCCGCGACGACGTCCTTGTCACCACCAAGGCGCGGATGCGCGTCGGCCCCGGACCCAATGACGAGGGTGCGAGCCGCTGGCACCTGATCCGGGAATGCGAGCGCAGCCTGAAGCGACTGCGCACCGATCGGATCGACCTTTTCTACATTCACGAATGGGACGGCACCACCCCGGTCGAGGAGACGATGGCCGCGCTCGACACGCTGGTCGCGCAGGGCAAGATCCGCTACGTCGGCTGCTCGAACTACGCGGGCTGGCAGGTGATGAAATCGCTGATGGCCTCCGAGCGCGACCATCGGGTGCGCTTCATCTCGCAGCAGATCCACTACACGCTCGAGGCCCGGGACGCTGAATACGACCTTCTTCCCGTCGCCATCGACCAGGGCCTCGGCGTGCAGATCTGGTCGCCCCTGGCGGGCGGCCTTCTGACCGGCAAGCACCGGCGCGGCCAGCCTGTCCCCGAGGGCACGCGCCAGGCCGCCGGCTGGACCGAGCCGCCGATCCGCGACGTCGAGCGGCTCTACGATATCGTCGAAGTGCTGGTCGGCATCGCCGAGGAACGGGGCGTTCCGCCCGCCCAGGTGGCGCTCGCCTGGCTGCTGACCCGGCCGGGCGTGTCCTCTCTGGTGGTCGGCGGGCGGACGGAGAGCCAGTTCGCCGAAAATTTCGGGGCGGTGGAGTTGAAACTGACTGAGGAAGAACTCTCGCGGCTGAACGAGATCAGCCGCCCGCCGCTCATCTATCCCTTCTGGCATCAGGGCCAGTTCGCCGCCGAACGGTTCAGCGAGGCGGATTGGGCACTGCACAGGGGAAACAAGCCGCCGGAATGGTAGTTCTGCCGCGAAGGGCGGGGGAAGACCGCTGGTTGTGCTTGCTATCCCGCAGGCTGGAGCATCTCGGGGCGGACCACCTCCTCCGTGGTCATTTTTCGTTGATTGACTTTATCCTGACGCCCTCAACGCTGACCGGCGAAGCGGTGGATTCAAGTTGGAACTGCGACTTTGATACAAAATCAGGAGGTTGCCTCAAGGAGCGCTGTCGATCTCCAAGCCCTATCTGCATTTGGACCTCGATGAACGGCGCAAGATCGCGCGCTGGCATGAGGCGAAAGTCCCGGCAGCCGAGATCGCGGCCCGCGTCGGCCGGCATCGCTCGACGATCTTTCGTGAGCTCAGCCGCAACCGCTTCGTCGATGCCCGGCTGCGCTATCTCTTGGGCTATTACGCGCTGAGCACACAGAACCTGGCAGCTGTCCTGGCAGATTTCCAAGGCCCTTTCAGCGTATCAGTTTTTCAGGGTCCGTGGTCCGGCCCGAGGGGTTCACGCCACAGGGCATCGACTTGCCGCGTCGCCATACCGCCATCATCAGCGCATCCATGGCCGGTGACGTGTCCCGATCAGCCTTCATGGACCAGCCCACGGCGCGCGCCGGGAAAAGAGGTCCAGCACGACTGCGCAATGGAGCCAGCCTTCCGCCGTCCAGATGTAGGTTCTTTAATTGATCCTTCGCGCTCGGTCAGTTTGTCGTCGATGTCGGCCGCGTGCATGGTTTTTTCCGAAGTCGTCCGTCGAGCGGCGCTTCATCTCGGCGTTCAAGGCTCGGGCGTCCCGAAGGTGAAATGCGCATTCCCTCTGGGGCCGCATGTAGATCGCGCGGGATCGTCCCGTTGCCTGCCGCTTTGACCGACGCGGGAACTGCAGTGACGGCGTCGCTCAGACCGTTGTCATCATCAGGCCTCGCGCTCATCGAACACGCCCCACTCACCCAGATCGCATGCATCATGACGGCGAGCTTCCTGGCGAGTGCGACCACGACCTTCTTATGGCTCGCGCGCTGTTTCACGGCCATCGCCCAGTCCTTCATCCGCTTGCCCCCGTCCCGGCTTCACCCGGCAGAGCAGGGAGTTGGCTGCTTCGTAGAGCATTGTGCGCAGCAGCCGATCGCCACGCTTGGAGAACCGTCAACTGCGATCCGACTGCGCCGCGCCGGTGAATCACAAAAGGGTCTACCGGATCATGAAGGCGCTTAACCTGCTGCTGGCGCGCAAATATTCCGAGCGGCCCGAGCATGTCCACGACGGCAAGGTCATCGTCATGCGCTCGAACTTGCGATGGTGCTCGGATGGGTTCGAGTTCACCCGGCTCGGAACGGCGACATCATTCGTGGCGCCTTCCTCATCGACGCCCATGACCGCGAGATCATCTCATGGCGGGCCGTCGTGAATGCCGGTATCATCGGCTCCGACATTCGTGACCTGATGCTCGAAGCCGTCGAGCGGCGGTTCTCAGCTCTGCGTGCGCCATCGATCATCGAGATCCTGACCGACAACGGCTTGTCGACCCTGATTGCGATGGGCTTGTCACGCCACTCGATAATCTGGTTTAGCGCCCGCACGACCCGCTCGGCGGGCAACGAGAAGTCGACCTTGGGGCCGAGGTCCTCAGGGTTGAAATCGTCCAGCACATTGAGCAGCCGGAACTGACGACCGTCGGCCAGACGATCGACCATGAAGTCCACCGACCAGACGAGGTTCGGCGCTTCCGGATCGGTGAGCATGTCCGGCTTGTCCCGCTTGATCCGCCGCCTCGGCTTGATCCGAAGGTTCAGCTCCAACTCGCAATAGATCCGGTAAACCCGCTTGTCGTCTAATTACGCAAGCCATTTTCCAGAGCTCTGGATCGATTCCGTCGTGGATCGTTGGCGTCTTCACGTTCAGGACGGATGGCCGAACTGGACTGCGTGTTCCGACTGGCGATCTGCCCACCCGCAGGGACGCACTCCAGTTGCGTGGGGCCACGGGGCCATTCCAGGCAACAGAGCCATCCAAAGGTAACAAGCCGCCGTGCTACCTGTCTGCGCCTATACCCTTGAGCGCAACGTTGACCCATCCCTTCCGAGCGTGGACCATCGTGATCGTCCCAACGAGCATGGTTGCGCCAGAAGGCGATCCTGGAGTTGGTTCAGGGAGGATAAAATGCAAAACAACGAATCTCGTCGACGGGCCCTTGGCGCGTCGCTCCTTGCATTGTTGCTCGTGCCTGGCGGAGCTGCGCAAGCCAGCGTGAAGATTGGTGCGGTCGGGCCACTCAGCGGTGCTGCGGCTGGCTGGGGCCTTGCTGCCAAGGAAGGTGCCGAATTTGCCGCCGCGATCGTGGGCCTGCGCCCTCGAACCCGCTGTTTCCGGTCTACGTCATGGCGGCCGAGGTCATCCTGCAAGGCATTTCGGCTGCGGGACCGGATGATGACGGCGAAAAGATCGCCCAAGCACTTCGCAACCTGACGCCCGAGTCCCGCTTTATGGGCAAGGCCGGGTGGCGGGGGACCGGGCAATACGACATCAACCAGGAACTGACCTTTCCGCCGGGTCTGGGCATGATCATCGACGGGAAGAAGCAGCCGACGGTGGTCGTCGAAATCGCCGGTGAATAGGCCAATCCCGCCATCGAAGGCTCAGGTTGCCGCCGAAAACTGTCGCGAGCCCTTTGGGGGCGGGCGACTGGTCCCGTGCGACCCGGAGCCTGGAACGGCGACTCCATGGAAAGCATTCTCTCTACGGGTCTGATCGGGCTCAGCCTCGGCACCCAATATGCCATGATCGCCATTGGCTTCACGCTGATCTTCGGCATCATGGGCGTCATCAACTTCATGCATGGCGGCGGCTATGCGATTGGTGGCTACCTGACCTTCGCGCTGGTCAGCGTGGTCGGGCTGCCCTTCTGGATTGCGGTTATCGCCGCCGCCCTTGGCACCGCCGTCATCGGCTATCTGATCGAGGTCTTCTTCGTCGACAAATGGGCATCGGACCATACGGCGTCGATGTTGATCACGATGGGGATCTACATGATCTCGACGACGATCCTGATCATGATCTTCGGACCCGAGCCGGTCAGCGGCTTCTCGTTCCCGATCCGTGGCGCCTTCCGTTTTGCCGGGCTTTACCTGCCCTATTCGACGGCGATCGTCATGGCGGTCTGCACGGTGGTGATCCTTGCGATGTTCTGGCTGATCTATCGCACGCGCTATGGCATTTCGCTTCGCGCGATGGCGGACGACCGGGATTGCGCCACTGCGCAGGGCATCCGCCCTTCCGTTATGTTCCCGATGGCCTTCGCGCTGGCCGGGCTGACCGGTGGTCTTGTCACGCCGATCCTGTCGCTGGACGCGCATCTGGGCGAGGGGCAACTCCTCAAGGCGTTCATCGTCGTCATTCTGGGCGGTCTGGGCAGCGTGGGGGGCGCGACGATCGCCGCATTCCTCGTCGGCATGGTCGAGGCCTATTCCAGCGTCTATCTGGGCGGTTCGCGCGGCGCGCTGGTGCTGTTCGTGATCGTGCTCCTCATCCTTCTGGTTCGACCCGCCGGCCTAATGGGTCGCGAGACGCGAAAGGCCTGATCCATGAAACCGAGACGTGAACGGGACCTGAACGTCGACATCTGGGGCATCGTCGTCATTGCCGCCTTTCTGCTGGTGCCCCTGCTGGGGCGCAGTCCGTTGACCCTCTCGCTGGGGCATCAGGTGGTGATCGGAATCACTGCGGCGTTTGCGGTCTATATCATGGAGCGCATGAACCTCCTCGCCTTCACCGTCCCGGCCTTCATGGCGATCGGCGGCTATGCGGCGGCCATGCTGGCGACGAACGGGATCACCAGCCTACCGATCCTGATGCTGGTGGCGCTGGTGGTGCCGATGATCGTGGCATTGCCGCTGGGACTGGTCGTCCTGCGCCTGAAAGGGGTCTATTTCATCTTCTTCACCTTCATCCTGAACGAAGCGCTGCAGGTCGTGATCTTCGAGACGCCGGGTCTGACGGGTGGCGCGAACGGCATTGCGGGGATTCCGCCGGCTTCGTTCATGGGCCAGTCGCTATCAACGCTACCGCTGCTGACCGCGGTCACTGTAGTGACCGGCATCGTCGCGGGCATCCTGACACTTCTGGTGACGCACCGGTTCAGGGCCGAGTTTTCCGCCATCCAGGACAACCAGACGCTTGCGCAAAGTCTGGGTGTCGCGGTCTGGAAATACCGCACGATCGGCTTCATCGCCTCGGCGGGGATCTCGGGGCTTGCCGGGTTCGCGCTGGTGAACATGCTCTCGACCGCGCATCCGAGTTCGTTCACCTCGATGTCTGCCGTTCAATACGTCGCCTATGCGTTCGTCGGGGGCAAGACCACCATCCTCGGCTCGGTCGTGGGGGCGTCGCTCCTCGTCACCATGTCGAACCTGTTCAGCGCGCAGGGCATGCTGTCCTCGGCCCTCTTCGGACTTCTGCTGATGAGCGTCGTGATGGCCGCGCCGGGCGGCATCGTGGGAGAGATCCGCAAGCGGATCGAACGGATGCGCCTGAACCGCTTGAGGGACCGGACATGAACGAGGCTGTCTTGGAACAGACTGGAACGGCGGCGACGAGGCAGGGCGGCCTCAGGACCGAAAACCTGAAAAAAAGCTTCGGAGGCCTGCATGTCTTCGACGGTATCAGCGTCGATCTGCAGCCGGGGCGGACATTGGGTGTCATCGGTCCGAACGGCGCAGGCAAAACGACCCTGATCAACGTGATCTGCGGGATGCTCCCTCCAACCAGCGGCCATGTCTTGCTGGATGGTCAGGACATTTCGGGCAAGCCGCTGCATCTGGTCAGCCGGCTGGGGTGATCCGCAGCTTTCAGCAGACCAATATCTTCGCCAAGGCCACGGTCGAAGAAAATCTGCACCGCGCCCTCCATTTCAGCAAGGGGCGCGAAGCTGCCGGGATCGACCTGACCCCGCTGATCGAGGAATTCGACCTTGCCCGCCACCTGCCCGAGCAGGCGGATTCCATGCCCTATGGCAAGCAGAAGATGCTGGGTCTGTTGATGGCACTAACGCCGAAGCCCCGCTTCGTGCTGATGGACGAGCCGGCCGCAGGACTGGAGCGAAAGGAGCGCACACAGATCGACCGCTTCATCGCCTTTGCCCAGCGGAGCCTCGGCTGCGGGATCATGATCGTCGAGCACGACATGGATCTGGTCAAGCGGCTCTGCCCTCGCATCGTCGTGCTGGAGGCCGGGCGGCTGCTGGCAGAGGGCGCGCCCGCTGATGTTCTGGCCCGGCGGGAAGTCATCGACGCTTACATGGGTTCGGACGAGGATTGACCATGCTCAAGATCGAGAAGCTGAACGTCCGATATGGCGGTATCGTCGCCTTGAACGAGGTTGATATTTGAAGTCCGACGCGGGGAATCCGTTCTGCTCGTGGGTTCCAATGGTGCCGGAAAATCAAGCCTGATCAATGCGGTGATAGGACTTTTTTCGGCGAAATCGGGGCGCATCGTCTTTGACGGGCAGGACATCACGACATTGACCTGCGCCGCAAGGGCGCGCCTCGGGATCGGCTATTCGCCGGAAGGCCGGCGGGTCTTCAACTCGCTGACAGTGACCGAGAACATCCTGTCCGGGTCGATCCGCGTGCCGCGGGCCGAGGCGATGCGCAACCTTGACTGGCTGATGTCGGCGTTCCCGTTGCTGGCGGAACGCGCCAGTCAGCCAGCTAACCAGATGAGTGGCGGCCAGCAGCAGATTGTCGCAATTGCTCGGGCTGTGGTGGCCATGCCAAAGCTCCTGCTGCTGGACGAACCATTCCTGGGCCTGGCCCCGGTCTGGATACGGCAGGTGGGCGAAATGGTTAACCAGCTCAAGGCTCGCGGGACGACGATCCTGATGACCGAGCAAATGGCGAAACCCGCCCTGAAGCTGGTAGATTGCGCCTATGTCGTCCGAAACGGTGAAAACCGTCGCAGCGGCACCGTCGAGGAGATTCGCGACGAGGCGCTGGCCGAGGAATACCTCTGACCCCCGCCTGGCCGGTCTTGTCATAGGCCAGCGATATGGAAGGGAAAGGCGGGGGTTATGTGCTTGTCCCGTCGCATTGAATCAAGCCTGTCCAGAGACCTAGCATCATCACGACAAGCGCGACTCGGAGGTGGATTCGCGTTTCCGAAATCAGGGAGGATAAAGATGAAATCCATCATTGCGGGCCTCGCCCTCGCGGCCTCGACGCTGGCCTTCAGCGCCGCAGCAAAGGCCGAGGTGCCCGAGCAGAGCTTCAAGATCACGCAGGTCTTCGCCCAGACGCATTGGCACTGGACTGAGGGCATGAAGGTGTTCACCGAGGAGGTCGAAAAGGCCTCGGGCGGGAAAATCACCTTCGAGCCCTATCATGCGGCGCAGCTGGGCAAGGAAAGCACCATGCTCGTGACCTCGGGCCTCTCGGAGATGGGTCTGCTGGTTCCGTCCTATGAGACCGACAAATTGCCGCTGACTTCGGTGACCGAGTTGCCGGGCCTGCATCAGACGGCGTGCGAGGGCACGAAGAAATACTGGAATGTCGCGAAGGAGGGCGGGGCGCTCTATGAGGCGGAATACAAGCCGCTCGGCGTCCGCCCGCTCTATGTGATCCTGCTGCCGCCCTATCAGTTGATGACGAATACGAAGCCGGTCGGCTCGATCGACGATGTGAAGGGGCTGAAGATCCGGGCGAACGGGGCCGCGATGGACAAGACCATCCGTGCGCTTGGCGCAATCCCGGTCAAGGTCACTACGAACGAACTTTATGACGCGTTGTCGCGCGGCACGATCGACGGCAGCTTCTGGATCATCGGCACGACCAAGCTGGTTGGTCTTGAGAAACTGCTGCGCAATACCGTGCAAGGGCCGCAGCTTGGTGCCGGCAGCACCTTCTTTGCCGTCAGCGAGAAGGTCTGGCAGAAGCTCGACCCCGAGACGCAGCAGATCTTCATGGATGCCGGGGAGAAGACCATGGCGCATCTGTGCAAGTATCTCGACGATACCGATGCGCGCGTCAGCGACGAGATGGTCGCGGAGGGCTTGTTGACCGTGAACAAGCTCAGCCCGGAGGACAATCAGGTCTGGGCCGAGCGCGTCCATAATGTCGGGGCGGAATGGGCCAAGGAGATGGACTCGACCGGTCGTCCCGGTACCGCGCTTCTGGAAACCTACCGCGCCGCTCCCACAAATTAACACACGTCCCGCAGGGTGCCGGCGCGTGAGGCCGGCTCCCTGCGGGAGGTCACATCGGGAGGCATTCCAGATGATCGAAAAATTCATACGGCTCTTGGAGCAGATCGCGATGGCGCTTGCGGTGCTTTGCATCGTCGCGATCATGGTGATCGTCAGCTATGACGCCGTTTCCAGATATGTCCTTCATGCCCCGCTGCCCTGGGCATTTGAACTTGTCACCTATTACCTGATGGTTGCAGCGGTTTATGGCGCCATCTCGTCGACCTTTACTCATGGCGACCATGTCAGCATCACCTTCATTCAGGAAAAGATCCCGCCTCGTCCGCGGGCGGTGATCGGCGCTATCTGCGCGATCCTCGCCGCGATCGTCTTTGCCGTTATCCTCTATGGGTCATGGCACAACATGGCCGAAGCTTATGTCCGCCAGGAATTCCTGCCCGGATATATCGTCTGGCCCGCATGGCTTTCCCAGCTTCCGGTGCCGCTTGGCTGCGCGCTGATGACGTTGCGCCTACTTTGCCACGCGTGGCTGCTGCTGCGTGATGGCCGCGACGAGACTGTCGCAACCTTTCACGACATCGAGGAGATCGCGGAATGATTTCGGCCACCATCAGTATTTTCATGTTCGTGCTGCTGGCGGTCGGGATGCCGGTAGGCTTCGCCATGCTGGTCGCGGGCGCTGCAGGGCTTTTTTGGCTGGGGGGGCTTACCCCTGTCCTCGCGATCCTTTCCTCGATGCCGCGCGAGGCTGCCGCTTCGTTCGAGTTCGTTACCATTCCGATGTTCCTGCTGATGGCAGAATTCGTGCTGCGCTCGGGGATCGCGGATGAGCTTTTCAAGGCGATGGCGGCCTGGTTCGGGCATCTGCGCGGAGGGCTCGGGATTGCGACGGCCCTGTCGGGGGCCGGTTTCGGTGCAATCTGCGGCTCATCGACCGCTGCGGCCGCGACACTGTCTTCGACCTCGATGCCGGCCATGCTGAAATACGGCTATGAGCGACCGATGGCGGCCGGGGTCGTCGCAATTTCCGGCACGCTTTCCATGCTGATCCCGCCAAGCGTCGCCATGGTGGTCTATGGCCTGCTCGCGGATGTCAGCATTGCCAAGATGCTGGTGGCAGGGGTCATTCCGGGCCTGCTCGTCACACTGACAATTGCGCTGACGGTCTATATCCTCGTCTGGCAGGATCCCGCGCGCGCGCCGACGCTTCCCCGGATGCCGATGCGCGAAAAGCTGGCCGCGATCAAGGGCATTGGTCCGATGCTGATCCTGCTGATGTCGGTGACGGGCGTCATCTATACCGGCATCGCCACGCCTACCGAAGCCTCGGCCCTGGGTGCTTTCTGTGCAGCGGTCCTCTATTTCTGGCGAGCGAAGCGCAGCCGGCAGGAAGTCTATGCGGTCCTGAGCCGCGCGGCCCGCACCTCCTGCATGCTGGGATTGATCATCCTGGGCGCGCATGTCTTCTCGACATTCTTTGCGCTGACGCAAACCACGCAAGGTCTTGTCACCTGGGTAGGGGAGCTGCCGCTGGCGCCCTGGATGATTATCGTCATCATCGTCGCGATCTACATCGTGCTGGGATGCTTTCTCGACCAGATGGCGATCCTCGTGCTGACGGTTCCGATCGTGGCGCCGATGCTGCAGGCGATGGGCTTTGACCTTGTCTGGTTCGGCGTCATCGTCATCGTGACCGCCGAGTTGGGAATGGTCACGCCACCATTCGGGCTGAACGCATTCGTGGTGTCAAAATATTCCCAGACGCCGCTCAAGGATGTGTTTGTCGGAACGTGGCCGCATATCATCGCCCATGTCATCGCCATCGGTATTTTGCTGGCGTTTCCCATCCTGACACTCTGGTTGCCGAACCACATGTGACGAAGAAGCGGGAGGCAGTGCAATTGCCTCCCGCACCTGTCCATTCGGCCTTGCTCCGGCCGAACCGCGATCAGGCGGCGGTCACCTCGGACTGGGAATTGGATCCTGAGCCGCCTTTCAGTTCGGCACGGATCTTGTAGCGCTCGACCATCTCGGTGATGATGGTGAAGATGAGCGCCTCCACCACCGCACAGGCCTTGGTCACCGGCTTAGAGCGCTTACGCACCATATAGGCGGTGCGGCGGATGGTCGGTTCCTCGATCGGGACCAGCGCAAGCGACCCCTCGGCGACCTGGTTGATGACCGCGCCATGCGACAGGATGGTATAGGCGCTCGCCCGGCTGACCATCTCGATGATATGCGGCAGCGAGTCGATTGCAGCGACCACGTTCAGCTTGGTGCCGATGGACCGCGCGAACTTCTCCTGCAGCTTGCGCGCGCCATGCGTAGGGCTGGTCAGGACCAGCGGCAGTTCCTGCAGCTTCTCGGCGCTGATTGCCTGCCTGGCCACGCCATCCGGCCCGATCTCCCCTTCCCAGTTGTCGGGCGCCGTGACGAGGAAAAGCTCCTCGGTCAGCAGCGGCTCGAAGGAGTAGGGGGCGCTGTCATAAGCCTCGTAGACACAGCCCAGATCGACCCGCTCTGTATTGATCCAGTCGAGGATGTCGCCCGACATCGCCTCGGCGATATGCAGGCGGATCTCGGGATATTCGGTATGGATCGTCTCCAGCAGCGGAACGCTCAGGAGAATGCTGAGCGACGGCGGCAGGCCGATCGAGATCGGGCCGCGCGGCTCGCCGTTCAGGCTGCGGATGTCCTCGACGAGGCTGTCCAGGCTTTTCAGGATCTCGCTACCACGTTGTGCCAGGACGACACCTGCTTCGGTCATCTGGATCCCGCGTGAGCCGCGGATCGCAAGCTGGACGTCCAGCATCTTCTCAAGCTTGGCTATGTTCTCCGACAGCGACGGCTGCGCCATGTTGATGGCACTGGCCGCAGCAGAAATCGACCCATGCTCGGCCAGCGCAATGAAATAGGAAAGCTGCCGAAAGTTCAGCAGCGCGTGTGTTTTCTCGATCGTGGCCATGATCCCCCCAAAAAACTTTCCTCGGCGCCCATAGGCTTATCCTATGGGGAACATGTCAAGCCAAAGTTTTATCCTGGGGTCTGGGCGGTCAGGAAAGTCAGCGGGTGGCGCTCATCATCACGGCGACGATGGTGCAGGGCTGGTCGCTGCGGTTGCTCCAGGTATGGCGGGTGCCGCGCTGGACGAAGGAATCGCCCGGCCGCAGCGCGACCTCGCCCTCCTCGACGACGGCGACGATTTCGCCGGCGATCACCGTGATGATGTCCACGGTATCGGTTTCGTGCAGGCCGGCGATCTCCTCGTTCTCGACAAAGGCATCCCCGCCGCCCGAGGCGGCCAATGCGTCCCGATAACCCGCTGTGGGATCCCAGGAGGAATCGGGCGGAAAGGTCGTGACCAGATAGACAAAGCCATGCGGCGGTGGGGTGATCGAAACGGCGCCATTCGAGGTATCATCTGAAAGCACATGGGGCGGCAGGCTGTCTGTCTGCCAGATCTGGTTGATGGTGAACGCATCGGTCTGGACCCGCGAGGTGACCTGCTCATCCTCGGCGATGACCGAGCGGCCCCTGTCGTCCACACCGGCAACTACACGCCGAACGAATGCGTCCTCATGTCTCTTGAACATTTCCAATTCCCCTTGTCGCGTCGGGTCGGCCGTAATCCGCTGCCCTCCGGTCCTCCTCTGAAGCGTTCAGACTATCCGGCAAGCCACCAGAGTTCATGCCTTTTCGTCGGTTGCCGATGCCGGCGACAGGCTTCGCCTATGCCCAGGTGCGTCCCTGCGACAGGCGTGGCATTCTGCGCAGGCCGCACGTCCCGGGACGGTCGCGGATGGAAAGACCTGAGGGGGAAACTGGAATGCGCGGCGTGGTTTTTAGGGGCAATCGCAAGCTGGAGATCTTGAGTCTTGACGATCCGACTCCCGGCCCGGGAGAAGCGGTTATAGAGATGAAGGCCTCGGGCATGTGCGGCAGCGACCTGCATTATTACCGTGGCCAGCCTGCCGAGATCCTCAGATCGATGGGCCTCAAGACTTTCGAGGAACGCGGACTGCCTGCGGATGCAGCCATCATTGCCGGGCATGAGCCCTGCGGCGTGATCGCGGCGGTCGGACCGGATGTAGACCCGGCAAACTTCAAGGTCGGCGACCGGGTCATCGTCTTTCACTACGAGGGTTGTGGCTGCTGCGACCATTGCCGCACCGGCTGGACGCAGATGTGCGATCACGGTGCGGACGTGCATGGCGTCGTCAAGCATGGCGGCCATGCCGATCTGATGAAGGTGCCGGTCAGCACCCTTGTTCACATGCCCGAGGAGATCTCCTTCATCGGCGGCGCGGCGATCGCCTGCGGCACCGGCACGGCCTTTGGGGCGCTGGGGCGGCTCGACATCAGCGCGCGGGATACGCTGGCGGTCTTTGGCCTCGGGCCGGTCGGCCTCTCTGCCGTCCAGCTTGCGGCCGCGATGGGAGTCGAGGTGATCGGCATCGACATCGCCGCCGACCGGGTTGCAAAGGCTCTGAGCTTCGGCGCGGTGCACACGATCGACGCCAGCAAGCGCGATCCCGTCGAGGAGATCAGGAAGCTGACCCGTGGCAAGGGCGTCACCTGCGCGATGGATTGCGCTGGCAGCGAGATCGCCCGCACCCAGGCCGTGCGCAGCACCGCGCCATGGGGCAAGATCGCGCTGGTTGCCATTGGCGGAAATCTGAACGTGGATGGCATGAAGGATCTGATCGGCAAGCAGCGGACCGTCATCGGCTCCTATACCTTCTCGGAAGTCGGGATGAAGAACTGCGCGTGGTTCATCGCCGATCACGGGGTCGAGGTCGACCGCCTGTTCACCGACCTCTGGAACCTTGATCAGGCCGAAACGGCCTATCGCGAATTCGACAAGCAGGCGGGCGGCAAGGGCGTCTTCGTCTTCTGAGCGGGAAAGGGGGAACCGACATGGATCTAGGGATCGCCGGCAAGCGTGCGCTTGTCATCGGCGGCAGCGACGGGCTGGGCCTTGCGGCAGCCGAAGCCCTCGCGGCCGAAGGGGTGCGACTTGCCCTCGCGGCCCGCAACTCGGAAAAGCTTGCCGCGGTTTGTAAGGCGCTTGCACAAAGGCATGGCGTCGACGTGCAGGGCAAGGCGGGCGACATTACCGATCCTGCCGCCATCGCGGCGCTTGCCGATTGGGTCAGCGAGGGCGGGGTGGACATCCTTGTCCTCAACACCCCCCGTCCGCCAAGCCCGATGCGCAACTTCCTGGATGAGGACGATGACGGGCGTTGGCAGAGCGCCTATCGCAACCAACTCGACTGTGGGCTGCGGGTCCTGCGGGCCATCGTGCCGTTGATGCAGGGCAAGGGCTGGGGGCGGATCATCGGCATTACCTCGGCCAGCGTGAAGCAGCCGATGCCGAGGCACGCGATATCATCGGTGTTCCGGGCGGGGTTGCAGACGGCACTGAAGCATCTGGTGGACGAGGTCGCGGGCGACGGGATCACGGTCAATACGGTGGCCCCGGCAACGGTGATCACACCCACCTTCTCGCAGTTTCACGACCTCGATCGGCGAGTGTCCGAGATCCCCCTGCGCCGGGCTGGCCGTCCAGAAGAGCTGGGCGCGACCGTCGCCTTCCTTGCCTCTCGTGATGCGGGGTTCTTGACTGGCCAGACATTGCAACTGGACGGCGGAATGACGCGCTCGTTGGTATGAGGAACGGAATGGCCGATTTTGAAGGCAAGCGTGCGCTGATCACGGGCGGGGGCAGCGGGATAGGCGCGGCCTGCGCCGGAATGCTGGCTAGTCGGGGCGCCTCGCTGATCGTGACCGATCGCGATGCAGGGGCCGCGGTGCAGGTTGCGCAGGGCATCGGGGCGGCGGCAACGGCCCATGTGCTGGATGTCAGCGACCCGGAGGCGGTGGCGGCTCTTTTCGACCTGCTCGCAGGGCAGGGGGCCCTGCCTGACGTCCTCATAAACAGCGCCGGGATTCGCGAAATTCGGGATCCGTTGGATCTGTCGCCCGAAGAATGGCAGCGAGTGCAATCCGTTAACCTGTCGGGTTCGTTCTATCCCTGCCAGCAATTCGCGCGGCATCTGCGCGATACCGGGCAGACGGGGACGATTGTGAACGTGGCCTCGACCTCGTCGATCCTCGCCTCGCCCAGCCGGACGGCCTATGTCGCCTCGAAACATGGTGTCGTCGGGCTGACGAAGCAATTGGCCTTCGATCTGGGACCACTGGGGATCAGGGTGAATGCGGTGGCTCCGGGCGTGGTTCGCACGCCGCTGACCGAGGAGTATTTCCACGACCCTGATCGGGTTGCGCGTCTCAGCGCCGCTTATCCGCTGGGTCGCGCGGCGACGCCCGAGGACGTGGCGGAGGTCATCCTGTTCCTTGCGTCGGAGGCTGCGCGCTTTGTCACCGGCGCCGTGGTGCCGGTCGATGGAGGCTATACCGCAGGCAAGCGTTGGTAGCGGTCCCCGGGGGCGGGCAGGAACGAGCATGATGAACGGACGCATGCGGCATCCGCCGCATCGCGGATCCAATGGAAGGAATATTCGAATGGCACGATTCAGCGGAAAGGTCGCGCTGGTCATGGGCGCAGGCAGCGCTGGCGAGGGCTGGGGCAATGGCAAGGCCTGTGCCGCGCAACTTGCCCGCGAAGGGGCGCGGCTGGTCTGTTTCGACCTTTCGCCGGACGCGGCCGAGGAGACCGCCCGCATCATCCGCGACGAAGGGCGCGAAGCCATCGCGATCAGCGGCGATGCCGCGAACTCCGCCGCGGTCGCCGCGGCCGTCGATGCGGCGACCGTGACCTTCGGCCGGCTCGATGTCCTCGTCAACAATGTGGGCATCGTCGTCAACGGCGATGTCGTGGACCTGCCCGAGGAAACCTGGGACAAGGTTTTTGACGTGAACCTGAAAAGCAGCTTCCTGTCCATGAAACACGCAATCCCGGCGATGCTGCAGAGCGGGGGCGGGTCCGTCGTCAACATCTCGTCGATCTCGTCCCTGCGCTATCTGGGCAAGACCTATGTGTCCTACTACACGACCAAGGCCGCGATGAACCACATGACGCGGGTGACGGCGGCAGAATATGCCGGGCGTCAGGTCCGGGTGAATGCCGTGCTGCCGGGTCTGATGGACACGCCGATGGCGCGGCTCTCGGCGCTGAAGAACCACGGCGTCGGCGAGGACCAGCTGGAGGAGGCGTGGAAGCAGCGCGCAGCCCGCATTCCGATGGGCTGGATGGGCGACGCCTGGGATGTAGCCCGCGCCGTTGCGTTCCTTGCCAGCGAGGAGGCGCGCTTCATCACCGGGGTCTGCCTCACGGTCGACGGAGGCATGACCCTGAGCTGCTGATCCCGCCCGGCCCGACCGTGACATCCAGCGAGGGAACCATCTTGGAGCAACCGACCTCGGCACTCGACCTTCTCAGGGAACCCAGATTCCGCACCCTCTGGGCGACGGTCGAACTGTCCTTCCTGGGCATGTTCATCCACATGGTGGCATGCAGTTGGGTGATGACCGCCCTGACCAGTTCCGCGACGCTCGTGTCGCTGATCCAGACCGCATATTCGCTGCCGATCGTCCTCTTTGCGGTGGTGGCAGGGGCAATGGCCGATACGCTGGACCGGCGGCGGACCATGGTCGTATCGCTTGGCCTGTCGCTAATAGGCTCGCTGGGGCTGGTTGCGGCGGCAAGGCTGGATCTTCTGACCCCCTGGAGCATGCTGGGTCTCATGTTCGTCGTCGGCACAGGGGTCGCGATCTTCACCCCGTCCTGGCAGGCATCGCTGGGCGAGATCGTCTCGCGCGATCGGCTGGCAGATGCCGTTTCGTTGCACAATATGGGCGCGAACGTGATGCGGACGCTGGGTCCGTCGCTGGGCGGGATGCTGGTCGCGGCTGCGAGTGCGGGGACTGCATTCGCGGTCGGCGCGCTGACCTATATCCCGGCAACGCTGGCTTTGCTGTTCTGGCGGCCCGAGCGCAAGGCGCAGGAGGACACGCCCGAGGCGCTGTGGCCCGCCGTCATGTCTGGACTGCGGTTCCTGATTGCAGCGCCGCATCTGCAGACGCTTCTTCTCCGGGTGTTCTGCTTTGCCGCAAGTGCGATCAGCGTGATGGCGCTGCTGCCGCTGGTTGCGCGCCAGCAACTCGGTCTTGGCGTCGGCAGCTATGGGCTGCTTTTTGGCAGCTTCGGTCTGGGCGCGATCGGAGGCGGCATCGCATCAAGCAGGTTCCGGCAGCGCCTTGGCAGCGAAAAGGTCGTTCGTGCGGCATTCGTGATCAACGCGGCTTCAATTGGACTGCTGGCGATCAGCCAGAATTTCTGGCTCGCCATACTGGCATCGGTGATCTCGGGCAGTTGCTGGCTGACGGGACATTCGATCCAGAACAGCACGTTGCAACTGGCGACGCCCCGATGGATCGTCGGTCGTATGGTGGCAATGTTCCTTTCGGCCGCCTTTTGCGGACTGTCGGTGGGCGGATGGGTCTGGGGCGTGGCGGCGGAGCGGTTGGGAACGCAGGGCGCGCTCGGCCTGTCCTCGGCTGCGATGATCTGCACGGCGCTGCTCGCCCTGCGCTTTCCGATGCCCTCCACGCAGGGCCTCGACCTCAATCCGTTGCAGGACCGGACGAGCGTGGTCGCACTGCCTCCGCTCCATCCGGATACCGGCCCCTTGCAGGTCCAGATCGAGCATCGCCTCGCCCCCGGCGCTCTGCCGCGTTTCGAGACGCTGATGGAAAAGCGGCGCGCGCATCTCAGCCAGCTTGGCGCACGCAACTGGACCTTGATGCATGACCTGGCGGCGGGCGAGGCGTGGATCGAAACCTTTCGGGTGGCTTCGTGGAGCGACTATCAGCGCCTGATGTTTCGCCGCACCAATGAAAGCCTGTCGTTGCGACAGGAGTTGCTTTCGCTGCAAAATGGTCAGGCGAAGCCCGTCGTGCGCGTGCTGCTGATGGCAAGAAGGGCCCGGCAGGTCGCCGAGCCCATGCTGCGTGCCTGAGGATCGTCAGGCCAGCGTGTCGGCATAGGCCTTGGGCAGACCCACCGACTTGATCTCGACATAGGGGTCGAAGCCCTCGCGGCCTCCCTCGCGGCCAATGCCGGATTGCTTGACACCGCCTATCGGTGAATGGAAGCCGACCCCGCCGCCATTGATCTCGACGGTGCCGGTCTTGATCCGGCGGGCAATGGCCAGTGCCTTGTCGTAATCGGCGGTGAAGACTGCCCCGTTCAGGCCGTAATCGGAATCGTTGGCGATGAGGACCGCCTCGTCCTCGGAGTTGCAGGTGATGATCGACAGCACCGGCCCGAAAATCTCCTCCCTCGCGATGGTGGCATCGGGCGCGACATCGGCAAAGACGGTCGGACGCACGAACCAGCCGTGGTTCAGTCCCTCGGGCCGGCCGGTTCCACCGCAGACGGTCTTTGCGCCTTCCGAAATGCCTTTCGCGATATATTCCGAGACCCGTTCCATCTGGCGCTGGCTGACCATCGGCCCGATCTGTGTCCGGGCATCACTGGGATCCCCGACCGGCATCGAGGCGATCAGCCCGGAAAACGCCTCGATGACATCGTCGCGACGCTTGGGTGACACGATGATGCGGGTCTTGAGGCTGCAGACCTGCCCGGAATTTCGCAGTGAACCGCCCCGCAGGGCTTCGACGCCAGCCGCCACATCGGCGTCATCGAGGAAGATGGCGGCCGACTTGCCACCCAGTTCCAGCGTGATCGGGCGGATCAGTTCACCGCATTTCGCCGCCAGATGGCGACCCGCCATTGTCGAGCCGGTGAACGTCACCTTGTCGATGCCGGGATGCAGCGCCAGACACTCGCTGACCTCGCGACCAGCGGGCAGGATGCTGACGACGCCTTCGGGCAGGCCGGCTTCGGCCAGAATCTCGGCCAGCATATAGGCCGACAGAGGGGTCTCGGGCGCGGGCTTGATGACAACGGTGCAGCCCATCAGCAGCGCTGGGGCCAGCTTCATCATCGTCGTCATCATCGGCACGTTCCACGGCACGATGGCCGCCACGACCCCCTTGGGTTGGCGCAGGATCAGGCCGTTCCCGGTTGCCGATTGCCGCAACTCGCTGAGGGGATAGGTCCGCGCAATGTCCATGAAGGCGTCGAGCATCAGCACCGGCACCGCGGCCTGCGCGGCTTTCGAGAACGAGATCGGGCTGCCCATCTCGTCGGTGATGAGCTGCGCCAACTCATCCTTGCGGCGCACAAGCGCATCGCGAAGCCGGGCGACAATCGCCGTGCGCTCCTCAAGCGACATACGGGGCCAGGGGCCCTTGTCGAAAGCCAGCCGCGCGGCAGCCACAGCGGCATCGACATCTGCCTTCGAGGCCGAGGGCACAGTCGCGATGACCTGTTCCGTGAAGGGCGAGATCACTTCGATCATGTCGCGCGACTTCGACGGGACCCATGCGCCCCCGATATAAAGCCTGTCGTATTGTCCCTGCCAGACCATCTGCCTGCCTCCACAACTGGCCCGGCGATCCGGGCGAAATCTCGTTCCGATATACCGATCCGCGGCGCGGAACGCTCATAGGTGCCACCTATCGCTTTGCTAGGGTCGAAAAATGCCGCGTTGAAGTGGGTTCGGTGCCTCGGCAATCATCCGGGAAACAAGTCAGCAGACATGCCGACCGCTCAAAGGGGAATCCATTTTGGAAAACATCGATCGACTGATGGCCAGGGCCGAGATCGAGGACATCATGTGCCGCTATGCCCGTGCAGTCGACCGCCGCGACTGGCAGGCGCTCGGCGAATGCTTCCATCCGGATGCGACCGACATGCATGGCGATTTCCACGGATCACCACAGGAATTCGTCGAATGGGTAGCGAAGCGACATGCGGAGATCCCGTTCTCGATGCATTTCCTCGGCAACTGCCTTGTCGAGTTCATCGACGATCAAAGCGCCGCGGTCGAGACCTACTTCGTCGCGATCCAACGCCGCGAAACCGGGGAGGGCAAGAACGGAGCGGGAAGCCCCGGCACGGATTACGAGGTGTTCGGCCGCTATTGCGATCTTTTCGAAAGGCGCGAGGGGGCCTGGCGCGTCGCTAGCCGGAAGGTGGTCTATGACAGCACGCGCACGCAACCCAGCACGAACCATCTGCGCAACCTCGTCGGCGTGATCGGGCGGCGCGATGGCGATGATCCGGTTTTTCGGAACCCGGACTGATCAGGCACCCGTCGTTCTTTTCCCAGCATCGAAATGATTTCGGACGGCCGCGAGGCCGTCCGTTCTGCATTCTGCCAAGCCTGATCAGCCGATATTCATGTAGACCGCCTTGGTGTAAAGGAAGCTGTCGACGTGATCGCGGCTGCCCTTCCAGCCATAGCCGCTCATCTTGTAGCCGCCAAAGCCGATGCCCGGATCAAGGGGACCATAGCAGTTCACCCAAAGCGTGCCTGCCTTGACGCCCCGCATCATCCGGTGCGCGGACGAAAGGTTGCGAGTCCAGATGCCGCCCGCCAGTCCGAATTCGGTGCTGTTGGCCAAGCGTAACTCCTCCTCGTCGTCCTCGAAGGGAATGACAGTGACGACCGGCCCGAAGATCTCTTCGCGCGCGATGGTCATGTCATTGTTCGCGTCGGCGAACACGGTCGGTCGGACGAAATAGCCGTCGGCAAGATCGCCACCGGGCCGCTCGCCCCCGGCCACCAGCCGCGCGCCCTCGCCGCTGCCTAGCTCGACATAGCGCATCACGCGGTCGAGTTGCTTTTGCGATACCAGCGGCCCCAGTTCCGTATCAGGGTTCATGCTGTCCCCGAGCTTCAATCCGGCGCTGAAATCGGCAAGGCGCGCGACAAACTCCTCCTGAACCTCGCGCTGGACGAAAAGGCGGGTGCCGGCGGCATAGATCTGAGGATTGCCTGCGACTGCCAGGCCTTCAGTGCCCGTGTGCGCGTGATCGGCGCGCCCATATCGATGGTCTCGATGGCCGCAAGCTCGTCGAAATGCTTTTCGATCAGGTCATGAATCCGTAGCAGCAGGCGCTGGCGATCATAGGGGGTCCAGCGGCTCCATTCACCCTCGAAGGCATCGCGGGCGGCCTTGACGGCAAGGTCAATATCCTCGCGGCCGCCTCGGGCAATCTGGCCGATGACCTCGCCGGTCGAGGGATTGATCGAGGCGATCGTCTGCCCGGAAAGCGCCGGGTGCCATTTGCCGCCGATCATCAACTGTTTCTGTCCGGCCAGGAATGCCGGGGGCAGCGGGTTCAGGTTGCGGGGTTGTTCCATCGTTCATCCTCCCTTGGCGGCACAGCCGCCGACGCGTGGCGTTCACCGCTGCGCAGCTGGTCTGACACGGTGACGATTCGGTTCAGGCCAGCAGGCGACCGCCGTCGACGACGATGGTGTGGCCGGTGACATAGGACATCTCGTCTGTGGCAAGCGAGACGGCGACGCTGGCGACCTCCTCGGGTCCACCAAACCGGCGCATGGGGATACGCTCGGCCATTCTGGCCTTGTGCTCCTCGATCCCGGCATAGATCGGCGTCTCGATATGGCCGGGCGCAATGGCGTTCACGCGGATGTTGTCCTGCGCATATTCATAGGCCACGCTTTCCGTCAGCCGCCGGATCGCGGCCTTCGAGGCGCAGTAATCCGCCGCTGCAGTGAAGGGCGGATAGGCGCTGATCGACGCGATGTTGATGATCGCGCCGCCGCCATTCTTCAGAAAGTTGGGGATCACGTTGCGGATGGTATAGAACTGGCGCATCAGGTTTATGCAGATGGTGCGGGCAAAACCCTCTTCGGTCAGTTCATGCGTGCGCATGATCGGTCCCGATACGCCCGCATTGTTCACGAGGATGTCTATGCGTCCGAAATGCGCGATGCCTTGCGCGACCATCGCCGCTACATCGGCAGGATTGCTTACGTCGGTTACGACCGGCAGGCAGGCATCGCCGAAAGCCGAATTCGGCTTCGCGACATTCAGATCGGCCGCAATGACCTTTGCGCCTTCATCGATGAAGCGTTTGGTGATGGCGTAGCCGATGCCGGAAGCCGCGCCGGTGACAATGGCAATCTTGCCCTGCAACCGGCTCATCTCACGCCCTCGGCATTCGCATCCATTTCATCGAACACTGCCTTGGCGATCCTGAAGCAGTTGAGACCGGCGGGCATGCCAAGATAGATCGCGGCCTGCAGGAAGCGCTCCTGCACCTCCTGCCGGGTCAGGCCATTGCCTATGCCGACGCGGATATGGCCGGCCAGCTCGTCGGGTCGGTTCGCGGCGGCCAGCATGCCGAGGTTCAGCAGACTGCGGCTGCGGCGGTCCAGACCCGGACGCGTCCAGATCGCGCCCCAGCATTGCTCGGTCACAAGTTCCTGCATCGGGCGGGTGAAATCATTCGCCGTCGCAAAGGCGCGCTCCACGGCCGCAATGCCGACCATCTCTTTGCGCGCGGCCAAGCCTTTTTCGAACATGGTCTCGCTCATGCCGGTCGCCCCTGTCTGGCCTTCGGAGGCAGGTCGTTCTGGCGCGGCACGACCTCGGTGCCTGCAAAGCGGTCAAGGACAATGCCGACGCTGTCCACCTGCTGGTCTGCGCCCATATCCGCGATGCATGTCTGGTAAAGCTCGCGCGTGACATTGCCGAAAAACATCGGGACGCCGGAATCAATGCCCATCTGGCAGGCCAGGCGCACGTCCTTATGCGCTAGGCCGAGGGTGAAGCCGACATTCAGTTTTCCCTGCAATACGCGAGGCCCCATCATCTTTTCCAGATAGGCATTACGCCCGCCGCTGGCGACGAGGATCTGACTGGCAATTTCGGGCACAACGCCGTTCTTGGCCGCGAGCGTCATTGCCTCGAAGGAAATCAACCGCTGGGCCGTCGACATCAGGTTGTTGACCAGCTTGATGACGTGCCCGTTGCCGATACCGCCGGCATGGAAGACGTTCGAGCTGATGGTGCCAAGGACCGGCCGGACGCGGGCGAATTGTTCGTCGCTTGCGCCCACCATGATGGCAATGGTGCCGGCCTCTGCCCCGGCAATGCCGCCGCTGACCGGAGCATCTATCATCTCGACGCCGCTTGCCTCCAGCTCGGTCGCGATGCGCCGCGTTTCCTTTGGATCGCCCGTCGTCTGGTCGATAATGACAGAGCCCGGTTTCAGACCCCCGGCGAGGCCATTTTCGCCAAATATCGCGTTGCGCACATGCTCCGATGTCGGCAGGCACAGGAATATGACGTCGCAGTCCCGAGCCAGCGCAGGCAAATCCGCCGCAATCACGGCCCCTTCGTGCGCCAGCCTCTCCGCCGCAGCGGTCGAGCGGTCATAGACGGTCAGGGGGTACCGCTGCTGCAGGCGGCTCGCAAGGGCTCCGCCCATGCTGCCGACCCCGACATATCCGATTTTCATCTGTTGTCCTCCTGCAGGATCAGGTCAGCGCGAACCGCGCGGCCGTTCCTGCTCGGCCGAAAGGAAAGCACCGAGGCAGCGAGTCCGGCAAGGCGGCTGGTCCGAGCGATAGCGCATGCCTGTGTATCGCATAGCCTGCCGCTATGCACTTGCCGCGGCGGTTCGGCCAAAGCGAGAGCCGTGCTTACACTGACCCGGGCCTTTCGCGCGTCCGGCGCAGATGCGCCGGTCAGTTGCGCCATTCGTCACCCGAGGAGGAGGATAAATGCAGCGCTGCAATCTGATCGTCTTCACCAATCCCGTGGAGGGACGGGACGATGAATACAATGACTGGTACACCAATACGCATCTGCCCGATGTCCTGAAGATACCGGGCATTACGGGCGCCCAGCGGTTCTGCCGGGCGACGACGTAGCGTGACGATGGCCCGTTTCCCAAGGGCTTTCTCGCGATCTACGAGTGCGAGACCGACGATCTCATCCGCGAGTTGAAAGCGCGCGGCGGGACTCCGCTGATGCGCATGACCGACGCCTTGGCGGAAGAGCGGTTCGTCTGTTTCTTCGAGCCGATCACCGAAATGCTACGAAAAGCGCGTGCCACTGCCTGAAGGGCCGAGGGAGGAGAGGACATGTCCAAGTTATCAGTGATTGCTGCGCTCTGCGTGGCAACACTCGGGGTTTCCGCCACAGGCGGACAAGCGCAGGAAAAGATGGTCCTGCGCTTCACCCAACCCTGGCCATCTGCGCACCCGCAATGGGTGCATGGGGGCCAGGTTTTTTGTCGACTACGTCACTGAGGCGACCGGCGGAAAGGTCGAGTTCGAGATCTATCACAGCGCCCAGCTTGGCGATGACAGCCTTGCGCTTCTCTCCTCGGGGCTTGCTGACATTGCGCTGATGTCGACCGGCTACGCGGCGGATCGCATGCCGCTGAGCAACGTCACCGAATTGCCGGGCATGTTTGACAGCGCCTGCGACGCGAACCGCAAGTTCCGCCAGATCGCGTCGCCGGGCGGCGCGCTTTACGAGAATGAATACAAGGGTCTGGGTCTGCATCCGGTCTATATGGCAATGTCGCCTCCGGCATCCATCGTCATGGGCAAGGGCAAGGTGGAGCGCTGGTCCGACCTGCAGGGGATGAAGCTGCGTGCCTCGGGTGGCGGTGCCTCGGCCATCGCGCGGGCGATCGGATCGGTCCCGGTCCAGACCGTTGCCTCGGAGCTTTACGATTCACTCGAGCGCGGAACGATTGACGGCGCGCTGTATTACTTCGTTGGAATGCCGTCCTTTTCGCTTGAAGAAGTGTTCCATTCAGGTGTCGGCAACCTCAAGCTGGGCGCAAGTTCGGTCTTTACCGCGATGAGCGAGAAGGGCTGGAACAAGTTGCCGCCCGATGTTCAGCAGGCGATGGTCGAGGGCGGCGCCAAGGCTGAACAGTCGCTTTGCGGCTGGTTTGATCAGAACGAGGCGTCGATCCGCGACGAGATGGTGCGGGACCGCGGTTTCGTCGTGACCGAGCTTCCGCCCGAGGATCTCGAGAAGTGGCAGGCTGTCCGCGTCAGGATCGCCGAGGACTGGGTGAAGATCATGGAACAGAAGGGCCGAAAGGGAACGGATGTGCTGAACGACTTCCGCAGTGCCGAATAGGTTGTCAGCAGTCCCCGCCGTTCAGGCGGGGACAAGGTTCAGCAGGTCATAGGGTACGGGGACCATCTTCCGCGTGCCCAGATCGACCATGACAAGGCATTGCTCGACGCTGGCTAAGCAGCCCTGCGTATCGAAGACATTGTGACGGATCACAAAGTTCTTGGCATTGGCGTGGATCAGCCGCGCGTCGGCTATAAGCGCGTCGCCGGGCCTGCACTCACGATGACGGATTAGCTTCATCTCGACCGACATGCGGTTCAGACCCGTTGACTGCGTGAACTGATGCCCGAAGCCATGCGCGGTCAGATAGAAATGCGAGATGACCGAGATCCGGCGCATCAGCTCCTCGTCCAGCAAGCGACCGTTGTGGTCGAATTCGGAAGGCCGGGTCAGGCCCAGCCGGACATTGTGGCGCGAGGGGGTGGTCATCGCTCTGTCGCCCGAGCCGCCGGCTTCGAGGCCGCGAGGCAGGGCGAAATCCACCAGATCGGGCGAGATGCCCGGCAGTCCGGGGCGGGGTGCGCCGCCGAAGTCCATTGCGCTGGCCGAGACCCGGCCCTCGCTTGAAAGGACCTGCACCGTCGTCCCCTGATGGGGTCCCGCGTCCAGCACCATCGAGCGCACCTCGACCGGGGATGCGTCGAAAAGTTCGCTGTGAAACCGGATATGACGGGCAGGGGGCGTGCCGGTTGCCTCTACGCCGCCCTTCGCCGCCGCAACTTCGTCGGCCATCTGGAAACTGCGGCAATAGAAACGGACGTTCCAGTGATTGTTGTAGTCGCATTCCCAGCGTTCAACCCGGGAATGAAGTGTGGCGAGGCCGATATCGGCTGCAATGGCTGGCATGTCAGACCTCATGCCTGTTCGGCCGGCACGCGCAGGACGAGGCCGTCGAGTTCAGGCGTGACCCGCAATTGGCAACTGAGCCGCGAGACCCCGCCGGCGACCGCGCCGGGTGCGAAGTCCAGCATGTCTTCCTCCATGGCATCGATCGGCGGCAGGCGGGATACCCAGTCCTCCCGCACGAAGACATGGCAGGTGGAACAGGCGCAGGCCCCGCCGCATTCCGCAAGAATGCCGTGGATACCCGCGTCGCGAGCACCTTCCATGACGCTATGCCCCAGGGGCGTTTCGACGCGCCGCTCGGTCCCGTCGTCCTCGATGAAGGTTATGGCTGGCATTGCTGTGTTCTCCTGTTTCTTGACTAGAGGCTGCACAGGATCAGCGGCACCGAGTCCCAGGTGTCGTGCAGGCTCTGCTCGGGGCGAAGCGGCGGGTGATCAGGATCCAGCGTGGCGCCGAGTCCGTAGAGGGCCAGCATGATCCGCACCGCCGTGCCATGTGTCCCGTGTTTTTCATCTCCCTTGTTCTGGATGCCCGTGACCAGGTTGCGCCCGATGCAACTGTGCACGCCCAGTCCGAAGGTCATGCCCCAGGGCTGCATTCCACGCGGCGTCTCACGCCGCGGGTTGAAATAGCGGGCGTCGGGGCCGAAAACCTCGGTCTGGACATTGGCAGGAGGCGCGTGAAGCGCGACCATTTCGCCCGACCTGACCTTCCGGCCGGATGATAGTGTCACATCGCGGGACGCGGCGCGGAACCTTGCGGGCGTAGTCTGGTGCAGGCGGAAGGATTCCGCCGCCGCGTGGTGCAGGAATTCGGCGTCGGTCAGTCTTTCGCGATCCTCGGGGTGCTCGGCCAGCCATTCATGCAGATGAACGAAGACATGGGGCAGGGAATGGGTCGTCGTCTTGATCGATCCCGTCAGGAGCAGCGCGCATTGCCGCCAGACATAGGGGATCTTTTCGTCATCATCGGCACGGGACAGATCGCCCTGAAGGCAGAGCGAAGTCAGCATGTCGCGCGGCAGGTCCTCTAACGGGAAGTCTCCGGCCCTCTGACGCCGCACGAGATCGATCCTGCGCTCCAGCGAGGGCTGTAGAAAATCTTCGACCAGCGCCTGCATGGCTGCGCGTCCCGCGCCGATCATCTCCTCGACCGGCCGTGTCGAGAAACTGCCGGTGGTGGCTGCGCTGAGGATCAGCACCAGTTCGCGGAAACGGTCGGTCAGTTCGGGCGTGTCGACGCCATCGACACCCGTCACCAGCGCCGAAATCCGGGTAAGCACCGCCTTGATCAGCGGGACGGCATCGGTCCGCACCAGCCCGTCGGGTCCGCGCTGCGTCTGCATCTGGGCAATGGAATCGCGGATGACGGGTTCGACCAGATGCAGTTCGTAATACGCCATAGCCTGCCGCGACATCAGAGGCGCGAAAAGCTGCTTCAACTCGCTATGGCGCTGGCCTTCGGACATGATGAGCGTGTCCTCCAGAAAGATCGTCCGCTCGTCCGCGCCGGCCATGACGAAGTCAGGAGATTTCATGATCTCCTCGATCTCGGCATAGGTATCGAACCGCTGGAGTTTCTTGACGAAATCGGGGACGATCGGGTCCTCTACTGGCTGCATGTCTCTCCTCCTTGAATGATGCTGATTTCCCGTCAGGCCGCGATCAGGGCCTTGAGGTCGTGTTTCGGGTCTGCAATGCGGGCGGGATCGGGACTGCACCCCGCCCCGAGAAGCTGCTTGCCGCACATGAAGCTGCGCGGGTCGTTCATCGCATCGACGGCGAGCAGTTCCTCGTCGCGAAAATACCAATGGGAGACGCTTCCCTCTCGGTTTCCCGGCCGCGAGACGACGTGGTCGTGACCGGCATTCAGGCCGGCAATCTGCAGTTTCACGTCATACTGGTCGGACCAGAACCAGGGCACCGGATCATAGATGTCCGACCGTCCCAGCATCGCCGCCGCGACGACGCCCGACTGGTCGATGGCGTTCTGCACGCTTTCCAGCCGCGTCATGTTCCCGCGCCATGGAAAGACCGTGCAGTCGCCCGCAGCCCAGACCCGCGGGTCCGAGGTTTGGCCTCGATTGTCGACAAGAATGCCCCTGTTTACCGAAAGACCGGCGGCGCGCGCCAGATCATCGTTCGCGCGCACGCCGATCCCCACGATCACCAGGTCTACGTCCAGTTCCTCGCCGGTGGAGAGCGCGGCCCTTGCGGCGCGGGTCTCGCCTTCGATCCGGACAAGGGCGGTGCCCTCACGGATATCGACGCCATGCGATCGATGCAGCGCGCGGAAATAGTCCGATGTCTGGGCGGCCGCGACGCGCTGCAGAATGCGGGGCGCCTGCTCGACAAGCGAGACATTCATTCCGAGTGCTGTCAGGACCGCTGCCGCCTCAAGCCCGATATAACCGCCGCCAACGATCAGCGCCCGACGACCGGCCCGGCATTCCGGGGCGATCCGGTTGACATCCTCCAGAGTGCGAAGGGCATGGATCCCGGGCAGATCCCCACCCATCCGGGCGGGTAGGCGCAGGGGTCGCGACCCGGTGGTCAGGACAAGCTGGTCGAAGGGGACATTCCCGCGCCCCGTGCGCACCACCCTGGCCGCAAGGTCGATTTCCTCAACCGGACGCCCGGTGATCAGGTCGATCCGCTGTTCCGTGTAGAAGGCTGCGGGCCGCAGGAACAGACGCCCGCGCCCGATCCGGCCGACAAGATAGGCCTTTGACAGCGGCGGGCGCTCATAGGGTAATAGTGGCTCATCGCCAATCATGGTGATCGGGCCATCATAGCCAAGCGCACGCAATCTGGTGGCGACGGTGGCCCCGGCCTGTCCGGCGCCGACGATAACGATGTGGTCCATGTGTTCCCCCGGCCAGCCAGCCCCCCTGGCGATCGCTGGCATTTCCGATACTATTTTCGATCTCGCCTTCCGGAGGTCAACGGCCCTGCCGAGGGTATCCGGTTTTCCGATACCCCCTGTCGCGTTTTGCCGCGACCGGGCATGATGGGTGAACCGCCGGTGCATCTGGCCGGCATCAAGGCAGGGAACCCGCGCGATGGCTGTGAAGGATCTGGATCTGAAGCAACTGCGCTATTTCATCGAGGTCGGGACCGTCGGGTCGATTTCCTCTGCGGCAAACAGGCTTGGCATCGGACAGGCGACGCTTTCGGAAAACATCCTCAAGCTGGAAAGGCAGCTTGGCATCACGCTCATGGTCAGGGGCAATCGGGGCGTCCTTCTGACGCAGGCTGGCGAGGCCCTGATGCGGGACGGCGCGGGCCTGCTGGCTGCGGCGGAAGAGGTCGTCCGGTCCGTTTCGGCCTCGGGGAGCCATCAAGGCAGCGTGCGGCTGGGATTGCCTCCCAGCCTCGGCATGTTGATCGCAGTTCCACTGGCGGAAACCGTTCGCGTCGAATACCCGCAGGTGCGCCTGCATCTGGCCGAGGGGCTGTCGGGTCATATCCTTGACTGGCTCGCCGGAGGCACGCTTGATCTGGGCTTCATCTTCCACGTTCCCGACCTCGAAATGTTCGAGATCGTGCCGCGCTTCAGGGAGCAGCTTTACCTGATCGCCGCCAGCGACTTCATCCCGGAAGGTGCTGGAACAGGCCCGGAGGGTTCCATCCCCGTGCCCGCGCTTGCGGGGCTGCCCTTTGTCCTGCCCAGCACCAAGCACGGCCTCCGGCGGGTCCTGGACAGGTTGATGCGAAAGGCGCGGATCGCGCCCGATGTCGTCAGCGAGATCGACTCGCATTCCCAGATCGTCGAGATGCTGGTCCGCGCCAATGCCTATACGATCCTGCCGCGCGCCGCCGTATTGCAGCAACTCGCCTCGGGAGATCTGGTGGCAATTCCTGTCGCGGATGCGGGATGCCAGCGCACCTGTTATTCCGTGCGGGTGCGCGAAAGGCCCGTGACCGCCGCCAGTATCGAGATCGAGACGACGATCACCGCCATTGTGGGTGAAATGTCCCTGCGCCACGACCTTCGGCTCGACCTCATTGGTCGGGCCGAAGGATAATTCCGGGGCAGCTTCAAAGCGTCGTTGCGGTCCCGCCATCGACCGGGATCACGGCCCCGGTGATATAGGACGCGGCATGTGAGGCCAGGAACAGCGCGGTTCCGGCCATGTCATCGGCGCCGGTCAACCGCTTCATCGGCACTTTCTCCAGCACCTTTTCCTCGCCGACCTTGTCCAGAGTTCCCTGCATCATCTTGCTCGGGAACATGCCGGGCGCAATCACGTTCACGGTGATATTGCGGGGTGCAAGCTGGTCGGCCAGATGGATCGAAAGCTGGTGGGCCGCCGCCTTGGACGAGGAATAGGCATAGGTTTCGTGTTTCGGGATGTGAAACGCGTCGATCGAGCCGATATTGATGACCCGCGCCGGCTCTGGCTTGCTGGCCGCCGCCACAAGCTGCGGCACCAGATCCCGGATCAGGAAGAACAGCCCCTTTACATTCAGGTCGAAAACCTTGTCCCAGCCGGATTCGGGATATTCCGCCAATGGCGCAGCCCAGAGCGCCCCCGCATTGTTGACGAGGACATCGAGCCGGGTTTCGTGCTTTCCGAACTCAGCGACGATGGCGGCGCGTCCCTCGGCGTTCGAGATGTCGCCGGCCACCGGCAAGGCGATGCAGGTGCCGAAGGCCGAAAGTTTCTCTGCGGTTTCGGCGCAGGTTTCAGCCTTGCGCGAGCAGATATAGACCTTGGCGCCGGCACGGACAAAGCCCTCGGCGATGGACGCGCCAATGCCACGGCCGCCCCCTGTGACCAATACGACCTTGCCCGCGACGCCGAACAGGCGATCGAGAATTTCCATCCGTTCCTCCAATGTAATCAGGCTCTCGCCTCGGAATGCGCATCTGCGTGCTGGATCAGCACGCCGCGGGCGACCAATTCCTCGACGCGATGGGCCGGCAGGACTTCCAGTGCGACTTCGCGGCTGTGCTCGCCGACCTCGGGGACATGGACGCTGCGGGGCGCACGTTTGCCGAAGAACCTCCACGGCGTGCGCACCAGAACATGCCCGTTGTACTTCTCCTCATACATGTCGAGCCAGCGTGTCTGCGGATGATTGGTCAGCGTCTCCATTGTCAGCACAGGGGCGAAAGGAACGTCCTGGGCGATCAGGCGCTGTTCCCATTCCTGCGCCGGATGCTTCAGGAACTCGGCCTCGATGATGGGCAGGAGGTCGAAGTAATTTTCCATCCGGTCGTAATAGGTGGCAAAGCGCGGGTCCCTGATCAGGTCGGGACGCTCCATCGCGCGGGCGAGCGATTGCCAGAATTTCTCGGAAGAGGAGAGGTGCAGGGTGATCGACTCGCCGCTCGCGGTTAGAAGGCAGAAGTTCTGCGCTTGGGGATGGCGCGATTCACGCGTCGGTGCGGTGCCTGTCTCGTGGTACTGGGTCATCGCGTCGATGGTCAGCGTCGACATTGCCTCGAGCAGCGAGGTCTGGGTCAGGATCCCCTTGCGCGCGGGATCGTTGCCGCGACCGACCAGCCCCGCAAGGATGCCCATCGCGGCGGTGATTGCGGTGATCAGGTCGCCGACGCAGGTTCCCGTCAGGCGAGGATGCCCATCATCGTTCATGATCGAGTAATAGCCGCCCATGCTTTGGCCCATCGAGTCATAGGCCGCGCGGTCCCGCCAGGGTCCGCCATCCCCGAAACCGGAGGCGGCCGAATAGATGAGATGGGGATTGATGGCGAGGCATTCCTTTGAACTCAGCCCCAGCGAGGCGGTCTTGCCGGGGCGGCTGTTCTCGATCAGCACATCGAAGCTGGGCAGAAGCGACTTGACCAGCGCGATGCCCTCGGGATCCTTCAGGTTCACCGCAAGGCTGCGCTTGCCGGAATTGTATTGGACGAAATAGGGACTCTTGATGCCGGCACCGCGGCGAAAGGCATCGCCGCCGGGTGGTTCGACCTTGACGACATCAGCGCCGAGAGAGGCGAGGATCGACCCGGCGTAGGGGCCGGAAATATAGGCGCCGAGTTCCAGCACCCGGATACCGGCAAGGGGTTTGGTCGCTTGCATTGAAAATTCTCCGATTGCGGCGGGGTCGCTCCGCCTCCAACGGTTGTAACCAACTCGGATTACCCCCGGCGAGGAGGGCACCACCTAGAAGGGGCATCGGGAAAATCTCTGTCAGATGCGCAGCATCTCCCGAACGGCGAAGGCCCGCCGGGAGGGGCGGGCCTTCTTGCGGGCATTCGCGGGGAGGAGCGAAGGGAAGCCCGCAAATCTCACGCGGTCAGACGGGATCCCAACTGAACACGTCCTGACTGCGATCGAGGCCGTAGAAGGCGGGCGCCAAGGCGGGCGCCGCATGATCGCGAATGGATTCCGGCGTCCAGCCCTCGTCGCGCTGGACCGCGCGCAGGGGCCGGCTCTGGCTCATCAGCAGGATCTCGTTCATGCGGGTCGCGAAAACCTGACCGCTGACATGGGTGGCTGCATCCGAGCCGAGAAAGACCGCGAGCGGCACGTTCTTGTCGGGCGTCATGCGCTTCAGGCGCTCGACCCGCTCGATCTGATCCGGCGTGGTCGCGGGAATGTTGCCGGTCATCCGGCCCCAGGCAAAGGGGCAGATGCAGTTCGAGCGCACATTGTAACGCGCCATGTCGAGCGCGATGGATTTCGACAGCGCGACGATGCCCAGTTTCGCGGCGGAGTAATTGGCCTGCCCGACATTGCCCACAAGGCCCGAGGCGCTTGTCATGTGGATAAAGCTGCCGCCCTCCTGCTCACGGAATAGGGTCGCCGCTGCACGGCTGACGAAGAAGGTGCCGTTCAGGTGCACGTTCAGCACGGACAACCACTGTTCGGGTTCCATCTTGTGGAAGATGGCGTCGCGCAGAATGCCGGCATTGTTCACGACGATGTCGAGGCGCCCGAAATACTGCTTTGCAGCCGCGACGATGCGCTGCGCCGAATCCCAATCCGATACCGAGTCGGTGTTGATGGCCGCCCTGCCGCCAAAGGCTTCGATCTCGGCCTTGGTTTCCTCGGCGGGTGAGGCGGAACCACCCTCGCCGGACAGCGACACGCCGATATCGTTGATCAACACCGACGCCCCGGCGCGGGCGAGGCCCAGAGACATTGCGCGGCCGATCCCACCGCCGCCGCCTGTCACCAGGGCGACTTTTCCTTCCAGCATCATTCGATTTCCTCACGTCGGCCATATCGGTTCGAACTTTATCCATTGCTTCGGTGCAATGAGGCAAACGGCCCTCCGCCCTTCCTGTCGCAGCGATAGGGCCGACCTATGAGCTTCGCGTGCGAGGTGATTTTCGCGCTCCCACCTCGCTATGTTCGGGCCATGGAGCGCCTGCAGCATCCCTGCCGCATGTCCGCCCTCTGGCAGCCATAGGCACCGCCACCTGCCGCGTTGACCCAAAATTATGCACAATGCACAAGACCTGAAAATTGGGAGTGAGAGCCAGTGAAACCCACCAGATCGATGCTTTTCGTGCCGGGTCACCGCAAGGGATGGGCCGAGAAGGCCGTCAACTCCGGCGCGGACGCCGTCATCCTCGACCTTGAGGATTCAGTGCCCTTCGACATGAAGGCAGAGACCCGCCACATGGTCGCCGAGACCATCGCCGACCTGCATCGAAACCATCCTGATGTGGGCGTCTATGTGCGTCTGAACGCACTGGAAACCGGCATGATGGGCGATGATCTCGAGGTCGTAGCTGTCGAGGGTTGCAACGGCTTCCTGCCGCCGAAGACCTACGGAGCGCGTGACGTGATCAGCGCCGAAGCTTTGGTGGATCACTATGAGCGGCGCAACAACGTGACGCCCGGCAGCCTGGAGTTCGTGCTGTCGCTTGAAACCGCGCAGGCCTATGCCGACTGCGAGAACATGATCAAGGCGTCGCCCCGCTGCGCGACATTGTTTGCGGGCACCGCAAGGGACGCGGATGTGTCGCGCTCGATCGGGTTCGACTTTACCCCGGACGGGTTCGAGACCCTTTACCTGCGCAGCCGTGCCGTGCTTGCAACGCGCGCCGCCGGCAAGGATTTTCCGATCGTCGGCCTGTGGCAGGATCTCAAGGATATCGACGGCGCCTGGAAATTCGCCCGTGACAACAAGACGCTGGGTTTCCGCGGCATGGTCGCGATCCATCCCAGCCATATCGCGATCGCGAACGAGGTCTTCACGCCCACCGAATCCGAGGTGGTATTCTATCGCGGCATGATCGAGGCGTTCGAGGCCGGTCTTGAACGGGGTCTGGCGGCCGTCAGCTATGAGGGCATGCATATCGACCTTGCGCATGTGAAGACCGCCAAGCAGGTGATCGGCCTGCATGACGCCTTGAAATCTCGCGTGAATTGAGGTCGGTCATGCAGGGACGCGCATCCTTTGGATCTGCATCGGCGGCGGCATGGGTGCCATCCGCTGCGGATCTGGCCCGCAGCCGCCTTGTCCAAGCCATGAAACGCTGGGGCTATGATGATCTCGGAGCGCTGCATCGCGCCTCGGTCGATGACCCCGAATGGTTTTGGCCGGCCGCATTGGAGGATCTGGGGATCGAGTTCACCCGGCCGCCGGAGAAGCTTTGCGATGCCTCGCGTGGGCGAGAGTTCCCGCAATGGTTTCCCGGTGCGCGGTTGAACCTCGCCACGCATTGCGTGACGCGACATGCTGCCGACCCGGCCCTTGCCGGAAAACCCGCCGTCATCAGCGAGGCAGATAACGGCGTGCGGCGCGAGCTGACCTTCGCCCAGCTCAATGACGAGGTGGAACGCATCGCCCGCGCCTTCCGCGGCCTCGGCATCGGCAAGGGCGATCGCGTGGGGCTGTTCCTTCCCGTGATCCCCGAGGCAGCAGTGGCGCTGCTGGCCTGCGCCAAGATCGGCGCGATCGCCGTGCCGGCATTCTCGGGCTATGGTCCCGATCCGCTTGCCGCCCGGTTGAACGCGGCCGAGGCGGTGGCGCTGATCACCGTGGACGCAACCACCCGTCGTGGCAAACCTGTCCCGATGAAGGCAACCGCCGACGATGCCGTCGCGCAGGCCCCCAGTGTAAGGCATGTGCTGGTGATTGCGAATGAAGGCAGCGATGTCGCGATGGTCGAGGGGCGCGACCACCACTGGGCCTCGGTCGGCCTTTCGGGCGATCCGGTCCCGACCGAGGATTGCGACCCGAACGACCCTTTCATGATCATCTATACCTCGGGCACCACCGGCGCACCGAAGGGGATCGTTCATTCGCATCTGGGCTATCTGGTCAAGCCGGGGCTGGATTTCGGCTATGCCTTCGACATCCAGAAGGACGACCGGATCGGCTGGATCGCCGATATGGGCTGGATGCTGGGTCCGCTGATGATCGTCGGCTGCCTGCAATTCGGCGCCGGCATTGTCTTTGTCGAGGGATTGCCCAATTTCCCCGGCGACGACCGCATGTGGGACATCGTCGAACGCAATCGCGTGACCCTAATGGGGATCGCGCCGACGGCGGCGCGCGGGCTTCGCACGGCGGCCGAAGGCGTGGCCCCGGGTCAGGATCTTTCCAGCCTGCGCGCCTTCGCCTCGACAGGCGAGGCATGGGACGAGCCGACATGGTGGTGGCTGTTCGAGACCGTGGGTCAGAGGCGACTGCCGATCCTCAACTATACCGGCGGGACCGAAACCGGGGGCGGGTTGCTTTCGAATTACACGATGGCACCGCAATCCCCGGCCAGTTTCTCGGGTCCACTTCTGGGGCTCGACGCGGATGTCCTCGACGGGGATGGTCGCCCCTGCGAGGGGATCGGCGAACTGGCGATCCACAACACCTGGCCAGGCATGACCCACGGGTTCTGGCGTGACCCTGACCGTTACCTGGACACCTATTTTTCGCAGGTGAGGGATACTTGGGTGCATGGCGATCTCGCCAGCATCGATGGCGATGGCTACTGGCATATCCATGGACGCTCGGACGACACGATCAAGGTATCGGGTCGCCGGGTCGGTCCGGCCGAGATTGAATCGGCACTGGTGACCAATCCTCAGATTTCGGAAGCAGCGGTGATCGGCGTTCCGGATCCCGATCGGGGCCAGCGCATCGTTGCCTTCGTCACCCCGGCCAAAACCGATGGGCAGGTGGATGGCGGCGCTGCGGCCGAGGCGGTGACCCGCCTTGTCGGCAAGGCGATGATCCCCTCCGAGCTGATCGTCGTGCCGGGTCTTCCGAAGACCAAGAACGGCAAGATCATGCGCCGCGCCATTCGTGCGCGCTATCTCGGCCAGCCAGCGGGCGACATGTCGGCGCTGGATGCCGGAACGCCTCTCGAACTCATTCCGGTCAAGCCCGAGGCCTGACCCTTCATTTTTCTGGAGCATGCTGGACATGGCACTCGACCAAACCGAACTGGACCTGATCCGGGACTCGATCCGCAAGATCGCCGAGCAATTCGACCTCGATTACTGGCGCGAGAAGGACAAGAAGAAGGCCTACCCCTGGGATTTCAAGGAGGCTCTGGCCAAGGGCGGCTGGCTGGGAATGCTGATGCCCGAGCAATATGGCGGCATGGGCCTTGGCCTGAGCGAGGTTGGTGTGGTGCTGGACGAACTGGGTCAGCGCTGCGGGTTCAACGCCAACTCGGTCTTTCAATACTACGTCTTTCCGCCGGGGCCGGTGATCCATCACGGCTCGGATGAGATGAAGCAGGAGTTCCTGCCCAAGCTTGCCAGTGGCGAGGAGATGATGTGCTTCGGCGTCAGTGAGCCCGACAATGGCGTCGACACCTCGCGGCTGAAGACTTTCGCGAAAAAGGATGGAAATCGCTATCTGGTGAGCGGCCGAAAGGTCTGGATCTCGAACGCGCTGAATGCCGACCGCATCCTGCTGCTGACGCGGACCAGCCCGCGCAATCCCGAGCGGCCCTTTGACGGGATGACCCTCTTCCTGACCCGGCTGAAGGACAAGAAGGGCGTGGAGATCAACCGCATCGACAAGATCATGCGCAACGCCGTGGACAGCAACGAGATCGCCTTCGAGGATTTCGAGGTTTTTCCCGACGAGATCGTGGGCGAGGAGGGCAAAGGCTTCCGCTGTCTGCTGGACGGCCTGAACCCGGAGCGGATCGCTGTCGCTTATACCGCGATCGGGCTTGGCCGGGGCGCACTGAACCTTGCCGTGCAATATTCGAAGGATCGCGTCGTGTTCGACCGACCCATCGGCAAGAACCAGGCCGTGGCCCATCCGCTTGCCGAAAGCTGGATCAGGCTGGAGGCGGCGGAACTGATGACCCAGAAGGCCGCGCGCCTCTTTGATGCGGGCAAACCCTGCGGCCCGGAGGCCAATGCCGCGAAGTTTCTTGGAACCGATGCCGGGTTCGAGGCGGCGGACCGCGCGATGCAGTTCCACGGCGGCTTCAGCATGTCGACCGAATACCACGTCTCGCGCTTCTGGATGGAGTCACGGCACCTGAAGATCGCGCCGATCAGCCAGCAGATGGTCCTGAACTTCATCTCGGACAAGGTTCTGGGCCTGCCGAAATCCTACTGACAAGCCAACAACGATGCCGCGCAGCCTCGCGCGGCACGCAATTGCGGAGTTTACCCAATGCGTGAAGCAGTCATCTGCGAACCGATCCGAACGCCCGTCGGGGGCTATGGTGGCAGCCTTCGGGATGTGCCGGTGGCGGATCTTGCCGCAACCGTCGTCAAGGCACTGGTCCAGCGCACCGGCGTGCAAGGCGCAGATATCGACGACGTGATCTTCGGACAGGTCTATCCGAACAGCGAAGCGCCGGCCATCGGCCGCATCGCGGCGCTTGATGCGGGGCTCGACATCGGCGTTCCGGGCACCCAGCTTGACCGGCGCTGTGGCTCGGGCCTGCAGGCGGTGATCAATGCCTCGATGTGCATCCAGACCGGAGCAGCCGACCTGATCATCGCCGGAGGCGCCGAGTCGATGAGTCAGGCCGAATATTACGCGATGGGCGTCCGCTGGGGCATGCGCGGCGCCGACACCCCGCTGATGTGCCGGATTGGTCGGGGTCGGGTCACTTCGGGGGGCAAGTTCTACCCCGTTGCCGGCGGGATGCTGGAAACCGCCGAGAACCTACGTCGCGAATTTTCGATCTCGCGACAGGAACAGGATGAATTCGCGGTCGAATCCCACGCCAAGGCGGTTCGCGCGCAGCACGAGGGCCGTTTCGATGACGAGCTTGTGCCCGTGACCTTCAAGACCCGCAAGGGCGAGGTGGTCTTTGACAGGGACGAGCACCCCCGCGCCGATGCCAGCATGCAATCGCTGGGTGCACTGAAACCGATCCTCGGTCGCAGCGATCCCGAGGCGACCGTCACGGCCGGTAACGCAAGTGGCCAGAACGACGCTGCCGCCGCCTGTATCGTGACCACGCGCGAGAAGGCTGAGGCGTTGGGGCTGAAGCCGCTGGGCCGGCTGGTCAGTTGGGGCGTCGCCGGTGTCGGACCCGAGCGCATGGGCATCGGCCCCGTCCCGGCCGTCGAGAAGGCCCTGAAACTCGCCGGCCTGACCATGGCCGACATGGATCTGGTCGAGTTGAACGAAGCCTTTGCAGCGCAGGTTCTGGCCTGCACAAAGTCATGGGATTTCGGCAAGGACGATTATGCGCGGCTGAACGTCAACGGCTCGGGCATCTCGCTCGGCCACCCTGTCGGTGCGACCGGGGTGCGGATCCTCGCGACCATGCTGCGCGAGATGCAGCGACGCGAGTCCCGTTACGGAATCGAAACCATGTGCATCGGCGGCGGGCAAGGCCTGGCGGCGGTCTTCGAACGTGTCGCCTGAGGAGGACGGGATGTCTGTTCTGGAAAAATACGAAGATTTCGCAATGTCCTTCGAGATGAACGAGCCGGGTGTGCTCGAAATCATCTTCGACGGGCCGAACCTCAACGCTGTGGACGCGAATGTCCACAGCGACATCGCGGCCATTTGGCGGGTGATCGATCGCGACCCGGACGTCAATGTCGTTCTGGTCCGTGGTGCGGGCAAGGCATTCTCGGCCGGGGGCAGCTTCTCGCTGATCGAGGACCAGCTTGAAAGTTATTCGACCCTGACGCGGGTGCTGCGTGAATGCCAGGATCTCGTCCACGGCATGATCGATTTTCCAAAGCCCGTCATTTCGGCGATTCACGGCCCGGCTGTGGGTGCGGGGCTGATCGTGGCGATGATGGCCGATATCTCGATCGCCGCAAAGACTGCCAAGATCGTTGATGGTCACACCCGTCTGGGCGTGACGGCAGGTGATCATGCGGCGATGGCGTGGCCGCTGATGTGCGGGATGGCCAAGGCGAAATATTACCTCATGGTCTGCGAGGCGATCTCGGGCGAAGAGGCCGAGCGGATCGGCCTGGTCTCGATGTGCGCCGATGACGACAAGCTGCTGGAAACTGCACGCGGCGTCGCCACCAAGCTCAATAATGGCGCCCAGGAGGCGATCCAGTGGACCAAGCGGTCTATGAACCTGTTCTACAAGCAGAATGCCGGGATCTTCGACGCGTCGCTCGCGCTTGAGTTTCTGGGCTTTCGCGGTCCGGACGTGCGCGAGGGGCTGGCGAGTCACAAGGAGAAGCGCAAGCCGAATTTCGGAAACCGGGGCTGAGCATGGATATGGCAGACACGAACTCGTCCTTGCAGCAGGCTTTCCGGGGCGTTGCCGAGCCGGTTTCCACCTATCTGGCTGCGGCGAGGGCTGCTGCCGCCGGACGTGTCACGCGCGATGGCCGGGTGGACCGGGTGCTTGCCGACAGCGAACAGCGTTCGTTGCATGGCCTCGCCTGGATCGGCGCGCTTTCCGAGGCAGTGCATCAGGCCGCCGCTTGGGGTCTTCTGCTGAACGAGGAGGGGAAACTTTCTGATAGTACACGCCTCACCCTGCGCATCGGCATCGCCGAATATCTCGAACAGATGTCCTCCGGCGTCCCGATGAGCCAGAGCGAGATATTCCGTCCGTCGGAACTGGGTCTGGACGAAGCCGTGGCGACCCTGCGCGCCGCGCCTGCGGTCGCATGGTTCCTGCATCACGGAAACACGGCCGAGGCACGTCGCGCGCTGGTTGATGGCATTCGTAAGGGCGGCACCGTCCATGAAGGGCTGGGCGACGAGACGCTCGACATGATCCGCGATCAATACCGCCGCTTCGGGGCTGAACGCATTCTGCCCTATGCGCATGAATGGCATCTCCGAGATGAGCTTATCCCCGACGAGGTCGTCTCGGAGATGGCCGATCTGGGCACTTTCGGCGTCTGCATCGACGAGGAGTTCGGGGGCCTCGGCCTTGGCAAGCTTGCCATGTGTGTCGTGACCGAGGAACTGAGCAGGGTGTGGATCGCCGCCGGTTCGCTCGGCACCCGTTCGGAAATCGCGGGAGAGTTGATCTCCAGCGCGGGGACCGATGTGCAAAAGGCCGAATGGCTGCCGCGCATCGCCTCGGGCGAGGTGCTGCCAACCGCCGTTTTCACCGAACCTAATACCGGCTCGGATCTGGGCAGTGTCCGCACGCGTGCCACCTGCCAGTCCGACGGAAGCTGGCGGATCAACGGGGCCAAGACCTGGATCACCCATGCCGGGCGCTCGGACCTGATGACGGTGCTGGCGCGCTCGGTCGAGAAGGAGGGTTATGCCGGCCTCAGCATGTTCCTTGCGCCCAAGACTCGCGGGACCGAGGGTCAACCCTTCCCGACGCCGGGCATGAAGGGTGGCGAGATCCCGGTGCTCGGCTATCGCGGGATGAAGGAATATGACATCGCCTTCGACGATTTCGCGGTCCCGGCCGAAGGGCTTCTGGGCGGCGAGGAAGGGCAGGGCTTCAAGCAGCTCATGCAGACCTTCGAGGGTGCCCGGATCCAGACCGCCGCGCGGGCGGTGGGTGTGGCGTGGCGAGCCTTCGATCTGGCCTTCGGTTATGCCTGCGAGCGCGAGCAGTTCGGCGCGGCCATCGTTACCTTCCCGCGCATCGCCGACAAGCTGGCGATGATGCTGGCGGAAACGGTGATGGTGCGGGAACTCACCTATTTCGCCGCGCGCGAGAAGGACAAGGGCCTGCGCTGCGACATCGAGGCCGGCATGGCCAAGCTCCTCGCAGCGCGGGTAGCCTTCGCCAATGCCGATGTCGGGCTGCAGATCCACGGCGGCAATGGCTATGCCCAGGAATACGAAATCAGCCGCGTGTTCTGCGACGCGCGCATACTGAACATCTTCGAGGGCGCGGCAGAAATTCAGGCTCAGGTGATCGGGCGTGGCCTGGTCAGGCCCGCCTGATCATTGTGGGGGGCGCCTTCGCGGGCGCCCTTCCTTATTCCCCGAACTGGACCACCACGCGGCCCCGAAACCCACCCGTTTCCGCCATGCGATGCGCCTCGACCGCCTGCGACGGGGAAAATATCCCGTTCTCGGCGACACGCGGGGTCAGGTGTCCGGTACCGATAAGTTCGGCGATGCGCCGCAGGCGGTCGCTGTCCATCATCCCCTTCAGGACCGAGACATACGCAACCTGAAGGCGGGGGTCGGCGATCGGATGCGAGGACCGCAGCGATACCGCGCTGCCCCCGTCCCGCACATATGCGGCGACACTTTCTCCGATCAACGCGCCGTCGATCAGCCCATCGACGCCAGCGGGGCAAACCGCGCGCAGGGCTTCCTCCATGCCTTCGTCGCGCGGCAGGAGGTGCTGAGCGCCGAAACCCGCCACCAGTGCGGCATCCTTCGGCGAGGTATTGGCCAACACGCGAAGCCCGGCAAGCCGCGCGAGCTGGATAGCGTAGCCCCCCAGCATGCCCGCGCCGCCTGTCACCAACACGGTATCACCCGCGTTCAGCCGAAGCATGTCCAACGCCATCATGGCGGTCAGCGCATTCATCGGCACCGTCGCGGCCGCGAGCAGGTCGACATTTCTAGCGACAGGGGCGACCGAGGCTGCGGGCACCGCGATGACATCGGCGAAGGAGCCGCCTTGCGGCTTGCGAGGATTCAAAACTCCGATCACCCTTTCTCCTGCTTGAAACGCATCGCCCCCGATGACCCGCCCCGAAAACTCCATCCCGGGGATGAAGGGTGGGAAAAGATCCTCCATCATCTGCGCCTGCTGGCCACTGCGCATCAGTAGATCGGTGGGGTTCACGGTCGAGGCCACGACCCGCACAAGCACCTCGCTGGTTGCGGCCCGTGGCGAGGGCAGGTCGCTTTCGTGCAGCACTTCGGGGCCGCCGAACTGGTCGAAGGTAACAGCGCGCATGGTTCGCCTTTCAATGGTTCTGCGGATTTAGCAGGTTCAGATAGGATGTCCGGCGGGCCGGATCGACCGTCAGGGGCCGGTCATAGGAAGGGTCTGTCCGGTTGCGGGCCGGCCCGCGTCCGGCATTCATGAAGGCCCGCTCGGCCGCGGAAAGCAGCCCAGCGGTCGAGGTCATGCTACTCAGGTCGGCAGGATCGGGAATCTTGTCGAGGTCGGACCAGTCGCGCAGTGTGACGCGGGCCGCGATGCGCCAGTCCTCGCCCCGCTTCTCAAGCCGGTCGATATAGCGCCCACCGCCGATGGTCAGGGGCCGGCCGCTGCGATTCATCGCCACGAACATGAAATAGGTCTCGGCATGGGCAGTGTTGCCGTCGATGTCGCAGGTATGGTTCAGCAGGCAGTGCTGATGCGAGAGTTGCAGGCGCGAATGCAACTCGATCGCCCAGTCGGCAAACTCCTCGCCCGTGCCGACGAATTTGCCATGCTCGTCCAGAAAATCGTCGTGGAATGCCGAGAGGATCAATTCTCGATCTAGCCGGTCCACGCCACGGGAATAGCGATGCAGACATTGGAGGATCTGTTCGCGATCCCAAAGCTCGGCCACCTTGCGGGCCAGGTCATCCAGACTGCGATGATCATCGAGATCGTTCATCAGACCGTGCCGCCTGCCCTCAGTCTGGCGATCTCCTCGGCATTGAAGCCATAGTCTTGCAGGACTGCTGCGGTATGTTCGCCCAGCAGCGGCGGGCGGCTCATCTGGTCGCGCGTTCCGTTCGACAGATGGGCGGGCGGGCGGGCGATGGGCAGCCCTTCCGAGCCGGGGAAGGGGACGGTCGGCATGAAGGTCCGGACCAGATCCATCTCGCCGCCAATGACCTCCGCCGGAGTCAGGACCGGGCCGGAGCCGATACTGTTCTCGGCCAGCAGGCGCATGCAGTCCTCGCGCGTCAGTTTGGCTGACCAGTCCTGCATGATCCGGCTCAGCTCCTCACCGTTCTTGCCGCGCAGGATATCGGTTGCATAAAGCGGGTTGGTGATCAGGTCGGGGCGGCCGACCATCTTGGCCCAACGCTGGAACACCTTTTGCCCGATCACTTGCATGATGAACATGCCGTCCCTTGCCCTGAACACGTCCGAGGGGCCGGACATCGGACTGCGGTTGCCCGTGGGCACGCGATGGTTCGCGCCGCTCGCCTCCTCCATCAGGATCTGGTTCGTGATGTTGAGCGATGTGCCGACCAGCGAGGCCTGCACATGCGTCCCCTTGCCCGTCTTCATCTTGTTGATGATTGCTGCGAGCGTTCCATAGGCGCAAGACAGGGAGGTCGAGAAGTCGATCGGAGCAGTGGCAGAGCGATAGTGATTGTCGCCCTCGCCCGTGAGCCAGATGGCACCGCTGACGGCTTGTCCCACGCCGTCAAAGCCGATGCGGTCGGCATAGGGGCTTTCGGTAGAATAGGCCGAGGCCGTGGTCAGAATGATGTCATCCTTGATCGCGCGCAGCGTCTCGTAATCAAGGCCGAAATGCTTCAGCGCACCGGGGGAGTAGTTCGCGATGACGACATCCGCCTGCTCGACAAGACGGCGGATCACCGCCCGGCCCTCGGGCGAGGTCATCTCCAGCGTCAGGCTGCGCTTGCCGCCATTGCATTGCAGATATTGCGCGCCTTCGCCGTGCTCGGTGACCGGCATCAGGAAGCGGTCGTCTTCGCCTTTGGGTCGCTCGACACGGATCACGTCCGCGCCCAGATGCGCCAGCAGATGCGCGCAATAGGGTCCGGCGATCCAGCGGCCGAAGTCCAGCACCCTGATCCCATCGAGAATGGTGGTCATGTATTCCTCACAGGCTGGCGCCGAGCGACGCCGGGGAGTTTGATGGCAGAACGGGCGCGCAAAGCCGCCCGTCTGACCTCAGGCGGCAGGAACCAGTTCTGCGGTCACTTCGGAAACCGGACGATCCGGCCTCATCTCATCGAGCATGGCGAATAGCCGGTCGGACTGATCCTTGCTGATGACATCCGCGGTCAGCTCGTCGAGCTTCTGCTGATGTTCAGCGGCGGTGTAGGGCTTTGCCGGCGAGCCTTTGGCGCGTTCCTGGAAGTAATGCTCGGTCGTGCCGTCCTTGAAATGTACGGTTACGTCAGCGACGAAGTAGGGGTATTTGTTCAACTCGGGCGCGACGGTCAGCTTCATGCGCCGCGTCATGTCGAGCGCGCGCGAGCCCTCGCCGAGATCGAGCCGACCCTCCAGGAAGGCGCGATGCGCGCGATAGCCGTTGCCATGGCCCAGAACCGCAAGCGCCATCTGCGCGGGCAGCGAATATTGCAGCTCCTCGATATTGCGAGGGTGATAGATCTGCGCATTCCGGGTGCCGACGATGCTGTCGGTCATGGTCTGGATCCTGGTGTCGACATGGTCGATCTGATCAGCGCGACCCTGGAACCGCTCCATCGCCTCGATGAAGGGGAAGGTGCCCGCACAGCAGCAATAGGGTTTGAAAGAGAGACCCGGCATCAGGTTCGCGGTCTCCGGCCGGAAAATCGCCGCAGCTTCATCCGTGACGGTCTGGTGGGTGAAAAGCTTGTAGAGTCCGCGGTCCCCGGTCAGGAAGCGGCGCGGCCCGGTCAGGCCCGCAAGCGCAAGACCGGCGGATTCGATGCCGTTCCTGACGCAGATTCCGGCATGGACGCGCTTGATCGAGCCACCGGTCGAGGCGTATTCGGTCGGCCCGCTGGCATGGCTATGCGCGATGGCGAGGGCGTGGAACGTTTGCTCCTCGTTCAATCCGTAAAGTTTGGCGGCGATGGCGGCTGCGCCGTAATTGCCAAAGACGGAATGCGGCTGCCAGCCGACGTTCAGGATCGCGGGCGAGCCCAAGCGTCCGATGCGGACATATGTCTCGTAGCCGGCGACAAGCGCGACGATGGTTTCCTCGAGCGTGGTACCGATCTCCTCGCCGATGGCGAAGGCGGCGGGCACTACCGCGCAACCCGGATGGGCATTGTCGAGGAAGTCGTCATATTCGAAACCGTGGCCGTAGCTCGCGTTCATATAGGCGGCATCGACGGCCGAAGCCTTCGTCTGCTCGCCCGTGATCGTCGACTTGCCCGGCTGCGGCTTGCGGAAGGCCAATGTCTGGCGGGACCACGGCAATTGCGAGGCCCCGATCTGGATGGCGAACTGGTCCTTGATCAGCGCCTTAAGTGCCTTCATCGTCGCGCCGTCGATGTCGTCGGCGCTGAATCTCGTCACGAATTGGGCTGCGGCACGTTCGAGAGTAAGCAGTTCGTCGGTCATTTTCGCTTTCGGTCTATTGGAGGCGGTCGCCGCCGGATGGAATGCCCGCATCGCTGCCAAGGCTTCGCCGCAGCTTAGGGTTGGCGGCGGAAGGATCAATCGGGCACTTCCTCTTGCAGCCAAAGGCAGGGACGATGCCTGTGCGCAAATCCGCGATTTTCCGACAGAGTCCCGCTATCTGCCAATGGCGGGGTTGCCCGTCCGATTGCAGGAATTATACATTATCGTTTATGTATAGTCTGGAGGAAGCTCATGGAACCGCTGCCGCTTTACAGCGCACCGCGCCGGCAGTTGTCACAGGATGTGGCAAGCTATGTCCGCGAGCAGATCATCTCGGGGCGCAAGCGTAAGGACGACTTCTTCCGGATCGAGGCGATTGCCAAGGCCATGCAGATCAGCTCGACCCCCGTCCGGGAAGGGTTGCTGCTGCTGCAACTGGAAGGTTTCGTGAAGCTTGAGCCTCGCCGGGGCTTTCGTGTCGTCGGCGTCAGCCGGCAAGATGTGCATGACATCTTCTGGACGCAGGCGCTGCTCGCCGGTGAACTGGCCGCCCGTGCGGCCAAGGCCATGAGCGTCGAGGACTGCGCGCGGCTGGAGGAACTGGTCGCGCAACACGTCGCCGCGGTCGAGCGCGGCAGCGAGGCCGAGCATACGAGGCTTGCCCATCTCTTCCATCGGGCGATCAACCTCGGCGCCAACTCGCCTCGACTGGCCATTCTCCTCGGAACCCTGACCAAGCAATTGCCGAACCGTTTCTATGGCATGATCGAGGGGCAGGTTAAGGGTGCGCTGGACTATCACCCGCGGATCTTCGCGGCCGTGAAGGCGAGGGATGGCGAGGCCGCGCGCGGTCTCATGCAGGAACATCTGATGTCGGGGGGAGAGATGCTGATCGCATATCTCGAAGGTCAGGACATCTGGCGCGAGGACGACCCCGCAATGAAGGAGGTTCAGGCGTGACGACACCTGCCAACGTCCTACCTGATACGGCTGCGACTGATGCAAAGACTCTGGATCGCCTCATGCGGTCGCGGTTCACCTGCCGGGCGTTCCTGCCCGACCTGGTTCCGTCGCAGACGATCCGCGAGATTGTGCATATGGCAGGGCAAGCCGCGTCCTGGTGCAATATCCAGCCGTGGGAGGTGGTCATCGCATCGGGTTCGAAAATCGAGGATTTTCGGACCCGAATGCTGGCCGAGACCGAGCGCGAGCCAACCCCGGATGTGGCCTTTCCCCCGGGCTACGAGGGGGTATTCAGGGACCGCCGCCGCGAGACGGGCTATGCGCTTTACACCGCTCTGGATATCGCACGCGACGACCATCAGCGGCGGAGGGCGCAGACGGATGAGAACTTCCGCCTGTTTGGCGCCCCCCATGTCGCGATTGTCACCACCGAAGCCGCGATCGGGCCCTATGGGCTGGTGGATTGCGGAGGCTTCATCGCGGGCTTTCTGCTTGCCGCACGGGCGCATGGGGTGGACACCGCCCCGCAGGCGGCGCTCGCCCGTCACGCGGCGCTCATTCACGAACTGTTCGAGATCGGTCCGGAGCGGCAGGTGGTCTGCGGGATCTCGTTCGGCTATGCTGACAGGCACCATCCCGCCAACGGCTTTCGTACCCGGCGCGCACCTCTCGAGGAGATCGCGCGCTTTGTCTGAACCGTCGGGGATTTCCCGATCCAATAAGGGCCGGGGCAGGATTCATGCCTGCGTCTGCTCCAGCGAACTGCGCTTGAGCATCAGGCCGGTGCGGCGCAGCGACACGACCAGTTCTTCGCGCTGGTTGTGGCCTCGCAGTTCGAACTCGACGATGCCGGTATTCGGACGCGATTTTGACTCGCGCTTGCTGATGACCTCGGTCTCGGTGTAGATCGTGTCGCCGAAAAAGACCGGCTTAGGGAATTTCACGTCGGTGAAGCCCAGATTGGCAAGCGTGGTGCCCAGCGTCATGTCATGGACGCCGACGCCGCAGACCAGCGTCAGGGTGAACAGGCTGTTCACGATGCGCTTGCCGTAGAACTGGGTCTTGCAATACTCCTCGTCCATGTGAAGCCAGGCGCAGTTATAGCCCAATGCACTGAACAGCAGGTTGTCTGTTTCGGTGACGGTTCGGGTGATCGAATGGCGATAGACAGTGCCCGGCTCAAGATCCTCGTAGTATTTTCCCGTCGCAAGTTCCTGATAGTTCACGCCCATGATGTCCTCGTGTGATTTGTCGGTCGGGATGGGTTCCATAACCCGAGGCCCGAGTTCCGCCGCTAATTTATGTATAATGCATAATTATTCGGGGCGTCCAAATGCTCCGGCAGAGCAAAAGACCAAGCCTTTGTGGGCCACAGTGGAAGCCTATGTCGCTGCCCATTGCAGTGACCGCCCCAAGGTCTCAGAGCTTTCCGCTGAGTTCGGGGACCAGGGTGAAGAGGTCTCCGACGAGGCCATAGTCGGCGATCTGGAAGATTGGGGCTTCCTCGTCCTTGTTGATGGCGACGATGACCTTGCTGTCCTTCATCCCCGCAAGGTGCTGGATGGCGCCGGAGATGCCGACGGCGACGTAAAGCTCGGGCGCCACCACCTTGCCGGTCTGGCCGACCTGCCAGTCGTTCGGGGCATAGCCAGAATCCACCGCCGCGCGCGAGGCGCCGACCGCGGCGCCGAGCTTGTCGGCCAGCGTCTCGATGATCGCGAAGTTCTCTTTCGAAGCCACGCCGCGCCCACCCGAGACCACGCGCTTGGCCGAGGTCAGTTCCGGCCGGTCGCTTTCCGCGACCTCGTCCGAAAGCCAGGCGGAGAGCGCCGGATCCGCCGCCGGGGCGGCATCGGCGAGGGTGGCCGCGCCGCCTTCGCCCGCGGCCTCGAAGCTCGCCGTGCGGATGGTGAAGACCTTCTTGCCGTCCTTCGATTTCACCGTCTGGATGGCATTGCCGGCATAGATCGG
>Ga0160472_100031_pt1 | contig 275018 bp, 263 predicted proteins | sample HID1973M_E11MG_FD_108267 | JGI IMG/M metagenome (GOLD analysis project Ga0160472, IMG submission 108267) | Enriched mosquito-associated microbial communities from UW Madison campus, WI, USA - HID1973M_E11 MG | ecosystem: Host-associated > Arthropoda: Insects > Digestive system > Unclassified ... | reverse complement strand
TTAAACGGAACGCCGCTTGCCAAAAAACAACAACAACATGCCACGTTCGGTAAACGCAGTAGCTTCGAGAAGAAGAAGAAAAAAAATCCTTAACCTTGCAAAAGGTTATTGGGGAGCAAGAAGTAAGGTTTATACTGTTGCTAAAAACACAGTAGAAAAAGGTTTGCAATATGCATACCGTGACCGTAAAGTTAAGAAAAGAGAATTCCGCGGATTATGGATCCAACGTATTAATGCAGGTGCTCGTCAGCACGGTATTTCTTACTCTCAGTTAATCGGTAAACTAGCTTCAAAAGAAATCGGTTTAAACCGTAAAGTATTAGCTGATTTAGCAATGAATCATCCTGAAGCTTTCAAAGCTGTAATTGATGCAGTAAAATAGAAATTCTCGCTTAGGCGATTATAATATTTAAAAAGGGTTCTGATTTTATATCAGAGCCCTTTTTTGTTAAATGCGATTTGAAGAATTTTTAACCCAAACTATTCGTAAACTTCATCCTTATCCCACTTTGAAAATTCAGAATCGTTTTAAAGATCTCAATCAACGTTACTTTTTCTATCTTGGTTAGAGCATCTATTTCGATAAAATTATTTGGAGCAATATGATCTTCGGTAATAAGTTTTGCCTGATGTTTTAACCTAAGCCCCATTAAATAATAATAGGCCTGAGATAATTCATCAAATTGGTGCTCTGTAAAAACACCCAGATCTTTAAGTGTTTTTAGGCGTTCTCCAGTATTCTCCTTTTGAAAAATTCTGTTTTGAAGTGCGTAAACCCTTGCTAAATCTACAATCGGAGTCATTGCCGTTTTAATATCGAATACTTCCTTTTTTGCTATCTTTTGAGTTCGTATGTTTTTAAAATATGTAAGTGGAGGTTCATACAGCAAAGCATTTTTCGCCAAATAAACATAGAATTTTTCTATCGGTTTTTGAAGTTCTTCATCAACAAACGATCGCAATTTTTCCATTATGGTTAAATCACCATAAATGGCTCTACAATCAAAAAACGCTGCAAATTTTACGGCTGCTTCTGGCAAGGCTTCCTCTATCCAATTTTTATAATTGTACTTCCAATGTTCTAAAGAATGTGTCCAATTTGGATTAGAGGCCATGTAATCACCATCACAATAAACAAAACCAACGTAATTCAGCTTATCAGAAACCTGTTCTGCAAAATCCAGGAAATAAGAACGAACACCAGCACGGTCTTCTTCAGTTGTATCTTCGTAAATAATTGCGTTGTCCTGGTCTGTTTTAAGGCTTAGCTCTTTTCTGCCTTCGCTGCCCAAAACCATAAAAACAAATTTTGCAGGTGGTGGCCCTAACTTTGCGATTACTTCTTCAATGATTTTTAATGAAATGGTATCGGCAATGGTAGTAACAACTTCATTTACAATTTTTGCGTGAACACCTCTTTCCAATAGTTGAGCAACAATTCCGGGTACTTTTTGCCATTTGCTTTTTAAATCGCCTGTATTTACGGCAGATTTAACCGATTGAATAAAAACCAATGGCGATTCTGCCTGTTCGCTTAAAAGTCTATTCCTACTTAAAAAACCAAGATAGTTTCCATTGTCATTAACCAAAAGATAACGGGATTTTTTACCGAACATCATTAAAATCGCCTCATAAACAAATGCATCTGGAGAAATGGTTACAATATTCACATCCATCACTTCTCTTATAGCCAGCTGAGTATTTAATTGTCTTGCAATTACTTTATCTCTTAGGGTGATATCTGTTACAAATCCCAGAAAATTATCTTGCTCATCCTTAATAAATAAACAACTGGTTTTGTGCTCCGCCATTTTAAAAGCAACTTCAAAAATTGGTGTTTGAGGTAGACAACTCACAATTTTTCTGAATGCGATATCACCAATTCTTGAAGTATAAATTTTATCTACTAATCTATTTTCCATTGAATAACCGCTGTATAATTTGCTTTAAGGAGGGTTTATTAGAAATTTCTTTTGCTTTGTTAAAACTGTGTTCCTGCTCGTACACCGAATTTAAGGATATATTTTTATTGGTGATTAGGTAAAAAAAGATTTTGGCCGTATTTAATGCATCAGCTAATGCATTATGAATTTGTAAAGGCGCCTCGTTGAATAATAGGGTGTAGAATTTATCCAATTTTAAGTGGCTAACAGAAGGATTGGTTACATATTCTGAGCTGGTTTTCATTGTGCAGTAGAATGTTGAATTTTGAAAAACATTTTTTTTGCCCAGTCTGTACAGCTCTACATTAACCATATGGTAATCAAGTTCGATAAAATGTCCAATAATCAGTGGATTAAACCGAATTATATCATCGCAAAATAAACTCATTATTTTATCCAGGGATTCGCCATGATTTTTTAAATAATCATCACTAATCCCGTGAATTTTTTCTGCGCTCTTATCTATCGTAAAACCATCCGATTTAATAAAATGATTTTCACGTTTTACTTCCTGATATTGAAAATCATAAATTATCCAGGCAATTTGTACTATGTGAGGCCAGTTTTTTTCCTTCGAATACGGAGCTTTCCAGTTTTTGGGTAAACCAGAGGTTTCTGTATCAATAACGAGGAAAAAATCTTGCAATTGTAGGTGTTTAGTTAGAAGCTTTATAAAGGATTTTGTTCGTCCTTCAATTCAAAGATAATTAATTTACAGCTTTAATATAAGGTCAGATTGAGATTAAAGTAGTGGGGGTTAAATCAATAGGTTTATTAAGGATTTCTACTTGGAGGAGTTAATAATTCTACATAGGAAAAAGATATTCCATAAAAAAGCACCCTATCAAGTATAGATAAGGTGCTTCATATTTTTTTAATATTAAATGTTTAGTGCCAGATATAATAGTGCCGCCAAAGTTGCACCAATTATAGGCCCAACAATGGGTACCCAAGAGTATGCCCAATCGCTGCTTCCTTTTCCTTTCATTGGAATTAAGGCATGAACAATACGAGGACCTAAATCTCTGATCGGATTAATTGCATAACCTGTTGTACCACCAAGGGCCAACCCAATTACCCAAACCAAAAAAGCTACGGGAATTGCGCCTAAGGAACCAAGTCCGATTGGAGTTTTGTCGCTTCCCATTTCTGCATTTGTAAAATAGAAGATTACAAAGATCAATACAAATGTTCCTAAAATTTCAGAAAATAGATTTGATTTTAAGTTTCGAATTGCCGGCGAAGTAGCGAAAGGAGCTGCCTTTAACCCCTGATCATCGGTTGCATCAAAATGATCTTTATACATTATCCAGACTAAAAAGGAACCCACAATCGCACCACATAACTGGGCGAGAATATAGTAAGGAACTTTAATCCAGGCAAATTTTTGTGCCAACGCCAAAGCAATGGTTACGGCAGGATTTAAATGCGCCCCACTGTATGGAGCTGCAATTACTACGCCTACAAAAACAGCAAGTGCCCAAGCAGTTGTAATAACAATCCAGCCACTATCGTTTCCCTTTGTTCCTTTTAGCACCACATTTGCAACTACGCCGTTTCCCAATAGAATTAAAAGGGCTGTGCCAATAAATTCTGCTACAAATTCTGTCATGATATATTTGGTTAGTATATGTTATGTTAGTCTTCAGCATTTACCCGAGCGGCCTTAATTGCTCTGTTCCATCCCTTAATTCTTTCTGAATTGTCTATGCCTTTTTCAGCAATAAAAGTTTGGTTTATTTTCCATTGCGATCTAATTTGATCTAAACTTTCCCAAAAACCTGTTGCTAATCCGGCTAAGTAGGCAGCACCAATGGCCGTAACTTCTGTAACTTCTGGCCTAATTACTTTGCAATTTAATAGATCGGCCTGAAACTGCATTAATAAATTATTTGCTGTAGCACCTCCATCCACACGTAATTCTGCTATGCTAACCCCTGCGTCAGCTTCCATCGCTTTTAAAACATCCATGGTTTGGTAAGCAATACTTTCTAAGGCTGCTCTTGCAATGTGCGATTTATTTGTCCCTCTGGTTAAGCCTGTGATGGTTCCACGGGCATGTTGATCCCAATGTGGGGCCCCTAGACCAGCAAAAGCCGGAACCACATAAACACCTTGGGTATCTTTAACTTTTTGAGCTAAGGTTTCTACATCAGCAGATTTGGAAATTAAACCCATTTCATCTCTTAACCACTGCACAACTGCCCCTCCAATAAAAATACTTCCTTCTAAAGCGTAAAATACTTCATTGTTGATTTTCCATGCAATTGTTGTTAAAAGATTATTTGCTGATATTTTAGGTTCTTTGCCAATGTTCATGAGCATAAAACAGCCTGTACCGTACGTGTTTTTGACCATTCCAATTTCGGTACACATTTGGCCAAATAAAGCAGATTGTTGATCGCCTGCAATCCCCGCGATTGGTAGTTTCGCTGCAAGAATATTTCCCGCTGTTTCTCCGTAAACTTCACTTGAAGATTTAACCTCTGGCAACATCTGTTTTGGAATTCCAAAGAGTGTTAAGAGTTCATCATCCCAAGATAAAGTATGGATGTTATACATCATTGTTCTTGATGCATTTGTTACATCGGTTACATGCGTTTTTCCGTTGGTTAATTTCCAGATCAGCCAACTATCTATGGTTCCAAAAGCAAGTTTTCCTGCATCGGCTTTCGCTCTAGCACCATCAATGTTTTCTAAAATCCACTTTGCTTTTGTTGCAGAGAAATAGGAATCGATGATTAAGCCTGTTTTATCCTGTATTTTTTTTGATAAACCTTGTTTTTTTATCTCATCGCAATAGGTAGAGGTTCTTCTGTCTTGCCAAACAATCGCATTGTAAATGGGCTGTCCTGTCTCTCTATCCCATATTACGGTTGTTTCCCTTTGGTTTGTAATCCCTATAGAATTAATGTCTTTTGCGGTTAAACCAGCTTTTACTATTACCTCTGCCGCAACGGATAACTGCGTTGACCATATTTCTAGAGGATCATGTTCTACCCAACCTGCCTGCGGATATATTTGTGTAAACTCTTTTTGTGCTATTGCCACGATTTCTCCGTCGTGATTAAAAATTATTGCCCTCGAACTTGTGGTTCCCTGATCGAGAGACAGGATATATTTACTCATAATTTAAAATTTGGTTAGGTTTTAACTGGCTAATTCTGGTTGTTTAATGGTACGATTTGAATTGTAGATATAGCCATCAGCTAATTTATTAAAAATTTCTATTTGATGGTTTTCCCACATTTTATCTGCATTTAATTCTTTCGCAAGCAAGTAAGCAACTTTTGGGCTCATTTCTTTCGCAACATGTGCATCAATAAATAAAATTCTTAATCGCCTGCTTAAAATATCTTCAACAGTTTCAGCCATTTCATGTCGTGCAGACCAAACAACCTCTGCTTCGGTATATGGATATTTAGGATGAAGTAAAGCTTTTAATTCGGGTTGTGCCTCCATCAAATCTTCTATTTTAGATTGGTCTGAACCATAAATATTTAAATGGCTCACCGTTTTTTGCTCCGTACTTCCGTGGATTCTTAAATTCTGAGTTACACATGCTTTCGTTTCTAAACCGACATGGCTTATGGCTAAATCGACAGTTTCTTCTGCCATTCTTCTGTAAGTTGTCCATTTTCCACCTGTTATTGTAATTAGCCCCTCTGCTGATACGATCAATTTATGATCTCTGCTAATTTCTTTCGTACTGTTTCCATCTCCACTTGTTGGCGCTGCTAAAGGGCGTAAGCCAGAAAATACACTTAGAATATCACTTTCTAATGGTGGTTTATTAAAGTAAGTAGTAGCCGTGTTCATTATGAAATCGACTTCTTGTTTCAGAGCCCTTGGCTCCAAACTGTGCTCATCTAATGGTGTATCCGTTGTTCCAACCAATAGGTGATTGTGCCACGGTACCGCAAAAAGAACCCTGCCATCCGAAGTTTTTGGAATCATCAAAGCAGATTCGCTATTTAAAAAACTCTTTTCTAACACAATGTGAACGCCTTGGCTGGGCCGTACCATCTTTTTAGAATGTGGATTGTTCATGTGCAAAATTTCATCTACAAAAACACCCGTCGCATTGATCACTACTTTTCCATTAAAGGAATTCTTTTTGCCCGTTAACGTATCTTCTGTTTCAATTCCGCTTATTTTGCCATCGGCATCTTTTATCAAATTGGTAACCTTTGTATAGTTTAAAAGCGTAGCACCATTTTCGATGGCTGTCTGGGCAATGTTTATGGCTAATCTTGCATCATCAAATTTTCCATCAAAATATCGAATAGAGCCCTTTAAGCCTTTAGCTTTAATTCCAGGCATTATTTTTAAGGTTTCTTTTGCTGAAAAGAATTTAGATTTTCCAAAGCTAAACTTACCCGAAAGCCAATCGTAAAGCGTTAGTCCTATAAGATATTTGGTAACAGAAAACCAATCATAACATGGGATAATAAATTCTTCCTTGTTTACCAGATGGTTTGCGTTTTGTTGTAATAAGCCTCTTTCTTTTAATGCGTGTCTTACTAAGCCTATATCGCCTTGAGCAAGATAACGAACTCCACCGTGCACCAATTTTGTACTTCTGCTCGATGTTCCTTTGGCAAAATCAGACTGCTCTACCAGCAGGGTTTTAAATCCGCGACTCGCAGAGTCTAATGCAGTACCCAAACCCGTAGCGCCACCACCAATTATAATCAGGTCCCATTTATTACTTTCTGGTATTATCGTATGATGTAATCTTTCCATTTATGTTTAAAAATAATAAAACGAAACAATACGCAAGTATATAAAATTATTATCGAAACAATATTATCTATTTGTTAAAATTTGATTAAATATTCCTAGAAAATATTTTTGTGATTATTTTATTTGCTAATTTGCACACTATATAATAACACGTTTATGATGAATTTAGCTGAGAGGCACCAGTTTATACTTAGTCGATTGCAAAAGGATCAATATATTAATGTTGTAGATTTATGTAAGGAACTGAAAGTGTCATCTGTAACAATAAGAAAGGATTTAAAACTACTTGAAGATAAAAGCTTACTTTTTCGAACGCATGGCGGTGCAACAGTAAATAATCCATATACTGTGGATCGACCAGTGAATGAAAAAGAAAAAATTCAATCTACCGAAAAAAACAAAATTGGTATTGCTGCAGCTTCGCTAATCAACGATAATGATTCCATCGTGATTGCCTCGGGTACAACTGTTTTATATTTTGCAAAAAATATTGCTTCGGGCACAAATTTAACGGTAGTTACTTCTGCATTAAATGTGGCTTTAGAGCTCATGCGTGAGCCAAGCATTGAGGTAATACAATTGGGCGGTTTATTGAGAAAAAGCTCATCATCTGTAATGGGCAGTTACGCCGAGCAGGTTTTGCAGGATTTTTATTTTAACAAACTGTTTTTAGGTGTTGATGGAATTGATTTAGATTTCGGATTAACGACCACCAATGCTATGGAGGCCCATCTTAATCGAAAAATGATCGGCGTTTCGCAAAAAACAATCGTATTGGCCGACTCAACAAAATTCGGGAAAAGGGGATTCGGAAAAATATGCGGATTAGAAGAAATTGATCATATAATTACAGATAAAGGAATTTCTGAACAAATTGTTAAACATTTAGAGGGTTTAGGTGTTACTGTAACTATCGTATAGGAAATTCCAATCTATGCAGCTAAACCAAAAAGTATAATTTGAACATGGAAAAAAAACGAATACACATTTTAGAAGACGATCAAGAAATTAGAAACGTGATCGAGATTCTGTTGAAGGAAGAAGGTTTTGAACTACAATTATCATCATCATTCTCTGAATTGAAAAAAAATATTCAAGATGCTATGCCTGATCTTTTCTTATTAGATGTGATGTTGCCAGATGGTAATGGCGCTGAAATTTGTGAAGATTTAAAAACTGATATTTTTACAAAACACATTCCCATTATTGTAATGTCTGCTCAGAATAATAGCGAACAAAAAGCTATTGATGCATTTGCAGATGACTACATTAGCAAGCCGTTTGATATTTATGATGTTTTGGCCAGAATAAATGCCCAGCTGAAACGCAGTGAAGAAAGAAGAACCTCGCAAGCTTAAATCTTTGAAAGATCTTTTAAAAAACTCCAGTCCCAAAAGCCTGGAGTTTTTTATTTGACCATTATTTTGATAATATTTATTTAGACGAAATCATTATCATATTTAATTTTCAGTTTTTTACCGTTTTGTGCAGATGAAGCTTTTTAACTAAATATTTTGCATACCCAATTAAGGGTATTTTTTATTTCTGGTAAATTTAAGCTTTCATTTATTAATTATTTTTTGCAATTTGAAGTTTAAATGGAAATTCCTAAACTACAACCAAGAGCTTTAGAGCCAATAATAGAAACGGAAGAAGATCTCCGCAAAGCTATTTTTTTAGACTCGGAAATTGAAAAGGGGAATTTGGCATCATTTCTTTACGATGATATAGCCCAGCTTTTATTCCAGTTAAAAAGTCAATCTGATCATAATCTTAGCTCCGAATTACAGTTAGAGATCTCACATGCATTAGATCGGGTCCGCAATGCTTCATTTGAACTGAGACCGAAAATTTATGAAACATTTGGTCTTTTTGCCGCACTTAAGGAGTTATTTTCTACTCGCTTTAAATTTATAAGTCACGAGGCTTTTAATAATTTTATTAAACTGCCTGATAATTTAAGCGAGGAAATGGAGCTTGCTATTTTCAGACTTACTCAACAAACACTAGATTGTATTGATATTGATCTTTTAAGGGGGTTAAGCATGAGTGTAGGAAGATTGGATAATGAAGTGATTAGCTTAACTTACGGCTTTGCATTTGATCCTAATGGACCTTTGGTGCCCAGAACGGATTTTGCAGAAAAGCTTCGTTCTATCGTTTATCTTCTTTCAGGAAGAATGGTCTTCAGGGAATATTCACAAAATCAATTGGAGGTGGTTGTTTATTTTAACGAGCAGTAAATTTATTTGTAAAACCATACGATCAAACAAATATTTAAAACAAAAAATGCCACCCTATTGGGCAGCATTTAAGTGCGGAGAGTGGGGGATTCGAACCCGCGGACCCTTTGACAAGTCAACAGTTTTCAAGACTGCCGCAATCGACCACTCTGCCAACTCTCCGGCGCAAAAGTACAAATCCCAGTTAAAACTGCAAACTTTTATTGCAATTTTTTTGAGTAAATTTTATATAAAATAAATTCCGTAATTAATGTGCTGGTTTACAGTATGTTGTTCGTAACCAAAGTGGATTGTGGGATTTTTTCCTGAAATAGATTTAAATAAAACTACAGGGTAGAGCTCAGAAATTGTGTAAACAAAAAATGCCACCCTATTGGGCAGCATTTAAGTGCGGAGAGTGGGGGATTCGAACCCGCGGACCCTTTAACAAGTCAACAGTTTTCAAGACTGCCGCAATCGACCACTCTGCCAACTCTCCGCGACAAAAGTACAAATCCGATTTAAATCTGCAAACTGTGTTGACTTTTTTTTTATAAAAAGTTGATAATGGCTTAACACAGAGAGAGAAAAAGTTATTTCTTGCTGATATTTTCTTCAATTGGGGCTGTTTTTTTGAACAAATTGAAGGTTGGACGGATGATTTTAACGCTTCTTTTACTCACATCTACGCTTGCATTTAACTCAAAGCCAATTAAAAGTATTAAAGAATTTAGGTAAAGCCAAATCATTACAACGATTAAAGTTCCGATAGAGCCGTAAACTTTGTTGTAGGAAGCGAAGTGGTTAATGTAAAAAGAAAATCCCCAGATTGTGATAAAGGCCAAAATGGTAGCCAACCAAGAACCAGCGCTAAAAAGTCTCCATTTTTTGGTATGTGATGGACCGTATCGATATAAAATGGATATGGTAATAAAATATAATGCTGCAAGCAATGCCCATCTCGTAAACTGAATTGCATAAACAACTAAGCTATCTTTAATATGCAGCTCATTTTTGATATAGGTTAATAAAATTTCTCCAAGTGCCATAGCGCTTATGCAGATGATAATAGAGAAGCAAATTACCGTAGTTAAAACTAGTGCAATAAAGCGCTGTTTTAACCAGCCACGGGTTTCGATAATTAATGATGATTTATTAAAGGCTTTCATTAAATTCTTAACTCCATTTGTGGCAAAGAAAATGGCCGAGAAAAAACCAAAGGAAAGTAAACGACTATTTTGGTTTTTAATGATATCCTTTAATGTGGTTTCAAAAGCATCATAAGCATTATGCGGGAGAACAAGCTCAATTAAACTTAATAACTGATCCTGGAAACCTTTAATTGGAATAAAAGGGATTAATGTAAATAAAAATATTATCCCTGGAAAAATGGCCAGCATAAAACTGTAAGCCAAAGATGAGGATTTGTTTACCAAAGAATCTTTACCAATTTCTCTAAAAAAGAAAGTGGCAACGGTATAAAGAGGAAGCGGGCTAAACCCAGGTAAAACACAAAACTTAGTCCATTCAATAAATTTTGAATAAATTTTAAGTTTAAGTAGTTGCCTGTGTAACCATTCCATCTGTAGCTATTAATTAAAAAATACCGAAAGCTTATCCATAAAATTTCCCGGCGGAGTTGTTGGTTTGTTTTTTTTCATATCAACAAAAACAAGCGTTGTAGAGCCTAAGTTGATCAGTTCTTCATTTTCATTATACAACTCGTATTCGAAATAAATTCTTATTCCCGGCAATTGCTTAATTATGGTTTTAACAGTAATTTCTTGGTCGTAAAGAGCAGGCTTAATATACTTGCATTTCAATTCCAATACTGGCATCATAATGCCTTCAGCTTCCATAGAACTATAGCTCATGCCTAGGCTTCGCAACATTTCTACTCGGCCAACCTCATAATACTGTGCATAATTTCCATAATACATATAGCCCATTTGGTCTGTTTCACCGTAACGAACCCTAATTTTTGTACTGTGGCTATACATTATTTAAAAATGTTTCTTTTATTTAAGGCTTCGCGGTATTTCTTTGCATTAATTTCATGCTGTTCTTTTGTAGCCGCGAAATTGTGGAAGCCAGAGAAATCTTCTTTTGCACACATATAAATATAATCGTTTTTATCTCGATTTAAAACGGCATCAATGGCATTAATGCTCGGCATCATAATTGGTCCTGGTGGCAAGCCTGCATACTTATAAGTATTGTATAGCGATTGAACCTGTAGGAGTTTATTGGTTACACGCTTTACCGTAAAATCGTTATTGGCAAAGATTACTGTTGGGTCTGCCTGTAGCAAGGTACCACGGTTTAATCTGTTTAAATATAAGCCAGCAATAATTGGCATTTCCTTATCGTAAAGCGCTTCAGCATCTACAATAGATGCTAAAGTGTAAACCTGGGCTGGAGTTAAATTTAAAGCAGCTGCCTTTTGTTTACGCTCTGCATTCCAAAATTTATCATACTCTTTATGCATGCGCTCAAAAAAATCAACCGGAGAAACATTCCAGTACATTTCATAAGTGTTTGGAATAAACATGGCATAAACATTATCTTGATTAAAGCCATATTTACCAATCAGCGCAGCAGAATCTAAAACGTTGATGAAACTTAAAGAATCGGCTTCCAGATTATTCGCTAAGTAGGCCGCGAAATTTTCCTTTTTGCGGATGTTTTGGAATTTCAGTTTTACAGGTTCTTGATTACCAGCTTTAATCATGTTAATTAAAGTGCGATTGGTCATTCCTTTTTTTAAACGATAACGACCAGGTTTTACATTTGCAGAGAGATTCATTTTTTCTGCAGCCGTAGTAAAAGAAGATATGCTTTTAACAATATCCTTCTTCTTTAAACCTTCAATTAAGGTGTCAAAATTACTTCCAGTTTTAATGTATAAATACTTTTGATTTTCGGTTACGTTAGGGGCAAAGTAAACTTTATACAGGTTTAAGGCAAAATACCCGGCAATTAATATAACTACAACAGCTATGGTAAGGGTAATTTTTTTTCCCGCACTCATGCTCTTTTTTTCTACTTCAGTCATTTTTGTATTCTACGTATTTATGGTTGTTGTTTGTTAGATAGGGTAATGTTAATGTGTGTTCCAATCGAAACTTTCGTTAATGAATCTACAAGCATTGGATCTTGTTTTATGATTATCGCATTGGCACTATCAGTAATCGGCCCTTCATAAAGGATTGTTCCCAAAACTAAATTGGATCCTTTTAAACTAAATTTAGCTTCATCCATAGTTAAGCCAACCAATTGTGGGATATCTACTTCTTCACTTCCGCGGCCATCTCCCAATATTAAATCGATTCTCGAACCAACGGGGATAATTTGTCCCGCTTTTATGGGTTGGCCTCCAAACGATGCCTGTAAAACCACGTCTCTGCTCACATCGGCTTTGTATGTGGTGTCGCCTAATTTTAATCTAGAGCTTTCAATAATAGCTTGTGCTTCTCTTAAAGATTTAAATTCAATATCGGGAAATTTAGTGTTTGGAGTTTTACCTGCATTAATCGTCAGGTATATCGTTCTGTTATCTTTTACAAAAGTATTGGGATCTGGATCTTGATCAATTACGATGCCAGGGGGCTGATCCATAATATAAACCGAATCAACCTCGTACTTTAATCCGGCTTCTTCCAATTTAATAACGGCCTGCTCAAATGTTAAGCCTTTAACCATTGGTACGTTTAATCCTTCACCATGTTTGGTGTAATATCTCAAACTAAAGAAAGCAATAAGCAAAAGTACAACTACAGTAATAATAGCAGCTAAAACATTGTTTCTAAATGATCGGGTTTTTAAATAATCTATAAATTTAGACATGAATCTTAAATTCTGGTGTTATGCGTACAAACTCAAATGTAATTAATTTAATTATTGAATAAGGAATGATTAGAGGCTTAAAAAACATCGTCCAATATTATTTAAAATAATAATCATCTTTTCTTGTTTTTAATTCAATAATCAGGCCATCAAAATTAAGGATTGCACAAAGATATTTATATTTTTGGGGATATATTTATAACAAATTCTATTTCATAAAGTATTCTCAACATGAAGAAAACTATTGCATTGTTAACAGGCGGTACCACAGGCGAATGGGTTGTTTCAGTAAAAAGTGCTGCAACTATTGCTCAAAATATTGATGCTGATTTATACGACGTTTACAAAATCATGCTTAATGATAAGGGATGGTTTTATGAGCCTGCCGATTCTGTTAAGATAGAAATAGATAAAAATGATTTTTCCTTAACACTTGAAGGCCGTAAAATTAAATTTGATGGTGTTTTTATTGTGATTCATGGTTCGCCAGGAGAGGATGGAAAATTGCAGGGCTATTTTGATATGCTTAATATCCCATACACTACCTGTAATGCTTTAACTTCCTCAATTACAATGAATAAAGGCTACACTAAAGCCATTGTAGAAGGTATCGATAACTTGTTTACTGCTAAATCGGTTCAGATTTTTAAAAGTGGAAATCATAGTTTAAGTAAAATTAAGCAAGATTTAAGGTTGCCTTACTTTGTAAAACCGAACAGTGGTGGCAGTAGTATCGGGATGAGTAAGGTTAAACATGCAGATGATTTGGAAATTGCTATTGAGAAGGCTTTTAAAGAGGATGATCAGATTTTAATTGAAGAATTTGTAAGTGGAAGAGAGTTTTCGATAGGAGTTTTTGGTGCTGAAGGAAAAATTACCGTTTTACCAACCACGGAGGTAATTCCTGCCAACGAATTTTTTGACTTCGAGGCGAAATATACTCCCGGTGCCACCGAAGAAATTACACCAGGCCGTATGAATGATGAAGAACTGGTAAGAGTACAACAAGTGGTAACTGATGTATATAAAAAGCTAAATTGTAGGGGGGTGGTTCGAATTGATTATTTCTTAGAACACGAAACCGGTAAATTCTATTTTATCGAGATTAACACCATTCCAGGTCAAACTGCCACAAGTTTTATTCCCCAGCAAGTTGCAGCTATGGGTTTAACCCTGAAAGAATTCTACTCACGCTTAATGAAAGAAACTTTAGGTTAGGCATCAAATAAATGGATATTCAAAAATTAATAGATCAGGGGTTCGCTGTTAAAGAATATCCAAAAGATTCGATAATTTATGAACCTTCCGGAAAACCACGGTTTGTTTACTTTATTAAAAGCGGAGAAATAAGGATGGTTACGGTTAGCGATGACGGTAAAGAATTTATTCAAGGTGTTTTTAAAACCGGTGAATATTTTGGAGAACCTGCAGTTTTGATTGATCGACCGTATTTAGCATATACCATCGCAAATAAAGATGCACAGATTATACCTGTTGGTAAAATAGACTTTTTGAATCTGCTCAAAGAAGATCCAGATTTCAGTATGGATTTAATTAAGGTTTTGAGTAACAGGCTTTTTTATAAATCTATGATGCTCGAAGAATTGGCGAACGAAAAGGCAGAGCATCGATTGCTAACCATAATAAACTATCTTTTCACCGATCTGGAAGTCGGAACCAGCTTAACAGTTACTAGGCAAGAGTTAGCCGATATGACAGGATTGCGAGTAGAAACTGTAATTAGAGGAGTTAAGTTACTTGCTGGTAAACAACTCATTGAATTGAAACGAGGCAAGATTATAAAAAGATAATTCTAAAACCATTAAGATGAAAAAAGGTTTTGATGGTATGATGTAGGTCATGTTTTAGGAATAAGCTATTACTTAAATTTGCATCATCAAATAAAAAATTATGGCAGAGCTATCTAAATTTCAAGCTGTTTTACAATGTAAATGTCCACGTTGCCGTAAAGGCGATATTTTTACAGGTAGTGCTTACGCTTTTCGATTACAAAAAACCAACATAAGTTGTCCTTATTGCAATTTAAAATTTGAGCGTGAGCCAGGTTTTTTCTACGTTGCAATGTTTGTAAGTTATGCCATGAACGTTGCAGAGATTATCACAATAGGGGTTGCTTCGTACATTTTAGGCTTGCCACTAATTTACGAAAACCTTTGGTATTATGTGGGCTTAATCTTAGCTGGAGTTCTGCTATTATCCCCAATCAACTATCGATATTCCAGAGTTATTCTGTTACACTGGTTAACTCCAGGACTAGGTTACGTTCCAGGGAGTGGAGATAACCAGAATTAGAAAATCATTTTATAGAGATCCTCCAAAGGATAAAGGTCTAGAAAACAAGCGGTAAGATTAAAAAAGAAGTGGACAAATACACCATACCAAATTGTTTTGGTTTTAATTCTAAGATATCCAAGAAATAGGGCAAAAGGAAGTAGCCAAAAAATTGATAAAAAGCTAAAGTGGATAATGAAAAATAAAACCGAAGAAATGTAAACCGCTTCTTTTTCATCAACAACCGTTAATAATTTCTGCATTAAATAACCCCTGTAAGCTAACTCTTCAAAAATTGCTGGATACAGCGCCATAGAGGCAAACATCAAATACCTTCCGTATTTATGAAATTCAAAAATTGAATAATAGGAAAGATCTTTGTGCAAAAAATCTCTATTAAGATGATTGACTAAAAATGTAACAACTACCGAAGTTAAAATTGTTGCAATTATTAACCCAGTCAATTTCAAAAATGAAAAATTTGGCCATTTGAGTATAATTTTATTCTCAATCCAGCTGTAGCCGAAAAAAGCAATAGCTGAAATTGCCATAATCGCATCAAGAAAATATAAAGTGAACAGATTATGTTCCTCTATGAGAAATGAGGAGGCACAGCATAAAACTTCAATTGTAAAAAACAATGCAACCTGTTGTAAGCTTAGCCATTTGTTTTCATGAACCTGTTTGTCAATCTCTAATTGTGATTTTCCACAGTGATTACAAAATCTATTGCTTAAGAGAATTTCCTGCTGACAATTTTGGCAAAGTTTAAAAGAAAGGTTTTCTTTATCCACTTAGTCTATATTAAGCTCTTTCTTTAATTTATCAGCATCTAAAACCGCTTTAATTCCTTTTATTAAATAACCAATAATAATTACTTTGAAGATTATTCCAGAAAATATGGTTAAGGGGTTGTCAATGGCATTTAAAATCTGGATAATTAAATAGAGCGATAAGCCAGAGATTAAAGCTGCTGTTGGTTTCGATTTACTTAAAAAACCAAGTCCCAAAAAGGCAACAAATAAAAATATGTTCGCTATTAAAACTGATGATCTATCTTCTTCGGCTACTGTTCCCAAAATAAATAAAGATGAAACTGCGGTTAAACCGGCAATCCAGAAAAGGGAGTTGCCAGCTTTTCTAACGGCTTCGTTCATTGAAGATAAATCGATTTCCTTTACATTTCGCTCTGATAAAAAGAAGTCTTGCTCTTGTGGAGTACCCTGAAGTGGGTAACCACAACCATTACAAAATAAATCGGTTGGTGAGTAAGCTTTATAGCAAGCATTACAATGGCTGTTTGTAGGAATTTCCATTTTTTGAGCGTTAAAATTTCCATAAATATAGAATTGTAAAAAATCAAAGCAAAAAAATACGAGGAAATTATCTCCTCGTATTTAATTATTTACAGAAAATTCTATTTTTTCATAGGATGCTGTACGTATTCTGATAATCCTTCAACCTTGCCGTTTTTTAATTTAATGTCATTAAACAAATTAATGGTATCGCTCTTTCCGTCTTTTGTGGTCGATATTTGATTATACCAAAGGCTTACCCATTCTTCACTTTTATCTTTATTTACAACAGATTCCATATCTTGCATTTGGATTTTGAAACTGCTCATTTTACCAAACTCTTCCTGTATCTCTTTCAGAAACTGAGGCTTTGTCCCTTTAAATTTATAACCATCAAGAACAAACCAAACACTGTCTGCCAATACTTTGCTCATATTAACAGTATCTAGGTTTTCGAAGGTTTTAATAAGAGTAGTTGCGATTACAAGGTTCTTACTATCTGTATTTATTTCCCAATTGTTCGCTTTTTTTATAGTGTAAGGGTATTTTGTCGTATCAGCCTTGGCTGAGTCGGAACTGGTTGCATTTTTACTTTGGCAGGCTGCAAAAAGCAGTGCAATTAGCATTAGGGATGAGAATTTTTTCATAATAATTAATTTAGTTAATTGGTTTATTAAATATACTTAATTATCTGAATATTAAAAGATTGTATTTGGTTGAGTAATTTAAGCCAGACTTTTCATTCATATTAAAACCTGATGTGATGACTTAGACCATTTCGCTATAAATCAAAATGCCCAATGATACACCAGGCATTAGATTAAATTAAATTTATTGGTTATCATTAATAATTTTAACCAAAGCCCTTACTTTTTCTACCGAACTTAGCTCGTACTGATATTCGTCGTCAATATTTCCCATTTTACTTTCGCTATTTCTAAACTTCATTTTGCTGGACACAAATTCTTTAGCCGAAGCATGAAATTCGGTAGCACTGGATTTATCAATTAATTGCTGTAAGTTATTTTCATTAATGCCAGCGCCAGGCATAATCGAAATTCTTCCCTTAGCCTGTAGAACTAGCCTTGCCAGCGTTTCTGCTCCTTTAATGGCTGATGAAGAGGCTCCAGAAGATAATACTCTAACAATTCCGAGTTCAATTAAATCTTCTAACGATTTTTCTAGGTTGTTGCTCATGTCAAATGCTCTATGAAACGAAACAGATAAAGGTTTTGCAAGTTCTATTAAGATTGCACAGCGTTCTTTATCTATCTCTCCATCAGCCTTAAGTATCCCGATTACAACTCCATCACAATTTAATGATTTACAGATTTTTATATCTTCTTTAATGAGCTCGAATTCCAGATCAGTGTATAAAAAATCTCCTCCTCTTGGCCGAATTATTGGCCAAATCTCGATCGATAGATTTTTTTTTGCCAAAGCAATTTGGGCGTAACTTGGAGTAGTTCCACCTTCGGCCAAATTATCACATAGTTCTACCCGTTTGGCGCCACCGTTTTGTGCTGCCAAAGCAGATTCATAACCATTGGCACATACTTCCAATCCCCAGTTTTCTACAGGGGAGTTTGAATTTCTATCCATTATATCGGAACTCATAAAGTGTTTAGATTAATATCTTCCTGTATTGAAAAAGTTAGACATTAAACTGGCCCTATAACTTTCCATCCATTTTGTGATTTAAAAGTATTAAGTTTCTGAATAGATTTTCCACCATCGGGAAACCAACAAACTTCGGTAATGACGAAGTGATTTTCGTCTATCTTCTCCCGATCAGGAAATGCAGATTGCGTTACGGTGAAATCGGGGAAACCTTGTTCTTCGATATTATTAATGAATGAAAGCCTTAAAACTTCGGCCGTATTATTGATTATTTCTTCATCAAAACCCATTTTCATACCAGACAGCATCGCTTTAGCTTCCTCATCAAAATCTTTACAAGCAATTGCTCCATCAAGATCCTGATTGTTATAAGCTTTTTCTAAGGATAAAATAGCACCCTCGGGCGTGGTAAAATCGGCTTTAAAATGATCTACACCCTCATCAATGTACAAACCTATGCTATTATCAAAAGCTGGTTTTTCTGCATCTGGAACCCCATCTCTAATTGCTCGAATGGTATAACCACCAATTAGTCGGCCGTTTTCAATGGTCATCCAATCAGAAATTAAATTTCTATCAATGCCGATTTTTTGATTCAATTTTACTGTTGACACATTAACCGGTTCATTTCCAATTGTACCATATAGATTGCCTTCATCATCAAAGTGCGGCTCGGTTAACCAAATATGTTCGCCGTTATCTCCATCAATTATATGAACTTTAACAGAGAAATAAACCTGATGTTGCTGTGGGTTTGCCAGGCTTTCTTCAAAGTACCAAAGTGTTAATTTAGCCTTTTCAATTGCCCAGTTCATGCGTTCGTCTTCGTTGGGTACATAAACCATATCTGGCTCGCCCTGACGTTCTTCTACATTTTTTTTTCCGAAAATTTTAGATAGTAATCCCATTCTTTTTTTAATTGATTTTTAAGATTTGATTTGGGATGATTTTTATTTTTAGTAATAGCTTTTTCCTTTAATTAAGAGATCTTGCTTTTCGGCATTGCATACCGCGTAACTAAAGCCCTGCTGAATGGCGTAAGCGCCATATTCTCCTTTTTTGTTAATGGCCAAAAAACCAACCTGAATATTTTTGGCTGTTTCGGGTTTCTTTTTGATGATTCTCATTACCGCTTCCTTGCAGGCTGCTTCCGGTGTAAAGCCCTGGCGCATAAGTTCTACTACCAAGAAAGAACCCACATTTCTAACCACTTCTTCTCCAACACCTGTTGATGTTGCTCCACCAACTTCATTATCTACATACAATCCGGCACCAATTATCGGGCTATCTCCAATTCTTCCATGTAGTTTATAAGCCATTCCGCTTGTTGTGCAGGCTCCAGAAATGTTTCCTTTATCATCAATGGCAAGCATTCCAATCGTATCGTGGTTGTATTGATTTCCGGGTAGTTTTTGAGGTGCGGCTTTTTCGTAAAGTTTATTCTCGATATTCATTACTGGAGCATATTTTGCTGTTTTAAGCCATTCTTTCCATGCTTTTTCACTGGCAGGCGTTAGCAGATTTTCTTTTTTAAAACCTTGCTCTAAAGCAAATTGTAGTGCACCCTCTCCGGCAAGCATAACATGAGGTGTTTTTTCCATCACTTTACGAGCAACTGAAATAGGGTGTTTAATATGCTCAAGTGCTAAAACGGCGCCACAGTTACCAAATTCGTCCATTATGCAGGCATCAAGCGTAACGTTTCCATCGCGATCCGGTAAACCACCGTAACCTACCGATTGATTTTTTTCATCAGCCTCTGGAACCCAAACACCTTGCTCAACTGCATCTAAAGCACGTCCGCCTTTTGAAAGCACTTTCCATGCATCGGCATTTGCTGCAATGCCGAAATCCCAGGTAGAAATTACAATCGGAAAGTTGGTTGCTGTTTTAGGTTTTGCAGGTAAAACTTCAGCCATGCTGGTTTTATCCAGAGCCAATAAGCCGGCCGAAAGGGCAGAGGCTTTAATAAATTTACGACGGTTAAACATTTTTAGACTAATTGCTTGAATCGGTTATTTTGGTATACTGAATATTTAAATTGCTAAGTAATCGTAAACTGGTCGGCATCTCGAAGGAATGGGAACTGCCTTCTTATTTTTACCAATTCTTCGTAGTTAATACTAAAAGTGTACAAATCTTCATCTTCTGGTTTATAATAAACTGTACTTCCGTAGGGATCTATACACATAGAATGCCCGCTATGATAAACCTGATTGCCATCGTGACCAACTCGATTAACGCCAATGACATAGCTTTGATTTTCAATGGCTCTAGCGGTAATAAGTGCTTTCCAATGGAGCGACCTTTTATCTGGCCAACTGGCGATAAGTAACAGAATGTCGTATTCCTCATTTTGGTTTCTTAGCCAGACCGGAAAACGCAAATCGTAACAAATGGCCAAACGTATTTTCCAACCTTTGAGCTTTACGATCAGTTTATCATTACCAGCAGTAAAGTTCTTATCTTCATCACCCAAGCCAAATAAATGGTGCTTGTCATAATGTTGATATTCACCATCTGGTTCCATCCAAATTAAACGGTTAAAATATTGATTGTTTTCCTTGATTACTAAGCTTCCGGTAACGATGCAATTGTATTGATAAGCCATTTTTTGCATCCACTGCATGGTTTTTCCGCCCATTTCTTCAGCCAACACTTCTGCATTCATACTAAAGCCGCTGTTAAACATTTCTGGCAACACAATTAAATCGGTTTTCTCCCGAACACCCATAGAGAGCCTCAGAGCAAGATTTAATAGGTTTTTTTCAATGTTTTCCCAAAAAAGATATGCCTGAAATACGGTTACTTTCAGGTTTTCTATTTGAGTATAAACAGGTGCTTCCATATGTGTTTGTTTGGGATGTTAAACTTTTCTTAATTTTTCTGCTGCTTTAGAAAGTGTGGAATTTTCTTTGGCAAAACAGAACCTGATAATTTTATGATCTGTACCCTTTTGGTAGAATGCCGAAACTGGGATGGTGGCAACTCCAAATTCTTTTAATAATCTTATACTAAAATCTTTATCACTCTCATCACTTATTTCATTATAACCTGCGCATTGAAAATATGAGCCGTTACAAGGTAATAATTTAAAGCGGCTATCGGCTAAGAGCGCTCTAAAGTAGTCTCGTTTCTGTTGAAAGAAATTGCCTATACCGGTATAATTGTCTGGTTCTTTAATGTAAGTCGCTATTGCTTGTTGCATTGCACTATTAACGCTAAAAACATTAAATTGGTGTACTTTCCTAAATTCAGCAGTTAATTTTTCTGGCGCTAGGCAGTAACCCAATTTCCAGCCGGTGGCATGCAGGAGCTTTCCAAAAGAAGCGATAATAAAACTTCGCTGGCGTAATTCTGGATAGAGCATGACACTCTGATGTTTCTGCCCATCGTAAATTAAGTGCTCATAAACTTCATCGCTTAAAATCAAGATATCCGTTCCGTTGATTAGCTTAATCAAAGCCTGCATATCCTCAGCAGCCAAAATACTTCCGGTAGGATTTTGAGGTGAGTTTAAAATAATCATCCTTGTATTGGCTGTAAATAACTTTTTAACCATCTCCCAGTTAATGCCATAATCTGGTGGAGCCAATTCATAAGTTTTCACGATGCCACCCAACAGTTTAATTGTTGGGGCATAACTATCATAAGCGGGTTCGAAAATAATTACCTCGTCGCCAGGATTAATAACGGTAGTTAAAGCCGTAAAAATTGCCTGTGTTCCTCCAGCGGTAATTGTTATTTCAGTGTCTGGATTGTATTTTACCTGATAAAGTTTTTCTACTTTTTCGGCAATATTCTCTTTTAATAAATTGGAGCCGGGCATTGGTGCATACTGATTAAAGCCATCTTTCATTGCCTTATTAACCAGCTCTATTAATTTAGGATCGCATGCATAATCTGGAAAACCCTGTGATAGGTTTATCGCATTGTGTTCTGTAGCGAGTTTAGACATGACCGAAAAAATGGTTGTGCCCACGCCTGGAAGTTTCGATTGTATATTCAACATCTATTAGCGAAAATAAGAAAAAAGCATCGAAGATTAAAGGATAAAGGTTAAAGCCAAGCCATTCGGTAATCACTAAAATTCAGTCACAGTTTTAAAAATCAGTGACCTTATTGCATAATCTCACAGCAAATTTTGAATAAACTCATTTTGTATTATTTCAAATATATTTCAATGTTATCTATAATTAATCCAAATAAAGCCTTTTATTTGCAGATAAATATAAACATTTCTTAATTTATGAAATTTAAGCACATCCTTACCATTAGTTTACTGGTTGTTACGGCGTCTGCCTTCGTAACACCAAAGAAAGCGCCAAGAACTTTTGTATCCAATTACGAAAATGTATTGGGAACATCTTTAGAGTTAAAATTTAAAGCTTTAAATCAAGCCGATGCCGATCAAGCTGAAACTAATACTTTAATGGAAATTGATCGATTAGATAATGTTTTAAGTGCTTATAAAGCTGATAGCGAGTTTAATAAGTGGATGAAAAATGGTAATCAACCTACAAAGATATCTGCTGATTTATTTCAGGTTTTACAAGCTTTCGAAAATTATAAAATATTAACCAATGGCGCTTTAGATGCATCCGCAGAAGTAATTGCTAAAGTTTGGAAGAAAGCATCTAGCGAAAATCGTTTACCTTCTGTAACTGAATTACAAACTGCAGTTGCTAAGGTAAAGCAAAAGCATTATGTTTTGGATGAGAAAAACCAAACGGTTACACGTTTGGATGAAGCGCCTCTAGCTTTGAACTCTTTCGCTAAAAGTTACATTATTAATAAAGCGGCAGATAAGGCAATCCATACAACAGGAATAGAAAACGTAGTTGTAAATATTGGTGGCGATATGGTTGTAAAAGGATCTCAATCAGAAAGTATTGAAATTGCAGACCCTATGGCAGATGCTGAAAATGATTTAGCCTTAACTACTGTTAAAGTTTCAAATATGGCTGTTGCTACAAGCGGAAATTACCGCAGAGGCTTTAGCGTAAATGGCAAATGGTATTCGCATATTGTTGATCCGCGTACAGGTAATCCAGTTTCTGAGATCATTAGCGCTACAGTAATTGCACCAAATGCAAGTGAAGCTGGTGCATTGGCAACTTCATTTAATGTATTATCTGTCAATGAAATAGAAAAATTAGCTTCTTCAAGAAATGATTTAGAATATCTGTTGGTTACCAAAAATGGAGAAGAAATTAAAAGCAAGGGTTGGTCTAAATATGAAATAAAAGTAGAAAAGCCAGTTGCCATTTCAACAACCAACAACAAAGCTGATAAACTTTGGAATACTAAATATGAATTGGTAGTAAATTTAGAAATAGCACAGATTGAAGGAATGAGGGTTCGTCGCCCGTTTGTAGCCGTTTGGGTAGAAGATGCTGCGAAAGCACCTGTTCGTAATCTTGCTATTTGGTACAACAAACCGCGTTGGTTACCAGATTTAAAATCCTGGACACGCACAAACGGTGATGAATTTAAAAAAGGTGCTGAAGGTAAATTAAGTTCAACCAGTTCTGCAACTCGTGGTCCTGGAAAGTACAGCCTAGCTTGGGATGGTAAAGATGATAGCGGAAACTTAGTTAAAGCTGGTACTTATACTGTTTATATAGAAGTTGCCAGAGAACATGGAACGTATCAAATTCTTTCTCAAACAATGAAATTTACTGGTTCGGCAAAAAAAGTAGAATTAACCCCTAATACAGAATTAGCTTCAGCATCCCTTGACTACAGAAAAATTTCAACCCCAAAAAAGTAATGTAATTGCTGCACCTTCCGGTTTAGGGAAAAAAGCGGTAAAAAAGGAAAGTGGAAAAGGCAAGGGTAAAAAGCGTTTAGCTGGTTTATCCCGTTGGTTGCACATTTATTTATCAATGGTAAGCTTTACCATTTTATTATTCTTTGCGGTATCTGGTTTAACTTTAAATCATGCAGATTGGTTTACATCAGGTAAAGAAGTAGTAACTAAAGACTCTGGAAATGTGAATGTTAAATGGGTAAACCAACCAGACACAACTAAAATTAACAAGTTGCAACTGGTAGAATACTTTAGAAACAAACATCAGATTAAAGGTGCCCTCAGTGATTTCAGAATTGATGACCGTGAATGCAGTATGACTTTTAATGGTCCGGGTTATATAGCAGATTCTTTCGTTGATCGTGAAACGGGAAAATATGAATTAACAGTTACAAGACTGGGTGTTTTTGCGGTGATAAATGATCTGCATAAAGGCCGGGATTCTGGTAAGGCTTGGTCTTGGATTATCGATATCTCTGCTGTGTTAATGACTTTGGTTTCTATATCTGGGATTATCCTAATTTGTTTCATCAAGAAAAAGAGATTAAGTGGATTTATTCTTGTTGCTGTGGGAACAATAGCCTGTTATTTAATTTATAAGTTATTTGTGCCATAAATCATAAGCAAATCCATTTTACAATAAATAAAAAGCCACCGAAACCTTAAATCAGTGGCTTTTTTATTTAAAAATAGTTAACCAAATTTAATGTGCAACAACTGCTGCATCTGCAGAAGCTTCAATTTCTGTTTTAATAAATCTTCGGCCAACAAGCAAACAGAATAGGGCTGTAAATGCCGCCACCGCCATAACCAATGGCATGGGGACAACGGAATGTTCGCTAAATAAACTTACCATTACAGATGCCAACGCACCTAAGCCCATTTGTAAAGCGCCCATTAAAGCCGATGCACTTCCCGCGTTTTTGCTAAATGGCGCCAAAGATAAAGCAGCAGCATTTGGGTTGATTAACCCAAGGCAACATAAAAATAATGCAATAAAACCAATTGTAGAATACAAACTTAACCAATCGCTCATTGCAAAAATCAAGAATACTAAACTGAAGATACATTGAGCAATTAATGCCCATGTTACAATTTTCTTACTGCTAAACCATTTCAATATTATGCTGTTAACTTGGCTTGAGCCAATAAATGAAACAGATAAAAGTGCAAAAATCCAACCATATCCGGTTTTACTTACCTCATAAATTTTCATGAAAACAGTTGGAGATGATGATACATAGGCAAATAAACCAGAAAAGGTTATCGAGCTAATTAGCGCATAAGTATAAAATTGAGGCTCTTTTAAAACGACAAGAAAATTGGTTAAGATCGGTTTTGGTTTTAAGGAGTAATCTGGATCAGGCTTATAGCTTTCTGGCAATTTAAAGATTGAGGCTAATAGCATCAAAACCGCCATAAAGCCTAAAAATACAAAAACGTATTTCCACCCTAAGGCAGAGATTAAATAACCTCCAGCTGTTGGAGCTAGCATAGGAGATACAGCAATTACAAGCATTAAGGATGCAAAAACCTTTGGGCTTTCTTCAACGGTAAATAAATCTCTAACCATGGCTACAGAAGCTACTGCTGTAGCGCAACTTCCAATCGCTTGCACAAAACGCAAAACAATTAATTGATTAACATCTGTAACTGCCAAACAACCAATAGAAGCAACAATGTAAAGCACTAAACCAAAATACAAAGGTTTTTTTCGGCCGTATTTATCTAACAGTGGTCCGTACAAAAGTTGACCTACAGAAATCCCGATAAAAAAACTGGATAAGGATAGCGATACTGCCGATTCTGTTGTGCGTAAATCCTTGGCAATATCAATAAAGCCTGGCAAATACATATCAATCGAAAACGGCCCCAATGCGGCTAAAGAGCCTAAAATTAAAATGAGATAAAAGTGCTGTTTTTTAGCCATAAGGATTTCCGGTTTTTTGAAGCCGCAAAGATTGGGAGATTTAAGTTCTTAAACTATTTTTAAGGTCGAATGATTGTAAAAAGGATAATATTTTTAAAGAAAATAAAAATCATAAAAATTAATATTTGAACTGTAATGTGATGCATTTTATTTTTAGATTTATAGTCTATGACTTTTAAAACGAAAGAAAGCCGTTTATTACTCGTTCTGGGTAGTTTTTTTGTGGCCAATGCAATATTATCAGAGTTTATTGGTGTAAAATTATTTAGCGTTGAAGAAACCCTAGGCTTTAAAAAATTCGACATCAATTTATTTGGCGTTCCACATCTTTCATTTGTAATGTCTGCTGGGGTTTTAACCTGGCCAATAATCTTTATTATGACGGATATTATCAATGAATATTTTGGCGTTAAACAAGTTCGATTTTTATCTATTTTGACTTCCATTCTAATTGCCTTTGCCTTTATTGTGGTTTGGGGATCAATGCATTTAAGCGCTGCCGATTTCTGGGTTCACCAAAACATAAATGGTGAAGATCTGAATATGAACAATGCGTTTGCTGGCATTTTCGGTCAAGGTATGTGGATAATTGTTGGTTCTATTACTGCCTTTATTATTGGACAGATGGTAGACGTAGTTATTTTTCATCGAATAAAAAAAATCACTGGAGAAAAGGCACTGTGGCTTCGTGCAACGGGTTCAACATTGGTTTCTCAATTTGTAGATAGTTTTGTTGTAATCTTTATCGCTTTTTATGTAAACCCACAGTATCATTATAGCTGGCAACAGGTTTTTGCAATAGGTTTGGTTGGATATACTTACAAATTTATTGTAGCCATTTTAATGACACCAATTCTGTATATCGTTCATAGAATCATTGATGGTTATCTTGGCAAAGAATTGGCGCACAAGCTAATGGATATGGCAGGAAGAGGATAGGGGGTTGTTTAATAATCTAACATGTTATTGTTTTGTATTAAAACCATATTAAAAATGATTACGCTTATTTTCCAGATGAAAAAAAGATTGTATTTATAGAACTTTACCATAAAAATGATAAGGAAAACGAAGATCGGCAACGAATCCTGGACAACTTAAAATAATGCAAAAGGTCGGACTCGCTCCGACCTTTATGCTTAACAACAAAACAAATAAAAAAATTAACCTTAAAAATTCTTTACAAAACGGCTTCAGCTTCAACAAAAGTTGTCGTCGAAATCTTTTCTTCTTTGTATATCTGTCTTCCAGTATAAGCAATAAATACAGCCTCATCTAAAAGTAGATCACGATTTTTAATTAGGTTTTCTAACTTAACTGTTCCAATAACATATTTATAACTACTAGCCGAATAGCGTTCGCTAATGTTATCGAATTCTAATAATGTAATTAAATCTTCATCGGCATAACGCAAATAAATTTCTAATAAGATGTTTTCCGTGTGGATTACTCCATTTTCTTGATGGTATTTTTTATACTCATAGCGGTAATCATAACGCAAAGCAGCAATATCCGATAAAACGGCAGCACCAGTCGGATGCCCGCCAGCACCTTTGCCAAAAAAGAATTGCTTATCTGCAAATGCAGCCTGAACGGTAACTGCATTGTATTCATTTTCTACATTGTATAAAAAGTCATCCTTTGCCACAAGCTTTGGCAAAACATAAGTTACAATTTGCTTTGTATCTATTTTTCTTGCTGTTGGCACCAGCTTAATTTTAAAGTTTTTTTCTTTCGCATAGTTAATGTCGTACTGCGAAAGGTTTTGAATGCCGATATTTAAAATGTGATCTGGATTGATGAACAAGCCATATGCATGTGCAGTAGCAATTGCCAGTTTGTATTTAGGATCGTAACCTCCAACATCCAAAATTGGGTCAGTTTCTGCAAAACCTAAATCTTGCGCCTCTTTTAAGGCCGAACCATAACTTTGATTCTCATTGAATATTTTCGATAAAATATAATTTGAAGACCCATTGAAAATGCCACTTAACGCATGGAATAATTCATTATCGTAATATTCTTCCAAATTTCGGATAATTGGAATACTGCCACAAACTGCACCTTCATACAATAAAGATGTTCCATATTGTTTTTGTAAATCTACCAGTTCCTTTAAATGTGTAGCAATCATTTTTTTGTTTGCCGACACTACATTTTTGCCATTTTTAAGTGCTTTTGTTACAATTTCATAAGCTGCATCAGCATCATTAATTAATTCAACAATGGTGTTGATTTCAGTGTCATCTAAAATTTCATCACGGTTGGTGGTAAACAAATCTTTATTTAGGGTACGTGTTTTTCTTGGATCTTTAATTGCAATTTTGATGATCTCTAAGTTTAGGTTTTGACTTTGAATAATATCCAATAAACCTTGTCCAACAACTCCAAAACCAAATAAACCAATTTTTAAATTCTTACTCATGTTATTTATAGTATCAGGTAGCGAGTATCAAGACTACATGCTAAAAAAAGCATTTCGCTACTAAATTATTTTTATGTTTTTATTTTATTCAACTACAGGTTTAACAAGAAGTTAATTTGAAATCCCATCTGTGTTTGATTATTTTTTATTTAATCTTAAGCGGTGTGCTGAAGTTTAATAATTTTTTTATTGCTGCTTTCTTTAATGAAATTTCCGATAATATTGGTTAAAGCATTGGTTTCGATCAAGAAACCATCATGTCCATAATCGGAATGTAGCGCATAGAATTCTGCTCCTTGTATATGGTCTGCCAAGTATTTTTGTTCGGAAAGCGGAAATAAAACATCATTTTCAATTCCGATTACCAAGGTATTTGCTTTAATTAGCTTAAGAGCATCGGCTATGCTTTTGCGATTTCTCCCAACATTGTGGCTGTCCATTGCTTTGGTTAAATAGTAATAACTATACGCATTGAAACGATTAATTAATTTTTCTCCCTGATAGTTTTGATAAGAAGATGCTCTAAAATTATCTGTTTTATCGTTAACACTTTCAACTTGCGTGCTGCCATACGCATTGTAGGTCCTATAACTTAAAAGTGCAATGCTGCGAGCAACTTTTAAACCTTTACTGCCGCCATTTGGTTGGTTTGCAAAAAATGTGCGATCGCAAGTAATGGCTAAACGCTGACTTTCATTAAATGCGATTCCCCATGGAGAATGCGCTGCATTTGTTGCGACCAAAATGAGGTTTTCAATTTTATTTGGCTCGGCAATACTCCATTCTACGGCTTGTTGACCGCCTAAAGAGCCTCCAATTAACACCTTAATCTGGTTTACTCCTAAGTGATTGGCCAAAAGTTGATGAGCAGAAACAAAATCGCGAATGGTAAATTGTGGAAATCCTAAATAATATGGTAAGCCTGTTACTGGATTTGTGCTTAAAGGACTCGTGGTTCCATAATGAGATCCTAAAACATTTGCACAGATGATGAAATGGTCTGCCGGATTAAATAACGCATTTACACCAAATAAACCTTCCCACCATTCAAACACATCTGAATTGGCTGTTAAAGCATGACAAACCCAAATTACATTATCTTTTTTCGCATTTAACTTGCCATAAGTTTGATATGCGATTTGAAGGTTGCGTATTTTTTTTCCGTTTTCTAATTTGAATTGTTTGGGATAACTATATGTGGAAACTGAGCTCATTATAATTTGTATTGTTGTTGTTAAAACTGGAATCGGAGAATATTACGCTTGTAAACCATCGGCTTTAATGGTAGAACCAATCGCAGCAAAAGCTTGTTCAAAATCTGCCTTAATATCATCAATATGCTCTATACCTACAGATACACGTAAGGCATTTGGCTTAACACCAGCGGCTAATTGTTCCGTTTCGCTTAATTGCTGATGGGTTGTTGCAGAGGGCTGAATAATTAATGTTTTAGCATCACCTACATTGGCTAAATGCGAAACCAGTTTCAAATTATCGATTACCTGTGTTGCATTTTCCTTACTTCCTTCTAATTCAAATGACAAAACCCCTCCAAATCCATTGCTAAGGTATTTTTTTGCAAGGTTATTGTATTTACTGCTTGCTAAGCCAGGATAGTGTACCTCTTTAACCAATGGATGGTTTTCCAACCAAATGGCAAGCTCCAAAGCATTATCTACATGGCGTTGAACACGAAGGGATAATGTTTCTAAACCTTGAAGCAAAAGAAATGAGTTAAAGGGAGAAAGTGCAGGGCCTAAATCTCTTAATCCCTCAACGCGGGCACGAATAATGAATTGAATATTGCCAAAGGGGCCTCCAATTCCAAATACATCGTTAAAAACTAAACCATGATATCCTTCAGATGGTTCTGTAAACTGGGTAAACTTTCCATTGCCCCAATTGTAATTTCCGCCATCAACAATAACTCCGCCAATACTCGTTCCATGACCACCAATCCATTTTGTTGCAGATTCTACTACAATGTTAGCGCCATGTTCCAATGGTTTAAACAAATAACCTCCAGCACCAAAAGTATTATCCACTATAAAAGGTAGATCATGCTTTTTCGCAATTGCTGCAATTTTTTCGAAATCAGGGATGCTGAACGCAGGATTGCCAATTGTCTCCAAATAAATGGCTTTTGTTTTATCGGTTATTTTTTGTTCAAATTCTTCTGGCTCATCAGGATTAGCAAAATCGACATGAATCCCAAGACGTTTAAATGCAACTTTAAACTGATTATAAGTTCCTCCATAGATATGTGAAGAGGAAACAATACTATCACCTGCCTCTAAAATGTTATGCAAAGCGATAAATTGGGCTGCTTGTCCTGAAGCAACCGCTAATGCGGCAACCCCACCTTCTAACGCCGCTATTCTTTTTTCAAAAACATCGGTAGTGGGATTCATCAAACGGGTATAAATATTCCCAAATTCTTTTAGAGCAAATAAATTGGCGCCATGCTCTGCATTCTTGAATCCGTATGAGGTGGTTTGGTATATTGGAACTGCCCGAGAACCTGTTGTTGGATCTATTTCTTGACCAGCGTGTAATTGTAAAGTTTCAAATTTATATGAAGTTGACATTTTTATTAATAAGTGATTGAATGAATATTTGAATGATTAAATTGGATTATAGAGATTCTGAAATCAGATAATCCACTCAAGGGGGCGTATCCCAATTTATTGGGACCTTCCAATTTGAATAAGAACAAAAGAGGAAGATTTATTAATTACTGTATGCAACAGCACATACAAGTAATCGCCTGCATATCATAACAAATCAATGAAATAGAAGAGTTTTTTGCCTTTTTGAGGTTTAAACTAGGCTCGCTTAGCGATTGAAGATTTAATGTTTTCATCAAGTTCTAATTTATATCTCCAAATAACACCATGTTATTCGGTCAGGAATTGGCACCTTCTCTTTCTGAGGGTTGCCAGTGGGTCTCGGAGCCTGTCTCTCGCCACTTCTTTATAAATCAACCCGTGAAGATTGACTTTTATTTGTCTTTCGCCAAATAATATTTCAAATGTCTGAAATATATTTTAAACAACAAAATTATATTTCGAAAAATAATTAACTCGTTGTAAATCAAATTTGTAATTTTAATTTGATAACTAAAATTATTAATCTAACCCAGAATTAATTCTAAAATTTTAAGTTTGTGGTACCTATCTAATCTTAATTAACAATGAAAAACGTAAAATCTTACTGTATTGCATTATTATTTTTAAGTTGCTTTTATAATGCCCAGGCTCAATTTGGCGGATTAAAAGATAAGCTCTTAAAAGTTGGCGCATCGCAAGGCGCAAAAGCTTTAGGCGTTGATAAACTACTTAAACAGCCGGCGGCTATTACTACAAGTTTTGAAGATGTAAATAGAGAAGGCGAGATGATGCCTGATTTTAAAGCCACATTGAAAGCCCAACCTTTATATTTATTGCCAAAAAATCCAGATGGTGGTTTTATGCTTTGTGCAGGTTTGTATGAAATGACAAACAAAAGTTACTGCCTTAAAGCTGGTACTTTCGCACCATCAAAAGGAGATGGTTATATGTTTGCACCCGTTTTAGGCCCGAAAGAAGAAATTGTGGTATCAATTTTAAAGAGTGCAGAAAAACATACTGAAGTAGAACAACATGATATTCAGGTCTTATTGTGGACCATAATTGCCAGAACAAAATTTGCAGATTATTCCGGTCAGGTTAAATTGACCGCGATTAAATTGTTAACAACAAAACAACTCACCCAGTTAGAAGGAGGTGCCCTTGGCGTTCTTCCTTTTGATGTAATGGAAAAAGCCAAAGACCAGCTTCCATCGGGTGTGAAAGCGGTTTTTGAAGCAGAAAATAACATCCGCCAACTTGTTGCATCTGGCAATTATACTTACGCTGACATGGAAAAATATGCAATTATTGCAGGTATGGCTCCTCCAAGAAGCGATGTTCCGAGTGGGATTTGGACCAAACATCCTGATGGTTATTACGTTCGTTATTTCCCTTCGGGCTATTCGATTACAAAAGTACAGGTTTATGTACCCAAAGAATTAATTGCAGACGGAACAAAATTAGTATATGATGCAGCTGGAGATATTGCTTGTCCGGCAAATACAGGTTCGCAGCGATTGGCTCAAACTAACGAGCCTCTAAATCCTAATTATGGGTTAAAGTTGACGACAATTTGTAATCCTAAATAGATTTTGAAAATGAGCGGGACTGTAATTCTTAAGAGTTTGCACCCCGCTGTTTAGGAAACCGTCATTGCGAGGCACGAAGCAATCTTACACCGATCAGTTATAGCGAGCGCATTAAGATTGCTTAGTGCCTCGTAATGACGAATTTAATTGCTGAAAATCAGTCGGATTTACCTTAAAGCCTGTTCTAAATCAGCAATAATATCATCAACATGTTCTAAACCAACTGAAATTCTTAAAAGATTTTTAGGTGTCTTACTATCTGGCCCTTCAACTGAGTAACGGTGCTCAATTAAACTTTCTACACCACCCAAGCTTGTAGCCTGTGCAAATAGCTGAACTTTATTTACTACCTTACTCGTCGCTTCAACATCACCCTTAACTAAGAAAGACATCATGCCACCAAAATCTTTCATTTGCTTTTTGGCAATTTCATGCTGTGGATGGCTTTCCAAGCCCGGATAAAATACAGCTTCAACATTGGGGTGGCGAACCAAATAATCAGCAACTTTTTTTCCATTTTCGCAATGGCCTTTCATTCTATAGGCCAAAGTTTTTATACTTCTGCAAAGCAAAAAACAATCAAATGGAGATGGGACTGCACCACCTGTTTGCTGCACATTTTTAATTTTATCCCACAGCTCATCTTTTTTGGCTGTAACTAAAATGCCACCTAAAACATCACTATGCCCACCCAGGTATTTTGTACTGCTGTGCATCACAATATCAGCGCCCAACAAAATTGGGTTTTGTAAAATTGGAGAGGCAAATGTGCTATCGCAGGCTAAGGTTATGTTGTTTGCTTGTGTAATCTTTGAAATTTCGGCAATATCGGTAACCTTTAGCAATGGATTAGACGGTGTTTCAATCCAGATTAATTTTGTATTTGGTTTAATGGATGATTTAATCAAATCCAAATCTGTCTGATCGACAAAATCAAACTCCAAAGTTTCATTAAAAATCGTTAACAATTGCTTTTTGATGCCCCAATACATATCATCAGGAGCGATAATATGGCTGCCAGGTTTTAAGGCCTGAAACAAACTCATTCCACAATTATTACCCGAGGCAAAAGCTGCAGCATCTTTTCCAAATTCCAATTTTGCCACTGTGTTTTCTAAAGCAGACCGATTTGGGTTGCTTACCCTACTATACATATGCCCACCCGGATAACCTCCATTTTCATCACGAAAAAAAGTTGTGGATAAATTTAGAGGTGGTGTAACATCACCGGTAGTACTTTTAACAAGATTAGAGGCGTGAATAGCAAGGGTTTCGGGTTTCATGATGATTTAGCTTTATTCGAATTCTTTTGTTGCGCAATTTAAGAATTTGAGACTAATTTTATCCCTTAATTTGTTTTGGCAAGATTTATGTGTTCTATTTGGCGAAATTTAAATTAAACAAAAATGAAAAGATTATTTATAGCTATCGCAATTGCATGTTCTACATTAGTAATGTTACAAAGTTGTAACACCGCGAAAAGAGTAACTGCAGGTGTTACGGGTAGCAGAGGTACAGTAGTTCGCGAATGGGTGGTTAGCAATGTTGCTTTAGATGGCTTACCGGATGGAGCAGTTCAAGGTTTATTTGGCGAAAAATCTTACAAGTGTTTCCAGGGCAGTACTTGGAACCTAACAAACAGTGGAAACGGTTCGTATACTTTACCTGCAACAAGCACATGTGGATCTGTAATGCAGACTATTTTTTGGTCAGCAACTCCAAAAGAGGAAACATTTCAATTTAAGAAAATATTTGAAGGTGATAAAGCTAAAAACGTTACAGAAGGTTATCGTTTAGTTTTAACTGAGCTTTCTAGCACACAAATGGTTATGAAATCTCCAATTGAGTTTGGCGGTAAAACGGCAAATATCATTTTAACATTTGTACCTGCTGCAAGATAATTTCATTTACCTATGAAATACAATGCGAAGAGCACTTCTGAAAAGAGGTGCCTTTTTTGTTTAGCGACAGATTTATTTTAATCTCAGATTTAGGCTGTTATTTTTTAGCCACAGATTCGCAGATTTATTTTTAAACACAAATAAGAAAGGATAGGCACAGATTTGGGTTTAATTTTTTCTCCTCAGATTAGCAGATTAATATAGACTAATATTTTGGGGGGCAATTTTTTGCCACAGAAACACTGAAATCACGGAGGCTACATTTCTAATTCCATGTAAATCTGTGTCTATCCGTGTCCATCTGTGGTTAATTTATTTTTTAAAAACTCAAAATCTTCGAATCTGTGGCTATCTCATCGTTTGTTACAAGAAAATGATTTTCAAATCGCCTCAATATTGTATTTTTGTTCAAAATAAAATCAGGAATGAATACAACTGAGCAAGTTGAAAAAATATTAGCTGATACATCATTATCAACTGAACTACAAAACATAGCACACAAAGTCCTTAATAAAGAACGTATTACTTTTAACGAGGGCGTTTACCTTTACGAGCATGCAGAATTAGGTTATCTGGGTGTTTTGGCAAATTTCATCCGTGAAGAAAAGCATGGTGATAAAACCTATTTCAATCGTAATTTCCATTTAGAGCCAACAAATCTTTGTGTTTACGATTGTAAATTCTGTTCTTATTCTCGCTTAATCAAGCAAAAAGAAGAGGGCTGGGCTTTAACCATGGAGCAAATGCTCGATATCGTTAAGAAATATGATGATGAACCGGTAACAGAGGTTCATATTGTTGGTGGTGTTTTGCCACAGTACGATGTTGCTTTTTATTCTGCATTGTTTACTGCAATTAAAGAACATCGTCCTGATTTACACGTTAAAGCTCTAACACCTGTTGAATATCATTATATATTCAAGAAAGCTAAAATTGATTATGCCACAGGCATGAAACTAATGAAAGATGCTGGCTTGCAATCTATGCCTGGCGGTGGTGCCGAGATTTTTCATCCTGAAATTCGTGAGCAGATTGCTAAAGATAAATGTACAGGCGAACAATGGTTGGCGATACATGAGGAATGGCATAAACTAGGAATGAGAAGTAACGCAACGATGCTTTATGGTCATATAGAAAGATTTGAACATAGAGTGGATCATATGGAAAAACTTCGTGAATTGCAGGATAAAACCGGTGGTTTCCAAACCTTTATTCCACTGAAATTCAGAAATCAACATAATCAAATGAGCAATGTGGCTGAGTCTTCGGTAATTGAGGATTTAAGAAATTACGCTATTGCTCGTATTTATATGGATAATTTCGACCACATTAAAGCATATTGGGCAATGATTAGTCGCGAGACAGCTCAGTTATCCTTAAATTATGGTGTTGATGACATTGATGGAACTTTGGATGATACCACAAAAATTTACTCAATGGCTGGTGCTGAAGAGCAAACACCTGCAATGAGTACCAAGGAATTGGTTAATCTGATTAAGCAAGTTGGCAGAAAAGCAATAGAACGCGATACCTTATATAATGTAGTTACCGATTTTGAAAACGTTGTTTTTGAAGAGGAAAAGAAACCGCAATATTATAAGTTGCCTGTCGTAAATTAATGATAGAATGAGTGAATGACAGAATGAGTGAATTTTTTCAATAGGGTTATTAGCATTCACTCATTCAAAAATCAATCATTCAATAATTTAAAAAATGAAGCAAATTTATATTATCCGCCACGGCGAAACAGAACTTAATAGACAAGGCATAGTACAGGGTAGAGGTATAAATTCTGACTTAAATGATACTGGAAGAGCGCAGGCTGAGGCTTTCTATCAGAAATATAAAGACATTCCTTTCGATAAAATCTATACATCCGATTTAAAACGCACGTGGCAAACGGTTCAAAAATTTATCGATTCTGGATTACCTTGGGAAAAACTATCGGGTTTAGATGAGTTAGCCTGGGGCATTTGGGAAGGAAAACCGAATACTGAGGGCTCCAGGGATGCTTTTCGTGAAATGCTACAATCTTGGGAGAGTGGCGATTACACCGCCCATTTCGAAGGCGGAGAAAGCGTTCAGGATGTTTACGATCGATTGAAAGAACCAATGAAGGTTTTATCCACCAGACCTGAAGAAGAAACGGTTTTGCTTTGCATGCATGGCAGGGCGATGCGTGTTTTTCTTTGCTTATTACTTGGTAAACCCTTAAGCGAAATGACTGAGTTTCCACATCAGAATACTGTTTTGTATAAAATGGGTTTTGAAGATGGAAAGTTTATCGTTCTAGAATTTAATAATGCCATACATTTGGATGGTTTAGTAATTGGGTAATAATTCGATTTAATGGCTCGTAAAGACACGACCATGGCAAACGGATGCCTAATCAACTCGTCATTGAGTGGCGAAACAATCTTAAACTATAGCAATAGCGAACGCATTAAGATCGCTTCGTGCCTCGCAATAACGGCAATACTTTAAAACATTAAAATAATACCATTGAATAAGATTAAAATATCGGCTGTTGCTTACACCAACACCAAAGCTTTTATATACGGCTTAGAACATTCCGAAATCATTAACAAAATAGATTTAAGTTTAGATATTCCATCAGATTGTGCGGCTAAAGTAATTAGTGGTCAGGTAGATATAGGTTTAATGCCTGTAGCTGCAATTCCCTTAGTTCCAAATGCCAATATTGTTGCCGATTATTGTATCGGGAGCAATGGTGCTGTAAATTCAGTATTCATTTTTAGTGATGTTCCCGTTGAAGAAATTAAAACCTTAAAACTGGATTCCCATTCTAGAACTTCGAATAATCTCGCCAAAGTATTGCTTAAATTTTATTGGAAGCAGGAAGTAGAGTTTACAACCGATCAAAATGCAAAAGCTGATGCTATTGTGTTAATAGGTGATAGAACTTTCGGTAAAAAGGATGACTACGCTTTTGCTTATGATATGGGTGAGGAGTGGAAAAACTTTACCGGATTACCATTTATGTATGCGGCCTGGGTGGCTAATAAAGAAATTTCACAAGCCTTTAAAGATGAATTTAATGACGCTTTAAAGTTTGGCTTAGCACATAGAAATGAGGTTTTACAAGATTTACCTAAAACCAATAATTTCGATTTGGAAGATTATTTGTATCACAAGCTTCAATTTGAAGTAACAGAGGATCGAAAAAAGGCATTGAATATGTTTTTAGGGTATATTGAGCAGTTGGGGAAAGATAAAGCTTAAATAAGAAAGGCAATCTGACCTAGATTGCCTTTCTTATTTTTAATGCGCTTTTAGTTTTCCAGCTATGGTTTCCAATTTACTTTTCAACTTTGTTAAAGCACCAGTAATGGCTAAATCGTAAGTATTGCCTAAATTGGTGACTGCTATTGGTTCTTTTCCAGAAATTCTAGCTTCTAACAAACAACGCTTATCATCCAAGCCATCTTTACTGCCGTTTTCATCAGATAAATGAACTTCTAATCTTGTTATTAAATCGTTAAATCTGCTTAATGCTTCAGTAATTTGAGTTTGTATCTTGTCTTCGTATTCTTGATGGATCGTTAAACTCTTGTCAGTATTCAGTTGAATCGTCATGATAAAAATATTAGGTTAAATTATACTTGAATAACAGATAAAGGACTGAATCGTTTTGAATAGGAGAAATAAACCCTGTTTTGCAGACATCTCTCTGGGAGAGAGGATTATAATTACCTAAGGATCTTTCGAAACAGACTTTGTTTTTAAACCTGATAGAAAAGAGCACGGAGTGAAACGAAGTAAAGTGTGTAGCAGGACTGTAGCATCCGAAAAGTACAGAACCGTTTGTTTTCTGATATAGGTTATCTGTTTAATTGCAAGAATCGGTTAACTGTTCAATTGGCCCTGATCCAATTAATAAATAACAATCTTTCAACTTTTCAACAAAACAGCGGTAGAATGGGTAATCGTGCTATCTTTATAGCTTTTGCAAATTAATTTCAGTTTTGGCTAAAGACACGAATAAAGAAACCCCGTTAATGCAACAATACAACGCAATTAAAGCGAAGTATCCGGGTGCACTTTTACTTTTTAGGGTTGGAGATTTTTATGAAACCTTTGGTGAGGATGCCATAAAAACTTCTCAGATTTTAGGTATCGTATTAACAAGAAGAGGTACTGGGCCAAATGGCGGTGCTCTGGAATTGGCTGGTTTTCCCCATCATTCTTTAGATAATTATTTATCGAAATTGGTAAGGGCAGGACAACGCGTGGCCATTTGCGATCAGCTTGAAGACCCCAAAACAACCAAAACGATTGTTAAACGCGGGGTAACGGAATTGGTAACGCCGGGCGTGGCCTATGGCGATAATATTTTAAATCAAAAATCAAACAACTATTTAGCTTCTGTTTTCTTTGATAAAACCCAGTTAGGGGTTTCATTTTTAGATATTTCGACAGGGGAATTTATGATTGCCCAAGGAAATAGCGATTACATTGATAAACTTTTACAGGGTTTTAAACCTACGGAAGTGATATTTCAAAAATCTAAGCGCCAGAATTTTATAGAGCAATTTGGTGATCGATTTTACACTTTTGGATTGGATGAGTGGCCTTATACTTCTGATTATGCCGAAGAAACCTTAACTAAACATTTTGATGTAACATCATTAAAAGGTTTCGGAATTGAGCGTTTACAGAGCGGAATTATTGCTGCTGGCGTCATATTGCACTATCTGGGAGAAACCGAGCATAGAAATTTACAGCATATAACTTCTATTAGTAGGATTGAGGAAGACCGTTATATGTGGCTTGACCGCTTTACCATTCGTAATCTGGAATTGGTGAATTCTGCAAATGATAATGCTGTAACGCTGTTCGATATTTTGGATCACACCTGCACCCCAATGGGCGCCCGTTTGCTCCAAAAGTGGATTATTATGCCATTAAAAGAGCTAAAACCTATTGAAGAACGATTAGGAATGGTTGATTTTTTTGTTAAACATGAAGATCTTCAGCAGGAATTTTTAACGCATATTAAGCAGATTGGTGATTTAGAAAGATTGATTTCCAAGGTTGGTTTGCAACGTGTTGGTCCGAGGGAACTGGTGGCGCTGAAAAGGGCTTTAACGCACATTGAGGCGGTTAAAAATCTTGCATCGAACTCTAAAAACCCCTTTCTTATTAAAATAGCTGATCAGTTAAACCCATGTTTGGCCATTCGAGAAAGGATTGAAAAAGAATTACAGCCCGAACCACCGGCTTTATTGATAAAAGGAAATGTGATAAATGATGGAATTGATGAAGATTTAGACCGCTTGCGGAAAATTGCTTTCGGCGGTAAGGATTATTTGGTTCAAATTCAGAAACGTGAGGCTGAGGCAACCGGAATCCCATCGTTAAAAATTTCATTTAACAACGTTTTTGGATACTATTTAGAAGTTACCCACACGCACAAGGACAAAGTGCCCGAAGGTTGGATCCGCAAGCAAACTTTGGTTAACGCAGAGCGATACATTACTCCAGAACTTAAGGAATATGAGGAACAGATTTTAGGTGCCGAGGAAAAGATTCAGGCCATCGAAATCCGTTTGTATAATGAATTGATGTATGAAACGGCAAGTTACATCAAACCGATTCAGCTCGATTCATTTTTAATTGCTCAGTTGGATTGTTTATTGTGTTTCGCTCAGTTGGCAGAAAAAAACCACTACGTTAAACCTAGTGTAAATAAAGAAAAAGTTCTCGATATTAAGGGTGGTCGCCATCCGGTTATCGAAAAGCAATTGCCTGTAGGGCAGGAGTACATTACCAATGATGTTTATCTGGATACGGATTCGCAACAAATCATCATGATTACTGGCCCCAATATGGCAGGTAAATCAGCAATTTTAAGACAAACCGCCTTAATTGTCTTGATGGCGCAGATGGGAAGTTTTGTGCCTGCTAAAGCGGCTGATGTGGGTTTGGTAGATAAGATTTTTACCCGTGTAGGTGCATCTGATAACATCTCTTCTGGAGAAAGTACGTTCATGGTTGAAATGAATGAAACGGCCAGTATATTAAATAACATTTCTGATAACAGTTTAATATTGTTGGATGAAATCGGTCGCGGAACGAGCACTTACGATGGGATTTCGATTGCCTGGGCCATTGCAGAATTTTTGCATCAGCATCCAACATCTAGGCCAAAGACTTTGTTTGCCACGCACTATCACGAATTAAATGAGCTGGCGAATACCATGCCTCGGATTAAAAACTTCAATGTTTCAGTTAAGGAAATGTCCAATAAAGTTATTTTCTTAAGAAAATTGGTTCCCGGTGGAAGTGAGCATAGTTTCGGTATCCATGTAGCTAAAATGGCTGGTATGCCACCAAAATTAATTGGCAGAGCAAACGAAATTTTAAAGAAACTGGAAATTGATAGGACTGAAGGACAGAGTATTAAGGACAGTATTAAGAAAGTTCAAAATCAGGCTTACCAGTTACAGATGTTTGCAATTGATGATCCTGTGTTGGTTAAAATTAGAGATACACTAAATAATTTAGATGTAAATGCGTTAACACCTGTAGAGGCTTTGCTTAAATTGGATGAAATTCAGAGATTGATTAAGAATTAGGTTTTTACAGTGTAAATCTGCCACGGAGATACATTAACACGGGATTTTTCTGGCAAAGCAAAAGAAGCATAATGATAAAAACGAAACATTCTTTTTGGCTAGTTTTAATATTCTCACTCCTTATAACGGCTTGTGGTTCTAGAAAATATGCTGTAAAAAGTGATACGAAGGCATCTAAAGCTGCTGATGCAATGGCAAATTTAAAAAGCAAACAGCTTTATAAATTCATTACCGATTGGACAGGTGTAAAATATCGTTTTGGTGGTTTGGATAAAAACGGAATTGATTGCTCTGGTTTTACTTTTTTGTTAGAGAAAGAAATTTATGGTGTAACATTACCCCGAATTTCCCGCGATCAAGCCAAAGCCGTGAATAAAAAAAGCATCGATAATTTAAAAGAGGGCGATTTGGTTTTCTTCTCTTTTGGAGGAAATGATGTGGACCATGTAGGCGTTTACCTGAATAATGGCTTTTTTGTACATGCAAGCACCAACAGAGGTGTAATTGTTGATGATCTGAATTTACCTGCTTATCAAAGGGTTTTGGTTAAATCGGGTTCTGTTAATTAAATAGTCTTTTGCACAACATTCAAATAAGATAGTACCACATAAGATATATAAGATCATTTAAGCTAATATGTTCTTACATGTCTTATATGGTAAATAAGCAAACTAAAACCTTATAATATTCGTTATAAAGACCATGCGTATATTTTTTATAATCTGCTTATTTTTAATTACTTATTCGAGTAGTGCACAGGTGAAGTTGCTTACGCTTGATGATTTGGACAAACGCATTGCGCAAGGAAAAGATACAACGTATGTAATAAACTTTTGGGCAACCTGGTGTTCACCTTGCGTTGCCGAATTGCCAAATTTTGAGAAACTGCGGGTGGCTAATTTAAAAAAGCCAGTTAAAGTTCTTCTTGTAAGTTTAGATTTTAAGTCAAAACTTCAAAAAGAAGTTATTCCATTTGTTCAAAAAAATAATATCAAAGCAGAGGTTTTCCTTTTAAATGAGCAAGACCAACAGCAGTATATAGAAAGAATTGACAAAAAATGGTCGGGGGCAATACCTGCAACTTTGTTTGTGAATAAAAAGGTAAGGCAATTTTATGAAAAGGAATTTACGGAGGAGGAACTGAAAAGCACTTTGTTAAACTTAAAATAGATTATTATGAAAAATTTATTTCTAATTGGTTTTATGCTGGTTTCGGGCTTTGCCATTGCGCAAACTGAAGGCTATAAAGTTGGTGATGTAGTTAAAGATTTCGCTTTGAAAAATGTTAATTCGAAAAACGTCTCTCTCGCAGATTACAAAGATGCCAAAGGATATATTGTAGTTTTTACCTGCAACACTTGTCCTGTGGCTAAAGGATATCAGGAACGTGTTTCAGCGCTAAATAGCGCTTATGCAAGTAAAGGCTATCCCGTTATTGCTATAAATCCTAATGATGCAGGTACAGTACCTGATGAAAGTTTTGAGAAAATGCAGGCTTTGGCTAAAGAAAAGAATTTCAGCTTTCCATATTTGTTAGACCCCAACCATATCGTTACGAAACAGTTCGGTGCTTTAAAAACTCCTCATGTATTTGTGCTCAGTAAATCGGATAAAGGAAATGTTGTAGAATATATCGGGGCTATTGATAATGATGCAGAAGGCGAAAACCCTGATAAAATTAATTATGTTCAAAATGCCATCAGCGATTTATCAGTAGGTAAAAAACCAGCTGTCACATTAACTAAAGCGGTTGGTTGTAGTATAAAATGGAAAAAGGGATAATTGCTTATCCCTCTTAGGTAATTGTTATTCTGAATGTAACGAAGAATCGCTCTTTTTGTTCGCATTTTCATTAAAATAATGCCCGACCAAAATATTTGAGCCGTTAAGGTTTTTATTGCGTTGTGGGAGATTCTTCGTACCTCGCAATAACGTTATACAGATTAAGCCTCGACCTCATCAAAATTTGTTGCAGTGGCTAAAGCTTTCCACGTTTCCATATCTTGCTGCACATCAGCAATCTTTAAATTTGCTACGTGATAAGCATCCGGACCTAAAAACAAGTGTAATGGCGGGTGCTCACTTTCAGCAGCTGCAATAATTACATCACAACCCTTGGCTGGATCTCCGGGTTGCTGATTGTTAATATCATTTTGATGTGCGGTTTGAGAATCGCGGACATCTTTATAAGCATCAATTGGATTTGTTGGAACAGCGAGTGAACCAGAAGTTAAAAACTCAGTTCTGAAATAACCTGGTTCAACAACTGTTGCTTTAATCCCAAATGATTTTACCTCAGCAGCTAACGATTCTGTAAAACCCGCAACTGCAAATTTAGTGGCGCAATAAATTCCAAAACCAGGAAAATTTCCAGAGAAGCCTCCGATTGAAGAGATGTTGAAAATGTGCCCTGATTGCTGTTTCCTCATCTGCGGAAGTAATTTTCTGATCACATTTAAAGATCCAAATACATTCACATCAAAGTTTTCACGAGATTCTTGGTCGCTTAATTCTTCAAGGGCGCCAATCATTCCATAGCCAGCATTGTTTACTACAACATCTACTTGACCGAATTTACTAATTGTTTTATTTACAGCAGTTTCTACACTTTCTTCGCTCATTAAATCTACTGATAACGGCAAAAAGTTATCATTGTCTCCAACGGCTTTTGATAAATCGTTTACACTTCTTGAAGTTGCAGCAACCCGATTTCCTTTGCTTAATAGTTTTTTAACTAATGTTAATCCTAGGCCTTTTGAGGCGCCTGTTACAAACCATACTTTTTTATTTTCCATGATTTTTTGTTTTTTAAATGTTAATAGTTTTTGTTGTTGCGTGGCACGAAGTTCCAAATCGCCGACTGCGTTATAATCTTAATGCTCGAGCTAAGAATTATAGTTGAAGAGATTGCTTCGTGCCTCGCAATGACGAGTAGTTTAGAAATCAGTCGAAATCGTTATTGCTTTCCAATCCTGATATTCTTTTGTGAGCGCTTCGGTTCTCGCAGACGCCCTCGCCAAAGCATCGTTACCTAATAATAAATGAATTGGGGGATTCGGCATGCTTGCCAAAGAAATCATTGCAGCTGCGGCTTTTTCCGGATCGCCTGCTTGTTCGCCATCCATTTTTAAATATTTGGCATGTACAGCACGAACGTCCTCATAAGCGTCTATTGGATTTTTGGCAAGTACCAAAGATTCTTGGGTAAGGAAACTTGTTCTAAAAGCACCTGGCGCCACAACGGTTACTTTTATTCCAAATTCTTTAACGTCTTCGGCCAGAACTTCAGATAGCGCAATTACAGCTGCTTTGGTAGCCGAATACACCGACCAACCCGTTGCGCCAGCTATTCCAGCAATTGATGCAATGTTGATAATGTGGCCGGAACCTTGAGTTCGCAAATGTGGACTCGCTTTTCTAATTACATTTAATGTTCCGAAAACATTAACGTCAAAACTCTGTCTTGTTTCTTCATCGGTAAGTTCTTCTATACTTCCACCAATGCCATAGCCTGCATTATTTATAATCACATCTATTTTCCCGAATTGAGCTATGGTAGCATTAATTGCATGTTCTACGCTTAATTCGTCGCTTAAGTTTACAGCTAATGGAAGAAATTTTTCCGAATTGGAATTTACAGCTTTAGTTAAATCGTTAATGTTTCTGGATGTTGCTGCAACAGATTGTCCGGCTTTTAATAATTGATTTACTAAACTAAGGCCTAATCCCTTGGAGGCACCTGTAACAAACCAAACTTTTTTAATTCCCATAATTTTATCCTTTTTGTTAGAACAAAATTACATCACAAACTAAAATCTATTATTACGTGAATCAAACTGATGATTACGAAATTCAAACAATTCGATAAGAAGTAGGTGTATGGTTGGTTAATTTTTTAAAAAAGTTATTAAAATGGGTAGGTTCCTCAAAGCCCAAACAGTACCCGATTTCAGAGATATTCCAATCTGTATGCTTAAGTAGAGCCTTAGCCTCGCTTAATAAACGTTCCGTAATATAATGTGTTGTTGTTCTTCCCGTAGTTTCTTTAATCGCTCGGTTAAGGTGGTTTACATGTACTGAAAGCTGCGAAGCGTAATCTTTAGCAGAGCGCATTGTGAATCTTTGAGCTGGATTTTCAATAGGGAACTGTCGTTCTAAAAGTTCGGTAAAAACAGATGTAATTCTAGAATTTGCGTCTGGATGTTTGTATAAAACTTCAGATGGATTTGTTTTAAGTGCAAAGTGGGTAATTTCAGTAATGTAGTTTCTAAGCAAATCGTACTTATAAATGTAATCGCTATTGATTTCATCAAGCATTTTCGAAAAAATGAGCGATACATGGGCATCTTGTTCTTCGTTTAAAACATATGCGGGTTTTCCTCCAACTGCAAACATGGGCAAATCGCCAATATTACCTCTAATTTTTTCCGTAAAAAAAGCTTCGGTAAAAATGCAGAAAAAACCTCTAACGTCACTCATTTTTCCACTTGCCAACTCCCAGGTGTATGGCACTAGCGGATTAAAAAACATCAATGCCGTACCATTAATTTCAACACTTTTATCTGCATAGTGATATATGTTATGACCTCGGTTTAAGGCGATTTTATAGTAATCTCTCCTGCTGTAACTCATTGGTGGCTTATCGTCGCCAATACAATCTTCCATTCTAAAAACATTAAAATGTCCGATGTCTTTTTGCAAACTGTCTGGCAAAAAATCAAATTTCTTTTGATAAAATTCTTCTATGGATTCTGACTTACTCATAAATCAAAGTTACAAAATTCAAACTAATAAAGAAATCGTCGTATTAACCATACTAGAAAAATCTTTTTTACACTATGCTTACCATCTTCATGCTGAATTTTAACAGATAGGATGGTAGCATTTAGGCATGATGACTAGAATGTATATGAATGATTTCCCCCAAATTAAAAATACATTACCATGATAAATTAATTTGGAATTAATATACCGATTGGTATATATTTGTACTGTCAAATTAAAAAATCATGACTAAGGCAGAAAGAACAAGGAATTTCATTGTAGAGAAAACGGCACCCATTTTTAATATGAAGGGTTATGCCGGCACCTCTTTAAATGATATTACTGCTGCCACAGGCTTAACAAAAGGAAGTATTTACGGCAACTTTGCAAATAAAGATGAAGTTGCCCTTGCAGCCTTTGATTATAATTTTCAGAACAACGTTTCAAAAATCGAAGCAGAGATAAGGAAACAGGATTCTACGAAAGGAAAACTTCTGGCCTATGTAAATATCTATCAAAGCTTTTTGGTTGGTGGCATATCTCAAGGTGGTTGCCCGATTCTGAATACCGCTATTGATGCTGATGATACACATCCAGTATTACGTGAAAAGGTTTTAAAAGCTGTTCTGTCCTGGAAAAAAAGTATCATCAAATTAGTAGAAGAGGGAATTAAAACTCAAGAAATTAAAGATGATAATAATCCCGAACAAATTGCATTAACAGTTATTGCTATGATAGAAGGCGGAATAATGATATCCAGGCTTACCAATATGCTGGAAAACTGGAATCTTATTATGGACTCCCTAAAAAAGTACATCAATAGTTTAGGCTAATTTTTTTTAATTAAAAATATACCGTTTGGTATTTAAATATGAAAAGAACTAGATTAATAGAATGGGAAGACCCAATGAAAGGGGCAAAAGAAGCATTAACTATAAGTGGAATTGAATATTTAAAAGCAATGAGTGATGCTAAATTTCCTTTGCCACCATTATTATATACGCTAGATTTTAGTGTTACTACTATTGAAAGCGGAAATGTGGTCTTCGAATTTACGCCACAAGAATTTCACTACAATCCAATAGGTACAGTTCATGGCGGTGTAATTTCTGCCATTTTAGATTCAGCAATGGGATGCTCCGTCCACTCTCTTTTGCCTGCCGGAAAAGGCTATACAACGCTAGAGCTTAAAGTAAATTTCTTAAAAGCCATTACCATAAAAACCGGTAAGTTAAAAACAATTGGTAAGGTAATTAATCTAGGTGGTCGAACAGCTTTGGTAGAAGCTCAGCTTATTGATGATAACAATATAATTTATGCTCATGCTGTGAGCACATGTTTAATCTTAAAATTTTAAAAAATCATATAATGAAAACATCACAAAATACCGTTTTACTCATCGGCGGAACTGCTGGTATCGGTTTAGAAATAGCAAAACAATTAACCGCATTGAATAATCATGTTATCATAACGGGAAGAAATAAAGAACGATTGGATGCCGTAAACGCAACGCTTCAAAATGTAACAACAATTGTTTCTGATGTTAGCAAGGCAGCAGATGTTGAACAATTGATAAATCGTGTAAAAGCAGATTTTCCTCAATTAAATATGGTCATCAATAATGCAGGCAGAGCAATTGTTTACAACTTGGCTGATAACGATCAGGATGCTTTTGCCAATGCTGAAGATGAAATGTTAACGAATTATTTATCCATCATCAGAATTAACCAAAAATTACTGCCCATTTTAAAACATCAAGAAGAATCAGCAATTATAAATGTTTCATCGGTTGTGGCCTATGTACCAGGTGTTACCTTGCCAACTTACGCTGCCAGTAAGGCAGCTTTACATTCATACACAACCTCGCTTAGATTAAGCTTGGAAGAAACCAATGTTAAGGTTTTCGAACTAATGCCTCCATTGGTCGATACTGAGTTTTCAAAAGAAATTGGTGGCCATAATGGAATTAAGCCATCTGTTGTTGCTGATGAATTTATTGCTGCCTTAACTAAGGATGAATTTGAAATTCGAGTTGGTGATACTGCAAAAATTTATGAACTGTTTCGCCAATCGCCTTCAGATGCATTAAATGTAATGAACGCGAACAGAAAAGCTTGGGTAGCATCTGTAAAGTAAGGTATAACTGGATGAGAAAGAAAATAGCATTTGCGTTTATTATGGCAATATTTACAACAGGTATTGTAACTTTTGCAGCAATAAGTGTGAATTTAGGTTTTACAACAGGCTTTATAAGGATTTGGTTAAAATCGTGGGGGATTTCTTATGTAGTTGCCATTCCTGCTATTTTGTTTATTGCCCCTAAAGTTGAATCAATGGTCGATTATCTTTTTATGGAGAAAGACAAAAAAATAATAAAATGAAACGAGTAGTCGTAACCGGTTTGGGTGCAATAACACCTTTAGGTAATACAATAGAGAGTTTTTGGGCGAAGATTGTTGAGGGTAAAAGTGGGGTTGGGCCAATTACAAAATTTGATAGCAGTAAATTTAAAACTCATTTTGCTAGTGAGGTAAAAGATTTTAATCCAGAATTGTTTTTAGATAAAAAGGAAATTAGAAAGTTTGATCTTTTTACGCAATATGCCATTGCTTCGAGCGATCAGGCTATAAAAGATTCTGGACTAGATTTTACTTTGATGACCGATGACCAGCTTGCTGAAGTCGGCGTAATTTGGGCAACAGGAAATGGTGGAATAACGACCTTCGAATCTCAGTTAGAAGAATTTCATCAGGGCGATGGAACACCAAGATTTAGTCCGTTTTTCATTCCTAAAATGATTGTTGATATTGCAGCAGGCGCAATTTCAATTCGACATAAATTGCGTGGCCCGAATTATTGCACAGTCTCTGCTTGTGCATCCTCAAATACAGCAATTATAAATGCTTTTGATACCATACGCTTGGGTAAGGCCAATATTATGATTGCCGGAGGATCTGAAGCCGCAATCACGAAATCGTCGGTTGGTGGTTTCAATGCATCTCAGGCATTATCAAAAAGAAATGATGATCCTCAATCCGCTTCTAGACCTTTTGATGCCGATCGCGATGGTTTTGTAATGGGAGAAGGTGCTGGAGCATTAATTCTGGAGGATTTGGATCATGCCTTAAATCGTGGAGCAAATATTTATGCCGAAATTGTTGGAGGCGGAATGGCTGCGGATGCTTATCATTTAACGGGTACTCCTCCTGATGGAATCGGGGCCGCTTTGGGAATGACCAAAGCTTTAAAGGATGCTGGGATAAATGCGGATAAAATCGATTACATAAATGCGCATGCAACTTCTACAGGTTTAGGCGATTTGAGTGAATTAAATGCCATTAAAACCGTATTTGAAGGCTTACCTGTTGTTATCGGAGCAACAAAATCCATGACAGGGCACTTACTGGGCGCTGCCGGAGCTGTAGAAAGTTTAATCAGTATTCTTTCCATTAAAGATGGAATTATACCTCCAACCATTAATACGTTAAATCTCGATCCAAATATTCCTGAAGGATTAAACATCATTTTAGGGAAAGCAATCAAGAAGGAAATCAACTATGTTTTAAACAATACATTTGGTTTTGGCGGACACGTAGCAAGTACGATTTTTAAAAAATACAAAAGCGGATCATTCTAGAAATGGGACAGTTTTTTTAACTTTATTAAATATTGCAGGTTTAGATAATACTCAGGTTTAACTATTTGTCCATTAATAAATTTATTAATTCTTTTAGCTCCTCAATTTCCTGCTCTAATTTCGTAACTCTATTTTCCAATTCAGAAGAATGAGGTTGCTCAGCAGTAACAGTTTCACGCTCGTGTTCGATTATTTCTGGTTGATCACCTAATAAATGAATAAACCGAGCTTCTTTCTGCCCAGGTCTTTTAGCCAATTGCTTTACAAACGAAAGTTCTTCATCTGATAATTTTTGAAGTTGCTCAAGTACTTCCTCGATGCTTTCAAACTCATATAACCTGCCAGAATTGCTATTGATCTCACCGGGAGTTAAGGGTCCGCGTAAAAGTAAAAGGCAGAGAATAGAAAGTTCTGATGGAACTAAGGGGTAAATGATTCCAAGATTATGTTTATATTTAATTACTCTGCTTGAACCGCCTGTCGCAGTGGAAATTAAACCTTTAATTTTTAATGAATTTAATGTTAATGTAACCGTTTCCTCATCATAATTTACTACAGGATTTCTAGAGCTTTTTTGATTGCAAGCAGCCGTTAAGCTGTTTAAAGTCATTGGGTAATAATCGGGCGTTGTTCTGCTTTTTTCAATTAGCGAACCCAAAACACGTTGTTCTTCTGCAGATAAATTTGGTATTGGTTTTATATCTTCCATTTGCTAAAAATAGAAATTGAGTTTACATTTTCGAAATTATTTTTCGATTAGCCAATAGCTATCTTACATTAAAATATTACTCAATAGAATTATTCTAAATTTCTTAATCACTGTGTTTTAAGCATTATGTTTCCGAACTTAGAAAAGGATAACCATCTCTAAAATATTTCTTATGCATTCTTCCGATAACAAAAAAAACTCAGGCGATAGCAGGCGTGATTTTCTTAAAAAGAGTTCGTTAATTACTGCTGTAGCATTAACGCCCTCTGTAGCCATGAAAGCAGCAGAAAGTCAAGCAGATGAAAAGTTTGCAGAGCTTTTTGAAAAAATTCCACTCAACATAACAGTTAATAATAAAGCTTATAAAGCTTCAATAGAGCCTCGAGTAACGCTCTTGGATTACTTACGTGAAGAGCTTCATTTAACAGGAACAAAAAAAGGATGTGATCACGGTCAATGCGGTGCTTGCACCGTACATGTTGATGGCGCAAGGATAAATTCCTGCTTAAGTCTTGCTGTAATGAACGAAGGTAAAAAAATTACAACAATTGAAGGATTGGCGAAAGGAGAAGAATTGCATCCAATGCAGCAAGCTTTTATTAAGCACGATGGTTTCCAGTGCGGCTATTGTACATCGGGCCAAATCATGTCGGCAGTTGCGTGTGTAAGAGAAGGACATACAAACAGTCGTGCCGAAATAAGCGAATATATGAGTGGAAATATTTGCAGATGTGGTGCTTATCCAAATATTGTTGATGCAATAGTTGAAGTAAAAGAAGGAGGAATGAACGTATGATCAATTTTCAATACCTACGAACAACTTCTGCCAAATCTGCATTAGCACTATTGCAAAAGGATAAAAATTCTAAATTTATTGCTGGCGGAACCAATTTGATCGATTTAATGAAAAGGGGTGTAACTGCTCCTGAAAAATTAATAGATATAAACCATGTTCCGTTAAAGCAAATCGAATTAATAGGTACAAAAATTCATATTGGAGCATTGGCAACCAATTCGGCAGTGGCCGATCATGCTTTAATCATAGAAAAACTCCCATTGCTTTCTTGGGCCTTACAAGCCGGAGCTTCTGCACAGCTTAGAAATGTTGCTACAGTTGGCGGAAATATGATGCAAAGAACACGTTGTGGTTATTTTTATGATACAGAAATGCCTTGTAATAAACGTGAAGCAGGATCTGGATGTGGTGCATTGGAAGGCTTTAACAGAATGCATGCTATTTTTGGTACTTCTGATAAATGTATTGCTGTGCACCCGAGTGATATGTGTGTTGCTTTGGTAGCGTTAGATGCGGAAGTTGTTTTATTAGGGCCTAAAGGAGAGAGAAAAATTTTATTTAAAGATTTTCATCGTCTTGCAGGAGATACCCCTCAGTTAGACAATAATTTAAAGCCTGATGAAATGATCGTTAGGGTAGAGATCCCTTTAAATAATTTGGCTAAACATTCATATTATTTAAAAGTGAGAGATCGAGCGTCATATGCGTTCGCTTTGGTTTCTGTAGCTGCTGGATTGGAGCTTGAGGATAATAAAATTCTCAGTGCTCATTTAGCAATGGGCGGAGTTGCACATAAACCATGGAGATTAACCAAGGCCGAAGAATTTTTAAAGGGAAAAGAAGCAACTGACGAAAATTTTGAGCAGGCTGCAAAGCTATCTATGGAAAATGCGAAAGGATTTGGAGAAAATAACTTTAAGCTCAAACTTGCTCCAAATACAATTATTGAGGCTTTAAATCTTGCAAAACGAAAAGCGTAATTATGGAAAATCGAATTTTAAAAGACGAAAATGATCGTGTAGATGGATTTTTGAAGGTTACAGGGGGTGCTAAATATTTTGCAGAATATGAATTGCCCGGTTTAACATATGGGGTTTTAGTTACGAGTACAATTACGAAAGGAAAAATAACTTCGTTAGATACAAAAGCGGCCGAAAAAGCACCTGGGGTAATTGCTGTGCTTTCGCATTTAAATAAACCTTCTGCGCCTGCCTACGAACAGGAAGGCGGATCACAAATGAAAATTTTCTATACCGATAAAATTTTTTACAATGGTCAACCAATTGCGATTGTTGTGGCAAATACTTTCGAAAGAGCAACTTATGCTGCTTCTTTGGTTAAAACAAGCTATGCAAAAGAAGATTTTAATACCAATTTAGACAAAGCACTAAAAGATCCTAAAGCTAAAAAATTACAAGGCCAGCCCGATTATAAACGCGGTGTAGAAAATGCATATAAAACGGCAGAAATTAAAATAGAGCAACAATATATTTTACCAATCGAAACACATAATCCAATGGAATTGCATGGGATTATAGCAGACTGGCGACCAGCGAATAAAATTACTGTTTATGCAAAAACACAGGGCGTAAAGGCTACCCAGGGTACTATTGCAAACGTTTTTAAAATTCCTATTGAGAATATTCAGGTAAATTCTGAGTTTGTAGGCGGTGGTTTCGGAATGGGCTTAAAAACCTGGCCATTGGAGATTGCCACGGTAATGGCTTCAAAGCATATTGGTAAGCCTGTAAAACTTGTAATTACCAGAATGCAAATGTTTACAATGGTTGGCAATCGCCCTACAGCAATACAAAAAGTAGGTTTGGGCGCCACAAAGGATGGAAAGTTAACGGGAATAACCCATACGGCATTTGGAGAAAGTGCTACGTACGAGAACTTTACCGAGGGTGTGGTTAATATGGCGAAGTTTATGTATCAATGTGATAATGTAAATACATCATACACCATTGTTCCGGTAGACTTAGGTGTTCCAATTTGGATGCGAGGACCCGGGGAAGCCACAGGTGCTTTTGCTCTTGAAAGTGCCATAGATGAGATGGCGCATGAACTGGATATGGATCCTTTAGATTTTAGAATTAAAAATGATCCAGAAATGGATCAACAGAAAAACAAGCCATTCTCCAGTAAAAACATAAAGGAAGCCTATAAACTAGGCGCAGCAAAAATTGGTTGGAGCGAAAGAAAAAATAAACCTGGAAGTTTGGTTGAAGGACCATGGCAAACCGGTTATGGCGTTAGCGTTGGGGTATTTAATGCAAATAGAGGGAAAGCAAGTGTTAAAGGAACGCTTAAAGCAGATGGAACTTTATTGCTTCAAAGTGCTACAAGTGATATTGGTCCCGGAACAGGTACTGGAATGGGCTTAATCGCCAGTAAATTACTAAATATCCCAACAAACAAAATAACATTCGAATTGGGCGATTCATCTCTGCCACCTGCACCAAGCCAAGGTGGCTCCGCAACGTTATCAACCATTGGTTCAGCGGTAAATGATGTCTGTTTAGCACTAAAATCAACAATTGCCGAGCTTGCCGCAAATTCCAATATGGATGCTACCTCCAATTTTGTTGATGTCCTTAAGAAAAACAAACTTCCTTCTGTTGAAATAACCAAGGAAAGCCAAAGTGGAAAAGAACGCGACAATTACTCCATGTACTCTTTTTCAATTCACTTTGTACAGGTAAAAGTTCATAAACTAACTGGGGTTGTGAAGGTGAGCAAAATTGTTTCCGTAGGAGATTCTGGTAAAATTGTGAGTCCGAAAACAGCGAGAAGCCAAATGGTAGGCGGAGCGGTAGGAGGAATTGGAATGGCACTTACAGAGGAAGCCATTTTAGATCATCGTTACGGAAGATACATCAACAACAACTTTGCCGATTACCATGTGCCAGTTAATGCAGATGTTCCAGAAATTGACGTGATTTTTATTGATAAGCCAGATTTTTTGGTTAACCCAATGGGTGCAAAAGGAATGGGCGAAATTGCTTTAATCGGTTTCTCTGCAGCTGTAGCGAACGCAGTTTTTAATGCGACTGGAAAAAGGATTCGGACATTACCAATCACTCCAGATAAGATTCTTGCTTAAATTATCGGCTTCAAACAAAAAAAGCGAACCATATTGGTTCGCTTTTTCTAGTCGAGTCTAAACTCTATTTCTTATAAGTAGCAGCTAATTTTAATGCGTTATAAGCATTAACAATTCCACCGCTAACACATAAATCAGAGAAAGGAACAGAAACGCTTTGAGCATCTGGGCCTTCGCCTTTTTTGTATGAAACGTTATGGTTTACTTTCACAACTGATTTCATAATAATGTCTTTAACCTCAACAGCAGTTAATTTTGGATAGTAAGAACGAATTAACGCGGCTAGGCCAGCAACAACCGGTGATGCCATACTGGTTCCATTTTCTTCTTTATATTTAGAACCTGGAATGGTAGAATTAATGTTTACGCCCGGAGCAAAAACATCAACCTGAGTTTTACCAAAATTAGAGAAGCTAGCTTTAAGAGTTTCATCATCTTTCCATCCAGAAGCACCTACGGTAATCCAAGAACTTGCAACCGTACCATCCAAGTATTTACTGGTTGGAAAATTGTTTTCAATCTCTAAGTCCTTATTGTCATTACCTGCAGCGTGTACCAAAAGCACATCCTTAGAAACCGCATATTTAACAGCCTCATCTACAGTAGCTTTGTCCCAGCTATAAGCTTTACCAAAGCTCATGTTAATTACTTTTGCACCATTATCAACAGCATAACGAATTGCATTAGCAACATCCTTATCGCGTTCATCGCCATTTGGAGTACAGCGAACACCCATAATAGCAACGTTATCGGCAACACCCATAATCCCTAATTTATTGGTTCTATCCGCACCGATAATTCCTGAAACGTGCGATCCATGTAGTGCATCTGGTCCAGCTACATCATTATTTCCATAAAATTTTTCCTTGCTATTGTTTGGATCATCTCCAACGATTCCACGAGGATCATAATCTACGTTTAAATTGTAATTAGCTTGCTGACCATAGTATTTTATGCCTTCAAGAATCTGATCGTTATAAAACTCAGTGAAAGTCATGTCTTTTAAAGCGCCTGCTAAAGCATTTTGAATTCTGCCTTCAACCGGAGTTTCTGGCTTAAATTTCGCGAAATCGTCAGCAGTAGGAACATCTTTCCCAATTTTTTTCACCACGGCATCCAAAGCATTTTTAAATCCTGTTATACCGGATAAATTTGCCTTGGCTTCTCCAAGTTGCTGTTCTAAATCTGTTCTTTCTTTTTTAAATGCTTCAAAATCTTTCTTGTCTTTTTCGGCCACATTTGCATCGGTTGTATTTGCAAATCTAACCTGATCACGACGAACCAAACGGGTTAATTCTAAAGTTTCATAATTAATAGATTCTTTGGCACCGCCTAAAAAATTCCATCCGTGGATGTCGTCGATATAGCCGTTTTTATCATCATCTTTACCATTGCCGGCAACTTCTTTTGTATTAACCCACATCACACGTTTTAAATCTTCGTGTTGAGCATCTACACCGCCATCATTTACTGCAACAATAACTTTCGTTGATTTTTTTCCTTTTAAAAGTTCTTTATATGCTTTCTCAGTGCTAATTCCGAAAGTTGTATCTAACTTAAGATCAAGATTTTGCCAATTAGCTTTTTGTGCTGAAGCTGCGAAAGGTAAAGCACTAACCACTGTAATATTCAACAGGGTTTTAAAAATTCTACTCTTATTCATTTACGTATTTTTGTATTTAACGTCGAAAGATAATTTTAATTTTTCGAATTATGGAAATTGTGTTAAAAATGATTGCGCAAGTCATTAGCATTTACATAAATCTGAAATATGTAAAAATCCCGAGCGTTTTGCACTCGGGATTTATAAACTTATGATTTTATCTAATATTTTTTAAAATCTTTTCTTCCTGTAATGGCTAATATTTTTTACTTTAAATCTGAAGCAATTTTTTTTGCCATTTCGGTATGGCCCTCAATTACCTTTAAAGTATTGGTTGCCCAACTTTTAACCGCCTGATCTCTGTTTAAAGTTCCTTGCTTAAAAAGTTCGACAGTTTTTTCGTGATCCGAAACCATCATGCCGATATAATGTTTGTCAAAGGCAGATCCGGTCATCTTTTTCATCTCATCTAAGTGAATTTGATCTTCCGCAGGCAACCCATCAGCAGTGATTACCTTTTTTTCTGTAGCAAGCGCTTTTAACTCGGTATTTGCTTTAGTATGATCAGTAAGCATCTGGCTTGCAAAATTTTTAACTTCTGCATTTTCTGCATTTTTTAGTGCAATTTTAGCAGCCTCAACTTCCATAATTCCACCAACTGCGGCTTTCTTTAAAAAAGTAGAACCTTCTTCATCTAAGCCACTTTGGGTACTCTCAGAACCGGCAACATGGTTTCCATTAACCATGTTTGTATCACCTTGAACACTATCTTTAGTTGTTGATGATCTTTTGTCTGCGCTCTGGCAGGCTTGAAATGTTAACGCACAGCTAAGTGCAAATCCTATATAAAATACCTTTTTCATGCTCTTTAGTTTTGATTTAGTTACAACACTATAGCAATCAAAAGGTTTTTTCAAGAAGTTAATTTGAGTTTAAGATGGGGTTTGATCGTAAATATTTTGTACAACTATACCCATCTGTCGTTCTGGATTTTGAAGTGCCGAGAAACCAAATTGTTCATATAAACCATGGGCATCCAAAGTGGCTAACTGATAACGTCTAAGCCCTTGAAGATCGGGATGAAAGATCATAAAAGCCATTAACTTTTTTGATAACCCCAAACCTCTAAATTCCTCTTCGATATAAACATCGCAAAGCCAGGCAAAGGTTGCTTTATCGGTAATCCAGCGGGCAAAACCAACTTGTTTGCTGTTTTTGTATATACCAAAACACAAAGCATTTTCTACCGATCTTTTGACTGTATCGAACGGAATGTTTTTTGCCCAATAAGATTCATTGCTCAAATAATGATGAATGGCTTCTAGCTGTAATAGCTCTTTTTTATCTGAAAATATAAAACCGTTTTCTATTATTTCCATCTTATTTTTTTAAAATTGCCCAAATCGGTTAGTTGTTTAACTGACGATTGATCATAAACAATCTTAATTAATTTCGCATATTGATATATTGCAATGGCTGACCAAAATCTTCCGCTCTACAAACATTTATAACGGCCTGTAAATCATCAATCTTTTTTGCCGTTACACGTACTTGATCATCCATTATCGAAGGTTGTACCTTTAATCCACTCCCTTTAATTTTTGCAACTACTTTTTTTGCGGCATCTTTATCCAAACCTTCTTTAATTGTTATCTCCTTACGAATCATATTTCCTGAGGCAACGGTTTCTTTCCCAAAATCCAAACTTTTTGGGTCTAAATTTTGTTTCATCATCCGAGAGATTATAGAATCTGTAATCGCCTTTAAGCGCATATCATCTTCGGTAACGATGGTTACAACATTTGTTTTTTTGTCCAAATCGATGGTGCTTTTCGAACCATTAAAATCGAAACGGTTTAAAATTTCCTTTTTGGCATTATTAATCGCATTATCAAGGGTTTGCGCATCAACTTTACTTACAATATCAAAAGAAGGCATGTTTTTAGCTTTAAAGTAAAAAAATAAGTAGATTTAAGAGAAATTAAATCGGCCTCACAAAAAAACGAAAAATAATATGAAAACCACTAAATCGAAGTCTTTAAAAAAGGTTACTAAGAAAGAAGTTAAGAAACAGTTAGAAGAATCTATAACCAATAAGTTTTTGGATGTAATTAAAAGTCTCGGTCATGATGTCTCCGATATTAGCGATGAAGTGGGAAGAGCGAGTAAACGAGTTGCTAAAAAACTGACAAAGAAATTTACGATGATTAAAGCCGATGTTGGTCAAAAAATTGATGAATTGGTTAAGTCTTCTAAGTCAGCAAAGAAGGAAGCTAAAAAACCTATTGTTAAAGTTGCAAATAAGGCAGAAAAATCTGCACAGAAAGTTGTGAAAAAAGCTGTAGCCAAAGCTAAGCCAGTAGTTCAAAGTATAAAAGTTAGCGCAATTGCTACCGAAGAAAAAGCAGAAAAAGCAATTTCAAAACCAACTGCCAAAGCAACTACAGCAGTTAAAAAAGTAGTTCCAAAACCTATTGAAAAAGCTAAAAGTGCAGTAAGTGCAACAACAGCTAAAGCTACTCCTGTTAAAAAAGCGGCTGTAAAAGCTTCGTCAACTGTTGCAAAAGAAACGGCCCCAAAGGCAACCGCTAAACCATCAGCAGCACCAAAAAAGGTTGTGAAACCAGCCGTAAAAAAATAAATTTGTTAACGTTAATAGGCATATTAATTAACATCAATTTAACAAATTAATGTGCAGTTTTGAGACATCCCTGTTTTGGCAGGGATTTTTATTTTTTTAGATGAGCAAGAAGAAGTTACCATTTTTTAATCGCGAGATAAGCTGGTTGTATTTTAATGAACGTGTGTTACAGGAAGCAGCCGATGAAACGGTTCCTCTTATCGAACGTATTAAGTTTCTCTCCATATTTTCATCAAACTTAGAAGAGTTTTATCGCGTTCGAGTAGCCACAATGTCTAGGCTGACTAATTTGAATGAAAAAGCAAAGGCATTACTTGGCTTTAATCCAAAAAAAATTCTAAACGAAATAAAAAATATCGTTGTTAAACAAGAACGTAAGTTCGATCAGCTTTTTCAGGCAACTTTAATTAATGAACTTGCTCAAAATCGAATCTTTATTTTAAATGATACACAACTCAACGTAAGTCGTGGGGAGTTTGTTAAAAATCATTTTCGTGATAAAATTCTGTCCAACCTAGTTCCGATTATGTTGGATATGGATAAACCGTTTCCTGAGCTAAAAGATCGATTTCTATATTTCTTTGTAAAACTTTCTAAAACAGATAGTAAAATAAAAGAGAAGTATGCATTGATAGAAATGCCACCAAGCTTGCCCAGATTCCTGGTTCTGCCTGAAACAAACGATTTAAAATTTATCATTTTGGCCGAGGATATTATTCGTTACTGTTTGGATGATATATTTTATGTTTTTACTTACGATAATTTGGAAGCATATTCCATTCAGTTAACCAGAGATGCAGAACTTGATATAGATAAAAACATCAACGATAAATTTATCGAGGATTTAAAAACCAGTTTGGAAAAACGAAAAAAAGGTAAGCCCATGCGTTTGCTTTATGATTCTGCAATGCCCTTAAACATGCTTACTGTTTTGGTTAACAAACTAAAGCTCGAAGCGGAAAGTCTGATCCCGGGAAATCGATATCATAAATTTGGCGATTTCATTGCATTTCCGAACGTTGGTAAAAAAGAGCTTGAGTATACCCCAAATGTGCCTTTAAAGGTTCACGGTTTGCATAGAACGGAGAGTGTTTTTGCTAAAATAGCGCAAAGGGATTATTTGATTAATTTGCCTTATCAATCTTACGATTACATTATTTTATTTCTTCGGGAGGCTGCGATAGATCCAAAGGTTACGGATATTCAAATCACGCTTTATCGCCTTGCAGAAAACTCGAAAGTGATAAATGCACTAATTAATGCGGCCAAAAATGGCAAAAATGTTTCTGTTTTATTAGAACTAAAAGCCCGATTTGATGAGCAGGCAAATATTTTTTGGACAACCCGTTTGATGGAAGAGGGCGTAAAGGTAAATTATGGGTTAACAGATTATAAGGTGCACTCAAAAATATGTTTGGTTAAAAGAATTGAAAAAGATAAGCCTGTTTATTATGCCAATTTAGCTACCGGAAACTTTAACGAGAAAACCGCAGGCTTATACTGCGATCATAGTATTTTTACTGCTAAAAAAGAAATTACCAATGATTTGGTAAAGCTTTTTGATGCCTTGAGCAAAAGAACAGTTACCAAAGGATTTAAGCACTTGATTGTCTCACCTTTAGAGAGTAGATCTAAATTGGTGAATTTCATCAATCGGGAAATTAGAAATGCCAAAGCTGGAAAAATAGCTTATATCTTATTAAAGGTAAATAGTTTGGCCGATGAAGGAATTATTTCGAAACTTTATGAGGCGAGTAATGCTGGTGTTAAGGTTCAATTAATTATTAGAGGAATTTGTTGCCTCGTACCTGGCGTTAAAGGTTTTAGCGAAAATATTACTGCAATTAGCATAATCGATAAGTTTTTGGAGCATGCCCGGGTTTACATCTTTAGTAACAATGGCAAAAACGATATGTATCTTTCCTCGGCTGATTTAATGAGTAGGAATTTCGAACATCGGGTAGAAGTTGGTTTTCCTGTTCTAGACCCAGATGTTAAGCAGGAAATTCAAGATATTATTGATCTTCAACTACAGGATAATACAAAATCCAGACAGATAAACGCATTAAACAACAACAAATACCATAAAAATAGATTAAGTAAAAAGATACGGGCCCAAATCGATATTTATAACTATTTAAAAACCAAGCACCAATAGAATGTTAAGATACGCAGCTATAGATATCGGATCAAACGCAGTTAGATTGCTTATTGCAGATATTAGTAAACAAGACGGAAAATACAAGTACAAAAAAAATACACTTATTCGTGTTCCGCTTCGTTTGGGCGATGATGCCTTTTTAGATCAACATATTTCGGCTAAGAAAGCTGGAGATTTGGTGAAAACAATGACTGCCTTCAAGAATTTAATGGATGTGTATCATGTTACCGAATATTTGGCCTGTGCAACTTCGGCCATGCGTGAGGCTAAAAACGGCAGTGAAATTGTAAAATTAATCAAAGCAGAAACAGATCTTGATCTTGAAATTATTGAAGGACAGCGTGAAGCAAACATCATTTACGCCAATCATATTGAAGAGGAGCTAGACGAAAATAAAACCTATTTGTATATTGATGTTGGTGGTGGAAGTACAGAACTTTCGGTTTTTGTAAAGGGTACTCCCGAAGCTTCGAGGTCATTTAATATCGGTACCATCAGGATGCTGGATAACCAGGATAAGGAAGAAACCTGGGAAGAAATGAAGACCTGGGTAAAGGACAATACCAAAAATTATAAAAATTTGGCCGGAATTGGGACTGGTGGAAATATTAATAAACTCTTCCGAATGTCTGATGAGAAGGATAATGCACCTTTATCTTTGCAAAAACTAAATTCGATGTATAACAAGTTGACGAGTTACTCATTGAAAGAAAGAATTCACAGTTTGGGATTAAATCCAGACCGTGCTGATGTTATTATTCCGGCTTGCGAGATTTATTTAACCTTAATGAAGTGGACAGGAATTAAACAGATTTTTGTACCTAAGGTTGGAATGGCTGATGGTATAATTAAATTGTTAATAGAAGAGAAACTGGATTAAAATTTGATGATCCGTGGAGACACGTATCATGGCGTTGGTTTTTTAATTAATGTAATTCAAATAACACCCCGGTCTACGACCACCCCTCTGGGAGAGGGGAATTACAAATTGCCTAAAAAACTTTGAGGGAAAATTCCCCACTTTTAGAGGGGTGCCTGCAAGGCGGGGTGTTCTTTTTGCGATAACTATCCAAAATGTAAGCCTTGGTTCATGTGTCCACGAATCGGAAAATCACCTAATCAACATCCTCTCCATCATGTGCCATTCTTAAAAAAGATTTAACCTCATCATTAAAATCGTCTTCCTGATAAATTCGTAAATGGTGATTGTACTGCGATGTTCCGGGAACTTGAGCAATCTTGGTGAAACATAAATTATCGGTGAAAGGCTTTGAAAATGGAATAACTATATGGATAAAATCCTTGCCTAATTGTGTAAGGTAAGCGAATTTATGTTTGCCCTCTACTGCAATCATCGATTTTAATGGAATGAGATTTATTGGCCCAAACTGTTCCAGTGCATTAACAAAAAAACGGAATAGCCCTAAGGTATATTCCGTTTTTCCATCTAAAAAATCTTTTAATCTTTTATCATTCATGATATTAATTGATTATCATAATTGATTGTTAGAAATTATGCTTCCAATAATTTGGTTGCTGCTTCATCAACAAACCAAGTCAATTTTCCATCAATGGGATCAATCAACTGCGAAGGGTAGGTGTCGAAATCTTTTACCTCATCGCCGATTACATGTTTAATGGCTTCAGCTTTGTTATCACCAAAAACCAGAAAAGCTACATTTTCAGCCTTGTTAATTAAAGGAGCAGTTAAACTAATTCTATATGTATTTAACTTTTCTACGAAGACCGATGAAACTGTAGCTTCTTCATCTTTTACTAAAGTAGTGTGAGGGAAAATTGAAGCTGTGTGTGCATCATCGCCCATACCCAAAAGGATAAAATCAAAAACGATATCACTTCCGTTGAAGTGTTTATCTAATGCCTTTTTATATTCTATTGCCGCTTTTTCTGGGGCTAAGGTCGTATCAATATAAAAAATATGATCTGCAGCAGTTCCAAGTTCATCGAAAAGCGTTTTTTTCGCCATTAAACCGTTATAATTCTCATCATCAGCTGGAACATTGCGTTCATCGCCGAAAAAGAAATACACTTTTTCCCAATCAATTCTATGCTTGCACTCGGTAGAAAGTAATTTGTAAAGTGCTTTTGGAGAACTGCCTCCAGTAAGAACGAAATTGAATCGATCATTTTCCTCTATAGAAACTTCAGCAATCTTAATAATATAGTCTGCTAAATCCTGGTTTAATTCTTCTGGTGTTTTGTATATGAGTAGATTCATTTTTTATGGGTAACGTCATTGCGAGGTACAAAGCAACCTTACAACAGCCGCTATTTATATAACGCATAAAGATTGCTTCGTGCCTCGCAATGACGAATTAAGTATTATTCTTTATTCTTCAAAGGTAAATTAAACCAATGGAAGCCATCTCTTGCAATTAATGCCTCAGCTTCTTCCGGTCCCCAGCTATCAGCAGGATAATTAGGGAAATTAATTGATTTTTTGCTTTCCCAAGTGTTTAAAATTGGCATAACCAATTCCCAGGCTGCTTCAACCTGATCGCCACGCATAAACAAGGTCTGATCGCCCATCATCGCATCAAGCAATAAGGTTTCGTAAGCTTCAGGGGTATCGCTGTCGTAAGTTCCTTTATAGTCAAAAACCATATCAACCGGATTTAAAACCATATCTAACCCAGGTCTTTTGGCCTGAACCTGCATGCGAATGCTCATTTCCGGCTGGATACTGATTACCAATCTGTTTTGTTGCCAGTTTTCGGTTACACCAGAAGAGAAAATTTGATGCGGAACATCTCTAAACTGAATCGTAATTAAAGATGAAGTTTGGTTTAAACGTTTTCCTGTTCTTAGATAGAACGGAATTCCCTGCCATCTCCAGTTATCAATATGGAATTTAACGGCTGCAAAAGTTTCTGTATTAGAATGTGGATCTACACCTTTTTCCTGACGGTAGCCTGGAACTTCTTTTCCTTCCACCCAGCCTTTACTATATTGGCCACGAACGGTATGGAAACGAATATCTTCTGCAGAAAAAGGACGCATTGCTTTTAAAACCTCAACCTTACGGTTTCTAATCTCATCTGCATCGAAATTAATTGGAGCTTCCATTCCGATTAAACAAAGCAATTGCAAAAGGTGATTCTGGATCATATCTCTTAAAGCTCCGGCACCTTCGTAATAGCCACCACGATCTGCAACACCCAATTGTTCTGTAACCGAAATCTGAACATGATCAATGTAAGACCTATTCCATAACGGTTCAAAAAGTGCATTTGCAAAACGGAAGGCCATCATATTCTGTACCGTTTCCTTACCTAAATAATGATCGATTCGGTAGATCTGTTTTTCGGTGAATATGTTGCTTAATAATTTATTTAATTCTTTAGCCGAATCTAAATCATGACCAAAAGGTTTTTCAATTACAATTCTGCTGTTATCTTCATCTTGCGTAAGCTTATATTTTTGCAGGCATTCTGCTATAATCGGGAAAAAGTTTGGTGCTACAGCCAAGTAGAAAATAACCTGAGTTTCTGGACCATATTCCTTCTGATATTTTTCAACGCTTGCCTTTAAGTTTTCAAAAGTTTTAGGTTGAGCAAAATCTGTTGGGCAATAGCTAATGGTGCTTCCAAATTTATCCCATTTATCTTTCTTCACTTTTCCTGTACGAGAAAACTCATTAACAGCATCTTCTAATGCTTTATTATAACTATCGTCTGTAAATTCAGTTCTGCCTGTACCAATAATTGCAAAATTATCTGGCATATAACCTTCAATAAAAAGATTGTACAATGCAGGAGCTAATTTTCTTTTGTTTAAATCACCTGTACCACCAAATATTACAAATATTGTGGGGTTTAACGCGGTTTTGGTTTTCATTTTATTTTGGATTCGTGTGTCAAATTTTTTAAGATAGTTTGTTCCAATCTGCATGGAAAACGCCATCTTGATCAATGCGTTCGAAAGTATGTGCACCAAAGAAATCTCTTTGCGCCTGAATTAAGTTTGAAGGCATTCTACCTGTTGTAATTGTATCGAAATAGGTAAGGGTAGAAGCAAAGGCTGGAATTCCAACACCCGCATTTACACAAGCTGAAACTGTTTTACGTGTGCCGGTTAGTGTACCTTTAATAATTTCCTGAATACCTGCATCACCAAATAAGTGCTCTAAAGAATTATTTTTATCATAAGCCTGATAAATGTCTTCTAAAAACTTAGCTCTAATAATACAGCCACCTCGCCAAATTTTCGCGATTTCCTGCAATTGTAAATTATATTCATATTCTTTTGAAGCCTGCACCAATAAATGCATGCCTTGTGTATACGCACTGATCATAGAAAAATAGAATGCATTTTCCAACTCATCAATGCTTACATCAATTTTTGTATCCTTTTTGCCAAAGGCATTTTCTAACGATACCCTTAAAGCTTTAAATTTAGATAGATCTCTGTTTGAAACGGCTTCATTAATGGTTGGGATAGGCAACTGAAGTTCCATAGAAACTTCTGAAGTCCATTTTCCAGTTCCTTTAGAGCGTGCTTCATCTTTAATCTGATCAAGCAGATCGTTTTTGGTTTCTGTATCTTTAAACAAAAATATTTCGGCCGTAATTTCTAAAAGGAAAGATTGAAGTCTACCTTCGTTCCATTTTTTAAATACCTGGTATATTTCTTCATTGCTATAGCCAAGGCCATTTTTAAGAATGCCATAAACCTCGGCAATCAATTCCATAATAGCGTATTCGATGCCATTATGCACCATTTTAACAAAGTGGCCAGATGCGCCAGGGCCAATATACGTTACACAAGGATCGGTACCAACCTTTGCAGAAACGGCCTCAAAAATATCTTTTACAACATTATAAGCTTGTTTATCACCACCCGGCATCATGCTAGGACCAAAACGGGCACCTTCTTCGCCACCAGAAATACCCATTCCGAAGAAATGTAGTCCATCTTTTTCCAGTTCATCTACACGGCGGTTTGTATCTGTAAAATGTGAATTACCGCTATCAATTATAATATCGCCCTTACTTAAAAGAGGTTTTAATTCTGCAATAACGCTATCAACAATGGGACCGGCTGGAACTAATAAAATCAATGTACGTGGAGTAGATAAATGATTGATAAAGTTTTGAATATCATCAAAGCCTTCTAGCTGATGATCTTTACCTTCTTCTTCAAGTTTGGCAATCATCTTATGGTCTTTATCGTAGCCAGTTACAGAAAAGCCCTTATCAGCCATATTTAGTAATAGGTTTCGGCCCATTGTACCTAAACCAATCATTCCCAATTTATATTGTTTTGAATCGCTATTTGCCATTTTTTATTTTTTATTATGCACCCAAAATTAGGGTTTACAAATTAATATTGCAGATTATGATGTTAAATGATTGTAATAAAAAGTGTTTTACGATTTAGGCTCAACCGTAAAAATATTATACTTGTCAGCAAGTTTCCAAAGCTTGGCGCCTCCCTTAATTCCATCTCTATTGGTAACAAGCTTTATATTATCGTCGAGTTTAAAATCGATTTGTTTCGAATTGCCTCCACCTATATATAATGTATCGTAATTAAAAACCGTTTTGTAAATCTCGATAACTTTTCTCAATCGCTTATTCCATCTTTCAGTACCAATTTTCTCAAAGGCTTTGTTCCCAATGTAATCATCGTAATCCTCTTCCTTGTTTATTGGGAAATGTGCCAATTCCAAATGTGGAAGAAGTTCTCCATCAAAAAGCAAAGCCGTTCCGAAGCCGGTGCCAACAGTAAAAACGATTTCAAAGCCTTTGCCTTCAACAACGCCTAGCCCTTGTTGATCTGCATCGTTAACCAAGCGTACCGATTTATTTAAAGCATTTGCAACACGCTGTGCCAAATCAACATCTTCCCATTTATTTTTAGCCAAATTGGGAGCGGTTTTAACAATTCCATTTTTTACATAGCCAGGAAAGCCAATTGAAACACGATCGTAAGTAAGCGGAAAGGGTTTAATTAGGTCAACTATGCCTGTTAGTATATCTTTTGGAGTAGCTTCTGCAGGAGTTTTGCTTTTTAGATATTCGGTAAGCATATTTCCATTTTCATCTAAAAGAACTGTTTTAATGCTCGTACCGCCTATATCGATTGATAGAATGTTGGAATTGGTAGCTTTTTTTTTTGTAGCCATTGCTGTGTTTTTTTGTCAAACTGATTTTTACAAATTAATCAAAACAAAAAAGATTAAACGAATAGAAAATGAACTAATTTAAAATAATAAACTATTAAATCTATGTATTTAGTAGTTTATTCTTATGTTTGTGGTTTCTGAAACTTGAAATATATTATTTATGTCGAGCGTAAACTATCTTGCTTTTGCCATTCCAGCTTTTTTTCTTTTTGTGTTTATAGAGTTTAAAATTGCTCAACAAAAAAGAAAAGCTTCTGTTTTTAAGTACGAAAGTACTGTAGCAAATTTTAGCATCGGCATAGCAGAGCGGTTGCTAAACCTGTTTATCGCCGGAAGTTTTTATCAACTCTATAATTGGATTTATAAAAATTATTCCATTTTCGATATACCGAATAGGTGGTATATATGGATCTTGTTGCTACTGGCCACAGATTTGGTTTGGTACTGGTATCATCGGCTTGGGCACGAAATTAATTTCTTATGGGCTGCGCATATTGTGCACCATCAAAGTGAGGAGTTTAATTTATCTGCAGCCGCAAGAATAACAACTATTCAAGCAGTTTTCAGAAATGTGTTCTGGTGTTTGCTTCCCTTAATAGGTTTTCATCCAAATATGATCATTACTATTCTTCTGGTTCACGGTGCTTACTCATTTTTTACCCATACACAATTAATAGGCAAGCTAGGCTGGTTGGAGAATATTTTTATTACACCATCACTTCATGGTGTTCATCATGCATCAGATGATAAATATTTAGATAAAAATTATGGCGATGTTTTTGTTTTTTGGGATAAGATTTTTGGTACATTTCAAACTGAAGAAGAACCACCTAAGTATGGTTTAACGCATCCAATTAAAAGTTACAGTTTCTTGTGGCAACATTTTCATTATTACTTGGAGATAGCTGAGGCTTATAAAAAAGCAAATGGCCTTAAGGGTAAGTGGAATGCAGTATTTGGGAGTCCGGCATTGATGGATCAAAACATTAGACCCGTTTTAGAGAAACGTTATTTTCAGAATGAGCAAAGAAAATCGGCTAAGTTTAAATTTAAAACTTATGCCAATACGCAGCTTATTTTACTCGTAGTCTTACTAACCACAACCACACTTTTCTTTAATTATTTTAAGCTTATCGATGGTATTTTTATACTTGGCTTTGCGTTGCTAACGCTTATTAATATTGGTGCCTTACTCGAGCAAAGGAGGTGGATTTATTACTTGGAATGTTTTAGATTGATCTTAGTTTTAGCTTTCGTTTTTTTTAAATTTGATCACATAGAATTATCTATTCTACCGATTATCTGCCTAATTATTCTAGAGAGAACAATTTCTTTAAGTAAAATTTACATGAAATATGTGGTATATCAAGTAAAAACAAGGTAACCATGTTTCTTTATCTTTCGATATTTCAATACACAAAAATGTTACAAAGTGAAGTTTAATTTTGTTTAAAAAACTTAAATTTTGTTTAATTATATTTTTAGTAATAAAAATGTTACTGTCTGTTTTGAAACTTGATTCTCTTTTTCCATAATTTTTAAATCTTCATTTAAATATCTTTAATGATGGTTTTTAATCCTGTTATGTATTTTAATACTTACATCAAGTATAGGTTGAATTCTATTAAATAATTTTTGGCAATTGTTAAATAGAAAATATTTTTTTTGAAATCCGTAATTTGTTTTTAGTTTCGATTTGTTTTACTAATTTTAATTAACGAAACCATTAAAAATGGTAAATCAAACAATTCGTAATTTTATGAGCGTTCATTCCGCTTTTTTAACAGTGGCTTAATATAAATTTAATGTTGACCCCATTACTTTGCCACTAATCCGAAAGACGAAATAAACGAAAATTACTAATTATTTAAACCTAATAACCGGATATAATATGAACAAACTTTTTACTCAAACAGTTTCTGTGCTTCGGCATGGAACAAACATTGGGTATGCTCTCCCGAAGCATCCTCAGGAAGATGAGAAGAGATCGTTTTTAACGATGCCATCCCTTTCATTTTATTTCAAAATCTTCATACTTAGCATTTTCTTACAGGTAAATTTAGCTGCTGATGTTTTGGCTCAGCAACCTGCTGCACAAAATGTAATAATCAAGGGAAAAATACTTGATGATGAAGATGGATTACCATTAATCGGAACTACGATTAGTGATAATACAAAACGTGTATTAGGTGTTACAAATGAAAATGGAGATTTCTCGGTTTCTATTGCAAAAGGTGGAACAATATCTTTTAACATGGTTGGTTATACACCAGTAACAAGAGCATTTTCAGCAAATCAGAATGGTGTTACCATCAGACTTAGATCTTCTAATAGCCAATTAAACGAGGTAGTTGTTACGGCTTTGGGCATTAAGAGAGAAGAAAAGGCACTTGGTTATGCAGTAACAAAAATTGATAGCACACAATTAACAGATGCAGTTTCTACCAACTGGACCGACGCACTATCGGGAAAGGTTGCCGGTTTAAATTTAGTTCGATCGAATAGTGGTCCAGCCGGATCAATTAAGATTATTTTACGTGGAGAAAACAACCTAACAGGCGATAACGAAGCTTTGATTGTGGTTGATGGAGTAGTAATTAATAATAGTGGAGGTAGACGTACTGCAAACGGATCGGATGCTGTTTATGGAACAGGTAGCGATAACATGCCTGCGGATTACGGAAGTACAACAAATGACATTAATCCAGAAGATATTGAAAGTGTAACCGTTTTGAAAGGCCCAGGTGCTGCTGCATTGTACGGTCAAAGAGGTGCTAATGGTGCAATTTTGATCACCACAAAATCTGGAAATTCTAAAAGAAAGAAAGTCGGAATCAAATTCACATCTAACGGATCTTTTGAAGAAGTTAACCGCTGGCCAGATTTACAATACGAATATGGCCAAGGTTTAGATGGAGCTTCATACTATTCTTATGGTGCCTCTGCAGATGGAGCAAGTACAAGTGGTACAAGTTCTGCCTACGGACCTCGCTTTGATGGACAGATGTTCTTTCAATACGATCCTGTAACGCAAACCACAGGTAAGACAAGAACGCCTTGGGTACCTTATACAAATGAAATTAGAGACTTTTTTAGCACTGGAGAAAACCTAACAAACTCATTAAGTCTTGATGGAAAGATAGGAACAACTACTGCTCGCGTTTCGATAACCAACCAGAATAATACCTGGATTGTGCCTAAAACAGGAATTGAGCGTACAACAGCGTCGTTATCTACCACTACCGACATTACTAAAAAAATAAAATTTTCTACCAAAATTAATTACGGTAACCGTTATAGCGATAACTTACCAGGTGCTGGTTATGGAAATCAATCTTTAATGTATTGGTATATTTTTTGGCAACCAAACGCAAGTTTAGATTGGATCAAAAACTACTGGGTAAATGGTCAAGAAAACAGACAAATCAAATATCCTTTTAGCTCATTCCCAGAAAACCCTTACGCGGTTGTTAATGAATTTATCAATAAAACAGGTAGAAATAACCTAACGGCAAACGCTCAGGTAAGTTATCAAATCTTAAAGAACCTAAGTATCCAGTTGCGTTCGAGTATCGATTTGGCAGAAGAGAAGCGTGCACAAGAACGCCCTTATGATGCAGGAAGTAAACTAATTCAGGGTTCTGTTCGTAAACAGAATATTTACTCTCAAGAAACCAATAGCGATTTCTTAATTAGATACGATAAAAAAGTTGGCAAAGACTTTAATTTTAACCTATCTGCGGGTGGAAGTCAACTCAGAAATAAATACAATAAATCTGATCTGCGTGCTGATGGCTTAAAAGTGCCTAACATATATGAATTAACCAATAATTTGTACCCATTGGTTTCTATTCCTGATACAAGCAGATATAGAATCAACAGCTTATATGGTATATTATCAACCAGTTATAAAAACTATTTATACGTTGATGTTACTGCTCGTAAAGATTGGAGTAGTGTTTTGGCTACGGTAACCAGAACTGATAATGTTGGGTTTTTCTATCCTTCAATTAGTGGAAGTTTTGTATTATCCGAATTCTGGAAATTGCCAAAGGCGATTAGTTTTGCGAAGATAAGAGCTTCGGTATCGCAAGTTGGTAGCGGAGGTACAACACCATACAGAACAGCTTATACTTATTCTTTAGCATCTAACGGGATATATCCTGATAGTGCATTGCAAAACCCAACAATTTTACCAAACGAAAACTTAAAGCCACTAAAAACAACAACTTATGAAGTTGGTACAGAGGTTAGTTTGTTCAAAAACAGATTAGGTTTTGATGTTGCTGTTTATGCTGGTAACACTAAAAACCAAATTTTAACAAGAGTTGTCGATCGTTCATCTGGTTATAACCAAGCACTAATAAATGCCGGACAGGTAAATAACCTAGGCGTTGAGGTTGCTGTAAATGGAACACCGATTACGATTAAGAACGGATTTAAATGGACCGTAAATTTAACCTTTGCATCCAACCAGAATAAAATTAAAGCCTTAACAGATAGCTCTATTATTCTTAGAACGGGCCCTGTAGCCGGTGGGCAAATTGTTGCGAAAGTTGGTGGCAGCATGGGCGATTTGTACGGTAGAGGTTATGTTCGTGATCCTGATGGAAATGTTGTTTATGATGCCACAACAGGTTTTGCGAAAATTACAACCGATGTTGTTTATTTAGGTAATACCATGCCTAAGTACAAAGGAAGTATTGGCAATAACTTCAGTTACAGAAATTTTAGCTTAAACGTACTTTTTGACGCTCAACTTGGTGGGGTAGCACACTCTTTATTAAACTATAAATTGGTAGAGCAAGGTAAATTGGCTGTAACACTTCCTGGTCGCTACAATGGTATAATTGGTAACGGTGTAGTACAAAAAGCCGATGGAACTTATGTTCCAAACACAACTGTTGCATACGATATTGATGAATATTATCGCTCGCACATGGGTGCAGATAATGCAGAAGGAAGCACTTTTAGAACAGATTTTATTAAATTTAGAGAGGCTTCATTCAATTACAGATTCAATCCAAAGTTCCTTAAAAAATTAGGATTATCATCGGCGTCATTCGGGGTTTATGGCCGTAACCTTTTCATCTGGTCACCTTGGCCAATGTTCGATCCAGAATTTGGAACACTTGCAGGTTCTGATATCGTAACAGGATTCGAGGTGGGACAATTTCCATCAACCAGAACATACGGCTTCAATTTATCAATTGGCATATAATCTTTTAAAAAATGAAAAAGAATCTATATAAAATTATCGGTGCGGTTTTAGTGTCAGTCACAACACTTTCCTCATGCGATAAGGGTTTTCAAGAAATCAATGTCGACCCGATTAACATTATCTCTACCAAACCAGAAAAATTATTAGCGCCGGCTTTGGTAAATACTTTAGGTCCAGCTATGATGCGTAACCGTAACTTTAACAACGAGTTAATGCAGGTTACCGTTGCAATAAGTGATGGCGATGGAGCAGTTTTTAGATATGAATACAGAAGTACATTCTCTGATTATTTATGGAATGCATGGTATATACAGCTAACAAACTTTAAGGATGTTTATTCTTTGGCCGGAAAACCAGAAATGCTGAACAAATCTTATCAAGGTATTTCTTTGGTTTGTCAATCGTGGATTTATTCGATGCTTACCGATACTTATGGAGACATTCCATATTCAAAATCTAATCTTGGTAACAGTGGTGTCTTAGAAGCACCCTTTGATAAGCAAAAAGACATTTACCTTGATATGTTTAATAAACTTGAAGAGGCAAATACTTTATTAAGCGCTGGAACAACAATTGTTCCATCAAGCGATCCGGTATTTAATGGAGACATTGCAAAATGGCGTAAATTCTGTAACTCCTTATATTTAAGGCTATTGTTAAGAGTTTCAGGAAAATCTGATGTTTCAGCTCAGGTTATCGCTAAAATTAAGGAAATTGTTGATACCAAAAGCACAACGTATCCAATCATGACTAACAATGCAGATTGTGCAACTCTAAAATGGAGCGGTACAATTGGTACTGATGCCTATGTTTCTCCATATGTAAATGGTGTTCGTGCTCAGGATTTTAGATCTCCTGCAATTGGAAGTTTCTTTATTGATCACTTAAGTAACTGGGGCGATCCACGTATAGATATTTCTGTAGCTAATGGCTATGCGGTTTCAGGCGTTAATCGTCTTGGAATTTCGCAGGGAGCTACAGGTGGTTTTAAAGGTGTTCCAAGTGGTTATGCAGTGGGTGCAGGTGTTGTAAAAGAAGCCTATTTTTATTCTTACGATCAAACCAGTACGGGTACTCTTGGTGTGCGATCTTTACAACAATCGCCATTAACAGGTATTTTAATGAATTATGCTGAAGTACAGTTTATTCTATCCGAGGCAGCTGCAAAAGGCTGGATCAGTGGGTCGGCAGAAACTTATTATAACACAGGTATCGCAGCTGCTATTAATTATTGGGTTCCAACTTTCCCTACTTCAATATCATCACAAGTGGTTAAGGATTACATTACCAATGCTGATATTGATTGGGACAACACTTTACCGCTCGATGGAAAGATGGAACAAATTCATTTACAGAAATATTATGCATTATTCTTGGTAGATATGGAGCAATGGTTCGAATATCGTAGAACTGGCCATCCGATTTTGCCTAAGGGTGCAGGATTGAGAAACGGTGGTGTAATGCCTGCTAGAATGGCTTATCCAGTATATGTTCAGTCTGCAAATCCAACCAATTATCAAACTGCTGTTGCCGCACAAGGACCCGATGTAATATCTACAAATGTTTGGTGGCAAAAACCATAATTAATAACGCTTAAAATTATTAAAATGAAAAAGATAATATTATACAGCATTCTTCTGTTTACGGTACCATTTATTTGGTCGGGCTGTAAAAAATCAAATTATCCAGGCGGAACGATAAGTCCAAATATTGGCCTTTTCGATTTACGAAATCTCTACAAAGGCTCTGATGTAACCTTAAGTACCGACAATATGTTTGGTTCTACCAGCATCAGTGCAGTTGTGATTTCTGATCACTCTGGAAAAAATTTACCCGCAGGCATTTTGTTTGTTCAAGATAGACGCCGATTAAACGAACTTCGTGGTATACAGATTCCTTTAGCAGAAGCTGCAAATTATGTTGCTGGCGATTCTGTAATGATTAATGTTGAGGGTGCAGTTTTAAAACGAGTTAATGGAAACCTTCAAATCACAAATGTTTCTGCTAGTGCAATTAAAAAAGTAGCCTCTAATGTAAAAATTATTCCAAATAGAGTGCCTAGTTCTGCAATTTTGGCAAATCCAGATAAATACGAAAGTACCCTTTTGTCAATCGTAAAAGGAACCTACAATCCTCAGCTTGCTCCAACAGATGTATTATCTGGAGACAAAGCCTTGAATGACGGTTTCGATGATATAACACTTCATACTGAAGCAACTGCAACTTTTGCAAATACAATACCTCCAATTTCTGGAAATTATTTAGGTATTATTGTTAATAAAGTAGGTACGGATGGTAAAGTTGTACCTCAACATAGATTGCGTACCGCCTCTGATATTGTAACCTTAAGTTCGGTAGTGGAAATACCTGCATTCGTGATTTCTGGTTTTATTGCCGATCCAATGGGTACTGATGCAAACAATGAATACATTCAGTTTTTGGCAACAAAAGACATCAACTTTGCAGTAACCCCATTCTCGGTAGTTACAACCAATAATGCGGGTGCTTCAACACCGGTTGGAAATCCTACAAACGGTTGGGCAACGGGAGATATCAGAACTTATAAATTCAATTTAACTACAGGAACAGTAGCAAAAGGTCAGTTCTTTTATGTTGGCGGTGCCAATAAATTAATTAATAGTACAGGTTCAACAAGTATTGCATCATCAAAATGGATTAGATCATTTAACTATTCTACCACAAATGGTGATGGCTTTGGAACTAAAACAACCAACTTACTTGCAAATAGCGGTAACGCATATGGTATTGCTGCATTTGCCGGTACAACTGTTGATGCTTCTACAAGACCAATTGATGTGGTATTTGTTTCAAGCGGCGGAAGTTTATTCTCTGCTGGCCCTCCGGCTGTGGGTTATAGAATTGGCAACACTGATTTATATGATGTGATTGATCCAATTACTTTAGCAAGTCAACCTTTTTACAGACAAGGAACTAACACCTTATTCTTTGCATATCATCCAAATGCAGTTGCAGATCAAGGCTACTACTATAAACTTGGTGGTATATACAGTGTTACCTTGGGTAAATGGGTTAAAGCCAGAACATCTACCAATTTCTTGTTAACCAAAACATCACAGTTAAATGAAATTGAAGGTGTTTATCCGGCTCCAACGGCAGATAATCCAGATGGAGTTCCATCTACTACGCTCAAATAATTAAGTTTGAATTGTTAATCAAGGAAGTCGTAAAGGCTTCCTTGATTTTTTTAAAAGTAAAATCGTCCTAATATTTTTCTATACATGCATAGAAGATCCTTCATTCAAAAAACAGGATTGCTAACAACAACCTTATTTGTTAGCTTAAAATCTTTCTCTGCATTCTCACTGCTCGATAGTGATAACAAAATCAATGGTCAGGTAACCAGCAAAGGAAAAGGTATTGCCAATGTTGTAGTTTCTGATGGTTTTAATGTGGTTCAGACGGATAAAAATGGCAATTACACAATTGAGGTTAATGCGCTTGCAAAGTTTATTTGGATTAGTACACCATCTGGTTATGAATTTACTACAGATAGTTTCTTAGCGAAACATTACGAGCAGTTGGCTAGTAAAACTACGCTGAATTTTAAACTAAAGGCTATGAAAGTTGATGACAACAAACACAACTTCATCATCTGGGCTGATCCGCAGGTTAAGAACAAAAAGGATGTAGAAAAAATGATGTCAACATCCGTTCCCGATACCAAAAAAGTGATTAATTCGATGGGAAAAATTCCGGTTCACGGAATTACCGTAGGTGATATCGTTTGGGATAATCATGATCTTTTTGAAGATTATAATAAAGCTGTAGTTGAAATGGGCATTCCATTCTTTCAATGCTTAGGCAACCATGATATGGATTATAGAATGGGTGGCGATGAAACCTCTGATAAAACTTTCCAAGAGCATTATGGCCCAACCTATTATTCTTTCAATAGAGGTAGGGCACACTATGTTGTAATGGATGATGTTCGTTATTTGGGCGTAGAAAGAACTTATGATGGTTTTATCACTCAAGCCCAGTTAGATTGGTTGGCCAAAGATTTAAAATATGTTGCCAAGGATGCACTCATCATAGTTAATCTTCATATTCCAGTGCACAACTCGGTAAAAAACAACAAAGATTTATATGCCGTTTTAAAAGGTTTTACCAATGTTCACATTATGTCTGGCCATACGCATTACAATCGAAATGTGATTACGGATGGTATTTTTGAACACAATCATGGCGCCGTTTGTGGTGCCTGGTGGACAGGCCCAGTTTGCGAAGACGGAACACCTAGAGGTTACGGCGTTTACGAGGTTAATGGAACTGAATTAAAGTGGTATTATCAGCCTACGGGTTTAAGCAGAAAAGAGCAGGTTCATATTTATGTTGATGAATTAACCAACCAAAAAAGGCTAATTGCAAATGTTTGGAACTGGGACCCAAAATGGAAAGTAGAATACTACTTGGATGGAAAGGCAATGGGCGAGATGGAAAATCAGAAAGGTTACGATCCAGAAACCGTAAAGCTTTACAAAGGAGATACTTTGCCTGCGGGCAGAACTTTTCCAGAACCGCATTCAACTGAACATTTATTTGTTGCACATTTTGCTCCATCAGTTAAGAAGGTAAAGGTTGTAGCTACAGATCGTTTTGGAGAAAAATTCGAAGCAGAATTTAATGGCTAATGCAAATGAAACTTACAGGATGGATTGTTAGTCTGATTTTTTTTACTTTAACGCTTAATAAGAGCGAGCGTAAAAGGAATCTGGAATACCCTGCATTTAGTGCAGAAGCACACCGTGGTGGGAGAGGATTAATGCCAGAAAACACCATTCCTGCAATGCTTTCAGCCTTAAAGAATACCGATATAAGCACTTTAGAAATGGATACCCACATTACTAAAGATGGAGAAGTTGTGGTAACACATGATGATTATTTAAGCAGTGAATTTATGCTCAGGCCTGATGGATCTGAAATTGATAAAACCGAAGCAAAGAAATATGTGATCTATCAGATGGATTATAAATCCCTCAAACAGTTTATAATCGGATCAAAGCATTACCCAGCATTTCCACAACAACAAAAAGTAAAAACTTATATTCCTCGTTTGGCAGATTTAATTGATTCCATTCAATATGCTATAAAAAGTACCGGAAGGAAACAATGCTTTTACGACATTGAGATAAAATCATCTGAAAAAGGAGATGATATCTTTCATCCTAAACCTGAAAAATTTGCCGAATTATTACTTTCAGTCATACAGAAAAAGGGAATTTTGCCCTTTACCGTTATACAATCTTTTGATAAAAGAGCGCTTCAATTTGTACATAAAAAATACCCTTCAGTTAAAATTTCCTACTTGGCCAATAACAATAAAACTTACGAAGAACATATTGCAGACCTAGGTTTTAAACCTTTTATTATTGGATCGTCGTATAAAGGCTTTAATCCAGATATTATTAAAAAAGCTCATGCAGACGGTGTAAAAGTTTTAACGGCTACCGTTAATACAAAAGAGGAAATTGAAAAATTAAGAGCTTTAAAAATCGATGGGATTATGACCGATTATCCCAATTTATTTCAAAAATAAAACGCTAAAAATTAAACACAAAACCATGAAATTAAGAGTATCTATTTTTTTATTATTCGTTACCAGCCTGTGTTCAGTAAAATCTTTTAGTCAGGCACAATTTCCTGCTTTTAGCGCAGAAGCACATCGCGGAGGAAGAGGGTTGATGCCAGAAAACACTATTTTGGCCATGTTAAACGCGATGAAAATTGAAGGCATTACAACTTTGGAAATGGATACCCACATTACCAAAGATGGAAAGGTTGTGGTTACACACGATGATTATTTAAGTCCCGGTTTTATGCGAACATCCGATGGTCAGGATATTCCAGTTACTGACGCAAAGAAGTATCCTATTTTTGGAATGAATTATTCAGAATTAAAACAATTTGATTTGGGTTCAAAGGAATTAGCCGGTTTTCCTAGACAGCAGAAAATTAAAACTCAAATTCCTTTGTTGGAAGATTTGATTGATGCCGTTCAAAAGGATATCAAGACCAATAAAAGAAAACCTTACTTCTATAATATTGAAACAAAATGTGATGTAAAAGGCGATGGCGTTACAAACCCGGATCCCGAAACCTTTGTTAGCTTATTAATGGACGTACTTAAAAAGAAAAAGATTTTAGATTATGTAGTTATCCAATCCTTTGATAAGAGAACCATCCAGATCATCAATAAGAAATATCCTAAAGTAAAAACCTCGTTTTTGGTTGCCAATAAAAAAACTTACGAAGAAAACATTGCAGATTTAGGTTTTAAACCATTTATTTTAAGCCCAGTATCTGAAATGGTGAATACGGAATTGGTCAAAAAAGCGCATGAAGATGGTGTTAAAATCATTCCGTGGACTGCAAATACTGCGGAAGAAATCAAAAGACTTAAAGATTTGAATGTGGATGGAATCATTTCTGATTATCCTGATGTATTAGTCCAAACGAAATAGAACATTAAATTAATAAAAGCTATGAGAACATTTTTTTATAAAACACTCATTTTATTGGGTTTAGTAATTGCGATTAATTTTAATTCGGTACAAGCACAAACCGCAAAGTGGGATAGTACTTACAGACCGGCAATATTTCCTAAAAAAGTTGCTGACTTTAAAGCAGAGCCAAAATCCAAAACCGATATTATCTTTCTAGGAAACAGCATTACTGCTGGAACAGATTGGGCAAAGTTGTTGGACTTGCCTCAAGCTAAAAATAGAGGGATCTCTGGTGATATTAGTTTTGGTGTTTTGGAGCGTCTTCAGGATGTGATTGATGGAAAGCCTTCGAAAATATTTATCCTAATCGGTATAAATGATATTTCAAGAAATATTCCCGATAGTGTAATCCTAAGCAACTATAAAAAAATGATTGCCAGAATTAGAAAGGGCTCTAAGAAAACCAAAATCTATTTTAACACGCTGTTACCCGTTAACAGTGCTTTTGAAAAATTTAAAAACCATTACGGAAAAGATGAGCACATTCTTTGGCTTAATGATGAAATTAGAAAGCTTTCGGCTAAAAATGTAACCATCATCGATTTATATCCAAACTTTACGGATAAGGATCAGCATTTAAGAGCCGAACTTACAAAAGATGGTTTGCACCTTATTCCAGAAGGATATAAAGTTTGGGCAGAATTGCTAAAAAAAGGTAATTATCTAAAGTAATATATCTTCCCCAGCCAAAAGAACTTGTTGTTTATCAATTTTTACCAAGCTAGGAACGTATCCTAGCTTTTCTATTTTGGCGTATTTCAAAATAAATCTTTCAGTTTCTAAGTTTTCATCGCCATTAAAAATTATTCCCTTAATCTTAATGTTGTGCTGATTTAATAAGTTGATTGATAGGAGTGTATGGTTAATGCTTCCCAGATAATTCTGAGAAACCAAAATCACTTCAGCATCTAATTTTTGAATTAAATCAACAATCAGTTCAGTTTCATTTAAGGGTACCATCAAACCACCAGCGCCCTCAATAATAAGATTGTTCTCTGTTTCTGGAACAACAATTTGATTCAGATCGATGGTTATGCCATCTAATTTCGCGGATAAATGTGGAGACAGGGGTTGTGTCAATCGATAGCTTTCCGGATGGATTATAGTTTTCTCATTACTAATTAAGCTGGCAATTGTTTTGCTATCGCTTGTTTCCAAATCTCCAGATTGAATGGGTTTCCAATAATCTGCCTTAAGTTTTTCTGTTAAAATTGCGCTGATTAAAGTTTTGCCAATTCCTGTTCCTATCCCGGTAATAAAATATTTAGCCATTTAGCTGAATTTCTTTTAAATGATTAACCAATAAAGTTATTTCCTCATCGGTATTAAATGTATGAAGACAAATTCTAAGTCTTTCCTTTCCAACTGCCACCGTTGGGCTTAATATTGCACGAACATCAAATCCTTTATCCTGCAATATCCTTGAAGCATTTTTAGTTGCTTCATTAGTAGAAAATATGATTCCTTGGATGGTGCTTAAACTATTTAAAGATTGGATTTCATTCTCCTCAATCAGTTTTCTGAAAAGCTCAATCTTTTTATGGATTTTTTTATGTTCTGATTTTGCAAGCTGTTGGTACGCAACTCTAACCGCTACAATATTATGAACGGGAGCAGCTGTTGTATAAATAAATGATCTGGCAAAGTTAATTAAGAAATGGCGTAGACTTTTGCTTCCCAGTACAATTGCGCCATGAATTCCAATTGCCTTTCCAAAGGTTACAATTCTGGCAAAAACTTTATTTTGAAGGTTATATTCGTTAACTAAACCCTTTCCTAAATCGCCAAAAATTCCGGTAGCGTGCGCTTCATCAACAATTAGGTTGGCATTATATTTTTCGCAGAGTAATGCTATTTCCGATAGTGGAGCTAAATCTCCATCCATAGAATATACACTTTCTACCACCACAAAAGTATTTCCTTTGGCAATTTTAAGTTTTGCTTCCAGCTCAATCATATTGTTATGGTCAAATTTATAACGGGTAGCATGGCTTAACCTGCAACCATCAATAATGCTTGCATGAATTAACTCATCGGTAATTATCGTATCGCCACGTTGCAGGATACTAGAAAGTAAGCCCAGGTTTGCATCGTAACCAGAGTTAAATATTAGCCCACATTCGGCCTGATGAAAATCTGCGATAAATTGTTCGGTCTCTTCAATGTAGTCAGAATTACCACTCAACAACCTCGATCCACCCGAACCATTTTTATAATTGGGGAGGTTAGAAAGAGTTTCGGAAATTAAGTTTGTTAATTTTTCTGATTTTGCAAATCCCAGATAATCGTTCGAACAAAAATCAATGGGCGGGAAGTTGCTCGATAAATTTCTTATGGAAAGATTATCTTCTCTTTCTTTTAATTTTAAATTAAGAAATTGCTCGATATTACTCATTGGCCAAAAATAAAGAAAGCGTTCCGTTTATCGGAACGCTTTCGAAAAAATTGTACTATTTTAAAATTTATCAAGCGAATTTTAAAGTTATCCCTGAGTTGGCGGATTAGATACTACAGGTTCTTTATCTTTTTTGCCTCTTCCCATACCTGGTTTTCTATCTTTCATTTTCTCTTTGGCCTCGCTTCTTAATGCTTCCATTTTTGTTTTTTGCTCAGGCGTTAAAATGTTGTCCAAATCGGCTTTGGTTTTATCCATAGAAGCTTTCATTTCGCCTCTTTTAGCTTTCATATCCGCCGGATTTCCAGTTCTCATGGCATCCATTTTTTTTGCTCTATCTAACTCAATCTGATAAACCTTAGTTTTTTGATCAGCGGTTAGACCTAATCTCTTTTCCATGCCGGCAGTAGCTTTTTCAGCTCTCTGCTCCGCTGTTAATTTAGGCATTTCTCTTCTTGCCTTTCTGGTTGTGTCTTGAGCAAATACAGCAGTAAAACCCATTACCGCAATTGCTATTGTTAAAATTGCTTTTTTCATGCTTATATCTTTTTATGTGTTTGTAATAGATAGATGTGAAAAAAGGCAAACGGTTTAATCGGTTACTGTTAAAAGATGTTAATTCTTATTGAGTTGAGAAATAGATTTCTGCATTTGAGCCATCATTTGTGTTAATGTTTCCATTGTTGGATCTGGAGCTGGTTCTGGTAACGATGTAGAAATGTAGGCTTTAGCTCTCCAAATTTCTAAAATGTCATCAGCCGCAATTGTATAGGTGTCGTATACTTTATTGTCGGATATTAATTTTAAATCTTTATTCTCCCTGAATCGATTACCCGCTCTTTTATAAACTACACCTTCATTTTTGCTAATTACAATATAAGTTTCACCAGTTTTTACTTCGTTCCAGTTATCTAAATATTCTCCAATAATTACACTGCCAGGCTGAACAGGCAACATGCTATCGCCCATAATTTCGAAAGCACGAAAAGTACCCTGACGCAGCGCTGCCAATGGCAACTGAAATTTAGGTAGATCACTTATATATTGTGGATCGGAAAAACCATTTAAATAACCAGCGCTTGCCTTAACCGGAACGAGTTCAATGTTCTCTCTGTCGTTTTGATCAACAGATATACTGAGCACTCTTAAGTTAGAACCTGTGCTTTTCGGTTTGGGTTTCCAGCTATCCGAAATCTTTTCGTTTATGAATTCATCGATGGTTAAGTCGAAATATTCAGCTATTTTTTTTAGTAAATCATATTTCGGTTCAGCTCGGTCTTCTTCATAAGCGCCGATTAGCGATCTCTTGATTTCCATAATATCAGCGAAATTTTGCTGTGTATGGCCTTTTTTCTTCCTGAGGTACTTTAAATTATTTGAAATATTTGACATAAAAATAAATTTTAAAATAAATTTGGAATTACTAAAATAGTTAGTAATTTTATGCTCATAAAGTTAGTAATATTATTTTGATTTGCAAGAGGGTATACTAAATAGTTTAGTTTTAATTTTTAAACACGTTATTATGAAAAAGTTTGTTTACATCGTTACTGACAGAAATCGCACAACTATGCACGTAGGCATGAGTTCTGATTTGATTAAAACATTGGATTTTTACAAGCAGATGCCAAACTTATTTTTCGATAATGGAAAACAATTAACCCGCTTGGTTTATTTTGAGGAATTTAAAACAGAAGCACAAGCTTTAGGTCGTTTTAAAGTAATTAGTCGTTTTACCAGAATGCAGAAAGAACGACTGGTAAGATCTTGTAACCCTGACTGGATTGATTTAACGATCGGTTTAGATTTTGAAAATATCCTTTTGCATAGAAATATGACGAATCAGGTTAAACTTGCTTTTACGAGTTTATCTTAGTTAATAGGAATAACAAATGCTCTCACACTAAAAAAGCGATCAAATTAGTTTTGATCGCTTTTTTAGTCTTGAATTTTATAATTATGTTCACTTTCTTACACGAGTTGAACATATTGGTTTTCAAGTGTTACGTTAAAATGTATATCTGCCTTTAACGCTTTAAAAACTTTCAGAATAGTATCAATTGTCGCACTATTTGTGCTGCTTTCCAATTTCGAAATTTGAGATTTTTGAACACCAATAAGTTGTCCTAACTGCTCTTGTGTCAAATTACGTTCTTGTCGTGCTGTTTTTATCATTCGTCCCAAAACGTCCATACGCAGTTCATATTCATAGTTGTCTCTTTCTGCCGTACTAACTTGTCCGATATATTTATCTTTCATTTCGGCAAGTGAATATGATTTAATTTCTGTCGCTTTCATTGTTTACCTTTTAACTTATTTTCAAAATACTTTACCCTAATTTTTACTGCACGTTCAATTTCATTCTTGGGAACCTTGTCCACTTTTTTGATGAAACCATGAGTTGCAAGAACCAACGTTTCCTTACCATCTGTTTTATCCCAAAATGCAAGAAGTCGAATTTGAAGTCATGCATACTTTGTCCGAAACTCCCAAATGTCATTATGTAATTTCTTGAAAAGTTTTGGGTCATTTGTTTGTTCGGCCAGATCGATATTGTAGAGTACTTTTCTTGCAGATTTTATATCAAGTTCAGCGATAAACTTATCGGCTTCTTCTAAAAATCTAGTCTGAAAATATTGCATCTACTTTTAACAAAGATAAAAAATGTTTCCAAAAATAGAAACATTTTTTATCATTTTAACAATAACAGGGTATTTAATACCCAATTCTATATTAAAGTATTTTACCAACCCGGTGCAAAAGTTAAACCGAATACACCTGCCTTAACATCCTTACGCTGAAAAGGAATTGCATAATATGGCTCTAAAACAAAATAACCAAAAACATTTACCCGCAGTGAAATTCCGACACTCATGGCTGGCACACGTTCGTTTGTAGTTTGATATGAACCAATTACAACTCCATTTTCGTCTTTAACTGGTACATCTGTATAGGTTGGTTCCCTTTTAAAAGCAACCTTTGTATCATTCGTCCAAGCTAAACCTGCATCAAAAAATAGGTTTAAATCCGTAAATAAAAATTTAGATGGAATTGCTGCTAATTTCTTCGGACCGGTAAATGGTAAGCGCAATTCGAAGTTGAATACCGCTATTTTACTTCCGCTTAATTGGTTTATATCAAAGGACTGATCTGATCTTTGTGAGGTTGTTTTATAAATCGAATTGGATTCATAGCCTCTAATTAAGTAAGGATAGCCTACATACATTGGATAAAGACGATCTGCATCTTTACCAATTCGAAGTGTATTGTAAGATCTTGCCGCAATGGTAACAGGTTTTAATCTCCAGTATTTTCTTAAATCGGCAGTAACACCTGCGAAGTTATAAGTTCCGAAATATTTTTCTCCACTTACACGGTATCTAAAACCGTCTAACGGGCCGGTTAATCCAAATATTGAATTATCGCCCACAAAGCCAGCATTTAATTGATAAAGTGTAAAAGAGTTAAAAGGAACTCCATAATCTAAAGATGCCTGATCATTTGAAATTTTACTTCGATCGGAACCTAAGTAATAGCCATCAGGACTATAATAATTACTGTAACGATCAATTCTATAGCTATAATGAGAGAATGCCCCACCCAATTCAAATCGGTGTATCTTACTAAAAGGATAGGCTCCAAAAACCTGAACCTGATCTTCAAAAGTTCTGATAATATCTGTTCTATAGTTTATGGCATCTGTTGTCTGGTTGTTTGAGGTTGGCAATTGTTCAAAACCATAAGAGCTAAATCCCGAAACGTAGGGGATATGAGAAACTGCAGCTCCCCAATTAATTCTACTTTTTTGGTTAATATAACCTACTAAACCACCAAAATCATAAATTTCTCCATTGACTGATAAATTTGCAATAATCTGGTTGGTACCTAAAATATCGCTAAACATGCCAACAATTCCACCAGAAACACCAGTTCCAAATCGGCTGCTGGATACACCAACACCACTATTTGCCAAATAATCCAATCTGAATTTTGGTGTGTAAGGAACTGTTCTTAAAGAATCGGCAACTACTTTCTCAAAACGATCGTAATTATTCAAATTCGAATTGATGATGTTTACACCAACATTTTCCATTGGTGGAAGAATGGCTGCATCGAAATTCTCTTCTCGATTTCCAACACGCTTTGCTTTAAAGCTGCTTAATTTTGCATTATACAAAGTATAGCGCTGATAGCGATAATAACTATAAACAATATCATCCGTGGTAGATACAGAAATGGCAGGAGAAAATTCCGTAATCCCGCTAATCCCGGTAAAATAGTCGGTTAATTGATCAACAGTATTATCTGCAAAGTTGTATTTGTATAAATTTCTAAATCCATCTCTATTTGATAAGAAATAAATATTCTGACTATTTGAAGAGAACTGTGCATTTAAATTATTCGCCCCCGGAAATACATCTAAATTGCTTACTGATTTTGTAGCGATATCATAAACAGCCAAATTAATCGGATTAACCGCATTTACATTTTTCCCCTGAATGGCAGCTCTATCCGATGAGAAAACTAATTTTTTTCCGTCAGGAGAATAACTTGGTGCATAATCAGAATACACATCATTTGTAATTTGGGTAATGGTTTTAGTATCTAGATTATACGAGAAAATATCACTCTGACCCTCAACCATTCCAGAAAAAGCTACATCTTTTCCATTAGGTGCCCAGGTTAAATTTCCAAACTGCTGTACTTGTTCCATAGCTGTTTGCGAAATAGTACTACCATTGGCAACATCAATTATCATCATCTGATTTTTACCGTGACTAAAAATACTGAATGCAAATTGCTTGCTATCTGGCGACCATGCACCTGCAGATTCTATAAAATTAAAATCATCAATGTGGCCATTGGAAATCTGACTGCTCAGTTTTCTGATAATTCTTCCCGTTTTAGCATCAGCCAAAAACAGATCGATTCCGAATAAATCCTTTTCAGACATGAAAGCCAGATATTTGCCATCAGGACTAAGGGCAGGGGCAACGTTCATATTTCCTGCATTCTTATTATCGATAATTTTTGTTCCGGTAATTTTAATCTGAGAACTATCGGCTTTGAGCATTGGTTTATAATGTTCATCTATCGCATTTTTCCACAAGCCTGATAACGTTTTATCATCATATCCGAAGGTATATCTTATTGCATTTTCATATCCATATTTGGCCGTATTTTTAAATAAAGGCACAATTGTAGTATCGCCATATTGAGAACCAATGTAAGTCCAAAAGGCTTGTCCGTAGCGATAAGGGAAATATTTGTTTGAATTGGTTAAATCTTTTAAAGAGGGGATATCCCGATTCAGCATGGCATCACGCATCCACATGGAAGTAAAAGCATCTTTTTTACCGATTGATAGGTATTCTGCCATACCTTCTACCATCCAAAGAGGCGTATTGCCAACATTTTCTAAACTGATTGAATCCTTTTCGAGTAAAAGATGGTATTGAAATGCGTGTACCAGCTCATGGCCCAGAACATGTCTGGTTTGGCTATTCAGTTCCATAACAGGCATAATAACCCTGTTTTTTAGTGCTTCAGTTACACCGCCAGTACCTATACCAATCTCGCCCTGAAGTGCTGTGGTTTGCTGGAAATCTGGATGGTTGTTATAGAGAATAATTGGATTCTTTTTTAAGAAGGTATCTCTAAAAACCTCTTGGTGCATTTTATACCATGTTTCGGCATCCTGAGAAAATCTTTTTAGTAAATTTTCATTTTTAATATAATAATAGATCTCAAAATGAGGAGTTTGTAAAACCTTGAAATCAAGTTTTTTATACCTCACCTTGTTTTGTCCAAAATACTGTGCTTTAACTGAGAAAGAAAGAATAAGCAAGAGCAAAATTGGAATGTATCGCCTCATTAAAGTAAAGCCTATTTTCATATGTTTGGTTTTAGTAAAATGTTATAATCATGTACGGAAATGTTGTAGTATAGGATTCTAAAAATAAAAATAGCAATTGTTTAAATCACTATTTAAATTTTAACACTTTTTGATGTGGAATTTCCTTAAAATATGGTATTTATAACAAGATTTTATGGAATTATATCAGTTGTAGTATTAGTTATCTATCTTTTTCTTTTCTCTTTCTTCCTGGCGCTGTTTCCTTTTTAATTCACGCTCTTCTTTCTTTGTTAGTGGAGCGGTTGTAGCCGGCTGATTTTGGACAGGCTCTGTTTTAGTTTCTTCCTTTTTAACCTCAGGTTGAACAGTTGCAGCAGGCGTGGTGTTGGCAGGATCTTCTGGCACCGTAAATTCTGTCGAATCGACAAGTACACTATCAGTAGAAGTTGTATCGGCTACAATTTGTGGACTTGGACAATTTATAGTCCTAGTAATTGGAACTGTAGATTTAGGGAAAGGACCGTAGGTATAACCTGTTGATGGATCTAAATAAACTTTTTCCATAAACTTGGCAAAAATGGGTAATGCTGTTCTAGAGCCTTCACCTTGTTCGCCATTTTTAAAGTGTGCCGTTCTTTCATCGCAACCTACCCAAACACCAGTTACTAAATCTTTGGTTAAACCCATGTACCAAGCATCAACATAATCTGATGAAGTACCCGTTTTACCACCAATTTGATTGTTCTTTTTAAATAGATTTGGCCATTCCCAAAGGGCTTGGGATGTTCCTCCAGGTTCTTCCATGCCACCTCGGAACATATATGTCATCAACCAGGCAATTTCTTCGCTTAAAACTCTTTTAGTTTTTGGCTTAAATTCATCAATTACGTTGCCGTCTAAATCAGTGATTTTTTCAACCAGAATAGGATCGGTTTTTACACCCTTGTTCATAAAAGTGCTATAGGCTTTTACCATTTCATAAACGGTAACATCGTTTGAGCCTAAGCTTACTGAAGGAACAGATTCTAAATGACTATCTATACCACATTCATGAGCATATTTTACTACATTATCCCATCCAACTTTTTCGGTAACCTGTGCGGTAATGGTATTAACTGATTTTGCCATTGCCCAACGAAGACTCATTTCACGATAAGAGACGCTGTAATCGGCATTTTTAGGTTCCCAATATTTGGTTTCACCTTTATCTTGATAAGCAATTTTAACAGGTTTGTCTGTAAATTTATCGCAAGGACTCATGCCTTGCTCTAAAGCGGTTAAGTAGGCAAAGGGTTTAAACGTAGAACCCGCTTGGCGTTTTGATTGGTTAACATGATCATATTTAAAGAATTTATGATCGATACCACCAACCCAAACTTTAATTTTTCCGGTAGAGGGTTCCATCGTCATCATTCCCGTATTTAGGATTTTGCCATAATAACGAATGGAATCTAAAGTCGAAAACGATGTATCGCGATCGCCTTTGTAAGTGAAAATCTGCATCCGTTTCTTTTTATTGAAGTAAGCCAAAACAGAATCTGGGTTGTTCGGGAATTTTTTCTGCAACAAACCATAAATGGGCAGGTTTTTCATTGCTCTATCAGGATAATCTACCTTTTGCTTTTCAGAATCGTACCATGGATCTTCATTTCCCCAAACGCTGTAAAACCTGCGCTGTAAGGTTTTCATCTGTTCTGCAACCGCCTCTTCTGCATAATTTTGAAGCTTAGAATCGATGGTTGTATAAATTTTTAATCCGTCTTCGTATAAATCGTATTTATTATCAGTGCACCATTTTTCCAGATATTTTGCAACGGCTGCACGCAAATAGGAATCGCCATCACTGCCATCTTCCATTTTACCCTCTTTAAGTTTTATTGGCTCCTTACTCAATAAGGCTAAGCTGTCTTTACTTAAAAATTTGTATTTATTCATTTGTCCTAAAACAACATTTCTTCGTTCCAAAGCCTTTACAGGATTTTTTCTTGGATTGTACAATGATGTGCCTTTAAGCATCCCAACCAGCAATGCAGCATCTGTTGGCTCAAGCTCTTTTGCCTCCTTATCAAAGTAAATACGACTGGCAGTTTTTATACCATAAGTGTTATTTCCAAACGAAACTGTATTTAAGTACATGGTAATAATATCGTTCTTAGAATAGTTAGACTCTAGCTTAACGGCTGTCATCCATTCTTTTAACTTTGGAATAATTGTTCTTAACAATGGCAACTTAGACAAAATGCCTGAAGATTTATTGTAACGTGTTCTATATAAATTTTTAGCCAATTGTTGCGTAATGGTACTTGCACCACCATCTTTACCCATGCCTACAACGGCTCTAACTACCGCCTGGGCATCAATACCCCAATGTTTGTAAAAACGAACATCTTCAGTTGCCACTAAAGCATTAATTATACTCGGAGAAATTTCGTTAAAATTAACAGGTGTTCTATTTTCTTTAAAGTACCTTCCAATCAATTTTCCATCAGAAGTATAAAGTTCAGAGCCTACTCTTAAAGTGGGTGCTTTAATATCGCGATAGCTGGGAGAGTACCCAAAAAGCCATAAAAAATTAAGTTGAAGTGCGGAGAAAAAAATTATTATAAAAAAAATACCGATTGCCGAATAACGTAAGTACTTGTTCTTTATCTCTTTAAACATATTGGTCAAGATGTTGTTATGGTAAATGCTTTGGCGTTAAATATAAAAAACTCCACATGCAAATTAACGTATTTAATTTACTTATTTTTTAGTTCTATATTTAAATAATTGATGAACTGACTGATCTAAATTAACACATAAGTATGAAAAACGAATTTAAGGGCTTAATTGTACAAGGAGATAAAAAATTTTCTCTAAAAAATACCAAAACTGATTATACCGGTGGATATACAAAGGAGAAAGCAAAGGATGCACTTATTAAATCTAAAATTGAGATTAATCACCTTCAAGAAAAACTATATGCTTCTGGAAAACAATCCGTTCTAATTATTTTTCAAGCAATGGATGCAGCAGGTAAAGACAGTGCTATAGAACACGTTATGAGCGGTTTAAACCCACAAGGCTGTCAGGTTTTTAGTTTTAAGGTTCCAACGTCAGAAGAATATGAACATGATTTTTTATGGAGACATTATAAGGCCTTGCCAGAAAGGGGCCGAATCGGAATCCATAATCGTTCTCATTATGAAAACGTTTTGGTGTGTAAAGTTCATCCCGAATATATTTTAAGCGAAAATATTCCAGGTTTTGCCGATGTAAAAAAGATAAATAAAGATTTTTGGAAACAGCGTTACCAAAGTATTCGCAATTTTGAAGAACATTTAACTGCAAACGGAACTGTAATTTTAAAATTTTTTTTAAATGTAAGTAGAGATGAGCAAAAGCAACGCTTCCTAGAAAGGATAGAAGATCCAACCAAAAACTGGAAATTTTCTTCAGGGGATATAAAAGAACGAGCCTTATGGGATGATTACATGAAAGCCTATGAAGATGCTATAAATGAAACGAGCACCAAAGATGCGCCTTGGCATATCATTCCTGCAGATAAAAAATGGTTTGCCCGTTTAGCAATTAGCGAGATTATAGAAGATAAAATGAAAAGTTTAAATCTAAAATTTCCTGTTTTGGGCGAGGAAGAACAGGGGAAATTAAGCGAAACTAAAATGGCGCTATTGGCGGAGTAGAAATTAATGAATCTTCGTTGTATATTTTTTTAAGGATGAAATTCAACTCTAACAATATCACCTAAATGCAAACCCAGTAAACCGCTTGCTTTACCTTTATTAATTGCAATTTCCAAATGATTGCTAATTCCGAAAAGGCAAAGTTTTTCACCTTCCTGAACTTCGTTGTAATGCCAGCTGAGTTGAGTAATGGTTTCACTTTTTCTAAAGTATAGCGTAAAATCCCTGTTTTTTTGGATTTTAGTGAAAAGCTCTTTGGTTATGTTAGTAATTACATTACAAAAAGTATCAATATAAACCACACTTCCCCTAATAATATCTCGCTCAATAACAGGGTGTAAAAGCATTTTTTGTTCAATCTCCGCTACAGGTAAACCAATATCTTTAAGTTTACCACCTTTGGCTAAATGTGTGGCCGCTTTAACAAAAATATCTACCAATGGGAAATGGAGATATTTTAAATCCTGCATAATGTTAAGCTCTACTACATCTTCGGGAACATCTTCAAAAAGCAGGGAAAAGATGCCATTATCTGCGCCTACAAAAAAATGATCTTTGTGCTTTATCGCAATATATTTTGTGTTTTCACTGTAAACAGAATCAATCCCAATTAAGTGTACTGTATTCTTTGGGAAATAAGGAAAAGCGTTTTTTAGAACGAAAGCCGCGTAAGAAATATTGAAAGAAGGAACTTCATGTGTGATGTCAACTAAGGTAACAGTAGGCATTAGACTCAACAGGCTACCCTTAAGGGCACTCTGGTAAAAATCTTTTGAACCTAAATCTGTTGTTAAAGTAATTATCCCCATTAAAAATTCATTATTATTGCTTATTCTTGTGTACAGGCCTAAGCGTCTGCAAATATTCAAATTTTAATTAATATACCCCGATAACTTTTTAAAATACTACAGTTTGAACGAATTAAAATTAACTCTGGATACCGTAAATCCTGCTCACTTTTGGGGGCCAAATAACGAGAATTACGAAATGATTAAAGGTGCTTTCGCAAAGTTGAAAATTGTAGCGAGAGGTAGTGGTGTAACAGTTCTCGGTGATGAACAGGAACTTAAGTCGTTTGAGGAGAAGTTTAACGAACTTGTTGCCCACATGGAAAAATACAGCGCCCTTAATGGTAACGATGTAGAATCTATTCTTGGCGCAAAGGCAACAGGAGTAGAGAAGAAAGTTACTGGTGAAGCCGGAGCAGGTGGTGGCGAAGTTATCGTTTTTGGTACAAATGGATTATTGGTTAAAGCCAGAACGGCCAATCAGCGCAAAATGGTAACCAGCATTGGTAAAAACGATATATTGTTCGCTATAGGCCCAGCGGGAACGGGAAAAACTTATACTGCCGTTGCTTTGGCTGTTAGGGCATTAAAAAACAAAGAAATAAAAAGAATTATTTTAACGCGTCCGGCGGTAGAAGCAGGAGAAAATCTAGGCTTTTTACCGGGTGATTTAAAAGAAAAAATAGATCCCTATTTACGCCCGCTATACGATGCCTTGGATGATATGATTCCGGCAGAAAAGCTAAAGTTCTACATTGAAAACCGTACGATTGAAATTGCACCGCTGGCGTTTATGCGTGGGCGTACGCTAGATAACTGCTTTGTAATATTGGATGAAGCACAAAATGCTACTGATATGCAGTTAAAAATGTTTTTAACAAGGATGGGACCAACAGCTAAGTTTATTGTAACGGGTGATGTAACCCAAATTGATTTACCCAAAAAACAAATGTCTGGCTTACACAATGGTTTACGCATCTTAGAAGGAATAAAAGGTATAGATATCATTTATTTAAGCGGAGAGGATGTTGTTCGCCATAAATTGGTTAAAGATATTTTGAAAGCCTACGGAGATATACAATAAGTAAGCGGTTAGAAATAAATTTGGCTTTATGTTGAGGTACCAAGACTTATCTGTTTCATTTTATTAAATGAAATTTAAATATTAGAAATAATTATATGGAAAGTATTTCATTAGATAATAATTTTAAGTTCTCTTTTGAAAAACTACCTCATACAATCAGATTGGTTATTTCTGAGAACGATGAAGAATGGGTTTGTAGAAAGGAAAAGCTTAAAAAATTATTTTCTTTTGCTGAAATGGATAAAGAGCATCTTTTTAAAGGAAGACTTCAGTTATATAAATCAGGCGATAAGATTAATATACAGTTAAAAAATGAACTTATCGGCTTAATTTCCGTTGGAGATTTTAAACAGGCTTTAAATAAATTGTAATGATTTAAGCCTCGTAGCCGATAAAACTACGAGGTTTTTAATTCGTGTATTTTAACTTCCTACTTCTATCGCCTGACCTCGTACTTTCCGACTTTTTTATTTATTTTTACCCCTTTATGAAAGCACTAAAAGAAACCCATTTTAATTTTCCAAATCAAAGCAATTATTACAAAGGTAAGGTTCGCGATGTATATACCATTGCTGATAAACTTATGGTAATGATTGTATCTGATCGGATCTCGGCATTCGATGTAGTTTTGCCAGAGGCCATTCCTTTTAAGGGACAGGTTCTAAATCAAATTGCTGCTAAATTTTTATCTGCTACAGAGGACATTGTACCCAATTGGGTTTTAGATATTCCTGATCCAATGGTCACTATTGGTCGGATTTGTGAACCGTTTAAAGTAGAAATGGTAATTAGAGGATATTTGGCTGGTCATGCGTGGCGAGAATATAGCGCTGGTAAACGTACGGTTTGTGGTGTTTCTTTACCAGATGGTTTAAAAGAAAACGATAAGTTGCCAAAACCAATCATTACGCCAACTACCAAAGCATCGGTTGGGCACGATGAAGATATTTCTAAAGAAGATATTTTAGCTAAAGGAATTGTTTCTTTGGCAGATTATGAAAAATTAGAAGAATATACTTTTGCTGTGTATCAAAGAGGTACTGAAATTGCCGCAAAGTCTGGATTGATTTTAGTTGATACAAAATATGAGTTTGGAAAAGCAGATGGAGTAATCTATCTGATTGACGAAATCCACACACCTGACTCTTCTCGGTATTTTTATGCAGAAGGTTATCAGGAACGCCAAAATAACAATGAGCCTCAAAAACAGCTTTCCAAAGAATTTGTAAGGAAATGGCTTATTGAAAATGGTTTTCAAGGAAAAGATGGGCAAACAATTCCAGAAATGACCGAAGAGATTATTCATTCAATTTCAGAACGTTATATAGAATTATATGAGCAAATTGTGGGAGAAAAGTTCGTAAAGGCAGATGCAGATTCTATTTCGAGCAGAATTGAAAACAACGTTTTAACTGCTATTGAAAAACTTTAATTCGAAAAAATTTATACATTAGTACAATAAAGAAATTAGAGCGATGAAATTCTCGGTAGATAAACACGATAAATATGTAACCCTAAAGCTTAAAGAGCCAAAGTTTACTAATGATAATTCCCCTGGACTAAAATCTGAATTGTATTTACTTAATGCAGAAGGATTTAAAAATATAATTGTTGATTTAAGCCATGTAAAGGAATGTACGGATGCGCAAGATTTAAGCTGTTTATTGGTAGGAGACCGACTTTGCAAAAGTGCTAACGGTTTGTTTATTGTAACGGGTATTAATGATCAGCTGGCCCCAATTATAGAACTTTCAAACATATTTCAATCTGTAACGTTTGTAAATACATTAGAGGAAGCTACAGATTTCATCTTTATGGATGAACTGGAAAAGGAATTTAGAGGCGCAAAATAATTACATTTAAATATTAACGATGAGCCTCGTAGTTTTTAAAAATCTACGAGGCTTTTTATATCTTAGAAAAATGAAGTTTGAGGTTACAATTTTAGGAAGTAGTTCTGCAACACCGGTTTTTAACCGCAACCCAACGGCACAGCTATTAAATTGTAATGAGAAATTTTATTTAATAGATTGTGGAGAAGGCACCCAGCAGCAACTGATTCGGTTCAATTTAAAATCTGCCCGGATAGATTATATTTTCATCAGTCATTTACATGGTGATCATTACTTCGGTTTAATCGGATTACTGTCGAGTTTGCATTTAAACGGCAGAATCAAGCCCATGCAGATTTTTGGTCCTGCTGCATTACTGGAAATTTTGGAGATTCAGTTTAAATATTCAGATACAACTTTAAGATATCCGCTTGAGTTTTTTCCCATTGATGCAACAGAATCAACTCAAATCTTCGAAAATAGTGATTTGACTGTTAAAACAATTGTTTTAAATCATCGCATTCCATGTACTGGTTTTATTTTCGAGCAGAAGCAAAGACAGCGCAAATTGATAAAAGATAAGGCAGATGAAGTGCCAATGGCTTATTATACTGTTTTGAAAAAGGGATTGAATGTGGAGTTGCCCAATGGTGAAATTTTGTTAAGTGAGGATTATACAACACCAGCAGACCCACCGAGAAGTTATGCCTATTGTTCTGATACGCTGTTTGATGAAAGGTATTTTCCAATAATTAAAAATTGCGATACGTTATACCACGAAGCAACTTTTATGCACGAACTTTTGGATAGAGCGAATGAAACTCATCATACCACTGCGTTGCAGGCAGGAGAGGTGGCCAAAATTAATCATGTAAAGAAATTAATTATCGGTCATTTTTCATCTCGTTACAAAACGCTTCAAATGCTTTTAGAAGAAACACAATCCGTTTTCGAAAACACCGAACTGGCTATTGAGGGAAAAACATTTCAGCTTTAAATGAAATTTAAAAAAAATATTTAACTATAAAAAAAGGCTTTCAAATTATTTTTGAAAGCCTTTTAATTTATATGGATTAATTGTTATTTATCCGTTTTATTTCCTCCACCAAATACAGAGAAATGAACATAACGTTTTGGATTGGCTTTTAAATCAATCATCAAGGCATCAAGATTTTTAGATGCACTGTTTAGGTTATCGTACATTTTAGTATCGTTAAGTAAAAGTCCTAAACTGCCTTTACCGTCTTTAATTCCAGAAATAACACTTTGTAAATCGGCAATAGCATTATTGGCATTATCTAAAGTTTGTTTAAAATTTGCTGCGGCAAACTTATCCGTCACTGTGTTGATGTTCGTTAAAATATCGCTAATTTTTTTATTGTTATTGTTTAAGTTCGCAGTAATGCCCTCAACGTTTTTGAAAATGGCTTCAATACGAGCACTTTCAGAACCAACCAAGCCATCAACCTTTTTAGAGGTGGTTTCTAATGACGCTAAAGTTCCAGCAATACTGCTAAAGCTTTTATCAACATTTTTCTGAAAATTTGGATTTAAAATCGAATTGACACTACTTAAGATAGAATCCATTTTACCGATAATTAATTCTGCTTTTTTCTGTACGGGCTGAACTTGCTCCATCAAGCCTTTCTCTACGTTGGCGTTTAGCATAAAGCCATCTTCTGCCATTTTTTTAGAATTACCCAATGACATTACAATTGCTTTACTGCCCAAGAGATCGGTACCCTCTAAACGGGCAATACTATTTTCAGGAATTTCGTATTTACTATTGATGCTCAGCGTTGCTAAAATTGTTCCCCCAGGTTCTAATTGCAATTTAGCAACTCGGCCTATTTGGTAACCATTTATTAATATAGGTTTAGAAACTGTTAAACCGTCAACTCTTGTATATCTTGCTAGTAAGTTTGTTTCGCTAGAAAAAATTGAATTTCCCTTTAAAAAGTTATATCCAATAATTAATAAAGCAATGGCAAATGCGGCTAATATCCCTACTTTAGTTTCGTTCTTAATTTTCATGAGTGTTTTTATTTAATGGCTCAAGCAGTAAATTTAGTTCTTTATTGCTTGCCAGAGCGTTATTGTTGTTACCGATGTATAAATATGTAATTGTAATTACAAAAAGCAACATCAATTGTTTGTTTAGGTTAAATGTTTTGTTGTTTATGAGTTAAATCGTCAACATTTATAATGCCAATTATTTAACTTCTATGTTTTTCCTATAGGCTTTTATTGCAGCGAATATCGAGGCAACAATTTCGTCTTGGCCTTTTTCGGAGTTAATGTATTTTTCTTCTTCCGTGTTCGATATAAATCCAACTTCAGTTAAAACTGCCGGCATTCCACATCTTTGTAAAACCAAAACACCTTGTTCTTTAACACCCCGGCTTAATCTCTTGTCTCTTTCTATATAGCTATTCTGTATTAATTTTGCGAATTTAATGCTTTTATCTCGAAACGTGTTTTTTAATAATGATAAAAGAATAAAAGTACTTGGGTTTGATGGATCGTAACCATCGTATTTGCTTTTATAATTCTTCTCTAATTTAATATCGGCATTTTCACGAATCGCAGCGTCTTGTTCCTTTAATCGGTTGGATCCAGCAACTAAAGTTTCAACACCCTTTATGCCTTTATTGCCTGGAGGCATCGAATTGCAGTGAATTGAAATAAATAAATCTGCATTTGCTTCGTTCGCAATTTCTGCTCTTCTATACAAATCCACATCAACATCCTTGGTTCTTGTGTAAATGATCTTAATATCGGGCATTTCTTCCTTAAGTTTTGCACCCAGTTTAAGTGCAACTTTTAAAGAAATATTTTTTTCCGTACTGAAACTTCCCGATGCGCCAGGTTTTCTACCTCCATGGCCAGCATCTATTACTATTGTTTTAATCTTATATCCTTGGGCAAACGAAGGTGTTGCAGAACATATTAGTGCTAACGATAAAATAGTTAATAGATTTTTAATCTTCATTTAGGGATGTTTAGAAAGATGTTTCTGCTATTCGCTTATAATTTTTAATGGCTTTAATAATTCCGTTTACAATTTCTGTTTGACCTTCTACAGAGTTCATATAGTCTTCATCCTCTGGATTACTAACGAAACCAATTTCGGTTAATACGGCTGGCATGGCTGCTCTAGCCAAAACCGCTAAGCTTTTTTCCTGTACTCCGCGATTTATACGCCCAGCGTTAACATATTCCTGTTGAAGCATTGAAGCAAATTTCAAACTTCGTTCTCGGTTGGTTTGTTTCATTAAAGAGAGCATGATATCGTTTTCTGGCGTATTTGCAATAAAACCCTCGTAGTTTTTTTGATAATTGTCTTCCAAAAACATCGACGCATTTTCACGCTTAATTACTTCATCTTGCTCCCCTAAACGGCCAGTACCGGAAACGAAGGTTTCCGTACCTCGAGTTGAAGTACTTTTAGATGTTGTTGTACGGTATACCGGAACCTTTCTTCCTTTAACTTTTTTGTAATAATCTACCACTCTAGAAACATGAACAGGCATATCATTTAAGTGAATCGAAATAAATAAATCTGCCTTAGCATTATTTGCAATATTTATCCGTTCATACAAGGGAATGAAAACATCTGTTTGTCTGGTATAAATTATTTTAATGTCCTTGATACTGTCTTGTAATGCTTTTCCTAAGTTGAGCGCTGTTTTTAAAGCAACGTCTTTTTCTTTGGAATAAACCCCATGAGTAGCGCCATCTTTACCGCCGTGACCAGCATCAATTACAATTGTTTTAATTTTATATTCTTGTGCAAAGGCTTGATTATCAATTGTATTGACTAATACAAAGCAAATAATAAATGTTAAAATGGTTTTAAGATACATCAATGGTATATTTTTCACTAATTTTGAACGTTTTTGATTAAACATTTGTGCAAAAATAACATTCAAATACGAATTTGAAACTTCTTAAGAGCTCTATTTTACTAATTTCTGTCATTTTATTAACACATGGTGTTGGTAAAGCTAACGCATTTTCGCATTTTTCATTGCAACAAATTATTCAGCAAGACACTTCTAAAAAGGATACAACTAAAAAAATCGGCAAAAACAACAGCGATCTCGATCAAAAAGTTGAATATAAAGCGGAAGATTCCGTTCGTTTGAGCAAGGATAAAAGTATTGTTTACTTGTACGGTAATGCTAGGGTGGTTTATGGTGACTTTGAGTTAGATGCTGCTTACATAAAATACGATAAAAAAAACAATACCATTTTTGCAAGAGGTACTACCGATCCAAAAACAAAACGCTACATCGGAAAGCCGATTTTTAAATCTGGGGTAGAGGGTACGGCAATTGCAGATTCGTTATACTATAATTCCGAAACTACAAGAGCTAAAGTATTTGGAGTTTTCTCCGAACAGGAGGGTGGTTACTTTTCGGGTGGCCAAAGCAAAAAACAAATTGATGATGAGTTGCATGTAAAAAATGTAATGTACAGTACGTGTAATTTACCACATCCCCACTTTGGTTTAATGATTTCTAAAGGCGTAGTTACAGAAAAGCAGATTGTTACAGGGCCTGTTTATATGGTTATTGAAGATGTTCCTACACCTTTTGCGCTTCCTTTTGCATTTTTTCCGAAACCAAATAAACGTACTTCGGGCTTAATTTTACCAACCCCTGGAGAGGACGCAACCCGCGGTTTTTTCTTGCAAAATGCAGGCTACTATTTGGGTTTAAACGATTATTGGGATGCCAAGTTTTTGGGAACCATTTATACAAACGGCTCTTACGAAACGAGTTTGTTAAGCAATTATATTAAACGTTACAAGTACAGCGGAAACGTAAATTTCAACTATTCGAGCACAAAAAATGGATTAGAAGGTACTGAAGCATTTAGAAATCCGGCTAAAGTATTTCACTTAACGTGGTCACACAGTCAAAATGCCAATGCAAAACCCGGTACTACTTTCAGTGCCAGTGTAAACTTGGGTTCGAGTACTTATTATACAGCAACTGCAGCTAATGCCAGTTACGATCAACGTGCTATTGCGAACAATACCATGAGCAGTAGTATTAGTTATGCAAAAGCTTATCCAAACGGAATGAATTATTCATTAAGTTTAGGAAGTGATCAAACCTTAAGCACAAAAGATATTTCGGTGCGTTTACCACAGGCAACTTTTAACGTTCCAACCTTTAGCCCCTTTGATTCTAAAAATAGAGTAGGCGAGCAAAAGTGGTATCAGAAAATAACCATTGGTTATGGTTTACAGGGAAACAATAGCATCAGCACAAAAGATAGTCTGTTGTTTCAGAATGATGGATTAAAACGTTTAAAGTCTGGTTTCTCCCATACCATTCCTGTAAGCATGTCTTTTACGGCCTTAAAATATTTAAACTTTAGTTTAGGCGGAACATATAATGAAGTTTGGAATTTTCAAACTACCAGAAATAGATATACCTCTTTCGCCGATGGGACATATACGTATAGAACCGATACAATTAGTGGTTTTAAAAGAGCAGGAAGTTATAATCTTTCTACCAGTATGTCGACCAAAATATACGGTAAAAAAGAATTTAAAAACTTAGGTAATATTAAGGCGTTAAGGCATGTAATGACACCGAATGTTTCATTTAGTTATTCGCCAGATTTTACAAAAGCAGGAAGTGGGCCATATCTGGCTGCAATTGATCAAAACGGAAGACCTATTTTGGATAGCTACGGGCAAGATTTAAAATATTCAATATTGGAAAACAGCGCCTTTCCGGGTTCATTCTCCGGTAAGTCTGCATCCATTGGATTTGGGTTAGATAACACGGTAGAATTAAAAGTAAAATCAAGCAAGGATACCACAGGAACGGGGGAACGTAAAATTCCAATTATTCAAGGGTTAAGTATCAGCGGATCGTACAATTTCTTGGCTCAAAGAAATAAACTTTCTACACTCGGCTTTAGTGGCCGTTCTCAGTTTACAGATAAACTTGGGATTAACTATAGTGGAACATTGGATCCTTATGCATTAGATTCTCAATTGGATACAGCCTCAGGAGTAAGAACTTATATCAGAAGCAATACCTTTACCTGGAGAAGAGGCGGCAGACTTCCTCGTTTAACCTCTATTGGGTTTTCGTTCGATTATAGTTTAAATCCTGAAGCTTTAAAAAGAAAGAACGAAGCAAATGATAAATTAGATGCAGCTTCAAAAAAGAAAGGCCTTACCGATATTCAATCAGAACAATTGGCTGCAATCAGTCGTGACCCGAACGCATTTGTAGATTTTAATATTCCATGGAACTTTTCATTCTCTTATAGCTTCCAATACACCAACGATTTAGGAATAAGCAGAGTGAGCAACACCTTGAACTTTAACGGTGATGTTAACCTTACACCTAAATGGAAAGTAACCTTTAACTCTGGTTACGATTTTGAAAACAATGGATTAACGCCAATGAACATTGGTATTTATCGCGATTTGCATTGTTGGGATATGAGCATTAACTGGGTTCCTTACGGTGCTTATAGAAGTTATTCCGTAACCATTAAAGTTAAGGCTTCGATTTTACAGGATTTAAAACTGAGCAAGCGTCAGGGTTTTTACAACACATACCAATAACAATATGTTAGCCGAAATTATAACCATTGGCGATGAGATTCTCATTGGCCAGATCGTTGATACAAATTCAGCCTGGATGGCTAAACAGCTTAATTCAATAGGCGTTTCAGTAAAACAGATTACTTCTGTTTCTGATGATGAGCAACATATTATCGAAGCTTTAGGCGAAGCAGAAAAACGGGCCGATTTAATTTTAATAACAGGAGGATTGGGGCCAACAAAAGATGATATAACTAAGAAAACTTTAGCTAAATATTTCCAAATGTGTTTTAGGAGAGATGAAGCCGCCTTAGAAATGGTTCGTCAAATCTTCGAAAAATACAAGCGCCCTTTGCTTGATATCAATATGCAACAAGCAGATGTACCTGATGGTTGCGAAGTAATAGTAAACAAAAACGGAACAGCGCCATGCATGTGGTTTGAGCAAAACGAAAAGATTTTTGTTTCTATGCCGGGTGTTCCTTACGAGATGATGTATTTGATGGATGATGAAATTCTTCCGCGAATTACGAGTCGTTTCAAACTTCCATCAATTGTTCACAAAACCATTTTAACTGCAAATATTGGCGAATCCTTTTTAGCAAAAGAAATAGAAGAGATTGAAAATGGTTTACCTGCACATATTAAATTGGCTTATCTGCCTAAATTAGGTCAGGTTCGTTTACGCTTGTCAGCCAAGGGTGAAAATGAATCTACTTTAAAGGAGGAGGTTGAAGTCTTTGCAAGGCAGATTATCGAGAAGGTAAAAAAATTCGTTGTTATTGATGAAGATATTCCTTTGGAGAAGGCAATCCTCAATATTATGAAGCAAAAGGGCTTAACGCTTTCAACTGCAGAAAGTTGTACCGGCGGATATATTGCACACTTGATTACCCAACATCCGGGTTGCTCTTCTGTTTACTGGGGCGGTGCAGTAGCTTATGCTTACGAATTAAAAGAATCTATTCTTGGCGTAAAAGAAAGCACGTTGACAACATTTGGTGCCGTAAGCGAACAAACCGTTACCGAAATGGCCGAGGGTGCCGTTAAAAACTTTAAAACGGATTATTCCATTGCTGTTAGTGGAATTGCCGGCCCAGATGGCGGAACAGAAGATAAACCTGTAGGCACAGTTTGGATTGCTATTTCCAGCAAAAATAAAACCGTAGCTAAAGTGTTTAATTTCAGCAACAAACGCATCCAGAACATTGAACGCTCTGCAGCTTCCGCATTAACAATGCTATTAAATCTACTTAAAGAAGCATAGCGGAAAGAATAAAAACTGTATTTTTGCTGCACTACCAATATAATATACTGTAATTTAATATGGCTCAATACGAATTATTGTTACCAAAAATGGGTGAGAGTGTTGCTGAAGCAACTGTAATTAAATGGGTAAAACAACCAGGCGATTCTATTGATCTGGATGACACTATTTTGGAAATTGCTACTGATAAAGTAGACTCCGAAGTACCATCACCTGTTGCTGGAAAATTGATAAAGCAACTTTTTGCTGCAGATGAAGTAGCACAGGTTGGAGATGTTATTGCAATAATTGAAACAGAAGGTGGAAATGATCTTAAGGCCGAGGAACCAATTGTTTCCTCAACTACAGAAGATAAACCCGAGCCAATTCCTGGTATAGAACAACTGGCGGTAGAAACAAAAGTTGATCCAATTCTTTCTGATGTTTCTGACCGTTTCTACTCACCATTGGTTAAAAGTATTGCCACCCAAGAAAATATTTCAATTCAGGAATTGGATTCAATTAAAGGATCTGGTGCGGATGGCAGATTAAATAAAGACGATTTATTAAATTATATCGCCAATAAAAATGGTGGAGCGGTGTCTACAAAAGAAGTAATCATCACACCACCAACACCTCTCAGTGAGGCTTTAGAAAATAAACCTGTTCCTTCAGTTCAGGCCGCTTCACCGAACAAAACATCTACTACAAGTGTTAGCGGTGGAGACGAAATCATTGAAATGGATAGAATGCGTAAGCTTATTGCCGATCATATGGTGATGAGTAAAACAACTTCTCCGCACGTTACTTCTTTTGTTGAAGCAGATGTTACCAATATGGTTTTGTGGCGCAATAAAGTGAAAAATAGCTTCGAAAAACGTGAAAACGAGAAGATAACTTTTACACCAATCTTTGTTGAAGCTGTAGCAAAAGCAATTAAGGATTTTCCGATGATTAACGTTTCAGTAAATGGAACGCAAATTATTAAAAAACGAGATATTAATATTGGCATGGCCGCTGCTTTACCTAGCGGAAACCTGATTGTTCCAGTAATTAGAAATGCCGACCAGCTTAATTTAGTTGGTTTAACCAAAGCCGTAAACGATTTGGCAAATAGAGCAAGGATTTCTAAACTGAAACCTGATGAAACGCAGGGTGGAACCTTCACTTTAACCAATGTAGGTTCGTTTGGTAATGTAATGGGTACTCCAATTATAAACCAGCCACAGGTAGCAATTTTGGCCGTAGGCGCAATTAAAAAGAAACCTGCGGTTCTAGAAACTGAACATGGTGATGTTATTGCAATTCGACATATGATGTTCCTTTCGCTATCTTATGATCATAGGGTAGTTGACGGTTCGTTAGGCGGAATGTTTGTGCGCAGGGTAGCGGATTACTTAGAGAATTGGGATTTTAATAGAGAAATTTAATCAGTTTCCAATTAATAGTTAAGAATGTTAGATTCAATTTTAAAATCGATAGTTGCAGATAATGTGCTACATGCCAAATGGTTAAACACATTATCTTACATGGAAAATGCAGGGGCTAAAAAGATCTCTGCTTCTGAACATAAAGAAAACGTTAACCTGATCATTCTTAAGCATGCGGCAGAAGAACACCGTCATGCTTATTATTTAAAAAAACAAATCTCTAAAATAGACGAAACGCTTTGCAAAACCTATACAAATGCAGAACTGCTTTCTCCAAATAATACAAAATACTATTTACATGCCTTAGATATTGCGGTATGCCGTTATTTGAAAGCAGAATTTGGTTTGACGGGTTACGATTTGAAATTTGCTGCATATCTTTTCGTTACCTATGCTATCGAAGTTCGTGCTGATGAACTTTACCCAATTTATCAAACGGTTTTGGATGAAGCAAAAAGTAAAGTAAATGTAAAGTCTATTATTTTAGAAGAAGAAGGTCATTTGGAGGAAATGATGAATCAATTGGTTCATTTTTCTAATGATTGGGAAAATCATGCTACAGAAGTAATCAAAATAGAAAAGACTTTGTTTGATAACTGGGTAGGGGCACTGAATGCAGAATTGCCCATTAGTGCATAATTTCTATTAGCTGTAATTCCATTTATAAAGGGATTTACTTTATCTCTAAGTGAGACGGGATTTGACCGGGTTAGTCGGGATTTGTATTCCCATCTTTTGAATTAAGGATTTTTAATCCTGACAAACCAAACCAGCCTAACGTTGTTTTTTAATAAATAAAAAATCATGTCGAAGTTTTCAGATTTAATAAATGGCGATAAGCCTGTTTTAGTAGACTTTTTTGCCGAGTGGTGTGGCCCTTGCAAAATGATGAAACCAATTTTAGAACAATTGAAATCCCAGGTTGGAGATTCGGTTTCCATAATTAAAATTGATATCGATAAAAATCAAGCAGCCGCATCCTCATTTAGTGTTCAGAGTGTACCAACTTTAATGTTATTTAAGCAAGGAAAACAGGTTTGGAGACAAAGTGGTGTTTTACAAGCTTCTCAATTAAAGCAGGTAATAGATTCTCATTCTTAGCTTAAACTTCTACAACATTTTTTGGGGTTACAGCAAAAATCCGCTCATTATTCTTAGGGTAGATGTTGTAAAGTCCTGTAAATAAACTGAAAGCTGGCAATACCGCATAAGCGTTACCAAAATAAAAGCACGGAAATTTTAGTCGTTGTTTTGCCTTGCCAACAATGGATACTCCTGGATGAATGTGCCCGCTTATGGGATATAATTCCTCTTCGGTACATTGAGGAGCGTCATGGATAAAGCAAAATGGCCCCAAGCAAAAACTAGGTTCATAAATTTCAATATTCATCGAATTATAATCCGCATGAGCCAATTTATCATGATTGCCCTTAACCAATAAGAAATTTAATTCTTTATAATTTTTTCTCCACGATGCAAATTCATCAATATCAGTGTTTAAACCGTGATGAAACATATCTCCATTGATCAGTAAAGTATTTGGATTATGCTTCTCAATTAGGAGCGTTAAACGTTGTAAATCGCTTTGCGCAATTGTAGATGGCACTTGTACACCAGCTTGCCTAAAATGCGCCGATTTACCCAAATGCAAATCGCTAATGGCTAAAAGTTTATGTTGAGGTAAGTATAAAGCCCGCTCTTTATCTAAAATCAGTTCTTCTCCGTGGCTTGTAATGGTCATTAATTCTTATCTATAAAATTTACCATATAAGAAATGTAAGACCATGGAAGTATATTGCTCATAACTTCTGTTTTCTTAAATGTCTTATATGACAAGAAATTGTTACTTAAACTTCTCCGATTCTGCTTTCATTCTCACAATTCTTTGCTCCAATTCTTCCGAACTCATATTTTCCCTTAAACTATCAACCTTAATTGGGAAGGATAATGGAGTAAAGCTTTTTGGATTGGTAATTATAATTGCGCCATTTTGAATTCTTTCCAAAGCAGCAGCTAATCTTGGTTCTTCCAATTGCTGATAAAAAACTTCATCGTACGCTTGCCGCAAAAGTAAATTATGTTTGTCATAATCGCTAAAAACATTAAAAAATAAACCTGCTGATGACTGGAGATGTTTGTTGGCAACATATTTACCAGGATAACCCTGAAAAACCAGACCCGAAATACAGGCAATATCCCTAAATTTTCTTCGTGCCATTTCTGTCGAATTAATACTCAAAGTAATGTCTTCCGTAAGATTTTTAGGAGAAAAAACTTCATAAGCGATTGATTCGTCCATTGGGATTTCAATATCACTCAACAGCTCAAAACCATAATCGTTCATGGCGATGGAGAAACTAATTGGCAGGAGTTTACTCAATCGATAAGCCACCAACGCAGCTAAAACCTCGTGCACCAAACGTCCTTCAAATGGGTAAGCAAAAAGATGAAATCCTTCTTTATTGTTAATCAGCTCAATTAATAATTCATCGTTTCTGGGCACATGAGATCGTTTTTCTTGCAACAGAAATAGGGGATAAACAGAGTCTAATTCCTCATCCTGATGTGTTTTATCCAAAGCCTCGTTGTACTTTTTACGCAGCACAGATCCCAAGTTTGAAGATAAGGGCAGACGACCACCATTCCAACTCGGGGAAATTGCATTTTTCTGTTTGCTCACTCGCACAACCACAGTCATGTCCTTTACTTGGATAAATTCTAAAACTCTACCCGCCAATCGGAAATTGTCGCCAGCTTTTAAACGGGTTACAAAGTATTCTTCTACCATTCCAATATAACCTCCAGAAATAAACTTGACTTTAAGCATGGCATCGCTTACAATTGTGCCAATGTGCAAACGATGGCGCATAGCCAGCTGTCTGCTTTTAACCTTCCAAAGTCCATCTTCATCTTTGGTTACCTTTTTAAATTCGTTATAAGCGCTTAAACTATCGCCGCCTGATGTAATAAACTGCATTACCCAATTCCATTCTTCTGGTAAGATTAATTTAAAAGCATGGGTGTTTTTTATTTCTTCATAAATGATTTTATCATCAAAACCCTCGCCTATGGCCAGCGTAACAAGATATTGAACCAATGTATCAAAAACCATAATAAATGGTTCACGGCTTTCGATGTTATTTGTTTTGGCTGCTTCTTTTATCGCTGCAGCTTCAACCAACTCTAAAGCATGGGTAGGTAAAAAATATATTTTAGAAGTTTCGTGAGGCGAATGCCCTGAGCGACCAGCACGTTGCAAAAACCGGGCTACACCTTTTGGCGAACCTACCTGTACTACCGTATCTACCGGTTTAAAATCGACACCCAAATCTAACGATGAGGTAGCAATAACAGCCTTTAATTGTCCGGTATGCAAAGCATCCTCAATCCAATTTCTCAATTCGAAATCTATAGACCCATGGTGGATGGCAATTCTTCCTGCCAGCTCTGGCTCTATATTTAACAAATGCTGATACCACATTTCCGATTGGCCACGGGTATTGATAAAGATTAAAGTGGTTTTGCTTTTTTCTATAATTGGCAATAGCTTGTAAGCTAATTTTAGACCCAAATGCCCAGCCCAGGGAAGTGTTTCGATATCATCTGGCAAAATGGATTTGATTATAATTTTCTTTTCCAGATCGGCTTTAACAATGATCCTTTTGGCTGATTCGTCCGGTTCCAGAACATTTAAAGCCTCATCTATATTGCCAATGGTTGCAGAAATCCCCCAAATCCTCAAAAACTGATTTTTCTCCAGTTTCTGTAAACCTTTAATCCTTGATACAGCAAGTTCCACCAACACTCCTCGTTTACTGCCTAAAAGCTCATGCCATTCATCAGCAACAATACATTTTAAGTTTTTAAACAGTGTTGATGAGCCTTTTTGTGCCAACAATAAGTGTAGGCTTTCTGGTGTGATCAGCAAAATCTCTGGCATCGATTTTTTTTGCTGTACTTTTTCTGCCTGCGACGTATCGCCATTTCTAACGCCTACATGCCAGTCGAGTTCCAATTCTAATAAGGTCTCTCGCATGGCTCTTGCAATGTCTTTTGCTAAGGAGCGGAGTGGGGTTATCCAAATTAATTGCAATCGATCTTTTGCTTTTTTGTTGCTCGCTTCCGAAGCATTCAAAGCCTCGATAGTTACGGCTAAAAATAATGAAAACGTTTTTCCAAATCCTGTAGGTGCATTAACCAAACCACTATAACCGTTTAAATAGTATTGCCAAGCATCTTCCTGAAATTTAAAAGGCTTGCGACCATTGGCTTTAAGCCATTGCTTAATTTTTTTGTAGCCTTTGGTTTTTGTTTGGTCCATGTATAATTGTAATTTCTATATTTTAAATTTGAAAAGCAATTTCAGTAATTCTTCGGTTAAATTAGTCCCGCCATTTGCTACAATCTTTTTGAGCAATATTTAGTGTCATCCGATGAATATTGGCATTACTGCAGATATTCATCGGATGACTGGTATCGCAACAAAAAGTATTTTCGCTTCTGTCGGGTTTAAAATAGTAAGGTAAACCTAAGTAAAATAAAACTTTCAAAAGTTGTCGTGAGCCTCACATTGTTGAGGCGAGCAACTGTCGCAAATCTTCCAATGTGTTAATCTCATCAGCTTTTTTATCTTTTCGCCAACGTAAAATACGGGGGAAACGCAGAGCCAAACCTGCCTTATGACGTTTGCTTTCGGCGATGCCTTCAAATGCAATTTCGAAAACTAATTCTGGTTTTACGGTGCGTACCGGACCAAATTTTTCAATTGCATTTTTGGTTACAAATGAATTTACTTCTTTAATTTCCTTATCTGTTAACCCTGAATATGCCTTTGCAATGGTAACCAGATTTTCTCCATCGCGAACGGCAAAAGTATAATCGGTAAAGAAATTAGCTCTTCGTCCACTTCCTTTTTGGGCGTAAATCATAACAGCATCAACTGTATATGGGTTGATTTTCCATTTCCACCAATCACCTCTTTTTCTACCACTGTGGTAATGGGAACTCAGTTTTTTGAGCATTATGCCTTCACTGTTTATCGAGCGAGAAGTTTGCCTAAGTTCTGCAAGTTCTTCCCAATTATTGCAATTGATTACCGGAGATAGCACAACAGGGCTTTCATCTAAGCCGCTAATAAGTTGCTCTAATACTTTCCTCCGCTGATTTAGTGGTTGCTCACGAAAATCATTAGCTTCATATTCCAGAATATCATAAACAAAGAAACCTATTGGGGCATCTTCCAGCTGTTTTTTATTAATTGTTTTTCGATTTAAACGCTGTTGCAACGTGCTGAAAGAAAGTACATTTTTATCTTGAACCGCTAAGATTTCTCCATCCAAAACCACGCCATCGGGCAAAATATCGATTAAAAAATGTAATTCTGGAAATTGCTCTGTAACCAGTTCTTCGCCACGGCTCCAAATAAACAGTTCGCCATTTCGTTTTACAATTTGACCACGGATGCCGTCCCATTTCCACTCTGCTTGCCATTCTTTGATATCGCCCAAGGTAGAAGGCTCATTTTCGAGTGCATAAGCTAAACAAAAAGGATACGGCCATGAATTATCGGTATTAACGTGGATTCCGTTAATTAACTCGGTAAAAGTAATTTCATATGGATCCCATTTACCCATAATGCTGTGCATAATCTGCGCACTATCTAAACTGCTTTGTTTAGCTAAAGCATTAACCAACATTTTATTTGAAACTCCAATTCTGAAATTTCCTGAAATTAATTTATTAAAAATGAAACGCTCTTGGTTTTCTAGAGTGTTCCAAGCATTTAAGATAAAATTCTTTTTGGTTTCATCATCCTTACCCTCTAAATCGTGCAGATCCTCTATCCATTTGTGAAGTTGGTAATCAGAAGTATTTTCGGCAGGAGGAAGGAGAAGAGCAATTGTTTCACTTAAATCGCCTACGTTGGAGTAACTTTCAGAAAACAACCATTCTGGCGTTTCGGTAATTTCTATTGCCCAGTATTTTAAGAGCGCCGATTTAATTGGTCTTTTGGGTTTCTTACCGGTAAATAATGCAATAACCCAAACTTTATCCTTATCATCGGCATAATTAAAATAATCTACCAATGCAGTAATTTTATCATTGGTTTTATTACTTTGCTCAAGCTTTTGTATCAGTCTTGCGAAACGTTTCATATTGTTTTTGGGTTATGAGTTTCGACATCTGCTAAATCAACCTTATTTTCTTCATCGTCTTCTTGCCCAAATTTAGTCATCACTTCTGCAGACTCGATACCATTATCGTTTAAAAACCGACTAAATGTTGCTGTAAATCCATGTGTTACATAAACTTTCTCTGCACCAGTAGCTGTAATAGCTTCCATTAATCCGGGCCAGTCTGCATGATCGCTCAACGCAAATCCTGCATCAGCACTTTGCCAACGGCGGTGCGCCCGAACCTGCATCCATCCAGAACAGATTCCGGTAACTGGGTGGCTTAAGTTTTTAATCCAACGGCTATCTCTCATTGCAGGCGGTACGATTACAATTCCTTTTTGTAGCTCATCTTTTGTTGTTTCGGGCGTAATTCTAATCGTTTCGGGTAAGTTTACGCCAGCTTTTATAATTACTTCATTTAGGTTGGCAATGCTGTTATGAACGTAAATTGGTACATCTCCAGCTAAATTCTTAATTAATCGTTGTGCTTTCCCCAAACTGTACGCAATAAGTACACTGGTTTTTTGCTGATGAACATTATCATTTACCCAGTTTTTTATATTGTTAAAAACGATATCCTGTTTTTGCCATTTGTAAACCGGAAGACCAAAAGTACTTTCTGAAACGAAGCTATGGCATTTAACAGGCTCGAAAACATCACTAATTCCATCATCTTCTATTTTGTAATCGCCAGAAATTACGCAGATTTCGCCTTTGTATTCCAACCGAACCTGTGCCGACCCAATAATGTGCCCTGCAGGATAAAAAGAAATATTTACACCATTTCGAACAATGCTTTCGCCATAATTTAAAGTTTCTACATTTAAATCTTCGCTAATGCGCCTTTTAATTATGGGTTTTGTAAGTGTATGGCAGAGATAATATTTGTTTCCAAACCGAACATGATCGCTATGGCCATGTGTAGTTACAGCGTAATCTACAGGCCACCATGGATCTACATAAAAATCGCCTTGCTTACAATAAATGCCTCTTTTGGTAAATTCAATTAATGCCATGCTTAATAAACAATGAATGTGTATTTAAGTTTTATAATAATATCGGGTAAAAAGCCGATAATTTAAAATATCGGGTAATTAGCCGATAATTAGAAATATCGGGTAATTAGCCGATAATTTTTGTGAAATCAGATTTTAAGCATTATATTAGTGTTATGATTGGTATTATAACAGGAGATATTGTTGGTTCACGAAAGATAAAAGATAGCTGGTTATTAAGCTTAAAAAACGCTTTAAAAGTGGTTTCAGAGCAAAATAATAAATGGGAGATTTATCGTGGAGACAGTTTTCAGGTTGAAGTAGAACCCGAAAATGCAATTAAAACAGCTGCTTATTTAAAAGCTTGTATTAGGGTAAATAAACCTGCCGATGTTAGAATGGGTATTGGAATTGGTGAGGTTAAAAATAAGCGCAAAAAGCTCTCCGAATCAAGTGGAGATGCATTTATTAACTCAGGATTTGCGTTTGACAGTTTAAAACAGGCAAAGGTTAATCTGGCAATTAAAACCGATTTTCAAGACTTTGATGAAGAAATAAACGTGCTTATAAAACTTGCTTTAATTACAATGGATAGTTGGGGTTTAGTAGCTGCAGAAATGGTAAAACTTGCTTTAGAAAATGAAAATTTAGTTCAAAGTGAGTTGGCCAATATTTCAGGTAGAACACAATCATCTGTGAGTGAAGCCTTAAAAAGAGCGCATTATTCTGAAATAATGGAAATGGATAAGCTTTATCGTAAAAAATTAAATCAAAAGATTTCGAAATAATGGACATCTATTTAATCAAATTAATACTGGCACATTTAATCGGAGATTTTTTCTTGCAACCAAATTCTTGGGTAAAGGATAAAGAAAGAAAAAAGTTAAAATCCGGCAAGCTTTATCTTCATGTAGCCGTTCATGTTGTTTTAATATTTGTTTTTTTTCTAAGCTTTAATGTATGGAAAATAGCTTTATCAATTGGAGTACTTCATTTTATTATAGATGCTTGCAAAGCTTTATTTCAAACCAAAAAAAATGCTAGAATATTGTTTTTTGTAGATCAGATTTTACACTTCTCATCTATAGTTTTAATCTGGCATTTATTTTACAAGGGAAATCTTGATATCAGCTTTGTTAATAATACAAAAACCTGGATTGTTATTGCTGGAGCATTGTTTTTATCGATGCCAACCTCCATTGTGATGCGAGTAATTATTGCAAAATGGATTCCTGAAAACCAGCCCAATAGCCCGCAATCTTTACAAAATGCAGGGAAATATATTGGAATTTTAGAACGTGTTCTTATTTTTCTATTTGTATTAACCAATCATTTTGAAGCTGTTGGTTTTTTATTGGCAGCGAAATCTATTTTCAGATTCGGAGACTTAAAAGAAGCACACGATATTAAATTAACAGAATATGTGCTTATTGGAACACTGCTGAGTTTTGGCATTGCAATCGCTATAGCCATGTTAACCTTACAGTATATTTCATAAAAAAAGCAACCCGAAGGTTGCTCTTAAATAGATTTTATTTTGCGCCAGGAGGACAATTATCTTTCAGAAACTTAGTATACGTTAGCGAAAGATGTTCGCTAGTACCATCGCCTTCAGAAATGCTGTGTGTACGATTTGGGTAACTCATCAATTGAAAAACTTTTCTGTTTTTAATTAATTCATTAATCAGCATTTCTGCATTTTGATAGTGAACATTATCATCGCCAGTTCCGTGTATGTAAAGCAAATTGCCCTTTAAATTTTTAGCATAAGTAATAGGAGAGCCTTTAACGTAGGCCTCTTTACTAGGAAAAGGAGTGCCCATATAACGTTCCTGATAAATATTATCGTAGGTTAACTGATTTCCAACCGCTGCAATGGCAATACCTGTTTTATAAATCTCTGGGTATTGAAACATTAAGTTAAGCGTAGAAGAGCCTCCACCGCTCCAGCCCCAAACTGCAACACGATCCTTATCCATAAAGGCGTTGGTGGCCAATAATTTTTTAGCTGCCATTGCCTGATCGCGAATATTGATTACACCAATATTTTTGTAAATACTCTTACGCCAAGTGCTTCCTTTAGGAACAGGGGCACCTCTATTATCCATAGAGATATAAATATATCCATCTTTAGCCATATCGCCAGCGTATAGGAAATTACGGCCTGCTCCATAAGTATCGCCCGCTGTTTGCGATGCAGGCTCGCCATAAACATAAAATACAACCGGATACTTTTTATCTGGATTAAAGTTATCTGGTTTTTTCATCCAACCATCCATTTCAATACCATCTTCGGTAGTTACTTTAAAAAATTCTACTTTATTTTTAGGAGCCTCTTGTTTAGATAATTGTGTAGTGATGCTTCCATCCATTGTAAATGGATTGCCGGTTGTAAAGTTCATCCACTCAGTAATCGGTCTAACTACAGAACTATTATAAGTATGGCGAGCAAATGCCGCGTTTGGAGAAATATCATAACTATGTGTACCCGGTAGAATAGAAGGTGTTACCATTTCGAGTTTGCCTTTTCCATCTAACTTGGTTTTGTACAAATATTTTTGAGTAGCATTTGTAGGCGAAGCCATAAAGTAAACCAAATTGTTTTTTTCATCAATTAACTTAATATCAATTACATCATAGTTTCCTTTAGTTACCAATGTTTCCTTTTTGCCATCTCTACTGATTCTATAAAGATGATTCCATCCATCCTTTTCAGATAAAATAGTGAATTCTTTATTATCGTTTAGCCATTTCCATTCATCTTCAGCGTCAATCCATGCTTTGGCTTTTTCCGAATAAAGTATTTTGGCATTACCAGTTACGGCATCGCAAACAAATATTTTATTTTCATTTTGTTCACGGTTAAGTTGTTGCAAAATTACTTCATTGCTATTCGGAATCCATTGCATTCGGGGAATGTAATGCTTTATATTATCGCCAGGAACGTTTAACCAATTTGTTTTTGCCGATGCAACATCTACAACGCCAACTTTACAAACCGAAGGATTTTCGCCAACTTTTGGATACTCAACCGGAATGGTATATGGATAAATTGAATCTGTATTATTGATCATTAAAAAGTTTTTAATCTTTGTTGCATCAATTTGCCAATAAGCAATCGTTTTACTATCAGGGCTCCATCTAAAACCATCTCTACAATCAAATTCCTCTTCGTAAACCCAATCGAAAGTACCGTTAATTAAACGATCTGTTCCGTCTGTTGTTAAGGCTTTTGATCCTGTTCCGTCAACATTTTCTACATATAAATTGTGTTTGCTTACGTAAGCAACCTTGCTGCCATCAGGAGAAATTTTGGCAAACATTAACGATGATGCTGGTTTGTCTTTACCAATCTGTGTTAACTTATTGGTAGTTAAATCGGCAAGCCAATAATCACCGCGGGTATCGTAACGCCAAACCTTTTTACTATTGGTATATATTAAGGCTTTATTTCCATCTGCCGATAACTGAAAGCTTCTAACGGCAATAGAATTACCAGTTCCAGATGGGGTAAGTAATGCCCTAGATATGACTACTTTTCTTTCATTTTTAGGCAAAGAAACTGAAACGATTTCGCCACTGGATATTTGATAGTAAGAGTTGCCATCCTTTGCCCAATTAATACCTTGAGCTTTTGCATCAACCAAACAACATATTGCTATGCAGGTAATTGATAGTTTGAGTAATAGGTTTTTCATTAAATAGTTATTTATGGAATTGTAGTAATGATAGGCTGAATTATTTAATTTCAGTCATAAAAAAAGCTTTTTAACTTTCGGCTAATTTAATAAAAAGCCGGCAGTTAAAAAGCCTTTGAAAAGGTGATTTATTAATTATTCGCCACCACCCATAGACATTAAAGCCTGCATGGTAGTTTCTTCGTAACCTGTTGGAACAGCGATTGAAATCGCACCAACTTTAGCATCAGAAATTGATTTTAAAGTGTTCGTAGTCTCAATTCCTCTTTGTGTAATTGTATATTTTACAGGGAAGGCACCTAAACCTGGGAAATAAGATTGAGCACCAACATTTGGTAGATCTAAATCTTTGGTAGCCCATAATTCGTGAGTGCCACCTTTATCATCTTTGTAGGTATATTTCTCTGCATTATAACCAGCAATTGTTTGTTTCTCGCCAGTAGCTTTAAAATCTGTGTATTTACCCATTCCGGCTAAAGCAGTTTCTACATCAGCTTTGGTTTGTTTAACCGCATATTGTTTTTGAGCGATAGGCACATCAACTAAGATTAAACCAGTTTTTTCATTGTTATCAGAAATAATGCTGATTAATGCAGGACCTTGTTCCATTTCAATTTTGGTTAAACCATTATTGAATTTAACTTTAACCTCTGCAGGTGGTTCCTGACCGCCCATTGCGGCTTTTTGCTCATCAGTTAGTTTATATTCTAAACCATAAGTAAGCGTTCCTTCAGTGAATTTTTTCTGTGCGTGTGCAATAATTGCAGCACTAACTAAGATAAGCGCTACAACGCTCGTTTTGATTGATTTAAACATGTTGTTATTTTTAGTTTTATTGTTTTACCAGTTAATTTTTTCTTTGTTTAGGAAAGATGCAATTCCTTTTTTAAAATCGTCACTCTCTCTTACTCGAGCATTGATTTGAACAGCCGTTTCTAAACTTTTTTCTAAAAAGGGATTTGTGGTCTGCGTAATTAATTGTTTTGTTATACTCAATGAATTGCCAGAACTCTCGTTACACAAACTTAAAGCAAATTCTTTTACTTTCTGATGAATTTCTGATGAATTTGTTACAAAATTTATCAATTTATATGCTAACGCCTGTTCAGCGTTAAAAATTTTTCCGGTCAATAAGATTTCCTTAGCAACGGTTTCGCTAACCTTTCGCATTAAAAAGCATGAAACAATAGCTGGAACGAAGCCAATTTTAACTTCTGTATAACCAAAACTACTTTCTGGAGTAGCAAAAATAATGTCGCAAACATTGGCTAAACCGCATCCACCAGCGATGGCATGACCTTCTACCTGTGCCACAACTACCTTTGGTAAATAATAAATGGTTGTAAAAAGCTTTTTTAAATTGTTTGAGTCCGCAACATTTTCTTCAAAACTATTATTTTGGAGTTGTTGAAGGTACTCCAAATCGGCTCCAGCACTAAAGGCATCTCCATTGGCTTTTAGTATAATTACCTTTACCAAATCATCTTCTGAAGCAACAATAAAGGCTTCTGTTAGCTCAGAAATAAGTTGCGGGTTTAAGGCATTCCGTTTTTCCGGGCGATTTATTGTAATCGTAGCGATTCTATCCGAAACTTGATATAAAACCATGTTATCCATTTTATTGACTTAAGTCGATCAAATATGCTTTATTTTTCTTTAAAATGTTTGCACCCTTCTTCATATTTTCGGCAAAAACTTTAAATTCCTCAATCTTATAATCCTTATTGCTGGCATCAATAATTATCGATTTATAATGCACTTCTTTAGGAAGATTATTGAGTTTGTACCTGGTGTTGTTATGCAACCATAAACTCGAAAATTCGCCAGATAGTTTTATGTTTTTGTAATTGAGGGATTCGTCGATCAATAAAATTTTATACTGATCAAATATAACTTGCCGATTTCTTTTTATAAATGTGCCCAAAACTGTATCCTGTTTTAAATTGATGAATCTTATATTTCGAATCTGCATTTCATCCAAAGCGGGCTTAACAAAAAACTGGTAATTCTTGTTTTCAGGCTCTAAGTCAGTTACTAAAATTGCATTATGTGCATCGATAAAAGCAGTAGAATAATTTTTTCGGAGACTAAAAAATATAATTTTTTTCTGCTTGCCGGCGATGTAGTCATCGTAAAAAACCATCGATTGGTATGCAATAAAAACAGATAGGGAAGTAAATAAGATTTTTTTGTTGAATCTGGACAGGGAATAAACAAAGAGACCAAGCGCAAGGCATAATAAAAGTAATTCTGGTAGATTGATCCAGACGGCTGAAAAAGTAGAGTAGGGTAAATCGGCAATCCATTTCAAAACCGTGTTTGTTGTAACAATAATCCACTCAAAAATTGGTGCAAGCCGATCTATAAATGGAATTAGGATGGCTATTCCCAAAATCATAATGATAAATAAAGGAATAGAGATGAATAAATTTCCAAACAAAAAGTAAACAGGGAATTGATGGAAATAATAAATAGAGAGTGGAAAAGTTACCAGCTGAGCAGATAAAGAAAGTGCAATCAATTGCCAAATTCGATCAAGCCATTTATTTTTAATGTAAACCCATTTATAAATTTTAGGCTGGAGATAAATTAAGCCAAATACTGAAATGTAGGAGAGTTGGAATCCAACATCCCAAATTAGAAAAGGATTGTAAACGAGCTGACAAAATGCTGCAAATGCCAATATATTATAGCTATTCTTGTTTTGAGCAAAGGTTTTTGATGCAATGAAAATTGTAATCATAATGGCCGATCTCACAACGGATGGTGATAAGCCTGTTATTAGTGCATAAGTCCAGATCAAACTGCAAATTAAAACGAATTTAAAAATTCTTAATGCTCGTTTTTTATTCAGAAAGATTAGAAAAAAATCCAACACCAAGAAAATTATCGCGACATGGCTTCCCGAAACAGATAGCGCATGGATTGTTCCTGTTTTGGAATACGCCGCTAAAGTTTCCTTACTTAAATCTGCCCGGTAGCCTAAGATTAAGGTTGATGCGACTGCAAAAGCCTCATCGTTTTTAATCATTTTTCGATATTTGGCTACCTGTTTCTCTCTTAAATCTAAGGCAAATTTTATTATGGGGTTTCCAATATTTCTTTGTGTTTTAAGCAGATGATTTTGATTGATAAAAGTTTGCTCGTAAATGTTTTGCCCAGCCAACCAGCTTTTAAAATCGAATTCTGCCGGATTATATGGCGGTTCTACCTCTAAATATTTGGCCGAAATAATCAATTCATCACCATATTTTAGTCTAACAGGATTTATGCTATCTAACTTTAAAGCCACAAGAAGTTGCCCATTTAGCTTAACCTGTTTCCAATTTTCATAACCCGAAACCACTCTGGCCTTAAATCGAAGGATATCGTTAGTTTGTTCAGGTTCATCATTTACCCAAATTTTTAGGTAGGGATAACTCTTTTTCGCAAAGTAATGTTCGTTAAGCGTTTCGTTATTTAACAAACAAAGCAAGCCACCAAATACAAAGAAGAAAGCAAATATGAGAATACCCGTAATCCCTTTAAATCGATGTGCATTGAGCTTTTTATAGGTGAAATTGATTGCTAGAATAATTACCAAAATTATTAAGGTTACAATCTTCAATAAGAGTAGGCATGCTGTGTTTGGAAAAAAATAAAATACTAAAATTCCAATAGTCATTGGAAACAAGATCCGAGCAAAGATATATTCAGTCTTAAACATAATTTAAAATTGATACCTCAACTGTATTTTAATCTCCGATTTCTTATTACCTTGAATTTCATCTAAATACGAACCTACTGTTTCTACATTTTTATAAATAAACATGGCATATCTGGCCCAAATATTTAATTTTTTAGCCAGATTATATTTCACATTCAAATAGGTTCGATACCCTTTTCCACTATACATTCCAAAGGCAAAACTGTACAAAACATCATCCTCATAAGCGTAAATTCTACTGTTGTAACTTGGTGTATTGAAATAAGCTATTCTTAAATTTCCGGTAATTTTCGAAAACATTGGCGAATAATCTACATCCTGATAAACCAAATATCCAAACTCACGATTTGCTTCTCCCTTTTTATACTGAGAAACCTCAGCTCTGTTCTGAAAACTCCATTTTTTATTTAACTGCCAACTTACTTCAATACGATAATCTTCTTTTTTAACATCATCTAAAAAATGAATTGGAACCTCTAAATCTGTATTTTGCTGTTTGTTTTCAGTTTTGAATCTTGCCAAAACTTTAAATGTTTTACTTGGGGTATAAACTGCTTGGCTCAGTATTTCAAAACCTTTCGAAGGAGCATCTACTCGATATTTTAACCAGGGAAACTCAAAGTCATCGGCATAAATAGAAAACGACCAGCGTTTATTCGGTGTAACATTTAAACCCGCATAAAGTCCTTTTTCGTTTACTGCATCACTAGATTCAGCTAATGCTTGATTAAAGAAATTATGATAGTTTTTGTTGTAGTTGCGATAAGTTATTGCAGCAGAAACTGTTGGTGACAAACTAATTAATGCGCCATTTACATAAGCTAAACCACTATTTAAACTTTTTCCCCCTTCGCCAAAGAAATATATGTTTTTATAAGTGTAGTTATAATAAAGCCCAACATTTGTTAAAGAATTTCCAACAAAACTAAATCGATCGTAAAGAGCAGATTGCGTAATGAAACTATTTCCATATTTACTTTGATACGCAATGCCACCGATGCTGAGCTCATTTTTATTATATTGGATTACAGCTCCAAACATTCTTTGACTTAAAGAATTTTTATTTTCTATTTCCGATGGCGTTCGATGTAATCCTGTTTGATTAATAGTCGACTGAACTAAATTCCCGTCAAAATCTATTTCTTGACTTGCATCTAAATTTCTAAATGAAACAAAAGGAGTAATGTCAAAATTTTTATAAAGATTAATCGTGGCTGATGCACCTCTTAAAAATGAATATTCGTTTGCAGATGTGTAAGCTCTTAAGCCTAAGTCTTTCTTGGCAACGCTCGTTACATCAGGTCCTTTACCAAAAGAAAACCCCGACCATAAAGTTATTCCTTGCCCAAACTGGAGCGTATAATCTCCAACAACGGCCTTTTTAATTCTGCCGAGTTTAAACAACGCAATGTTACCAGAAAAGAAATCAAATGGCTTTCCAATAAATTTCTCGCCAGCATCTTTATCAAAGGTTATTGCTGCAGAAACGATTGTTCCATAATGATATCGATAACGCGTTTGAAATCTTTCTGGCGAACCTAAATATCGATTTCCTGGCAAATCGGTAAAACCTTTCTGCTTTTGCAAAGTTTGGGCGTAGCGCATCACCACATCATTTTCGCCCAAATTTAGCAGGTTATGAACTGTTAGTTTTTCATATTCAGTAGTGGCAGTTAAAGTTACAAACGGAATTAAGTTTTGAACAGTTCTAACATCAAAATCATCAATGGTTTGAAGTTCCAAAACATCAACAAAATTTCCATTTTCCCTTATGTAGCTGAAAAAATTACTGATTTGCAGTGGAGAAAGGAAAACCAAAGTCTTCAATTCTTCTGGCGATGTTTTGTTTAAATTAATCGGATGTTTCCTTAATCTACTTAAGACGTCAATAAGCTCTGTCATATCGTAATCATCCGGAAGATTTTCGGCAACGCTTTCTAAAATATTTTTTATATCTGTTTCTGGTTCAGTAACTTGTGCGTTTGCAATGAAAGCAATTATTACAAAAAATAGTGTCATTAGTCTAAAACGCATATCCTACAGCAATTTGAGGTGCGTAACCAAGATTGGCATCGTAAGTAGTTGCCATATCCAACAGGAATTTTCTATAATTTAAACCAAAGCCTGCATATTGTTTAAAAGGCTTTGCACTTAAACCGCCTCGCAGACTAAGTAGATCAATTATGCTATAATCGATTCCGAGGCTTACATCAATAGGTTTATTTAATGTTTTGCTTACAGTGGTTGCAATTAAAACTTTATCTGATGCAGAATAACCAATGCCCAAATTAAAGGAGGTAGGAATTTGCATGGCAACCTCATTATTACTAAATTTTTGCTTAGACGGATTACTTACAAATGCTCCGAAAGTAAACTGTTTATCGAAATGATAAAGCACACCAGCATCTATTGAAAATCCGGTTGTAGTGCCATAGTTTGTGATTTTTATCTGGTGATAATTTACATTTATGGATGTAGATAGTTTATCGCCAAACTTTTTGGCATATGCGAAACCGACTTTGTTTTCACTGTATGCAGAAAACCCATAACGCTGAAAGCTTAATCCTACAAAATTATTCTTGAATGGAATTACAGCTACAAGTGCTTGTGTACTAATCTCATCACTAAAAAGATGCTTAATGTAATTGAGAGAAACAGTAGGTTGTATTATCCCGGTAATTCCTGCCGGGTTGGCTTGTAGCGACCAAACATCTGATACTGCAGAACCATTATTGCCCATGGCAGTAAGCCTAGGACCTAAATTATTTTGCGCAAATAGGGTAGAGGTTGATAAAAGAATCAACAAAAAACTTAATATTTTCATGAGCAGGCGTTAACCGGGACGTAAAAAATATAGAGTGATTTGTTGGTTTTAAATGTAGCTAATAATATGGATTAATATCAAATAAAAAATACAAATTATAATTCTTGAGCCAGATTAACTAAAAATCCTTTTAGCTTTTCTAACGAATCGATAATCTTTTGATTTTCTTTAACGCCTGATTTATTGTTCTTTAAGTAATCCTTTGCACCTTTTAAAGTGAAGCCCTTTTCATCAACCAGATTGAAAATAATTTTTAAGTTTTCTATATCTTCAGGAGTAAAAAGGCGATTGCCTTTCTTGTTTTTTTTAGGTTGAAGAATGTCAAATTCCTTTTCGTAAAAACGGATTTGCGACGCGTTTACATTAAACATTTCAGTCACTTCGCCCATGGTATAATACATTTTATTAATGTCTCTTTCTTTATACGGCATAACTTGTGCTTGATTATTAGGGTTTTACAACGATTAATTAAAGTGTTCAAATGTAGCTCGATTTTTCCTGATTAACACAATAAAATTTTAATTTTGTTCCTCCAATAATATACTAATGACAGCACAAGAGATAAGACAGGCATTCCTAGAATTTTTTAAAGAGAAACAGCATCATATTGTACCATCTGCACCAATTGTAGTAAAAAACGATCCAACGTTAATGTTTACCAACGCAGGGATGAATCAATTTAAAGATTTGTTTTTAGGAGAAGCCACAATTAAATATCCTCGTGTTGCAGATACACAGCGTTGTTTACGTGTATCTGGAAAGCACAACGATTTGGAAGAGGTAGGAATTGATACCTATCACCACACCATGTTCGAAATGCTGGGCAACTGGAGTTTTGGCGATTATTTTAAGAAAGATGCAATAGATTGGAGCTGGGAACTTTTAACAGAAGTTTATAAAATTCCAAAAGATAAATTATACGTTACCTATTTTGAAGGTGATGAAAAAGAGGGCTTAGAAAAAGATCAGGAAGCTTACGACCTGTGGAAACAATATGTTGATGAAAGCCACATTCTGCCAGGAAATAAAAAAGATAATTTCTGGGAAATGGGCGATACAGGTCCTTGCGGTCCTTGCTCTGAAATCCATGTTGATTGCCGTACGGATGAAGAAAAGGCCTTGGTTGATGGTGCTACTTTGGTAAATGCCGATCATCCACAGGTTATCGAAATCTGGAACAATGTATTTATGCAGTTTAACCGTTTAAAAGATGGTTCGTTACAAAGCTTACCAGCAAAACACGTTGATACAGGGATGGGCTTTGAGCGTTTGGTGCGTGTTTTACAAGAGAAAACTTCGAACTACGATACCGATGTTTTCCAGCCGATGATTCAGTTTATTGCTGAAAAATCTGGAATTAAATATGGTGCTGAAGAAAAAACCGATATCGCTATGCGTGTTATGGCCGACCATATTAGGGCCATTTCCTTTGTAATTGCCGATGGTCAATTGCCATCAAATAACAAAGCTGGTTATGTAATCCGCAGGATTTTACGTCGTGCTGTGCGTTATGCCTATACTTTTTTAAACTTTAAAGAACCGTTTTTAAATCAATTGGTGCCATTATTGGCCGAACAATTTAATGGTGTTTTTGATGAACTGATTTCTCAACAGGATTTTGTTCAGAAAGTAGTGTTGGAAGAGGAAATTTCATTTTTGAGAACCTTGTCTGCGGGTATTCAGCGTTTTGAAAAATATCAAGCTAAAAATAATTCAGTTGAGGGAAGTTTTGCTTTTGAATTATCTGATACTTTCGGTTTTCCGATCGATTTAACGGAATTGATGGCAAGGGAAAAAGGTTGGGGTGTTGATTTAGCCGGATATGAACAATCCCTGAAGAAACAAAAAGATGATAGCCGTGCTGCTACTGCTATTGATACAGGTGATTGGGTGATAGTAAACGCTGATGACCAAAGTGAGTTTGTTGGTTATGATGAATTGGAAATCGAAACTGAAATTTTAAAGTATCGTAAAGTAAAGGCAAAGGGAAAGGAACAATATCAAATCGTTTTGCGCCAGACACCATTTTACGCAGAAAGCGGTGGTCAGGTAGGAGATACTGGTCGTTTAGAAGACCATAGTCGCCAGTTTTGGGTTGATATTACAGATACTAAAAAGGAAAATGGTTTAACAGTTCACTTTACAGATTTACTTCCTGATAATCTTGAAGGTAAATTTTGGGCAGTTGTTGATGAAGATAAACGTGTTCTAACGGAAGACAATCATTCAGCAACACACTTATTGCATGCCGCACTTAAACAAGTTTTGGGCAAACATGTAAACCAAAAAGGCTCATTAGTAAATGCGGATTATTTGCGTTTCGATTTTTCTCACTTTGCTAAAGTAACCGATGAAGAACTGGCTCAAATTGAGGTAATTGTAAATCAGAAAATCAGACAAAATATTAAATTAAAAGAACAGAGAAACGTTCCATATCAAGATGCAATTGAAAGTGGTGTAACAGCCTTATTTGGAGAAAAATATGGCGATTTTGTTCGCATGATAACCTTTGATGACCACTTCTCGAAAGAACTTTGTGGAGGTACACATGTAAAAGCAACAGGACAAATCGGTTCTTTCAAAATTATTTCTGAAAGTGCGGTTGCAGCGGGTGTTCGTAGAATTGAGGCGATTACCGCAGATAAAGCTGAACAGTATTTCTTAGACCAGCGTAAAGAATTAGGACATTTAAAAGCTCTATTAAACGGCTCAAAAGATTTATCGGCTTCTGTTCAAGCTTTGCTAGATGAAAATGCGAAACTTAAAAAAGAGATTGAGAAATCTACCTTAGAACGTGTAAATGATCTTAAGCATGATGTTGTTCATCACATGAAAACCATCAATGATGTAAACTTAATTGCAACGCATATTGATTTACCTAGTGCTGATGCAATAAAAAACCTAGCTTTTGCAGTTAAAGATTTGGTTGATAATCTTTTCTTGGTTTTCACTACCGAAATAGATGGCAAGCCAGGAATAACGGTTATGCTATCTGATACTTTAGTAAAAAAAGGCATGAATGCATCAAACATTGTTCGAGAATTGGGTAAAGAAATTCAAGGTGGCGGAGGTGGTCAGCCATTTTACGCAACTGCCGGAGGTAAAAATCCTGCGGGATTAAAAACGGTTTTAGAAAAAGCCGAGGGATTTATAGCAAAGTAGGTGATTCAGCATAAAAAAAGAGGCCCTAAAGCCTCTTTTTTATTTTAATGTCTACCATGTTTTTCTCTGTGTCCTCTAGAGAATAAACTGCTATTTACTCTATTGTCGTGATGTCTATAATCTACACGTTGTGGCCTGTAATTATTTCTTGGGGCACTATATCTAACTCGATTTCCACCACCATATGATGATCGATAATAATTAACATGATTGGCATATCTAACTCTATGCGTGTTGTAACTGCGATACGGACTATTTCCATAAACAACTACTTTTCTGCCACGGTGTAAATCGTAACCTCTGTATCGAGTAGGAAGATATCTCGATCGTGTCCAGTGGTTTCCGCTTAAATAAACGAATTGCCTTTGCGGAACATAATAATACGATTGAACTTCTGGTAAATAATAATAATTAACACTTTCGTAGCCGGAAGGAACCCAGGTAGGTTGTGCACCAATGTTAACATTTAAACTAATTTGAGCGTTAGATTGATTAGATGTTAAAGCCACGATACCTACAATCGCGGAGATGATTAATAACTTTTTCATAATCGTTTTTTTTTGTGTGTATTAACAATAATTCAAACGCTGTGCCAAAATTTCTATTGTAACAGAGATATAAAAAAAGGGAACTTCTTTCGAAATTCCCTAAATCACAACTAAATATTTAACTATCCTCGACCTCTGCTATTGTTTCTTTCAGAACGATTATTTTCTACTTTTCTATCGTTTCCGCGACCATTGTTTTGACCTGGTTTAATCTGTTGATTTGGTCTGCCAACGTTTCCTTGAGGGCGGGTCGGGCGATTGTTATTTTGAGGACGAACGACTTGTACAGGTCTGTTGTTATTTACTATAACAGTTTTGTTTCCGTTATAGTTAGGATGTCCTTTTACAACATAATATTTTGCATCACGGCTATCTCTTATTACGGTTTGGCGGCCACCATAATTTTTATACCTGCTATAATTGGTTACATAATAATTGTTTTGCAAGTATGGTCTTGGTTTATTAACAACAACCTTGTACGATCTGTATAAATCGAAATTTGCATATTGTGCAGGCAAACTGTTTACCCAAACCCAACGACCACCATTAGAAATAATATACTGACCAGATGGGACATAATAGTACGCATCAATATCCGGGAAATAATAATAATCTACCTGATCGTAACCAGTTGGACCCCAAACGGGTTGTTGACCGATATTTATATTTAAACTAACTTGTGCTTTCGCATTATTTATGCTGAATAATGAAACCATCAGAACTGCAGCAAATAAAAATAACTTTTTCATAACTTTTTAAATTAAAGGTTTCTTGTGTGTTTGTTTTAATAGACGCGTGGTTTATTGAGTAGTTTAATTCAGATCAACCGGTTTTAACATTCTTTAACTAAAAATTTTTATTACTCAATATAATGAGTAATTTTACTCATTATATTGAGTAAATTGTAAATTATGTATGAACGTATTGAATTACAAAGAGTTATAAAGGTTTTGAATGAGCCAAAAAGGTTTATTCAAGTATTAGTTGGGCCAAGACAGATAGGTAAAACGACCTTGATTAATCAATTGGTTCAAAAAATTACTGTTCCTTACTTATTCGAATCTGCAGATGCAGTTGCTGCATCGGATAAAACATGGATTGAAAAAATCTGGAATAATACAAGGCAATCCATACAGGAATATAATTCAGGAGAATATCTTCTGGTAATAGATGAGATTCAGAAAATTGATAATTGGAGCGAAATTGTGAAACGCTTATGGGATGAGGATATGAGAAACGGAACAAATATTAAAGTAATTTTATTAGGTTCTTCTAGATTGTTAATCCAGCAAGGCTTAACGGAATCTTTAGCAGGACGTTTTGAATTAACTTATTTAGGCCATTGGAGTTTTGCGGAGATGGAGAAGGCATTTGGCTTTACAGCAGAACAATATGTTTGGTTTGGTGGATATCCAGGATCTGCAACCCTAATTGATGACGAAGAACGTTGGAAAAATTACGTTTCAAATGCATTAATTGAAACCAGTATTTCGAAAGATATATTAATGCTTACCCGAGTTGATAAACCAGCTCTTATGAAAAGGTTGTTTGAATTAGGTTGCTTATATACTGGGCAGATACTTTCATTTACCAAAATTTTAGGTCAGCTTTCTGATGCAGGAAACACAACCACCTTATCGCACTATTTGCAATTATTGGATACGGCTGGGTTATTGGGTGGAATAGAAAAATTTGCTGCAGATGTAATTCGAAAGCGCTCTTCAAGTCCTAAGTTTCAGGTACATAATAATGCTTTGGTTAGTGCTCAAAGAAATGAGTTTTTTGAAGAAATACGAAAACAACCTACAGAATGGGGCCGAATGGTAGAATCATCTATCGGAGCACATTTGTTAAATTCCTCCCTTATAGAAGGTTTTAAGGTGTTTTATTGGCGCCACAGAAATGATGAGGTAGATTTTATTTTAGAAAAAAGAGGAAAGATAATAGGCATTGAAGTTAAAAGCGCCGGATTAACAACTGCAACTTCGGGAATGGAGGCTTTTAGCAAAATGTACAGGCCGGATAAAGTGCTTATGGTTGGCGCTGGGGGATTTCCATGGCAAGAATTTTTGAGAATTTCTCCATCAAGTCTATTTTAACGAAAGATTAAATAATAACTATATTTGCTTCACATTATATTATAAAGGCATCATTTTATATGGGTTTAAGTACAAACCAAAACAATTTCGAACTCGTTTCAGGACTGGAAATTCATGTTCAGTTAAATACAAATACAAAGATTTTCTCTTCTGATAGTGCTTCTTTCGGTGCTTTGCCCAATCAAAATATCTCTACAGTATCGCTGGCATTGCCTGGTGCTTTGCCCAAATTGAATAAGGAAGTTATCGAAAAGGCGATCAGAATTGGCTTGGCTTTAAACTGTACCATTAATCAAACCAATCATTTCGATAGAAAGAATTATTTCTATGCCGATCTGCCCAAAGGTTATCAAATTACACAAGATAGTCAGCCTATCTGTATTAACGGATTTTTGGAAGTTGAGCTTTCAGATGGTTCAATGAAGAAAATCGGAATTAATAGAATCCATTTGGAAGAAGATGCCGGGAAGAGCATTCACGATCAGGATGACAACTATTCTTTGGTTGATTTAAACCGTGCGGGTGTGCCTTTAATTGAAATTGTAACCGAACCAGATATCCGCAGTGCTGAAGAGGCTTCGGCTTTATTAACCGAAATTAGAAAATTGGTTCGCCATTTAAATGTAAGCGATGGTAATATGGAAGAAGGGAGTTTGCGTTGCGATGCAAATATCTCCATTCGCGAAAAAGGCACAACCGAATACGGAACCCGTTGCGAGGTAAAAAACCTAAACTCTATGCGCAACGTACGTAGAGCTATGGATTTTGAATTTGGTCGTCAGGTTGAAGTAATTTCCAATGGTGGAAAAATTATTCAGAGCACTTTAAACTTTGATGCTGATAAAGGCACAACTTCGCCTATGCGAACGAAAGAAGAGGCCAACGATTATAGATATTTTGCCGATCCTGATTTACAGCCTGTTGTAATTTCTGATAATTGGCTGGCAGAAATTAAATTAGCAATGCCTGCTTTACCGAATGAAATTTCGAAACAGATGATCGGAGAGTTTGGAATAAGCAAAGCTGATGCTGCGTTATTTGCTGAAGATTTAGATTTATTAAGTTACTTTAACGAAGCTTTATTAATCGTAAAAAATAAAAAAAGCTTAATTAATTGGTTAATAGGCCCGATAAGAGCAATGTTGAATGAAAGAGGAGTCTCAGTCGCTGATTATAAAGTTAAAGCTGAACAATTGGCTGAAGCCGTAAATTTAGTTGACGACAAAAAGATAACCCAACAAATTGCTATTCAACAATTATTACCAGCATTAGAAAAGGAAGAAACCGATGATGTTTCTGGCTTGGCGCATTCCTTAAATCTTTTAATTTCTGAAAATGGAGATGAATTGAGTGGGTTTATTGATGAGGTGTTAAATAAATACCCTCAACAGGTAGATGCATACAAAAAAGGGAAAAAAGGTGTTCTGGGCTTGTTTGTTGGCGACGTAATGAAGTTGGCAAAGGGAAAGGCAGATGCCAAAAAACTAAATGAATTAATACTTGAAAAACTAAAATAGAAACATCTTATCCATAATAATAATCACAGATGAACTTAAAACAAATCAGCCTAATTATATTAATTGCAATTGGATTTACAGCATGTAAACCAAAAGATAGCTTTGTAATTGATGGCGCATTTAAAAATCCTGGAACAGAAAAAAAAGTATTTTTATTTGGCATGCAGGGCAGTACAATGGTTGCTATTGATTCTACAAATTTATCTGAAAAAGGGGAATTCAAATTTATTCGCAAAACACCTTCAGTAGATTTTTTCAGGGTTTCTGTAGGTAACCATGAGTTTATGCTTATTGCCCAAAATGGCGATGAAATCAAGTTAGAAGCAGATTTGGCTGATAAAACATTAGCCTATAAAATTTCTGGAGCTCATGAAGTTGATAAATTATCAGAACTAAACAGCATTAGAAATAACTTCGCAAAACAAGCAGAAAGCTTGCAGGCCGAACTCGAAAACAAAGTAGCGGCTCAACCCCAAAATAGAAGTGTTATTTTAGAACAGCTAAAACCTCAATACGAATCTTACATTAAGCAATTAAACGCTTCAATTTTAAAATTTGCTGCAGATAATAAAGGTACGCTAGCCAGTTTTTATGCTATGAATACTCTAAGCCCGCAGGAGTACGAAGCCGAATTGGTGAAATTTAGCGATGAGATTAAAGAAGAGATTAAGGGAAATGCTACTGTAGATACCTTTGTAAAACAAATGGCGATGCTTAAAACAGTACAGGTAGGTCAGCCAGCACCCACTTTTACTATTAATACTGCTGATGGTAAAGCCGTAAGTTTATCAGATTATAAAGGTAAATATGTATTGCTAGATTTTTGGGCCTCTTGGTGCCAACCTTGTCGCCAAGAAAATCCAAATGTTGTAAAGGTTTACAATAAGTATAAAGATAGAAGTTTTGATATTTTAGGAATTTCTTTGGATACCGATAAGGCCGCTTGGCTAGGTGCAGTTAAAGCTGATGGCTTAGCTTGGACACACGTAAGTGAATTGAAAGATTTTAACGGTAGTACCGTTAGGAAATATCAGGTTCAGGCCATACCATCATCTTTCTTAATTGATCCGAGTGGAACGATCGCAGCTAAAAACCTCCGTGGAGAAGAACTGGATGCTTTTTTAGCAAAAACGTTACGTTAAAAGAAACTCAATGTTAAAGTAATTTAAGTGGTTAACAATTTCTTAACTTATACTTAACTGTATATTGCATCAGAGATACTACTTTCGTAACAAATATTTAATTTATGAACAATCCCGGTCAGAAAATATTAATTGTTGATGATGAACCAGATATCCTGGAATTGATTGAATACAATTTAAAGAAAGAAGGATATCAGGTTTTCTTAGCCTCAAACGGACAAGAAGGCATTACAGTTGCAAAAAAGGTTCATCCTGATTTGATTATTTTAGATATCATGATGCCTAAAATGGATGGGATAGAAGCTTGCAGATTAATGCGAGCCATTCCTGAATTCAAAAACACCTTCATGGTTTTTTTGACGGCAAGGAGTGAGGAATATTCTGAAATAGCTGGTTTTAATGTTGGTGCTGATGATTATATCGCAAAGCCGATTAAACCCCGAGCTTTGGTGAGCAGAATTAATGCTATTTTGAGACGGAATTCAGGCACTGAGGAAGTATCAGAAAATAAATTAGAGATAGGCGATTTGGTTATTGATAGAGAAGCATACTTAGTTTTTCAAGGAGGCAACAAGGTTGTGCTTGCTAAGAAAGAATTTGAATTGCTTTATCTATTAGCTTCAAAACCTGGCAAAGTATATACACGCGAATCCATCCTTAAAAATATTTGGGAAGATTCGGTAGTGGTTACAAACAGAACCATTGATGTTCACATTCGCAAACTCCGCGAAAAATTAGGGGAGACTTATGTGTCTACCGTTAAAGGTGTTGGATATAAATTCGAACTTTCGTAAAATTAATTTTTAAAAAAAATATAGGCCACAAGCTTTCTGTTTATTCAGAAAACCTGTGGCTTTTTTGTTTTTCTTATATTAGTTATTATATTGTGTTCTAGATCATTAAATAATATCCCATGGCAGAAAATTCAATCAACCGTTATCATTTTATAGTAGACTGGGGGGGAACTAGAGTTGGATTTTCGGAAGTATCGGGATTAGACATAGAAATAGAAGCAGTTTCTGTAAGAGACGGTTCAAGCCCTGTTGATAGCGGAAGAAAAATACCAGGCTTACGCAAATTTTCCAATATTATTTTGAAGCGTGGCATAATTAAAGGAGACAACGAGTTTTTCAACTGGATTAATACAAAATCTGCCGGCAATATTGAAAGAAGAAATATAGTCATCAATTTACTAGATGATAGCCATAGCCCGATATTTACATGGCAGGTGAAAAACGCATTCCCAGTTAAGTACATTGGACCAGTGTTGATTTCTGATGATAGTGAGATAGCACTTGAAACTCTTGAATTAACACATGAGGGTTTAACTGTAATATCTCAATAAATCGATATCTAACCATTAATGAATGTTGTGATTTCTTCGATTGGATTGAGATTGGTTTTATCTATATTGAAATAAACACAAGTTGAGGTTAATTTCTAAACCAATAAAATAAATCCGTATTTTTGTGCTTCATTAATAATATCCACAGTTTGAAGTATCCGAATTTTAAAGACCTTATTCTTTTCGAAGACAACGATTTCATTGTTATAAATAAACCGCCATTCTTGGCATCATTAGATGAACGTGGAGGTTCTGGAGAAACCAACGTTTTACGTTTGGCTAAGCAATATAGTGATGATGCACAGGTTTGTCACCGATTGGATAAAGAAACTTCAGGCGCTTTAATTATTGCTAAAAATCCAGAGGGTTATCGTCATGCTTCTATGCAGTTTGAAAGAAGAAAGGTTAATAAAACCTATCATGCTGTTGTAGATGGACATGTTATATTCGACAAATTATTAGTTGATTTGCCCATTCTAAACGATGGCAATAAAAATGTAACCATAGACAGGGCTGAAGGGAAAAGAGCTGAAACCATTTTTGATTCCTTAAAATATTACAAGCATTATACCTTGGTAGAGTGCAAACCGATTACGGGTAGGATGCACCAAATCCGCATTCACTTAGCTACCCAAAGAGCGGCAATTGTGGGTGATGAAATGTATCGTGGAAAACCTGTTTATTTATCCTCAATTAAACGTGGTTACAAATTAACCAAGGGCGAGGAAGAACAACCCGTTATGAAGCGCTTTGCATTACACGCCAGGCACTTGGTTTTTAAAGGATTAAATGATCAGGATATTGTAATTGATGCACCATATCCAAAAGATTTTGCCACTTTAATTAAGTTGCTCGATAAATTTGACGCCTAATTAAAACCAATAAAATTGGCTCTATAAACCACTTTTGCTACATTTGGAACAATCGCTCTCTATTAAAGTACAATAGAAATGTATATCCGTTTTGTAAATTACCTTGATACGATTAATCAGTACAGAAAATCAAAAATATCAAACCGTAATTTTCTGATTGTTCTTGCCGTAATTGTAGGCGTTTTAGCTGGCTTGGCAGCTGCTGTTTTAAAAAGTTTAACCCATCATATAGAAGAATTTTTACAGTCTGATTGGCACTGGAAGTATAAATATTACCTATACTTTATTTTTCCGATGATTGGGATTTTTCTTACTGTTCTTTATATCAAATATTTTATAAGAAAAAGTAAGTTCGAAACGGGTTTAACACCTTTGCTCTATGCCATTTCTAAAAAATCCAGTAGGGTAGAACCTCATAATATTTACTCGCAAATCATCACAGCTGCAATTACGGTTGGCTTTGGTGGGTCTACAGGTTTGGAAGCACCCATCGTAACCAGTGGGTCTGCAATTGGGTCTAATCTTGGGCGGTTTTTAGGTTTATCTTACAGAGAAATTACCATGCTTGTGGCTTGCGGTGCAGCTGCAGGAATAGCAGGAGCCTTTAATAGTCCGGTTGCGGGAATAGTTTTTGCCATTGAAATTCTTTTACCAGAATTTACGATTCCAGCTTTTATTCCGCTTTTACTTTCTGCGGCAACCGCTGCTGTGGTCGCCAGATTATTTTACACCCAACAGTTGTTTTTCCTGGTAACAGAAGGCTGGCAGGTTAATGCTTTGTTTTATTATGTTTTGCTTGCTGGCTTTATCGGATTATTTTCAATCTACTTTACAAAAGCAAACTATGCGATAAAAGGATTTTTCTATAAGATTAAACATCCTTACGCCAAAGTAATAATTGGTGGACTTCTATTGGGTGCAATGGTTTTTCTTTTCCCTACTCTGTATGGCGAAGGTTATATTACAATAAAAGCACTTTTAAAAGGAGATTATCTTTCGGTAATTAACAACAGTATCTTTTCAGCATACAATAATATTCCTGCCCTTGTAATTTTATTTACGGTTGTAACTATTTTTATGAAATCAATTGCCACGCTTGTTACTTTGGGTGCTGGTGGCAATGGCGGAACATTTGCCCCTAGTTTAATTATGGGTGGTTTAATTGGTTTTATTTTTGCATACATCGTAAATCTCTCAGGTCTTGCGCATTTAAATGTTTCCAATTTTATTGTAGCTGGTATGGCTGCCGCTTTGGGATCAATTATGCATGCACCCTTAACAGGAATTTTTTTGATTGCCGAAATCACCGGTGGATATATCTTAATGGTTCCATTAATGATTACAACTGCTATTTCGTATGCCATTAATCGGAGTTCGCAAAAGCATTCCATTTACACCAAAGCTTTAGCGGATAAAGGCGAGCTTCTATCGCATGAGGATAAGGACACGACTGTTTTAAATCAGATGAAATTAAAATACCTGATTGAGAAAAATTATCCGCACTTTAATATGAATGATACACCATCTCTTAGAATGAATGAGATGCTGCAATCGCATAAAAATATTTGTGCAGTAACAGATGAAGCTGGTGATTTTAAAGGAATCATTTATGTAGAGGAACTGTTTAACGAGATGATGAGTAATGGCGAGAAAGATTCAATAACAGCTTCGCATCTAGTTCGATCGGCACCCGATTTAATTCATGAAAATGAGGACTTAAAATCTGTTCTGCAAAAAATGGAAGAGGATAATGTATGGATATTGCCAGTTGTAGATGAGGCTAATCGATATGTTGGTTTTGTATCTAAAACCGCTATTTTTAATAAATACAGGGCTTTATTAATGAGGCAGAACGATTATATGGGATAAACTCTTTTTTAAGATGCTGTCATTCTGAGCTTGTCGAAGAACTTTATTTATAAGCATTTCGACAAGCTCAATGTGACATAATTTCCAAATGAAGATTTACTCAGCTCTTTTCAAACCGAATTTTTCTATTTTACTATACAAATGGCTGCGCTGAATATCAATTTCATCAGCGGTTTTTGATACATTCCAATTGTTTTTTTCTAGTTTAAATTTAATAAATTCTCGCTCTGCGTGATCTTTATAATCCTGAAAATTATTAAAACTATCAGATGCAGAAGCAAGATTAGAACCAGCTGATCCTGCAATTTGGGCACTTGTAGCAGTGCCAATATTCGTTCCTCCACCAGGGTTAGCAAAAGCTCGAACATCATTTTCGGTAATTACCTTATCACTTAAAATAATTAAACGCTCGATCATATTATGTAATTCCCGAACGTTACCAGTCCAAGGCAAAGCCTGTAATGCAGCCATTCCACCATCATTAATTTTTTTAACGGGCATTCCATAATCATCACAAATGCGTTCAAGAAAATTCTGAGCAATTACAGGAATGTCATCAATTCTTTCTGTTAAATGAGGAACGTGTATATTAATCACATTTAATCGGTGGTACAAATCCATACGGAAATTACCATCTTCAATTTCCTTTAACAAATCTTTATTTGTTGCCGCCAAAACACGAACATTTACTTCTATTTCTTTTTCGCCACCAACACGTGTGATCTTGTGTTCTTGCAAAGCACGAAGAACTTTTGCCTGAGCCGAAAGACTCATATCGCCAATTTCGTCCAAAAATAAGGTTCCGCCGTTGGCCAATTCAAACTTACCAATACGTTGTTTCACCGCTGAAGTGAATGAGCCTTTTTCATGGCCAAACAATTCACTTTCAATAAGTTCTGAAGGAATTGCAGCGCAGTTTACTTCAATTAATGGACTGTCGGCACGGTTGGATTTTTCGTGTAGCCAACGGGCTACCAACTCTTTACCACTACCATTTGCTCCGGTTATTAAAACGCGGGCTTCAGTAGGGGCAACACGCTCGATAGTCTCTTTAATTTTTGAAATACTATCTGAAGCACCAAGAATTTCGCGGGTTTTACTGGCTTTCCGCTTTAAAACTTTAGTCTCTGTTACTAAAGTACCACGATCTAAACCATTGCGAACTGTAATTAAAAGACGATTTAAATCCGGTGGTTTCGAAATGAAATCGAATGCTCCTTTTTTACTGGCCTCGATAGCAGTTTCAACTGTTCCGTGACCAGAAATCATGATGAAAGGTAAATCAGGTTTGATAATCTGTGCCTGTTCTAACACTTCCATACCATCCATTTTATTCATCTTGATATCGCAAAGCACAAGATCAAAATTACCTTTCTTAATCATTTCTAGGCCATCAATGCCATTATCAATGTCTTCTACATCGTAATTTTCGTACTCAAGAATTTCGCGTAAGGTACTTCTTATCGCCCGCTCATCATCAATTATTAGTAGTTTAGCCATTAGGGATATTTTTATTCTATTCTAGATGCGAATATATTATTTTTTAATTAATGTATAGTTTTTTATACAATAATTTAGGCTATAAACGGTAAATATTGAAAAAGGTTTTGAATGATTTAAAGCTTAATGTTTTGTCATTCTGAGGAACGAAGAATCTGTAACCTATGAAATGGATTCTTCGTTCCTCAGAATGACAGTTTTTTAAAAAGATACAGAGTATTGCGGGACTGAAATCGCCCAAGATTTACTGGAATGGCTTTTCTAAAAAATAAAAAAAATGCAGGTCTGTAAGCCGGGTTCTGTTTCCTGATTACTCAGAATTTCTATCATTAATCCACTATAAACGTTGCCGTTTATCTCTAACAACCTACCCACTAACATCGGACGGGCAGCCCTACATGCGTTAGCCTATTTGGTCTTTCAACTCTCGGGGTTTACAAACAATTACAGTCGCCTGCAATGCTCGTGCGCTCTTACCGCACGTTTTCACCCTTATTCCGACTTAAAGCCAGAACGGTATATTTTCTGTTGCACTAATCCGTAACTCAAGTTTTCATTCTTGAATCCCTTTCCGTTAGAAAGCGAGATGCCCTGCGTTGCCCGGACTTTCCTCTCTCTCGATTTTATTCGAAACAGCGATAGAACAACCTGCATTTTGCGCAAAGATGAGCTTTTTTACCCAAATAAATTAAGATTTGTAATTATTTGCAATTCTGCAATTGAGTAGAAACTTGATTGTAAGGAACAAAGCCCTGTTTGTTTCCGAATGAATTGGTAACGTAAACCATTACTTGTGCTACATCAATATCTGCCAATTCGGGGAATGCAGGCATTTTTTCATGGTATTCTTTACCATGAATAACCAATGTTTCATTAGCTCCATTTTTTATAATACAGGCTAAGCGATTTTTATTGGCTTTCAAAAACACAGAATCGGTTAGAGGCGGCGCCAACTGACCCAAACCTTCGCCATTTTCGCCATGGCAATTTTGACATTTGGCTTTGTAGATATCTTTTCCATTCGACATGTAATTTTGTAAATCGATGGTTTCCTGATTTTGGCAAGAAACAATTATAGCGATAACTGAAAATAGAAATATAGAATGGATGATGTATTTGCGCATGGATTTTGTGTTAAAGAAATCGTCATTTCAAGCGGAGTAAATACAGCTTAGAAACCTTTATAATTAATTTAAAAAATTTCTCCACTTTGGTCGAAATGACGATGTTCTATCTATTTTTTATATTCAGCCAATAAAACTGGAATATCTTTTTTCAATTGTTCTACTTGATCTTCTTTTGTGCCATCATAAGCGCCACGAATTCGTCTGTCTTTATCAATTAAAACCAAATAACCCTGGTGGATGTAACCATCTTTGGCTGTACTATCTTCGCCAACAGCTACTAAATAATTCTTTTCGGCCAAAGTGTAAACACTGTCTTTGCTGCCATAAAGGAATTGCCATTTAGCACCATCGACGCCTAATTTTTGAGCATATTTTTTTAACACGTAGGGTCTATCGTATTTAAAATCAATAGTATGCGATACAAACATCACATCGGGATTGGTTTTAAATTCATTGTAAACCGTCATTAAATTGCGGTGCATTGTTGGGCAAATGGTTGTGCATGATGTAAAGAAAAAATCAGCTACATAAACTTTGCCATCAGTTACTTTATTGGTTGTTACTACGCTGTCTTGATTTAAAAAAGACCAATTTGGAATGGTTTGATAAACAGTATCAATCTTTTCTATCCCAGATGCATCTTTTACTGTTTCAGCATGACGTTCGCCATAAAATGGAAGTTTTTTATCTTGCTGACAAGATGAAAGTATAGTAATGGATAGCATACAGATCGCTATCGAAGAGATAATTTTATTCATGATATTTTAGTAAAGTGTAAATATACAACCTCAATTTTGTAGGAGGGAATTAATTGTAGTTTTGTTACTTTGTTCGAATTCCCGCTGATTAACAAGATAAGCGCAGATTCGAAAATAGTTTCAGCGAAAATCTGTGAAATCAGCGGGAAAAACCTTAAGCTATTTATTATGAATTAGTTAATTTATTTAATTGCAGATGTTCAATTTTAAGAAACGAACAATCCAATTCATTAGACCATAAACTTAAAGAATGGATGTCTAATGCTTATGATGTTCCATATGCATTTGATTTGCTGGCAAAACATTGTAAACTTTTAAAACCGAATCTGATTCTCTGGTCACCTTGATGTAGCTATCTTCAACCTGTCTAACCTTTACCATTTGCGATTTATAATACTCCAAATCTTCCTGCTCATTTTTGCCTTTAAAATCATCTTTAAAGAAATGCATCCAATCCATCATGCTTTCGTCAGCCTTGTTTAATCTTGCACTTAAATCAGCGACTTTCAAAGAATCGTCTGTTGATTTTATCTTATCAGATTTCAAAACTGAATCCAACTTCATTTTATTTTTCACTACTTTTTCTCCATCCATCATTAATTTATCGTGGATGTTAAGTACTTCTTTTTTTACAGCCTGTGCATCTGGCTCTGTTTTGCAAGCGCTAAAAAGAAAAACCATCAAGCAAAATCCAATTATTATCTTTTTCATATTGTTCTATTTAAAAATTATAAGAAACCCCAACATAAACCTTTCCTGCACTCATAGGGTGGTCGGTTTCACCCTCCCAAATGTTCTTTTGGATTCCGGCATTTAATGCGATGTTCTTGTAAAAAACGTCAGCACCAAGTCCACCCATTAAATTATTCATCACATGTTCCCCGCTTTTTACGCCTTTGTATTTTTCTCCACCGGAATATTCATAAAAAAACTGTGCAGATGGCATTACCTGAACTTCCTTGCCAATTCTTTGGGTATAAAAAATATTGAGGAAACTGGTTGTACTATTTGCAATGCCTTCATCTTCGTTGTTTTTGCCATTTACTTTATAAGATGTGTTTAAGCTTGCTCCGAACTTTCCAAGTCCCACCAAATAATTTAAATAAATAAATCCATCGGTGCTTCCAGTTCCGGCTTGCATTAATGAAGAATAGCGAATGCCTTCATTATTTTTGAAATCATTTTTTCCAGTAGGTAATTTTATTCCAGCACCTGCAATAAGCTGTTGCTTAAAATTGCTTTCCATTTTTTGAACCAAGTGATAACCAGCGTAAAAATTCACATCGCCAACACCCGAAATAGAGGAGGTATATCCATTGTAACGCTCGCTGTTAGAAACATATGGAAGAATGGCATTAACTTCAAATCGACTAGTGATGAAATATTTACCACGAATTTCCAATGATCTATAAAGTTCGTAATCGGTGGAGTTTCCATCGTGATTTGTGATGGGAGAATTCTGGCTTTTTGCCGGAATAAAAAAACTTCCTCCATTCGGGAATAAGGAATGTGGCTGTCCATTATAACCGTTGAAAGATCGATATCTGTACAGCAAGCTAATGTTATTTCTGTTTAAATAGGGGGTTATCCCCATAAAACAGCCACAAATATCACAAGCTAATGCTTGCGTACTCATAAATATAAAAACTAAAATGATCAGTTTACGTTTCACTGTATAATGTGTTCTTGATAAATTCATTGTCTGTTAATGTTTTTAAAAATGCTTTTATTTGTTCGCGTTCTGTTACACTTAATGTTATTCCATTTTTAAGTTGAGGATCTAAATTTGAAGAGGCTTTGACTCCCGAATTATAATGTTCCAAAACTTCATCCAAGCTGTAAAAACGGCCGTCGTGCATGTAAGGGCTTGTGTATTCGATGTTGCGCAGTGTTGGAACCCGAAACTTTCCAAAATCGGTGTTTACTCCTGTAATGTGCGATCTTCCTTCATCCGTACTCGTTATATCTAAACCATTGCTTCGGTAAGAAAAATCTGTAAAGAAAGGCTCTGCATGGCAAGAACTGCATTTTTCTCTAAATAAGTTATAACCAGCCAATTCTGTGGATGAAAAGGTTGTTCCATTTTCTTTGCGCATCACTTTATCGTATTTAGAATTACACGAAACGAGTACAGCTGTAAATTGAGTAATGGATTTGAGCACACGTTGAGAGTTGATTTCTGGCGACCCAAATGCTTTCTTAAATAGATCTGGATATGGAGCTGTATTTTTCAATAAAGCAACAATTGTTTCGAGATCTGTTCCCATTTCACAGGCATCGGTAATTGCATTCAATGGTGAGGTTTCGATGTTTTTTACTCCACCATCCCAAAAAAATGCCTTCTGCCAAGCTAAATTAAAAAGGGGAGGCGTATTCCTTTTTCCCTGACAATTGTTTACACCATGGCTAACTCGATGATCGAGTTGGGTAAAACCTGCAAATTGCTGATGACAGCTTCCGCATGAAACACTTTTATCAGCTGATAAACGAGCTTCGTAAAACAGTTTTTTGCCAAGTGCAAAACCTGCGTTAGTTAATTTATTATCTTCGAAATTGTATGTTGGAGCAGGGAAATTGGATGGAACCGAGAAAACAATTTTCGTTTCTTCGGGTGTAATTTCATCTTCATTTTTACTACAGGCATACATCAATGCAATGCTTAAAAAAAGCATTGCAAAGACGATTGATTTCCTATACATACTAATTGTGAATGTGATCTAAGCGGAACAAACCATTCGCATAGTTATCGGCTACAATTACGGAGTTTTCGCCACCCATGGTAAAGTTTAGTTTTGCGAAACTGATATCTGTTTTGCCCGTAAATAATGCACCAGCATTTACGATAAAGTGCATGTCCGGTTTTTTATCGGTTCTTATTCTTAATGGATTTGCTACATTAATATCTGTAGAAAAAGTTCTAATGGTGTTGTTTGGATCTAAGACCCCACCAATATGGAAGGTAAGCGCATTGCTGGTTGCTGTAGATTGAGGCGAAGTTCCTTCGAACTTCACAAAAATGTAACCGCTGTTCCAGGTCCAAAACATTCCGTTCATTGGGTCCAAAGCACCAGTTTGCGCCCCAGCAAAATTGCGGGCATAATCTACACCAATGGTATATTCAATTTTTGTATAATCACCTGTTGGAACATCTTTTAAGGTTATAATTGTAGATTCACTTTTAGAAGCATCGATTAAAAAATAGCTTTCTGGAATTAAAAAAACAGTTCCATCTGCCTTGCTTAATTTGATGTTGCTTACGTAGTATTTAAAAATATTGATTTTAAAATCTTCTCCTTTGGCATTTTTGTAAGTGTTTGTATTTAAAACCAATGGACTGCCATTAACCTGGTTTTCGAACTCCATAGTAAAGGTCGATTTGGTATCTGCCGTAATTTCGTCATCGCTTTTTTTGCATGATGATAAGAATATAATGGGGCATAACAATGCCAATAAATATTGTGATAATTTCATTTTTTGAAAATTGAGATAAGTGAAAAATAAAAGGAATAGGTCCTCATGCTGAATTCAGTTCAGCATCTTTAATGCTAAGCCAACAGGCCATTACGACCCTGAAATAAATTCAGGGTGACGAAGCATAAAAATAAAAATTACTTAAACCGTTTTCGGTGGATGAAAAATTGAAGCAGAAAGGTCTTTAACAGGTTTTTCTAGATAACCACTTTCTGATTTAATAATGAAGTATGGGATATTCTGATTGATTGCAATGGTCTGAAATTTAGGTTCAGCCTCTGCAGCTCTTTTAATATTTTCTTGAGCTTGTTTGTTTTTGCTCTCTAAATCTTTCAATTTACGAGCTAGAAAACATTGCCCATCACAATGTAATTCTGGATGTGCTTTATTGATGCAAAAAACGCTTGTAATATACTCCCTGTTCATTTGATAACCAGCATAAGCTACCAATTGCATTGCGCCATTGGAAATGGTACAGCTAATTAAGAAATATATAAGAATTCTTTTGAACATTGATTGAAATGCAAAAGTATTAAAGAAATTGATTGCCGCAAAGAAAAGAAAGCCATTTTTTTAAACCGTTGATTGAAATCAACGGCAATGAATACAAGGCATGATGGAAATTAAAGTGCAGAATTTCTCAATTGCCAATAGAAAGGCTAGGCAAAATGCTTTTCACTGCCGTTAGTTTTAACTGACGGGAAAAAAATCGGCAAAATACAAGGCATGATGGAAGTTCAAGTGCAGAATTTCTGAATTGCCAATAGAAAGGCTAGGCAAAGTGCTTTTCGTTGCCGTCAGTTTTAACTGACGGATATAAAAAATCCAGATACAATTTTTTGCATCTGGATTAATAAATTATTTAATCTTTTATATCTTAAGCCTGCAAATCAGTCATAACTGCTTTAATTTTATCGCTTAATTTTTCGTTAACAGCTTTAAAATCTTTACGATCTGCTAAAGGTGCATTAACACTGCAGTAGAATTTAATTTTAGGTTCGGTACCACTTGGGCGAGCAGAAACAATACTTCCATCTTCGGTAATAAATTGAAGAACGTCTGAAGTTGGATAATCTAGCTTGGTCACTTTTCCAGTTGATAAATCAGTTTCCTGACTTAATTCATAATCCTTTAACACAGAAACTTTAGAGCCACCCAATGATGCAGGCGGATTATTTCTAAATTTCTCCATCATGGCTTTAATTTCCTCGGCTCCAGTTTTTCCTTTTTTGGTAAGCGAAACTAAATCTTCTTTATATAAACCATATTCAACATAGGTATCTAACAAAGCATCATATAAACTGTTGCCTTTATCTTTATAATAAGCCGTCATTTCGGCAATAAATGCTGCAGAAACTACAGCATCCTTATCGCGAACTAAATCGCCGATTAAGTATCCATAACTTTCTTCGCCACCAGCAATAAAAGTTTTCTTGCCTTGTAATTGTGTAATAATCTGACCAATCCACTTAAATCCAGTAAGTGTATTAAAATATTCAACGTTTTTAGCATCGCAGATGGCTTTAATTAAACTCGTAGTTACAATTGTAGAAACTACAAACTCATTACCAGTTAATTTGCCGTTTTCTTGCCAAGCAGATAAAATGTAGTTAATTAATAAACTTCCGGTTTGGTTACCGTTAAGCAATACCCATTCGCCATCGTTATCTTTTACTGCAATCCCCACACGGTCGGCATCCGGATCGGTTGCCAAAACCAAATCAGCATCAATTTCCTTTGCCTTATTCATTGCCAGGGTTAAAGCCTCTTTTTCTTCTGGATTTGGATAAACTACCGTTGGGAAATTACCATCTGGTTTGCTTTGTTCTTCAACCAAAGTAACATTGGTAAAACCGAATTGCTCCAAAGCTTTTGGTACCAAAGTAATTCCAGTTCCGTGGATAGGAGAGTACACAATTTTTAAATCGTGCTGTCTTTTTATCGCATCCGGAGAAATTGAAAGGGCAGTAATTCCATCTAAGTAAAGCTTATCAACATCTTCACCAATGAATTCAATGTTTGCCTCAACGCGGTCAAATTTAACCTCATCAATGCTTTTGATTTTGTTTACTTCATCAATAACCAATTTATCATCGGGCGATGTAAACTGACCACCATCAGCACCATAGGCCTTGTAACCGTTGTATTCTTTTGGATTGTGTGATGCTGTTAACATTACACCACTTTTACAACCAAAATGGCGCACTGCGAAAGAAAGTTCAGGGGTTGGTCTTAACGCCGAAAAGAAATAAACGTGGATTCCATTTGCCGAGAAAACATCAGCAGTAGTTTTTGCGAAGAAATCAGAATTGTTTCTGCTATCATGAGCAATGGCAACACTAATTTTTTCACCAGGATATTTATTGTTCAAATAATTGGCCAAGCCTTGAGTTGCAGTACCAATGGTGTATTTGTTTACCCGATTAGAACCTGCGCCCATTATTCCACGCAAACCACCTGTACCAAACTCTAAACTCTTGTAAAAAGCGTCAGTAAGTTCTGTAGTTGCATCTTTATCTACAAGGGCCTGGATTTCTGCCTTTGTATTTTCATCATAATTTCCGTTTAACCACTGATTAATTGTGGCTTGAGTTGATTGATCAATTGCTTGCATTGAGCTTATTTTTAATTTAATATCTGGTGTTGAACAAATTTAAAGTGTTGATGTTTGGTTGAAATCGATTTAATTTAACTTCTTCCAAATTTTATTTTGTTGAGGATGTTGCTTTTAACATGGTTTTGCTTAATTTCACGCCCCGATACAATAATAAAGAAAATTACATATTCCAGTATAAAATGAAGCTATTATAATTTTTTTCTTTGATAAAAAAGATAAGAGCTTTATTACCGATAAAAACCAATAAAGAACTAAATGAAAATATTAAAATTTGGGGGTACTTCAGTCGGTAGTCCCGAGCGTATGACGAAGTTGTTGGATATCATTAATCCAAACGAAGAGCAGATTGTCGTTTTATCAGCCGTGTCTGGTACAACCAACAGTTTGGTAGAAATTTCAAATTATTTTTTAACTGGAGATAAGAAGAAGGGTAGCGTTGCGATTGAAAATTTATATCAAAAATATAAAGACTTTGTAGTTAAACTTTTACCAGCTTCTGATTTTCAGGAAATGGGAAATGAGGTTATTGATTATCATTTCAGTTTTTTAGCCGTTTTAACAAACGATATCTTTACTTCGATAGAGGAAAAAGTTGTTTTGGCGCAGGGCGAATTGTTATCTACAACATTATATCATATTTATCTAAAATCTATCGGTGTAGAATCTGTTCTGCTTCCTGCTTTAGATTTTATGAAAACAGATGAAGATAACGAACCCGATATTCCTTTTACAACAAAACACTTGATGCCGATTTTGGCTGAACACAAAGGCAATAAACTTTTTATTACTCAAGGATTTATTTGTCGCAATAGTTTTGGGGAAGTAGATAATTTACGCAGAGGAGGAAGTGATTATACCGCATCTTTATTGGGTGCTGCAATTATGGCCGAAGAAGTTCAAATATGGACGGATATTGACGGAATGCACAACAATGATCCACGGATTGTAAAAGGAACCAAACCAATTGCTCAATTATCTTTTGATGAAGCTGCTGAATTGGCCTATTTCGGAGCGAAGATTTTGCATCCACAATCGGTTTTTCCTGCGCAGAAATATAAAATTCCTGTTCGTTTGTTAAATACAATGGAGCCAAGTGCTGCAGGTACTTTAATTACGCATGATAGCGAGCGGGGCAAAATAAAGTCCATCGCTGCTAAAGATGGAATTACCGCGATTCGGATTCAATCAAGCAGAATGCTTTTGGCTTACGGTTTCTTACGTCGTGTTTTTGAGGTTTTTGAACGTTACAAAACACCTATTGATATGATTACAACTTCTGAAGTTGCCGTATCCCTAACCATTGATGAAACGGCTCATTTGCCAAAAATTATCGAAGAGCTGGAGAGTTTTGGAACTGTAGAGGTAGATACAGATCACAGCATTGTTTGCGTGGTTGGCGATTTTGGATCAGAAAAACACGGTTTTGCAAGCAGGGTTTTAGAGGGATTGAAACACATTCCAATTCGTATGATTTCTTATGGAGGCAGTAATTACAATGTATCGCTTCTAATTTTAAGTGAGTATAAAACTGAGGCCTTAAGAAGTCTTCACAATAGGTTATTCGAATAAAAGATAAAAGGCGCCGATTATTACCAGCAATCCGATAAGGAAATGAAAAGCCAAAAAGCTTGATGGTAATATTCCGTTTTTGTATTTCTTGTAGGAGTTAAACAATCCTCCTGAAATAATTAAAACGACAAATATGGCTGATGCAATTTTCATTTGAATTAAGTGTTTTAAATGGCAATGAGATAATATTGGTTTTTGATTAATAAATACTTGACCAAAATGGTCTCATTTCCGAATAAAAAAAAGAAACAGAACAATTAGAAGCAAAACGATAAAGAATCGAATTTTTCCATTGTATTGTTTACGGGTAATTCTTCCATGCTTTAAATCGAGGTAATTGCCCCAGTAAATCAGCCCAAAGAATAAAATTAAAATTATAATAAGGAATTTGAACATGTTCGCCGATAAAGATATATCAAAGTTTAACAATATAGAAACGCCATTTTACTACTATGATACCGATTTGTTGCAGAAAACCTTGCAAACTTGTGCAAAAGCAGCTGCTCCATTTCAGTTTCACATCCACTATGCTTTAAAGGCAAACTTTAATGAGGTTCTTCTTAATCAGATTAAGGAAATTGGTTTTGGTGCAGATTGCGTGAGCGCTGGTGAGGTTAGAAGAGCCGTTGAGGTTGGCTTTGATCACAAGAAAATTGTTTTTGCGGGCGTTGGTAAATCCGATAAGGAAATAAACGAAGCGCTAGATTTGGATATTTTCTGCTTCAATGTAGAATCTGTTCAAGAATTGGAGGTTTTGAATGCGTTGGCTGCCAAAAAGGGAAAAATTGCTCAAGTCGCTATTCGCATTAATCCAAATGTTGATGCACATACACATCATAATATTACAACAGGTTTAGATGAAAATAAATTCGGCGTAAATTCTTGGGATTTATCTGAGTGCGCTGAAATGTTAAAAGCCTCTCCAAATCTTAAATTTATTGGAATCCATTTTCATATCGGTTCACAGATCACCAATTTGGATGTTTACAAAAACCTCTGCGTTCGTGTCAATGAATTTGCAAAGTGGTTTGAAGATAAGGGATTTACCATTCAGGTTTTAAACGTTGGTGGCGGTTTAGGTATCGATTATCATAATCCAGATCATCAAATACCCGACTTTGAATCGTATTTTAAAATTTTTAATGAATTTTTAGAAGTAAAAGCGAATCAAGAAGTTCATTTCGAACTGGGCAGGGCTTTAGTTGGTCAATCGGCATCGCTAATTACCAGAGCTTTATACATCAAAAACGGCAAAAAGAAAAACTTTGTGGTTTTGGATGCTGGTATGACAGAATTAATGCGCCCTGCGCTGTACCAAGCATATCATAAAATCGAAAACTTAACTCAATCTAAAATCGCAGATTCCAAATCCGAAATTATAAAATACGATATTGTTGGACCAATTTGCGAAAGTACAGATTGTTTTGGCAAGGAGGTAGAACAGCCAGAATCTTTTAGAGGTGATATATTTGCCATTCGTAGCGCAGGTGCCTACGGAGAAGTTATGGCATCGAAGTACAACTTAAGAGATGCTATAAGATTTGTTTATAGCAACGAAATGTAAATTTAATTGTCACATTGAGCCTGTCGAAACGCTTTAATAGTTCTTCGACAGGTTCATAATGACAAAATCTTATTTTTTCTTAGAAGTTACGAATACGATTACGCCAGCTACCAAAATTATTCCTCCTGCATAGGGTGGCCAATTAACAGATTTTTCTTTATCTGCCGATATTTGAATTGGTCCGGCATCTACAACTTTTTCTCTTTTGGTGTAAGAGAAACCAGTCCATACTAACATGGCTATTCCAACAATTATAAGTACGAGTCCTACGGTTTTGTTCATAATTTAAATATTGATTAAAATTTAAACAGCAGGAAAAGATTTCTGTTTTACTCGTCAAAGAAATCAACTAATCCGCCTAGGAAATATTCGTCAATTCCCTCGGTAAAATCTTTATAATCTTCATTAGGAATGTTTGTTTGTCTAAACTCTAACGAAGTTCCACTTTTATCTTCATGAAGTTTAATGGTAACGATAGATGGTTCGTTTTCCTCGCCAAAATACCATTGCTGAACAATTTTTTTCCCGAATTCAAATTCCAAGTTTTTTCCAGCAATGTCACCATCCCAAAGCGAAAATTCAGTATCTGGTGCTTCCTCAAATTCAACCTCGGCACCTGTCCAAAGTTTTAAACTTGTTTCTTTTGTAAGGGCCAAATAAACTTCCTCGGGCGGAGCGGGTATGTATGTGTATTTTTTATAGTCTTTCATCTTCTTCTATGCTTTCTATTTTTGTGTAGTTTCCAAAATTAGAAGTATTATTTAGAAAATTGTGCTTACCAAAATTTTCTGCTGCATCTTTTCTTAAAGCTGCACGCCACAAAGATTTTGGATAGGTAAATACAAAGGTTGCTTTTACGCGAGTGGAGTTGATTAAATATAAAACCCAAATGATAGTAGCGATGCCTTGCCCAATAAGATATCCGTAATTAGAAAAATCTGTTTTGCTCGATTCGCCACTAACCCAACTTACTAAGATCACATCAATTAAGGTAATTAAAAAGGCAAAAACCTTAAAAAAAATAATTGCCTTAGGAAAATCTTTTCGCCTGTTGAAGAGCATAAAAATAAGGAATATACTGAAAACGATTAAAGAAGCATTACCAATACATTCAAACATAAAAGCCAATTTATAGCCAAATGCGCTAAATCGTGTAAGGTTGTTCAGGTTATCCCAGTTGGTTTGGTTGTATAAACCAGATTTAAGAATAGTAACCAAAATCGAAATCGGACTAATAACGGTACCAATGGAAACCAAAATCAACCACCCTCCAATTTGTGGCACAACTTTAATGGCTTCCAAATCGAAATTTTGTTTTCTAAAATACACCAGAAAAGTTGCAATGCTTGCTAGTAAAACCGCGAAAAGTGTTAAAGCAACAAGCCAGTAATTAATATTTTTGCTTTGCGTATTTTGAGTGTATTCTCTGTAATAAATTCCATAAGATAAACTCAAAACCATCTCTTTTCGATTCTTGATATATTCATTTAAGCTACTTTCAGGTAATTGTGCGCTAAAATTTTGGAAATAATATGTAAGTGTTAAAGTATCTAACTTGGAGTGTAATGAGAATAAATATCTGTAATTTTCAGTATTGATATTGATATTTTCTGGATCAAATCTTTGTTCGTAAGGAAGAATTACGCTTATAGTTTGATCTATTGTTATAGGGTAATTAATGGCGAGTGGTGCATCTCTATATTTTTTGAGTGCAACAATTTGATCCTGTATTAAATCTCCATTAAAATAAGCTATATATCTTTCTTTTTTATCATCCTCTTTTGTCCAGAAATTTTCTATTTCATAGCTTTCTGTAACCGTAATAATATTCTCAACTTCATTATCCTCAATTTTAATTGGATCTTTTAACTTCGTTCCTGGATAAATATTAGCATAATAATCCACATAGCTTTTCTCATAATAATCCAATCCATCACTATTTAAATTATACCTAAAATCATCAGCGTAATTTGCAGAATAATTGGTAACAATCTTAAGGGTAGATTTATGTCCTTTAGTGGTATCCGAAAGATTGAAAACAGACAAAGACTTTTTCTTACCTAGAATTTGAGAAGGAGTAGGTTGTAAAGAGTTTACACCTGGTTTTATGACTAATACGTTGGCGTTGTATGGAAAATAATTACTTAAAATCGGTCCACGTTGATCAGACATGGTCGGATCAACAAAAATAGTTCGATCATCAACCTCGGCCATAATTACTTCATGGTTGAAAACCGTTGGGCTTGGAAGCAACTGACTTGTTGATTTCTCCATATATGTGTTCAAAAACACCGAATATGCATTGATACCATCTGCATTTAGCAAATAGCATAAAAGAGTAGATTTGTCTTTACAATCGCCATATCGTTGCTGTAATATTTTTTCTGGCGTGTTCGGACGATGCGAATATTCACCAATTTCAATACCCATATATCTAATTTCATCCTGAACAAATCTGGTTGCCAGTTCGAAATACTTTTGTTTATTACCTTTAGATTTTACTTTAAGCTCTGCGATTTTATCATTTATAATTTTGGAGTTTTTTAGGTCATAATTCTTGAGGTTCAGTCCCCAATCCACAATTTCTTTCCAACTTTGATATTCCGAAAGCTGAACTCTAGCATAAGGATCGTAATCAGAAGGTTCGTTCTCATTGTTTGGGTGCGTTTTAGTCATAGAACTTTGCCATTCAAAAACATTTAAATCTCCGTCTCTAGTTTGCTTTACCGGAGGAACATCATTGAAATTCTTCGTTTGGATTTTGCGCTTTCCATCAAAAATTATGTTGCTGTAAAGATTTACAATCTGACTTTCATACTCAAAATAGATGATGTTAGAATATTTTGTAAAAGCAGGATTATTCCCCTTTATAGTGAAAGAATATTCAATTCTATCACCTTTTCTGATATCGTCTAAAATTAAATAAGCGGTAAATAATCCACTGTAAATAAAGCGGGAAAGCTCTTTTTCTTTTTGAATAATCTTAAATTTCTGTGCGTTAAGTTTATCCATTGGTTTATTATCTCGCCAGATAATTAACTTATGAAAGGTAAGTTGCTCATAACTTGGATCGTAGGAGATAGAAATTTCAGAACCGTTTTGTACGCCACTGCTAGAACTAATATCTCTAATAAAATGGGTATAGTTTTCTTTCGTCTCTAAATTACTCTGTTTTTCAAACAAGTAAAGATAATATCCTTCTTGAATATCTTTAAAGGAAGGTTTTTTATCAACTCTTTTTACTTTACGGAGCCAGTTTGGTTCTGTTTTCGAAATTGTAAAGTTTTTGCCTTGCGCAAAAGAAGCTGAACAACAGCATACAAAAATAGAGAGGATGAAGATTTTGAGAGCGTTTATTTTAAGCATAAAGTTTTGTTATTTTATTTAAAAGCATTCAATCCAGTAACATCCATTCCGGTAATTAACAAATGAATATCATGTGTTCCTTCGTAAGTTACAACAGATTCTAAATTCATCATGTGGCGCATGATAGAATATTCCCCGGTAATTCCCATTCCACCAAGCATTTGACGGGCATTTCTGGCAATATCTAAAGCGATTTCTACACTGTTTCTTTTTGCCATTGAAATTTGTTCTGCCGATGCTCTGCCTTCGCTTTTAAGAACACCCAATCGCCATACTAAAAGCTGACCTTTAGTGATTTCCGTAACCATTTCAGCCAATTTTTTTTGTTGCAACTGAAACCCACCAATCGGTTTTCCAAATTGAACTCTTTCTTTTGAATAACGAAGTGCGGTATCATAACAATCCATAGCTGCACCTAAAGCGCCCCATGCAATTCCATAACGGGCTTGATTTAAACAGCCTAATGGCCCTTTTAATCCGCTAATTTCAGGGAAAACATTTTCCTTGGGAACTTTTACATGATCAAAAACCAATTCGCCTGTTGCAGATGCTCTCAAACTCCATTTATTGTGTGTTTCTGGAGTAGAAAAACCTTCCATGCCACGTTCTACAACCATTCCCCTAATTTTTCCTGATTCATCTTTAGCCCAAACTACCGCAATATCAGCAAATGGTGCGTTGCTGATCCACATTTTGGCGCCGTTTAAAATATAATGACTGCCAGCATCTTTAATATTGGTGACCATGCCACCCGGATTAGAGCCGTGATCTGGTTCAGTTAAGCCAAAACAGCCCATCATTTCGCCACTGGCCAATTTGGGCAAATATTTTTTTCTTTGTTCTTCCGTTCCGTAAGCATAAATAGGGTACATAACCAGCGAACCCTGAACGGATGCCGTAGAACGAATTCCGGAATCACCACGTTCTATTTCCTGCATTAAAATTCCATATGCCGTATAATCTAAACCTGCGCCACCATATTCTACAGGAATGGTCGGGCCAAATGCACCGATATCTGCCAGCCCTTTTATTAAATGCTTCGGAAATTCTGCTTTTTGGGCATAATCTTCTATTATCGGACTTACCTCTTTTTTAACCCATTCTCTGGCTGTAGAGCGAATTAATTTGTGTTCATCAGTCAATAATTCATCTAATAAATAGTAGTCTGGTGCTTCGTATAGGTCTTTTTTTAGTGATATGCTCATTTTAAAAAATTATCTGGTTTAGAAATCGCGTTCATTTCAAAGGTAACAATTTACCGCAATGGGCATTATATTCGATAAGAAAAATTAATTTTGTGCGATACAAATAAATAGATGAGCCAATTAAAACAAACTGTAGCTTTAAAAGATGTGAAGTGTTTTGCGCTCCATGGATACTATCCGGAGGAGCAATTAATTGGAAATCATTTTATTGTGGATTTAGTAACAGAATTTAGTCCGAAAGGATTTGATGATGAACTCAATCAAACCGTTAACTACGAGGATTTAAATACCATCATTTTATCCGAAATGAAAAACACACAGAAACTTTTGGAAACCGTTTTAAATAATATGATTTCTAAAGTTCTTAATCTATATCCTTTTGTAGAAACGATTAACGTGAGCATTAAAAAACTCAATCCACCAATGCCTGGTCAAATTGGCCATTCTTTTGTTAAATTAACCTATACATCAGCTGATTAGAGATGAATTTTACTAAGCTAAATCCTGAAATTTTACAAGAAATAAAAAATGCCATAGGCGAAGAAAAGGTTTTTACTGATTCTGAAAGCCTAGAAAATTATAGCCATGACGAAACGGAAGATCTCCGTTTTCAGCCAGAAGTAGTGGTTAAACCTACAACGACTCAAGAGGTATCCGCATTGCTTAAAATTTGCAATGAGCATAACGTTCCAGTAACGCCTCGAGGAGGAGGCACGGGTTTAAGTGGAGCTGCATTGCCAATTTTTGGAGGAGTTTCGTTATCTATGGAAAAATTCAAATCCATTATTGGTATTGATACCGAAAACCTGCAGGCCACGGTTGAGCCTGGCGTAATCACCGAGGAATTTATCAATGCTGTTGCTGGAAAAGGTTTGCTTTATCCTGTCGATCCAAGTAGTAAGGGCTCTTGTTTTATTGGCGGAAATGTGGCGCATGGTTCTGGCGGACCAAGGGTAGTAAAATATGGTACCATTCGCGAATATATTTTAAATCTCGAAGTGGTTTTGCCTAATGGCGATGTGATTTGGACAGGTGCTAATACTCTGAAATATGCATCAGGATATAATTTAACACAATTGATGATTGGCTCTGAAGGAACATTAGGGGTTGTAACAAAAATTGTTACTAAGCTGTTGCCAAAGCCAAGCCAGTCTGTTTTAATGATGGGTTCGTTTAGTACGAACGAAGATGCCTGTGCAGCTGTCTCAGCTATTTTTAGAGCCGGAGTAACACCGTCAGCGTTAGAATTTATGGAAAGAAAAGGAGTGGAATGGGTAATTAAGTTTGATGATATTAAATTTGATTTAAAGGATGATGTAAAGGCATTGTTAATGATTGAATTTGATGGTGATGATTTGGATGATATTTTTAAGAATTGTGAAAAAACCAACACTGTTTTAGAAGAACATAAATGTACTGAAGTGCTGTTTGCTGATACAGCTCAACAAAAAGAAGAATTATGGCGCATGCGGAGAACAATGGCCGAATCGGTAAAATCAAATTCTGTTTATAAAGAAGAAGATACGGTTGTTCCTCGTGCCGCTTTACCAAAATTAATTAATGGAATTAAAGAAATCGGCTCAAAATACGGTTTTGAAAGTGTTTGCTATGGTCATGCCGGTGATGGGAATCTTCATGTGAATATTATTAAAGCCGGAATGAGCGATGAAGACTGGAAAAATAAACTCAAGTTTGGAATAACCGAAATATTTGAGCTTACAACTGCTTTGGGTGGAACGTTATCTGGAGAACATGGTATTGGTCTGGTTCAAAAAGAATTTATGCCGATTAAATATTCTGAAATTCATTTAAACCTAATGCGTGGTATTAAAAATGTCTTCGATCCGAAAGGAATCTTAAATCCCGGAAAAATAATGCCGAATCCCCCAACTCCCTAAAGGGGGAGTTGTCTTTCTTTCATGAAACGTTTGGAAAAAGATAGAATTCAGCTTGCCCATAGACCCACTAAAGGAGAAGTTGCTTTTTTTTATATTAGGTTTATGAAAATGCTATAGGGAATTTAAGAAATATTTTAATTGGTGATTCGTTTTTTCATCTCTCTTCTAGTTTCCTATTTGGGGGCTATTGGGTTAACTGCTCAAAACCCAACATCTTCTGCTTTTCTGCCTCTGGTATTGTTGTAGGTCTGCTTGTGGTATAATCTACCGCAATACACACGGTTTTCCCCTTACTACAAATAATTTCTTCGGCTCCTTTTACTTTAACAATCTGGTATTCTAAATCAAAGCTTGTATTTCCTATTCGGGAGGTTTTTACATGAACGACAATCTTGTCATTCATCACGATAGGTAAAATATAATCTAATTCTGCATGAGCAATTACAATTCCTGTTTTTTTCCAATCCCAATTAACAATTTCTTCCCAATACTTTGTTCTGGCAATTTCGAGATAGGTAAAGTAAACGGAATTGTTTACATGCCCCATCATATCAAAATCTATAAACCTTAAGTGAATATTGGTTTTATAGTTGAACTTGTCCGAAAAACTTCTGATATCTGTCAATTTGTCTTTTGATTTTGATATATTTTGCCATAATGTCTTAAAAATCATAATTATTTGGTTTGGTATATAAGTTGAATAGAGGTTAATATCAATTAAAAATAAAAAATTAGAGATATGACACTTGTAAATTTTAACAACAGAACCCGTAACACAGCTCCTTACTTTAACAATGTTTTCGATTCATTGTTTAGCGACGCCATCACTAAAAACAAAATGGTTGATAAATCGCCAAATGTTAACATCAGCGAAACTGAAACTGCTTTCGTTATTGATATTGCCGCTCCGGGTTTAAAGAAAGAAGATTTTCAAATTAATTTAAAAAAAGATACACTATCTGTTTGGGCGGAAGTGAAAAAAGAAGATACAGAAGTAGTAAAAGATTTTACACGTAAAGAGTTTGATTACAGCTCATTTGCAAGATCTTTCAATTTACCAGATACTGCAGATGGAGATAAAATTAGTGCTGAATATAAAGATGGAATCTTAAACATCAATATTAGCAAAAAAGACGATGCTAAATTACAGCACAAAGAAATTGTAGTATCGTAATAAAGGTTTTCTCGAGAGAGGATTTTTCATAATAGTTTAGATTTAGGTTTTATAGGGTTAATGCTGGATGGCATTAACCCTATTTTTTGTTAACGGTACATTTTTTCTCACTTAATTATATAAGAGTAAAATACACTTTGAAACCAATTTACAATTGAACTAATGAACCATTTTTGTACTTTTGCGGCATGGAAAGAGAAATTCTGGATACGAAGCGAAAGGCGTTAAAAATAAATCTTGATCCCCGCATTTACGGCACATTTGCCGAAATAGGAGCGGGACAGGAGGTTTCAAGAAACTTTTTTAATGCTGGTGCTGCATCAGGAACAGTAGCCAAAACCATGTCTGCTTATGATATGACCTTTAGTGATGCCATCTATGGCGCTGAAGCTTCCGGTCGATACGTGAGTCAGAACAGATTGTTGCAAATGCTCGATCATGAATTCAGCTTATTAAACGAACGCCTATCTGGAGAAAAATATGAAAGCCGAACATTCTTTGCTTTCGCAGATACTGTAACTACTCTAAATTATAAACGAACAAATGAACCCCATGGTTGGGTTGGGATCCGTTTCCAAAGTGAGCCAGGAGGTTTGCCTAATGAAATCTTTTTTCATGTTAGACTTTTAGACACTGATGTTAACATGCAGCAGCGTGTTTTAGGGATTATTGGTGTGAATTTATTATATGCGGCCTTTTATCACCATGAAAATCCGCAATTAATGGTCGAATCTTTAGCCGATAACTTAACGATTGATTCAGTAGAAATTGATTTAATTTCTGTTAAAGGGCCGGCTTTTCCCAATACAAATAACATCTTGCTTAATCTGTATATGATTATGAAAGATTTTTCTGCTGCTGCAATTTTTGATTCTGATGGGCATCCACGCCAGGCAAAAGACCTCTTGTACAAAAAGGATATTATGATTCTGAGAACCAAATATGGTCAGAAATCGTTGCCCAATTTTAATTTGTTTAACAAGGCTACCGATCAGTTTAAGCGCACTAATAAAGTTGCCGAAGGAAATTTAGCAGTAATGATTGAGGTATTGCTTACTAATGTATTAACCGATGCTCAGGAAACTCCTGATGATGTTGACTTGGAAGCAGTTGCCAAAAGAACTCAGGAAATGTGCGATACTGGAAATACGGTTATTGTATCTAACTTTACCAGACACAATCGTTTAGCTAAATATTTAGACCGTTGCAAGCCAAAAAGTGTTGGCTTGGCAACTAACATTAACAACCTAAAGTTTGTATTTAACTCAACGAATTTTGGAGAAAACTATTCTGGTCAATTGTTAAGTTATGTAAACGATATGTTTAGCAAAAACGTTCGTCTGTTTGCGTATCCGTTTTTGGATAAAAAGACAAATGAAGTGATTACAACAGCAAACATGCCGGTTACTCCTGAAGCAAAACCATTATTCGATTTTCTTTTAATTAATGGATATATAACTGATATTAAGGATTATAACGAGGATGAGGTAAAGACGGTTTAAATTTATTTATCATCATAATGACCTACAACACAGCCTCAATGGCTGCTTCTTCTTTTTTATTTTTGGGATGTGCGATTATGGTCATGACTCTAATTTACACAGAAATACTTAATTATTTAATCAACTTATCTATCACATCTTTATAGCTTTCGCTCACAGGCAATTCCTTATCATCAACAAAAACAGCATTTTTACGGATTGAAGTGATTTTTTCAGTATTTACAATAAACGATTTGTGGATACGCTCGAAGTTCTGCGGTAACTCTTCTTCAATGCCTTTTAAACTCATTCTAACAACCGCAGCCTTAGTGCTTGTTGACAAATGAATCTGAATATAATCCTTTAAACCTTCTATATATTTGATGTCGTTAAATTGGATTTTCATTAAACTGTAACCAACATTAACAAACATGTAGTCTTGTTTTGGTAAAGTGCCTCGCTCTGCAGATAATTTCAACTCGTATAAATCTTTAGCCTTGTTGCAGGCTTTCATAAAACGGTCCAATGATACAGGTTTCATTAAGTAATCAACTACATCCAAGGCAAAACCATCTAACGCATATTGTTTATAAGCTGTAACGATAATAACCATTGGTTTTTTTACCAAGCTTTGGATAAACTGTAAGCCAGTAATTCCCGGCATTTGTATATCGATAAAGATTAAATCTATCGATTGTTCCTGCATAATTTTGTTCGCTACAAAAGCGTCGTCACAACTGGCTGCCAACTCCAGAAATGGAATCCGACTAATGTTATCAGCCAATAATTGTAAGGCTAAAGACTCATCATCAATGGCTAAGCATTTTATCATGCGGTTAATTTTAGAGTTAAGCTTACATTAAACCAACCATCGTTTTTATCGATAATTAGTTGATGATTATCGCCATAAAGTAGATTTAATCTTCTGCTTACGTTCGCTAAACCAATTCCCGATGCTGCATCTTTAACTTCGTTTTCATCAGGATTGAATTTATTTTTAACGATGAAAGTTAATTTTTCATCTTCGGTTTTCAAATCCACAAATATCTGTGGGTTTTCAATCATTCCAACGCCATGTTTAAACGCATTTTCGATAAAGGGAATCAGCAACATCGGTTCAATTTCGTCAAACTCACTTTCTATATCGATATTTGTTTGAATAGCTACTTTTTTTCCAAAACGCTGTTTTTGTAAATCGATGTAAGCCTGAAGATACTCGGTTTCGGTTTTGATAGACACTTTTTCTTCATCGGTTTCATAAAGCATGTATTGCATCAAACCCGATAGTTTCATTACAGTTGGCTCCAGGTCATTACTTTTTAAACGAACCAATGCAACAATGTTATTCAAAACATTAAAAATAAAATGCGGACTAATTTGTGAACGAAGAAATGAAAGTTCTGTTTTCATGTTTTCCTGCTCACGCTGCAATACTCTTTTCTCTTCGCTTATTCTGTCCGAAATCATTGTAAAAGCTGTACTTGCAGCAATTGTAAGCAGAAAAGTTGGTGTATTGAACCAAAGGGTTCTGCCTAAATTAAAATCTAAATTGGGCAATAAAGCATGAAATAACAACGAATGAATGGTTATTGCCGAAAGCAAACTTACAAAGAAAAAGAAGCTGTAAAGCAGGTACTTCTTTTTATAAAAAAATGATGGAATTAAAACCTGACTGTTGAAGTAAAAAATGGCTATCCAATAAAAATAACTAATAAAGTTTAACCTTAAAAATTGAGTTTCTTCAAAATCTGTAAGCGAGCGGGGAGGGCGACTTCTATTTGCATTAATAATATAAGGTAACGTAATTAAAATAACCCAAACCAATATATGGAACGTGATTTTTATCCACTTTTTAGAAAAGTTAATCGTCATTATTTTCTGTTTGGCGCTTTGCATCGCTAAGTTATTATTTATTATGTTTTTAACAATATGTAGTTATGCTGAATTTATTTAAACAATTCTTATAATGATTTTTAGCCATTTTCATTTCATCAAGCCAATCCTAAGCAGTACCTGTATTAAGATGCTGAACTAAATTCAGCATGACGACCGTTGAGTTGAGTAGCGTATCGGGACGAGTAATCTCTCAACTTACAAGCCCCGATGCTTAGTTGCTACTCGTATCTTAATGCATCTATCGGATCTAAATTTGATGCTTTCTTAGCAGGATAATAGCCAAAGAAAACACCCGTAACGGCACATACAATGAAGGAGATAACGATTGAGGATTCTGAGATTAAAATTGGCCAGTTTAAGAAGTAGGAGATGAGGTAAGCAGAACTTACGCCCAAAATTACCCCGATAATACCGCCTGTGATGCTGATTAAAATCGCCTCTATTAAAAACTGCATTAAAACATCCTGCCCACGGGCGCCGATTGACATGCGCAAACCGATTTCCCTAGTTCGCTCAGTAACTGAAACGTACATAATATTCATGATTCCAATGCCACCAATAAAAAGTGAAATGCCTGCAATGGCCGTTAATAAAACAGTTAACATGCTACTTGTCGAGCTGATGGTACTGATTAACTCTGCCTGCGTACGTACCTGAAAATCATCACTTTCTGCGGAAGTTAAACGATGACTTTCTCTAATCGCATCAGAAATTTCAGTAGTAGCGGCATCGCTAGTTGCCTCCGTTGTAGCCGATGCATAAATGCTTTGCAAATAATTGGTCGCAGTAATTCTTTTTTGAACAGTTGTGTAAGGCGCCAAAACAATATCATCCTGGTCTTGCCCAAAATTACTTTGTCCTTTAGGTTCCAAAACGCCGATAACTTGAAATGGAATGCTTTTAAAGCGGATAATTTGCCCGATTGGATTACTGCCGTCTGGAAATAAATTATCGATAACGGTTTGACCCAAAATACAAACCTTGGCAAAACTTTTTACATCTTTTTCCGAGAAGAGAATTCCATCTTTTAGTTTCAACTGGCGAATATTCAAATAATCAGGACTAACACCTGTAATGGTTGTTGGCCAGTTGTATGCACCTTTTATGGCTTGTCCGCTCGTAGAAACCACGGGCGATAAGCCATTTATATTCTTTGATTGCAGTTTTTCAATGGCTGTAATATCTTCCATTTTTAAGGTTTGGATACTACTTCCCTGCAAACGAACGCCACCGGGTTCATTGCTCTGAGGCTGAATGGTGATCATATTTGAGCCCATTCCAGATAAAGAGGAACGAATACTTTGTTTTGAACCTTCACCAATTGCCATCATCGCAATTACAGCTGCAACCCCGATAATAATGCCCAACATGGTTAAAAAAGCACGTAATTTATTTCGTTGTAAGGCTAAAAATGCAATCCTTAATAAATTTGTAATGGCCATGATTTCCTCAATTAATAATCATCTGACTCGGGCAAACTGGCCAATGCCTCTTTTGCCGAACGTTGATTGGTGTTAATACTATCCTTTTGGATTTTTCCATCCCTTAACATGATGGTTCGGGTGCTAAAAGCTGCAATATCAGGCTCATGGGTTACGAAAACAATCGTTTTTCCCTCGGCATTCAATTCCTGCATCAGCGCCATAATCTCATAAGATGTTCGGGTATCCAGGTTTCCTGTAGCTTCATCGGCTAAAATCATCACAGGGTGATTAACCAAAGCCCTTGCAATGGCTACACGTTGTTGTTGACCACCAGAAAGTTGACTAGGTGTATGGTCGAAACGTTCTGCCAGCTTAACGGATTCTAATGATTTTATGGCTCTTTCTTTTCTTTCATCTGCAGAAATTGTTTTGTTGTAAAATAATGGCAACTCTACATTTTCTAAAGCCGATGTTCTTGGCAAAAGATTGTAAGCCTGAAAGACAAACCCGATTTTTGTGTTTCTCAAACCCGCAAGTTCATCCCTATTCAAACTTTTAACATCAACTCCATCAAGATGATAACTACCGTCAGTTGGTTTGTCTAAGCAACCTAAAATATTCAGTAAGGTTGTTTTACCCGAACCACTACTGCCCATAATGGTTACAAACTCGCCTGCTTTGATATCGAAAGTAATTCCTTTCAATGCCCGAACAGTTTGGTCGCCCATTACAAACTCACGTTTTAAATCGTGTATGTCTAATATTTTCTGTTCCATTATTTCTTGTTATTTCTGCCTGGGCGTTTTGGCATAAATGGACTGGATTGACCTTGACTTTTCGCCTCTGCTTTGCCCATAGCTTGTGAACCTGTAACCACTACATCAGTTTTTGCTAATCCCTCTAAAACCTCAACATGTGTATTGTCGTTAATACCCGTTTTAATCTTTTTCTGAACCAACTCATTGGCACTTTTTTGAACCCAAACATAAGCTTCGTTGGCACCGGCTGGTTTCTTATCAGGATTAACCCATGTCATTTTGTATTTAGCACTTAATGTAGAATCAGGGCTATATTTTATTGCTTTCGCTGGAACTAACAACGCATTGTTAACCTCTTTTGTAAATATGGTAATGTTCGCAGTCATTCCAGGTTTCAACTTATTATCATCATTCGCTGTTTTGATGATGGTTTTATAAGTTACAACGTTTGATGAAATTGAAGGACTCAGCCTGATTTCCTGAATGGTTCCGTTAAAGGTATCATCCAGATATGCATCAACAGTAAAAGTTGCACGTTCATTTTTGGTAATGTTACCAACATCTGCCTCATCTACTGATGCCTCCACCTGCATTTTAGTTAAATCTTTCGCAATGCTGAAGATTGTTGGCGTACTGAAACTGGCCGCAACCGTTGTTCCCTCACTCACGCTTCTGGATAATACCGTTCCATCAATTGGAGAATAAATACTTGCCAATGATAGATTCTTTTGTGCCGATGCCAATTGTGCTTTAATGCTGCTTACAGATGCTTTTGATGCATTATAAGTGTAAAGCGCATTGTCGTAATCAGCTTTGCTAACCGCACCAACCTTGTATAAATTGCTTTGGCGACTAAAGTTACCCTGCTGATAAATTAAGGCGCTTTGTGCACTTACCAAATTCGCTTGATATTGGTTTACGGATGCCTCGAACAAAGTCTTATCTAACTCAGCCAACAATTGACCTTTCTTTACCTTTGAGTTGAAATCTGCATACAAAGTTTTAATCGTTCCTGATACCTGTGTACCAACGGCAACGGTATCAACCGGTTGAACTTTGCCTGTTGCCGTTACATTTTCTGAGATGTAACCTGTAGTCGGCTTTTCGGTTTCGAGTACAATAACCTGCTCTTTTTTGCGCAAGGCGAAATACCAAACTGCAAATACTGCTATTGCTGTGCCGAGGATGATAAATATGGTTTTCTTCTTCATGACTTGAATATTAAATTGATTTGGACTTAGCCCATACCATGTATATTAATTAGTTATAGGAACACCTGTGTAAAAATTATAGATTTTAGTATATAGACTTGCAGTATATTTTGCCTGAACAAAGGCCTGCAAAGCCTGCACATATAAATTCTTTTGCTGTAAGTTTTCTACAATATTGTTTGTTCCTTCCTTTAATGCTGCATTAGAAATTCTTAGTGCTTCACTGGTATAAGTGAACTGTTCTTGAGCCGCAGCGTATTGGCTATTTGCGTTTTGTACGTTAATGTATGCTCGCTCCACATTTTGGGTTAGTGTAGTTTTGGTATCCAATAAGGATAATCGTGCCTGTTCTATACTGATATTCGCTTTTGCAACATTAGTTTTAGTTACTCTTCTGTCAAAAATTGGAATGGAAAGGGTTAAGCCTAAATTTTGATAAAAACTATTGTTTAGCTGATAAGAATAACTGCCCAGATTATTATTGCTATATCCCGTATTTAGTGAACCCCCTAAGCTTAAAGTTGGCCTTAATGTGGCTTTAGCTTTTGCAAGTTCTACGCCTTGAAGTTGAATATTCAATTCACCGCTCTTAACTTCCGGTCTAGTTTTTAATGCTTTATCTTGGGCCGAAGCCAGATTATCCAGAGCTGGAGATGTTTGTACTGTATCTGTTGTACTTACCTCAAAAGGACTATCAGTTGGCAGTTGAAGAAGCTGTTTAAGCGTTAAAATATTTTGTTGTAAGGTATTTTGAGCTGTCACTAAAGTGTATTTATCGTTAGCATAGGTGGACTGAAGTTGCAACAGATCTTTTTTCGCGATGGTACCAAATTTAAACTGCTGTTCTGATTGTTTTACCTGCGCTTCACTAGTCACTAATAAATCTTCTAAATAGGTTATGTTTTCTCTGGCTAAAAGAATGTTTAAGTAGGCTTGGGTAATAGAAATGGTAATGTCGTTTTTTGCAGCCTCTACCGAAAGGTTTGCTGTTTGAACACTAAGTTCCTTAGATTTAATGTCGTTTCTTAAATAACTTCCATTATACAAAGTTAAGTCTGAGCTTAGTCCAAATCCGCTTGTATTCTGTAAGCCCGATTTATAATTGGTTAATGCTTGAGAAACATTGCCTGTCAAATTCGGTAACACAGCTGATTTAGAAGCAATTAGATCTTGTTCTGCGGTCTGGGTATTTAACTTTAGAGTATTTATGCTAATGTTTTTTTCTTTGGCATAATCAATAGCGGTCTTTAAATCCCAAACTTTAGGTACATCCTGGGCGCTCAATCTTAATCCAGAGGTTAAGAAAGTGAATAAGATTATATATTGAAGATAACTGCGCATAGCGAATAAATTTTGTGTCTTTTTCTAACTATTGAACACAAAAATATATCCGATAAAGCCCAGTTTTTGGTAAATGAGACGAATGGCAAAAATGATGAGACGAAAGCCTAAAACTTTGAGATAACCCAAGAAAACCTAAATCTTATCGATGTATTTTTTTGCAGAAAATTCTTAATGAATAAGGCATACAGGTGCATACCAATCTAATGTTATTGCAGGTTTAATGGGATGAATCAGTAAAATTAATTAGTCTGTAAGATCGAACCCGATTCACTTACCTCAAAAAAATGCTTCATGCCACATTTTAAAGCGAAATTGTTTCTTTGATGGCCAACGGGAAAATCGAAAGCAATAGGATAATTGTATTCGGCTACTTTCTCTAAAACGATATCGTAAATGGTTTTGCCAAATTCTTCACCAGCGTCATCAGGTTTAACTTTAAAACCGCCTACAATTAATCCTTTAAGATTTTTTAGTTTTCCGCTACGTTTTAAATTCCAGAACATCCTGTCTATACTATATAAATATTCACCGGTATCCTCAACAAAGAGAATTTTGTTATTTGTATTTAAATCCGAGTCACTTCCCGCCAGTGTTTCAATAATACTTAAATTTCCGCCAACTAAAATTCCTTCAGCTTTCCCCAACCGATTATTTTGACTAATAGGAGCGGAGTAAGTCATATGCTCTCCAATGAGTGCATTTTTAATCGATAAAATTGTTTCAATTTGAATCGGTTCGGCTCTGGTCCAATCATCGGGAAAACTGTTGCACATTTTAGAATGGATAGAGGCAACGCCATAATTCTTTGCTAAGTGACAGTGTAAAACGGTAATATCGCTAAAACCGATAATCCACTTTGGATTTCTTTTAAAAGTTGAAAAATCTAGATTATCTATTATTCTAACAAAACCATAACCACCACGAGCGCACATTATAGCCTTAATGTTAGGGTCATCCAACATCTGCTGAAAATCGGACCTTCTTTCTTCATCCGTACCGCCATAAGTAAAATCTCGCTTGCCTATAGTTGCCCCAATTTTTAAATTAAAACCCCAGCTTTGCATCTGTAAAACCGACGGCTGAATTTGTTCTAAGGTAATGTATCCTGCCGGACTCGTAATTCCAATAATATCGCCTTGTTTTAAATACGGAGGGATTTTAAAGGAAGCAAGATTTTCTGGCTCTACCGCTTCTGCCAAACTATTAAGCAAGGGGATGGCTGTTGTTGCAACAAGAAATGAAGAAAGGAAGTATTTTCTATTCATTTTTATTAAATGAGATGTGATAAAAGCGAATATAAGATTTATTGCTTTTGGCTTAAATAGAAAAAGGGATTTATATCCATAAATCCCTTTTTTAAACCAAACAAATTAATCTGTAAAAGATTAGTATAATGTGAATTAACTAAATAACCAATAAGAAAAAAGAATGTTTTATTTATTTTAAAAAAAATCTGTAAATAGTAAAGGCTACCCATCGCGGATAGCCTTGCTAACAACAAAACAAATATAAGATAACCAAATTTTACCTGATTTGAGCAGAAATCAGGTATTTAAGTGCTATGAGTGCACTTAGCGGCCTAGTAATGGATTCGAACCATTGTGTGAGGGTTTATGAAACCTTAACCTTCCAATCGGTCAACTGGCCTGTTGTTATAATTGCTTAAACGTTAGATAATTTTTCAGTTCTATGATTTGATCAACTGATAATATATCTTCGTCTTTTAAATTTTGTTCATTTTCAACGTCGTTTTTAGTCGAATAATTAAGATTTGGATAATCATCTATTGCCGGAAACTGAAAGTAAATTGACATAATTTTAAATCTTAATTGTTAACACAAAACCTTGTTGAATGATTAACGTTCAGCAAATATAAAATTAATTATATTAAATCTATAGATTTAGTAGTATTTATTTATATTATATTGATATACAGTTATTTAATTTTTTATACACACTGTTAATGTATAAGAAAAAGTAGATTTTGTTCAATAAATCCGATTGAAATGATTCTTATTCCTTATCAGGTTGGTGTGTGTCGGGATTAAAGAACCTATAAACTGACGACGTTCATTCCATGCTTTTAATTCAATTTCTTTAAAGCTAATTATTTTGAGGATATTTGCATTTTCAAATATTAAAACAACAATTGTGTCTTTAGATAAATTAAAACTCAGTAAGCCATTGGTTGCTGCGATGACTGATGCGGGATTTTTAGCACCAAAGGAAATTCAAGCCAGAACAATGTCACGCATTTTAGGTGGGCAAGATGTTATAGCTGTAGGCCCGGAAGGTTCTGGGAAAACAACAACATATGTTTTAGCTACGCTGATGAAATTAAAATATGCTTTTGAGGAAGCCCCAAGAGCATTAATTTTGGTTCCAGATGCTGAGCATGTCGATCATGTTTTGGAACAATTTAAGTTACTGAACCGAAACAATACATTCAGAATTATTGGGATTGATAGCCGAGGTGCAGTTGACACCCAAATGAATGAAATTACGGACGGCGTTGATATCATCGTTGCTGTGCCGGATCGCGCAAGAGCGCTTTATTTAAAACTGGCGCTAAATACCAATAAGATTCAATTATTTATAATTGATAATGCTGAACTGATTGTTAAGAAAGGCCTGCAATTACCAGTTGTAGAACTTGCTAACAGTGCTTATAAATCTCAGCATGTTGTTTTTACAGAGGTTGTTCATGAAAAATTAAATCATATGATTAAGCCCTTTATGAAAGATTCTGCAACAACAATAGAGGTTGATGAAATTGGAGCGCAAAAGGCAGAGGTCTATCAGCAAATGTTGTATCATGTTCCAAATTTTAGAACCAAACTAAATCTTTTAACCTTATTGTTAAACGATAAAGAGGTTTTTGATAAGGTTTTGATTTTTGTAAATACAAGATTAACGGCTCAAACGGTTTACAAAAACTTTAATCATGTTAACGAAACTGAAATTACAATTTACAAACCTTTGTTTTTTGATGACGCCGGTTACGATAACATCGAGGATTTTAAAGAAAACCCTAAATCGAGAATTCTAATCGTTGCAAATGAGAATTTAACTGATTTAAATATTGAGGGTATTCCATTTATAATTCATTTAGAATTGCCAGAGCAAAAAGAAATTCTTATTCAACGCATTGTTAAGCGTGCAGATGAGGATGTTGTTGCCATTACGTTTTCTACTGATATTGAATTAATTGAGGTTAAAAAAATTGAGCAGGCTATTGGGCAAAAAATGGATGTTATGGAATTGCCAGAGGATTTGAAAATTGTGGATGCCGGAGCAAAACCTAAAAAGAAAAAAGGGGAGGAAGAGGAAGATTCATCAGAGCGTGGAGCAGCGTTTCATGAAAAGAAGGCCAGTAATTTAAAAAACTACAATTATAGTGCTGGTACTAAAGCAAAAATGACTTACAAGAATAAAAAAGGCTTGTCTTAATACATAAACCGGCTTTAAGATTTCCAGTCTAGCTTTTCAAAAGCCTTATTTTAAAAGTCTGTAACAGCTGGCATAAAGTACCCATAATAAACAAGAAAATTTTTACATAAAAAAAACTCCCGATGAAAATCGGGAGTTTTTTTTTGGTGTTTATTTACGATTAATATAAGGTAAATTCTACACGACGGTTTTGTTGACGACCAGCTGCAGTTTTATTGGTTGCAATTGGTTGATCAGGTCCGTAACCAGTAGCCTCGATTCTTGATGCATTTGCACCTTGAGAAACTAAGTAAGCTTTAACCGATTCAGCTCTATCTTTAGATAAACGTAAATTTAATTCTCTACCACCAGTATTATCTGTATGGCCAGCTAATTTTAAGCTAAAGTTTTTCTCTACCAATAAATTAGCAACTCTGTTTAAAGTAGCATAAGATTTAGAACGGATAGTAGATTTACCTAAATCAAATTCTAGGTTTGAAATCGCATCTCTAACCACTTTACGATCTGCTTCTGTAATCACAGTTGTTTCTTTAATTACTTTGGTTGTTGGTGCTGCTAAAGGACATCCAGAACCATCTACGACAGTACCTGAAGGAGTTCCTGGGCATTTATCAAATTTATTTGCAACACCATCGTTGTCATCATCAGCTAAATCTTTAGCATATTGATCCCTATCTCTTTGTGCATTTTGCTCAGCAGTAGATAAGGCTCTTCTTAATTCAGAACTTTCTGCAGCTGTTTGTTTGTTCAAGTTAGCCAATGAGCTGTAGTTTTGTAATTGAGGTTTTGATTTATCTCCTAGTGCAAACTCTAAACCAGCATGTCCATAAGAGAATCTGTCATAACCGCCAATGTTGTAACCATCAAATTTATCAGATTTAACAAAGTTAACATCGTAACCAAAATCTAAATTAATTCCCTTTGCAACAGCTAATTTAAAACCAGCTCCAACTGGGATGAACCAACCTTCACGATAAACGCCTTGGTCTGTTAAAGCCGTTGGAGTTCCTGTAGTAGTTGCGCCAGATGACATGTAACCTGCACCACCTTTTAAATAAGGGATTAAAACGCCATCTTCTTTATTAATGCTAATGTTTGCCACATTCCAAACTGCTGATAAAGCTCCAGACCATTGGATGTTTGTTTTAAACTCAGATCCGTTAGCATAAGTGTAATTACCATTTGCATCCAATCCATTAACGCCTCTTAAGCCTTCAACTTTACCGGCTAAGAAATCTGCCTGAATACCTAAAGCTGGTAAAATTTGTTTTTTGATGTAACCACCGTAACCTATGTTTTCTTTTGCTGTTTGGAAATCGCGATCTTTTCCGTTAAATATTGTGTTCGGGCTTAAAACACCTCCATGTACACCAACTGACCATGTGCGGAATTGGGTAGGAGAGAAACGACCTGCCGTTGTTGGTGTTTCTTGTGCAAACAATTGTGATGATAAACCTAATAAAGCAACCAACATTGTTGATTTTGTAATTTTCGTATTCATGTTTTTATTTTTTGTAAATAATAGTCATACAACAGCTTTTATGTCATACTGTTTTGATCCGCACATGAAAAAATCTTGCCAAGATGGAAATTTACAACACAAATACCATGTTATCAGAAGATTAGCTACTTGAAATTATTTCACAAAAATGTTACTTAATGGGCATTGAATACATCCAATTTGTATAGTTTACTGTACATAATTAGATTAATGCTGGGAAATTTGGTGTTGAGGATTTATTTTAACGGATGGATTTTTCTTCTCGTTTAAAAGCATCTCCAAAGCTTTTTCTATTCGTGTTTTTCGAGTTTTCTCTTGTTTGGCAGATAAAATCCACAATACATATTCTTTTTTGTGGGAGTAAGCCAGCTGATTGAAATAATTTAATGCCTCTGGAAATGGACTTAAAACTTCAGCCAGATCTTCCGGTAGTTTTACGATTTTATTTTCAGGATCTATATATCCACCAAATTCATTAGTCTTTATATGGTCGTTTCTCATACCAGAAGGCTTAATTTCAGAAATAAGTTTTAATCTTAATGCCGTCCATGTTTCATTAACAGAAGCAGAAGCACATGGCGATAGGCCATAAATTTCGAGTTCTTTCCATGTTTTCATTAAATCTAAATCTGATTTAATCTTCGAATTTTTCTTTGGCATAAATACCCAGAAAACAGATTTAGCAGTAATCTGGGTTAGATTTCTTTCAATCTGTGCATTCAGTTGATCCTTGTTGGTAGAAAAAGTAATTAAAGCATTAAAATCTATGGGATTATTATATCGAATGAAAACGTCATGGGGAACTTCTCCAAAAATCGCTGTAGCGTTTTCAGGTGCATCCTCTACTTTGACCACAAAATCAGGTTTAATTTGAAGCTTTTTTAACAAAGGATTTTCCATCTGATCTATAAAAATTATAGCTTTAATTTAGCAAAGAAATCCCAAAAAACAATGCCAGCAGAAATTACAATGTTAAAAGAATGCTTGGTTCCAAATTGCGGTATTTCGATACATTCATCAATTTTCGCCATAACTTCATCGCTTACGCCATCAACCTCATTGCCAAAAATCAAGGCGTATTTTTTAGTTGGATTTGGGCTAAACGTATTCAGCATAGTGCTGTTTTCTGCTTGCTCAATCGCTACAATTTCATAACCCAAAGCTCTAAGTGCATCAACAGCATCAACTGTATTTGTATAGTGAATCCAATCTACAGATTGTGTCGCACCCAACGCCGTTTTTTCTATTTCCCGATGCGGGGGCTGGGCTGTTATACCGCATAAGATTATTTTTTCTAAAGCAAAACCATCAGCCGTTCGAAATATTGAACCGATATTATGCATGCTTCGGACATTATCCAAAACTGCTACCACTGGTAATTTTTCCTGCGATTTAAACTCTTCTATATCCGGACGATTTAACTCGTCTAATTTTAGTTTTCTCATTTATAATTAATTGCCAAACCATTATGATAAAATTACCCAACATATGGAGTATATAACGGCTATATTTAAAAGCTTTAAGCAAATAAAATTTATCGATGTGATTAAAAATATTTATTAAAGCGAACAATAATAGTATGTTTGTTTAGGAAACAAAGCCCTAAGTTACAATTTATGAGCGTTCAGCAAACAACCACAGGAAAATTTATTGATGGCGAAGAAGTAATCGCAATTGAACTAACCAATAGCAGAGGCACTTGTGTTAAAATATTTAATTATGGAGCGATAATCAATAAATTTATTGTCAAAAATGCAAAAGGAGAAATGCAGGATATCGTTCTTGGATTTGATCATTTTGAGCAATATCTGGATGAGGAATACCTTAAAAATGGCGCTTACCTAGGTGCTATTATTGGTCGTTATGCAAACAGAATCAAAGATGGCCACTTTACTATTGACGGGGAATCCTATCAGCTGGCTAAAAATACAGGTACAGATTGTTTACACGGTGGATTGGTTGGTTTCGATAAAAAAGTATGGGATATAGTTGATGTGGATGATGACCAATCTTTGGTTACTTTGGAATACGAAAGTATTGATGGCGAGGAGAACTTTCCCGGCAATTTGGTTATTGATCTTACCTTTGAACTTACGGAAAATGACGAATTAATTTTAAGCTACGAAGCCGAAACAGACCAGGCTACAGCAGTAAACCTAACCCACCATGGATATTTTAATTTAGCCCCAAATGGTGGATTTATTGGCAAGCACAAGCAACAGATTTTTGCCTCAAATTATCTAGAACAAGATGAAAATTATTGCGTTACGGGTAAACTTATTCCTGTAGAAGACACTCCGCTCGATTTTACGCAGCCAAAGGAAATTGATAAGGATTGGAATCCGGATTTTGGATACGATCAAACTTTTGTTTTGGATAAAATTTATGGAGACTTATCCTTAGCGAGCAAAACAAATGATGCAGAGAGCGGTTTAACCTTAAGCGTTTATACAACCGAGCCTGTAGCACATTTATATACAGCCAAATATCTGAGGGTTAAAAACGGAAAGGGTGGTAAGGATTATAATGGTTTTGACGCGTTTTGTATAGAAACACAGCACCATCCAAATGCAGTTAATGTGGCAGAATTTCCGACTACAATTTTACGCCCGGAGGATTTATATACACAAACTACTATTTACAAAGTATCAATAAACAAATAATTATGTTCAGCATAGAAGAGATTAAAAAAGCAGAATCGAAAATAAAAACAGGAGCTGATCTTCCTCAGTTTATTGCAGATATTAAAGCAATGGGCGTAATACGAAATGATGTTTATGTTTCAAATGGTTTATCTGTCTACTTTGATCATGATGACCATTCTGAACAGGCAAGCCCTGAAGAATATCCAAATTTGGTCATCAATGAAGAATCTTCAGCAGAAAAACTGAAACATGCATTGAGTATTCATCAAAGGGGAGAAACCGATTACTTTACTTTTTGTAAGCAATCTGCAGATGCGGGAGTGGAGAAATGGGTAATTGATTTAGAAGAAATGACTTGTACTTATTTGGATGCTGAAGGAAATGAGTTGGTTAAGGAAGAGATTCCAGGGGTTTAAAGTCATAAATATTCTGTCATGCTGAGGTACGAAGCATCTACAACCTAAGAAATAGATACTTCGTACCTCAGCATGATATTTTTTTTTAAAAAAATGTAGCGCTTGAGTGAAAGGGATAGAAATTCAATTGTGTAATTATTACTTTTAAATCCTTTCAAGCACCATTTTAATTGCCTGCTCTACAATCTTATTTGGTTCTTTGCTAAATTCTAATTTAACCCGGCTGGCAAGAATAGCATTAACCGACAAAGCTTTATGGCCCAAAACCTTTGCCAAGGCATAAATCCCAGCGGTTTCCATTTCTAAATTTGTTATTCTGTTCTGATTACTTTTAAAGCTATTTATTAATCCGATAAAATCTGGCACTGCGTTTTTTGCTCTAACCTGTCGGCCCTGAGGTGCATAAAAACCTGGCGCTGTAACAGTAATTCCTTTTTCCATATCTTTTCCAACTGTGCTTAACAAAACATCACTGGCAGAAGTTAAATAAGGATTAATGTTTTTTAAGTGGGCAAAATGTGTTTTAATATCATCAAGAAGGCTTCGCTCATCGCCAGATAAATCGTGGATGTAATAATTCATAAGTGCATCCATTCCCAATCCAAAACTTGAAGCCAAAATTGTACCCATTGGCACATCAGGCTGAACGGCACCAGATGTCCCGACCCGGATTATATTTAAAGAAGTTAATTCACTTTTAATTTCCCGGGTTTCAAAATCGATGTTTACAAGCGCATCTAACTCATTAAAAACAATATCAATATTATCAGTTCCAATACCTGTAGAAAGTACGGTAACTCTTTTATTGCCAACAAAACCCGTATGAGTTATAAATTCTCGTTTTCCTTTTTTAAATTCAATCCGATCGAAATATTTACTCACTTCGCCAACCCGGTCAGGATCGCCAACCGTAATTACAGTTTCGGCAACATCCCCGGGTAAAAGATTTAAATGATAAATGCTTCCATCAGGATTGATGATTAAATCACTTTCGGCTATCTTCATAGGTTTACTATTTGGTTGTTAAATATTAGATGGTGCTTAGATATTTCAGTTTCACATCATCTATTTTATCAAACTTACTTAAAACTTGGTTTAATTGCGCTTTTCTAACTTCAAATTTTAAAGTACAATTGGTATCGAAGTTTTGAGATAATACATCTAAATTTTCTTCCTTAACCAATTTCATCACATCATTCATTTGCAGGTATTCAAAATGAACTTCATAAATATCATTTACGGTTTTTGTAATGATGTTAGCTGATTTAATTGCTTCAATACTAGCGGTTTTGTATGCGTTGATTAGACCGGGAACGCCCAACAGTGTTCCGCCAAAATACCGAACTACAACTATTAGAATATTTGTGATATCTTCTGATAAAAGACAATTTAAAATTGGTCTGCCGGCAGTGCCAGATGGCTCTCCGTCATCATTAATTCTGAAAACAGCACGATTAGGTGTTAATCGGTAAGCATAACAAAAATGGCGTGCTTTAGAATGTTCTGATCTTAGATTTGTAATAATTGGCTTGACTTCATCTTCCGAACGAATAGGATATAGGTATGCCATAAATTTACTGCCTTTATCTCTAAAAATTCCTGCAGCATTATGGCTTACAGTTTTGTAAGAATCATCGAACAACATGCAATTGCGATAAGGTAATAAATATAATGGCCACTAAGGCGAAAACTATCCCAGCATAATTTAACTTGCTTAATTTTTCCTTGAAAACAATAATTCCAATTAAACTACCCACTACAATTACACCCAAATTCATGGCAGCAAACACCGTTGAAGGATTTTGAGCCAAAGTCTGATGTGCCTTTAAATAGAAAAGTATGTTTCCAAAATTGAATAATCCTAAAATTAAACCGCAAGCCAGATTAACCAGTTGTAACTTGGTCTTTTTTGTTAAAACCATTATGATTACTATAAGAAGCGATATCAAAAAAGAAAGGCAAAATACTGTAAAAAGTGATGTTGTGTAAGGCAATGTTTTAAAAAGGGCAATTTGTTTAAAAAGCACATCTATTACTCCAAAACCTATAAAAACAGTAATTGGGTAAATCCAGTTATCTGACTTTGATTTCTCTTCACTCTTCTTGAAGAAGGTAAAAAATATAGCTAGAAACCCTATTCCCAAACCAATTAATTTATAGCTATTGAAATTCTCCTTAAAAATGAAGTAAGCAGCAATTATGGGGATGAATAAAGACAAGCGCTGAGCAATGTCTGTTTTAACAATACCTAAATTTTTAACAGATGCCGCTAAAATTAAAAAAATTGATGGGAGCAAAACAGCTAAACCTATGTAAATTGGCCAGGGAGCAGTAGAGGTAACTGTACTGATATCTGGTTTAAAAAAAATTAAACATAGTAGCATTGCCGTTAAGTAATTTACTGTAACTGCTTGTATAATGCTGATTTGATACCTCTTTGCAAGCTTAAGTAATACTGCTACCGTTACGCTACAAAAAACACTTAATATAATGTATATCATTAATTTGTATGGTTTAAATAAATAGATAGCTTATCAGATCCGACTTGAATGTGTTCTTGTAAATGACCATTTATAATCGGTGAACGAAGGCCACTTTCCCAACTGTTTGAAGCTGTAAAAACACGGGCTTCATCCCAAAGATTACCATCTAAAAACTGATTTAAAATGTTTGCTCCACCTTCTATAATAACAGATTGAATATCCATTAAATAAAGCTGGAAAGCAATTTTCTGTGCCAGATAGAAATGCATATCTTCCATTTGGATGTAATGAATATTCCCGATTACATCTGTTTTAACTTCATTAAAAATTATGGTTTTTGCCTCAGTATTAAAAATATGGTTACCCTGTGGAACCTGTAAGTTTTTATCAATAACTAACCGAACAGGGTTTTTGCCTGGCCATTCTCTGCTTGTTAACCGTGGATTATCCATAATGGCGGTTTGCTTTCCAATCAGAATCGCATCTTCTTCAGTGCGCCATTGGTGCGCTAAACGTTTTGCCAAGGCACCGCTAATCCACTTTTGATGCCCATCTGTTGTGGCAAAATAGCCATTTGCGGTTTCTGCCCATTTTAAAATTATAAACGGTCTTTGCTTTTGGATTCTTGTAAAAAATCTACGGTTGAAATATTTGCATTCATCTTCCAGAATTCCGCTTGCAACCTCAATTCCTGCATTTTTTAACTTTTCTATTCCTTTACCATCAACGCCAGAAAATGGGTCTCTATTGCCAATAACTACCTTTTTTAATTTATGCTTAACAAATAAATCGGCACATGGGGGTGTTTTCCCAAAATGCGCACAAGGTTCTAGGTTAACGTAGGCTGTTGCTTGTTGAAGAAGACTTTCTGCATCGTTACCATAACGATCAAATACATTTTTAACAGCATTTGGTTCTGCGTGGGCTTCACCATATTTTCGATGGTATCCTTCGCCAATAATTTTATCGTTAACTACTATAACGCAACCTACCATTGGATTCGGACTTACATTTCCAATTCCTAAGTGGGCCAGCTCTAAACAACGTTTAATATAAAATTCGTGGTTCATTGGAAGCAAAAGTAGTAAAAAATGGAAGATGGATTGTTTAAAATAGATTTGATCTCATCACAAATCAGTAATTTTACATCAATGAGAATAGTTGAACTAGAAGAACATTTCCTACTGGAACTTGATGAGATTTACGACGGTGACGAAGCCAGGGCATTGTTTAGCCTTGCCGCTGAACATGTTTTAAAATTATCGCCTAGTAAATTAAGAATGGTTAAGGATACATCTTTAACGTTTATCGATTTTCAAAAGCTTCTCAGCATTTTAAATGATTTGAAAATCGGCAAACCGATTCAGCATATTTTAGGCGAAGCACACTTTTATGGTTCTATTTTTAAGGTGAATGAACATGTTTTAATTCCCAGACCTGAAACCGAGGAACTGGTAGATTGGATTATTCACGATTTGGAAGGAGAAGAAAACCTGAATCTTTTGGATATTGGCACTGGATCTGGTTGTATACCCATTACCATTAAAAAATACCTGCCTCAGATAAAAGTCTCTACAATAGACATTTCCAACCGAGCAATCGTTACGGCACAAGAAAATGCCAAGACGATTGGTACTGAAGTTAAATTTATCGAAGCGGATATTCTAACGTATAAAACCGATTTAAAATACGATATAATAGTAAGCAATCCACCTTATATAAGAGCTTTAGAGAAAGAAGCAATGCATCAAAATGTATTATCATTTGAGCCACATATTGCTTTATTTGTTAGCGATGAGGAACCTCTGATTTTTTACAGCAAGATCGCTGACTTTGCAATTTCAAATTTAAATGAAAACGGCTTTTTGTATTTTGAAATTAACGAATATCTAGGTGTGGAAACACTTGATATGTTGAGGGATAAAGGTTTTAATAATATGGAGTTAAGAAAAGATATGCAGGGCAAAGATAGAATGGTAAAGGCAAGCTTATTCTAAAACCAATTAAGATCTTGGGTGAAACTGAGTGATTACGTCTCTCAGATAATCTCGATCAATATGTGTATAAATTTCGGTAGTGGTAATGCTAGAATGCCCCAACATTTCCTGCACTGCACGTAAATCTGCGCCCCCTTCAATTAAATGCGTGGCAAAAGAGTGGCGTAAAGTATGCGGGCTGATCGTCTTTTTTAATCCAGTTGAAATGGCCAAGCTTTTAATTAAATTAAAGACTGAAATTCGGGAGAGCTTTGCCCCAAATCTGTTTAAAAAAATATAATCTTCGTTCCCCTTTTTTATGTTCATATGAATCCGAATTTCTTTTAAATAGAGATCGATAAACTTTAGGGCGACCCCACCAATTGGAACCAATCTTTCTTTATTCCCTTTACCAATCACTTTTATAAACTCGATTTGCGGATAAAGATTCGAAATTTTGAGTTCTGTTAACTCGGTAACCCTTAATCCGCAACCATACATAACTTCAATCATTGCTTTGTTTCGCATGCCTTCGGGCCTTGATGCATCAATAGCATCAATTAAACCATTTATTTCATAAATATTTAAGGTGTCTGGTAATTTTCTGCTTAGTTTAGGTGCTTCAATTAATGCTGAAGGATTATTTTGAACAACATCCTCAATCATTAAATAACCAAAAAAGGCCTTTAATCCAGAAATTACCCTGGCCTGTGTACTGGCTTGCATGCCTAAATCGTTAAGCCATGAAATAAAGGATTTTAAATCTGCGGTACTAACTTCGGTAATTTTCGGTTCACTGTTTAAAGATAAATAGTATTGCTCTAGCTTATCGATATCACTCAAATAGGCATCTACGGAATTGCTAGATAACGATCGCTCCAACTGCAGATAAGACTTGAATCCTTTAATATATGATGACCAAAACATGTTTTTATTTCAGATTTTTTATAACATTGCAACGTTACAACATTTAACGTTACAACATTTATGAAAATACAAATTATTAATGGTCCAAATTTAAATCTTTTAGGGGTTAGGGAGCCATCAATTTATGGAAATACAAGCATAGAAGAATATATTAAAGAGCTTAAAACAATCTACTCAATCATAGAAATAGATTATTATCAAAGCAATGTAGAGGGAGAGTTAATTAATAAACTTCATGAAGTTGGGTTTTCCTACGATGGAATTGTATTAAACGCCGGAGGTTATACCCATACATCTGTAGCAATTGCTGATGCTATCGCAGCAATAAAAAGCCCTGTTGTTGAAGTTCATATTTCGAATATTTATGCTCGTGAAGAGTATCGTCACGTATCGTTAACTGGCAAAAACTGTAAAGGTGTTTTAACAGGCTTTGGGATGAAAGGATATCGTTTGGCTATCGAAAGTTTATTGATTAATTCTTAAAGTTATGCTTAAGAAAATGCTCTCATTGGCCTTATTGGTTATTTCTTTTTATGTTAATGCTCAAGAAAACGTTTCAAAAAGACAAACACTAAACGATCAATCGGTGGTTCGTGGAGAAGATGGAATGGTTTATCCATATAATGCCTGGAAAAAATTAATGGCCACCGGCAAATACGGACTTAAAAATAGGCAAACTACAACGGAAAGCGGAAAACCAGAATATTTAATATACGAGCTTAACGAAAAGCAAAAGGCAAGCTACTTTGAAGGTGGCGCAAAACCGCGACCCAGCGATGCTTTTGTAATGGATCAAACTTTCGAAGGCACCAAAATTACCGATATAAATGGTGTAAAATATGATTTAAGAAACTTGCAGGGAAAAGTTTTGGTACTTTACTTTTGGTTTATAGATGGTAAATCTACCAACATTTTAATCCCACAATTAAATGAATTGGCAAAAGAATACAAGGAAAATAAAAATGTTATCCTATTGGCGGTTTGCAACGATGATAAATATAAAATCAAGGCCTTTCTCCAAAACAATCCATTCGATTTCAATATCGTAGATGATGCTCGGGATCTTTCGAAAAAATATAATGTTAAACTGTATCCAACAATAACAGTTATCGACAAAAATAACCAGGTAAAATTTAGTGCTGTAGGCTCGGCACCAAGCACCGGTTATTGGGTTAAAAAAACTATTGATGAATCTTTAGCACCTAATTAAGTTTAGAAAAGTATTTAATGTTCTTGATAAAGAAAGCCCAAACAATGCTGTTATTGTACACTCCTATATGTTTAATGTAGGGTTTTTGGAATTCTTTTCTCTTTTTTCCGGTTTTAAAAATAGATTTTATAAAATGAATATGCGCTTTACTTACTGCTAAAGTAAATTTTGGTTTTCCTGTAAGTAAAAAATGCCACCAAGCAATAAAATCTATCCACATTCTTAATATTATGCGGAAAACAGCATCGCCTGCTGGCAGGTTCTTTTGCATAATAATTAAGTTGTTCCTAAAATTAAGGTAAGTTTTAAAAGGATTTTCCGTTTGTAAAGTACCACCACCAACATGGTAAACTTCTGCATCAGGGCAGTATAAAATTTTATAGTTTAAATTTTTAAGTCGCCAGCATAAGTCGATTTCTTCCATATGCGCAAACAAATCAGCATCTAATCCACCAACTTCTCTCCAGCATTTACTACGGATAAAGAAAGCCGCACCACTTGCCCAAAAAACTTCTTTCGTTTCGTTGTACTGTCCGTTATCAAATTCGTAAACATTAAATAAGCGTCCTCTGCAAAAAGGATAACCATAAATATCTAAATAACCACCTGCAGCACCAGCATATTCGAACTGATTTTTATTGAGTTGCCATTTAATTTTTGGTTGTGCCGCAGCAATTTCTACATCGCTTTCCATTAAATCAATTACTGGCTTTATCCAATTTGGTGTTACCTCAACATCAGAGTTTAACAAAACAAAATAATCAGCATCAACCTGTTCTAAAACTTTGTTGTAACCGCCGGCAAAGCCATAATTTAAAGTGTTTTGAATAATTTTAACTGAAGGGAATTTTTCATTGATAAAAGCTACAGAATCATCCGTTGATGCATTATCACCAACAATTACCTGTAAATTATCATACTCTGAAAGTAAAATCCCTGGTAAAAATTGTTGTAAAAAAGCTTTACCGTTCCAGTTTAAAATTACTATAGCTACTGATGGATTCATTGATTTTATTCGGGTTTAAATTTCCAGCGCTTATGGCTCCAGAGCCAATATTGTGGCTGTTCGTTTATTATATCTTCTAAAAATTTGAAGTGCAGATTGGTAATTTCAAAATCGTCCGTTTTTGATGCATCTAGGCACATTGGCAATACTTCTACCTCGTAAAAACCTTGTTTAGGGCGACTCACCTTAAAATAGTAAATTGGCCGATTGGTTGATTTTGCAATTTTTTCTACCCCAAGAAGGGCAGGAGTTGGCTGATGCAGGAAATCTACAAAATATTTGGTTTCCTCTCTGGTTGGAGATTGATCGCTTGCAAAACATAAAAGCGTTGGCTCATTTTTGTAAGCCGCCATGCCTCTTAAAGTTTGCCTCATCGCAATGAAAATGTTTCCATATTTTGTTCTCAAGCCATCAAACCAAGCTTCAAATATCTTATTTTTGATAGGCTTGAAAATGACCATTGTTTTGGCAGAAATATGCAAGCCTAATGCAAGAGTTCCGAGTTCCCAATTGCAATAATGCCCGGTACAGGCTAAAATGCTTTCCCCAGCTTTGAAATGGCTTTCTAATTGTTCCAATCCTTTAAATTTAACCCGTTTTAAGGTTTCTTTCTCAGATATTGTGGTTTGCTTAATAATCTCGAAAATAAGTTCTGCTAAGTATTTAAAATATTTCTTTTCTATAGCAACGATTTCGGTTAATGATTTTTCCGGAAAAGAGTTAACCAAATTCTGGCGGACTACTTTTTTTCTATAGCCAATTAGGTAATACAGCAGATAATATAGTAATCTTGCAAAAAAAAACAGAATGGACAGAGGAAGCAACGATAATAGGTACAAAAAAAATACACCAACGTGCGCAATCCCTCTTTTAATCATTATTTTTAAAACGTTTGAGTTACAAACATAAATTTTCAAATGCAAAATACAGCTATACTTCCTTTATTTTATCTTCCACCGGTTGGATATTTTAGTCTATTGCAAAAGCTAAGTCCCGATATTTTAATCGAAAAATATGAGCATTTAGTAAAGCAAACTTATCGCAATAGAGCAAGTATTTATTCTCCAAACGGTAAGTTAGACATTACTGTACCCTTGGTAAAGGGCGCTAAAACACATACGGTGATGAAGGACATTCGGATTAGTTATGATTTTAATTGGCAACGTTTACATTGGCTAAGCTTAGAAAGTTGCTACAGAAGTTCAGCCTATTTCGAATTTTACGAAGATGAACTTGCTCCGTTTTATAATCAGAAATTTGAATTTTTATTTGACTACAACACCCAGCTCTTAGAGTGGTTGTTAAAAAAACTAAAGCTGAATATCGATATAAAGACAACTTCAGAATATTTAGATGATGTTGATCCAAACTTTGATTTCCGTGGAATTATGAATCCAAAGAAAACAGAAGATATTGTAAACAATAAGCAATACTTTCAGGTTTTTGAAGATAGACATCAATTTTTGCCTAATTTAAGCATAGTTGATTTACTATTTAATCAAGGTCCACAGGCCAAATTATATTTATAAGTTATGGCTAAAAACAAGCCTCGCAGCAGACACAAACATTATAAGGTACCCGAGCCGGGAACAAGTCCGGGTTTATATGCAATTGATGAAAATGCTTTAAAACCTATAATTACCTTGCATACTTACAACGATAAAACGTATAAGAAAGAGGAACTTAAGAACATTAACGATATTGATAAGCTAACCGAAAATAAGGATTTTTATTATTGGTTTGATATTAAGGGCTTAGCAGATCCAAGTATTTTCGAAACGCTATATTCTAAATTAAACATCAGCAGGTTAGTTTTAGAAGATATCACGAGCTCTTACCAAAGGCCTAAGTTAGATGAATACGATAACGATAAATATGTTTTCGCCGTAAGTAGACATTTATATTTAAGCGATGAAAATGATCTATGCAACGAGCAGATATCTTTTATACTTACCGCAAAGTGCCTGATAACTTTTCAAGAGAACTATGAAGATTGTTTTGATCCAGTTAGAAAACGCTTAGAGGTTGGAAAAGGAAATATCCGAATAGGTGGAAGCAGTTATTTAATGTATGCCATAATGGATGTTATTGTCGATAATTATTTCACGTTGTTAAACTATTGGGGCGAGGAACTAGATGCAATCGAAGATCGTTTATTTGACAATCCAGACAAGCGAATTATGTATGATACACAGGGAATTAAGCGTTCGCTAATTATGATTCGGAAGGTAGCCTGGCCAGAAAGAGATAAACTTAATGATATTTTAAGAAGTGATAGCGAATTAATTTCTGACGTTACCAAAACATATATTAAAGATGCTTACGACCATTGCATTCAGATTATCGATTTTATAGAGTCGTTAAAAGAAATTGCCTCGGCCAACATTGATATGAATTTATCCATAATCTCCAACAGGATGAATGAGATTATGAAAGTGCTTACCATAATTTCATCCATATTTATTCCCTTAACTTTTATTGCCGGTATTTATGGAATGAACTTTAGTAGGGAAGACCCAGTTACAGGAAAAGTAATGACCGAAAATATGCCCGAATTGTATCAACCTCACGGATACATTTATGTTTGGGTGGTGATGGTTGTGATCGCAATTATTCAGGTAATTTATTTTTGGCGGAGAGGCTGGTTTAAATAATTTAAAACAGCTTCAAATGGTTTAAAACTATATTCAATTATTAGTAGCTTTAAAAAGTTTTTTGGTTAGTTAAAGATGCAGTCATTCGAAATAGATAAAAGCGACGTACTAAAAGTTAAAAGTGCAATATTAGCTGGTGATGAAACACTCAAAGAGGTTTTAGCAGATTATCACGCATCAGAAATTGCCATTCTTTTCGAACGCTTGGATAAATCTGAGCAACAACACATCATAAATTTACTTCCTTCAGAAATTGCCTCAGAAATTATTTCTGAGATGGACGAGGAATCCCACCCGGAAGATTTACTTTTTAAGCTTCATCCAGATAAGCGTACCGAAATTGTTGAGGAACTGGACTACGATGATGCAACAGATATTATCTCCCAACTTGAAGATCACGAACAGAAAGAAATTCTAGAAGATTTAAATGAGGAAGATGCATCCAACATTCGTAATTTATTAACGTACGACGAGAAAACAGCAGGTGGTTTAATGAACACAGATTTAATCTGTGTAAACATTAACCTAACCAAAAAAGATGCAATTGATGAAATTATACGGCAAAGCGAAGAAATGGAAGAATTCTACACCATTTACGTTGTAGATGATGAAGATGTTTTTCAGGGAATAGTTTCTTTAAAGGATATTATTAAGGCCAAACATAACGCCCAAATTACCGAACTGGTTAAAATGGACGCCGTTTACGTTCGTCCAAATACCGATCAGGAAGAAGTTGCCAACTTAATTTCACAGTATAATTTAACGAGTATTCCAGTAGTTGATGATCAACATAAATTATTAGGAAGGGTAACATTTGATGATGTTATTGATGTAATGGAAGCAGAAAGTACCGAAGACATCTTAAAAATATCGGGTGTATCTGAAGATGAGGAATTGAGCGGTAACTGGGTAGAGGCGGTTAAATCTCGTTTGCCTTGGTTAATTATTAATTTGGGTACGGCTTTTTTGGCATCATCGGTTGTGCGCTACTTCGATCCCACAATTAAACTTATCCCATCTCTAGCCGCATACATGACCATTATTGCCGGTATGGGCGGAAATGCAGCGACACAAGCATTAGCGGTAACGGTTAGGCGTATCTCGCTTTACGATTTAACCGACAACCAAGCTTATAGAACAGTATTAAAAGAATTTACGGTGGGCTTAATCAATGGGGCTTCAAACGGATTAATTGTATTTATTTTTGCCTTCTTTTTTGATGGAAATCCGATGCTTGGACTGGTTATCTTCTTGGCAATGACCGGTAATTTGGTTATTGCAGGTATAACGGGAGCAGGGATACCATTAATTCTTAAACGTGTAGGTATCGATCCAGCCATTGCATCATCTATTATTATTACTACTTTTACCGACGTTTTTGGCTTTCTTTTGATTTTAGGTTTAGCCAGTAAACTATTATTATAAACTTTGATCATATTATTCCTTAATTACAAAAAATACTGATCCAACATGCAAGCTACAAGACACAACTGGACCAAAGAAGAGATATCAGAAATTTACAATAGACCATTTTTAGATTTGGTTTATGAAGCCGCATCCATCCATAGAGAAAATAAAGATTACAACGAAGTTCAGGTAAGTTCCTTAATCTCGATTAAAACAGGAGGCTGTGCCGAAGACTGTTCTTATTGCCCACAAGCAGCACGTTATCATACCGAATTAGAAGTTCAGCCTTTAATGCAAGTTAGCCAAGTTGTTAGCGCAGCAGTTAAAGCCAAAGAAGGTGGTGCATCTCGTTTATGCATGGGTGCAGCATGGAGAGAAGTTAGAGATAACCGAGATTTTGATCGTGTTATCGAAATGGTAAAAGCAGTGAATGATATGGATATGGAAGTATGCTGTACTTTAGGTATGCTTACCGAAAACCAGGCGCAACGCTTGGCCGATGCTGGTTTATACGCATATAACCATAACATCGATACCTCTGAAGATGATTATAAACGCATCATTTCTACGCGGACTTATGATGATCGTTTAAATACTATTAAAAATGTACGTAAGGCAAAACTTACCGTTTGCAGTGGGGGAATTATTGGCTTAGGCGAAACTGTAGAAGATCGTGTTTCTATGTTGCAAACCTTATCCAATATGGAAAAACATCCAGAATCTGTACCTGTTAATGCTTTGGTTCCTGTAAAAGGAACGCCATTAGAAAACCAGCCTCGTGTTCCAATTTGGGATATGGTGCGAATGATTGCTACAGCCCGGATTGTAATGCCAAATTCAGTTGTTCGTTTGTCAGCAGGAAGAAATGAAATGAGTACATTAGAACAAGCTTTTTGTTTTATGGCAGGGGCAAGCTCTATTTTTGCTGGAGATAAATTATTAACAACACCAAATCCGGCATTTGTTGATGATATGGCCATGTTTGAACTGTTGGGCTTGAAAACCCGTGATGCGTTTAAAAATGGTCGCCCAGTGAATACACAAATAGCAGAAGAAATTGCTTAATAAAATTATTCTAAACAAAAAAAGCGATCCACTGATCGCTTTTTTTGTATATAACTTTTGCAATTATATGGCGGTAATTCTAACTTCAATATTTCCTTTTGTCGCTTTGGAATAGGGACAAGCTCTGTGCGCTTTTTCTGATATAGATTGTGCTTCTTCATGAGAAATTCCTGGAATATGAACATCTAAATCTGCAGATAAGACAAATGAATTTCCATCCTTATTAAAAGATACCAAAACATTAACCGACGCCTCGCTAACATCTACACCCTCACGTTCGGCAACCGAACCTAAAGCACCCAAGTAGCAAGCGCCCCAGGCTGAAGCAAATAACTGTTCGGGATTGGTAGCTCCACCTTGACCGCCAAGTTCCTTTGGCTTACGAAGTTCCAAATCAATTATCCCATCACTCGATTTTACATGGCCATCTCTTCCACCTTTTGCCGTTACTTCGGCTGTATATAGCTTTTCCATAATGTATTTCTTAATTGGTAGGAATAACAATTTTTTGGTAGTCTTTGTTTTTTTATTCATTGATGTCAAACTGGTCATCAACATCACAATATTTCGTGTAAAAAAATAATTTTTAGCTAATTACACTTGTTTAAAATTCAAAAAACTTCCTTTAAACGTAATGAAGCTAGTTTTTTAATAAATGTGTAGATTCAAAATATATTTTATGTATGTCTAATCATACAAAATGTTTAATCATTTGTTTTTTGCTGATTTCGGACAAAATGGTTTGGTGTAAAAAACAGGGCTTGAGAATGTAAGCTTTTATTAAGGAGATACTAAATCGATATTTTTACGAATAGTAATTAATCGCTCCCAAGTTGATAAAAAGAATTTTGTTATTGATGTTGATGATATTCTTAATCTCAGCATCTAAGTTATTCGCACAAGCATGTCCAGAAAATATTGGTTTTGAAAATGGAAATTTTCAAAACTGGAAAATGTATACTGGGGTTACCTCTATTATCAATTCAAAGAATCAGGTTACTTTATCAGAAATTCCTGTAGCATCAGTAGGCAGACATACAATCTTAAACAATAAAATACTATTAGATCCTTATGGTAATTTTCCCGTTATCCCAAAAAATGGAGGAAATTATTCTGTCAAACTCGGCAACAGCGGTACAGGAAACCAGGCTGAAGGAATTTCGTATTTAATAAATGTTCCAGCCAACCGACCAGAATTTACCTTGACCTACCAATATGCAATTGTTTTAGAAGATCCAAATCATCAGCCAGCAGAACAGCCAAGGTTTATTGCTAGAGTTAAAGACGTAGAAAAAAATCAGTACATACCTTGCGCTTCTTTCGAATACATTGCTACATCAACGCTTCCCGGATTTAAAAAATCAACGGTAAGCAGTACCGTTATTTATAAAGATTGGAGTCCTGTAACAATCAATTTATCTGGATATCAGGGTAAACAACTTTTAATCGAGTTTATTAGTGCCGATTGTACCTTGGGCGGGCATTTTGGATATGCCTATGTAGATGTAAACAATCTTTGTGGCGATCTAATCGCAGGAAATACCTATTGTAAAAGCTCAGATCAATTGAGGGTTTCTGGCCCGAGCGGGTTTAAAGATTACAATTGGTTTAATGAAGACAGAAGTGTACAATATGGCTCTGGACAGGCATTAACTATTAAGCCTACTCCGGCAGAAGGAACTAAAATATTTTTGGATTTAATCCCTTACGATGGGTATGGTTGCCCAAGTACGGTTAGTGCAGTGGTTCATAGCGTAGATTACGAGCTTCAATTGTTATCTAAAACTACAATTTGTCAGGATGCGGAAATTGATTTAACCTCAACAGATTATGTACTAAACAAATCTCCAGATTTTACTTACCTCGTTTATGCCGATAAGGATTTAACCCAATTAATTACTGGCCCAACTAAGGTGCATGAAAATGCCACGTATTATGTTTTGGCAACAAATTATAAAGGATGCGAAAGTGTAGCCTCAATAGATATTTCTGTTTTTGATATTGCCAACATTATTGTTAAAAACCCAGAACCGGTTTGTTATACGGAAACTGTAGATTTAACGAAGGATGAAATTTACGAGGGTAATTTAACCGACGTATCCAGAAGTTATTATACTGATGCTAATGCAAGCAAAGTACTGGCAAATCCTTTCAAAATAAATACTTCGGGGAGATATTTCGTAAAATTGGTTAATTCTTTTAATTGCTCTAAAATACTTCCTGTTGATGTTGTAATCAATCCGAAGCCATTGTTGAAAATTACAAACCCAAGTGCAGTTTGTTTTCCAGGCAAAATAGATTTGAGTAGTGGAAATAATTTTTTGGGCAGTGATCAAGATCTTATCCTTAGTTATTATAGCGATGTTAATTTAACCAAGGCCGTTACAGATCCAAAAAACATCAATCAATCTGGCACTTATTATATTAAAGCAATTAATAACAAAGGATGCATTGTATCAGATAAAATTGATGTAGTAGTAAATGAACTGCCTGCTTTGGTCATGACGAATCCCCTTCCAGTTTGCTTTCCGGAAAAGGTAGATATCACGAATCCTTTACTTTATAACGGAACAACGGCTGGCGTTACTTATTCATATTTCACGGATCAGTCATTAACCACAAAAGTTACAAACCCAAAACAGGTTTCCGAAAGTGGAAACTACTATGTAAAAATCACCAACTCAAGCGGGTGTTTTGTTTCGGGAAAAGTAACTTTAGTCGTAAATCCACTCCCAATTATTGTACTGAATAAGCCTAAACCAATTTTCGATTACGATTTTATAGACCTAACCTCGGCTGAAATTGTAACGGGCAGTAAAGGCTATGTAAAAGCAAGTTATTTTGAAGATGCATTATTGAGGAAACCAATTGCTGATCCAACAAAGGTGAACAAAGCTGGTGTTTATTACATCGCATTAGAAAACGACAAGGGCTGTTCTATTGCAGGTGCTATAGAATTAAATATTCTTCCGTCACCAAAAATTATGGTGCCAACCGCATTTACGCCACAAAAAAATAACAACAACAGATTATATCCATTTTTTGTAAGCATTCAAAAACTGTTGAGTTTTAAGGTTTACAATAAGTGGGGAATTTTGGTTTTCCAAACTGATGACATGGCTACAAGCGGTTGGGATGGGCAACTTAAAACCAAATTGCAACCATTAGAAACATTCTCCTGGTTTGCCGATGGAATCGATTTATTGGGTGGAAAATATCAATCACAGGGTAAAACTATATTAATTTTGTAATGTATAAAACGATCATCAGTTTCATTTTGTGCTTCATTACACTTAAAGGTATGGCACAAGATCCAAAGTTTTCTCAATACTTTGCATCTCCCTTAACATTAAACCCAGCTTATACAGGTTTTTTTGATGGTGATTATCGTATTGCCCTTAACACGAGGCAACAGTGGGGAAATCTTGGCGATCCTTATAATACCTATAGCATTTCTGGAGATTTAAAACTAAATGCCGATGAAAATTTTAGCAATAGTATTTTCAGTATCGGTTTAAGTGGTCTCTTTGATGAATCATTTAACAAGGCATTAAAATCCCAATACATCAGCGCCAGTTTTTCGTATTACCAATATTTGGATGTTGAACATAAATTTAAGTTTGGTCTAGCACCGCAGCTGTCTTATGTTTCAAAATTTTTAGATTATAATAAACTCACATTTGCATCGCAATTTAATGGGAATGGGTTTGATACTTCTATGCCAAACTTTTTAGATTTAAGAAATGACAAGACATCCTATTTCGATTTAAATTTAGGTGCTAATTTCTCTGCTACCTTTGATCGAGTGAGTTTTGCCTTAGGTTACGCCCAATATCATTTAACAAAACCATCAGAAAGTTTATTAAACAATAGCAACGAGATTGTTCCGTTCAGAAAAACTGTAAACTTTGGTATGTTGTACTTACTTAATGACTTTGTTGATTTAAATTTCACAGGCATTTATAACCAACAAAAAAACAACAAGGACACTTTATTCGGAACTGTAATTGGTTTTAAACCAAACGATGAAACCCGCATAAAATTAAATTTTGGCCTTTGGTATAAATTTAACGAATCGTCCTATTACCCATATCTAGGCGTAAGTTTAGGCAATGTCACCGCCGGTATGAACTACACCGTTTACGGAAATAAGTTGTTGAGCGCAACGCCCAGAACCTACGAGCTTTCCTTAATTTATAGACACAATAATTTTAAGGGTTTTAAAGTGTCGTGCCCTAAATTTTAATTCTATGAAAACATCCATAATTATTTTTTTCTTTCTCGCTTTAGGCAAAATATCTTATGGCCAATTAAAGCAAAGCATCGATTATCAGTATTATCGAGATGATAAAAGTTATTATGCTTTTGAATTGTTTAAGGACATTAAGAATCTAGAAGACAATCAGTTAATGATCAATTTCACCTCAAATACAAATTTTAGTAAAATAGATAAAATCTCTATAATATCCGGAGCATTGGAATTTAAGCTGAAGTTTAAGGATAGGGCAGACGTTGTTCATTCTGATAATCCAGAGCAAAAGTTTTATCCAATCAGTATTAGTAAAAAAGACCTAATGGATAAAAAAATCCCATGCGAAGCCATCATAATTTTTAAAATGGATAATGGAACTCAATTCTCATTGCCGTTTTATGCCTGTAGTATAAAGGATTTTATTGCAAAAAACTAAAGTTTAATTTTTACGGATAACTTATAAATATCATAAGCTACTTTCTGAATTAGATCAAATTGTTCTGGCACCAAATCTTCTCCTTTTTTAATGGATATTCCACTATCATTCAATCTTATTAACGGCACATTATCAACCGTATCTTTTCCTTGCAAAAGATTTTCGATGGATACATCCAATAAATAATTGGTATTATTTGACATGGGTTTTAAAGCCTCGAAACTCTCGAAAGTAAATTCGTGCTCCTTATTATAGAGTGATAATGTTGCAATATAGGAAGACAAAAGGTGGCTCAGTGCCGTAAACTGATGAATCTCCTTAATAAACAATTGTTTGCTTTTTGGCTCGGAAAACATTCTTTGAAATAGTGAGGCAAGGTTTGCTGTACTTACATAAACTTCTTTGCGTGCGAGTTTATATTCCGTTCGGTTATAGTTTTTTTCGAAATATAATCTTACAACTTGATCATAGTATGCCTTATTTGCTTTAAGGATATTCAGCATGGCTTCTTTTACCTTTTCATGCTCCCAAGTTGGGAAAAGCGAATAGCTGGCTAAAAGTGCAATTCCAGATCCAATAAAGGTGTCGTAAATTCTTTCGCGGGCCAATGCTATAGATCCCATTCCCAAAAAGTCAAAAAGAATTAGAATATAGGGTGTCATAAATAACACACTCACCACATAATTTTTTCTTTGAAAACTGTAACAGCCAATCATGCAAATCAGCAATATAACAAACAGAGAATTCTTATCATGAATGTAAGTGACTACGGCCATACCAATAAAAGCACCTACGGTTGTGCCAATCAACCTCTGATAATTTCTTTCTTTGGTTAAACTAAAGCCTGGTTTTGAAATCACCAGAATGGTTAGTAAAATCCAGTAACTATGAGAAAAATTTAGCAGTTGCGAAACCACAAAACCCAAAAGCATTACAACGGTTACCCTTAACGAATGCCTAAAGGTAGATGAACTATAAGTTAGATTTTCGGTAAATAAACTAAAATCGAATTTTTGTCTGGTAATAAATTTCTCCGTATCCACCTCAGCCTGACGAATATCCTTGCTTGTTCTAATTTTAAAATAACTATAAATGGTTTTAACCCGGGCTAAAATATTTTCGATATTAACCTCAATATTTTTTAGGGCGATTATACCAATGGTATTATATTCTTGATTGGTATTGTTTTTTTCTAAATCATTAATTTTAACCTTAAGTCTTTCTACTTCAATTAACAATCTCTTTGAAATGACAGGCTTTCCGCCGCTTTTTAATGCAAAAGCAATGTCATCTAACGCATAAGAAATTCTTTTAATTGCCATTTCATAATCTGGCAAAATCCCTGATTTATCAAATTGGTCATGCAGTTGCTGATAGTTATAATAGGTAGACATAACCTGTTCAAATAAATCGACCATATCCACAAATACCAACAATAAAAATCTACCTTCTGGGGTAGAATCTCTTACAATTTCTCGGGTCCTAAAAAGCAATTCCCTAACGGCATCTTGCTTTTCATGTACAGAAACCTGCAACTGTAATAAATCTGCATAGGTTTTTTCGTAGTTATTATTATGATGATAAAATTTTGCTTTCTCTCTTAAAAATTCTGCAACTTCTAAAATAGAATCGCTAAGCGATTGTTGAACCAACCTAAAGGGGCGAAGTCTATAAACAAAATAACTTAATCCGGTATACCAAAGACTTCCGGCTAATACCATTAGGCCATGAATTAGAACATCCTGCCAAGGGCGAATATCATCAATACTTAAAACAATAATAAGTAAAACGGCGGTACCTATTGCCGCTGCCCTTATTCCATATATGTAAAACATGGAGAATATGAAACTTGATACTGCCAGTAAAAAGCCAATAAAGTAGTGGTTCTTGTTGGTTAAACCCGTAAGAATAGAAAATACGAAAATTAAAACTGTAGTAATCAGCATTGCATTGCGCCTATGAACCATTGGTCCTGGGCTATCTACCACACTTACACACAGGGCACCGAGCGAAAGCGTCATCCCATATTTCAGCATTCCGAATTGGGCTAAAATTAAAGACGGAAGGAGAACACCAATTGTTATGCGCAAGCCATCGGCAAAATACGTACTCAATAAAAAATCTTGAATGTTTCTAATGGGTTGCCTAATCTGCATGGTACAAAAATAACATATTAGCCATGCTTTTTGTTGAGATTTTAAATTAACTTTTTAAAGTTTTTCGCCTTTTAAGCAGAAATGGAACAATATAAAAATTCCTGAAACGGATGTCTTTGTTAATAAGAACCCAAAACGGATTTGTTGATAAAGTTTAAGAAAGTGACACTATTGATAAAAATTATGAGAATTTAGTGCTTTTCAAATGTTAACAACACTGATTTTTAGGTGGATAACATTGTTTATAAAAACAATAACTTTTCTCTTGACAGGAAAGCCATTTAGTGCTAAATTAGATTATATCAAATACGAAGTACTTTGAATTCTGACAAGACAATCCAAAAGAGATAAAGAACCGAAAGGTAAAATATTTCGGATATACTTAACAAGGAAAACGATTAATTTCAGAAAGGGTTAAACCGAGTAAGAATATACATTGGATATCGCAAGATGGAAAATGTGAAAATTGCAAGACCTAACAGAAATTATTGAATACTGAAGAATTTTACGGAAGGAAGCAGTTGGAAATAAATTTTCACGAATCGCAAAAGTTGCAAAACCTAACGATAACGGAAAAATCAAAGCTACAGAGATTAGATGCTTTAAAATGCAACTATGGTTGTTTTTAAAGTTAAAACGGGGAACTGAATCGCAAGAAGAAGAACCCCGTTTTTTTATGTACAAAATTTCGAAAGTCTTTCCAAAGCATTTAAAAATGTATATTTGTATAACATAAATTCAAAGTTACTATGGAAAGCTATGTAATAAATGTTCCCGATAAAAAAGCCAACTTAGTCAAACAACTTTTAAAAGAGCTTGGGGTGAAAATTAGTGCATTCAATTCTGATTTTGATAGTTGTGAGCAGTCACATATGCCAAATAAAGAGACCATTAAAGCAATCAAAGAAATCAAAGCTGGTAAAGGCGTCAAATTTGCTAGTTCCAAAGATTTATTCTCCAGCATTTAACAATGTACCAAATTGTTACTTCAAATAAATTCCTTAAGGATTTAAAACTACTCAAAAAAAGATCTCTGAAAGATTTCAACCTATTACAGAATGTTGTTGAAATACTAGAAGAAAAAGGTCATTCAGGTTTAAGCAAAAAGCATTTTCCACACAAATTAATTGGCAATTTCGATGGTTATTGGGAATGCCATGTTAAGCCTGATTTACTTTTAATTTGGGATGAGAACGAAACTATTCAATTAATTGAATTGATCCGAACTGGAACACATTCCGATTTGTTTTGAGATTTTCGAGTAAAAAAGAATTTTAAATCTTCCACAAATCATCGCTAAACCCTAAATTTACCTTATGGCCAATAAAGGTAAATCAGTTGCTATTTCATCAAAAAAAATATTCGTTCTAGATACTTCAGTTATTTTATACGATCACGATGCAATAAATAATTTTCATGAACATGATGTCGCTATTCCGATTCAGGTTTTGGAAGAGTTGGATAACTTTAAGAGTGGCAATGATACCCGAAATTTTGAAGCTAGAAGCTTTATCCGGTTAATAGATGATACTTCAAAACAGAAACTAATTAGCGATTGGATTAACCTCAAAGGTGCAAATAATGGAAAATTTAAGGTTGTTTTAAATGAAAAACCTTTAAAAATTGATGCAGAAGAGGTATATGGAAAAGGTAAAACCGACCATAAAATTTTAAATGCCGCACTTAGTTTGAAAGAAGAAAACCCAGATAAGCGAGTTGTTTTGGTTTCAAAGGATATCTGCTTAAGGCTAAAAGCCAAGGCGTTAGATTTAAACGCAGAAGACTACGAAACAGGTAAAATCAAGAACGTAGACGAGCTTTATGCGGGTAAAACCGAAATCGGCAACTTCTCAGAATCAGTTATTGATGACATTAAAAAGAACCGATCCATCAGGTCGGCAGAAGTTGAATTGCCTGCAAAAACAGGAAACCATTTTTATATCCTGAAAAATAAACGAAAAACGGCAAATGTATTTTACAATCATAATTTAAAAACACTTTCCTCGGTTTCTACAGATGCCATTTTTAAAATCAAACCCAAAAATATTGAACAGGCCTTTGCGATTAATGCGCTTTTAGATCCCGAAATCAGGCTGGTGAGTATTCAGGGAAATGCCGGAACAGGTAAAACATTATTGGCACTTGCCAGTGCGCTAGAACAGCGCAAAAACTTCCGACAGATTTATGTAACCCGGCCAATAGTTTCACTCAGCAACAAGGATATTGGCTTTTTACCTGGCGATGCCAAATCTAAAACCGATCCCTTTATGGCGCCCATTTGGGATAATCTTCGCTTTATAAAAGAACAGTTTATTGGTGATGAAAAAATGTCTGCAAAAATTGATGAATTAATCTCGACCGAAAAAATAGCGATTGCTCCTTTAGCTTTTATTAGGGGAAGAACCCTAACCAAAATTTTCTTTATTATAGATGAAGCTCAAAATTTAACTCCTCATGAGGTGAAAACCATAATCTCCCGGGCTGGTGAACATACAAAAGTGGTTTTTACGGGTGATATCTATCAAATTGATACGCCTTATCTAGATTCTGAAAGCAATGGCTTATCTTATTTAATAGAGAATGCTAAAAACCATCCGTTATATGCGCACATTACTTTGCATAAAGGGGAGCGGAGCGAACTTGCCAACTTGGCTAATGAATTATTGTAATTTATTAAACTCGCACCTCACTAACCAATAAAGTAGCTTGGGTATATCATTAATTATTTTTGTAATATTAATCCGGTTTGCTGGCAAGCATGTTGCCAAGGATATTAAACCAGTTGAAGTTTCTGGCAACTCCATTACCAATTATTACCCCCTTGGTTTTTCACCTAACCATAATCGCACTGCTAATATTTTCATGTTTTAATCCGGCTTTTTTAACTGGAAGAAAAATTCACGTGTTGATGAACGATGGGTTTTTCCAGTTTTATATCTGCATATTAATTCTAATTATCAGTTATATCAATCCATTTTTACCAATTTCTGAGAAGAATATGGTGAAAATCGAACAGGCCAAGCTTAGTAAACAAAACGATTGGCTTAATTGGTTTTTACTAGGTAAAAACTGGCAACTAGTTAAGTTATTCCTTTGCTTAATTGTGATTTGGATATTATACACGAAAAATATCTAGTTATTCCAGATTTGAATCAAGGCGTAGTCTCTGATGTGTATATTGCGCTAACCGTTATCTATATTTTCGGCTGTGTAATAAAATTGATTAAAGATCCTGAGCTGTTTTAAAAACAAACCGTTTTTAGGCTGTCGATGCTTTATAGATCATTCAAAACATCATTTTTTATCTCAATAGGATTAATTTTATTGGTCTTTATCACCACAACTGCTCTCAACCTTAAAATAAAGGATTTAATTAATTACGAAGGGATCGTACTGTTAGTTTACAATACCGTTATGGCCTACAATGAATATAAAATAATAAAAGCTTAGTGATATTTTCTTAATGCTCTAATGGCGATAAAAAGCCCAATTAATGTTAAAAATGCACTTAAAATAAATGGCGCACCCGGAAAATATAATGGTGTTCCGTTCTGAATAAAATAAACGAAAATATGGCTTGCTAGAAATGGGCCGATGATGGCAGCCAAACTTTGTAAGCTTGTGGTAATACCCTGAATTTCGCCCTGAGCATTTTCCGGAACCTGATTGGAAATAATACTCTGCATTGCAGGACCGCCAATCCCAGCCAAACAATATGGAATGATAAACAACATCATCATTAAACCATTAGCGGCAAATGCAAAACACACAAAACCAATTACATAAAGTGTTAATCCAAAATAAATTGCTTTCCGATTTCCTATTTTCGGAATAATAAAACGAATCAAGCCGCCTTGAACTAAGGCAACCATAATGCCCACCACGGCCAAAGAATAACCGATCATAGTGGGCGTCCATTGAAATTTCTCAATTACGTAATAAGACCAATTGGATTGTACAGAGTGGCTTGCAATGTACAATAACAGCAGTGTCGCCAATAATCCCAAAATAGCAGGGTATTTTGAAGCATTTATAAAAGACCCAACTGGATTGGCTCTTTTCCAAGAAAAATCCCTTCGCTTTTCTTTAGATAAAGATTCGGGCAGAATGAAATAACCATATAGCCAATTTACCAGAGATAAACCGGCCGCAACCATAAATGGTACACGTAATCCAAAATGGCTCAATAACCCACCGCCAACAGAACCTAAAATAAAACCCAGTCCAAAAGCCGCTCCAACCATGCCAAAGTTTTGTGCTTTTTTCTCAGGTGTAGATATATCTGCAATGTAAGCCATTCCAGTTGTAAAGCTTGCCCCACTAATACCAGCTATAATTCGTCCGATAAAGAACCAAAAAATTGATGGAGCAAAAGAAAGAAAGAGATAATCCATGCCCAAGCCAAACAACGAAAACAGCAATATTGGTCTGCGGCCGTATTTATCGCTCAATCCACCCAATATTGGCGAAAAAATAAATTGAGGTAAGGCAAATGCAACCATCAGGTAACCACCATAATCGGCCGCAACACTGGTGCTTCCACCTGTAAATTCCTTAATTAGATTGGGTAAAACTGGGATAATGATTCCGAATCCGGTACAATCAATTAAAAGGGTGATCATGATAAAGATCATCGCAGATTGTTTTTGCTTTGCCATTTATATAATTGGGTTATACAACAAAAATAGAATATTTATTTAATGATGTTAAAGTTGGCCGATAGATATTCCTTAGCGTGCTTTCCAAATAAAAATCATTTAAATGGCTGTTTAAGAACATAAAAAAAATGTGACATCTCAAAAGCTTTACTAATGTCCAAAACTTTTCCACAATGCCTTATTTCGGCATATTTTTGTTAAATTCGCAAGGTTATAATAATACCTTTTTGAAACATCGTTTTTGATAACGAGAATAATAATTTATGGCAGAAGATTTAGAAAATCAACAAAACGACAAAATCATCCAAATTAATATAGAGGAGCAGATGAAATCGGCCTACATTGACTATTCAATGTCGGTAATCGTATCAAGGGCTTTGCCTGATGTACGCGATGGATTAAAACCGGTTCACCGCCGTGTTTTATATGGGATGCTCGATCTTGGTGTAACAAGTAATAAACCACATAAAAAATCTGCCCGTATTGTGGGTGAGGTTTTGGGTAAATATCACCCACATGGTGATGCATCAGTATATTTTACTATGGTTCGTATGGCTCAGGATTGGAGCTTACGTTACCCGATGGTAGACGGCCAGGGAAACTTTGGTCACATTGATGGTGATTCACCTGCAGCAATGCGTTATACCGAAGCACGTTTTTCGAAAATTGCTGAAGAAATGCTTGCCGACATCAACAAAGATACCGTAGATTTTCAGTTAAACTTTGATGATACCCTACAAGAGCCAACGGTTTTACCAGCAAAAATCCCTAACCTTTTAGTTAATGGATCTAGTGGTATTGCGGTAGGTATGGCGACTAATATGGCGCCACATAACTTAACGGAATGTATTGACGGTATTGTAAATTACATTGATAACCGCGATATCACTATCGAGGAATTAATGAAGTTTGTAAAAGCTCCAGATTTCCCAACGGGTGGTATTATTTATGGTTATACTGGCGTTAAAGAGGCTTTCGAAACTGGTCGTGGACGTATAGTGATGCGTGCTAAAGCAGAAATCGAAAACCTTAAAGATCGTGAAGTAATCATTGTTACCGAAATCCCTTACCAGGTTAACAAAGCGCAAATGATTGAGCGTACTGCTGAATTGGTTGGCGAGAAAAAACTGGAAGGCATTTCGAACATTAAAGATGAATCAAATAAAGATGGTATTCGCATCGTTTACGAAATTAAACGCGATGCAAACGCATCTATCGTTTTAAATAACCTATATAAGTATACCGCTCTACAAACTTCTTTCAGTGTAAATAACATTGCATTGGTTAAAGGACGTCCGCAAATGTTAAATCTGAAAGATTTAATTGTGCATTTCGTAGATCACCGTCATGATGTTGTTATTCGCCGAACTAAATATGAATTGGCTGAGGCTGAAAAGCGTGCTCATATTTTAGAAGGATATTTAATTGCGCTAGATCATTTAGATGAAGTAATTAAATTAATCCGTGCATCAGAAACGCCTGAAGAAGCTCGTGTTGGCTTAATGGAAAAATTCGGATTGAGCGACATTCAAGCTCGTGCAATCCTGGATATGACATTGCGTCGTTTAACAGGACTAGAGCGTGATAAAATTAAAGAAGAGTATGCTGAATTGATGAAAACCATCGAATATTTGAAATCTATTTTAGACGATGAAGGTTTGCGTATGCAGATCATCAAAGATGAATTAGAAGAAGTGAAGCAGAAATTTGGCGATGAACGTAAAACAACCATTGTTCATTCTGCCGAAGATATGAGCATGGAAGATTTCATCGATGATGAAGAAGTGGTGATAACGATCTCTCATGAAGGTTACGTTAAACGTACACCGGCAACCGAATTTAGAGCGCAGGGTAGAGGTGGAAAAGGATCGAAAGGCAGTACCTCAAGAAATGAAGATTTTATTGAACACATGCTTGTGGCCACTAACCACAATTATATGTTATTCTTTACCGAAGCTGGCAGATGTTTCTGGTTAAGGGTATACGAAATTCCGGAGGGTTCTAGAACCAGTAAAGGACGAGCGATTCAAAATATTATTAATATTCCGAAAGACGAGAAAATTAAGGCTTATATTAAAGTTAAAAACCTTAAAGATCAAGAGTATTTAGAGAACAATTTCATCATTATGTGTACTAAAAAAGGTACCATTAAGAAAACTTCTCTCGAGGCTTATTCTCGTCCGCGTGTTAATGGTATTAACGCAATCAACATCAACGATGGCGATGTATTGTTGGAAGCTTGTTTAACTAACGGGCAGAGCGAAATTGTAATGGCTTTACGTTCTGGAAGAGCAATTCGTTTCAATGAAAGTACCGTTCGCCCAATGGGTAGAACAGCCACAGGTGTACGAGGTGTTAGATTGGCACACGATAAGGATGAAGTAGTTGGCATGATTGCTGTAAACAATCCAGAAGTTACGGTGTTGGTTGTATCAGAAAAAGGATACGGAAAACGTACGGATATTGAAGATTACCGTGTAACAAACCGTGGTGGTAAGGGTGTAAAAACAATTAACGTTACAGAAAAAACTGGACAATTAGTTTCGATTAAAGACGTTACTGATAGCGAAGATTTAATGATCATCAACAGATCGGGTATTGTAATCAGAATCCCTGTTTCTGCATTAAGAGTTATGGGACGTGCCACTCAAGGCGTTCGTTTAATATCACTTAAAGGTGATGATGAAATTGCATCGGTAACTAAAATTGATCACGAAGAGGATGAAGAAGAAACAGTTGATTTGGCTGAAGTATTAGTTGTTGATGGAGAAGAAATAGAAGCCGATCCAACTGCAGAAGCAGACGAAACTGATGAAGAAGAAGGGGAATCAGATAGCGAAACGGAAGACGAAAATTAATCCAATAAATAAGAATAGAATAATAATTTTATGAAAAGAGTAGTTCTAAGTATAATTTTAGCAGGTGTAGTTAGCTTTGCATTTGCTCAGAAAAGTGAGATTGCGGAGGCAAAAAAGTCTTGGGGACTTTTTCAATTTTCCAACTCAAACCCATCAACAACTTTGGCTAAAAAATTAGAGGCTTTAAAAGGTGGCCTTGCGCACACAGACAAAGCCATTGCTGATGAAAAATCGAAAGTTTTGCCTGATGCTTGGTCTTACCGTGCATTAATGGCCTCATCAATTGCTGTTTTAGATACAGTAAGTTTTGAAAACGCTGATGCAAACATTAAGATTGCTCAAGATGCACTTGTTGAAGCGAAAAAACTAGATGTAAAAGGTACAGAAAAAGAAAATATCGCAACTTCTGAAACAAACATCGCGAATGCGGTAAGAAACGGTGGTGTAATTGCCTATAATAAAAAAGATTACAAAGCAGCCTACGCTAAATTTGTTCAATCTACAGTGCTTAACCCTCAAGATACGGCAATGTATTTGAATGCAGGTATTGCAGCTCGAAATTTAAACGATTATCCAAGCACCATTACTCAGTTTAAAAAAGTGATTTCTTTGAATTCACCACAGTCTAAAGAGTTATATGCAGAATTAATCGATATTACTTTAGCAAAACAAAAAGATACAACTGCTGGATTGGAAATTTTAAAAGAAGCAATTGCAAAATATCCTGAGAATGCAGATTTCATTAAGTCTGAAACTCAAATCTACATCAATAGGGGAGATGCGGCTAAATCGGAACAAATGTTAAATGCACTTGCGGTTAAAGAGCCTACCAATCCAAATTACCAGGTTTTATTGGGGAACATTTATTTTACCCAAGCCTTGAAATTGCAAGGTGATCGTAATAAAATAGATGCTAAAAAGGTTAAAGAGTTTAATGAAGTAACCACTAAAATGAATGGTTTGCTAGATAAATCTCTTCCATATTATAAAAAAGCGATTGAAATTGACCCTAAAAATCAAGGTGCTTTAGAAACACTGAAAACGATTTATGCTTTCAGAAATGATACTAAAAACTACGAAGATGTTAAAAAACGTTTAGATGCATTACCTAAGGAATCACCAAAACAGTAATTGCCAATCGTAAAAAAAGACCTCTGAAATTTCGGGGGTCTTTTTTTTATGTTTATTTTTACCGTATCAGTAAGTTTTAATCCTAATAGATTTCAAATTTATCCTATGCAAAATCGTTTCAAACTTTCATTTATAATTTTAGCTTTCATTTCTTTTTCTGCAGTTGCACAAAAAAGTCAAATATTGGTAGCTCGTAATTCGGTAGGGAAGTTGCAAGCTTCTATTGCCAATAAAGAAGATGAAAAAAAACAATTAAACATCATCACAGAAGGTTTAAAATCAATTGAATCTGCAGAAAACGACAGAAAAACAAAAAACTGGTCAGAAACCTGGTCTATCAAAGCCTACTTAACATCTTTCGCTTCTATAATCGATACAGATCCCAACAATGCTGATAAATATTATAATACTGCTTTAGAGGCTGTTAAAAAAGCGAAAAGCTTAGATAAGTATGAAGACAATTCTGGATTAATAAAGGCTTCAAACCATAATATCTTGATCAAAAAGCAAGATAAGGGTACATCTGCTTATTTTAATAATGATTTTAAGGAAGCATATGAAGACCTAAGAGAAGTTAGCGATAGCTTTCCGGCAGATACTTCATTGGCTTTAAATACGGCCATTTGTGCGCTTAATATCCAATCGTATGATGAAGCGGTTAAATATTTTAGAAGGGCACAGGAATTTGGAATCAGAAATCCATCTGTTTATCAAAAGCTTTCTCAAATGTATGTTTCGAAACTTGATAACGAAACTGCAATTAAAGTGCTGGAAGACGGCTTGGTTTTAAATCCTTACCATCATGCCTTAACCAATGATTATATAAATCTTTTGCTGGATACTGAAAATTATGGAAAAGCCACAGGACTTATAGAGAATAATTTAAAAGTAGAAAAAGGAAGTAAGCTATTATATTTTCTGTATGGTTACTTACAGCAAGTTAATGGAAATAATTCTACAGCTATTTTAGCTTATGATAAAGCCTTGGCCACAGATCAAAATTATTTTGATGCACTGTACCAGCTGAGCTTGGCCTATATCAACACCGCAAATGAAACTTTAAGGAAAAATGAAGCTGACAAGACTTCTAAATATAGCGCCTTAATTAATAGAGCACAATTTGCTTTACAAAGAGCAAATGAGATTAATCCAAATGATAAGAAGACGGCTCAGTTGCTTATCGATATTTACACCCGTAAAAATGCTCAGGATAAAGTTCAGGAGCTTAAAAGAAAACTGCAGGAATTTTAAGGGATTAGCAATTAATCTAGTGGATAGGGTTAACTGTATAAAATTCAACTTAACATAATATTAATTATAAGACAAACTATAATTAATATATCACCACCTTGAATTAATATATAAAAATTTTCATCTACAAAAAAAGCGTAAACATTGTTTACGCTCTACAAGATTTATTATCTTAAATTATTTTCCTTTAATATCATCAATAAATGTTTCAATGTTTTGGATGAAATTATTCTTTCCGTTGTTCCAGGTTCTTGGTGATGATAAATCATTAATAATTTCGTCTACTTGATCTGATGGCAATGGATTTTCTGATAAATTACCTAAGGTTTTAAATTCTTTGACTAAGTTGTAGGAATTCATATCACCATATCCTCGAAGATGTTTAACCTTGGCTAAAAACGAGCTAAGCATTTGGATTTTTTCTAACTTTTCCATACACAAACATAAAATAAATCTTATTAATACTACAAAAATTCTTTCATTTTGGTAACTTTTTGACTTAAGTCAACAACTTGGCGCTACATAGATTTTTTTACTCTATTACTGCGTACTTTTTTATATAAATGTTGATAAAAACAGCTTTATTAAGTATTATTTTGTCAAAAAATTATCTATTAAAACATATCAGTATTTTTCTTGTTGAATTTTAGATGTACGATCACTATAGTATTCAGCAGGCTACTGCGCTACAAATTGAACTTTCAAAACAACTCAAATTTCAGCCTGTAGAAAAAATTACAACTATTGGCGGTGCTGATATTTCATTCAATAAAAATAGTTCAACAATGTATGCTGGAATTGTAATTTTGAGTTATCCTGAGATGGTATTGAAATCTTATGCACTGGCTACTTACGAAACAAACTTTCCTTATAAACCTGGATTTTTAGGTTTCAAAGAAGTTCCTGCCTTACTAAAAGTTTGGGATTTGATTCCAGATAAGCCTGATGTTGTAGTTCTGGATGGAAATGGAATTCTTCACCCCCGAAGAATGGGTGTCGCCTCTCATTTTGGCATTCTTTCCAATCAACCAACAATTGGCTGTGCAAAGAAAATTCTTTATGGAGACAATCATCTCCCTGCCAGTTATAAATACGCTACCGCTGAGATTATGAGCAGTAGTGATCTTTTAGGTTTTGCCTTAAGGACAAAGGAAAAATGTAAACCTGTTTATGTTTCTGCCGGGCACTTGACTACTCAAGCTCAAAGTTTAGAAATCATGAAAAATTGTATCGGAAATTACAGAATTCCTGAGCCTACCAGAATTGCTCATGAAACTGTGAATGCATTTAGACTTGGAAAGCTAAAAATAGGCTATCATGAGGTTAATCAACCCTTAACCTTATTCTGAAACTAAGGTACAGTTTTCTAAATTTCCATCCCAAATTTCATTTCCGTTCGTAGCGATTTCAAGAAAATCTATTTTTCCGTTGGTAATGTCTAAACAATACGTTAATTCATTCTTTAAGCTTGGAGTGATAAGTTTCTGTTCAGCACTGATCAGCGCATTCACAAATTCTTCTTCATCAAATTCTTTCAGATAACCAAAAGTAACATATAAACCTATTCCAGTAGTCTTTCTAGATTCTACAGTAATAAAATCTAGATGCGATTTTAAAAAGCCAAACTTCTCTATATTGCCATCAATCAATGCATTTAACAGCAATAATTCTTTTTCTTTCAATTCGGCCATTTAAATCCAGTTTATTCCTTTTTTAAGTAATTGTATGGTTTTGTATTCTTCAGAATCTATTTCGGGCTGAACGTTATAACCCCAATTTGCCTGAGGCGGCAAGCTCATTAGTATAGATTCGATTCTTCCATTGGTTTCCAATCCGAATTTTGTGCCAGAATCGTAAACCAAATTAAACTCTACATAACGGCTACGGCGTTGATATTGCCATTGCTTCTGTAGTTCTGTAAATTCTTTATCTCTGTTTCTATCGATTAATTCTGTATAAATTGGAAGGAAGCTTTGTCCAATAGATAGAGAAAAGTCTAAAATCTCTTGCCAGGATAAATCAGTATTTTCAGGTTTCAACCGATCGTAAAATATTCCACCAATTCCGCGAGTTTCATTACGATGTTTGATGAAAAAGTAATCATCAGCATGCGCTTTGAATTTTGGATAAAAACTTTCGTTATGTTCGTTACAGGCTAATTTTAACTTATGATGAAAAAATCGGGCATCGTTTTCGAAAACATAATGTGGCGTTAAATCAATTCCACCACCAAACCATCGAGTGTCTTCATTAAGTTCGAAATAACGAATATTCATGTGGATAATTGGAACCAAAGGATGATTTGGATGGATAACAATTGAAACGCCGGTTGCAAAAAAATCTTCTTCAGTAACATTAAAAGCTTTTTTAATGGCCTCAGGAAGTTTTCCATAAACAGCAGAGAAATTTACGCCCCCCTTTTCAATAATATTTCCGTTTTGCATAATCCGGGTACGGCCTCCGCCCCCACCTTCTCTTTCCCAAATTTCCTCTTCAAATTTTCCCTTTCCATCAGCAATCTCTAATCCCTTACAAATCTCATCCTGGATTTGCTGATACTTCTCCGCTACTTCTTCTTTGAACATGGCCATTGATTATTTAAACTATACAAATTTAAAGCTATTCGTACAGTAAAGCTGATTTAAATTTATATAGTACATTTTATTGACAGTTGGCAAGGATATGAATGAGATGATTAATCAATAACCATTTAGATCTTCAACTTTCAACAGCTTTGATTGTGTTTTAGAAAGTTGTAAAATAAAATGCATTGGAGTATTATTCTTCCAAGTAATCTAAATCTTTATTAAAGCTTTCTTTAAGTTGGCTCAGGGCAAAAATTGCAATAAGCGTTAACACGCCCATTACAATAAACCCGGCAGTAACATTACTGTATTTAGTGGCTAAATAACCGAAAAGCAAATTAATGGGAATAAGTGAACCGCGAACAAAGTTGGGAACGGTAGTTGTTACGGTTGCACGAATATTTGTCCCAAACTGCTCTGCGGCAATCGTCACAAAAGTTGCCCAATAACCAACGGAAAAGCCCATAAATAAACAAATCCATATAAAGCTAGCGCCCGATAAGCCATAACTTGTTAAATAAACAATAACGCTTACCACGGAAAGACAATGAAAAATGAAGACCGTTTTTCTTCTTGATTTTAGGATTTGAGCCAGAAAACCAGTTACTACATCACCAATGGCAATACCAAAGTAAGTAAACATGATTCCTTTCCCAGCATCAAGTGTTTCTGTAGCATGTAGTTCTTGACCAAATTCACGACATAAGGTTACCAAGATGCCTACAACAAACCACAATGGAATTCCAATTAAAATGCAGTACAGATATTTAAGTAATCTTTCTTTATTGCTAAAAAGCATAAAAAAGTTTCCCTTAACTACTTGTTTTTGATTTGCAGCATGTTTGAACAAACCTGATTCGAATGTTCCAACTCTCAACAGAAGCAATAATAAGCCCATTCCGCCACCAACAAAGTAAGAGGTTTGCCAGGTAAAGTTTTCGGAAATGGTAGCTGCAGCAGCGGCACCCAATAATCCTATTCCGGCAACAATCATCGTTCCGTAACCACGCTTTTCTTTATCCATGGTTTCGGTAACTAAAGTTATTCCGGCTCCAAGTTCTCCTGCTAGCCCTACTCCTGCAATAAACCGAATTAAGGCATAACTATTTACAGTTGTGGCAAATCCATTGGCAATATTGGCCAAAGAATATAATAATATAGATCCGAACAAAACTTTGATTCTTCCCAATTTATCGCCCAGAATTCCCCAAAGCAATCCACCAAGCAATAAGCCAAACATCTGTACATTAATAATAAAGATTCCGTCTGCTTTTAAGTCGGTGGCAGAAACGCCAATTTCGGTAAGGCTTTTAACACGAACTACAGAGAATAAAACAAGATCGTAAATATCTACAAAGTAGCCCAAGGCAGCTACAATTACCAAGAAAATAATATTACGATTGTTTGTTGATTGGGGATTCATTTTTTTCTATCTGGTTTAATTGCTGAAAGTACAAATAACCACAAATAAAAAAAATAGTTGTTAAATAAAAAGCTCCTGATTTAGTCAGGAGCTTTTTATTGGCCTACATTGGAGGCATTTTCTTTGTTGTATCAGGTGGCATTTTTGTAGTGGTATCAGGCGGAGTACTTGTTTTTGTTGTATCCGCAGGAGCTGTTGTTGTAGAATCCGTTTTAGTACTGTCCGTTGAACCGGCCATGTTTTTAGACGAATTGCATGCTGAGGTGGCTATCATCAGAGAGCCAGCGAAAGCAAGACTTAAGATTATTTTTTTCATAGTTTTTTTATTGTTATTTATAAACTTAACAACCTTGTTATCATTTGGTTTTAATTTTTTTTTTGATGATAAATAAATTATACCATTCATTAAGCAAGAATACTATTCATGGTGAATTTTTAATTTGTTTAGAAGTTCTGGCGAAACATTTTCTGCATAAACGCCATAACCATCAACCAAAACACCCTTCAAATTGCCAACTGCTGATGAAATGGCATAAACTACGGAACTATCCGCAGGGTCGGTCAACCCTTCAAATCTATATACTTCATCTATTTCAAATTCTTCTGGCATCAGGAGCAAATCAATCTCCTTACATTCTAAAGCCTCAGGCGTTAAATTAAAATCCAAATTATAGCCTCGGCTATCTAAATCAGCCAAAGCGGCTGTAACGGTATCGTAAACATGCATGATCCTAATTTACTAAAATATTACTTAAACATCATCCATAAAACTTTAAAACATGGCAAATGTTTCTGATATTAGTAATTATGATCATATCTCAAAACACCCTTAAATGGGTAATGCGCTTCTATCCTCCTTTGTTTTTTCAGCGCATTTGGGTTCAGAAATTTGAAAATGGTTTCAGGAGTTGCACCGTAAAATTGAGTAAAAGCTTTTTAAATAAGAACTACAATGGCTCTATTTTTGGCGGAACTATTTATGCTGCTACGGATCCATTTTATGCATTATTGTTTGATCAGTTGTTACAGCGACAGGGCTTTAAAGTTAGGGTTTGGTTAAAAAGTGCATCGATACAATATCTCAAACCTGGCCGATCTACGCTATATTTTACCATTACCATTACCGATGAAATGTTAGCGGACGCAGAAAATGCCTTAAAGAACGGCGGAAAGTTTGTTAAGGCCTATCCAATGGAAATAACCAATAAACAAGGTGAGCTTTGCGCCACAGTAATGAACGAAGTTTATGTAAGAAACCTGCATCAAGGCGAAACGCCTCGAGTAGCTTATTAATTTAAAGATATGGCGAGTATAAAGAGTTTAATTTTGCAGGGTGAAGGTGTTCGGTTGGATTTTAAAAAAACCATAACCAACACAGAGAAAATTGCAAAAAGCTTGGTTGCATTTGCCAATAATAAAGGAGGCAAATTGTTAATTGGGGTTGCCGATGATGGCACTATAAAAGGTGTTAAATCAGAAGAGGAAGAAAAATATATGATTCTTACCTCGGCGCATCAGTTTTGCAAACCCGCAATAGAACCAACCTTCGAGGAAATTTATGTGGATGATAAATTAGTACTTGTTGTAAATATTCCAGAAAGCGATACCAAACCTCATTATGCCTTGGATGAAAATAAAAAGTGGTGGGCATACATTCGCATTGATGATAAAAGTGTTCTTGCAAGTCGAATTATTGTTGAGGTTTTAAAGCAAGATTATAAAAACAATGGGGTGCTGATCTCCTACTCTGAAAATGAAAAAAAGCTTTTGGAGTATTTGGAGAGAAACGAGAGAATTACTTTAAAAGAGTTTAGCAAGTTGCTCAGGAGCTCGTACAGAAAAGCTCAAAAGGTGTTGGTTAGCTTAATTTTAACAAATGTAATCAAAACGCATACTTCTGATAAGGAAGAATATTTTACAGCCGTTAGATAAAGTGAAATTCGGAATAATGGCCAATGGATAGGCTTAAATGAATTAACTTTTGGTTAATTATCTTTTTTGAAGGTAAAAACGCGACCTTTGCAAACTTATGCAAACTACAATTTACGCCCGATATAAACCTTATTATAAAGAAAATCTTCATTTGGCTTTGCCCATTGTTGGCTCTCAAATTGGTCATACATTGGTTCAGATGGCTGATAGTGTAATTGTTGGACACTTTACCGATACGACCCAACTTGCTGCCGTTTCTTTGGTAAACAGCATATTTATTTTGATTTTGGTAATCGGTTTAGGTATTTCTTACGGTTTAACACCACTAATCGCCCAAGAAAACGGCAAGCAAAACTTTGAAGAATGTGGCAAATTGTTATCCAACAGCTTAATCATAAATATTCTAGTTGGTATTTTTCTTTATGCACTGGTTCATTTTGGCGTTTTATTGGTTATAGATCATTTAGATCAAACACCTGCAGTAGTAAAATATGCAAAACCATATTTGGGCTTACTTTCGATTTCTATTATACCCTTATTAATTTTTCAAACCTTTAAACAATTTGCCGAAGGATTGGGCTTTACCAAGCAAGCCATGTTTGTTTCGCTTTGGGGCAACCTTATTAATATTATTTTAGGGATAATTTTTGTTAAAGGAATGTTCGGTATAAAATCTATGGGTGTAAGCGGCGTTGGGCTAAGCACTTTAATTGATCGGATTTTGATGGCATTTGCCATGAGCATTTATGTTTTAAGTTCGCAAAACTTCAAAAAATATCTAATCAATTTTAAAGCAACTCTTATCGATAAAGTTAGCGCCATAAAAATTATCAAGATTGGGATGCCTGTAGCCATGCAGTATTCTTTTGAAATAAGTGCCTTTAGTGGTGCAGCCGTTTTGATTGGGACTATTGGCGCTGTAGAACAAGCTGCGCATCAAATTGCAATAAGTTTGGCCGCCATGACATATATGATTGCGAGCGGTGTAGCATCGGCTGCAACGATTAAAACCGGCAACAACTTTGGTAAAAAGAATTTCGTTGATTTACGTAGATCGGCCATTGCGAGCTATCATGTTATAATCGTTTTTATGAGCATTACGGCGATTATCTTTGTTTTAGCACACAATATAATGCCATTTATATACACCGAAGATTTAGCTGTTGTTCCTATCGCGGCTCAATTGTTAATTATAGCAGGCTTTTTTCAGCTTTTTGATGGTACGCAGGTTGTCGGATTGGGTGTATTGCGTGGCCTCGGCGATGTAAATGTTCCGACATTTATTACATTTCTGGCTTATTGGGTGGTTGGAATCCCGATAGGTTATTTACTCGGATTTAAGTTTGGGCTTGGCGTAAACGGAATTTGGTATGGTTTAACCTTTGGATTGCTAACGGCCTCTATCCTATTGTTTTTAAGGTTTCAAAATAAAACGAGGGCCTTGGATAATCATTAAATTTTGGGAACAGATGGATCATTTATTAACAGTGTAGCCATGGTTTCTTAAGCAGACAGAAATATATAAACCTTATAGAACGGAAAGCCCACAGCCCTTTTTTGGACGAGGACTTGCAGTGATAGAAGGACGGACATTAAAATAATTGCTGGAATTGCTTTCACAATCCTTTAAAAGATAAACTGTTTTACTATGAAGAACAGCAGGAGTTATAAACGAACACCGTTATTATTTGCCACCAACATTAAAAATAAGCCCAATGGTGAAAATAGAATTTCCTGCAGACATATAATCGCGATTCTTCAATCCGATGTTACTGCTTGTGGTATACTGTAGCTGGATAATTTTGCTCAACTGCATCCGCGTAAAAAATATGGGCTCAAAGAAAATATTATCTTCTTTAGGCTGAACAACACCATTTAAAAAAAATCGATCCATTTTTACGTGGCTTATCCTTAAAGCTGTCCCGTAGTTTATAGGGAAGTTGGTACCGAAAAGCTTTAAATTATTTTTCTTTTTAGAGCTGTAATTAACCTGTAGAAAAGATTTTCTATAATCGACCTCTTGCAGTTGGCTACTTATCAACACATCATTTTTGAAATCTCTAAAAGTAATATCACTCCAGCCCTTACCCACGCCAGCATAAATTTCGATAATTCTATTGTTTTCGGGGCCAAAAGTATCGAAATAGCCACCACCAATTTCAATAAGTTTATGATTAAAGTCTTTAGCCTTTCTTTCGCTATTCATGGTAGAACCACTAAATAGCACACCAATATGATCAGAAACAGCATAAGCGCCATTGAGGCTGGCATTACCTTTTAAGGAAATGTGGCCGCCACCACTAAATTCGCCTTGCTTGCTCAACATAGGTGTGTTGGGTACATTTGGCATATAAACTGAAGAACAACTGCTTATAAAAAGCGCTAAAACTGGGAAAGCTAACCGTAGGGATTTATTCATAGATTGTATATAAACACATTTTAGAGACAAAAATTGTGCTAAAGTTCCATATTCATAATTTTCATTACCCGCTTAAATTCATCGTGAAGGTTTGCTTTCAAATGTATTTTCTCGGAAGTAATTGGGTGTGTAAAACTTAATTCGGATGCGTGAAGAAGCATTGTTGTCATGTTCCACTGTTCTAAAAAGAATTTATTCTGTTTGTTGCATCCATGAGTACGATCTCCAATAATTGGATGAAGAATATGACTAAAGTGTTTTCTTAATTGATGCATTCTACCTGTTTTGGGCGTAGCCTCTATTAAAGAATATCTGGATGTTTGGTGTTTTCCAAATGCAACATCTACTTCTGCTTTTTGAAGTGTTTTAAAACAGGTAAAGGCCTCCTGCATGGTTCCATTTTCTTTTGCAAGCGGATAATCTATTTCCATAAAATCTGGAGCAAAACCCCTTAAAATCGCGAGATATTTTTTTTCGGTTTCAGCATTCATAAATTGCTGTTGCATAAGTGTTTCTGAGGTCTTATCAAAAGCAAAGAGCAATATTCCGCTCGTCTTTCTATCCAACCGATGAACAGGACTGACATGCTTCCCGATTTGATCTCTGAGCATTTGTAAAGCAAACTCTGTTGCATCTCTCGCAATAGATGTTTGGTGAACCAACAAACCATGTGGTTTATTAATAGCGACCAAATATTCATCCTGATAAATTATCTCCAACATAATCGGCGAAGATAGCAATATTGCAAATCTTTACACTGCTGTTTTAAATATCTAGACGATTGCTAATTAAATAAATCGAATGCAAGTCTATAGGTATTGCAATGTGCATCAACAATATCTTTTATTTCAGTTGAATATCCACCGCCCATACTTACCTGTACTGGAATATTTTTGGTTTTACAGGTTTGAAGTACCATTCTATCTCTTTCCTTGCAGCCTTGTTTAGTTAAACCAAGCTTTCCCAGTTTGTCTGTAGCCAGCACGTCAACTCCAGATAAGTAAAAAATAAAATCTGGTTGCGATTTCTCGAAAGCTTTTTTAAGATTGATTTCAAGAAGATTCAGATATTCTTCATCCTGTAGATTATCATCCAACGGCACATCTAAGTTTGAAATTTCTTTCCTAAACGGAAAGTTTTTATCGCCATGCATGGAGAAAGTAAATACACGGTCTTCGTTTTTAAAGATTTCTGCCGTTCCATTCCCTTGATGTACATCTAAATCGATAATTAAGATTCGATATGCTAATTTATTATTTAACAAATAATTAGCAGAAATGGCTTGATCATTTAATAAGCAAAAACCTTCTCCCCAATTGCTTCCGGCATGATGCGTTCCTCCTGCAACATTAAAGGCGATTCCATTCTGTTGAGCAAATCTTGTTCCGTCAATTGTGCCCTGGGTAATTCTTAATTCACGTTCAATAAGCTGCACATTTAAAGGGAAACCTATTCTTCTTTGCTCCTTAAGTGGCAAAGTCAGATTTTTCAACTGTTCCCAATAACCCTGGTCGTGTGTAAGCAAAATGTTTTCCTCACTCACTGGCAAAGGACTAAATAAATTCTCTTGCTCAATCGTTCCTTCGTGAAGTAATTGCTCCGGAATGAGTTCATATTTGAGCATTGGGAATCTGTGGCCTTCTGGCAACGGATGAGCATAAATAGGATGCCAGGCAATCTTAATCATTAATTCAAAATCTCCTCCACGTGCTTTTCAATATTGTTACAAATTGTATCAACGGGTAAGTCGTTTGCATCGTTTCCAAATGGATCTTCTATTTCTTCAGCTATCAACTCCAAACTTGCTAATACATAGAGAATAAAGGGAACGATAAGTACTAAAAAATATCCCAGACTAAACACCCATCCAATAGGTATAGTTAGCACATAAACAAATATAAATTTCTTAATAAAGGCGCTATACGAAAATGGAATCGGCGTATTTTTAATCCGTTCGCAACCGCCGCAGATATCGGTAAACTGATTTACATCATTTGTTAATACAATCAATTGTTCTTGAGATACTAAGCCCCTTTCCAACAGTTCGTACAATCGGCTAATCATACTGCTTGCAATTTGATTCGGAATATGTTTTCCGTCTTCAACTTCGATTAAAAAACTATTTTTACCAAAGTATTTTTTCTCTCTAAGATGTTCTTTTAATGCAAAGGCATACTTTGGAATTCCATATTCGAAAAACCTAACATCTTCTTCTGGAAGCTTTAAGGCCTTTATTTTCATTGCAAAATTACGGCTTACATTGGTTAACGATCCAAGCAGCTTTCGTCCGTCCCACCATCTATCGTAGGATGTGTTGGTTCTGAAAACCAATAGCATTGAGATTACAAAGCCAAGCAGGCTATGCATCATCCCAATATTACTGACATAACTGCTTTTGGAAAGTTGAAAAACATTGAGCTCTAGAAAAGCAACTATGCCCGAAAAAATAGCTACACTGAGCATTAATGGCCATAATTTCCTAAAGGTATCTGCCTTATGGATATGAAATATAAATGTAAACCAATCTTTAGGATTGTAATTGATCATAATAAAATGTAATTAAATTACGTAATAAGCTTAAAGCTCAAGAACCTGTTTGCTTACCTCCAACAATGCTTTTCCGGTTAGGTAAATATCTTCGAAAGAGTTGTAAAGCGGAATTGGGCTTAAACGGATAACATCTGGCTCTCTCCAATCGCCAAGTATATGATTTGCTACCAAGCCATCAAAAATTTCTTTTCCTTTTTCTTTGGCAATGATGGAGAGCTGAGCACCTCGATCGGCCGAATTCTGTGGGGTTATAATCTTGTATTGTTCGATTCCTAATTCTATATTTACTTGATTTATAATAAATTCTAGATATGCAGTCAAAGTAATACTTTTATTTCTCAATGGTACAATAGAGCCTGCTGACTGGAATATTTGCAAAGATGCGTGATACAGTGCCATAGGCATAACCTGCGTACAGCTCACTTGCCAGCCATCCGCTCCTGCTTCTGGTATAAAACCCTTTTCCATTTTAAATCGTTTGTTTTCCTGATATCCCCACCAGCCTGCAAAACGATTTAGATCTGTATTAAAATGTTTCTCATGAACGAAAATCCCGCTAATTCCACCCGGACCAGAATTTTGATATTTGTACGAACACCAGCAGGCAAAATCGACACCCCAATCGTGAAGTTTAACCGGTACATTTCCGGCTGCATGAGCCAAATCAAAACCAACAACGGCTCCTATTTCATGACCAGCTCTGGTAATCGATTTCATATCGTACCATTGGCCCGTATAATAATTAATTCCACCAAAAAGCACTAAAGCAATTTCTTCTCCATTTTCTTTGATTTGAGCTAATATATCTTCTGTTCGAAGAATACTTTCGCCTGCTCTAGGAAAAACCTCTATAATCGCTTCTTTTGGGTCGTAACCATGAAACCTTACCTGACTTTCTATTGCATATTGATCGGATGGAAATGCACCGCCTTCCATTATAATCTTAAATCGTTTTTCTTTTGGCTGATAAAAGCTTACCATTAACAAATGCAGATTGACGGTTAGTGTATTCATCGGACAAACCTCTGCTTCTGATGCACCAACAAGAGGCGCCATCAATTTTTTGAGTTCCTTATGGTAAAACATCCAAGGCTCTTCTCCTTCGAACCATCCTTCTACAGCGTAGTTTGCCCAATTGTCTAATTGCAACTTTAAAACATCCTGTGCTACTTTAGGTTGAAGGCCTAAAGAATTACCGCACAGATAGATAAAGTCTTTTCCTTTTGATTTTGGAAATAAAAACTGTGCCCTAAATTTCCTTAAGGAATCGTTATTATCCTGCGCCTTTGCAAAGGCTAAATTATTTTCGAAATTCATTGTCTCAATATTACAAAAAAAGCAGGTATTGTTGCCAATCCTGCTTCCAAAGCAAATAATATTTATTTAAAATTTCATTGTATCATGCTTTCCTAAATCCGGCGTATCTCCAGTTACAAGTGCTTTTAGCGTACTAAATAAAACCACAATTTTTGATGATGATGCATCCCAATATTCGGCTTCCTCAGGTGTAACTTTTATCAAGATTAGCCTAGGGTCTTCAATCCCATCAGGGAACCAGGCTTTAATGAAAGGAGAAAAATAAGCTTCTTTTCTTACCTTATCATCTACAAGTTCAGCCTTGCCCTTAACTGTTAAATAAGTGTTTTTTGAAGGATCACTGTAAGCAAGAAGGACATTGTTTTCTTTCGAAATTTCTTTTGATTTTGGAGAATATTCGTTGGTGTAAAACCAAAGACTTCCATCATCTTCTATTTTAGCAGTTCCCATTGGCCTGCTTCCAAACTCATCACTATCCGAAAATGTTGTAAACATACAAGTTCTAACACTTTCTGCCATCTCTTTTAAAATTGATATATTTTTCTCGTTTTTCATTTTATTAGGTATTTGAATGAAAAACAGGTTGAAGCGAAAAATGTTTGAATTAAACTTAAACCTTATTGGGCTTACTCACATATTTATTTCCTTTAACAAAGAATCGCCAGGGCAATAAAGCGTGTTCTTGTGCATAGGCAATACCTACTCTGGGCGAAATGGAAATTTCATTTTCAGTATAATTTATAGATTGATCTTCAATCCAAATTTCAGTGCCGTTTAAATCCTTTGCATTAAATGACCGATCTATCCCTAAAGCTTTGGCAGCAGAACCCGGCCCAGATGAAATTGCGCCTTTGGTAAAAGGCATATTCCTGCGCTCTTCCATAATAACTTTGCCTACAAGCGGTTCAATTGCTCGGATAAGTATAGCATGAGGCTCATCCTTAACAGAACTGACTACATTGAAAAGATTATGCATCCCATAACAAAGGTAAACATAAGCAATCCCCCCTTTGCCATACATAGTTTCAGTGCGATTTGTCCTTCGGCCACCGTAAGCATGAGAAGCTTTATCCTTTACACCAAAATAAGCTTCAGTTTCTACAATAATGCCTGCTGTAATCTGATCATTGATTTTGGTGTACAAAACCTTTCCAAGTAGATCTTTTGCTAAAAAAACAGCATCCTGATTTAAGTAATATTCTGGATTTAATTTCAAGTTCTTATTTAAACTAATTATTTAACACGATTTTTATAACTTGCTCTAAATAAAATTGATCTGTTATATCAAAGTGATTTAAAAACTCACTATCCACATCTAAAACACCAATCACCTCACCATTCTTTATTAAAGGAAGAACAATTTCGGATTTGGAAGCTGTAGCACAGGCAATGTGCCCTGGAAAAGCATCAACATCTGGTACAATTAATGTTTTAGCTTCCGCCCACGAAGAACCACAAACGCCTTTACCCTTTTTTATCCTAGTACAGGCCACTGGTCCTTGAAACGGCGCAAGAACCAATTCTCCGTCTCTAACCAAATAGAATCCAACCCAAAACCAATTGAACTGCTCTTTAAGGGCGGCACAAACGTTAGCTAGATTGGCTATAAAGTCGGTTTCTCCTAATAATAAACCTTCTATCTGAGGAATTAATGATTCGTATTGTTGAGGCTTGCTAGCCGTTTTGTTGATTACTAAATCTTCTGCCATTGGTTTGCAATTATTAATGAATGCAGTAAAGTTAATCATCCTTGGTCGATTTGATGTTTCATGGCAATCATTCAGTTGAAAATTTGCTTTAACATTACAAATAAAACCTAAATTCATTTTTTTAACATTCCAACTTTCCATTGTTCAAATCTTATCAAATTCGTTAGTTTTGACCAAATTAATCCTATCGAGCATGATTGTAGCTTTAACTGTAACGAAGTACCGCCTAATAACAATCCCATTTGCATTTTTAGGGATGGCCATTTTGCGTTTGCCCCTATGGTTAAACAAAAAATGCTTATTCTGGAAATTAATGGGAAGCGGAAAGGATGCTCAGGTAGATCTACCGGCTGACTTTAAACACTGGGCAGTTCTAACCACTTGGGAAACCAGATCTGACTATGAAATATTTAATGATCAATCTTTTGTGATGAAATGGTTTAGGTTTTTTGGAATCGAGGAATTTACAATATTACTTAATCCTTTAGCTTCTCATGGATTATGGTCAGGTAGACAACCCTTTAAGATAGAGATTACTAATAATAAATTAGCTGGGAAGGTTGCTGTAATTACAAGGGCAGCCATTAAATTTAACAAAGTAAAAGAGTTTCGGAAAAACATTAAAAGAGCAGCAGATTCGATGAGAGAGGCTCCAGGTTTTATTCTTTCAGCTGGAATGGGCGAAAACCCATATTTTGATCAAGCAACATTTTCAATTTGGAAGGATCTGGATAGCATGAAAAACTACGCTTATAAATCTTTTGATCACTCTGATGTGATTAAGTTAACCCGTGAGCGAAAATGGTATACCGAAGAACTATTTGCCCGTTTTGAAATCATAGATTCCTGGGGAACCTTAAACGGCAAATCCGTAGACCCTAATTAACAAGACAATTTAAAAAAAAATATAAATGAGAGTAATAGCAGAGCTTCCGCATCCAGAATGTAAGATTACAATTTTCTCCATGAACCAAAAGTATATTGTAAAATTTGAACAGGGTACTTTTGAACAGAGCTATAAACTGGCAGAATTGGATTTGAGCGGAGGAGGGGTAAATGATGTATTTGAAATATTAGATGAAGCGTTTATTGCTACAGTTATCGAAAGATTTAAGTTAATGAGAACCGACTTTACCCAAGCGTATAAAAGACATCAATTTTAATCAAATAATATTTATAACTAATTGATATACAGGTTATATTTTTATAATTCAGAATTATATTCTGTTTTTAAGCCTAGTTTCTATTCAAAATAATATAATCAAGTATTTATTTGCTTTATGTGAATTTATATAACAATCTGATAAATAATTGAATATATAAATTAACAAAATTAAATTCTGAATGCAAAAAGTGCCAAATATTATAAGGATTTGGCTAAAAACCAAAGTTTTGAAGAAGTAGAAAAGTCAACTTTAATCCATATAATTATATAGATTGTAGTTGACTTTTATGACTTGAAGGTTTTGGCTATATTCGGTTTATTGAGAAATTAGAGTATCATGTACAACTACCCTATACCAGTTGTTGGAAAACTTTTCTACAGCATCAAGGTGGATTTTATCCTCTTGATATGTATTGTGTTCTTCAATCGAATCGAATGTTAAGGTTAGCGAATAAGTAAACGAATTATCGGTTACTGGCCGAACAGGCGTGTTGGCCGACAAGCCATAACTTAATGTTTTTATGTACTTTATCTTCTTAAGGGCTTCGAAGAAATTGGCGAAATCAGATACTTCTGTTTTGGAAAGTTGAGGTTTTAGCCAGAACATTACAAAATGCTGAATCCGTCCTTTTTTGGTTGTTTCTGTTTTCATAATTAATTTAAATTATTTAAATATATAAAACCATTTTTATTGGGCACAAAAAAAGCGGTTATGAAATCATAACCGCTTTAATAAAGGATAAAATCCTATTAATTTTTAGGTTGCACACGACCTGATTTTCTGTCTTCACCTCTACCGATTAAATAACCGCCTCCAGCTCCAACTAAACCACCAATTACGGCGCCTCTACCTTTTTTCTTATCTATTAATGCACCACCAACTGCTCCGGCTACACCACCGATTACTGAACCTTTAGCGGCGTCACTCCAGCCTTTTTTCTTAGCCGTAGCTTGTGTACCACCGTAGGTACCTGATGAGCTTCCAGAGCCTGAACTGGCATAAGATGCTGATCTTGCACCAGATCTTCTAGCTGCTGCCAAAGCGGCTTCCTGTTTAGCCTGCTCAGCTTGTTGTTGTTTAAGAACCTCCACTTTTTTAAAGCTATCTAAACGTAAGCTATCTTTTACTGCTTTAACAGCTAATTGTTTTTCTGCCTCTTGTTGTTTTAATGCTGCTTCTTCTTTTGCCTTATTGTTACAAGCAAACATAACAGAACTTAATGCGATTACTACTAATATCTTTTTCATAACTCTAATTTTTATTTATGATTCTTGCTTAGCTTTGATCTCCTAACCTAGCCAAACAGGTTTCATGGGATGTGTTTTTTAGTTAATACACATACTAAAGAAAAAATGATGCCAAAAAGTTTTAAAATATTTAATTTTTTAGATCAAATCGGAGTACCAAAAACCTATTTTACTGCTAACTTCCTCATTATAAAGATCCGAATCGATGTTCTGATTAGGGGTGTTATAAGTTCTGAATACCATCTCCCCGAGTTGAAAAGCAATTTTATTTTTAAAAATCGGACCCTCGAAAGCAAAAGTATGGAACTCTCCATTTTCTCCGCATGGATCAATATTAAGGGGCAAAGCTTGTATTAATTCTTTAGTAATTATCTTTCCACAAACATTTTTTAGGTTTTGTTGTGCGCAAACTATGATGGTTATATAGTGCAGTTTTAAGAATTCATCAATCAGTAACTTGGTGTTTCTGCCCCATAAGGGAAAAATAGCTTTCATACCTATTTCTGAAAGTTTATCTTCTCGATACTTTCTCAGATCTTCTAAAAAGATATCGCCAAAAATCGAATGTGTAATTCCCTCTTCTTTTAAAATAGATAATCGTTGATGCATTATCCTATCATACGTTTCCATATCAGGCATGTCGGGTAATCTGATCTGAATTAAAGGAATTCCAATGCTTTCTGCTTGTTTTATCAACAGAGATTCGCGAACGCCGTGCATCGAAACACGATTATACTTTTCCGTTATGGTTGTGATCAAATACCTGATCTCAAGTTCAGGATCCTGGAGGGCATAATGAAGCGCTAGGGTGCTGTCTTTTCCTCCACTCCAATTAAAAATACATTGTTTTTTAGTGTTCATTTAAAAGAAGCTCTTTTAATAAATCTGCACCTTCTACTGCCTTCTTCTCAATTTTGAAAACATTTTTATATCGCTTAACATCAGGTATAACAGGATCGATAATATACTTGGGTACTGAGGAAGGAATAAAATCAATTAAACCAGCTGCAGGGTATACCGCCAGTGATGTACCGATAAGAACAAATAAATCAGCTTGCTGGCAAATTTTGGCAGCTACTTCTATCATTGGAACGGATTCTCCGAACCATACAATGTGCGGTCTAAGTTGAGAACCGAATTCACAGAGTTCGCCCATTTTTAATTCTGAACCAACAATTGGATATGTAAGGCTCGATTTTCGATCGGACTGAGATTTTGTAATGATACCATGTAAATGGGTAACTCGGGTAGAGCCTGCCCTTTCGTGCAAATTATCTATATTCTGGGTAATAATTTCGACATCATAGTCATTTTCCAGTTCTGCCAAAATTTCGTGTGCCCGATTTGGCTTGGCTTTGATTACCTGCCTTCTTCGCTCGTTGTAAAATTCCTGCACCAGTTCTGGATTCCGCTCCCAAGCCTCGGGTGTTGCAACATCATATACATTATAACCTTCCCAAAGCCCATCAGAATCACGAAAAGTTTTTAATCCACTTTCAGCACTAATCCCTGCTCCTGTTAAAACAACTAGTTTCATTTTTAATCGGGTGCTTATTTATTCGCTAAAACTTTCTGGCTTTTATATTCTGAATAATTCAAAAACTTCCTTCCAATCCGCTCATCTGCTTTAAAAATGTCTGGATGAAACATGCAAGACAAAGCCTCTATACCTTCTACCAAAGTACCAACACTGGGTTGGGTAAACATATCAAAATCGGCAACGTATACTTGATTATTTTTAACTGCTTCCAAATCATTCCATCCTGGTTTTTGAATGAGAATTTCCATCTCCTCCATACTTCTAGAGACATCGAAACCGCATGGGGCCACAACTAAAACCTGAGGATTGTATTTTAAAATCTTTTCCCATTGATTAACAATAGAATCACCAGCTGGGTTAGAAAGCATATCTACACCACCTGCGGCCGCAATTTGGAAAGGAATCCAATGTCCACAATTATAAATCGGCTCAATCCACTCCATTAACATTACACGCTTTAAGGGTGCTCTGTTTGCTCTTAATTTATCTAGAATATCGTCGGTTTTCTTTTGTAAGCCAGCCAAATAATTTAAAGCCACCTCTTCTTTTCCCAAAGCCTTTGCAATGGTTATTGCACACTCAAATACATCTTGCAAATTATTTGGCGATAATGGGACAAGCTTAGGTTGTTTGCTAAGTTTCATAACTGCAGTTTCTGTACATACGGTATCGATGTTACAGACTTCGCATATATCCTGCGTAAATACAATATCAGGAGAAATGCTCTCCAACAATTCATCATCAACCCAATACAGGCTTTTACCCTGTGCCTTTGATGCTGAAAATATCCTATCGATTTCTATACTTGTGTAATTTTTTCCTTCCAAAATACATCTCACAATTTTAGGAAGCGCGTGAGCTTCTTTTGGGCACTCGAAAGTAACACCATATAAGTGGTCCTGTAAACCCATATCGTAAATCATCTTAGTAGCGGCAGGTAAAAAGGATACAACTTTCATGTAGGAACGAGATTAAACTGATTTAAATATAAAGTTAAAAAAAATCCCCTTTTGGATAAGCAAAAGAGGATTTATAAATTTATTAAACTGTAAATTACAGTTTTTGTGTCTGAAGTTTTAATACCGGATACTTAGCCTTTAAGATTTCGAAAGCTCCAAAAAGAATGGCTCCATAAATTACTGTGCCTTCTAAAAATCTAATCTCAAATGGAATCGCTTTTTCTAAGCATAACCAAAAACCAGCAAAATCCTGAGTGTAAGCTGGGTTTTTAAACCATACCGGAAAATCAGTTACAATCCAATGGATAAAAACAATTACCAATGTTGATGATAATAGTGTAACTGCATTAATATTTTTAAGCAAAATTCTGCCTACTAAAACCATTAGCGCAAATGCACCATAAACCCAGTACCAGCCTCCGTATAAAAAGCCATTGCTGTACTTGCTAAAAATTGTTGTAGCCAAGATAAAATCGCTTAAGAAAAGACTTAATAGTGGAAAAGCAAATGCTTTAAAATTATCTTTAAAATATGCGCCACCAAATAATGCTACGGCACCTATTGAAGAAAAATTAGCGAATTGTAAAGCATCAGAATTAAAGGTAACCAGTAAACGGAAAGCCGTTAAAACCAATATCATCAATAATAATATCGCTGTACGTGGATTAAATTTTAAGTGTGACATGTTAGTTTTAAGTATTTATGATCAAGTATCTAGACTTGAATTTATATTAAAATCGAATACAAAGTTATTGTTTTCTAGTGGATATTAAAACTAACACCAGCATTAAAGTTAAAACCTAAACTGTTGTAACCAATAATTTCGTTATACTTTTCATTTAAAACGTTTTTAGCATCGAAGAAAATCTTAACGCTCTTTTTAGCAAAAGCGTATTCGGCATAAGCATTTAACAATTTATAAGCAGGCAAAGTTTCTACTTGATAAGTGCTAAAGTTACCATCGGTGCGGTTTCCAAAATATCTGTAATTAGCACTTACAAATAAATTTTCAGTAGCCTGAACACCTGCTGTTAAACCGAAAGTATGCTTTGGTCTACGAAATAGATAATCTGCAATTGCGTTATCTACAAAGTTAAATTCGTTTCCTTCTACATAAGAATAGTACCCATTGATATTAAAAATGCCAATTTTAACTGCTGGCTCTACCTCGAAACCTTTGGTTTTTTGGTTAATCTGGTTAATGTAACCTGCAGGATAAGCATAAATAATGGCATCTGTCAAATCGCGTTTAAAACCAGCTACTCTTAAAGTAAATTTCTCGTCGGCAAAATTAAAGTTTACGCCAGCCTCGTAATTTTGAGATTTTTCTGGCTTAAGATTCAAGTTTGCACCGAACTGGCCAAAAAGCATGCTTAAGGTTGGAATTTTGAATGCAGTTGATACCGTTCCAAAAAGCTTAACTTCTTTAATGATGTTGATACTTGGAGTGATGGTGTAAGTATAGTTTTCTCCATATTGCTCGTGTTTATTGTAACGACCACCAACTTCTAAATTGAACACACTTAAATCATGTAGAAATAACGATCCGTAAGCAGCAAAAATATTGGTTTCTGGTTTATTTATACCAGATGTAAGTTTCATTACACGATTATCAATTCCCACTAATAAATCTAATTTGCTTCCCAGCTTTTGGTTATAAAATAAATCGATTAAAGAGATTTTACCTTGACCAATGCTTGGAAACGAGGTATGAGAATCATTCAAAGTACTTTCGTAGCTGTAGTTTAACGTAACCTTGCCTGTATTAAATTCGTATTTAGCATTTGTTCCCGCAGCAACATTTTTTAAAATAGAAAAGTTGTTTGCATCAGCAAAAGAACCACCATCAAAATTATAGTTGCCATGAAAATAACGCACAAATGGATTGATTGAGAAGTGCTTATCCAACTGGATTCCAAAATTGGCATTTACTCCATCACTTTTAAACCCATCCTTATCAAAAACTGTGGTATTTCCAACTGGGTTTGCAGCTTCCGAAATTCCGTCGGTTTTGTTGTGCGTATAGTTTATATTGTATGAAAAACCTTCAACTGCGCCATTTAAACCAATTGTACCTTTATACGTTTCGTAGCTACCAGCGCTTGCAACTCCATAAACGTTGTTTCCTTTTGGTCCACCTTTTTTAGTAACAATGTTGATTACCCCACCAATGGCATCCGAACCGTAAATGGTGGACTGTCCGCCTCTTAAGATCTCTATGTGATCAATCTGATCGATTGAAAACAAACGCAAATCGAAAGAACCGCCGTTTCCTGATGGATCATTCTGAACAATTCCATCAATTAAAACTACTGCGTAGGCACTTCCTGCACCTCTAAAAAATACAGATTTGTTTTGACCTGGATTGCTGCTTGCGCCTGCAACGATGATTCCTGCCTGCTCGCTAATTAATTCTGGAAGAGATTTACCATGACTGCGATCTAAGGTTTCTCTACTGATAATGGATACAACCTTACCTGTTTGAGATTGTTTCTGATCGTTTTTTGTTGCAGAAATTACAACATCTTTAAGTTTTAAAGTGTCTTGAGCACTAGCCAATTGACTAATGGTTAATTGCGCAAACCCTAGGCCAGCTACAATTAAAATTCTTTTTTTGTTCATTTGATTGTGAGTTTTACCCACAGCCAACAGATTAGAAAAGGAAATGAAAATACGTAAACATTATGTACCTCAATCCTAGCTTCAATCCCCGAAAGCTATGAAATTATACGCTAAGGCAGGTCTTCTGACTTGCTCCCGATTTTTTCTACCTTCCCGTTGGTTAAACAGTGGTATTTAGATTGAAAAACCGTTAAAGAGCTTACAGCTGCGGGACAGTTGCAGAATTACACTGCATTCCCTTTTAATCCCGATTGTAAAGTCGGGAACCAAAAGCGCTGCAAAAGTAGTAAAATAAAGGAAACTGTAAAATGGATGTTGGATTATAACTTTATTCTATCAAAACTTTAACTTTAAAAATCAATCCTAAATCATGAACAAACTAGTTTTCTTTCTATTTTCTTTCGTTAGTTTATCGGCCATGGCACAAAAAACAGATACGGTTTTCTTGCAAAAATTAATGGAATCTAAACCGGAACTTTTTCAATCGGTATTAAACCATCCTGATAAAAATCAAATCCAGATTTTATATACCCAAGTAGATCGCGATTCTAAAAATGTACCTCATTTTAAAACCTTTAGTTACAACCTGAACCCCAAACATTATTTCTATCCGGCCAGTACGGTTAAACTTGCTGCAGTAATCTTTGCTTTAGAGAAAGTAAATCGATTAAAATCTAGAGGCTTAACCGCTAAAAGCACAATGATTACTGATAGTGCTTACAAAGGTCAGACTAAAGTTTTAGCAGACACAAGTGCGAAAAGCAAATTACCTTCAATAGCGCATTACATTAAAAAGATTCTATTAACTAGCGATAACGATGCATTTAATAGATTATTTGAATTTATCGGCCGGGCAGAAATAAATGCTAAGCTTAAAAAAAATGGTTTAAATAATAGTAGAATCTTAAATCGTTTGGCAATTGGCGACGCTGGAGAATCGGCAAAACATACAAATCCAATAAAATTTTATAATGGAGATCAATTGGTTTATAACCAAGAAGCCCAATATGATACAAAAGAATATGATTTAGATTTAACCAATTTGGTTATGGGCAAGGGATATTTGGATAGTGCAGACAAATTGGTTGCAAAACCCTTTAGCTTAGCCAATAAAAATGCTTTTGCCATAAATGATCAACAAAAATTAATGCAAAAATTAATCTTTCCGGAAGCATTTCCAGCAAAAGATAGATTTAATTTAACGCCTAGCGATTACAAGTTGATTTATACTTATATGAGCAAATTTCCAACTGAAAGTGCGTACCCAAAATATGATCCTAAGGAGTTTTGGGCAACATATGCCAAGATGTTATATTATGGTAGAGAAAAGGATGCGGCATTAGACCCGAACATTAGAATTTTTAATAAATATGGAGACAGCTACGGTTACATTATAGACAATTCTTACTTTGTTGATTTTAAAAACGGGATTGAATATTTTTTAACGGCAGTTATTCAAAGTAATGAGGATGGAATTTTTAATGATAATAAATATGAGTACGATACGGTTTGTTTCCCTTTTATGAAAAATTTGGGTCGGACCATCTATGATGTTGAGCTAAAAAGAAATAAAGCGCACAAGCCTAATTTAAGCAAATATAAAATGGATTACGGGTGGTAACATCAAAACGCCTTGCAAACTAGCTGGTAACAATCAAGCAATGAACCAGATTGCAAACAACTTCTACGCTTTGTATGTTTATACGCCATGAAGAAAAATTTTTATTCGCTCTGCATCCTATTCCTCAGTTTTCAAGCTTTTGCGCAACAAGATACAATGGCATATTCTGCTCAACGTGTTAAAGTAAATACATTATTGGCAGAGCGTAGCGCCAAATTTGGGCAATACGATGAAAGTTTAAATCAACGCACCGGAATATTTGGTTGGCAAACCAAACGCGATATTAAAAATTCCAATGAAATTCTACGCCAGGTTGTATTAACCGATAATAATATTTTCAAGGAGCTAAAAGTATTGATGGATTATAAGGATCTTCAAAATCAACAAAAAGTGGCTGTGGCCGATGACTCGCAAGAACGCATTGAAAATTATATGCGAACCATTAAAAAGCTACAGGAGCAAAACGCACAGTTAAAGGACGAGGCCAAGACTGGTAACAGAAACATATCCAATTACATCATCATTTTTTTGGTTCTGTTAATGGCCGGAGGATTTTATTTTTTCAATAAAAGAATAAAGCAATATGAAAAAAGGATTGTTTAAGGCTTTGGCAAAGATTAATAAACTGATATTGCCAAGCTTATATAAAAAAGACCCTAGTAAGCTTACCACACTTCAAAAAGCAATACTGGGTTATCGCTATTGGGTTTTAACGAAAGCTTTGGATTAGAAATATAAACCTCGTAGGTTTTAAAACCTACGAGGTTTGGACAATAATTATTTCTTAAAATGCTCAATAATCAAAGTTGCCAATTCCGTACCGATACGTTCCTGCGCTTCGTTAGTTGATGCACCAATATGTGGTGTTAAAGAAATTTTTGGATGTGTTAAAATTGCTGCTAATGGCGTTGGTTCGTTATCGAAAACATCTAAACCAGCAAAAGCAACTTTACCAGAATTTAATGCTTCAATTAAGGCTGATTCATCTATGGTTCCGCCACGTGAACAATTTACAATACCAACTCCATTTTTCATTTTAGCAAACTCCTCAGCTCCTAGAATAGGTTTATCAGCAAATGGTGTATGCAAGCTAAAGAAATCGCTACCTGCAATTACCTCATCTAAAGAAACAGTTTTAATAGGAATACTTACCGATTGACCACCTTGAAATTCTAAAGTAATTTCAGATTCTGATGGATATAAATCATAAGCCAAAACATTCATTCCCAAGCCCAAAGCCACTTTTGCCGTTGCACGACCAATACGGCCGAAACCAATTATACCGATAGTTTTACCACTTAATTCAGTTCCTTTTGCATAAGCTTTTTTGAGGTTGTTAAACTGAGTTGCACCCTCTAAAGGCATTTTGCGGTTAGCATCTTGTAAAAATCTAATCCCGGTAAATAAGTGAGAAAAAACCAGTTCTGCTACTGATAATGAAGATGCTGCCGGGGTATTTACGACCGCAACACCCTGACTGCGAGCATATTCAACATCAATATTATCCATGCCAACTCCACCTCTACCAATTAATTTAATGTTCGGAACGGCATCAATCAATTCTTTTCTAACTTTAGTAGCACTACGAACCGTAATGGCATCATAGTTTTTTAGGGCTTCAGCCAGTTGGTCTTGAGGAATGGTTTCCGTATCAACCTGAAATCCAGATTTTTCTAATAATTTTTTTCCGATTGGGTCTATCCCATCGTTTGCTAATATTTTAATCATTTTTATTTATGATTTCAAAGAATATCTGTGAGTAATATTTAAATTAATTTGCTTTTGCCTGTTTTTCTTCGAATGATTGCATGGCATCAATCAAGGCATGAACGCTTGTAATTGGTAATGCATTATACATCGATGCACGGAAACCGCCAACACTTCTGTGTCCTTTAATTCCAACAATACCTTGCTCTTCGGCAAATTTTAAGAATGGTTTTTCCAATTCAGGATTTTCCATCACGAAACAAATATTCATTTTAGAGCGGTCTTCAACAGCACAAGTTCCCTTAAACAAAGGATTACGGTCAATTTCTCTATAAAGTGCTTCAGCTTTTTGCTTGTTTTCTTTCTCAATTTCAGCAACGCCACCTTTCGATTTTAACCAACGAAGATTTAACAAAGCAACGTAAATAGAGAAAACCGGTGGTGTATTATACATAGAAGCGTTATCAATATGAGATTGATAATTTAGCATCGATGGGTTTTTACGGTCGATTTTTCCAAGTGCTGAATCCTTTACAATTACAATCGTTAAACCTGCAGGACCAATGTTTTTCTGAGCACCAGCGTAAATTAAATCGAATTTCGAAACATCAATTACACGGCTCATAATATCAGACGACATATCGCAAACTACAGGAACCTGGGTTTCAGGAACTTCAAAAAGCTCTGTTCCGTAAATGGTATTGTTCGAAGTATAGTGAAAATAAGCGCTATCCGCAGGGATTTCGAAATCTTTTGGAATAAAGGTATAGTTCGAATCTTTTGATGATGCTACAACATTAACATTGCCCACAAATTTAGCTTCCTTTAAAGCTTTGGTAGCCCAAACGCCAGAATCTAAATAACTTGCAGTTTGTCCATCGCCTAATAAATTCATCGGAACCATTGCAAATTGCAAACTCGCACCGCCCTGTAAAAATAAAACGGAATAACCCGATGGCACATTTAATAATTCTTTTACCAACTTATCCGCTTCAGCAACAACGGCCTCAAACTCGGTTGTTCTGTGCGAAATTTCTAAAATCGATAATCCATCGTTAAAATCTAAAACTGCCTGTGCAGCTTGTTTAAACACTTCTTGAGGTAAAATACAAGGGCCTGCGCCAAAATTATGCTTCATCTTATTATATAATGTTTTATGGCGGTAAATGTAAAATTTTTAAAGCAGTTCTGCCTACAAAATCGTATCATAAAAAATTAAATTTTGTTAAAAATCTAACCGAAATCAGTGGTTTTATTGCAGTTTTTGTAATTAAAACGTTTAACCTAATTTTGAGCATTTAATTTATTAGAAAAGCAAAAACAGTGGTCTTTTGGTTACAGTGGTCCCGCCATACGCTTCAATCTTTTTCAAACCTATAAGGTTTTTGAAAACCTTATAGGTTAATCAAAAGTATTTTCGCTTTTGTCGGGTTTAGATTACTCTGGGTTTGTAATTCTTAGGATGGCTTTCCATACAAGTTTTATAATTTGGCTAAAGCCTTAATCGCCAATTAAAGAAACAGTCAGCTAAAGCAGACTGCAATGAATAGCATGCTGTCTTAGCTCATCGATATTCAACGCCGTTGGTTTCCACCGCTAGTAGTAGCCAACAATGGTTTAGCGAGATTCCTATTCATTGCCGTTGGTTTCAACCAACGGATATTAAAGTATCTAAATCCTAAGTTAATTCTGGTTAATTTTTCAGCTTAACAATCAATTTTAAGTTAAATTGTCTTCCTGTTAAATAATTTGGAATTGCATACTGAACGTTATCCACATCTTTCAGCCATAAATAAGAAACGGTGTTATCAATATTCAGCATATTAAATACCTCAAAAAAGAGAATTACCGAGCTGAAATTTTTATCCAAAAATTTAGGCTTGTGTAATGCGGCGTCATCAAGAAAATCTTTAGAGAAACCAATATCAACACGTTTATAAGATGGGATAAAAAACTTATCTAAATATCTTGCTGATTGCGAGGGACCAATGGGCAATCTAGAACCGTAAAGTGCATTAAGGTGCACTTTATAGGTGGGACTATTTAGCAATCTATCTTGAAAGAAAATAGAAAAATTTACACGCTGATCGGTTGGTCGTTTTAGGTAGCCAGGATAAATAGTTGTGCCATTTTGAATATAGCTATCATTAATAATATCTTCATTAGCGTGCATCACCGACAGTCTAAAATATGAAACCATATCTTTTACAAACTCCCCCCCTATACTAAAATCAGCACCATAGGCATATCCTCTTGAAACTTCATTAGCTAAGTATTTAATTCTCAGATTATCAATTTTGTAAGGAATTAACCGATCAGAATATTTAAAATAAGCTTCCGAAGTGAACTTTAAACGGGTTCCAAAAGCATCAAAAGCATAATCGTAACCAAGCGATGTGTTGTAAGAACTTTGCGCTTTTTGTTTTATATTCAGAATGCCAGAAAAATCGCGGATTGTTCTATATGATGGAGGTTGCTTATAAACACCTGCGGTAAACCTTAAAATTTTGTTATTGGAATTCGGCCGGTAAGCAATTAACATTCTCGGGCTAATTAACAATTGCTCGCTTAAAGAACTGTATGTTGCACGGGCGCCCAACTGCAGTTCGGCATAATTTGAAAGTGAATAACTATCTTGAATATATGCGCTATAATTTTTAATATCGATGTTATTCTCCACGTTGATTACATTCTGTAGAGAAATGTTCTTTGAATTATTTGGCAATATGAAGCCAGCTGAATCTATATAATTGTATTCGTTTAAATGATCATTATATTTTGATTTATCAAATTTTAGCCCCCAAGAGAAAACATGATTGTTAAAATTCTGATCCACTTTAATTTCAGAAGCCAAAATTTGAGTGTTTAAACTGTTTCTACCGTAGTTGTAATAACTTCCTACACCTCTGTTTTTGTTAACTACTCCAAAGTTTTCGCCTGAAAAGGTGTTATCTACTTCATCGAATATGTAACTTCCATCAATATCAAAACGCTCGCGTTCTATGGTACTGAAATAACTATTTATAAACTTTATAACCAGATTTGGCTCAGGTAAAAATGTTGCGGTTATAGCAGACCCGGCTGTTTGGTAATCGTCTATTTCCTGCCCTTCATAATCTACATTAAGCCTTAAAGTTGTACTTAAGGTGCCAAATTTTGTTTCCCTATTTTCTGGAACCAATTTAAATTGCCCTAAGTTTAAATTTCCCAAAAAGCTTAAATTAAATTTAGGAGAAAAATTATACTGATACATGATTTGCGCATCGGCAAAATTAGGATTGTAACTTCCCTTTTCATCTTGCTTTATGAGTACGCTTGAATTGTTTTTATATCTTAATCCCACCAAAAGAAAACTATTTTTAAATAATCTCTTTGTTGATAAAGAGGTATTTAAAAAACTGGTGCTTAAAATTGTTTGATTGCTATCGGGTTTATCGTATTTGATATCCAAAACAGATGACAGCTTATCACCATATCTTGCCTCGAAGCCTCCTGCAGAAAATTTGGCCTTGCTAATTAAATCGCTATTTATAAAACTTAAGCCCTCCTGCTGGCCATTCCGAATTAATATTGGACTATTAATTTCGACATCGTTAATATAAATGAGATTTTCATCAAAATTTCCCCCTCTAACGCTGTACTGAGCACTTAATTCGTTGTTGGTAGAAACCCCAGGTAAAGTTTTAAGCATGGTTTCAAAGTTCCCAGAAACCAAGGGCATAGATGGAACATCAGCAATATTTAAAGTTGTTGTATTACTGAGCTGGTTTTGTTTATCGGTAATATTGACTTGTTCAAGTTCATTAATATTTGCAATTAAAGTAACCGGTTGATTTATTCTAGCGCCAGAACGCTCACTAAACTTCAAAGTTTGGTGCTGATATCCCAGTAAAGAATATTTTATGCTAAAGTTTTTGGTCTTTGAGTAAATTGTATAAACGCCAAATTCATCTGTTACGGTAGATTGCGCCTGACCCAAAACAATTACAGTAACCTGTGATAAGGGTAATTTTTCTTCATTATAAACAATTCCCGATACCCTAACTAGAGGTTGCGCTACAGCTAGACTGCAACCAGCAATTAACAGAAAAAGGATTAGCCTTAATTTGAGCATTGGTTAGTATCAAAATGAAGATTAAGTATCAAGGCTTTTAGCTATTAGTAGCCCGCCCCAAATAACCGATTCTACAGTTAAACATTTAAGCTATTGCTAAATAAGCTTTTCATTTTAGAAATGGTTTCTGTAGGATTATCGGATACAAAAATTGCATTTCCGGCTACGAAGGCATTAGCACCTGCTGATACTAATGTACCAATATTTTGTAAACCTACACCACCGTCAACCTCTATAATTAAATCTTCATTTTTACCTTGAATCAACCTTTTTAAATCCTGAATTTTCTTATAGGTATTATGAATAAACTGTTGTCCACCAAAACCTGGATTAACAGACATAATCAATACTAAATCCAAATCTTCAATAATATCATTCAAAAAAGCAACTGGGGTGTGCGGATTTAAAGCGACCCCAGCTTTACATCCGGATGCTTTAATTAACTGAATGGTTCTATGTAGATGAGTACAGGCTTCGTAATGAACCGTAATTCTATCGGCTCCTGCCTTTGCAAATTCAGGAATAAATTTATCGGGTTCCACAATCATTAAATGAACATCTAATGGTTTGGTAGCGTGTTTTTTAACTGCGGATAATATAGGAAAACCAAAAGAAATATTCGGCACAAAAACACCATCCATTACATCAACATGAAACCAATCGGCATCACTTTGATTAATCATTTCGATATCGCGTTGTAAATTGCCGAAATCGGCCGAAAGTATGGATGGGGCAATGATGTATTTCATTTTAATTTATGGTTTTCGTCATTGCGAGGAACGAAGCAATCTTAATGCTTTGGCGAATCATAAAGGAGATTATTTCGTTCCTCGCAATGACGATGTGTTTATATAATTTTACCAACAATGCAAGTTACAAAATCATTTCAAACTTAATTATATCTCAACAAAAAACCCTCTCAGTAAAAGTTGAAAGGGTTTTGACTTTATCTTAATTTAATTTCGAGTGCTTGCCCGTCTCTCGTAATTTCTACAAACTCTTCAATCCTATCTGTGTAGTTATTGGTGTAACTCTGGTATTCATAATAATCAGTTTGTCCGCCATAATTATTATATCCTGTACCACGGTAAACCGGTGTTGTACCCGACCGTGAGTAACTCGCAAAAGACTGGATAAAATATTTACCGGGTTTCATCTTATTAAATTTAAATCTTCCATATTCATCTGTTTGAACGGTAATTCTCCATCTAAAAGCCTCTTGAGACATGTAAACACTCGTTTTCTTATTTTCTTCTTTCTTTCTTAACCGATACCATTCTTCAAAATACGTGGTAACAGGAAATAGGGTTACGGTAACATTAGTTGCCAAAATTTTAGGTGCCAATGGTGCCTTGTAACCGAAAGATGATTTAGGCTTTGTAAAAGCTACGCCTTCAATACTCGATGTCCCTAACGCCAGCATGCTTTTTGCTTGGAGTGAATCAAAAGGAACCTGTGGATAGTAAGCTGCCTTTTGTGCATTTGCTTTCAAAATTGTGGATGTAATGATTAGGGATAGAATAAGAATTTGTAGTTTTTTCATAAGCCGGATTAAAATTTGATTTTTGAAATTGTATTTATATCATTACATAATTAAACTATTTGGGAATAAAAAACAACATAATGAAAAATTATATCTGCACAGTATTGCTTATTTTCTTTTATACCATTGCTTACCCGCAAAAGGAAAAACCCTGTGGCATGAAAGATGGATTACAAGAGGGAACTTGCAAGCAATTTTACAGCAATGGTAAACCCAGCTTAATTGAAAATTGGAAAAAGGGTAAAAGAGAGGGTATTGCCAATTATTATTACGAAAACGGGCAATTAAAGGCAACAGGCAATTTTACTAAAGATAAAAGAAACGGCGAATGGAAATATTTTTATGAAAACGGAATATTAGAGGCTGATGAATTTTATGTTTATCGTGATTTTGCAGAATTAAAAGAGGGCAATTTTAAAAAGTTTTTTAAAAACGGCAAGCTGAATGAAAACTGCTTTTATGTAGATGATAAGTTAGAGGGAAACTACACATTATACTTCGACAACGGAGGCATATCACAACAAGGTACCTATCGAAACGATAAACAAGAAGGGAATTGGAAGAGCTTTTTCGAAAGTGGAAAGCCGAAATGTGAATCTACTTATGTAAACGGCAACAAAGAAGGAACCAGAATCTGTAAAGATGAAAAGGGTAAAGTTGTCAGTGAAGAAGTTTATAAAAGTGACATTAAAATAAAGTAGTTCCATAACAAAAAACCCTTTCAGTATAAAAACTGAAAGGGTTTTTAATTAGCTAATTAGCACATTAGTGAATTAGCTAATTGAATTAAGCTTGTGGCGCAGCTGGTTTTTCAGGTCTTGGTAATAAAACTTTACGAGAAAGCTTCATTTTACCTTGTTTATCGATGTCTAATAATTTAACCTCGATTTTATCACCTTCTTTCAAAACACCATCCATGGTTTCTAAACGTTCCCATGAAATTTCAGAGATATGCAATAAACCATCTTTACCCGGCATAACCTCAACAAATGCTCCAAATGGCATAATTGATTTTACTTTACCTTGGTAAACCTCACCAATTTCTGGTTTAGCTACGATGTTACGGATACGGGTAACTGCAGCGTCAATAGCCGCTTTATTATCAGCAAAAACTTCTACGATACCTTTACCGTCAACTTCTTCGATAGAGATTGAAGCACCAGTTTCGCGTTGCATTTCCTGGATAATTTTACCTCCTGGGCCGATAATTGCACCAATAAATTCTTTCTCAATAGTTAAAGAAACAATACGTGGAGCATGTGGTTTATAATCTTCATTCGGCTGGCTGATCGTTTTCTTCATCTCGTTTAAGATGTGTAAACGACCTTCTTTAGCCTGTAATAAAGCTTTTGTTAAAACTTCGTATGATAAACCATTGATTTTTAAGTCCATTTGACAAGCAACAATACCATGTTCAGTACCAGTTACTTTAAAGTCCATATCACCTAAGTGGTCTTCATCACCTAAAATATCAGAAAGGATTGCAAATTTACCAGTTTTCTCATCTGTAATTAAACCCATTGCAATACCAGATACTGGCGATTTGATTTTAATACCTGCATCCATCAATGCTAAAGTACCGGCACAAACAGTCGCCATTGATGATGAACCGTTAGATTCTAAAATATCAGAAACGATACGAATAGTATAAGGATTTGCCTCACCTTGTGGCAATACTTTTTTCAATGAACGTTGCGCTAAAGCACCGTGACCAATTTCACGACGACCCGCACCTCTGTTCGGTCTAACCTCTCCGGTTGAGAAACCAGGGAAATTATAGTGTAATAAGAATTTGTTGTAACCGTTGAAGAAAGCACCATCAATCATTTGCTCATCATCTTTACTACCTAAAGTAACTGAAGTTAATGATTGAGTTTCGCCACGTGTAAACACAGCCGAACCGTGAGCAGCAGGTAAATAACCAACTTCGCTCCAGATAGGACGAATTTCTGTAGTCTTACGACCATCCAAACGAATACCCTCATCTAATAACAGATTTCTAATTGCATCGTACTGAACATCATGGTAATAATGTTTAGCCATTGCTTTAGTTAAATCTGCAGTATCTTCTGGCATTGCTTCGAAAAACTCATTAATAATAGCGGTAAAACCCTCTTTACGAACATCTTTATTGCCACCTGCTTTCGCTACAGCATAAACTTTATCGTAAGTATCAGCATAAACTTTAGCTTTTAAATCAGCATCGTGGTCTTCGTGGTTATATTCACGTTTTATAGTTTTGCCAGTAGCTTCAGTCAATTCAACCTGAACAGCACATTGAACTTTAATTGCATCATGCGCAAATTTTAAAGCTTCAACCATTTCATCTTCTTGAATTTCGTCGCACTCACCCTCAACCATACCGATATCGTTAGCCGAACCAGCAACCATAAACTCTAAAGTTGCACGCTCTAAATCGCTAGCTAATGGATTAATTACCAATTTACCATCAATTTTTGCAACACGCACTTCAGAAATAGGACCGTTGAAAGGAATATCAGAAACTGATAATGCAGCAGATGCGGCTAAACCTGCCAAACAATCCGGCATAATATCTTTATCAGCAGAGATTAAAGAAATCATCACTTGCGTATCAGAGTGATAATCACTTGGGAACATTGGGCGTAAAGCTCTGTCAACCAAACGAGAGATTAAAACCTCATAGTCAGATAATCTTGCTTCACGACGTAAAAAGCCTCCTGGAATACGGCCAGTTGCCGCATATTTTTCTTGATAATCAACCGATAAAGGTAAAAAATCAGTACCTGGTTTAGCACCAACAGTAGATACAACTGTTGCTAACAACATCGTATCGCCCATTTTTACTACAACCGAACCATCAGCTTGTTTAGCCAATTTACCAGTTTCGATTTCTACAATTCTGCCATCGCCCAAATCGAACGATTTTTTTATTACATTCATTTAAATAGAATTATGGTGTGTTTTCCTCTTTCTACACACCGTTGTTTATATATGTTTTTGTTTTTGCAAACTAAGGTAAACTTTAGGTTTACCGCAATTTCAATAACTTGTTGTAAAGCTAATGAAAATTAAAAAGCCATTCCCTAAAGAATGGCTCTTGTTGATAAAATTACGCTTATTTTTGTTTAATGATATCACGAAGCGATAAAGCTTTGATGATAGCACGATAGCGCTCAATATCTTTTTTGTATAAGTATGCCAAAATACCGCGGCGTTTACCTACCAATTTTTGAAGTGACAACTGAGTAGAGAAATCTTTACGATTTTTCTTTAAGTGTTCTGTTAAGTGCGCAATACGGTATGTAAATAACGCTACTTGACCTTCTGCAGAACCTGTGTTGGTTTCTACTTCGCCGTGTTGTTTAAAGATTTCGGCTTTCTTTTCTGGACTTAAATACATTCTTGAATAATATTAAAGTGATAAAAATTAAATTAATTGTGGCGCAAAGATAAGATATTTTTAACTTATTAACAAAGTATGGTTTATTGTTTAATTGCTCAGTTGTAAAATTGAATCTTGGTAGTCTCATTTTGAAAAGCACGGTTCTGTTTTTATTGGTTAATCCAGCCCCACCCCCGCTTCAATCTTTTTGCTGTTATTACTTCCATTATCGTCTTTGCGAGGAGGAACGACAGCCTGTCCCGAATATTCGGGAAAGCAATCTCATTCAGAAAGTGCTACAAAAAGGATTTCCGCTAAGTCGGGTTTAGAGAAATAAGATTGTTCAAGAAACTTATTTTTTATTATTAATACGCTCTAATTCCAAAACATCCAACTGGTCTTTTGGTCTATTAGTCGCACGTTTATTATCAAGAAGATGATTATAATGTAGAAACCGAGCCTTAATGCCATTTATTTCATCAACAGTAGCCATTTGGAAATACTCATCAAATTTCTGCTTATCCAATCCAGGAATATCAGTCATTAAATCAGCATACATTCCATCATCCATTAAAACTTCGCAATATCCGGCAATAATTGGAACATCCAAAAGCATATCGTATTTACCGTAACCCATTTCATCTAAAGCGTAAATCAAATTCTGCCTGTTTTCTTTTGTGTCCTTTAAATAGATATCTAAATCTCCTGTAGTCCTATTATATCCATAACGGTTAACTGCAAAGCCACCAACAATAAGATATCGCAAATCGAATTGCTGGAATGTTTCCAATAACAAAAGCATTTCTGGATTCTCTTTATCAAAGGACATACTGAAAAATTAAAGGCTTGGCTTACGAATAACAATACCTTTTCCTTGAGGAAATTTTAATGGTTTACCGCCATTCATGGTTACTGAAATGTGGTTGAGTTGCAAAACACCAAAAAATCGTTGCTCTGGAGTACGGCTCAAGTATACATTTTCACGCTCCTCGATAAGTGTTTCGCGTGGAATTGAAATATCATATAGTGTAAGCTTTCCCATTTCTAATCAAAAATACATAAAATATCTTTACAACAAGATATCAAAACCTTATCATACTTTTGTACAAAACATTTTACCCTTGGAAAAGAATCAATTTAGCATTTTCGAAAGCGAGTTACGTGTACGCCCTGACGATATAGACATGTTCAACCATGTACATAACAGCAAATACTTGGATTATGTATTGGCCGCCCGTTACGAGCAGATGGAAAAATTCTATGGGATGCCCTGGGAACATTTTACAAAACAAGGTTTAGGCTGGGTGGTAAGTCATGTCGATATTAATTTTAAACGCCCACTTTTAATGAACGATTTAATGTTGATTAGAACTGGCATTTTAAATATGAATGATAAAGGATGTTCGGTTCAGTTCGAAATCATCAATAAAAAAACTGGCAAAGTAGCTTCGGATGGAATTTTTGATTATGTATTAATTGATTTAAACACAAGCCGTGGCACAAAGGTTACTGAAGAGATGATTAAAGCATATAGTATTTAGTTAGAAAGTCGGAGGTCCGAAGATATTGTATTTGAGAATACATCCTGACCCCTGTACCTCGGTTCTTGTTCCCACGAACTGAAATATATATAACTTACAACATCATCAACTCAAAGATTTGATTCCGTGATTTCCGTGTTTCCGTGGCGGATAATTTAATCAACACCTTAAAAATCAGTCATAAAAATTTGACAATTGAAAAATTTATTTATCTTTGTCGGATCAAAAAGAACAGAACCATGATAGTATCTGCAATCCGTTTTAGGTTTTAAATAACCGAGGATTCCCTCCCATTTCAGTATTAGATATGTGCATTTAATTGCCTATCTTTTGGTTTATTCATAACATCTTATTTATATTTTATGTCACAGTCAGTAAAGACACAGGGCAAACTATCATCTTTTTTTGAAGTACTTGTACAATCCTTAAAAGGCAATGAAGTTGATTTAACTTCAATTAGCATTAAACGGGCAATTATTTTATTAGCCATTCCGATGATGCTAGAAATGGCAATGGAATCAGTTTTTGCATTAGTCGATTTATATTTCGTGGGTCACTTAGAAAACAGCAGCCATGCCATACAAACCGTAGGTTTAACCGAATCAGTCTTAACCATTATATATTCCTTAGCCGTTGGATTGAGCATGGCAGCTACTGCGGTTGTAGCCAGAAGAATTGGTGAGAAAAACCCCGAAGCAGCCGCAAAAGCAGGAATGCAAACCATCGTAATTGCAGTAGCAATTAACATTTTAATCAGCATTGCTGGATTAATTTATGCCAGAGACATTCTTTTATTAATGGGTGCATCAACAGAAACTGCACTGCATGGAACCACTTTCGTTCGGATTATGATGGGGGGAAGTATCATTATTGTTTTGCTATTTTTAATAAATGGTATTTTTCGAGGTGCGGGTAATGCGGCAATTGCTATGCGCAGTTTATGGATTGCCAACATTGCCAACATTATCCTCTGCCCTATTTTCATTAATGGTTTAGGACCCATTCCTGCATTTGGCTTAACCGGTGCCGCAATTGCTACAACAATTGGTCGAGGCCTGGGTGTAACTTATCAGGTGTATAATTTATTCAATGGAAAAAACGCATTAAAAATTCGGATTAGTCAATTTATTCCAGATTTTGAGCAAATTAAAGCCATTGTTAAAATTGCTGCTCCCGCTATTTTCCAGTTTATAATCGCAAGTTGTAGTTGGGTCTTTTTGGCAGAACTCGTAGCCACAACAGGCGGCGATGAGGGTTCGGCAGGTTATCAAACGGCACTTCGATTAATGATGTTCTTCTTATTACCCGCATGGGGATTGAGCAATGCGGCAGCAACATTGGTCGGTCAAAATTTGGGCGCTGGCCATATCGATAGAGCTGAACAATCTGTTTTTCAAACCTTAAAATACATTATCATTTTTATGGCTGTGGTAAGCGTTGTATTTTTAACCTGCGGACATTTATTTGCATCATTTTTTACTTCCGATGTGAAGGTAATTGAGATTGCAAGTCGTGCGCTGAAAATTTTAAGTATCGGTTTTGTTATTTATGGCTCGGCGATGGTTTTTAGCAGTGCTTTCAATGGTGCTGGAGATACCTGGACACCAACTAAAATTAATGTTTTTGCTTTCTGGCTGTTCCAAATTCCATTGGCTTACTTCCTGGCTAAATATTTAGACATGGGGCCAACAGGTGTCTTTATTGCCATTCCAACTGCCGAAGCCGGTATTGCCGTTGCTGCATTTATCTTATTTAAAAAAGGTAAATGGAAGAAAACGATGGTTTAAATAAATTTAACCACGGATAAATCAGCCACAGCAAACAGATTAATATACTGTTAATTTCCTATGATTCCATATAGATAATTAACCACAGATAAGCAGGATGAACACAGATAACTCGGCATTATGAAAAGTCAAACTTCTGCGGATTCATTTTTTCCATGGCAAAAAATCCGTTTATCTGTGGTTAAAAATTTATTATTCTATCCCTTTTAAATCAGTTTTGTTAAACATCATCACATAATATATTGTGCAGGTAACCAATAAAGCCAAGCTGAACAAAAGGTAATAATGCCCAAGAATTGCCCACATAGAAATAAAGAAAAAGAACAATAGCCATTTCAGGTAATTATCCATGTTCAACTTTACAATGTATAATAAGGTTAGGAGAAATATTAATCCGGCAAGGCCGAACACAAAACCATTTACAATTGAATATAATTCAAGATGAGATGCCGATGTTAAAAATATACATTCAGGAATTAAAATGATTGTAAAAACCAACAGCCAATTTTGAAGTCTCTTGTAAACTGATATTTCAAGACTTTTACTGACGTTAAGATATTCTGTTTCGAATTTCAACAAAGTGAAAACCAATGTTGCGTGGCATAAAATTGATGCTAACATTGCAACCAATAAAACCCGAATATCATTGCCTACGTCGGCAAACATCCACAACATTCCTTTAAAGAAAACTAGCGATAATAATTTGCACATCAGCAACATTAAAGGTTGCTCGTTAAACAAATGAAATAATGGCCAGGAGAAGAAAGGCTTCTTAACTTTTAAAACAAAATGTGTGATTTGCCTTTCCTGTTTAAGAAAACCAAAAGTCAACGACTGAAAAGTTAGCCATGATAAACCAAAAACCAAAGCTGAAAAAACAATTAAAATACTTATAACACTTAAATAAAGCTGATAGCCGAAACTTAACCCTATTAATAGAAAAAAATAAATTAAAATTGGTGCAAGTATGATTAAATATAATCTCAGCCATAACTTCAATTGAGTATTCTTAAGTAGAGCTGTTGTTTCACCTACGAAATTATATTGAGCTTGTACAAGCCGTTGTTTGATAAAGAAATGTGCTTTTAGTGAATATAAAAACCATGATGCAAACACGATAGCCAGCCCAACCGGCGAAGAAATGCCGGCCAAAAGCAAAGCTTTTTGGTAGCCGATTAACTGTGATGGTTCTACTACACCGAATAAAATATAAATCCCAACCAGAAAAAAACCGGCATGTTGCTGATAAAATTCTTTCGCTAAACTATTGATTAATAACTTCAGCATTTAGAGTTTAACAATTTGTTTTTCAATAATTTGGAATAAGGCATCTAATTTCAGTTTATCATTGCTAACTTCCTGATGTGATGATAAAAGAAATGATTTTCCTTGAGTCGCTTTTTCGTTAATTAATTGATAAAGTTTATCTGCAGAAGCCACATCAATGGTAATTAAAGGTTCATCTAAAATGTATATATCAGGGTTTCCGATGAAAGCACATATCAAGGAAAGTTTTTTCAGCATCCCGCTTGAATAACTGCCAATCTTATTATTAATAAACGCAGACATTTCAAAGTAATCAGTAAGTTCATCTGCCTGTTTTCGTTGAGCGTTTCGTGTTTCTGTGTAAAAATCTATCAGTTCATTTCCTGTAATAAATAAGGGATATTGGGGCTCGGCCTCGGCGAAACTAATTTTAGACCGAAATTTAATTGGCTCTTTTTTCAGATTAACACCATTCAATTCCACTTCACCCTTGAAAGGTGTTTGACCTGAAATGATTCGGAACAGCGTTGATTTACCCGTTCCGTTGCCATCTTTTAGCCAATGGATGCCATTATCGATTTTCCATTCGCGAAAATTTAATACTTCGTGGCTGCCGTACTTTTTGTTGATGTTCGTTAAGCTTAACAAGTTAATGATAGTTTATTCTGATGTTTAGATAACCGAAATATTATTTTGTTACTTTAAAAGTATGGTGTGGGTAGAAGAAAGGTAACATTCAAAAGAATTACTACATTAAAATACATAAACTTGATTGAAACGGCATACTTTTTTGGCGCAGAATCTCGAATTTCTGACGGCATCCACAAAAAAGATAAAGTGGAAAGCAAGGCTGCAAGAACCGAAAAACTACAGGCTTTGCTTTTCAAATCATCGTTTTTGTCGAATTAATTTTCTCCCAAAAAATTCGGGATTTCGCTTCGCTCAAACACCTTAAATTTTCCATTAAAAACTATATCTTTGCGCAAAGATGAAGCATATACGTAATTTTTGCATTATTGCACATATTGACCACGGAAAGAGTACTCTGGCCGATAGGTTATTAGAATATACCGAGACGATTTCCAAGCGTGAGGCGCAGGCGCAATTGCTCGATAACATGGATTTGGAGCGTGAGAGAGGCATTACGATAAAAAGTCATGCCATACAAATGAACTATAAAGTTGGAGATATTGAGTACAATTTTAACTTAATTGACACTCCCGGACACGTAGATTTTTCTTATGAAGTTTCGCGTTCTATTGCAGCTTGCGAAGGTGCCTTGCTAATTGTTGATGCATCTCAAGGGATTCAGGCACAGACTATTTCGAACTTATATTTAGCTTTGGAACACGACCTGGAAATAATTCCGATTTTAAATAAAATGGATTTACCAGGCGCAATGCCCGAGGAAGTGAAAGACCAGATTATTGATTTAATCGGATGTAAAAGAGAAGACATTATTCCAGCATCTGGTAAAACCGGACTTGGAATTCCAGATATTATCCAAGCCATTGTAGATCGTGTTCCTGCTCCGGTTGGAGATCCTGAAGCACCGTTACAGGCTTTGATTTTCGATTCGGTTTTTAACTCGTTTAGAGGTATTATTGCCTACTATAAAGTGGTTAACGGCGAAATTAAAAAAGGTGATAAAGTAAAATTTATTAATACAGGTAAACAATACTTGGCTGATGAAGTTGGTATTTTAAAACTGGATATGTCGCCAAGAAATGTGGTTAAAACCGGCGATGTTGGTTACATTATTTCAGGAATTAAAGAAGCTCGCGAGGTAAAAGTTGGTGATACGATTACAACCGTTGATAGACCTTCATTAGATTCGATCCAAGGTTTTGAAGAGGTTAAGCCAATGGTTTTTGCTGGGATTTACCCGGTTGATACTGATGAGTTCGAAGAGCTTCGTGAAGCGATGCATAAATTGCAGTTAAATGATGCGTCTATCGTTTTTGAACCAGAAAGCTCTGCTGCTTTAGGTTTTGGTTTCCGTTGCGGATTTCTCGGAATGTTGCACATGGAGATCATTCAGGAACGTTTGGAGCGTGAATTTGACATGACGGTTATCACAACTGTTCCCAACGTATCGTACATTGCCCATACAACTAAAGGAGAGGAAGTTACCGTTAATAACCCGTCTGATTTACCAGATCCAAGTAAATTGGATTCGGTTGAAGAACCGTTTATAAAAGCAAATATTATTACCAAAGCCGAATTTGTTGGACCAGTAATGTCGCTATGTATTCAAAAACGCGGAATTATCGTAAATCAATCTTATTTAACTTCTGATCGGGTTGAATTGATTTTTGAAATGCCGATGGGGGAAATTGTATTCGATTTTTATGATAAACTGAAAACGATTTCCAAAGGTTATGCATCTTTCGATTATCATCAAATTGGGTATCGCAAATCAGATTTAGTACGCTTGGATATGTTACTGAATGATGAGCCCGTAGATGCTTTATCTTCATTAATTCATAGAAGTAATGCATATGATTTCGGAAAGAAAATTTGCGAGAAATTGAGAGAGTTAATCCCTCGTCAGCAATTTGAGATCAAAATACAGGCCTCTATTGGTGCAAAAGTTATTGCCCGCGAAACGTTGAGTGCTTTGCGCAAGGATGTAACAGCTAAATGTTATGGGGGTGATATTTCTCGTAAACGTAAGTTATTGGAGAAACAGAAAAAAGGTAAAAAACGCATGCGCCAGGTTGGAAACGTAGAAATTCCGCAAAGTGCATTTATGGCGGTTTTGAAGTTGGATTAAAATAGATTTGAGATATTAGATTTGAGATTTGAGATGATAACCGTCCAATCTCAAATCTAATATCTGATGTCTCACATCTCTTAAGAATGAAATTATTAGACGGTAAATACGTATCGGAAAAAGTTAAAGTTCAAATTGCCGAAGAGGCTGCTGAATTTTTAAATAATACTGGCAGAAAACCACATTTGGTTGCCATTTTAGTAGGTAATGATGGTGGCAGCGAAACTTACGTAGCCAGCAAAATGAAAAATTGCGAAAAGGTAGGTTTTAAATCCTCACTCCATAGGTACGATAATTCTGTTACCGAAGCTGAGTTATTGGCTAAAATCGAAGAAATTAATCAAGATGCTGATGTTGATGGATTAATTGTTCAATTGCCATTACCAAAGCATATTGACCCAGAAAAAGTTACCGAAACCATAGATTACCGTAAAGATGTAGATGGTTTTCACCCCGTTAATTTGGGTAGAATGATGCGCAATTTACCTTGTTTTATTCCCGCTACGCCATATGGCATTTTATTGATGTTGCAAGAATACAATATCGATACGACAGGAATGCATTGTGTTGTGGTTGGGCGTAGTAATATTGTAGGTAGCCCAATGAGTATTTTGATGGCTCGTAATGCAAATCCAGGAAATTGCACGGTAACACTTACCCACTCCCGTACAAAAGATTTAAAGGAACAAGTGCTGCAAGCAGACATCATCATCGCTGCAATTGGTAAAAAGAACTTTATTACTGCTGATATGGTTAAACCTGGTGCAATTGTAATCGATGTTGGTATAAACCGAGAAACATCTACAGAAACTAAATCTGGTTTTAAACTTTATGGTGATGTTGATTTCGAAAACGTAGCACCTATTTCATCATACATCACACCTGTTCCCGGCGGTGTTGGTTTAATGACCATTGTTGGCTTATTGAAAAACACTTTAGCTTCCGCTAGAAAAGAAATTTATAATTAGAGTAAGGGTAAAGGAACAAAGATAAAAAACGTCTACTTTGTTCCTTATTTTTTGTTTTTATTACGTGCAAGAATTTTTATTTACACGTACATTTATTATCTTTGAATATAAATTAATAAGATATGGATGCGAAACTCACTTTAAGCTTTAACCAAGATGTAGTTACCAAGGCTAAAAAATACGCTGCTGATAATAACATTAGCTTATCACGTTTAATTGAGCACTTGTTAACCCAGGTTACTGCTAGCAATTATAAATCGCTAGAGGATTACCCCATCAGTGATTGGGTAAGTATGGTTGCAGAAGGTGAAGTAGAATACAAAAAAACAGTTAAAGCTGGTCGCAAAGCATCAAAAGATGAATTCTTTTCTTCTAAAAAGTAAGTAATGAAGATATTTTTAGATGCTAACATTCTCGTCTCTGTTTTGAATAAAGAGTATCCCCTTTTCACCTATTCTTCGAGGATTTTGAGTTTGGCATCACATCCAAAATTTGAAGTTTATACTTCGCCACTTTGTTTGGCCATTGCATTTTATTTTGCCGAGAAGAAACATAAATCTCAGGTGGCCAAGCAGAAAATCGATTTGCTTTGCCAACATATAAAGATTGCTGAGAATTCTTCTAAGGGCGTTTCAGATACATTATCGAATAAGAAAATTCATGATTTTGAAGATGGCCTAGAATATTATGCTGCTTACCAAAAAGATTGCAAATGCATAATTACCGAAGATATTGAAGATTTTTATTTCTCGGATATCGAAGTTTTAAACTGTCAGGAGTTTTTTAAACAGTATTTGCGGTAAGAACAAGGATAAAGGAACAAAGAATAAAGATATAGTGGCCAAGTCTTTGATCTTTCATCCTTGTTTTTTGCTCATTTTTTCAGCTCCAAAGCTTGTTCCACCAGCTTTCCTCAAAGCCAACATATAATCCATCTTCACGTAATTCAGTCGGGTAAATATTAATGTAATCTCCCTGCCCCTCTGCTCCTCGACCGGTAGTTAAACTATATTCCCAACGATGAATCGGACAAATCAGATTGCCATTTTTGCACCATCCCCCACTGAAATGCCCTCCTGCATGCGGACAATAAGATTGAGTGGCTGTAATTTTATTATCGTTATTGATGATACAAAGTTGTTTCCCATTCACTTCAACCGTTTTAATTGAATCAGAATTAGGGATTTGAATTTTATTAAGCGCCTTAAACCACTTCATTAAGCTAAAATAAGCATTTAAATATCAGTGTTATTTCATCTTTACATTAATTTTTGAAAGTGGAACCACTAGACCATATTTTTTTAGGATATTTGCATCCTCAAAAATGAAACAAGACATACCAGAAGACGGCACATTACTTCCTTTAATGGAAGAGTTCTATACAATACAAGGCGAGGGATTTAATACTGGCAAAGCGGCTTATTTCATCCGTTTAGGTGGTTGCGATGTGGGTTGCCATTGGTGCGATGTTAAAGAAAGCTGGGATGCAGAAATGCACCCGCTCACACCTGCCGATGTAATTGTAGAAAATGCTGATAAATTTCCTGGCAAAGCTGTAGTTATAACTGGTGGAGAACCATTAATTTACAATCTCGATTATCTAACCACTAAATTAAAAGATAGAGGAATTTTAACTTTCATCGAAACATCTGGGGCTTACCCATTATCGGGAAATTGGGATTGGATTTGTTTATCTCCGAAGAAATTTAAGGCACCGCGACCAGATATTACGCCCTTTGCGCATGAGCTAAAAGTGATTGTTTTTAATAAAAGCGATTTCAAATGGGCCGAAGAATATGCGGCAATGGTATCTCCCACCTGCAAGTTATATTTACAGCCTGAATGGTCAAAATCGAAAGAAATTACACCTTTAATTATTGAGTATGTAATGGCCAACCCAAAATGGGAGATTTCTTTACAAACACACAAATTTTTAAATATTCCATAAATAGTTTACATTAGCTTTAACCAAATGTTAATGTAATGAAACTTCGCTTATTTCTTTTTTTTAGCGTACTAAGCATTTATTGCTTTGGTCAAAATTCTCCAAACAAAAAAGCACAAAACTTTTTCGAGAAAGCCAATCCCGCTCTACAAAAGCAAAATTATACAGAAGCCATTCAATTTTTAGAAAGTGCAGTCCAGGCAGATCCTCAGTTTCAAACTGCATTTTTGGTTTTAGGTGATGTATATAGAATTCAAAAGAGATATCCTGAATCAAAATCCTCTTATCAAAAGGCAATTGCCATTAATAAAAACGTTAAGCCCGAAGTTATTTTTGGATTAGCAGAATCTGAATTTGCCACGGCAGATTACACTAAAGCCAAGCAGCATTTCTTGGAGTTTTTAGCAGTCGACAAATCTTCCGATAAAAATAGAAAGGCAAGAAAATATCTTTTAGACTGCGATTTTGCTTCTGAGGCCATAAAAAAACCAGTAAAATACGCACCAAACAATTTAGGCCAAAATGTCAATACGACTGATGCCGAATATTTTCCCGCATTAACCGCAGATGGTGAAACGCTGATTTTTACTCGGCAGATTAATGGTAACGAAGATTTTTGGACATCTCAATTAAAAAATAACTCATGGAATTTGGCTAAACCACTTTCCAGTAAAATCAATACAGCCAAATATAATGAAGGTGCCCAAACGATTTCACCAGATGGAAAATACCTCTTTTTTACAGGATGCAATCGCCCTGATGGCTTAGGAAGATGCGATATTTATGTTTCACACCGCGAAGGTAAGGATTGGGGGGAACCTTATAATGTTGGGACACCAGTAAATTCAGAATACTGGGAATCGCAGCCGGCAATAAGTCCTGATGGAAGAACACTCTATTTTATAAGCAATCGGCCTGGCGGTTCTGGAGGTTACGATATTTGGAAAAGTACCATTACCGATGACGCAAAGTGGGGACCAGCAATAAATCTTGGGCCCGAAATAAATACAGCGTATGATGAAAATACTCCATTCTTGCATGCAGATGGTAAAACACTTTACTTTTCGTCGGATGGTTGGCCAGGTTTCGGAAATAAAGACATTTATTATAGTAGAATGACTGATGAGGGCAAATGGCAAAAGCCTATAAATATTGGTTATCCAATTAATTCATTTGAAGATGAAAGTGGTTTGGTTGTAAGTGCAGATGGAAATTTGGGGTTATTCTCTTCTAATTTAAAAGATGGATTTGGTGGACAGGATATTTATAGTTTTGGCATCCCGGAGCCGGCTAAACCTTTAAAAATCACTTACGTTAAGGGAATCGTTAAAGATAAGGATAGTCAAAAAACGATAGAAAGCAATGTTCAGGTGGTGGATTTAAAAACCAATAAAACCGTTTTTGATGATTATACAGATGCAGAAACCGGTCAGTTTTTAGCTGTTATGCCTGTGGGCAGCAATTACATGTTTAATGTAAGTGCTGAAGGTTATATGTTTTATTCCGAAAATTTTGAACTGAAGAGTGGCGATATAAATAAACCTTATCAAATTGAGGTAAGTATTGAGAGAATAAAGGCTGGTGCGAATGTTACTTTAAGAAACATCTTTTTCGATACCAACAAATACAATCTCTTGCCAGCCTCAATAAAAGAACTGGAAATTTTAATCAATTTCTTAAACGAAAATGAGAAGGTAAATATCGAAATTCAAGGGCATACGGATAATGTAGGTGATGATAAATTGAATGAAAAATTATCATTAAATAGAGCAAGTGCGGTTTACGAGTATTTAATCAAAAATAATATAGATTCAAAAAGACTTACTTTTAAAGGCTTCGGAGAAACTAAGCCTATTGCAGATAACAAAACAGAACTTGGTAGAAAAAATAACCGAAGAACATCATTCATTATCACGAAAATTTAGCATGACCCAAAATTATAGTAACCATAAAAGATTTTATCCATTATTTCATTTTACCACTATTCCGTTAACCGTAATTGGTTTAGGATTGGCCATTTATACCGTTATATCAATACCAAATATTGTTACAGGCTTAATTGCACTTGCATTTATTTTGATTTTGCTTGTTGCATTGATGGCAAGAATGTTTGCGCTTAAGGCTCAAGATAGAGCTGTAAGAGCGGAAGAAAAACTGCGTTATTTCATTTTAACGAATAAAGCATTTCCAACCGAATTAAGAATGGGACAGGTTATTGCACTTAGGTTTGCCAGCGATGATGAGTTTGTCAGTTTGGTTGATAAAGCAGTCTCAAATAATTTATCTCCAGATGAAATTAAAAAGGAGATTAAAAACTGGCGTGGAGATTATCATAGAATATAGTCATTATATTAGCAGGAAGCCGGTCGAAGCACTTTCTTTAAAGGCCTTCGATAAACTCAGGCTGACAGTTCTCTACTAAGAGATATTTAAAACTTCTTACCTTTCATAACGCTTATTTCTGATCCTTCAGCCAGCATTACTGAATCTGGATGAGCATTATTTAAAAAAGAAAAATCGCTTCCATAGTTTGCGCCAAAATCAACATCAATAGTATAATCACTGACAGGATATACTTCCCATCTTGGATGTTCAACTCCATATTCTGAAGTTTTATTGTTGCCAATTTTTGTGTAACCCCAATAATGCTCGGTTATAAATTCTTCTTCACTCCCGATTTCAATTTTATTGCTTTTTGACTCAGCCTTAATAGAAAATTTATTCCAGGTTTTATTTTTCCAAAGATAGTCTACTTCAATCTGATGTTCTTGCTCTATCCAAATATGCTTCATTGACAGAGTTTGATAGTTTTCTTTATAAATTGTATTTGCTACAAAGGTTATGGCTGGCAAGGGTACAATTTCCTTCACAAAAACAACGCCGCGTTTCCATTCTTCACCATCTTTATATTTAACATAAAAACGAAGATTTACCTCTTCAAAGGTGGTATGATATGGTATGTTTAATCCGCGAAGCTTTACATCGATAAACATAAAACCTACCAAACTTACATAGTACCTTCCCTTCCAGTCATCGAGCTCGGTGTGGGGAGGCAAATATTTCAAAAGTATTGCTGCATCAACTTGATATTGGGCCAGAGCAAGTTTTCGCCATTCGGCAGTGAGAAATACTTTTGGAGTTGCCAAGATTACAAAATTGCTTGTCTGATACGTATTAACTTTGTCAAAGTTTCTTCCAGTAAATCCAAATGCAACATGTTGGCACCGTCAGATTTTGCATTTGCAGGATCTGGATGTGTTTCAATAAACAAGCCATCAGCACCTACCGCAATCGCCGCTTTGGCAATGGTTAAAATTAATTCGGGTTTACCGCCAGTAACTCCACTGCTCTGGTTGGGCTGTTGTAGGGAATGCGTACAATCCATTACTACAGGTACACCAAAACTCTGCATTTCAGGTAGGCCTCTGTAATCAACAATTAAATCCTGATAACCAAATGTATTACCTCTCTCTGTTAAAATTACTTTGTTATTTCCTGCTTCTTTAACCTTTTCTACGGCAAATCTCATTGAACCTGCAGAAAGAAACTGACCCTTTTTCACATTAACAACTTTTCCCGTTTCTGCCGCGGCAATTAATAAATCTGTTTGGCGACAAAGGAAAGCTGGGATTTGCAACACATCTACATAGGCAGCGGCCATAGCAGCTTCGCCACTTTCGTGAATATCTGTCACAGTTGGCACATTAAACTCGCGACCAATCCTTTCTAGAATGCGTAAAGCTTTTTCATCGCCAATGCCAGTAAACGAACTGCCTTTGCTCCTATTTGCTTTGCGATAAGAGCCTTTAAAGATGTATGGAATTTGGAGTTTGTCGGTTATAGAAATAATTTTTTCTGCAATTCGCATGGCGATATCTTCGCCTTCAATTGCACATGGCCCAGCCATTAGAAAGAAATTACCCGATTCCGTATTTTTTATTTTATCTAAATAATTAAGCATGTAAAATGTATTATGTAAAATAGATGATGGTAAGCGTAAAGGAATAATTTAAGTTTGAAACTCCATTATCCATTTTACATTTACCATCTTACATCAACGCTAGTTTCCTAGTTCTGACATGAATTTGATTCTCATTAATTGAATTTCTTCACGGGTGTAATCCGTTTCACCCAATTCATTTAAAGCTTCGTCAATTGAATCACTATCGGCGGCTCTAAAGTAATCAAACACCTCATCCTGCCTATCATCATCAATAACCTCATCAATAAAATAATTTAGATTAAGCTTTGTACCAGAATTTACTATCGATTCTACTTCTTTCAAAATTTCCTCATAAGTAATTCCTTTCGAATCAGCAATATCTTCAAGTCCGATTTGTCTATCTATATTTTGTATGATCGAAACTTTCATTTGCGATTTATTGGCTTGAGTTTTTATAATCAAATCAATTGGTCGCTCAATATCGTTATCATCCACATATTTTTTAATCAGCTCAATAAACGGAGTTCCGAACTTCATTGCCTTTCCAGATCCAACGCCAGAAATCTGACGAAGCTCTTCCATTGTAATTGGGTAGTGCGTACACATTTCCTCTAAAGATGGGTCTTGGAAAACAACAAACGGTGGAACATTCTTTTGCTTAGCAATTTTCTTGCGAAGATCTTTAAGCAACAGCAATAGTTGATTATCTAGTGTACCAGAGCCATGTTTAACCTCATCTTCATCATCATCTGCACCGCTTTCGATGGGTTCATTCAACAAAAATTTAAGGCTGTAAGGATTAATGATGAAATCTTTTCCCTGTTTGGTTAATTTTAGCAAACCATAATTATCAATATCCTTATATAGATAATTATTTAATACAGCCTGACGAACAATCGATTTCCACATCAATTCCCCATCTTCTTTTCCAATACCAAATTCGGGTACTTTGCTGTGTTCGTAGGCAATGGTTTGTGCAGTTTCTAATCCAAGGAAAACATTTAATAAATGAACGTCATCAAACTTTTCGCCCGAAGTTTCGATAAACTTTAACAAAGTTGATAAATGCTGTTCGGCATCAAACTGTTTTTTAGGTTTTTTGCAATTATCGCACATGCAATTACAACCTGTTTCGTTAAAGTTTTCGCCGAAATAGTGTAGAATTTGCTTCCGGCGACAAACGCCAGATTCTGCATAATCAATAACCTCCTTTAATATCTGAGTACCAATCTCACGTTCGGAAACAGGTTTGTCTTTCATAAATTTAGCAAGCTTATCTACATCTTTTTGTGCGTAGAAAGCAATGCAAACACCTTCACCACCATCACGACCTGCTCTACCCGTTTCCTGATAGTAACCTTCCATGCTTTTAGGCACATCATGGTGGATTACAAAACGAACGTCGGGTTTATCAATTCCCATTCCGAAAGCAATTGTAGCAACAATTACTTCGGCATCTTCCATTAAAAACCGATCTTGAGTATCTGCTCTAACTTTTGGATCTAATCCTGCGTGGTACGGCAAAGCACTAATTCCATTTAAATTTAAGGCTTCGGCAACTTCTTCTACCTTTTTACGACTTAGGCAGTAGATAATTCCAGATTTACCAGGATTGGATTTAATGTACTTGATAATTTCTTTTGTAATGTCTCTTTTCGGACGGATTTCATAAAATAAGTTTGGCCTGTTAAAAGATGATTTAAACAAAGTTGCCTCTGTCATTCCAAGATTTTTAACAATATCCTGCTGAACTTTTGGCGTTGCTGTAGCCGTTAGCGCAATAATTGGAATATTATCGCCCAAGCCACTAATAACCTGCCTTATCTTCCTGTATTCTGGCCTAAAATCATGTCCCCATTCCGAGATACAGTGTGCTTCATCAACGGCGACGAAAGAAATTTTAATGAGGTTTAAAAACTCTATGTTTTCTTGTTTGGCCAAAGATTCTGGCGCAACATATAATAACTTAGTTTGACCACTTAACAGATCAGACTTAACTTGGGTAATTTCGGATTTGTTTAAAGATGAATTAAGAAAATGAGCAATACTATCATTTCCACCAAAAGCCCGCAACTGGTCTACCTGGTTTTTCATTAAAGCAATTAAGGGCGAAATTACTATTGCAGTTCCTTCACTCATTAAAGCAGGCAATTGATAGCATATAGACTTCCCTCCGCCCGTTGGCATTATAACAAAAGTATTGTTGCCTTCTAAAATATTTGTTATGATCGACTCCTGATCACCTTTGAAATTATCAAACCCAAAGAAATTTTGTAGGTTATCAAATAACGACTTTTTCACGTCCATTTTGTGTAATAAAATATGCGATGCTATTTTTGTATCCAAAATAACATAATTTTACAAGAATTTCAAGTATTAACAGACAATTTTTTTCTCTTTGAAAAGTAAAAAATCAATTATTCAATCCGCTGTAAGCACGTTAGAGCTCGAAGCAGCCGCAATTTTAAATGTTGCGAAAAATATTAACGATGATTTTGAAAAAGTGGTATCAACCATTTTACAGTGTAATGGTCGTGTAATTGTAACCGGAATAGGTAAAAGCGCCATCATTGCACAAAAAATTGTAGCTACCTTTAACTCTACCGGAACACCTGCAATTTTTATGCATGCGGCTGATGCCATACATGGAGATTTGGGTATGATCCAAAAAAACGATGTTGTAATATGCTTATCTAAGAGTGGCAATACGCCAGAAATTAAAGTGCTCACCCCACTTTTAAAAACATCTGGCAATAAATTGATTGGCATGGTTGGAGAACTTAAATCTTTTTTAGCCGACCAGGCAGATTTGGTTTTAAATACTTCAGTGGAAAAAGAAGCTTGTCCACATAATTTGGCTCCAACCACAAGTACAACAGCACAATTGGCTATGGGCGATGCACTTGCAGTTTGTTTATTAGAATGCAGGGAATTTAACGAATCTGATTTTGCGAAATATCATCCCGGTGGATCATTGGGAAAAAAATTATATTTAAAGGCGAAAGATTTAGCACTTTCTAACGAAAAACCTTCTATTAGTCCTAAAGCATCGGTTAAGGAAGCTTTAATTGAAATTAGCAAAAACCGTTTGGGTGCAGTTGCTGTTATTGATGCTGAAAACAGAGTTATTGGTGTAATTACAGACGGTGATATTAGAAGAATGCTTGAAAATTATTCAAATATCGAGCATTTAAAAGCGGAAGACATTATGGGCAAAAACCCTAAAAGTATTCAGTTTGATGCACTTGCGGTAGATGCACTTAATTTAATCAAAGAAAATAACATTACACAGTTGTTAGTTCTAGAACAAAATACTTACTTTGGCATCATCCATTTGCACGATCTTTTGAACGAAGGAATTGTGTAATTTTAACTTATATAATGAATAAAGATTTTTATGCCTTAATTATGGCCGGTGGCGTCGGAAGTCGCTTTTGGCCAGTGAGCAGAACTGAATACCCTAAACAGTTTATTGATTTTTTTGGAGTTGGCAAAACGTTAATCCAAAGTACTTATGATAGATTTTTAGAAATCTGTCCACCTGAAAATATCTTTATCGTAACCAATGAAATTTATTCAGATTTAATTAAGGAACAACTTCCGCAATTAAGCGATAATCAGATTTTGGCTGAACCATTAATGCGCAATACTGCACCTTGTGTAGCATATGGAAGTTTAAAAATATATGAACTAAACCCCAATGCAACTATTGTAGTTGCACCCTCTGATCATACAATTGCTGATTTGGATGGCTTTGTTAAATCGATAGAACAATCTCTCAACGCAGCCTCAAAAAATGATTGTTTAATTACCTTGGGCATTAAACCAAATCGTCCTGATACAGGTTATGGCTATATTCAACATACGGATTATGTTTTGAATACAGATTCAGACCTTCATAAGGTTAAAACTTTTACAGAAAAGCCAAATCTTGAACTTGCAAAATCTTTTCTATCAAGTGGAGACTTTCTCTGGAATGCCGGAATCTTTATCTGGTCGGCAAAATCGATTTTAAATGCATTTGAAAAGTACTTGCCTGATATGTACGAAATCTTTAATGTTGGACGTGCAGAATTAAATGGCGATGGTGAAAAAGCTTTTATCAATAATGCTTATTTTCAATGCACCAATATCTCCATTGATTTTGGAATTATGGAAAAAGCAGACAATGTATATGTTCTTCCTTCAGATTTTGGCTGGTCAGATTTAGGTACATGGGCATCAATTTATGAGATGGCCGATAAAGATTATGTTGGCAACGCAGTTATTCCAGCCGAACAGGTAATTATGTTTGATTCATCTAATTGCATGGTTAACGTACCAAAAGATAAACTGGTAATTTTAAATGGCTTACACGATTATATTGTAGTAGAAAACAACAATATGTTGATGATCTGTCCGAGAAATGAAGAACAAAAAGTTAAGGAGTTTGTTGCCGAGGTAAAATCTCGATTTGGCAATAAATTTATTTAATCTTTTAAAAAGTTAATAATTTCGCCAACATCAGTTGGCTCAAACGCCCTAATTGTTCTCAACAAAAAACTTTGAGAAAGATTAGGGTTTTTTATATTATTTGCAACTATAGCAATCTTTGAATCTAAAGTTTTAACGTATGGATCGTACATGGTAGGTAATACTGTAGAAAGACCAACTGCATTTGCCCAGGCTGTATTTCTAGCTGTTGTAATGCTAAAATTTATTACTGATTCTTTGCTCTTGTTATCTATATAGGCCAACATTTTCATGGGCAAACAAATTTCTTCCAAATCTTTCTGAACAATATTAATCAAGCTTCCAATTACATCATTTATCAGATCAAAATCTTTTTTCATCAATTGAATGTCCAGACCCTTAGAAGTTTCTGCAGCAGCTACACCAAGATCGAGGTTAATATGAGCATTCATTCCTAAAAGTAGATGTTGAATAACCGTATATGGCTGAGAAGTAGCATCAAACGCTATTTTCCAAGAGGACGTTGTAGCAGTATTTTGTGATTTACAATAATAGGCGTTAAGATATCGATTGGCAAAAATGACATCCAGTTTTTCCATCCTTGCCCCATCAGTGAACATACCATCGTTAATTCCTTTTTGCACTGCAATAGTCATTTTTCGATACAAGCATGCAAAATAACCCAAACGAGATTTTTTGGCTATACTTTCATTGATGATTTCATCAAGTCTAGCAATTACTTCAGTAATGGTCTTTGCAGGGAGCATAATTTTCAATTTCTAATAAAAATATATAAATATAGCTTTTGTTAAGAAATTGAGTTAAAGAATTATTAGATGGTTCTTTGTCTTACAGCCTCATATAAAATTACTCCGGCAGATACAGAAACATTTAACGATTCGATTTTTCCGGCCATAGGGATTTTAGCCAAACGATCTGCAACACGCAAAAGCTCATTGGAAATTCCCTCATCTTCTGAGCCCATAACAATTACAGTTGGCAAAGTAAAATCGGGAGCATAAATTAAATCGTTGGTTTTTTCTGTACAGGCTACAATTTGCAATCCGCTTTCTTGTAAAAACAAACAGGTTTTATGGAGATTGGAATGTCGGCAAATCGGAATGCTAAACAAAGCACCAGCCGAGGTTTTTATGGCATCAGCATTAATTTGAGCTGCATTTTTTAAAGGAACAACAATGGCATGTACGCCCACACATGCGGCAGTTCTTGCAATAGCCCCCATGTTACGAACATCGGTAACACTATCTAAAACCAAAATTAAGGGTACCTCTCCTTTTTCAAAAATAGCGGGAACAATGTCTTCGATATTTTGATAAGTAATTGGCGAAATCACCGCTATAACACCTTGATGGTTTTTTTGAGACATTCGGTTCAATTTCTCAACCGGTACAGAATTTAGGGGAATTAAAGTGCCCACTAAAAGAGCCTTCAATTCTAGAAATAATTCACCTGCCAAACCACGCTGTAAATAAATTGTTTCGATATCTCTACCCGCTTTCACTGCTTCTATCACAGCTCTAATGCCAAATACAAATTCGTTATTTTCTTTTACGCGTTGCGGTCTTCTAAAATTATCCATGTTTCTAAATTGTTAGGCAAAAGTATTCAAATAAATGCTTTGCCCCTAATCTATCTTCGTTCTTATCAACATTTAAATGTTTAAAATTTTCTTTGTAATCCTAAATCACAAAAAAAATAATCTGATTATACTTCAATTTGTTAACAAACAGCTAAGAACTTGTTAAAACAATCGGAGTAAAATTTAACTACTTTTGTTCTATGAGTAACGATAACGAACAGGGCGGAAAGAATAGCATTACATCCCGAAAAGCAAGACTAGGCAATACGGTAAGTTCTATGGGTAAATTACCTCCCCAGGCATTAGATTTGGAGGAAGCGGTTTTAGGTGCTTTGATGCTTGAAAAAGATGCCTTATCTGCTGTAATCGATATTTTGAAACCTGAGATTTTTTATCAGGAAGCGCATCAAAAGATCTTTGAGGCCATTCATTTATTGTTCGAAAAATCGAAACCTGTTGATATTTTAACGGTTACAGCTCAGTTAAGACAGCTTGGAACTTTAGAAATGGTTGGCGGTGCTTATTACATTACCAATCTTACCAATCGCGTTGCTTCGGCAGCAAATATTGAATACCACGCTCGTATTATTTCTCAAAAATATATTCAACGGGAACTGATTCGAATTTCTACAGATATTATCACCAATGCATACGAAGATACGACGGATATATTCGACTTATTGGATCATGCGGAAAAAGGATTGTTTGATATTGCTCAAAATAACTTGCGTAGAGATACGCAAAAAATGGATGATATTATTAAACAGTCATTAGCTACCTTAGAAGAACTTAGAACAAAAACAGATGGTTTAACCGGTGTACCAACTGGTTTTACAGGTTTAGATAGAATTACTGGAGGCTGGCAGAAACAAGATTTAGTTATTATCGCAGCTCGTCCGGCAATGGGTAAAACAGCTTTCGTGCTTACCTGCGCCAGAAACGCCACTGTCGATTTTCAAAAACCAACAGTTGTTTTCTCTTTAGAGATGTCTTCTGTTCAGTTGGTTAATCGTTTGATTTCTGGGGAGGCAGAAATTGAACAGGAAAAAATCAGAAAAGGAAACTTACAGGAATGGGAATGGCAACAGTTGCACAGCAAAATTGGCCGTTTAACAGAAGCTCCACTCCTAATTGATGATACACCCGCACTAAACATTTTCGAATTCAGGGCAAAATGTAGACGGTTAAAATCTCAGTACGATATTCAACTCGTAATTGTCGATTACTTGCAGTTGATGCATGGTAAAGGCGAAGGAAAAGGTGGCGGTAATCGTGAACAGGAAATTGGTAGTATATCAAGAGCTTTAAAATCTGTAGCAAAGGAGTTAGATGTACCTGTTTTAGCGTTATCACAGTTAAGTCGTGCTGTAGAGAGTAGACCTGGTTTACAAGGTAAAAGACCAATGTTATCCGATTTGCGTGAATCTGGATCTATTGAGCAGGATGCAGATATGGTACTGTTTTTATACCGTCCTGAATATTACGGAATTACCGAAGATGAGCAAGGTAGGTCTCAAGCCGGAATTGGCGAGGTTATCATCGCAAAACACCGTAATGGTGAAACTGGGATTGTGCCATTAAGATTTGTTGGTAAATTTGTTAAGTTTATTGACTTAGAAGAAGATTTCAGTGCGCCTACATCTTTCGCTGCTGATAATCCTTCGTCTGGAATGTATCCATCTCAAGATTTTGAAAAACAGAGCAACGTGATTATTCGCCCTTCAAAAATGGATGATTATAGCGACGAGGAACCACCATTTTAAGGTTTAAAACAAAATACTTGTAAGGGAAATGTAATTACGTTTCCCTTTTTTTGTGACTGTATTTATTTAGAAAAGATAACCAATAAAAATTCCAATTAAAACAATAATTGGAGGACTTATTTTGGTAAAATTTAGCACAAGAAAAGTGGCAAGCATTATACCTAAAAAGAGCCAGTTAAATCCCATTGGAATAAGAAGAAGAACAAATGCAGCGATTATAAAACCAACGCTTACGGCATTAATTCCAGACAAACTGTGGCGAATTCTAGATATTTTCTTTAAATCATCCCAAAAGGGAACAATAAATAAAACTAAAATGAGTCCAGGCAAATTAATGCCAATTACCCCTATTAATCCGCCCAGTATTTGCCCCCACATTCCATAACCGAAGTTTTTCATGCTCAGTGCACCAAGATAACTGGTAAAAGAAAATGTAGGTCCGGGCAATGCCTGCTGAAGTGCATAGCCTGATAGAAATCCAGATGCTTGTAAGTAATGCTTCATCTGTACAAACTCTGTAAACATCAGTGGAACAAGTACCTGTCCCCCACCAAAAACCAGGATCCCGTTACGGTAAAAATTTTCCAGTAAACGTATAGGTAAACTAAATGGCGATGTTCGATTAATAATTGCTCCAACGAGTGCAAATAACAATAATGCCCCAATAAAGTAAATCAGTTTCCGCGGATTTATATTGGAAAATAATTTTACCCGAAGGTCAGCTTCATCCCTTGGGGTTTCAATTGCCGAAGAAATCATCCCACCAACTAAAATAGCAATTGGAAAAACATAAGCATTTCTGAGTACAAAGGTTGCTATAACAGATCCAACAGCCAAAAAAACAGATACCTGAGTTTTTAAAACTTTGGTGCCGAGCTTGTAGGCCCCATAGCCAACAATACCTAAAGCTATTGGTTGAATGTACTCCAGAATATCATTAAATTTTTGTTTTTGATCCAGCAATGCATAACTAATTGCAGCAAAAGTCATAATTGCTGCTGTAGGCAAAATCCAAATTAAGAATGTTATGATGGCAAGTTTCAGTTTTCCCACTTTCCAGGCAATACCAACAAGGGTTTGCGTAGATGCCGGACCTGGTAATACCTGAGCTAAAGCATTTAACTCGAGCAATTCCTCTTCTGATATAAATTTAGTACTGTGAACGAAATATTTTAAGAGCAAGGCCAAATGCGCTTGAGCTCCTCCAAAGGACGTAAAAGTAAAAAAAACAACATTTCTAATAAAGAGCCATTGTTTTTTAGATGCTATAGGTTTTGCCTGCATTTATATTTATGCTAGAATCCGTTTAAGGTTTGTGTTAATCATCTTCGTAATCCAAGCCAGAGGCAGTGTTAAAAGCACCCTGCAATTCTGAAAATGCATGCATATCTCTTTTATTTCTAGCTACTTCCATCCCCTTAGCATAAATCTTAATTGCGCTATCCTTCTGATCATCTTTTTCGTATAATTTTCCCAAATGATAATAAGTTCCAACATAATCAGGATGTTTATCAGTTAATTGAAGGTAAAAAGAATATGCTTTTTCTTTATCATTTTGTGCGTTATACTCTGTGGCTAAGGCATATAGTATAAATGGATCATTGGGATCACTTTCTAAAAACTCCAATAACTTACTTAATCGGGTAGATGACATTTTAATTCCTTGCTTTTTTAATTAAATTTGCAGAAAGACCTTATATATTAAACATAATACATATGAAAATATTAGTTTGTATCAGTAACGTGCCAGACACAACGACAAAAATAACTTTTACTAACGATAATACCGAATTCAATACTGCAGGTGTACAATATATTGTTAATCCTTATGATGAAATTGCATTATCGAAGGCTATAGAGTTAACTGAGGGAGGTAAAGGTACGGTAACTGTAATTAATGTTGGAGAAGCGAGCAACGATCCAACAATAAGAAAAGCACTTGCAATTGGCGCTGATGATGCAGTTAGAGTTAACGCTGTGCCTCGCGATGCTTATTTTGTAGCAAAGCAAATTGCAGAATATGCAAAAGATAAAGATTTCAATATTATTTTAACCGGTCGCGAATCAATTGATTACAACGGCAATCAAGTTGCCGCTATGGTTGGTGAGTTTTTAGATATTCCTTCTATTTCGATTATTAAAAAATTGGATGTAGATGGCGATTCTGCAACCTTGGAAAGAGAAATTGAAGGTGGTAAGGAAGTAGTAACTGTTTCAGGCAAATTTGTTGCAAGCTGTGCTGAAGGTGTGGCCGAACCAAAAATTCCGAACATGCGTGGAATTATGAGTGCTAGAACTAAACCATTAAATGTTGTTGAAGCTGTTTCTATTGAAGAAGTGACCAAGGTTACCAAATATGAAACCCCAGCACCCCGTGGACAGGTAAAATTAGTTCCAGCAGATCAAACCGAGCAATTAATTAGCTTGTTACATTCCGAAGCGAAAGTTATTTAAATATAACTTAGAGCAATTATTAAAATAATTCAAATAGTTTACACAAATCCTTTTATAAGGATCTAGAAATAAATATATGTCAGTATTAGTATATGTAGAACAAGCTGAAGGTAAATTTAAGAAATCTGTTTACGAAGCTGTTTCTTATGCCAAAGCAATTGCAGATCAACAATCAACTAATTTAACAGCAATTTCCATTGGAAACGTTGCTGAAGATGAATTAAAGGAGTTGGGCAAATATGGCGCATCAAAAGTTTTAAATGTAAGTATAGATCAGTTAAAAACCTTTGTTAATCAAGCCTATGCGAGTGTAATAGCTAATGCTGCTGAAAAGGAATCGGCTGATGTAGTTGTTTTATCTAACTCTTTCTCTGGGAAAGGTTTAGCACCGCGAATTGCAGTAAAGCTTAAAGCCGGTTTAGCAGATGGTGCAGTAGAATTGCCAACAACTGATGGCAAATTTGCAGTCAAAAAAACCGCATTCTCTGGTAAAGCTTTTGCCATTACAGAATTAACTTCTGCAAATAAGGTTATTGCTTTAAACCCTAATGCATTTGGTGTAAAAGAGAACGCAACGGATGCAACCCTTGAAAACTTTACTGCCGATGTTAAACAATCAGATTTAGGAACTGTTATTAAAGATATTGTTAGAGCAACTGATAAGGTTTCTTTACCTGATGCCGAATTGGTTGTTTCAGCAGGTAGAGGATTGAAAGGGCCAGAAAACTGGGGCATGATCGAAGAATTGGCAAATTTACTAGGAGCAGCAACAGCTTGCTCTAAACCGGTAAGTGATGCAGACTGGAGACCACATTCAGAACACGTAGGCCAAACAGGAATTTCGATTAGTCCCAATTTATATATTGCAATTGGTATTTCTGGTGCAATTCAGCATTTAGCCGGAGTAAGTTCATCAAAAGTTATCGTTGTTATTAACAAAGATCCTGAGGCACCATTCTTTAAGGTTGCCGATTATGGTATTGTTGGCGATGCATTTGAAGTTGTTCCAAAATTGATTGAAGCATTAAAAGCACACAAAGCATAATTTTTGTCATCCTGATCTTGCTGGATAATTAGAAATGTTTCAGCAAGCTCAACATGGCATATGAGAATATGAAAAAAGTTAAATTAGACATTGTAGGATTATCTTATAGCCAAACTCAATCTGGCGCTTATGCACTGGTATTGGGAGAAGTTAATGGGCGCAGACGCCTGCCTATAATCATTGGCGCCTTCGAAGCTCAGGCCATTGCTATTGAGATTGAAAAAATGACCCCAAGCAGGCCATTGACACACGATTTATTTAAATCGCTTGCAGATACATTTAACTTAAGCATTCAGGAAATTATTATTTACAACCTTGTAGATGGTGTCTTTTATGCTAAATTAATTTGTACCGATGGGAAAAACACCCATGAAATTGATGCCAGAACATCAGATGCAATTGCACTTGCAGTAAGATTTAATGCCCTAATTTATACATACGAGTTTATTTTGGCTTCGGCAGGAATAGTTATTGAAGGAAATGATTTTCTATTTTTAGAAAACATGGATAGTATAGCAAAAGAGCCTGATGCAGATAGCTTGCCAACATCCACCAAATCTCAGGGTTTTGGAGATTTAACATTGGAAGAATTACAACAAAAATTGCAGGAAGCCATTGCAGATGAAGCTTATGAAAAAGCCGCAAGACTTAGAGACGAACTTAATAAGCGAGGAACATCTTAATAAGTTGATATTTATTGCAAAAATCTCTAATTCTAAGGGATTTTTAAACCAATTTTAGCATAAAAAAATCTAAAATTTAAAATGACCCAAATTGTTTAAAATAATTTGGGTTCATTTTTGAATTATGATTTAAAATAGTTCTATATTCAGCTTTTACTTTCAAAATCAAACAAAACTATATGATGAATGTTAAGTTTCGCTTAACCATAATGAGCTTTATGCAATTTTTTGTGTGGGGCGCCTGGCTAATTACAATTGCGAATTATTGGTTTGGAACAAAACAATGGGATGGTACTCAATTCGGAGCTATTTTCGCTACTATGGGTTTTGCATCTTTATTTATGCCAACGCTTACTGGCATAATTGCAGATAAATGGGTAAATGCAGAAGTATTGTATGGCATACTTCATATTTTGTATGCCGGAGTACTCTTTTACCTACCACAGGTAGAAAGTCCTAATGCATTTTTTTGGACAATTTTATTGGCCATGTGTTTTTACATGCCAACCATCTCATTAAGTAATTCAATTTCATACACAACCCTAAAATCGGGCAATTTAGATGTAGTTAAAGATTTCCCCCCTATTCGGGTTTGGGGAACTGTTGGTTTTATAGCAGCCATGTGGATTACAAATTTAACGGGAAATAAAGCAAGTGCCTATCAATTTTATATTGCAGGATCTGGAGCACTTTTGCTCGGCTTATATGCGTTTACCTTACCTAAATGCAAGCCAAGTAAATTAATTTCTGAAAAAGCTTCTTTAATGCAAACATTAGGTTTAGAAGCATTTAAGCTTTTTGCAGATTATAAAATGGCATTGTTCTTTATATTTTCTATGTTTTTGGGTGGTGCGTTGCAACTTACAAATGCCTATGGCGATGTCTTCTTAGATGAATTTAAAAACTTTCCGAAATATGCAGATTCTTTTGTAGTTAAGTTTTCAACTATTATAATGTCTATATCCCAAGTATCAGAAACACTTTTTATTTTGGCTATCCCCTTCTTTTTAAAGCGTTTTGGAATTAAAAAGGTAATGATTATTGCTATGCTAGCTTGGGTTTTTAGATTTGGACTCTTTGCATATGGTAATCCGGCAGGAAATTTATGGATGATTATCCTTTCTTGCGTAGTTTATGGTATGGCATTCGATTTCTTTAACATCTCAGGATCTTTATTCGTAGAAACTTCAACAACAGCAAAAACAAGGTCATCTGCACAAGGTATGTTTATGATGATGACTAATGGTTTCGGAGCGGTATTTGGTAGTTTGGTTTCGGGTTGGATGATTGATAGATATTTCACAAAATCTTTTAGCACCATTCAAGCAACTTCAGAATTTGTAGGCTCAGAACCTACCAACAACCATCTGTTAAATTTCGTAAAAAGTCAGGGTGTAAGCATTTTAAACAATGGGACATTCGATAAAACCATTCATATGAAAGACTGGCATAGCATCTGGCTTTCTTTTACCGTATATGCTTTAGTAATAACCATACTCTTTGCGCTCTTATTTAAACATAAACATACTAGAGCAGAAGTTGAAGCTATTGAAGCCATTAGTCATTAATTATAATTTCGAAATCCCTTATGTCAGCTGGTAAGTATAGAAAAGAACACAATTGTTTAAACTGTGGAGCTCACGTAGAGAAGCATTATTGTAGCAATTGTGGTCAACCCAATCTAGAGTTAAAAGAAAGTTTCTGGGGTTTTATAAGTCATAGTATTGCACATTACTTTCATTTTGACAATAAATTTTTTCAAACGCTAACCCCACTCTTAACTAAACCAGGACAAGTTACACTTGATTATTTAGCAGGTAAGCGTGCCAGATACATCAACCCAGTAAGCATGTACATTTTTGTATCAATTGTTTATTTTTTAGTTGCTTATTCTCCAGAACACAGCAATAAAGAAGTTCATGTTAGTACAAAAACAAGAAACGAGCAAAAAGCAGCATTAGATAGCGTTGATAAAAAACTTCAAGCTGCAGGCATTAAGGCAAAAGCTCCGGGAATAGTTAACGAAGTTAAACAGGGCATTGAAGAAGATTTAGATAAGGGAACATTTAAAAGTTTAGGCTTTAAGGAACAAAGCATAGTTCTGGCAAATCTTAAAAAGGAAAATCAGATCCATAAATCAGATTCTTTAAAAAAGGTCATCGAAAAATTTAGCTCTATTCATGATGAAAGAAATGATTCTACCTACGAGGCCTATTTATCGAGACAGAGCAAACTACCACTTTTTGAAAAGGATAACTGGTTTGAGCGCATGGTTAAAAAACGTTCGATTACCATTGGCGAAAAATCTGAAGTCATCCAGGAAACTTTAGAACATAACAGACCAAAGCAATACTTTTTGTTAATGCCCCTATTGGCCTTATTTATTATGTGGAATTTCAGGAGAAATCATATTTATTATCTTGATCACTTAATTTTTACCATACATGGAATGACAGCCTACTTTGTGGTCGAAATATTTACTAAACCATTAACAAAATATATTTTCGGCGGAAGTAGCCTGATCAAAGGGCTTATTGAACTGGCAGTAATTGTATGGATCTGTTGGTATATGTTTAATGCCCTTAAAGTATTTTATCAACGAAAGAAAGTAATTGGTAAGATGATTATGATTTTCATTTTATATGCCTTGGCAGTCGTAATTACCGAAATGGTAATGATCAATATAATTTATTACGTAGCCGTTTAATAAATTCAATCATAAAAAAACTCCCGATATTTCTATCGGGAGTTTTTTTATTCAGTATGTTATTACTTTCTGTCTTTTATTTCAACGAATTCTCTATCCGTTTCACCTACGTAAATTTGACGAGGGCGACCAATTGGTTCCTTGTTTTCATGCATTTCTTTCCATTGTGCAATCCATCCCGGTAAACGCCCCAAGGCAAACAATACTGTAAACATTTCAGATGGGAAGCCTAAAGCACGATAAATAATTCCTGAATAGAAGTCTACATTTGGATATAATTTACGATCGATAAAATATTGATCTGTTAGCGCAGCTTCTTCTAATTTCTTCGCAATTTCTAAAATTGGATCATCTATACCCAAGTTTTCTAAAATATCATCACAAGCTTTTTTAATGATTTTAGCACGAGGATCGAAGTTTTTGTAAACTCTGTGTCCAAAGCCCATCATTCTAAACGAATCGTTTTTATCTTTTGCCTTGTTAATCCATTTTTCAGTATCTCCACCATCTGCCTTAATTAATTCAAGCATATCAATAACAGCTTGGTTAGCCCCACCATGAAGTGGTCCCCAAAGTGCTGCAATGCCTGCAGAAATAGATGCATAAAGATTACAATCAGAAGAACCTACAATTCTAACGGTAGAAGCCGAACAGTTTTGTTCGTGATCTGCATGTAGAATAAGTAATTTGTTCATAGCGCTTACCACAATTGGGTTTACATCATAATCTTCGGTACGCTGGCCAAATGTCATCCAAAGAAAGTTGGTAACATAATCGTATTTATTTTTTGGATAAATAAGTGGATGACCTAAAGATTTTTTATAAATGAAAGAAACAATTGTTGGAAGCTTAGCCAATAATTTAATAATGGTTAAGTCCTGCTCTTCTGCAGTTTGATTTGGTTTTAAACACTCAGGATAAAACGTAGAGAGAGAAAAGATTAAAGAACCTAATTGACCCATAGGATGAGATCTTGACGGATAACCATCGAAGAATTTCTTCATATCCTCATGAATTAGGGTATGCTTACTAATTTCTGTCTGAAAACCATCCAATTCTTCTTGAGTCGGCAAATTTCCATATACAATTAGATATGCAACTTCTAAAAAGCTTGATTTTTCTGCAAGTTGTTCAATAGAATAACCTCTATATTTTAGAATTCCTTTTTCTCCATCCAAGAAAGTGATTTTGCTTTTTGTAGAACCAGTATTTTTGAAACCGGTATCTAATGTAACAAAACCTGTTAAATCTCTTAATTTTGAAATATCAATGGCCTTTTCGTCTTCTGTTCCTGTAATTACTGGCAATTCAATCGTCTTACCATCAACTTTAATCTCTGCAATATCTGACATATTATTGTATTGTGTTTATAGCTTTCTAAATTATATAAAAATTAGTATACATGCATAGCAAATCTGTTAAATTAATGTGAAATATTAGTCAAATAGACGTAACAATCATGCTTAATTAAAACAGCTTTCTAAGCTATTTTGCTTTTATTTCCTCAACTACCCGACCGCACTCTAGCATATCTTTTCCATAATATGGATTCTTAATATCCTTGTCGGCTGATAACCAATCACCTCCATCGCCCTTATTTGCCATTGGGCAATGTTGAACATAAATAGTTCCGGCCGATACATCCGTACTTTTGAATAAGGCAATTAAATCTGCACTTAATACCGTAAAATCTTTTCTCTGTGATTTTAAATCTGCAACTGATGAGATCTTTTTGGCAACATCTGCAGTCGTTTCGCAACCTTTATAATCTGCCAAACTTGTTTGCAAAGAGCTTGCTGATTTTTGAACTTGGGCTGAATCTGATTTTACTAATGCATTTTTAAGATCAAGGTACTGCGCAAAAATTACATCTGCCTTTTTGTTCGTTAGGGTTACTGAATTTTTTACAACAGTAGAATCCTTGCTTGAAGAATCTTTTGTTTCAGTTGATTTTTTCTCTGCTTGATTGCAGGCCATTAAAGTAGCTAATATGGCAATTCCGAATATTCGTTTCATGCTATTTGGTTTTGTGCTCAAAATAGCAATTAAAATATTAAAACAATAAAAAAAGCCCTACAAATTGCAGGGCTTCCAAAATATATGATGATTAAATTATAGTTTGAAGTTATAACCTATTCTTAAGTTTATTTGGCCGGTTTTCATAAAGTATAAATCAGATGCACTATTATTTACATAGCCTTCATATTTAGCACCAATATCCAGTCCGCTTTTCCACTCGTATCCAACGCCTCCAGAATAAATAAAATTCATGTTCGCTCCGTCTTTAAGGGCCAAACCTGTTCCCAAGGCTGGATTAATATAAAATCCATCAGCTACATAAGCTTTAACACCACCCATTAAAGGAATAAATTCGAAGTTTAGTGGGCTGTTTTTCCATTTAAGTTTTGTGTAACCACCAGAGGCAGTAACGGAAACATTTTTACTTAAGTCGTATTGTAATCTTATATCTGCACCGTATCCATAATCCATTTCCGAACCACTTGGAAACAAGCCTCCATTAATACCAGCACCAACTTTAAATGCCATGCCACTACTGGTCATAGATGCATCTGAAGTTGACATAGTTTGTGCTTTTAAATTTGTTGTCGTAAGTAATGCAATCGCTGTTAAAGAAGTTGCAAAAATTTTAGTAATTGTTTTCATGTTAGATGATTTAAGTTATTTATTAAGGGTTTAGCTATACATACGACATAATCATTTAAATGGATTTATTTTAGTTTCATTTTTTTCAGAATGTTTAAAAACAAAAAATCCCCCGAATAATTCGGAGGATTCAAAATATTTATTTGTACAGTTTTGCTTACAAACTGAAACCGTAAGCTAAACGAAGACCGAAATAGCCGTTAGTACCGCCATTTTGAGATAAGCCTTCATATTTAAGTCCTAAATCTAAGCCATTACTCCAAGCATAACCTACTGCAGGTGAGTAAACAAATGCAGTTCCTGATCCTTCAGCTGTACCAAAACCAGCACCTAATTCAGCTAACCCATAAACACCAGCACCAGAATCATTGAAGAAATATTTAATACCAGCTTTTACAGGGATATAACCGTAATGATATTTTACTGTTGTTCCTAACACATCTGAGCTTCCAGAAATATTAGTATAACCAGCAGTAACAGGAATAGACAATTGTTTGTCAATGTCGAATTGATAACGAAGATCTCCTCCGATTGCAAAATCATAACCTGTAGCTGTTGGAATACCAACGTTTAGTCCTATTCCTAATTTTTGAGTAGATTGTGCATTTGCATTTGTAGTAAAGAATAATGCTACAACAGCTGCTGAAGTAGCAAGAATTTTGGTAATTGTTTTCATTTTAAAATATTATTTTTTGAGTTAAACTAATATATCCCCACAATTACAAAACCTGTGCCAAAAGGGCTTTTTAAGCTGTTTTTAACGTTTCAGTGTATCAAATTAAGCTCATAAATATTTATAAATTTTATGTTAAAACCTTTTCGAGAATTTCTTGTTTTAAAAGGTTATTCGAGATTGATGCATCAAGCCAATTTATTATAACCCCATCCTTTTCCATTTTCCTAAAAAAGGTATTCTGTCTTTTCGCATATTGGCATATTGCGATGCCTAATTTTAACTTAAGTTCGTCAAAACTCAGATTACCATGTAGATAGTTCACAATAAACTTATACTCTAATCCGTAAAAAATCAGTGTTTCGGCAGATACGCCTTCAGCCAACAGATTTTCTACTTCCTGAATCATTCCATTTTTAAATCTTTTCTCTAATCTATCTAGTATTTTAAACCTTGTTACCTCAGTTTGATTTTTGAGGCCAAAGATTATCGGCTTAATTACAGGTCTTTCTAAATGTTTAAGGGTATTGTGTTTCAAATACTCTACAACTTCAAGTGCTCTAACCAACCTTTTTTTTGATGAAGTATCGAATTTATCGATTTCGATACTTGTTTTTTCAGCCTGTAGCTTAATTACTAATTCCTCTTTAGGGAAATGCTCTAAAACATTTCTAAGTTCTTCATTTACCGGTATAGCTGTAAATGGTTGGTTTTGTAATATACTATAAATATACATTCCGGTGCCGCCACATAGAATTGGAATCTTGCCTTGATGTCTTATTTTCTCAAAAGCATTAAAAAAATCATTCTTAAATGCATCTACATGATATCGTTCTCCTGGTTCAAGGATATCGATTAGATGGTGGGGAATGGCCTTATCACCCATTTTATATTCGGCTAAATCCTTTCCGGTGCCAAGATCCATTCGCTTAAAAATTTGCCGACTATCACCGCTAATAATTTCAGCGTCTAATTCCTCAGCTACAGAAACCGCCAACTTGGTTTTGCCAGATGCTGTTGCACCTAATATTACGATTAGATTATGATCCTCCATATTAAAACCTCAATAAATACTTTAAGCTTCCGGTATTGTAAATTACAGGATCATTTTTCTCATCAGTTTCCTTTCTCAATTTACGGTTAAAGTTCTCATCTAAATTAAAAGTCTGAGGCGCTAAACCATCGGTAAATTCGAAGCCCAGTTTAATGTAGGCTTCACCTGCTGACCAATCTCTGTCTGCATAGGTCATAATATCATTAGGCTTCTGTAGATCGCGAAAAGAAGAAATTAATTTACTTAACCCACCGATTACTGAATATCCGGCTTTTACGGCAAAACGGATAAGTTCGACAGATTTATAATTTTCGGAGTGGTTCATTTTTCTCAATGCCGAAAATGTAGCTACCGCAACCAGCTCGCCTTTAAAAAACAACCCCAGTTTATATCGACTACTTACATAACCCTGAAGGTGATTTACATTTAAAAAGGTTTCAGCAATTGGCTTGCTCAGTTTTTCAATTTTAGTTTGGCGACCGTGAATTTTTGTATTGTAGCCAAAAATAGATTTCAATCGGGCAAGAACTTGATCCTTTCTATTAAACCAAACATCTTCCCACAAATGGATAAGTTTGATGTTTTTAACGGAGTAGTGTTCCTGAAGTTTTATTAAATCTGCCGGTAAAAAATTATTTCCTAAATCAAGAAGATTTATAATTAGGCCATCATTTTTGATGAAGACATAATCATCCTCTATCTCAAGAACGAAATCAGTTCTATCATTGGTTAGAGCAGATAAAACCTCGTGATACCAATTGATGGATGGATTTGTATTTTTTAATATGGATTTGTTCAATTAGAGTAAATAGCTTCGGCTTGAGAAATATCTAAGCTATTGCAAATTTAATTAACTGAATATTAAATCCACTCTTTTTCTTTAAAGTTAGTATGGATAATCTCAATTAGAACTTCAATTTCCTTGAGTTTTTCATCATCAAGCTCTGTAACTGAAAGGCCTGCTTTATCATCCCCAAAATTTTCGAGATTTTGATTTGACGCATTAAATTCTGTGGAGTTTAGTTTAACTTCTACACGATTACCATTAATGTAAATTCCCGCGAAAAAACGTTCAGTAGTTTTTTTACCATCAACTTCGATATTTTTTTCGCTGTAAAGATCATAACCACTTTCGGAATTTTCGTGAACCGTATATCCTCGCGTAGCATAGGGTTGTAATCCAGCTCTAATGGTTTGAAAAATTTCTACAAGGTCTGTTTTCATAATTGCTTTTGTGTATAGCAATTAAACACAACAAGCCTATTATTGTTTAAATTTTGTTAATCGAGCCACCATTTCTGAACGGGATTATTTTTATCCATAAACACAGTTTCGCCCAGTTTGGGAGTAATGATAGGAAAATTTTGTTTTTCAGCCTCAGCAACTACTCTAGAAATAGATTCATCCCAAGGGTGCATTGCCAAACTGAATTTACCCCAATGCACAGGCATTAAAACCTTAGCTTTTAAATCTTTTGCGGCTTCCACAACTTCTTCCGGAAACATATGAATATACGGCCAATAAGTATTGTATTGTCCACATTCTAAAAGGGCTAAATCAAATGGCCCGTATTCCTCGCCTATCGATTTAAAGTGTGTATCATATCCAGAATCACCACCTAAAAAGATTTTATGTGCATCCGTTTTTAATACAAAAGCAGACCAGGCGGTTTGATTTCTTTTAAATTTCCTTCCGGTAAAATGTCTAGCGGGTACAGCCGTGAAATGTAATCCATCTAAAATAGAAATAGATTGGTGCCATGCAAGCTCATTAATTTTCATTTTCGGTATTCCCCATTTTTCCAAGTGAGAACCCACCCCTAAAGATGTAACAATTTGTTTTGCTTGGGGCGCAATTTTAAGAATACTCTGATAATCCAAATGATCGTAATGGTCATGCGTGATGACTAAAATATCAATATTTTTAAAATCGGTGGCTTCTACCACATCAGTTCCAGGAAATGCCTTACTGCCGATAAAAGAAAAGGGAGATGGTGTTTTACTAAATACCGGATCAACCAAAACCCTTTGATCGTTAATTTTAATTAGATATGAAGAGTGACCGAACCAAATTATCTCTGGAACTGAACCTGATTGTTTGTTGTTTATTGCTGGTTTAACAAATTCTAAAGGCTTATTGGGGCTTCTATTGGGATGCTTTTCAAAAAAGAAAGCTTTTAAAATTTTAAAAAAACCAACACCCTCGGGTTGCATTAAAGTTATCGATAGGTTTTGAATGGCTCCATCACGATAGTTTGAAAGATGTTTAATTTTATCTAGCCTCTCGCCTTTTGGTAAGGTTCCGAAAACTGGTAGGTTGGTTACAATGAAAAATATAGCCACTAGCGCTACAAGGATATAAATTGCTAACATTATTAAAAATTTAAGCCAATGTACGAATACAAACTTTATTTAATTGTTTGATAAATATCCTTTTTGATTTGTAGAGCATGATGCAATAAGGGGAAATTAAAGGTTCTAGAAAATTTATTTCTCAATAGTTTCAGTAGACTAGTTTAAACAATCTTTGTTCGCAATCTGTGGTACGCCATTTGAAGTTGATTTTTGATGGTTTGTTCAGAAAGGGAAAGCCCTGATGCAATCTGTTTAATCGATAAATCATCTTCCTTTTTAAGCATATAAATTTCTTTCATTCTTTTGGGCATCTTTTCAATCTCTGCATTAATAATCAGTGTTAGTTCCTTTTCTATAATGATATTTTGGGTGTTCGAATCAGAAACAATTCCGAACGATGCCATACTAATGGCGTAGCGGGAGCGCACCTCATCTTTTTCGTAAAATTTTAGTGTTTTATTTTTAAGTATAGCATATAAATATGCCAGAACACTTTTGTTAAAATTTAAAATTTCCAGATTATCCCAAAGGGAGATAAAAGTATCTTGAACCAGATCCTGTGCCAAGCTTTTACAGTGAACGCTTTTTATTGCATGCTTGAATAATGGATTCCAATATGCTTCGAAAACCATTTGAATGGCTTTGTGCTTATCTGATTTTATCAGTCGAAAGAATTCATGCTCTAGCTTGTTATTCATAATTCAATTTGAAATCGCTTTTAATTAAAAGACGATGGATTTGACATTATTTTGGATCTTGTTTTCGTGCTCGATTTTTCTAAATTATGCTCGTTTTATTCACCGAATCTATATATATTTATATATTGCGTCGAGAAAAGAAGCTAAAAAAACTACGCAAACGTTTGATTAGACCAAGAAACTATCCCTTAAAAATTTTAATATTGCTTTAGGACTTAAAATGCAATCGAAACCCACAACGATAAAGGAAATCGCCAAAATTTTAAATATTTCTCCATCTAGTGTTTCTAGGGGATTACATGACCATCCAAGTATTGGCGCCGTAACTCGAGAAAAAATTAAACAATTGGCAAAATCGCTGAACTATGAACCAAATAATACAGCAATTCTTTTTCAGAAAGGGAAAACATATACCATTGGGGTAATTTTGCCGGAACTCTCCGAACATTTTTTCTCTACGGCTATTTCTGCTATTGAAGATGAGTTACTGAAAAAGAATTATACCGTAATTTTTGCGCAATCTCACGATAGTTACGAACAGGAAGTAAGATTAGTAGAAAAAATGAAAAATCAACGTGTTGATGGACTATTGGTTTCGATTAGCAAAGACACCTCTAAATTTGATCACTTTGAAAAATTAAGCTCTTTTAATATCCCTGTTGTATTTTTTGATCGAATCCCACCGTTTAAAAATGTTCATTATGTAGCTTGTAGTATAGAAAATGCAACTATTAAAGCTGTAAATTTTCTCTTAAAGAAAGGGCATAGAACGATTGCCATGATTAATGGGCCAACCACATTATTCGCCAGTAATGAGCGTAAGGATGGCTATATGCAAGCCATTACCTTTAACCGCCTAAAATACGATCCATCTTTAATTATCAATTGCGATTTAACCGAACAGGGAACCATCGATGCTGCTAATCAATTTATAAATCATAAAAGAAAACCAACAGCCATTGTAGCTTTTAATGATTATGTGGCACTTTTTTTAATTAAATATTTAAAAAAATTAAATGTAATTCAGGATTTCGACTTGGTTAGTTATGCAAACCTGCCCATAATCAGTTATATAGATAACTCTCCCATTGCGTCGGTAGAGCAATATCCATATCTACAAGGTCAGAAAGCGGCCAATATTTTGCTCGATTTAATTAATGCACCAAAAGCAGAAAACCAAGCCTACTATAATACAATTGTAGAATCTGATTTAGTAATTAACGAGGAAAAATAATTTTCCATCAAACGTTTGCGCAAAGTTTTTAATTCCTTTTTAAACTACCCGGTAAGATATTGTAGTGTTTTTTAAATGCAGCTATAAAGTGTTGGGCATTTTTATAGCCTACTAAAAACGAAACTTCGCTCACTGTCTTTTTTTCTACAGATAATAAGTGATGTGCCCTATCCATTCTTAATTTATACAAGTAACCAAAAACAGTGTTCCCTGTTATTTCCTTAAAGCCTTTTTTAAGTTTGTAATCATTAATGCCAACCTTGCGAGATAGTTCAATTAAAGAACTTGGATATTGTAAATCTTGTTCTACTAATTTTTTTGCCAGTAAAATCTTTTTCACATCATCTGCTTTCAAAGATTTTAATGGAGAAGGATCTTTTTTATCGATGTAATGAATGATCATTTCAAAGATTTTGGATTCTATAAACAGCCTCTTTATTCTGCCCTCGTACTGGTGGTTAATTAAGCCATTTAAAATCAAGGCAATTTGGGGTGAAATATTAATTTCATTAAAGGATGGTAGACTTGGATCGAATTCCTTATTTGTGATTTTGAAAAAATAAGATTTGGTAAGCTGAATAAAAACATATCTAACTTCTCCAAAAATCCTTAGCATAACTTTGCTAAGCTTCCCTGCACTTATGAACTGCTGATTTTCTTTTAAAGAGAGCAGTTTTTCTCTGTCTTCACCAAAGTAATTAACCTCCCCCTGCACACAAAATAAAAATCCGATATGGTTTTGACTTGATTCGAATAAAAATTCGGTTGAAACATCGCATTGAATCTTTGCATGACTAATATAAATCCCATCAAACCATTTTTCCTTAATATATATATGGCAGTTTTCTTCATTTAAATGCGTAGAGCGTTCATCAATATCATTGTCCCCGTTAAAGTTTTCGGGATAAACATGTTCAAACAGAATTCTTTTTGTGGCATTTTCAGAGAGTTTAATTTTCATAATTTTTAATCCGTTTAACGGCATAAATTATCCGTTTGGCGTTATCTGCATAGGCTGATTATATACAAATTTGCATAATTATTTATAATTAGTCTAAATAAATGAAGATATATTTATCAACTGCCTTATCACTGTGTGCATTTGTTGCTGTGGCTCAAGAAATTAAAGTTGATACCACCAAAACAAATGTGCTTAAGGAGGTAGTTGTAACAGGCCAGTTTGGGCCACAAACATTACGGAATTCTGTGTACAATGTGAAAACGATAAGTGCAGAAAAGATAAGATTGAGAAGTGCAACCAGCGTTCTTCAGGTTTTAAATACCGAGCTGGGCTTTAGATTTTCCAATGATTTAACCCTAGGTACAACTGATGTCTCTTTAATGGGAATGACAGGCAGGAATGTTAAAATCCTATTAGATGGTGTTCCGATGATCGATCGTTCTGATGCTCGGGAAAGCTTAGGACAAATTGATATTAATACGGTAGACCGGATTGAAGTTGTTGAAGGGCCAATGTCTGTCGTATATGGTACAGATGCGCTGGCAGGTGTAATTAATATTATTACCAAAAATGCTGGCAAATCTTTGCTAAGCGTAAATGCCAGAATTCAAGAAGAAACTGCAGGAAATGAATACAATGCCTTTCAGAATGCCGGTTTACATAATCAAAATTTAAGTGTTACCTGGCAAAAGAAAGGCTGGAGTGCAATAGTTGGAGGTTCTCATAACGCATTTGGTGGATGGAATATGGCGCCAAAAACAGCATTTTTAGATGAATTTAATGCAAGAACCAATCAATGGAAACCGAAAGAACAATGGTTAGGAAATGCTAAGGTGGGTTACAGAAATGAAAAATTCAATATTTGGTATCGCCTGGATGGTTTAAATGAGGATATTGATGCTCGTTTTGGGATAAATCCAAACACTTTTGAGGGCAAGCTCGCTACCTATACCACAAACAGATATACGCAACAGCTTCAATCTGAATGGAAAATAAATGAGCAATGGCAGTTAACCGCGATTGCAGGTTATACAGATTTACAGAGAGCAACCCGCACTGTTCGGCATAATTTCACCAATAATACAGAGATATTAACAACTGAGGCTGGCGAGCAAGATGTTGCAAAATTTAATTCATCAATTTTTAGATCAACTGCTCTATATAAATTAAATGAAATGGTTTCGTTTCAGCCAGGATTCGAATTTAACAGAGATGCTGCTTCTGGACAAAGAATTAGCGGATCGCCTGTAATTAATGATTACGCCTTATTTATTTCATCAGAAATTAAACCAACAAAAGGTATAAACATTCGCCCAGGATTAAGATTTATCAAAAACTCTGTTTATGATGCTCCACCAGTAATCCCATCACTCAATACCAAGTTTCAGCTTTCCGAAAAATTCGATCTGAGGTTGGCATATGCCAGAGGTTTTAGATCGCCGGCACTTAGAGAATTATACTACAACTTTGTTGATGCTAGCCATACCATTTATGGAAATCCAAATTTAAAGGCAGAAGAATCAAACAGCTTTAATGGCTCATTGGCATGGTCGGGTATTTCGACAAAGGAAATTCAGTTCCGTTCTACCCTTGCTGGTTTTTACAATAAGTTTAAAAACAAAATCAATTTCGGAGTTGATCCTACGGATAATAGCATTACCATTTTGCTGAATGTAGATAAATTTAAAACCATAGGAAGCACACTAGACAACACATTTATTTATAAAAATATACAGGCAAATATTGGCGTTTCGTATATCGGAACTTATCATGATTTTTCAGATGATAACTCGGTAGATGTACCTCAAATTGTTTGGTCGCCAGAGGTTACAGCGAATTTCACTTATACTTTTTCAAAAATCGGCTTAAATGCGAGTGTTTTTTATAAATATACTGGCGAGAAGCTGGGTTATCAAACGGATACCAGCAATCCGCAGACTGTAAAACTTACCAAAATTGCCGGTTTCAGCTTTGCAGACTTTATGCTGAATAAAAACATTTATAAATCAATTACGCTGAACGCAGGTGTTAAAAACCTTTTTAACATTACTCAATTAAACAATACTTCTACAGCATCTGGCGGTGCACATAGTACAGGAGGCGCTTCAGTGCCTTATAGCTATGGGCGCTCTTACGCATTGGGCATAACTTATAACTGGAATAAAAATTAACATAATCAATAAAAATCAAAAGATGAATAAATTTAACTCAATGATTGCTATCGCTCTAGTAGCGTTTACTTTTACAGCTTGTAAAAAAACAACTGATGAACCTATTATTGTTGCTCCTCCATCGGATGGAAGTACCTTAACACTTAACGGATTGGCAGGTTCCGAATTGGGAAGCGCAGCCGGAAATAGTATTTATGTAGATTTTAGTACCGATAAGCAAACTGCCGTAGCAAGAGCATCTTGGGATTTAGGTTTTTACAGTGGATCGGATTTCAGGGTTATTTTAAACAATACAACTGCAGCTGGCGCAAAAGTTATTACAACAACCAATGCGAGTTTGGCTACCGTAGGAGAAGCAGACACTTTAGGCTTAACTTTAGCCGTTAGTCAAGCATCTCCTGCAAATACAGATTTTGCTTACTTTGATGCAATAAGCGGTAATTTATCAAATACGGTAATTCCTGCTGTATCATCGGTTGCTGCAGATAATAAGATTATTATTTTAAATCGGGGTACTGGAGGCAGCACACCGGCTAGGTCTTGGATCAAACTTAAAGTAACAAGAAATGCTTCTGGTGGTTACACACTTCAATATGGAAAAATCAAAGAAACTACAAATTTTATCACTGTAGACATTCCAAAAGATGGAAACTTTAACTTCAAATTTGTTTCGCTTACCAATGGTGCCATTGTTAGTGCCGAACCTGAAAAGGCAAATTGGGATATCACCTGGACCTACTCGGTATATCAAACTTCATTTAGTGGCGTTTTAGTTCCATATAATTTCTCGGACTTAATTTTCTTGAACTATTTAAATGGTGTGACTGCAGGTGTGGTTTTAACAAGCACTGTAAGCTATGCGGATTTTAAAGAAGCGAATCTAAGTTCTGTAGTATTTAAAACCGATAGAGATGCTATTGGATCAACATGGAGAAGCACCTCTCCTGCTACTGGTGTTAAAACAGATTCATTCTATGTAATTAAAGATGGCGCAGGAAATTATTATAAGCTAAAGTTTGTTTCTATGGGCGCTGGTGATGCGGGAACTCGTGGCAAACCTGTTTTTGAATATAAATTGGTTAAAAAAGGATAAAAATTTTCTCTCCTCAAATTTTAAATAATATGTTTTGTTAGTTGGATAAATGCCCTCCGCGATGGAGGGCTTTATCATTTTATAGTTTTTGTGTTATCAAAGAAAGTTTTAGAGTGTACTACTAAGGTTAGCCGTAAGCCAACAAACGTTATTGAAATAAAGCACAGCGTTTCTTATTATGCCTATCGACTGAAAAGAAATAATCGCTTCAGCTGGCGTAATCTAAATGCTGAATATTTCAGCAACTAATTGAATTGGAGCAAACAACAATCAGTCATCTCAAATAGCTGGAACAGATTTACACAGAATAGAAAATCTCTTAAATGCAAAAAGGGTTTCGGCATACCGAAACCCTTTTTGTTCTTACTCGCGAAATATTATTTGCCAGTATTTTTCTTTTCAGTTACTTCTGCACGGATTTCTTGTGCTAAAACTTTAAGATCTTGCATTGCTTTACGCACACGAGTACCAGCAGCTGCATTGCCAGCATTATAAAATTTTTCTACATCTGCTTCAAT